>JAESFU010000035.1_pt1 | contig 403032 bp, 290 predicted proteins | sample 9269461 | NCBI WGS metagenome assembly JAESFU01 (sample SAMN14502556, study PRJNA617107) | algae metagenome | isolation source: Stenomitos rutilans HA7619-LM2 and co-occurring heterotrophs from cave walls | place: USA: Waikapalae cave, Hawaii | collected 2009-07-28 | reverse complement strand
CCGCAACATAGAATGCCGTTAGTTTTTCCGTGTCAGCCACTACACAACATTCCCTGATTCCTTCAGTTGCTTGTAGTGCGGCCTCCACTTCACCTGGTTCAATGCGGTATCCCCTGATCTTTACCTGATCATCCCTTCTTCCGAGGAACTCGATGTTGCCATCGGGTAGCCATCGTGCCCTGTCACCCGTTTTATAAAGCCTTTTATTATTGTCGTTACTGAATGGGTGATGTATAAACTTCTCAGCCGTCAGCTCCGGCAGGTTTAAGTAGCCACGGGCCACTCCTGCCCCACCAACATACAATTCTCCGGGAATGCCAATGGCGCAGGGAATACCCGCCTCCTCGAGTATATAAGCCGTCCTGTTGCCCAAAGGTTTGCCGATGGGAATAGACGGGCCTTTCAATTCCTTTATCTCATAAGTAAGCGAGAAGGTCGTATTCTCAGTTGGGCCATACCCGTTGAACAAACGGAGATGCGGAAACCTTTTTTTCAGGATACCGATATGCCCTGGAGAAAGCTTCTCTCCTCCTGCAACCACTACCTTCAAACCCTCAAACAGATCAGGGTCATTATCAGTAAGCTGATTCAGCAACCCCGCAGTAAGCCACATGATCTTCACGGAATGTTGTCGTATGATTCTTTTAAGAGCCGTTGGTTTTAAGATGTCTTCTGGCGGGCACAGTACCAAAGATCCACCCGTAAGCAACATGCTCCAGTACTCAAAAGTGGTGGCGTCAAAAGATACAGATCCGGTTGAGAGCAGTATATTGTTTTGTTTGAAGTCGAGTGTGTCGAGCCCTCCCCTGATGAGGCTGACAACATTGCCATGCTCAACCAGTACCCCTTTAGGCCTTCCGGTCGTACCTGATGTATAGATCACATAACAGAGCTCATGGGAGTTGCCGTTGTGGGCCACCCGTTCAGTAGGTAGTTGGGCCAGCATAGTTGCCTCCTGCAGCAGGTTCACTGCGACAATGTCTTCGGGGAGGTCTTGAATAAGTCGGTCAGTGAGTACGATTCGTGCGCTGGTGTCTTCGAGAATGAAGCGGATCCTTTCCGTGGGATAACTGATATCGATAGGCACATAGGCAGCCCCTGCTTTCAATATGGCAATAATGCCGATGATCATTTCCGGTGACCGTTCCATGCAGACAGGTACGAGTGATCCGGGTTCTATTCCATGATGTAGTAGGTAATGAGCGAGCTGATTACTTTTCTGATCGAGTTGCCGGTAACTAAGGCTGCTATCGTTAAACACCACAGCCGTGGCATCGGGAGTAAGCAGTGCCTGAGCTGTAAAAAGGTGTGCTACTGTTGCAGTTGCCGGATATTCAACAACGGTATTGTTAAAATCCAATAATACTTTTTCCCTGTCTGCTGTTGTTAGTAATGATAGAGATGATATTTTTTGATTGGGGTCTTCTATGATACTTTTTAATAACTGTTCGTAATATTGAGCCATACGGTCGATGCTGACCTCGTCAAAAAGGTCGGTAGCATATTCGATAGTAAGGAGTAAACCCTCTTTAGTTTCTCTTATGTCAAAATTAAGATCGAATTTGGAAGTACTGTGATGAATATCTTCCATGAATAATTCCAGGTCTGCTAAAAGGAGCTCAGGAATATGAGGAGTATTCTGTAGTGCAAAAATGATCTGGAATAAAGGATTACGCCCTAAATCACGCGGGCTTTCTACCGCATCCACTACCCTTTCAAAAGGAGCGTCCTGGTTTTCATAAGCCTCCAGCAGCGTGGTCTTTACCTGATTCAGCAATTCCGTGAACGATAATGAACCTTTTAGCTCACTGCGAATCACGAGCGTATTGACGAAGAAGCCTACGAGCGATTCTAATTCCTGCTGCCGCCGGTTAGCAATAGGCGTTCCTATTGCTATATCTGTTGAATTACTGTAGCGGAAAAGCAATACGTTGAATGCACTTAGTAGCACCATGTACAGCGTAACTTCCTCTGTATTGCTGATATGCTTAAGAGCTTGTGCCAGCTCTTTGTTCAAAACCCTCATTAGCCTGGCGCCTTTGCCATTCTGTACTGCAGGGCGAACGTGGTCCAGCGGTAGATCGAGTGGCTGGATACCATCAAGCTTGTTTTTCCAATACTGCAGTTGCTGATCCATGGTAGCCCCTTCGAGGTAAGCACGTTGCCAAATAGCATAGTCGCTATATTGAACCTCCGGCTTGGGTAATCGAGATTGCTCGCCTTTGATGCCGGCGGCGTAATGTTCCACCAACTCCTTTACGAGTACAGATAAGCTCCAGCCGTCGGAGGCAATGTGGTGCATGACCACTATAAGGATGTATTCTTCCCCGCTTACCTCGAGTAGCTCTGCACGCAACATGTAATCAGCTGAAAGATCAAAAGGACGGCTGATGCTTTGAAAAATATAATCGCGGATAGCAACTTCGTCTTTATTACCAAAAGGGATTAGCTGCATCTTCCAGGCATCTTCGCTGCTCACCTGTTGAAAGCAACCTCCTTCCTGTTCTGCAACAACGGTTCTGAGTACCTCATGCCTTTTGATAATGGCGTGCAAACTCTGTTCGAGTAGGCTAACCTGCAATGCGCCTTTCAGGCGCATGACTGCCGGCATATGATATTGCACGCTACCCTGCAGGCGATCTATAAACCATAAGCGTTCCTGAGAATAAGATAACGGGGCCAGTTCTCCTGCTGCAAGTGTATTGCGGCCAATCGAAAAATCATTGAGAATACGGATGCTATCTTTCTCTGGTTTAAAATATTCGATTAGTAGATCCTTGTGCTTTTTTAAGTCATCGAGAAGCGCACTGTCAACTATTTTGTTTTTAGGGATTTTTACTACCAGATCCTCCTTTTCCAGGAATAGTTTGATTCCCTGGGCCTTGCATCCCTTTAGTATATTTAATACTATTATATACCCTTTCATGCTTCTCTTTTAAAGAAATTTGAAAACCATATTTGGTTGGGTGCCGGATTGAATGACAATATAGAAGTCAGCATTACAATACCTGGATCTGCCGATCCGGTAAAGCAAATGATGGCTCATATACTACTGAGAAAGAAATTAAATAAGCATTGCGGTTAAGCAATGAAGATAGTATGGTGGTTTTTGTCGGGAGAAACGATTACGGTTCGTTCTTAAAACGTATAGGTCGTAAATGACGGGTTAAACTTAAATACTTATAATGTTCGGGGTAGAAAGTTGATGAGGTAGCTGCCTTACCATGCAGGACTCTGTGTTGTTTTTGATCTCTCATAATGACTTCGGTTTAATAGCAGGTAATAAGACTTGATTAGTGTGAATTTGCGATGCTGGTTCCGTATGGACAAGTTAAGTATTTCGTGTGAATTAAATTGATTGCAAAAGCATTATTTTGTTAATATTTTTTAGTCTAAGGTTAAATTTGACCTGATCATGGATATCATCGTTTACTTGTTGCTGATATTGACTTTTGTCATGTGCTGAAATTACCCAAATAGGCTATCAGATTCTGACGATCGTGTATTCTTCATGCTCCGCTTCCACGTTGTTTGCCTGGATATGTTTTGCCAAAGACGCCACTGTTGAATGCTGAAATAACTCCTTTACACCTGTTTCTACACCAATCCTGTTTCGTATCAGGGAGGTCACCCTTGTGGCAAGCAGTGAGTGTCCTCCGAGTTCAAAGAAATTGTCTTCGATTCCAACCCGCTCAACCTTGAGGAGTTCTCTCCATATTTCAGTGAGTTGCTTTTCGAGCTCACTGCGCGGTGCTACATAACTGATTATCTTAGCCTTCGAAGCAGCTGGCTTAGGTAATGAGCGTTTATCGACTTTCCCATTAGGGGTAAGCGGTATGCTGTCAATTTCCAGGAGTACTGCCGGTACCATATAGTCGGGCAGCCTGCTTCGTAACTGTTTCAGCACGGTCGATTGATCGTAGCCGGCCAGCGACACCACATAGCCGACCAGTCTCCTGTTGCCGGCATCTCCTGTATCTGCGATGACCACGCACTGGCCTATGCCATCGAAGGATTGAAGGGCGCTTTCCACTTCTCCCAGCTCGATACGGTATCCCCTGATCTTAACCTGATCATCACGACGGCCAAGAAATTCTATATTTCCATCCGCCAGCCAACGGGCCCTGTCGCCTGTTTTGTACAGCCGGGCCTCCGGATTTTCGTTAAAACCATCGGATACGAACTTTTCAGCCGTCAGTCCAGGCAGGTTTTGATATCCTGTTGCTACACAGGTGCCGCCTATATAAAGTTCACCCATAATACCCACAGGACAAGGTTGTAAGACTTTGTCGAGAATATACATTTGTGCGTTGCTGATAGGCTGACCAATGGGCGGTAACGGTCGATGTTGATAGTCTTCCGGCTGCACCTTATAAGAGGTAACCACATGGGCTTCCGTTGGGCCATATTGATTGATCAATGCTGCTCCGGTAGTATCCATCAGCAACCTGATTTCATGAGTTAATTTCAGTTGTTCCCCTGCTGTAATGATTTCCTTAATCGTTTGCGGATAATACCCTGCTTCATGACAATATTCAGCCACACCTTGTAGCACCACATAAGGAACAAGCAGATGAGTAACGGCTGTTTGGTTAATCTTTTCAACCAGTTTAGCGAAATCTTTTCTGTCATCATCACTGATCAGCTCAAGAGTCGATCCGGTACAAAGGGCAGTAAATATCTCCTGGAAGCTTACGTCGAAATTGATGCTGGCAAATTGCAGTATCCGCATGTTGGAAGAAGCAAGCTCCCGTTTTTGCCATTGCAGTAGGTTGACAAGGGCGACATGCGGCATCTTAACACCTTTAGGTTTACCAGTGGTGCCTGACGTATAGATGATGTAACAGATATCGTTGGTTGTTACAGTGCTGGTAACCCTGTTGGTCGACTCCCCTGCTATAGTATTCAGTTCGCCTGATATATTGATCGGCTCAATACCTTCCGGTAATTCTTTTATATTTCCATCAGTTACTACAACGCCAGCTCCGGTATCATGAAGTATAAATTGTATCCTTTCGGCTGGATAGTTGATGTCGATAGGTACATAGGCTGCGCCTGATTTTAGTATGCCTACAATACCGGTGATCATGGCTATGGAGCGGTCCATACAAACAGGTATCAGCGAGCCGGCGCCAATTCCTTTAGCTTGCAGGTGATGGGCAATCTGGTTGCTTTTTTCCTCCAGTTCCCGGTAGGTAATAGAATGATCATTAAAAGCCACAGCAATCGCATCGGGTGTTAATGTCGCTTGCGCTTCAAAAAGATCGGTGACGGTTGCTATTGCAGGATACTCGACTGCTGTATTGTTGAACGTGGTTACAACCTGTTGCTTTTCGGCATCGTTTAATAAGGTAAGCGATATGATCTTTTGGTCGTGATTGTTTAAAATGCTTTTCAGTAGTTGCTCATAATGATGTCCCATTCGCTCAATGCTTGCCCGGTCAAAAAGATCGGTCGCATATTCGATAGACATAAGGATGCCCTCGTTAACTTCTCGGAGATCAATACTTAGATCAAACTTAGCTGTATTGTTATCGTACGTTTCAATCAGCAGATCGAGATCTGTTAATTGAAGTGTTGGTATATCTGGTGTGTTTTGAAATGCGAACATTACCTGGAATAAGGGAGATCGGCTCAGATCGCGTTCCACCCCCGCCACCTCTACGACTCTTTCAAAGGGGGCATCCTGATGTTCATAAGCTTCCAGTAGCGTGATTTTTATTTGTCTCAGCAGCTCCCTGAAGGATAGATCGTCTTTTAATTCACTGCGTACTACAAGCGTATTGACAAAAAATCCCACAAGCGATTCAATCTCCTGCTGACGGCGGTTAGCGATGGGCGTACCTACTACAATGTCCTCTGATCCACTATAGCGGTACAATAGTATCTTGAAGACGCTTAACAATACCATGTAAAGCGTTGCTCCCTCCTGTGTACTGAGTTCTTTGAGGGCTTTGATCAATGTTTTATCCAATGTCTTCACGAGGCAGGATCCCTTGCCGCTTTGCACAGCAGGCCGTGCATGGTCAAGCGGCAGGTCGATAGGCTGAATGCCTGCAAGCTTGTTTTTCCAATACTGCAGTTGTTGGTCCAGTATGGCTCCTTCCAGATGCGTGCGTTGCCAAATGGCATAATCACTATACTGCACTTCAAGTGGAGGCAAAATAGATTGCCTTCCTTCAATGCCGGCATCGTATAACTCCACCAGCTCCTTTACAAGCACGGCCAGGCTCCAGCCATCAGAGGCGATATGGTGCATGGTTACCACAAGTATATACTCTTCTTTAGATAGCTCCAGCAGTGCGGCCCGCAGCATAAAATCCGCGGATAGATCAAAAGGCTGGCTGGTACTTTGCGCGATATAGAGTTTAATAGCTGCGTCATCATTGTCAGTAAAAGAAACCAATGATAGTGACCATCCCTTTTCATCCTTGATCTGCTGATAACAGATGCCCTCCTGTTCTATTAGTACGGTTCTGAGCACTTCATGTCTGGCAATGATGGCACGCAAACTTTGTTCGAGAACACCCACCTGAACTTTTCCCTTCAGTCGCAATACCGCTGGCATGTGATATTGCGTACTTCCCTGCAGACGATCGATGAACCATAAGCGTTCCTGGCTGAATGATAGGGGGAGCAGGTCTCCGGGTTGTTTAACAACGCCTGCAACTTTAGGTAAAACAGACTTGGACGTCTGGGTAGAAAGATGACGGGCCAACGTTTCGATGGTAGGATATAAGAACAGGTCCTTTACGCCTGCTTCAATGTTCAGGCGACGACGAATGACTGATAATACCCTTGTGGCAAGCAGAGAATGTCCGCCGAGCTCAAAGAAGTTGTCTTCGATGCCAATACGTTCAACCCTGAGCAGTTCGCTCCATATTTCAGTGAGTTGCTTTTCCCGTTCAGTACGGGGCGCCACATAACTTACCTTCATCACGGAGGTGTCGGGCCTTGGAAGCGCTCGTTTATCCACCTTCCCATTGGAGGTGAGTGGGATGCTGTCGATCTCAACAAGCATAGCCGGTATCATATACTCCGGCAACTTGTTGCGCAGTTCCTGTAATACACTTGGCCGTGCATACGCTCCATCAGGCGCCATATAGCCAATCAGTCTTTTACTGCCTGTACTGTTGTCGGCCACAGCAATAACTACACACTGCCCTACTCCCTGGCAGGATTGCAGCGCACTCTCCACCTCGCCCAACTCGATGCGATAACCTCTGATTTTGACCTGGTCATCACGTCGACCCAGGAATTCGATATTGCCATCCGGTAACCAGCGAGCTATATCCCCTGTTCTATAAAGAAAGGCATTATCATCTTTGCTAAACCAATCCTTGAGAAAGCGTTCCTGGGTAAGTTCAGGGCGGTTTAGGTATCCCTGTGCTACACTGTCGCCGCCAATGAACAATTCACCTGCTATGCCGATGGGACATAAACTCCCATATTTGTCTAATAGGTAGATTTGGGTATTACTGATAGGACTACCAATTGGAGGCAACGGCTGCTGCTTACAATCTGCTACCTGTACTTTGTAGGCAGTAACTACATGCGTTTCCGAAGGCCCGTAATAGTTGTACAATGCTAAACCTGTTAAGCGGCAAAGCGCAATTATTTCTGCTGACATGCGCAATTGTTCCCCTGCAGTAAATATATGCGTGAGGCTTTTCAGGCTACCCTCACTGCTGATATCCTGAATTGCCTGCTCGCTCACCGCTTGCAACACTACAAATGGAATAAAGAGATGATTCACTTCATATTGCTGAACCACAGACAGCAACTGGTGCATATCTTTTCTTTCCATTTCTCCTATTAGCACGATAGAGCCTCCAAAACACAATACCGAAAATATTTCTTGAAAACTGGCGTCGAAATTAATACTGGCAAATTGAAGCACCCGTTTTGTAGACGTGTCGTTAAGTAGACCATCGTGCCACAAAAGGAGATTTACCATTGCCCGGTGATGCATTTTCACACCTTTAGGCTTGCCAGTGGTGCCTGATGTATAGATCAGGTAACAGAGATCGTCGGAATTTCCTTTATGTATAAACTGTTCCTTTGGATATTGTGCCAGCGTATGCTGATCCTTTAGTAAGTTGATGACTTCAATGCCTGTGGGCAGGTCTTGTACACTTCCATCACCTACGATCAATCGGGCATCAGTGTCGGCAAGTATAAAATGTATCCGTTCTATTGGATAACTAATATCAATAGGTACATAGGCGGCGCCAGACTTTAGTATTCCAACAATCCCAACAACCATGGCTATGGAACGGTCCATGCAAACAGGTACCAGGGAGTTTGAGCCAATGCCCTTAGCTCGTAGATAATGCGCAAGCTGATTACTTTCTTCATTCAGTTGCCGGTAACTGAACTGTTGATCCCCATCTATCACGGCAATCGAATCAGGGGTTTTGTGAAACTGCTCCTGGAATAGGTCGGCTACTGTTTGGTCAAGTTCATAAGCAATAGCTGTGTCATTAAAGCCATGCAGTAGTAGCTCCTTTTCCTGATTATCCAATAACGAAATACCTGAAACCGGTTTATTCAGGTCAATTAGTATACAGCGCAATAATTCTTCATAATGTAATAACATGCGCTTGATGCGCGATTGCTCAAATAAGTCTGTTGCATATTCAACAGTAAGATGAAGATGATCGTTTATTTCCCTGAGATCGAAGTTTAGGTCGAACTTGGCAGTGTCATTTTTATGCTCCTCCAATAGTAGCGTTACATCCTTTAGTTGCAGATCAGGAATATGCGGTGTATTCTGAAGAGCAAACATCACCTGGAATAAAGGAGACCGGCTGAGGTCGCGTTCTCCCCCTACCACATCGACTACTTTTTCAAATGGCGCATCCTGTTGCTCATAGGCTTCAAGCAAGGTGTTTTTGAGCTGTTGAAGCAACTGTTTGAAGGATAGCTCACCTTTGAGCTCACTGCGAATCACGATTGTATTGACAAAGAATCCTACGAGTGATTCAATCTCCTGTTGACGCCTGTTGGCAATGGGAGTACCCACGGCAATATCTTCAGATCCACTGTAGCGATACAGCAGTACTTTGAAGGCGCTGAGTAAGACCATGTAAAGCGTTACTCCTTCCTGTGTGCTGAGGTCTCTGAGCGCTTTTACCAATTCTTTGTCGAAGACCTTCACCAGTGAGGCTCCCCTTCCACTTTGCACAGCAGGCCGTGGATAGTCAAGGGGCAGATCAGGCGGTTGGATGCCTTCCAGCTTTTTTTTCCAGTAACTAAGCTGTTTTTCCAGTACGACTCCCTCCAGATAAGTACGCTGCCAGATGGCATAGTCACTGTACTGTACTTCCAGCCCGGGAAGTTCAGGCGTTTCCCCTGCCAGTGCTGCGGAGTAGAGCGCCGATAACTCTTTTATGAGAATGGGCAGACTCCAGCCGTCGGAAGCGATGTGGTGCATGAGCACCACAAGAATGTATTCGCTGGCTGATAGCTCGATTAGTTCAGCCCGGAACATATAGTCAGCCGATAGATCGAACGGTCTGCTGATACATTGCGCAATGTATTGGGAGATGGCGTCCTCATCGTTACCTGCAATGGATGTTCGTGATAGCTGCCATTGTTTTTCACTATTGATCTGCTGGAAACACACACCTTCCTGTTCAATAAGCACGGTTCTGAGGACTTCATGCCTTTGGATGATGGATCGGAGGCTGTGCTCGAGCATGTTGACGTGAAGGTTTCCTTTGAGGCGTATGACCGCTGGCATGTGATACTGTACTGATCCCTGCAGTCGGTCGATAAACCACAGTCGCTCCTGGCTGAAAGATACCGGCAGTAGCTGTCCTGGTTGCTTTACCGTTGGCAGGACCTGCGGTAAAACAGCCACAGGGGCTTTTTCATTGAGGAATCGTGCCATGGCTTCAATGGTGGGATACAGGAACAGATCCTTGACCCCCGCCTCTATATTGAGGCGACGTCGAATGAGCGATAAAACCCTTGTTGCCAGCAGTGAGTGTCCCCCAAGTTCGAAGAAGTTGTCGTGAATGCCAATTCGTTCGATTTTCAATAATTCCGCCCATATTGCTGAGAGCTGCTTTTCGGGCTCAGTGCGTGGTGCCACATAGCTGATTGCTTTTGCCTTCGAAGCAACTGGTTTAGGCAGTGAACGTTTATCAGTTTTCCCATTGGAGGTGAGCGGTATACTATCAATTTCCATAAGCACTGCCGGTACCATATACTCAGGCAGCCTGCTTCGTAACTGATTCAGTACAGTCGATTGATCATAACCTGCCAGCGGCACTACATAGCCGACCAGTCTCCTGTTGCCGGCATCTCCCGTATCCGCGATGACCACGCACTGGCCAACGCCATCGCAGGATTGCAGCGCGCTTTCCACTTCTCCCGGCTCGATACGATATCCCCTGATCTTAACCTGATCATCACGGCGGCCAAGAAATTCTATATTTCCATCCACGAGCCAACGGGCTCTGTCGCCTGTTTTATACAACCTCGCTCCTGGCTGTTTACTAAAACTGTCAGGGATAAATTTCTCAGTCGTCAGCGCTGGTAAAAGTTGATAACCGGCTGCAACACAGATTCCGCCTATGTACAACTCTCCCGTTATGCCCAACGGGCAAGGTTGAAGCCCTTCATCGAGAATATACATTTGTACGTTGCTGATAGGCTGACCAATGGGCGGCAACGGTCGATGATGATAATCTTCCGGCTGTACCTTATAAGAGGTAACCACATGAGCTTCTGTTGGGCCATATTGATTGATAAGTACTGCACCTGTATGATCGACAAGCGCTTTGACGTCGTTGGTCAGTTTCAGTTGTTCCCCTGCTGTAATGACTTCCTTAAGCGTTTGTGGATAATATCCCGTTTCATGACAATATTCGGCCACCCCTTGTAACACCACATAAGGAACGAACAGGTGAGTGACGGCTGTCTGATTGATCTTTTCAACCAGTTTCGAAAAATCTTTTCTGTCATCATCACTGATCAGTTCAAGAGTCGATCCCGTACAAAGGGCGGTAAAGATTTCCTGGAAACTGACGTCAAAATTGATGCTGGCAAATTGGAGTATCCGTATATCTGAAGAAGTGAGCTCCCGTTTTTGCCATTGCAGCAAATTGACGAGTGCGGCATGAGGCATTCTGACACCTTTGGGCCTGCCGGTTGTTCCTGATGTGTAGATAACATAGCAAAGATCTGCTACCGTTGCTTTGTTGGTGGTCCTATATTTCGGTTTATCTGCTATAGCCTCCCCCTCGCCTGTTATGTTGATGGGCTCAATAGCTTCCGGCAGGTCTTGTATGTTTCTATCGGTCACGATCAAATGAGCATGAATATCAGCCAGAATGAACTCCATCCTTTCGGCTGGATAGTTGATGTCGATGGGCACATAGGCAGCGCCTGATTTTAGGATGCCTACAATACCGGTGATCATGGCTATGGAACGGTCCATGCAAACAGGTACCAGTGATCCTGCGCCAATGCCTTTAGCTTGCAGGTGATGGGCAAGCTGATTACCTTTTTCTTCCAGTTCCTGGTAGGTAATAGAATGATCATTAAAAGCCACGGCAATCGCATTCGGTGTTAGTGCGGCTTGTACTTCAAAAAGATCGGTAACGGTTGCAGTTGCAGGATACGCAACTGCTGTGTTGTTGAATGTGGTTACAACCTGGCGTTTTTCGTCATCATTTAATAAGGTAAGCGATATGATCTTTTGATCATAATTGTTTACGACGCTTTTCAGTAATTGCTCGTAATGCTGTCCCATTCGCTCAATACTTGCCCGGTCAAAAAGATCAGTTGCATATTCGATAGACATGATGATGCCTTCGTTGGTCTCCCGAAGATCAATACTTAGATCAAACTTTGCCGTATTATTATCGTGCGTTTCAATCAGCAGATCGAGATCTGTTAGCTGAAGTGCCGGTATGTCAGGAGTGTTTTGCAGTGCGAACAATACCTGGAATAATGGAGACAAGCTTAGGTCGCGTTGTGCGTCCGTCACCTCCACGACCCTTTCAAAAGGTGCGTCTTGATACTCATAAGCTTCCAGCAGCGTAGCTTTCACTTGTTTCAGCAACTCCCTGAAGGATAGATCGCCTTTTAGTTCACTGCGCACTACAAGCGTATTCACAAAAAATCCCACAAGCGATTCGATCTCCTGCCGGCGGCGGTTGGCAATGGGCGTACCCACAGCAAGATCTGTCGAGCCGCTATAGCGATACAACAATATCTTGAAGACGCTTAGCAGTACCATATAAAGCGTTGCTCCCTCCTGTGTGCTGAGTTCTTTGAGGGCTTTGATCAACGTCTTGTCCAATGTCTTCACGAGACTGGCTCCCTTGCCGCTTTGCACAGCAGGTCGTACATGGTCAAGTGGCAGGTCGATCGGCTGAATGCCTGCAAGCTTGTTTTTCCAATATTGCAGTTGCTGTTCCAGCACGGCTCCTTCCAGGTGCGTGCGTTGCCAGATAGCATAGTCACTATATTGTACTTCCAGTCCAGGTAAGTTTGGTGTGCTGCCGGAGACGCCTGCGCTGTATAGCTCCACCAGTTCTTTTACAAGTACTGCCAGGCTCCATCCATCAGAAGAGATGTGGTGCATAACTACCACGAGTATATACTCTTCTCTGGACAACTCCAGCAATTCAGCCCGAACCATATAGTCTGTAGAAAGATCAAAAGGTTGAAGGATGCTTTGAGTGATGTATTCCTTAAGACCTTCCTCATTCCTGTCCGCAAAAGATAACAAAGGTAGAGCCCATGCTGCTTCACTCCTGATCTGTTGATAACAAACACCCTCCTGCTCTATCAGTACAGTTCTGAGTACTTCATGCCTGGCAATGATGGCACGCAAGCATTGCTCGAGAACGTCCACCCGCACATGGCCTTTCAATCGCATCACCACTGGCATATGATATTGCACACTGCCCTGCAAGCCGTCGATAAACCATAAACGTTCCTGGCTGAATGATACAGGCAGCAGATCGCTTGGTTGTTTGGTAGCGGCCACTATTCGTGGCAATACCGACAATGGAGCCTTGGCTACGAGGTAGCCGGCCAGCGATTTAATCGTGGGGTATAAAAACAAGTCTTTTACACCTGTTTCTGCACCAATCCTGCTTCTTATCAATGATGTCACGCGTGTAGCGAGCAATGAGTGCCCGCCGAGTTCAAAGAAGTTATCCTCGATACCAATCCGCTCAACTTTAAGGAGTTCACTCCATATTTCAGTAAGCTGCTTTTCCAGTTCAGTACGTGGTGCCACATAGCTTACCTGCATCATGGAAGCGTCCGGCTTTGGAAGCGCTCGCTTATCCACCTTTCCATTGGAGGTGAGTGGGATGCTGTTGATTTCTACAAGTACAGCCGGGATCATGTACTCCGGCAATTTGTTGCGTAATTCCTGTAATACACCCGGTCGCGTATAGGTTTCGGCAGGTACCACATAGCCAATTAGCCTTTTGCTGCCGGTGCTGTTGTCTGCCACAGCAATCACTACACACTGCCCTACTCCCTGGCAGGATTGCAGCGCACTCTCCACCTCGCCCAACTCGATGCGATAACCTCTGATCTTGACCTGGTCATCACGTCGACCCAGGAATTCGATATTGCCATCTGGTAACCAGCGGGCTATATCCCCTGTTTTGTAAAGCTTTTCGCTATCCTGGTTATCGAATGGGTGACTAATAAACTTTTCGGCTGTTAGTTCGGGAAGATTTTGATAACCTGTAGCAACACAGGCGCCGCCTATATATAATTCTCCTGTTACGCCCAGTGGGCAAGGTTGCTGCTGCTCATCAAGGATGTACAATTGCGTATTACTGATGGGTTGACCGATGGGTGGCAGCGGACGCTGGAGATAATCTTCCGGCTGTACATTATAAGAAGAGACTACATGAGCTTCCGTTGGTCCATATTGATTGATCAGAATTGCCCCTGTAGTATCAGTCAATAGTCTGATATCATGCGTCAATTTCAGTTGTTCGCCCGCTGTAATAATGGTGCTAAGCGCTTTGGGATAATAACCTGTTTCACTGCAATATTCTGCTACACCCTGCAGCACAACATAAGGAACGAATAAATGAGTAACTGCAGCCTCATTGATCTTGGTCACCAGTGTCGCAAAGTCTTTTCGGTCATCATCACTGATCAGTTCAAGAGCCGCGCCTGAACAGAGCGCGGTAAATATCTCCTGAAAGCTCACATCGAAGTTAATACTGGCAAATTGTAGTATCCTTATGTCGGAAGAAATAAGTTGCTTTCTTTGCCATTGCAGCAGGTTGACAAGCGCCGTGTGGGGCATCCTCACCCCTTTAGGTCGTCCGGTAGTGCCCGATGTATAGATCACATAACAAAGACTGGCGGCAGTAGCGTTGCTGACAACCCTGTGCTTTGGCTCACCCGCTATATACTGCCGGTCTCTTAATACATTGATGACTTCGATATGCTCCGGCAGATCCTGTACGCTTCCATCGGTTACGATCAATTGGGCATTCGTGTCAGCCAGAATGAACCGCATCCTTTCAACAGGATAGCTGAGTTCGATTGGTACATAAGCTGCGCCGGATTTTAGTATACCCACAATACAAACTATCAGGTCTGTGGAGCGGTCCAGGCAAACAGGTACCAATGCACCTGAGCCAATCCCTTTGGACTGCAAATAATGAGCAAGCTGATTACTTTTTTCCTCCAGTTCCCGATAACTAAGCTCAATACCATTAAATGATACGGCAGTGATATCAGGCGTCAGCGTAGCCTGTTCTTCAAAAAGATCGGCTACGGTTGCCGTTGCTGAATATGCCGATAATGTGTTGTTGAAGTCTTTTACTATCTGTTGTCGCTCTGCTGTTTTCAATAAAGAAAGAGCGTTAATCTTCTCATCACGGTTTGCTACAGCATTTCTCAGCAACTGCTCATAATGCGCTCCCAGCCGTTCGATGCCGACCCTGTCAAAAAGATCGGTCGAATACTCGAACTCGAAATATAGCTGTTCGTCGCGTTCAACAGCCATAACATTGATATCAAACTTGGCTGTATTATGGTAATTGTTCTCGGGATGCAATGTTAGCTCACCGAGCTGCAGCTCCGGAATATTGGGCGTGTTTTGAAGCGCAAACATTACCTGAAATAAAGGAGATCGGCTTAGGTCGCGTTCTGCTCTTGCCACCTCTACTACTCTTTCAAAGGGGGCGTCCTGATTCTCATAAGCTTCCAGCAGCGTCGCTTTCACTTGTCTCAGCAACTCCCTGAAGGATAATGTACCCCTCAACTCACTACGTATTACAAGCGTATTGACAAAGAAGCCTGCAAGCGATTCGATTTCCTGTTGGCGTCGGTTAGCAATGGGGGTGCCCACGGCAATATCTTCGGAACCACTATAGCGATATAATAATACCTTGAAAACACTGAGCAACACCATAAAGAGCGTTGTCCCTTCTTCCCTGCAGAGCTCTTTAAGAGCACTGGTGAGTTCTTTATCCACGACAATGTATATCGAACTTCCCTTTCCGCTCTGTACAGCAGGCCGTATATGGTCAAGCGGCAGATCGATCGGTTGGATGCCTTGCAGTTTACCTTTCCAGTACTGCAGTTGCCGGTCCAGTACAGGACCTTCCAGATAGGTGCGTTGCCAGATTGCATAATCACTGTACTGAACTTCCAGCTCAGGTAAGTTGGCTATTTCGCCCGAGAGTCCTGCGCTATATAAAGTTGACAGTTCTTTTATCAGTATAGGCAGGCTCCAGCCATCGGAAGCAATGTGATGAATCACCACCACAAGCAAGTGATCATCCTGTGATAGCTCCAGTAGCTCTGCGCGCACCATATAATCTGCCGAAAGATTGAAAGGCCGATCGATATAGGCAGCAATATGTTGTCTGCTGATTGCTTCATCATTATTGATGAAAGATACCTGGGACAGTTTCCACTGATCTCCACGCCTGATCTGTTGGTAACATATCCCGTCTTGTTCCATCAACACAGTGCTGAGTACTTCATGCCTGTTGATAATAGCACACAGGCTCTGTTCGAGTACCTCAACCTGTAGAGGTCCGCTCAACCGTATTATAGCCGACATGTGATATTGTACACTGCCTTGCAACCGGTCGATGAACCACAAGCGTTCCTGGCTGAATGATACGGGTAGCAGATCTCCCGGTTGTTTGGCAATAGCCGTTATCCTTGGCAATACGGTACCGGCTATTTGAGTAGAAAGATGTTGGGCCAGTTCACGAATAGTTGGATATAAGAATAAGTCCTTAACACCTGCTTCCATGCCCAGGCGCTGGCGAATGATGGACAATGCCCGTGTGGCGAGCAGGGAGTGACCACCAAATGAGAAAAAATTATCCTCGATGCCTATAAACTCTATTTGCAACAATTCAGCCCATATCGTTGCCAATTGTTTTTCCAGTTCCGTCCCGGGGGCCACAGAGCCTGCCTTCATGTGCGAAGCATCCGGCTTCGGCAATGCCCCTTTATTTACTTTCCCATTAGCAGTAAGCGGCAGGTTGTCGAGCTGCATGAGAATAGTCGGTATCATATACGCAGGCAACTTGCTGCGCAATTGGTCCAGCACTGTCGAATGATCGTAATCTGCCAACCCTACTACATAACCAACCAATCTGCCGCTGCCTGAATGATCAGGTTCTGCTACAACTACACACTGTTGCACGCCATGACAGGCTTGTAGCGCCGCCTCCACTTCGCCTGGTTCAATGCGGTATCCCCTGATCTTTACCTGGTCATCCCTTCTTCCGAGGAACTCGATGTTGCCATCGGGTAGCCATCGTGCCCTGTCCCCCGTTTTATAAAGCCTTTTATTATTGTCGTTACTGAATGGGTGATGTATAAACTTCTCAGCCGTCAGCTCCGGCAGGTTTAAGTAGCCACGGGCCACTCCTGCCCCACCAACATACAATTCTCCGGGAATGCCAATGGCGCAGGGAATACCCGCCTCCTCGAGTATATAAGCCGTCCTGTTGCCCAAAGGTTTGCCGATGGGAATAGACGGGCCTTTCAATTCCTTTATCTCATAAGTAAGCGAGAAGGTCGTATTCTCAGTTGGACCATACCCATTGAACAAACGGAGATGAGAAAACCTTTTTTTCAGGATACCGATATGCCCTGGAGAAAGCTTCTCACCTCCTGCCACCACTACCTTCAAACCCTCAAACAGATCTGGGTCATTATCAGTAAGCTGATTCAGCAACCCCGCAGTAAGCCACATGATCTTCACGGAGTGTTGTCGTATGATTCTTTTAAGAGCCGTTGGTTTTAAGATGTCTTCTGGCGGGCACAGTACCAAAGCTCCACCCGTAAGCAACATGCTCCAGTACTCAAAAGTGGTGGCGTCAAAAGAAACAGATCCGGTTGAGAGCAGTATATTGTTTTGTTTGAAGTCGAGTGTGTCGAGCCCTCCCCTGATGAGGCTGACAACATTGCCATGCTCAACCAGTACCCCTTTAGGCCTTCCGGTCGTGCCTGATGTGTAGATCACATAACAGAGTTCATGGGAGTTGCCTTGGTGGGCCACCTGTTCAGTGGGTAGTTGGGTCAGCATGGTTGCCTCCTGCAGCAGGTTCACTGCGACAATGTCTTCGGGGAGGTCTTGAATAAGTCGGTCAGTGAGTACGATTCGTGCACTGGTGTCTTCGAGAATGAAGCGAATCCTTTCGGTGGGATAACTGATATCGATAGGCACATAGGCAGCCCCTGCTTTCAATATGGCAATAATGCCGGTGATCATTTCCGGTGACCGTTCCATGCAGACAGGTACAAGTGATCCGGGTCCTATTCCATGATGTAGTAGGTAATGAGCGAGCTGATTACTTTTCTGATCGAGTTGCCGGTAACTAAGGCTGCTATCGTTAAACACCACAGCCGTGGCATCGGGAGTAAGCAGTGCCTGAGCTGTAAAAAGGTGTGCCACCGTTGCTGTTGACGGATATGCCTTAGCTGTTTCGTTGAAGGACTTAAGTACAGTATTTGTCTCATTGTCTTCAAGGTACTGCAAAAGACGGACGGGGGTCTGGGAAAGGGACACAGCCCTGTCGATTATCCTTTCCAGATGATTGACCAGCTGAACGATAAAATACTGTTCGAAGATGTCGGTGCTATATTCCAGCCTCAGTTCGACCTCAGGGCCAAACTCAATAAACTCAAAAGAAAGATCGAATTTGCTGGTACAAGTTTCAATTACTTCATGAGCACTCAATTGAATATCTTCCAGAGAATCGTTAAACGATTCATAGCTGCCTGTATTCTGCAGCACAACCATTACATCGAATATAGGATTGCGACCTGTATCTGGCCTGACGCCAAGTGCTCTGACCACTTCATCAAAAGGATATAATTGATGCTTGAAGGATTCAAGTATTGTATTGTGCACTTTTGATAAAAGAGTCGTAAAGCTGTCATCCTCAGCCACCATTGTGCGAATAGCGATTGTATTCACATACAACCCCAACTGGTATTCCAGTACTGTGTCTTCCCTTGCCGATACCGCACTGCCAATGATAATGTCGCTTTGAGCGGTATACCGGTGCAGTAATGTGTTCACGGCAGCCATCAGTCCTGTGAATAAAGTCGTATGCTCCTTCAGGCACAATTCCTTTAAGCCATCGGTGATACGGCGTTGTAGCCTTTTGACAATAGTCTTGCCCTGGTATGATTTAAGTTTTGGACGTGTATTATCCTGGGGCAACTGTAACTGGGGAAGTTCCCCTGCCAGTTGTTGAAGCCAGAATTCACGTTGTCCTTCCAGCTGTTCAGTATTCAATAACTTCTTTTGCCAGTCAGCAAAATCCTTATACTGTATGTAGAGTTCAGGTAATTCATGAGCGCCGCCTGATCTGTAGATGGTCAATAGATCATTGACCAACACGCGCATCGACCAGCCGTCACTAATGATATGATGAATGATCAATGACAACGTGTAAGAACGATCGCCGGTGTGGAACAACGATACCCGGATTAATGGTGAACGATCCAGGTTGAAAGGAGTTTGAAAATCTTTTAATAATAAATCGTTCAAATATTGTTGTGCGTCAGTTGTTGCACGAAGGTCTGTATAATGGATTCGGAAAGTGGTTGCCAGGGATGGGTCTATGAATTGTAGCACAGTACCCGAACCATCCTCTCTGAAAAAGGTAGATAAGATCTCATGACGTTCGATAAGCATAGAAAAAGAACGTTCCAGCAACAGCAGATCGATCGGCCCTTGTAGGTCTACGGCCGTAGACATATTATAAGCCCTGTTGCTTTCTTCATCCTGACAAAGCATCCACATCCTATATTGGGGAGATGACAGATCATAGCCGTTATGGAGCGTTGCAGGTATTGGTTGAAGAATAGGGTAATCGCCGGTATGGCGGGCTTGATGAACGACTGCTGCCAGCGATGCAATAGTAGGACACTCAAACACATCCCGTACATGGATGGTTACATGAAAAGTAGACTTGAGCAAATTGATGATCGTCATTGCCGATAAACTGTGCCCGCCCAGTTCAAAAAAATTATCCTCTACGCCGATATTCGGTCTTTTTAATACGGCCTGCCATATATTAGCCAGCTTACGCTCGGTTTCATTCCTTGGTCTTATATAATCAGTAGTTACATTGATCAACAACCCGCCAGCTTCAAATAGCCCACGTTTGTCAACCTTTCCATTGGCCAGCAAAGGAAATTTTCCCACACGGATAAAATAGGCAGGCAACATGTAATAAGGCATGCTTTGTAGCAGAAAGTCCCGCAACGTTTTCAGGTCGATCGATTCCCGGCAGATCATATAAGCGATGATGTGCTTTTCCTGGGTGTCCATTTCCCGGTGCAGTAATACCACATCATCGATATGGCTGTGTGCCAATAGTGCCTTTCTTATCTCTGCCAGTTCCACCCTGTATCCCCTTACCTTTACCTGTTCATCTACCCTGCCCACTACCTCGATGATCCCTTCTTCAAGCCATCTTCCGAGGTCGCCCGTTCTGTACATCATTTGATCCGGCCTGAACGGATCAGGAATGAATTTTTCTTTCGTAAGCAAAGCATTATTTACATAACCATTAGCTACGCCAGCCCCACTGGTATAGACTTCCCCCAAAACGTTGATAGCACAGGGTGTGCCCATGCTGGAAAGAACATACATACGCATGTTCTGTGTGGCATTCCCGACCGGGATACTTCTTGCAGTACGGCTATCAGGGATAACATAAAACGTAACATCGTCTGTAGATTCCGTTTGCCCATAAGTATTCACAACCCTCATCGCAGGATTCAGCGAATAACACCTGTCAATTAAGGGAGCGCTTAATTTTTCGCCCGTAAGGATAAGCGTGGAAATGGTATCCATCGGCACCGCTCCCACCTCAACAAGATACTCTTGCAATTGTGATGGAATAAGCGTAAGGATCTTGCAATTGTATTGTTGAGCTTTGCGAAACAACTTACTCAGGTCCCTCATTTCTTCATAATTACATAATACCACTTCTCCGCCGCAAATAAGTGGGGCCCACAACTGCCATAAGGAACCCACGAAATAAGTTTCGGCATTATGGCAAATGGCAACTCCCTCCTGTAGCCTAAGCAGGTCGATTTTGCTAAACATATTATTCACCACACCTCTGTTGGTCAGTACGCAGCCTTTCGGTAATCCGGTAGAGCCTGAGGTGTAAATAATGCAGAAGTTGTCTGTAGCACTTCGGGCAACAGACGGATTGGAGTCCGTATATGCTGTTTGCTGTTGAAGGAAATCGCTCCATAAGGCAGCAGAGATTATGCCTGTTGCCCCGCTTTCCTGGTAAATATGATGAATACGCGTCTCGGGATATTCCGGGTCTACAGATACATAAGCTCCTCCCAGTTTTAGAATACTTAAGAGAGAAATGACCAGTTGTTCACCCCGTTCAAGGCCAACGAGCACAACATCATCTTTCCGGATGTTAAAATGCTGCTGCAAAAAAGCGGCAAACTGATTTGCTGTCCGGTTGAGTGCATGGTAACTAAAGCTTGTGCTGTCAAACGTCAGCGCAATACTATCCGGCGTTTGCAATACCTGCTCTTCAAAAAGTGTTGCGATGGTTTTTTCCGACGGAAACCCCTTCGCCGTATTATTTAGGCCGCCTGTCAGGAATTCCTGCTCGGCAGCAGTTAAACAGGAAAATGTATCAAGTGATTCCTCCGCATGCAGGAGCGAAAAGTTCAATAAATTATAAAAATGCTGCAGGAGACGATCGATCGTTTTTTCAGCGAATAGATTTTCCTTATAACTCAAAACCAGTGTAAGATCTTTTGTATCGCCATACTCAAGCAGCTGAAATGCCAGATCCTCCTGCTGCTCTCGGGCTGGGAGATAACAAATATTCGCTTCCAGCCCGTCATTACTGTTGGTCTGATAACTGTTCCGCTGGTAAGAGAAAATGATATTGTAGATAGTCGATTGCAGGTTCAGTTCCTTTACCGTATTGATCAGCGGAAAAGAAGAGTGCCGGTAAGCAGTCCTTAACTGAGTATGGACTTTAAGCAGGAACTGCGAAAACGTATTGGTTAGATCTATTCTTGTGGAGAATGGAATAGCATTTACAAATGGCCCCAGCGATTTCCTGGCCTCTCTTCCCCTTCGGTTGAAGAAAGGTACGCCCAATACCGCATCATTGTTGTTGTATAGCCTGTTGAGCAATAATACCTGGGCAATAAAATAAGCCAGTACATTAATATTTCGATGATTGCAGAATGCTTCAATCTGATCCACCAGCCCCCTGGGTATGGAAATTTCTTTCTTGCGGCTACTGAAGATAGCGGGATTTCCGCCCTCCATGCAGGAGAGAAAAGCGCGCGTATCCGCATGATCTTTGAACTGCTCCACCCAAAAATGCCGGTCCTTGCTACTGGCATCTGATGATAAATACTGCTGTTCGGTTTCCACAAAATGAGCAAATGGGTGAAGGTTGGGCGTAACGGCCGCCAGGTCGTTGGTTGCCAGGCGCGCATACACGGCATTTACTTCATTGAAAAAAAGCGACATCGAAAAACCGTCGAAAACCAGGTGATGAGCCTTTACATACCAGTAAGTGCTGGTTTCACCAGCTTTCAAAAGAGAAATACTGATAAAACAACCATTCGAAAAACCCTGGGCAATGTCCTCTTCCATCCATGCCACACAATCCCTGTCAGGAGTAGAAGAACCTGAAAAGTTTTTTACGTCGATCACATAATCCCTGGCAGCATCAGTATGATCGTAAAGATGCCTGAGCGCTTGCAAAGCAGGACCTAAAACATCTGCCTGCTGCAACACCAGCTCGATCGATTGTATAAAAAGACGATCGATAACATTTCCCGAAATATGAGCATATCCTCCAACATTATACAATACAGCACTCTTATGGATGCTTTGCGTTAGAAGTATCTGCTGTTGCGTAGATGATAACTGGTGCATAAAATCATTTCACTTTAGATCAAACTCATCAACTGTTCAGGCGCCGGAAAAAAGCCCACCTTAATGCCATCATCGATCATGGCACAGAACCAGGCCGGAGTAAACTCCGGGAAATAAAGCCCGGCGCTTGCCAGCGCATCGATAGTCTGTCCATTACGATAAGTAATATGCTTAGGGAAAGCCAGATGCCTTTGGATCCAGGTCTGATACAGCTCAACCAGGTTTTTTTCTTCCGGTGTTCCTTCAAAATGTGCAGCGGCCTCCCAAAAAATATCCAGTTCCACAGCCTTTACCACATATCCTATCTTTTGGAGCAACCCCGTAATAGAACTGAATGGTAAACGGGTAGAATTTTCTATATGCAGGCATGAAAGATTAGTAAGATTGGGAAAAAGAGCGGCGCTGCAAATCCCCTTACTCACAATGTCTACATGCGAAAAAGCGATCTCCTCATCATAAACTTTTGGACATTGTTTCAATAACAACATGCCTTTGATGATCTGAAATATTCTATTGGATTCAATGTTAGCTTGGAACCTTCCATGGATCGAATCGGCAGCAATATGACCAACCCTGTAGATCTTGCCCCGGCCTCCGATGGCGAAAAAGTTCCTTAATTGCTGCTCCGACTCGAATTTGGTCATTTCATAGTCAGAGTTGAATGCCTGGCCATAATTGAGATCATCTTCCGAAAATACCACTGCCCTGTTCTGCGGCGAATAACCACTCACTGCAAGCGTAGATATATAGTGTAGTTCTTTCTGTTTTGCAGTCTTGGCCAGTTCAATACACTGCAAAGTTGATCCGACGTTGATATCGAATAATTCTGTATAACCCTTCACAAGGTTAATGTCGGCAGCTGCATGCAGTATCAGGTCGGTTTGTTGAGCCAGTTCATCATATTGAGCATCTGTAAGCCCAAATTTTCGCACGGTCAGGTCGCCTGAAAATACGTGCACTCTATCGCTAAAATTGACATGCTCATGGCCAAAGTGATGATGGAATACATGCAGAAGGCGGTCGTTTGCTGCTTCGTCGTGTTTCCCCCGAACGATACAGTAGACGTGAACAGATGAGTGCGTCAACAATTCCTTCAACAGATGTATACCAAGGAAACCGGTGGCGCCCGTTAACAATACATATAACTTGTCCTTCACTGAAGGTAGTTGCAACCCCCTGACATTATACAAGGGCTGACCGACCGATGGGATCGTTGTTTCCGTTGAATAATGATTGATCGATGCGTGCAGTGCAATGCCGGCATCAGTGTAATGATCCAGCGTTGCCAGCATCTTGCCGGTTATCCTCTTTATTTGGGCTGCAGTGAAATAACGTTCAACATACTGAATGTCGATGACTAAAGTAGTAGCAATGAATCTCGACGTAAAGTTTAGAGGGTATTCCTGCAGCGCTTCACTGCTTCGTGTAGCCCCCGCTGCAAAATAGGAAGGCTGTAGAGAGATCGATTCATTTTGATAGTTTCCTGGGAAGTGTCCCAGATGATTGAATCGGATATCGGCACGTCGGAGCGGTAAAGAAACAGTGCGCTCGGGAGAAGCATTGATCGAATTGGCCCTGAGCGAAACCGTATAAATTTGATCATGACAATACCCGGGAGTCAATAAACGCCTGTTCAGGTGTACTGGCATCGTGATCGACCACCATCCGGCCGATCTGCTTAAGTCTGGAAGCCCTTCCCCATAGGGTCTGCCATGAAATTCAACATCCACACTTAAATCTGCCAGAGCAAACTCATCCAGCACGGCATTGCTCAGCCCGTACAGCAATAATCCCGGAAGAGGCGCTTGAAATTGATCCTCGGCCCGATTTAAAGCATCAATGACAGTTGCAGGTAGCACAAGCGAAATCACCCTTATCCCATCCCCATGGCTGGCAGCCATGCCTGTCGTTTCGCGATCTATTATTGGGTGAAGCGTAGTAGCATCATCTTGTAATCTCTTGCCAGCTAAATTAAGAAGCCCGTCAAATGAATGCTCTGCAACCGGACGTAGAGGAAGACCCTTCACCGCCAGATCATAATAATCGATGATCTCTTCGATGATAATATTCCATGTCACCGCATCTACCAGCAGATGATGACAGGCAAGAAAAAGAAAGTCCTGCCCTTGCGGCCCCATGAATAAATGTGCCATGAACAATTTTCCTTTCCGGATAGACATATTGCCTAATAACCCGGCCACCATTTTTTGTATCTGAAGAGCGGCGGATTCATTATGGTCAAGTACCGAAACACTCAATCCCTCCCATAGCGACTCCTGTTGCGGTCTTCCTTTCACCAAAGGCTGAAAGTGACGTAAAAGAGTTTTATGTGCTTTTAGTAAATTGTTGATGGCAAGCGTCATTGCCCTCGGTTGCAAGGCCCCCGATGATTCCAGTAAAACAGTTTGACAATACTTGTCACCATTGAATTTTTCCTGGTCCAGAAACATTTGCTGAGACAATGTCAATACATTGGCCGTAATATCTTTGGGAACATTTCTATTATCCTGTTGGTCATATACAGGAGCAACCGCCACAAAATCATGGAACACCGGATATTTATTGATATCCCTGATGTGGACCTGGTAACCGTATCGTTGGAGCCGGCCGATCAGTTGGATCGCCAGTAAAGAATCGCCGCCCGTTTCAAAAAAATTGTCCGTAGCCGATACATTATTCACGCCCAGCACAGCTTTCCAGGATTGCCATACCTGGTATGGCCAGGTGTTAGGTGCAAATTGTTCTTCTGTGACTACTTCCTTTTGAGCAGCCCACTCCTTCAACACTTGAATATCTACCTTGCCATTGGCTGTATAAGGAACAGTAGTATAATAAAAAATGCTGGCAGGTATTTTGTAAGCAGGAAGCTCGTCCGCGAGCCAGTTTTTTAGCCCATGCACGGTGAGCAAGCTACTCTGCTTCAGCTTAACATATGCTTCCAGATAAGTATGACTGTTTCTTTCGACCTTGCTGACAAATGCATTCTCCACTTCAGGATGCGTAGAGATGGCCAGTTCGATTTCACCTATTTCAATCCGGTATCCCCTCACCTTCACTTGCCGGTCTGTTCTATATAAGAATTCAAAATTGCCATCTTCAAGTTGGCGGCAAATATCTCCCGTCTTGAAAAAACGCATCAGCTCACCATCCACCTCCAGCATTACGATCCTTTCCTCATTGGCATTTTCATGCTTGTAATAACCGATACAAACCCCCGGCCCGCCAATATAGAGCTCGCCCCCTTCCTTGTCGGGCAGTTGTTGCAGCCGGCAAATGGTATTCCCCAGTGGGCTGCCGATGGGGACTGAAGCTGCATATGTTTCATCACGTCTTGTATCCACCTTGAAGACCAGTGAACCTATGGTTGTTTCTGTTGGACCATAATGATTATATAAATGTTGACATATTCCGGTATCGCGGATGAGTCTGGCAGCATCCCAGCTTAAGCGCTCCCCGCCAACGACAAGATGCGCGATAGGTTGAGTGTAGGTGCCTTCCGCCGCCGATAACAAAGCCGTGATATGCGAAGCAGTGATCTTTAAGAAGTTGATCTTTTCCGCTGCTACGATACTCATGAAAGTAGAGGTGTCTGAAGCTTCTTCCTTATCAAATATGCGTAAAGTGCCACCGGAAGCAAGCGCCAAAAAAATATTGGTAAAACCAAGGTCTGCGCTGAAAGTAGAAACATGAGCCGCAATCAGCTGATCAGGCGATCCAATCCGCTCATGCATAGCATCCATATAATGCAGAACGTTTCCATGAGAGATTTGAACAGCTTTCGGCCTGCCGGTTGTACCGCTGGTTAAAAGAATATAGCAGATGTCAGGAAGTAATGACGTAACCAGCGAAGGAGTTGCCGGAGCATTCTGTGGAGGAATAGAGAAATGATCGATAACTGTTTTTCCATGCAGCCAATCAGGCTGAATAATCCTGTTACGGTCCAGGAAGATGATGTTGACTGCTGCTTCCTTTATCTTTAACGCATTTACCTTATCGCCATCATCCTGGTCAAGCAAAACAGGGACACCGCCAGCCAGCAATATTCCCCAAAAGCAAACAATACTTTCTATATTCTTTGACGTAAGACAAGCAACATTATCACCAACAGTGATGCCTGTTTTAGTCAGCAAACAACAAAGTGAATACGCCTCCTGGTACAGACTTAAATAGGTAATCGATCTACTTTTGTCTCTTACAGCGACGCGTTCAGGATAAAGTTTAATAGTATTGATCCACGCAAGGATCAAGTTTTCCCCCTGTGACATCAATTGGTCGAATAATTTAGCCAAAACAAATTACCGAAAAAAACATAAAAACGATCACTGCTAATAATTTTTTAATCACACGCTGTGCATCATGGTTAACGTTATACTCATAATATCATCACCAACCTCAGCGAATGGAACTATTAACATTTCGTTGACGAATGTCATACATACACCTTGCACCACTGTATAAACTTAGTGACGTCGTCACGCCGCCGATACTGCCTGCGATAAAAAATACCCAAACACCAGAGAGCCCCATCAACTCGCCTGTCTTATTCAACATACCTCCACCTATACTCCAGTCAAAATACCAGTTCACCACAAGCCAGGTAATAAAGCCGCCGATAAATCCGATCATGGCATAAGATTCACCAGGTTGCCAATAGCTCAAAACCATTCCACAAATAAAAACAGGAACCAGATAAAGCCACCAGGGAGAAGGAAATATCCATAACCCCAGTGAGATTACTGCGATCACGATAAAGTATAATAGCAGACGATTGATAAATACACGCATTAAGACCTCATTTTAGTATCCAGGAAAATGAAGCCGACTGCTCGGCTTCCCGTTGATTCATGAAAAAAGTCAATTCATAATAAGACCCTTTATTCCACGTCGTGATAAAATTGTCATAATACTGGCTGCCGGGGATGCCCGATTGTCCACCCGGATACACACCGTAGCCCCTGGGTCTGTCTCCCAACTCGACGATCATTCTCCACGAAGGCCCCCAGGTTTTGGAGACAGCGTTGATAGCATCCGGATAACCAGCAGAGGTAAGATTCATTTTGCTGAAAGGAGTCAGATAACTCAAGTGCATGATGTCAACCCTATTCAGTTGCCCCCATGTTACAGGTGCATTGCTTTTCATCGATTTAAATTCATTATAGGCAGCAATGAAAGCGCTGGTTACAATATCCTGCGCCGATTCCCGGGCCACAGTCTGCTCATTATCAAAATAAGCATTAAGCGTGTCGTGCACAATCATATTCAGCAGGATCAACTGCTTTGGGGCAGTGGAGAAAAACGCCTGAGGCTTGTACTCGTCCCACGTATAATCAGTGATATTATTCCACCATAGGTTAAACAGCTCTGCATGTTCAGTGCTGCTATCATAAGCGCACGACCAATTCTTCAGGCCCTGTAAAGCCATATAACCTTCCTTGTTAAGCTTACCGCCAATAATTCTATCCGGAAGAATAGCCATTGCCTGCTGTGCAAAAGAATTTACGTTGTCCAGTTGCATAAGTTGCATTTGCTGAACATCCAAACCCACAGCACTGTCCAGCAATTGACGGATCCTGTTGGCCCGGTGATCTAAGAAATACCCATTGTAGTAATAAGGATAATCTGGCCCCGTAGGATGTTGATTCGCCGAAAATACATAGTGCGTACCAGGATTCAGGCTTTGCGGAAGACTGTCCTGGGGTATATAAGCCCGCTTCAAATGAGAGCTGAGCGTGCCATCGAGAATAAACCTGCCCTGCCCGGGCCACTTCCTGGCAATACTGCCTTGGTGAACAATGGCAATATCATTAGTCTTTGAAGCAAAGGTGAAATTCTGTACCGGGCAGGAATAATACTTTATAGCCTGCTTAAACCCGTCATAATCATGAGCCTTGTTCAACTTGATGAAAGCAAGGAATTCGTCCGAAGGATTATGCAACTCCCAGCTGAGTGAATAATTCACCTGGTCAAGATGATCATCAATAAAGTTTTTGTCATAAACGATCGGTCCATGAACACTCCAATACACCGAATCATAAAAACTCTTTTGACCTTTGATCTTTATTTCTTCAACAACCACTTTGAGATCATGCCACTGCGAATCCAGTTGATACTGCTTGTAGTCAACAGTAAGCTTAAGCTTGTACCAGTCTTTCACATCCTGTATGCCATTAGTCAGTCCCCAGGCAATAGATTCATTGAAGCCGATGATCACCGCAGGCGTTCCCGGGATCGAAACACCATACACATCCTGCTTGTCCGAACTAAGTTGCATCTCCAGCCAGATAGAGGGCAACGTAAGCCCTAAATGAGGATCATTGCATAAAATAGGATGCCCCGACTTCGTCTTGGCCCCTGAAACTGCCCAGCTATTACTGCCCAGTCTTGGATTATAAGTACTTTGGGGAAGCATGGTGCGTTTAGACAAAAACCAGTTAGTGAGATAAGACGGCTTATCGATATTGAAAACCGATGCAGTGGTTAGCGTATCACCGTCTGGAACGATGGGCGAAATACCCTTGTAAAAGTCAGGATAGATTTTATTGTAAACTTCCTTGCCTAAAGCCAGCATCGCCCTCGAATTACTTAAGTCTTCCTCGTAACCAGTAAGCATGCTGGCTACATATTTCATGATCAGCACCGATTTTAAATTCGTCCAGGGCTCAGGCGTATAATTGAACAATTTATATTCAACAGGAAGGTCTTTATACCTGAGCTGTTCGATAAAAGCATTTACCCCATTGGTATAAGCATTCAGTACGGCAATCGTTTCTGCATGGCTTTCCATAATATGCAGCGATCTTTTAGCGGCCTCGAGTAGGCCATTCCTCCTTTGGCGACGGTCGTAAACAAGATACTCCTCCGTAGGGAATATCTCAGATAATCTGCCAGCCGATACATAACTCATAAAATCCATTTGCCACAACCGTAGCGAAGCCGTTATATACCCTTGCGCAAAATACATGTCATCAGCATTGCGGGCAAAGACATGCGGAACATGGCGGCTATCGAAAAATATCCTTGTTGAGTCCTTGAGCCCGGACAACTGCAAAACCCTGTTCTTGTCTGGAAGCTCCGCCTCCCCCGTATGCGCTACACCCGTGAAGGGATGCAGGAATTGACCAAGAGGTGGAATATTGCTCATCTGAATAGACAAGCCAAATACCAGTATGATCAACACGATAAGAGGAAATAACAACCCCGATCTTCTGTAACTCATTTTGTAAGCTTTATATCGAATTCACCTGTCGAGATCGTTTCATCGGCAGTATCGCTGCAAACTGAAAAAGCATAGCCCTCCACCAGAGGCAAGGAATAAAAAAACCAGTTCCGGTCTGCATAAAACACACATGCCTGTGTGCAGTCGAGAGAACTCAGTTCATTGATAAGCCCCACGCCTGTAGCCTTCAATAGCGCTTCTTTTTTAGTCCATATTTCATAAAAGCGATCCATTGCATGGCTGGTCTCAAATACATATTGCTTTTCATTATCGTGCAGAATATGTTCCAATTCATGATAATCCAATAATTGCTTTTCTTCAAGATCTATACCCATCACAGAATCCCCGTACGCAAACACCGAAAACTTGCCGGAGTGGGAAATGTTGAAAGACTGCCATCCACATATTCCCGGTTTATTACTGTCGTCCCTTTTCCATTCATGAATAAGCCCGCCGCAGCCATCTTCCTCAAGGCTTGCCTTTAGCATCAGCCGTGCATACAGCGCCAGCTTCCTGTCTATCGCATTCCGGTATTTCATAACATCCTGTTGTAAATTAAGAGGCAGTGTTGCCGTGTAGGCATATATACCGACATCGTCCAGTAGGCTAACGTCCGAGTATAATATTTTGACCATGAGCATTCTTTATAATGGCGGCCAGTTGTTCCGGAAAATGATGTATAAAAAAGTGATTGCCGGGAAAGACCCTGAAAGAAAAAGAACCCGAAGTATAATGCCGCCAGTTGGATATATGAGCAACAGTTTCCTCCTCACTGCCCATCATAGCGTATATAGGAGCCGTGACGGGCGGAATACTATCGATGTCGCCCGCCTCGACGAGTGTAAAATCTTTTTTCAGGATCGGTAGAAAAATATTCATCAACTCAGGATCACGAAGAACGCCATCTGGCATGCCCCCCAGTTTCTTTAATTCTTCTACGAAATCCTCATCATCCAGCTGATGCAGCATTTTCTTTTCCCGTACACCCGGCCCGGCATTACCACTTACTACCAACTGCCGGGCAAACCTTCCGTTGCGTTCGAGCATACCAGCTACCTTCAGCCCAAGATAAGCGCCAAGACTATGGCCATAGATCATGAAATCGTCTGAAATTGGATACTTCATTATTTGATCGAACAGATCGTCTGCTGCCAGCCCAAGGTCCATCAGCAACGTCTCGTCCATGCGTTTTCCCCTTCCTGGTAATTCAAGCGATACTACGTCCAGCCCCTTCAAATAAGGCATAAGGAAATTGAATGAGTAACGGTTACCACCTGCATAGTGGATCATAAATAACCTGGTCATGCGTACTTTATTAAAAGGTTACAACAGAACTTTTATGATGTTGGTCAGACATTAACTGGCCATTTTCCATCCGGTATATTCTATCGGCGCAATGATAATATTTGTCGTCATGCGTGATCGCAATGATCGTAAAACCTTCTTCCTTCAACAGCGGAAGGATCACCCTGTAAAACTTATCCCTGAAATGAGGGTCCTGGTCAGCGGCCCATTCATCCAGCACCAACAGCGGTTTCTGCTCCATCAGAAAAACGATCAGCGCCAAACGTTTTCGCTGTCCTGTAGAAAGATCAGTAGTAGAAAAACGCTTTCCTGCCAGGGCTACTTTACCCTCCAGCTCAAATAACCTGATATAATAGTCCCATTTCTGTTGGTCGATGTCGCCCGCAGTCAAGACCTCGTCAAACAAGTAGAAGTCGCTGAATACCACTGCAAACAACCCCCTGTAATCGACGCCGGCCGTACTTTCAATAAAGTGGCCATTTAACGATATATTGTCAGTTGTCGGAGCATATAAGCCGATGATACAATTGATAAAAGTCGTTTTGCCACTTCCATTGCCGCCATAAATAAAACACACGTCCCCCTTTCTGACCTTGAAATCGATGGGGCCAATAGTAAAGCCATCTTTCTTACCCGTATAAGTGAAACGTAAATTCGAAAAAGACAAAAAGTCGAAAGAGCTATACTCAGTTGGCAGTACCTTCTTTAGTTGTGTGCCTGATAGAGAGGCCTTTAAGGCTGTCAGTTGACTTACCGCAATACGGCCACGCACCAGGTAAGGAGCGAAAACCATCAGCGTCTCTATCGAACTGAGCAGGTAAAGCAGTACGAACACGAATTTTACCACATTGCTGTTGCTGATATCCAGTACAGTACTGAAATAAAGAACGATCACAGCAATGAGCAGATAAAAAAGTATCTGACCGGTGATTTGGTTGTTCAGCAACCTCGTCATAGCGCTCACGTTGTTGCTGTAGGATTGTTCTGCAACAACAGATATATTGCGATCGATGATCTCCTTTCCCTTGTCGGGGTTCATATGTATTTCCTTATGCCCGTTGAGGATGGAATTGAAGTTTTTCAGGAAATTGTTCTCGAGATTTCTGCCCTCACTGAAAAGGTTACTCATCTTTTTATAACCCCGGCGGTAGATCAATATACCGGCCAGAGTAATAAAAATGGTAGCCACAAAAAGTTGCAGGGAGATCACCGACATGTATATAAGGCAGGAGATGGCTACGATCAGGGACGCAGAGAAATCGACGATATTCAGAGAGGCCTGCGTAAGAGTGGTAATGTCATGTACAAGTGTGGAGTATATCCTGTTCCTTTGATCGGCGAGATGATAATAATCAGCCTTTACAATAAGGTTCAGTATCTGCGTTCTTAATTCCCAAAGCAGCTTTTGAGTCAGCCGCACTATGGTTTCCGAAACAACGAACCGCGTCCAGATAAAAAACACCAGCGTCAAACAAAAAATGAACACATATGCCGGGCTCACCGATTTGTATTTGCCGGCAGCGATCAAGCCTAATACCATAGCTACAAAACTGACGACCAGGAATCGTAGCAGGCCAGATAAAACACTGAGGAAGATATATTTTATAAACTTTCCTCTTCCCGTCAGCCCCGTGATCAGCTTGAATAGTGCTTGCAAGATTTTCTCGTAGGTTTGATAAGGTTATGGTTGCAATTGAGAACATAATTTAAAGACTTTATCATTAATAGTAAAAATTTTCTTGATGACAGTTCGCCGGATATGTCATTTTTAACCTGCTGCAACCTGTAATATTTTACCGGAAACAAAAGCTTGTAAACCCGGTTTCCTGATATTTTTTTCACACATCGATTTTTTTACTTTAATTACAGTACACTACAGCCGGATAAGCCTGCTATACAGTAAAACCTTTAGTATGAAAAAAGATAAAACCAGCCTGGTTATTATTAAGAAGACGATCGTCGATCTATCCGGAAGAAAAACAAAAGGACTCTTTGAGTCGGTAGCAAGTCCCAAAAATACCCAATTAAGTAAGACAGGAAATGAGCAGGTTGCCAAACGGCCACAACTGCAACAGGCAGCAGAAAATGCATAAAATTTTCAGGCGCTCACAAAACCTGCAACGATGAACACCTTATCCGATTCAAAATACCTGTCCCCTTTTTTTATACTCCGTTCACCTCTTCTTTCTTTATCAACTGCAAGATTGATAATAGTACAGCTACAGCAGGGAAAACCGCTGCTCGGATTACTACTCCAGCAACTAAAAGCCGAGCCACTGATCAGAGAGGCCGTCTATCTTGCTTCGCCCGAATTATACGACCAGATAATGCAGTTACAGGAAAACGATAGCCGGAAAGTTGATACGAAAAAGCTGGAAGAGACTCTCTATAAATACTTTATGCGCATGTGTACCAACAGCACGCCTTTTGGTCTGTTTGCTGGTTATACCATTGGCGCATGGGGAGAACAGGTAGACATCAGGTTGGGCAGGGAGAAAGACGTGACAAGAAAGATAAGAATGGACATGGAATACCTTTGTGCAGTTGCAAGACACATGAGCGGGGATGGACAGGTAGAACAACAGCTACGCTATTATTCCAACAACAGTATATATCAGGTTGGAAAAGAAATCAGATACACTGAGTGCAGAACAGATAAAAACAACAAGTGGAGCCATCATATAGAAAGCATACAAGCCACAGAAGAACTGCTGCTGCTGTTGGAAAGCTGCCGGGCAGGAAAGCATTTCAGAGAGATGATTCAGTTGGTCGTTCAGGCCGGCCATGACCAGGAACAGGCAATCGATTTCATAAAAGAGCTGATCCGGCATCAGGTACTTGTAAGCGAATTGACTGCCAACGTAACTGGTAAACATTACCAGCAGAGAATTGCCCATCTGCTTGCAGGGCAAGGAGTAAACTTTCCTTTCCTCGATAATATAGATCACAGCACAGAAGACCAGGTAACAAGGTATAAAAATATCTTTACCACATTAGCAGGCCAACCTGTGAAAGTATGCGAGAACAGAATGATACAGGTTGATTGCTTCAAGGCTGCCGAACAATGCAAGTTGCCTGCTATTATACAGCAGGAACTATGGGATGCCATCGAACTGCTGGCCCGCTTAAACCCCACTTGCGCAGGGGCATTGCGAATAAAGAAATTCAGGCGCGCATTTTACGAGCGGTACGAAGACAGAGCTGTACCATTGGCAGAAGTATTGGACCCGCAAATAGGTATCGGATACCAACAAGCTTCCACCATCGCCGATTATTATCGTACGCCAAACCCGTACGACGATCCAAACATTGAGTTTAAATTTCAAAAATACAAAGAGTCCATGTTCTCGCCCGAAGGACACGTTGTATTGACTGAACTCGATAAAGCTAACTTGCCCATCAACGACGAAGCGATTCCCGACTCACTTTTTTCTATCATTAGCTTAACCGGAAATGAAGAAGCACATAAGATCGTCTTTCATTATGCAGGAGGCCCATCTGCAGCTAACCTGTTAGGTCGCTTTGCGGACGCAGATGCGGAACTCGAAGAAAAAATTACAGCCCTCTGCCTCCAGGAAGAAAGCAACGATCCCGGTAAGATCTATGCAGAAGTAGTCCATCTTTCCCAGCCAAGGTTTGGAAACATATTGAGCAGACCCATTTTCAGAAAATATGAGATACCCTACCTCGCATTTTCCACACTGCCGCCAGAACAACAAATACCCCTTAGTGATCTATACCTTTTATTGAAAAACGGAAAATTGATACTGTATTCAAAAAGCAGGCAAAAAGAAGTCATACCACGGCTGTCCTCTGCCCACAATTTTTCAGATGGCCTGCCTGTCTATAATTTCCTGGGCGATCTTCAATGCCAGGATAAACAAGGCGATATATATTGGGATTGGGGCGTGTTGAAAAGCCAGGCATCCCTTCCCCGCATTGAGTACAAAAATATAGTCCTTAGCCCGGCCACCTGGTCATTACAGGCCGATCAGTTAAGCAACTTGCTCAATGGTCAACTCTCCATCCCACAGATTAGCGCAGCAATAGACCAGTTCAGAACGCATTGGCGAATGCCTTCGTTGGTACACCTGATCGAAGGCGATAACTCCCTGGTACTTGATCTTTCAACAGACTTCGGAAAACAATTTTTGCTGAAACAACTGAAGCAGAAAAAATATGTCCGGTTACAGGAGTATGTCAATCCCGGAAACAACAACATCGTAAAAGGACCGTCTGGTGCATTCTCCAATGAATTTATTATCCCCTTCCTCAAACAGCAGCAGGCTGCCAAAGCGCAGACACCCGCGCTGGAAGTAAAGCTGAATACAACCTTGCAGCGTAAATTCATACCAGGCTCCGAATGGATTTACTTTAAAATATATATAGTCCCCGAATCGACAGACGAGTTACTGACAATAGGTATCCATCCACTGATAAAAGAAGTAGAACAAAAACAACTGATTCAAAAGTGGTTCTTTCTTCGTTACGCCGATCCGCGTGATCATATAAGATTACGACTACAGTTGGTCAATACCGCTGACATTGGACAAGTTATTGAAAAAGTGTACCAGGCCTTGCATCCCTTTTCCCAACTTAACATTATACAGGGCGTACAGATCGACACCTATGTTCGGGAGTTGGAACGCTATGGAGAAGCAACCATGGAGCTATCCGAAAAATTGTTTTCTATCAATAGTGATTTAGTCTGTGAACTGATAACGTTGATGAGAGCTTCTCAATCCTCCAGGTTATTGACCTGCATAGCTATCCTCGTAGTTGATCGCATGTTTAAAAGCTTTGGGTATAGCGAAGAAAACATCATAGAATTGACAACCCAGGTGATGAAAGAATACGAAGGCCCGGCTGCTGCAAAGAAAACATTCAGAAACGGATTGTATGAGTTTTACAGAGAGAACAGCCTGGCCGTCGCAGCGCTGTTGTCTGGAGAAAATATACCATCGGCTTTGTTTCCTTACAACGAATGGCCGGCCATTCAGGACCTCATTGAAAAGAATGCGGCCCGGATGGAGACTCTGTACCAGGAATTGCTAAACATACCCGGAAATAATGAACAGCCATCAGCCAGCCTTTTATTGAGCTACACGCACATGTTCCTTAACCGGCTGATCACTGATTATTCAGTCGATGCGGAAAATAAAATTTACTGTTTTCTGAATAAATTCTATGTCTCCCGCAAAGCGCGATCAGTGGTAAAGTGAGTCTTCACGATCGCCATACCCTTGTGTTGAGGAAAATTATAGACTTCCCGGGCGCTGCTGGCCGTTACACGCATAAACAATATCCAGGGCACATCAGGCGCAGGCATAGGAAGTTCAAAATGCAAAGGCTCGAGCTTGTCTGTAAAAAGAATGATCGGTGTATGAGCAACAGCTTTTGAAGAAATATTCTGCTCAAGATCAGGATACACAGCAGTAACACTTAGCTGATAACCCTTCAGGTAAAGTTTCTTATCCCATTTAGGATGTTGAAGCAGGTTGATCGTCACATCCAGCACGCTATCGTGAGCCTGGGCATCGACTGTAAACTGCCCATGTAATAATTTGTCCAGTTTGTGCGTCCGATGGCATTCATGCTTAAGCAGATCTTTAAAACTGAATGCGCCATCTTCTTTCAATTGCTTTCGGAATACGCTCAGCAGGTCGGGCCATAACCAGCCATCCTTGTGTTCATCACGAACGGCGTCGAAGATCAACTTGGCCGGCTTGTTGCAGGCTTTAAGGCGTTCACCGCTGGCAACCAGTTCATCATTGATGGAAATAGGTGTGTGGGTACCTCGGGCGGCACGGGTGTGAGTGCCATACGTAGCACTGTCGACGACAGTGACACCAATAAGCGTTCCCTTAAATTTAAATAAGGAAGGTTTTAGTTTGGGCATACGGTTTGGATTTTGTAATTTAATAAGATAAATGGTTTATCAAATTAAATATACGTATAATCCTTCAAATCACCCGGTTGCGGTGATATATCACCCTTTTTCTTCCTGTCTCCCTCAGCCACTCGACGCATTTCCGACTGATTTTCAACGTCCTTACCACGACCTTGTAGTGACCTTTCAGCGACCTTACAACGACCTTTTAGCGGCGTTATAGCGGCCTTTCAGCGACGTTATAGCGACCTTATAGCGACTACCCTACGTAGATCATTCATGGAGAAGCCGTTGCAAAGCCATGGACACCCCTATCCTGACCTGGTGCCGGACAATGTCCGCCCGGTTAATCTCTGGTAGCAAACTTGACGCCTACAGTAATACACCAAACACCCTGCTTGATATTGGGCCTGTAATCGGCCTCATAGATCTTGTACTTATCCTTGCCGATCGGGCGGTTCACACCAGCTTTTACAAAGAAGAAAGTTGCAGTATTACGCTCCTTATTATTTCCGATAGCTACATCGAAGCCAATTCCGGCCTGGTAGCCTACTCTGGTCGAGCTGGAGTTGACAGTACGGTTTTCAACCACAATATCAGTGATGTCCGTATAATTGGGATTGATGATCTCAGGCTTTTGGTAACTAAGATTGGACATACGCATGGAAAGCCCTCCATAAGGATAAAGACTCACGGCCTTTGATTTTAATACATCTACACCAAGGTCGATATGCAAGGCATTACTGAGCGAAGCCTTGATAGTCTCCTCCCCCTTTTTGACCTTTGCATTGAGCCCGAAAGTGGCGAAGTAAAAATCCAGCATCAACCATTTTTGTTTAGTACTGATGCCCAGACCAAACCTTGGCGACATTTCATTAAGTGGTGCAAATCCCTTTTGAGTGATCAATTCGTTGAACGTGCCGTAATCGGTATGAACAAAATCAGTATATAGCGTAAAGGCGGTATAATTATGCGATTTCCGGACGTGCGATTTGTATTTATTGAGCAGGTCCTGGTAATCCTCGGAATTGAAGAGAGAATCCATAGCCTGTTTTTGCAGGGCCCTTAATTGCTTTTCATAATAATTGGTAGAATCGGTTACTATTTTCTCTTTACGTGGTACGGCAGGCTTGAATTGAGCCATGGTAAATACAGGCATCAACAGAAGCAGATAGAAAAATTTCTTCATTCGTTGGAGAGTTTAGGGACTACAATATAAAACGTACTCCAATAACCGCCAATTAAAACAAACAGGCCCGGAAATTATTCCGGGCCTGCCGCTATATTACATTGCCGACTGTCGACACTGCCGATATTGCCGGATTACAATTTGATAAACTGCAACGTCCGCTCCTTCCCAACACCCATGATCTGCACCTGGTACACACCCTTCATCCAGCCCTGCACATAGATCTTTTCCAGGGTATGCGTTGCCAGCCGTTGATGCACTTTGTTACCACGCAGGTCATAGATCACGATAAGCTTGCCAGCCTCCGCCTTCACCCAGATATGGTCTTGCGCCGGGTTGGGGAATACCATGAAGTCAACACCGAGGTTCACGGTAAGGGTGGCAGTTGAACTGGTAACGGCCAGCGCGGTATTGCGCACCACGCAATGATAACTGCCAGAGTCGGCCAGCGCTGTCACCGGGATGGAGAACGTGGCAGCCGTAGCACCAGTGATGGCAACCCCATTCCTGAACCATTGGTAACTGAGCCCGCTGCCGGTAGCAGTTACACTAAATTGAACAGTCGCACCTTTGATCACCGATTGCGATTGAGGATGACTGGTGATCACAGGAGCTTTTGCCAACACGGTTAACCGGTGCGATTGACTGCTTACTTCACCACAGCCATTACTCACCTTGCACATATATACAGATTCGCCTGGTGCAGCAGCGGTGAAGCTGAACAAAGCATTGGTAGCCCCATCCACCTTGTTGCCGTCCTTATACCATTGATAAGTCAAGCCTGAACCCTTCGCTGCTACTTGTAACGAAACAACATCGCCCTCCTGCATGGTAGCCGCCGCAGGCAAGTCAGTGGTAAACTGAGCCTTGCCAGTGATCAATCCCACGGTATCACTTGTTACCGAGCCACCGTTGCTGTTGGCAACAATACAATGGAACCGGCGTGTATCACCAGCAACGATATTGGTAACATTGATCCACGTTGAAGTCGCGCCTGCGATCAGCACACCATCCCTGTACCATTGATAACGCGGAGGGATTGATTTAATCTGCGTTTGCACACGCAATACGGTATTCGCTTCTCCGCCACACAAAGACTGACCGGTAATTACAGGCTTTTGAATAACCGACAAACGGCCTTCGCCACTGATAGCAGGTAGTTCGCCTCCACCAGTCACTACGCAGGTATAAGCCCCTTCATCACCTATCTTCACATTTGATAAGGTCAGCGTGGCGCTATTGGCCTGGCTGATATCCGCACCATTCTTCTTCCATTGATAACCTAAATTATTTCCTTCAGCGACTACTGTAAACACGGCTTGTTTGCCTGTGCCTGTAAGTTGATCGGCAGGATGGCTGGTGATCCGTACTTTACGGTTCACTGCCACCGTTACCGTAGCGCTGGTATCAGCACCACCCGGTGTGGTGATCACACAATAATAACTGCCTTCATTCAACGGCTTGGCCACCACCGCAAAGCTGGGCTTGGTGGGGCCCGAAGTAACGTATGGCGAAAGTGTGCCGCCCTGTACGGGCAGGCCATTCTGGTGCCACTGGTACACAGGCGTAAACCCTTTACCATCGGCTGTGATCGACAACGTCACCGTTTCATCTTCATTCACAGTAGCGCCGTTGGGCTCCTGTGTGATCTCTGGCCGTTGAGGATTAATGATCACGGTCACAGGAGTTGATATTTCTGACAACCCGGTAGCATCCGTGATCTTCAACGTATACACCCCGGCATGTTGCGGTTGAACATTTTTGATGAGTAGCCACGGTGCATAATTCGGACCCTGCTTCTTCCAATAACCACCCGTTACCGCATCGTGCGTAGGCTGATCCTGATTGGCAATAGGAATTACCACTTCTACCCCATCCTTGTACCAGGTGGCGGTATAGTTGGTGAGATTCAGTAAAACCGAAGAGCTTAAATACAGGTTTTCACCCGGCGTAAACAAACCATTGGCACGCTGCGTTCCCGAAGCGCCGGTGTTGACCGTATACATATTCATGGAAGGCTGGAAACGCAGCAGCGACACCACGGTAAGATTGTATTCAATGATACTGGTGCCGGCTGCGCCCGTCACTACACAACGATACCTGCCGGCATCGGCAAAAGTGGTATTGGGTAATTCATAGATAGCATTCGTTTGACCGGTAAGTAATGTATAATCTGTATCAGCAGTTCCTTTATAATACCACTGATAACCCGTAGGTGTAAAGTCAACCGCTTTTACTTCCATAGTAATAGGCCGGTTCACCACATGCTGATAACCCGCAAGATGATCGATAGCTGCCGGTTGCACAAAAGCCAGCTTTTGCACAATAGATACATGCGCCTCCCGGCTGTTGATGGTTTGAAGATCCTGCGTCACACTTACCCGGTAATCACCATCAGCCACCTGATTATATACATTGATAGCAGGATTGGCAAAGCCGGTACTTTGTGAATTAGGCACGAGTGCAAAACCGCCTGCCGCATTCTTCTTGTACCAGTTGTAGCTGGTGGCACCCGCTGCCTGCACATCAAAGGAGACCGTATTGCCAAAACATATAGTCGTATCACGCGGCTGGCCTGTAATAGCCAGCGCGGGCAGGTTCGGGTTGGGGACTACGATATATTCAGTAGTATCTGAGCGCACTACACCACAGGTACCCGTTATCTGTGAAAAGTATTTACCATTATTCGCTGCCACAAAGCCATATGCGGCCGGCACGAGCGTGGCTGTATTCGCAGAAGCATTGAGCGCCGAAGCGATCTGCGTGTAGGTGTTGGGAGCACCAGGCGTATTTTTAAACCACCTGTACGACAGCCCATCGCCCTCCGCTATTACCGGCATGCTCACAACCGTAGCCTGCGGCACATTGATACGGTCACCCGGCAGGTTCTGCGCAATACGGGTGGTTTGATTCACCACCAGCGGAACCGGTCTGGTTTGTGCCTTATTTATACCATTGCTGATGACACAATAATATGAACCGGCATGAGCTACCTGTATATCCGTAAAGCTGAGAGAAGCATTGGTAGCGCCCGCCAGCAATTGACCATTCTTATACCATTGATAAGTCATGTTGTTGCCCATGGCAGCAGTGGTCAACGTATACGAACCGCCACTACAGATCTTGGGATTACCACTGGGATTGCCCACAGGCTGCTGAGTAATAGAAAGTATGCTGATCACCAGCCGGTCGAGACAGAAAGCAGCAGGTAAGATCTCCGGGCGGTTGGCCTCAAGCGTAAACTCGATACCCGATACACTGCCCAGCGAAGAAAGGTCCATCCAGCACCACTTTTCTACAATATGGAACATCACACTATTCTGGAAGCTGAAATCGGCCAGCCTGAACTCGGCTTTTGTGCCGGTAGCGCTGCCATTGGCCGCAATACCTTTGGCCACGAGCTTCACCACATCACCCTTGCGGATGCCGGCATTGCGCAGGAACTGCACCACTGCCCTTGTATTATTCACATACACACCCTCAGCACCATGCACCAGCCCGTCATTGAAAGAGATGAGCCTTTGCTGGTTGTTGACGGCAGTCTTGTCATAAAACCCTACAATGTAAGAACTGCCCGCGCCACTGGTACCGCTACCTGAAGCAGCAGTATACATACCTGTAGCAGAATTCGATTCATTACTATACGTAAAACCATCCTTCAAAGACCCTGCATCAAACTGCGCTTTGAACGTTACGGTATCATCCGTAAAAGAAGTGCTGTCGGAAGATGACCAGGCAGTATTGGCCGGTAAGGCGGGAAGACGTTTTACGATATGCACATCACTGCCAAATACCGGCGGAAAAACATAATCAGGATGCAGGTCCTCAGCCTGCGAGAATTCAGTAGAGGTCTCACCCAGCCAGCCTGCATCCTGTAGCATACCTGTGTATACCTTGATAAAATCGATCTTTTCCAGTTTAACCCTGTTGCCATTCACATCCACGGCCCAGTCGATGTCGAAATTCGTCAACTCGCCTGCATTGGATTGATTATCCGCATAGCCCCAGCCAAAAGACTCCGAACGCCAGTATTGTTGCGGCGGTTGCGCACTGTTCCAGGCATTGGCGATCAGCCGCGTGCCGCGGTAGATCAGCGTGTCTTCGCTGAACCATAACGGGTAATAGGACTCCTGTGTATGAAAAGTGTTGCGCAGCACAAGCCCGCTTCCACCGCGGTTGTCTGTCCACCGAACGTTACCATTCAGCGGAACCGGGCGATAATACTTCACTTCATAATTATGAACAGTAGCCGGATGCTGCGCCTCCGAACCCGCGATCTCATACCACGGATCGTCAGCCAGGCCATTGCCATTCACATCACGCGATACCATCACGACGCCCGATTCCGCATTCCCGTCAAACCAGTTGCCATGCACCTTGAAGTCATAAGCATACGGCTTGTTGAGAATAGCGTGGTCGAAACCCACGATGATATACCCACCCCAGGCACCCAGCGAAATGGTACTCAGGTTGTCTGTCGTGCCCTTGCCGGCATTCGACTGGATGATGTTCGTAGCCTTGGCGGCCATCGTAGCGGCATCATCCCCCGTTGCATAAGCCGGGAAGGCCTTCTCATTGGTAAATTGACCCGGCGCCGGTAAAAATTCTAACACCCTGTTGGCAAACTTGTTCTGCGCAACACTTGCCTGCATACATAACACGCAGACAATAAAAAGTAAACATCTATTCATTGAAACAATAATTTCCCTACTGCTTCAGAAACTGCGCCGTCTTCACCTCCTTGCCCACGGTCACCTTCACTGAATACACACCCGGTCTGTAACCGGCAATCGAAACACTTTCCCGGTCAGCAGCCAGCTTCTTGCGCAACTTCACGTTGCCCGAACCATCAAACACTTCCAATAAGCCACCAGCTTTGGCAACGATACTTACCTGGTCGAAAGCAGGGTTAGGCGACACCTTCACCTGCCACGCAGATGCTGCAGGAGCGGCAGCTATGCGGTTGCCCGGCATCGGAAACCAGTTGTGCGTATTATCAGTAGCAGCACATTCCCCGCAACCGCCGCCGGTGCCCACCTTAATGCCATCGAGGCAGAAATACATAGGCGTATTGGGACCGTTAGCGCCGGTATTGCTGGTGATCAGTGAGAACTCCAGTGCATCCACGGTGCCCAGTGAAGAAAGATTCACCCACTTCCACTGATCTTCGATATATGCTTGTGTAGAGCCGGTAAAATCGGCGAGATAATAATCTATTGGAGAAGCGAGTACCGGGCTTCCGCTCAGGTATCCTGTAATACGAACTATGAAATAATCGCCTTGGCCAAAAGGCTGCGGCGTAAGCCAGTCCCCACATTTCATCGATCGGTAAGCATAAGCACTGTTGGTGACATATAAGCCGCAGATGCTATTGGCCGAAGCGAGCGAAAGCGTTGTGTGCCTTGCAGGAAACCACACATCATTATAACCGTCATAACCCACCACATAAGGATCGGTGGCACCACCAACACCGGCCAGCGTGATTGCAGCAAACTGATTGTCGGGTGCACAATCGGTGGTATTACAGGCAAGGCCACAGGTCAGCGAGGTGGTCTTGCTCACCGTAAAACCATCCCAGTACGAAAAGCCGGGAAAAGAATTGTCGGCATAATGCGTGAAGTTGATACAGCCCGCATCGAAGTTCAGATAACTGCCGCTATACGTCGGGTCTGGTGTCACACCCGTATACGTATCCACCCATACGGAGTCGCTGCCATACACGCTCATAAAAGTGCCATTGGGAGAAAAGCTGTTGAAAGGGATAGTCTGACAGGATGGACAGGTACTCAGCAACTGCGGTTGTGCAGGACGCGCCTTGGCAACTTCCGGCGTCTTGACCGGCTTGGTGTTGCCAAGCCCCAGCAGGCCACGGCGCACATACATTTGCTCCGGCCGTTGCGCCAGAGAGGAAAGAGAACATAATGACAAAGCAATAACAAGGATAAGAGAACAATGGAACTTTTTCATAACATAACATTTAAAGGTTTAATTATTGAACGAAAACTTTCTCATAGTTGAAGATGGTCCGCTTGTTGCCATTTGCATCTGTTACCACTTTATCAGCATGCAGGAAATACATGCCCGCACGATACGGTACATAAAACCGGAAAGCATGTCCATATACCTTGAATCGTTGCAACACCTTGCCATCCGCCGTGCACAGCCTGCATTGATAACCATCATAACCCCGCAGCGTTACAGCCTGTCCCGCAGCCACAGGATTGGGATACGCCACCCATTGGATCGGGCGTTCGACAGTGTCCGTAATAACACCCTTTACTTTCAGTAATGCTTTGGAAGAAGTGAGGTCGGCACAATCGCTTTTGATCACACAATGATATTCCCCTGCATCAGCTGCCTTTGCATTGGCAATAGAAAGTGTAGCGCTATTGCTGCCCGGCAATGAAAGCCCATTCCTGAACCACTGATAACTATTTGGCGTACGCGATACTGCTACGGAGAAAGAAACAGCTTGTCCGGCATCGACGGACTGACCCGCTGGTTGCTGCGTAATGGCAATGGGCAAGCCAACACTTACTTGCGCATTGTCTGAAGTAACTGTTGTTACATAAGCCGGGTCTTTATAAATACCACTGTATTGCTGCGTATGATAGTTGCTGGTGATGACACACGAATAAACACCGGCATCTGCTTCCTGCATAGCCGGAATGATGAGCACAGAATCATTGGCGCCGGAAATAGCTACCCCATCCTTCCGCCATTGATAACGCGGCAGAAAATCATTGAATACCGGATTGAGGAAATCATAACCAACGGCTGTTACAGACAACTCCGCCTTTTGACCGGCACACACGGTTTTATGCTGCGGTTGCTTCTTGATAGATAACAGCGACAGCGTGAGTTTGTCCATACAGAAATACGCAGGCGTATTCATGCCGTAGGCAGAATAGTCACTGGACGAAAGCACAAACTGGATAGAAGCTACACGGCCAAGCGGCAGCAGGTCAAACCAGCGCCAGTCCTTAATTATATAATGGTTAGCCGCATTGGTAGAACGGAAGTCGGCGAGATAAAACTCTGCCTGCGAAGTTTGCCGGCCGTCCTGGTCAAACCCATATGCCGTAAGCAGAAACCAATCCCCCTGCCGGAAAGCATGCGCAAAGCCATCCCCTTTCATCATCGACAAATAAGCATAAGAAGAATTGGTTACATACATCCCGGCCACTTCACAAGGCGCGCCATCATCCATCCATATCTTGCATGAAGCAGGCCGTGCCGGATTGAGCCCATAATACCCGATAATGAAAGGCGTGCCAGGACCATCTTTCCCGCCACGCGTCACAGCACTGAACTGATTGAGCGGATCAGGATTGGCATATTCATAGTCACGCTCCGATACTGTGAAGCCTTCCCAGAAGCTGCCGTACTCGGTATAATGATCAAAAACAAGATTGTCCTGGTAGAATTGCTTATACCCACCGATCACATTACCACCGGGGCCGGTAGTCTCCTGGCCGGGGTCCCATTGGTATACACCACTCCATACACCATTAAGAAAGTCATAAAAACCATTGAAGTCGGCCCGGTAATAACTGGCATGCCCCGGCAACGAGGGCGTTGACGGGTAAGGTTGACCGTAAGCAGGTACAAGACATACCATGCTCGCGCATAGCCAGATGGCTATCAGCCTCAAAGCAGTTACACGGATGCTCAATTTTAAAAACTTTAAAATCTAAGCATAACCCTGCGGGAAATAATAATAATGAAAAGCCAGTAAAAGCTGTCTCTCATTCAAGCTTTAGTCCCCGAAAGCTTATGAATTGAAAAATGTTCACTGGCAGGTCTTCTGGCTTGCTTCACCCTGGTCACCTTCCCGTCGTAACAACGACAGTGGCTTGTAGAACCAGGGCTTTATCCCTAAAACGGGACAGAAGCTTACAGCTGCGGGTCAGCTCCGGATTTTAACCGGATTCCCTATTAATCCCGGTTGCATTCGATAAAGCGAATAGACAACCGGAAACCAGTAACGGCAGCAAATGTAGCAAATTTCCAACACCACCCATTTGAAATCCGGCATCGTTTTAGATTATTGATCAATCGTTATTCGTAAATCCGTTACCCATTTATTATTTTTGCAATTATAAATAGCAGGTATGTCGTTTTTTAAAAATAAGGTAGTTGTCGTTACAGGAGGAACCGAAGGAATAGGAAAAGCTTTGGTAAATGCATTTATCGCCGAAGGCGCCCGGGTAGCCACCTGCGCCCGAAACTATGATAAGCTCTATACCCTGCAACTCCAACATACCAATGTAGAACTGCATACCATGACCTGCGACCTCAGCAAAGAGCAGGATTGCCGCCGGTTTATAGAATCCACCATCAAAACCTTTGGAGGCATCGATATCCTCATCAACAATGCAGGCGTCAGCATGCGGGCCCTTTTCCGCGATGCCGATGTGGAAGTGATCAAAAAAGTCATGGACATCAACTTCTATGGCGCTGTACATTGTACCAAGTACGCACTTGATTCCATCATACAACGTCAGGGAACCATTGTAGGCGTTTCTTCCATTGCCGGCTACAGAGGTCTGCCTGGCCGCAGCGGTTATTCAGCATCCAAGTTTGCCCTCCAGGGCTGGATGGAAGCCCTGCGCACAGAAATGTTGAGCGCTGGCGTAAATGTCATGTGGGTTTGTCCCGGCTTTACCGCCTCCAACATCCGCAACGCCGCCCTCAACAAAGACGGCAAGCCACAAGGCGAATCGCCCATGGACGAAAGCGCGATGATGACAGCCGAAGAAGTAGCAGAACATGTGCTGAAAGCCATCGAACAGCGCAAACGTACGCTGGTATTGACCTTCACAGGCAAGCGGACTGTATTCCTGAACCGCTTCTTCCCCGCCTGGACAGATAAACTGGTACACAAGTTTTTCTTTAAAAACGGGGAACTGGTTAAATAAATGGCATTAATAACCCTTACATCGGATATAGGACAGCAGGACTACCTCGTAGGGGCATTGAAAGGCCAGCTATTACAGATCAACCCTGCCTTTACATTAATAGATATATCCCATTCCCTCTCCCCATTCAATTACCCGCAGGCAGCCTACGTGTGCCGGAACGCTATCAACAACTTTCCGCCCTACACCTTTCACCTCCTGCTGGTAAACCTGTTTGAGAAAAAGCCGGAACAATTGCTCCTGGCCTATCACCGGGAACAGTACATTCTTTGTGCCGACAATGGCCTGCTCACCATGATCCTCGAAGGCAAGCCTGAAATGGTAATCGGACTACCCCTCGATAAGGCAGCGATCAAGAACACCCTCTATTGCGCCCGGGTAATGGGACATGCGGTACAGGAACTGCAGGCCGGAACCGGTCTGATGGATATCGGCACCCCCGATGTGCAGTTCACAGAAACCAACCACCTACGCCCCTTGCTGGGCGATAACTGGATTGAAGGCCAGATCATCTTCATCGACAACTTCGAGAACATCATCGTCAATATCACCCACGCCCAGTTTGAAGAACAGCGCAAAGGCAGGAGCTTCAAGATCGTTTTCAGGCGCAACGAGGTCATCTCCACCATCAGCGAAACCTACGCCGATGTGCAGGAAGGCGAAAAACTGGCCCTTTTCAATGCGGCCGGCTACCTCGAAATAGCCATCAACAAAGGAAATGCGGCTGGATTGCTCGGCCTGCAGGGCTTTACCGAGAAATCCCAGAACATGCAGAACCGGCTGTTCTACCAGACAGTGAGGATATACTTTGAATAATCCTTCCCCTGATCTACGTAAATCTTCGTTATTTCTTTTAATTTACCCCACCCTCTGCAATACCCGATCGTAATTGACTGTTCCTGAATTGATGATAATCGGCGGAGATATGACTAAAACCTGTTATAAATGTGGATTATATGCGGAATATAAAGAAATCGAAACCCGCTACACGAAACCCGAAACTCTATATATTTGCCAAGTTTAATAAAATCAATACAATATGAACTTTAGCCGTGTCAATAACATTGTAGGTTGGCTGGTTTGTTTGGTTGCTTGTACTGTTTACGTCCTCACCATGGAACCCACGGGAAGCTTTTGGGATTGTGGTGAGTTTGTGTCCAGTGCCTACAAGTTACAGATACCCCACCCCCCCGGAGCCCCACTGTACGTATTATTAGGTCGTTTCTTCATCGTGCTTTTTGGTGATGATCCAGCCAACGCTGCCAGGGGCGTGAACTTCATGAATGCTATTGCCAGCGGCTTTACCATATTATTCCTTTTCTGGAGCATTACCCACTTTGCCCGCAAGCTGGTACAAAAAGGACAGGAACTCACCGGTTCTCAGGTCTTTTCTGTAATGGCTGCCGGTGCAGTAGGTGCACTTGCTTATACCTTCTCCGATTCTTTCTGGTACAGCGCCGTTGAAGGTGAGGTGTACGCCCTTTCTTCATTATTTACTGCAATCGTATTCTGGGCCATCCTGAAATGGGAGCATGAAGTAGACAGAGAGAGCACCACCGACGGACATAAGTTCTCCCGCGCCGACCGCTGGATCATATTCATCTTCTTCATGATGGGCTTGTCGATCGGTGTTCACTTGTTGAACCTGTTGACCATCCCCGCCATCGTAATGGTATATTACTTCAAACGCTATAAAGTCACTACCTGGGGAACCATCTTTGCCTTCTTTATCGGTTGTGTGATCACTGGCCTCGTACAGGTGGTGATCATCCAATGGTCTATCAAAGGAGCCGGCTCATTCGACATCCTCTTTGTAAATAGTTTCGGACTGCCCTTCTTCAGCGGTTTTGCCTGCTATTTTATATTATTGGCACTCCTGCTGATCCTTGGCCTCCGTTTTGGCGAAGCACAGATCAAAAAGTTTACCCTGTTTCCGGTATGGTTATCAGCCATCATCCTGTTATTCTGCTTCCCCTTCATCAAGTCACCTGGCTCATTCGTATTGTTGTTGCTGGGATTGGGAGGCGTTATAGCACTGTGCTATTACTACAAATCAGGCGTGGCCTCCTTCCTCCGGATAGGCCTCTTCTCTTCCATCTTCGTGATCATCGGCTATTCTACCTACTTCACCACCCTTGTACGTTCTTCTGCCAATCCATCGGTAGATATGTATAATGTAGACAACCCGGTGAGCCTGGTAGGCTACCTCAGCCGTGAACAATACGGTGACTGGCCCATATTATACGGTCCTTATTTCACCGACAAACCTTCTCAGGAAAACTTTAAAATTACCGGCGATCGCTACGCAAAAGGAAAAGACAAGTATGAAGTAGCCGGTAAAAATGGTGGTATCGATTACGGTAGCATGCCCACTGCCCACTTGTTCCCACGTGCCTGGGATCCCAACAATGAGCGCCAGCAGGAACAGGTATACCGCAACTTTGGCGGCCTTGAGCAGGATGAAGAACCCAGCAGGGTTTCAGATATCCGGTATTTCCTCAACTACCAGTTCCGCTGGATGTACTGGCGTTACTTTATGTGGAACTTTGCAGGAAAACAAAACGACTTGCAGGGTTTTGGAAACCGTCGTGATGGAAACTGGAACAGCGGTATCAATTTCATAGACAAAGCATTTGGCCACAGCACACCAGATGTGTTGCCCGAAACGGCCGGATCTAAGAATAAAGCCAATAACAAGCTCTTTTTCCTGCCATTCATACTGGGTATACTTGGATTTATTTTCCAGTACCGCAATCGTAAAGACCTGCTGATAACCTTCCTGTTATTCTTCTTCACAGGCTTTGCCATTGTGATCTACCTCAACCAGGCAGGCTACCAGCCACGTGAACGTGACTACGCTTACGTAGGATCATTCTATGCTTTTGCCATCTGGATCGGGCTGGGTGTATTGTGGGTAAAAGAAGCATTGGGCAAATTCCTCAAAGGAGAGATGGCCAACTATGCAGCATTCGGCATATGCCTGCTGGCAGTACCTGTGCTCATGGCTTCACAGGAGTGGGACGACCATGACCGCGGTAAGAAATTGCTGGCCCGCGACCTTGGTAAAGATTACCTCGAGAGCTGTGAGAAAAATGCGATCCTGATATCATTTGGCGATAACGATACCTACCCCCTTTGGTATACACAGGAAGTAGAAGGAGTAAGAAAAGACCTGCGTGTGGTAAACTATAGTCTGTTGGGTACCGATTGGTACATCAATCAGCTGCGCTATAAAGTTAACGACAGCGAGCCGGCAGACGTGATCCTCACACCTGAGCAGATACAGGGAGGCAAGCGCGACAGGATCTACTACTATCCCCTGCCTGGCTACAACCAAACCGACTATTACGATCTCTATAAAGTATTCAAAGATGTAATAGCCAGCGAAGATCCAAACAAGATGGCGCCCATGGAAGGCGAGGATGAAGACAGACCCAACGTTTACCCGGTAAAGAAATTTAAACTACCGGTAGATGTGGAAGCTGTAAAGAAGACCCTGCAGCTCAATCCCGGTGATAGCATCGTGAGCGAACTGAAACTGGACATCAACCGCAACTCCATCGATAAGAACGACCTCGCAGTACTGGCGCTGATTGCTGCCAACAACTGGAAAAGGCCGATCTATTTCACGTCTACACAAGAGTTGGAAAACCTTGGACTGGAGAAATACACCCGCATGGAAGGATTGACCTATAGGTTAGTGCCCATCGAAAACCAGAACAATGTGGCAGCTGATATTGCCTTCAAGAACGTAACGGAAAAATTCAGCTATGGTGGTGCTAATATCGGTGGTGTGTATTTCGACGAAGAGAATCGTCGTCATGTCAACAGCATCCGCCAGACACACGCATTACTGGGCTTGACATTGGTTAACCTCAATAAGAAAGATTCAGCTAAAAAGGTACTTAACAGATATGATAGCAACGTGCTGGAAGAGAATATTCCTTACGGTATGACCTCCAATCGCGGAAACTTCCACAACCGCGTGTCCATGTCATTCCTGTTGGCTGCTTATGAAGCTGGCGATACGAAACTGTCCACGAAAGTGAATGCTTCCATGAAGCGCGACCTTGAACAGCAAATGCGTTATTACGGTTCACTGGGCGATGGCATGAGTTCTGAGCAACTGGCTATGCAGTCCGCTGCCTTCCTTAATAACAGAGGACACGCACTGGCTCCGCAGCAGGAGTATTTTGCACAGGATATCCTTTCATCCTACCAAATGCTGATGCAGCTTGCCGATTGGGAGAAACAATTCAAAGGAGGAGATAAACCTGGGGCCAACGTTGAGAATCCGGGTGTAGACGTCTCTACGCCTGATTCACAAAACGCACCTAAAAAGGACACTCCCCGATAAGGCTGATAGCTTAAAATAATACAGAGTGGCAAGTCGCGGAAACGCTTCTTGCCACTCTTTTTTTGCGCAAACGTTTGCCCTGATTTCCTCGTTTCCCGATCCTTAATAATCGCGTAACTTAGGCAAGTTACCTTGCGACTGCAAATGCCCGCATGAAGGAGACCAAAGCATATAACGAGCAGGAATTATGGCAACTGGTGCAACAGCACCGGGAGCAGGCGTTTGATGAACTGTATTATCGCTTCGCCCCTTCTTTATTGCAAACAGCCTTTCAAAAGACCAATGACCGCCATCTGGCAGATGATCTTGTACAGGACGTCTTTATCTGGGTATGGGAACATGCGCCCACGGTGCAGACCAATACCCGTGAACCATTCAACGTGGCAGCTTATCTTCATACAGCTCTCCGGCATAAGATATACAACTACTACCATCGCCGGCTTAAAGCACAGGCCATCCTCGCAGACATACAACAACAAACAACATCCTCGGCACACAGTATCGAACAACAATTGGAATACCGCGAAGTGATCACTGCGGTACACAATGAAATTGAGACCCTGCCTGCAGCTATGAAGCAAATATTCCAGCTGAGCCGGCAGGAAAACAAAAGCATCCCCGAGATCGCCGGCACACTGGCACTCTCCAAACAAACTGTCAAGAACCAATTAGGCATAGCAGTAAAACGCCTGCGCTCCTCTGTCGACAAACTACACACCTGGATTTGGTAGAACACTTTCTTCATTGTCATTTCGAGCCCTGCCATACGCTCTTGTATTATCAGCCCGCACACAGGGCGAGAAATCTGCTATCGAAGCAACCGTAAGCCCTCTCCAATGTTATCACAATATTAATTACAACTCCCCTATGGTACTTTCTCTCCATTCGATTGCTATATAATAAAACGGACCTGATTCTATGGACGAACAGAAAGCACAACAGCTATTGGAGCGCTACCACAACGGCACCATCACAAAAGATGAGCTGGCGCAATTGGAACAGTGGTATGCAAACCTGGATAAAACACAGGAACCATTCTTTCGTCCCGGAGCAGATACGGAAGCACACCTGCAACACCTGCTGCACAATATCCACCAGGGCATTGCACAGCAGCATAGTACAGAAGAGGCGTCAGATGCAGCAGACGTTGTAGAGATGCGCAAGCAACCACCCGGCCTCCGGTGGATGGCCGCGGCCATTATTTTGATCACCCTGACGGCGGGCGCTTTGTTGTGGTACCGGACGTCACAGGACAGACCAGCGGCAGTAGCACAAACGATCGCCGCACCGGCAGGAGAAATGCGCAGCGTTGTGCTGCCCGATAGCAGCACCATTTGGTTAGCAGGCGGCGCACAAGTACAATACCTTGAAGATTATGGAAAACATACACGTACAGTAACCCTGCAAAAAGGGAAAGTATTCTTTGAGGTGAAGAAAGATCCGGCTCATCCCTTCATTGTTGCAACCGGAAGTATAGCCACGAAAGTATTGGGTACATCATTTACAGTGGACATTGAAAATGACCGTCAGCCGATAGTGGCAGTTGCTACCGGTAAAGTGGCGGTGAGCCTCGGCAGCAAAACCTTATCCGTATTGCCCCCCGGCAAAAAGCTACAGGTAAATCCTGTTACTGGGTCTTTTACGGTGAGCGATCAACCAGTAGCATTGGTAAACGCCTGGGCACAACAGGAGTTAACATTGGCAGGTGTAGATTTCACCGGACTGGCACAGGCCTTTGAAACCTTTTACAATGTACGCATACAGGCAGGCAGTAAAGAGATACAACAGAATAAGTACACCATTATACTAAAGCGTACCGTAGCTCCGGAGAAAGTGCTGCAAGTGATCAGCAGCCTTTATCACAACCAATATCGTATGATGCCCGACGGAAGCTATAAGATATATTAATACAACAGGCAGGTTGCTTTACAGAAAGCCCTGTCCCCTATACTTTTCATTCTAATACTACAAACACTACAAACGTATGAAAAATTGCGCTGGCTCTTTTTCCGGGAATACTATGTCCCGGCTGTCCGGGCCATGGGTATTTGGTTTTATTGTATGCCTGATGCTGGGTAGCCTCAACGTGGCGGCCCAGGAGCCAGGACTGTTGAAGAAACAAATCACCATTTCTTTTGTGGACGGATCAATAAAGACCGTACTGGAAAAACTGCAAACAGAAACAGGGATACCCTTTGTGTATAACCCCGAAGAAGCAGGCAAGTATAAAAACACTGCCCACGAATTCAAACAAACTGCCGTGCAGGACATTCTGAAAGCCATGCTGGGCAACAGCAACCTGGTATATGAAGAATCCAATGGATACATCATTGTGCGTACAGGCAGAAAGGCGGCAGTACCTAAAAAGCAAACCACGCTTCCAGGCACCGTAACCGGAAAGATCACCGATGAAGAAAGCGGCGAACCTGTAGCAGGCGCTACGATCAAGATTGGTGAGTACACCGTATTGAGTGATAATGAAGGCCTTTATTCAGTTGTGTTGCCCAAAGGCAGTTATACAGCAGCCATCAGCGTAATAGGTTACCAGCCGAGAGAAGTAGCCGGTATCGAAGCCAAAGACGAAGGCTTTGCTACACAGGACATCACCCTCAAAAAAGCAAAAGGCGAACTGAACGAAGTAGTAGTGTTGGGCTTTGGACAAACACAGCGCAAGATCGCACAAACCGGCGCTGTAGCTTCCATCACTTCGAAAGAGATCAAACAAAGTCCCGTAGCCAATATTGCCAACTCGCTCGCAGGCCGCTTGCCGGGTCTCGTTACGGTACAGCATTCAGGCGATCCTGGTATGGATGTCCCGGACATGTATATCAGAGGTCGTGCTACTTCCAATACAACTGCGCCCCTGATCACGATCGATGGTGTGCAGAAAGATGCCAGCGTTTTCTCCGTGCTCGATCCCAACGAGATTGAAAACATCACTATTCTTAAAGATGCTTCCGCTACTGCACTCTATGGAGTAAAAGGCGCTAATGGCGTGATCATTGTTAAAACACGTCGTGGTAAAGAAGGCCGCCCGGGCATCAATGCCAGCATACAGCGCTCGGTGCAAACGCCCACCCGTATGCCCCAGTTTCTCGACTCGTACAACCTGGCTTTGCTGGCCAATGAGGCTTATAAGAATGACAACCCTACCGGTACACTGCCACCTTATACGGCAGAAGCCATCGAAGCCTATAGAACAGGATCAGACCCTTACAAATACCCAAATGTGGATTGGATCGATGAAATGCTAAAACCGTCCCAGATGACCCGCGCCGATATGAACATCAGCGGCGGCAGCAAACTGGTGAAGTATTTTGTGAATGTGGGTTACGTACAACAAGATGGCTTGTACAAATCAGAGAAGCAACCCCAATACGATCCCAATACCATTTACAAACGTTATAACTTCCGTTCCAACGTTGATATCGACTTCGACGAAAACTTCTCGATAGCCTTGAACCTGTCAGGTGCTATCGAAGACAGAACAGCCTCCGCCACCTCTACCTACGATATATTCAACTACCTGTTCAAGATGCCTCCCACCTACTCCCCCATCAAATACCCTACAGGATATTATGGCGGCGAAGTGCGCGGCAATCCATTTGCCTTGCTGAACACGACAGGCTTTATACAGAACTTCAACTCCTATCTGTCAGGACAGCTTTCTGCTACCCGCAAGCTGGATTTCATCACCAAAGGCTTGTACGTAAAAGGCAACTATTCATTCGATGGTAAGTTTATCAACTCACTCAGACGTACCCGCCAGGTAAGAACAGCGAAATACAGTGGCGTAGGCAATATTAACGACACGGCCAGCTATACCTATGTGAGCAGCGACCTCCCTTTGAGCGCACCTTCACCTGGTTACGATCAAAGCCGCAGTATCTGGATAGACCTGTCGCTGAATTATGACCGCTCCTTTGGCGATCACCATGTGTCCGGTCTCTTGCTGGCCAACAGAACACAATTGCTGGTGGGTGGCACCACGGCCAGTGCCGAGAAACTGATCCCTTTTGTATCACAAGGCCTGGTATCACGTCTTACCTATAACTACCGCAATAAGTATTTCGTGGAGTTCAATGCCGGCTACAACGGTACCGACAACTTTGCGAAGAACAACCGCTATGGATTCTTCCCGGCTGTTTCCGCAGGATGGGTAATTTCACAGGAGAACTTCCTGAGCAGCAACCCGATCATCGACTTTTTAAAGATCAGGGCATCGTATGGCTTGACTGGTAATGACCAGCTGAATGGCAGAAGGTGGTTGTTCGTATCCCAATATGGCGCCACTTCAGGATATGGCTATGGCGAAACCCTGCAAACGATCGGTGGCCGTTCCGAAGGCGCTATGGCCAACGAAGCCGTAACCTGGGAAAAGTCGCACAAGACCAATATCGGTCTGGAATTAAAGATGTGGAATGGTTTGCTGGGCATCACTGCCGACTTCTTCCGGGAAAAGCGTACCGACATCCTGATCACGCGTGGCTCTGTGCCTTCTATCATCGGTATGTCTACTGCCAACCTTCCGCCTACCAACATGGGTGAGATCCTGAATCAGGGATTTGAAGTAGAAGCCACCCATCGCCAGCGGCTTGGAAAAGTTACCTACTTCGTGAATGCCAACGCTTCTTACTCCAAAAACAAAATACTCTACATGGATGAGGTAGAGAGACGATACGATTACCTGAGAAGAACAGGTACTTCACTTGGTCAGTACTTTGGTCTCACTTCCATCGGCTTCTTCCAAAGCCAGGACGAGATCAACAAAAGCCCCAAACAGTTTGGTACGGTTATTCCCGGTGACCTGAAGTACAAAGACCTCAACGGTGACAATGTGATCGATGCATTGGACGAAGGCCCTATCGGTAACACCGATGTACCCCAGATCATGTATGGCATTTCAGCCGGCATCAACTGGAAGAATTTCGACTTCAGTGTATTATTCCAGGGCGCTGCCAAGTTCAATATCCTGTTCAGCAATGAAGGTGCATGGGAGTTTTACAACCAGGCATCAGCCATGGAGCGACACCTGGGCAGGTGGACACCACAAACTGCTGCCACAGCCACCTATCCTGCGCTGCATTACAATACCAACGTGAACAACTGGCGCAACTCCACCTTCTTCCTCGAAGATGCCAGCTATATCAGGTTGAAGAACCTGGAGATAGGCTACACATTCAGGAATCTGGCCATCACCAAAAAAGCAACGCTGTCCAACGTGCGTATCTATGCCAATGGCATGAACCTGATCACCTGGGACAAAATGGGCAATGACTATTTCGATCCTGAAGCGCCCACCGGCAGAGGCTTCTTCTATCCCCAGCTGAAAGTCTTCAACGTTGGCGTATCAACAGATTTTTAAACTAACTAATTCATTACAAATGATACTGAATAAAAAATACAGCACGCTGATCTGGGTAGCAGGTTGCCTGCTTGGCCTGCTGATGACGGGCTGCTCTAAAACAAACGGCTACCTCGATAAAGCCGAATCAGGTGGATTGACAGAAGACCAGGTGTTCAACGATTACGTACAAACACAATCCTACCTCGCCTCCATTTACTTCAATGGCATTAACGCAGGCGATTGGATGCCCGCCTATTCCTTTACCTGGGCAGCAGCCACCGACGAAGCCAAATGTCCTTACACAACAGTCAACAGTCCGGTTGGCTTCAACAACGGATCATTGTCACCCACCTACAACCCGGTTGATATCTGGGCCGGTAAATACCAACATCTCCGACAGGTAAACCGCCTGATCGCCAAGATCGACAAAGTGCCTGTCTCAGATGATCAGGCGCAGATCAACGGTAAACTGCGGATGAAGGGAGAAGGATTTTTCCTGCGTGCCTTCTTCTACTTCCAGCTGTTTCAGCGTTACGGCGGTGTGCCCATCGTTGACAGGGTATTGACCATCGACGACAACCTGAACCTGCCAAGGAATTCTGCGGATGAAGTGGCGGCTTTTATCGTAAAAGACTGTGACAGTGCCGTTCAATACCTTGCCAACTCCTGGCCTGCTGTAGAACTGGGAAGAGCTACCAGAGGAGCTGCCCTGCTGCTGAAAGCAAGAACACTGTTGTATGCAGCCAGCAAACTGTACAATCCTGAAAACAAGGTAGAGAAATGGACTGCTGCGGCGGCCGCAGCCAAAGTGGTGATGGACATGAAAGATGTGTACCGCATGGACGATAACTATAAAACATTATTCCATACCCGTACTTCACCTGAGATCATTTTCCAATCTACCATCAACAACGTGTGGCAGGTAGTGGCCAACGACTGGGTGCGCCACACGGAGCCACCGAGCAAAGGTGGTGGCTGGGGCAACCTGCAGCCGTTGCAGAACATGGTAGATGATTATGAAATGGCGAATGGCAAATACATCACCGACCCTACCTCCGGTTATGATGCTAACAATCCTTATGTAGGCCGCGACCCCCGTTTCCATCAATCGATTATTTACAATGGCCGCAGCTGGCTGGGCTCTCCTATCTACACGTATGTAGGTTCAGGCACCGATGGCCTCAACTACAATACCGCTGCTACCCAAACCGGGTATTATGTAGCCAAGAACCTCGATGAGAACGCTACCCTCATTTCATCCTATAAGCCAGGCAGCCACTACTGGATCTTCATGCGCTATACAGAAGCATTCCTGAACTATGCAGAAGCGCAGAACGAAGCAGTAGGACCTGATCAATCAGTATACGATGCCATCAATAAAGTACGTGATCGCCTTACTGTGAAGATGCCTCCCCTGCCTGCAGGCCTTTCCAAAGATGAAATGCGCGAACGCATACGTCATGAACGCAGAGTAGAACTGGCCTTCGAAGCACACCGCTATTGGGACGTGCACAGGTGGCGCATTGGCGGAGACGCAGCATCTACCGATGCCTATGGCATGAAGATCACCAAGACAGGCAACACCTACAAGTATGAAAAGTTTCTGCTGGAGAAGCGCGTGTACAAACCCGCCTTCGATCTGTTCCCTATCCCGCAAGGCGAAAGAGACAAGCAAAAAGCACTGGAACAAAATCCGGGGTATAACTAATAGAGACGAATTGTAGTCAGGCCGCTCCAGGCGGCCAGACCTTTCAAAGCAAAGGGATACCTTTTCAAAGCGAACGAGAATTGCCCGGTCCTTTAGGGCCGGGTTTATATATGATCAATATCTCTTTGGGCTTTAGCCCAATTAAAAATCCCGGTCTGCGAAGGACCGGGATTTTTAATATTAACTGACGGCCTTGCGGCTGATATCGCACAACATATCCGAATGAATATTCAAGCCAAGCGTGGTCATGTTGAACAAATGTTCGCTGGCTGCCAGCCACACGATCTCACAGATTTCCCGCTCAGAGTAATAATGAGCCATACGGGTAAAGACATCGGGGCTTACTTTCTTGTCAATTGTCAACTCAGTTACATAATCCAGTGCAGCCCTTTCCGCATTGCTGAACAGTGAACTATTGGCATATTGGTCCAGTGCATTGAACTTGGCTTCATTGATCGAGTTTTTGATCACCTGCCAGCGGGCAGCATCGATACAGAAATGACAGATGTTGATCTTTGCGATCTGGGTACGGATCAGCAGCATGGTTTCTGCCGGCAACACCAGCTTTTTGTCGAGCTTGGATACCTTGGCATAAAACAGCCCAAAAGCTGAGGGCAACCGGGCGGAATGGACTTTCGTAGGTGTTATGACCTTGCCAAACTCTTTACGGAGGAAGAAATAGGCCATTTTCATCATCAGCCCTTTGGGCTTCTCGATCGGGGAAAGGAAAGCGTTCATTTGATTTCGTTTTACTGGTTTACATTTTTGTATTACACCCTATCGACGACCAGACTAAACAAAGGCGGACAATCTATATGAACTATTTTTAAACGGTAGTGTTGCAAGTAGAAGGCCCGGACTTCCCCCCTCGTTGCCTTGCTGCCTCTATGCCTTTCCCGCGCTCCCAACAATTTCACTTAACAATTTGTTATTGAAATTGATACGTATTGCGGACGGTATAGTCAGCAATAATGCTTAAATTGAAGTAGAACCCTTATATAGTTAAAATTATAATTCGTGATAGGTCATCATTTTTCAAAGTTTGATCCCAATAACAAGGGTAAGAGCCGGTTTGACCAGTTGCTCGATGTGCTGATGCAGTTATTGTCCTACACCAATGGCGATATTACAGAAGCGTTGAACTGGATGAACCAACTGGATAAAGAATACGAACTCACAGACAGTGAGTACGGTATGGGCGATTTCATCGAGGAGTTGCGGGAGAAGGGCTATATCCAGGAGAACCCGGTAAACGGGCAGATATCCATCACCTCCAAGACCGAGCAAGGCATCCGCAAGAAGTCGCTCGAGGAAATATTCGGGAAACTCAAGAAGACAAAGTCAGGACAACACCATACTTTCAAACCGGGACAGGGTGACGAGATCAGTCCGGATACCCGCCCTTATCAGTTTGGTGATACCCTGGAGCAGATCGACTTTACCACTTCCATCCTCAACGCGCAGATCAACCACGGCATAGACAGCTTCAGCATGCAGGAGGACGATTTGTCTATCCGCGAAACGGATTACAAGGCCCAGACCTCTACGGTGCTGATGATCGATATCTCCCACTCCATGATCCTGTATGGCGAGGACCGCATTACGCCGGCCAAGAAAGTGGCCATGGCATTGAGTGAGCTGATCACCACCAAGTATCCCAAGGATACACTGGACATCGTAGTGTTTGGTAATGACGCCTGGCCGGTAGAGATCAAGGACCTTCCCTATTTACAGGTGGGACCGTATCATACCAACACGGTGGCCGGACTGGAAATGGCGATGGACCTGCTGCGCAGGCGGAAGAACCCCAACAAGCAGATCTTCATGATCACAGATGGTAAGCCTACCTGTCTCAAAGTTGGAAAACGCTATTACAAGAACAGCTTTGGGCTCGACAGGAAGATCACGAACCGTTGTCTGAACCTGGCGGCACAATGCAAGAAACTTAAGATACCGATCACTACCTTTATGATCGCAACAGACCCCTATTTACAGCGGTTTGTGCAGGAATTCACCGAAACGAATAATGGTAAGGCATTCTTCGCTTCCCTGGATAAACTGGGCGCTTTCATCTTCAAGGACTTTGAAAGCGGCCGTCGTAAGACCGTGTATTAATACCTTCATTGCCTGTGAAAAGACTATTGGCAGTACAATTAATTTTCAACAGAACATATTCTAATGACTAAGAGATTAGCAGCAACTTTAGGAGAGCTTAAGAAAAGTGGATATAAACCTTTATCGGTAAAGGAAGAGATACGCAAGAACCTGATCTGCTCCCTGCAGAAACAGGAAAATACCTTCAAAGGAATTCTGGGGTATGAAGAAACAGTAATACCTGATGTGGAAAGAGCCCTGCTTTCCCAGCACAATATACTTTTCCTTGGTTTGCGTGGACAAGCCAAGACCCGCATGGCCCGCCAAATGGTGGACCTGCTGGATGAATATGTGCCGGTAATATACGGAAGTGAGATCAACGATGATCCGCTCAATCCTATTTCCCGTTATGCCAAAGACCTTATCGCGGAGAAGGGCGATGAAACACCCATCGTATGGCTGCACCGCAGCGAACGGTATGGCGAGAAACTGGCCACGCCCGATGTAAGTGTAGCCGACCTGATCGGTGACATCGATCCCATCAAGGCTGCCAACCTCAAGCTCCACTTTGCTGATGAAAGAGTGATTCACTACGGCATCATTCCCCGCAGCAACCGTGGCATCTTCGTGATCAACGAAATTCCCGACTTGCAGGCGCGCATACAGGTGGCTCTGTTCAATATTCTTGAAGAAGGCGATGTGCAGATACGCGGCTTTAAACTGCGCATGCCATTGGATATCCTGTTTGTGTTTACGGCCAATCCGGAAGATTATACCAATCGCGGATCGATCGTGACGCCGCTGAAAGACCGTATAGAAAGCCAGATACTTACGCACTATCCGAAGAGCATTGAAACAGCCCTGTCCATTACAGAGCAGGAAGCAGATGTGCCGGAAGCGCAAAAAGAAAAGGTCCGCGTCAGTGACCTTATCAAGCGATTGATAGAGCAAATACCTTTCGAAGCGCGCAGCAGTGAGCTGGTCGATAAAAAGAGCGGTGTATCTGCCCGTTTGAGCATCTCGGCCTTTGAGAATGCCGTGAGTGCTGCCGAGCGCCGCGTGATCATCAACAAGGAGAAAGACACACAGGTTTGGATCAGTGATATGATCGGTGTGATCCCCTCTATCACTGGTAAGATAGAGTTGGTGTATGAAGGTGAGCAGGAAGGCCCTTACCAGGTAGCCATGAACCTGCTCGACAAAGCCATCCGCACACAGTTTGTCAATTACTTCCCCAATCCTGAGTCGCTGAAAAAGAAACGCAGCAGCCAGCAACAGGCGGAGGATAATCCCTATCGTTCCATCCAGGCATGGTTCGATAAAGGCAATGCACTCAATATCTTCTTCAATACTACCGATGCAGAAAAGGTGCAGCAGTTGTACAGAGTGGATGGGTTACATGCATTGGTAAAACGCTTCTTCAAAGGCGCTAATGAAAAAGAAGCCGCTTTGCTGATGGAATTTGTATTACATGGACTGGCGTCCTTCTCCCTCATCAGCAAGAAGATCGTGGAGAACAAAGTAGAGTTCAAAGACCTCATGGGGTCCATGCTCAACCTGGGTAATACCGGTAACTTCTCTGAAGAAGACCTCGAAAGCGACGACTTTAATTAACGGCTATCATTTAATAAGAAATGCCCTGATCATTATATGATCAGGGCATTTTCATGTATACAGTGGTTATTATCGTACCAGCAACTTCTGCGTTGAAGTCGACTTCGCATTTTTCACCTGGATAATGTAAGTGCCACTGAGGAGGTTCTTCGGATCGAGGATGTAGTTATTCCCTTTCGTTGATCCTTCAAACACTTTTGTTCCTTGTAAGGAAACAACTGTGATCGTGGTTGTCTCTTTATCTGCATTGGGAAACTCCAGCATCACAGGCTTATTTATGGCTACAGGATTTGGATACATCTGGAACTTATCCGGATTGATGGTCTCTTTTACTGCAGCAACCCGTTGCGTGTGATGATAAGCATGCGTGCAATATTTACTCATGTCGATGCCTACTTCACCCTCACCACTTGATGTTATAGCACCTTCGGCAGTTCTTGCCGATGCAAGGTTGGCTGACTGGTACCACCGGGTATTGATAGCAGCAGCACCGGTGACACCGGTCACCAGCCGCAACCTGTAATCATACTTGGCGGTGCGGGTGCTTTCGCCATTGTAGATATGATCTGTATTGGTGATCACGGCGATCACTACGTTGTTGGCGGGCGGCAGGTCAAGACGCAGGCTCACCTGGCCGCTTGATACATACTGGCTGTACACCGGTGTGCCGTTGGTAGAACGATATACCAGTTGGCAAGTCATGTTGGCGCCGATGGGCTCAAAGTTCACCGTCACCATATTGCCGGTGACAGTTAGCGGTATCTGGTTGGCTCCTGACCATCCGGGCAATGTACGTGCTTCCGGGGTTAGCAGACCGCTGCTGTTGGTGGTGGCAACATACGGTGTAGCAGTCCATGCTGCCGGGTTCATCCACGAAGGTTGCCATTCGGCCTGGATGGTTTGACCAAAGTGGGCATTCAGCAGTGCAACGATGGCATTCTTCCATGGACCGAAGTCGACCAGCGCTTGCTTGGCGCGGTATTCTGTGATCAACCGGCGTGTTTGTGCAGTACCGATGCCTGAAGCAATACCTGCTAACACACGTGTAGGTGAATTGCGCCATATCCAGGGCACTGCACCATCGCCCAGCGCATTACCCAGGAAGGTGGGGAATGAACTGCTGTACTGGTGGCCGCCGAGGTACGTGCGCCAGGTACAAAGTTGCTGCCCGCTGCTATTATACCTGTTTACGCCTTCTGCAGAAGGGCCGCCAAAGCTACCATCCTGCAGCCATCCGGAGTAGCACTCGATGGGCATGAAAGGTGCAATGAAGTCAGTACCACTCAGATCGCCCATGGAGCTGTAGTTGCCGCTCCTTCTGGCGTCGGCCACCTGCTGTAGCCACACGTTGCCACCTTCGTGGAACCAGGCTGATTGCTTCACACCGGGCAGGTCGGCCAGGAGGGAGTGGATGCCTTCATGCACCATAGCGCCTTTCTGGAACTCCTTGTCAGAATACGTAGAGGCAGGATCGAAGCTGTAAATAGGATAATAAGATGCCAGCACCATCGGCCAACTTGTACCATTGTAATTGATGGCGCTTTGCCAGCCTCCCAATGCGGTATTGGGCGCATTGTCGGTACAAAGACCAGAGCCATACAAATACACTGCACTGCGATAGCCATTTTTGGCGCGCAGATCAGGTGGCCAACCCATCTGGTCACGGAAGTACGCAAAGTCTGTATTCATGCGTGCCAGCATGGGTGTAATGGCATTGGTGGTGACCAGTGAATTTTTGTTGGGCCCCCAGCGGAAACACCACCACTGCGAAGATTGTGTGCCCACTACCTGCGGACAATCGTTCAGCACATTGGTAGGTGTAGGCAGCGAAGGAAATTCATCCCGGAAGTTGTAACTGATGTTGGGCGAATAAGAAGGCCAGGTATACGGATTACCTGTGCCGCCACCGCCAACAACAGTGCCCATTACCCGCCATTCGAGAATACCGGTAGACTGTGTGGTATTGCGCATAGTAACACGCAGCCGTGTAACATTCACAGCGCTGAAGGATAACGTATTGAAGGCATTGGTCACCAAAGGAATGTTACCCATGTTCACCCAGGCCGAACCAGTCCAGCGTTCCAGGTAAGCGGTAGTAGGTGTCAATACGCCACCACCATCGTTGAACCAATACACCTGAACGGACGTAACGGAATAGGTCTGCGCCCAGTCGTACTGCACCCATTGCAGTGAATTGGGATTATTCCAGTTGCCATACGCGCCATGTGATTTATCATTGGAATTGGCGGGCGTGAAGTTGTCGTTCAATGCAGCGATGGTTTCCCAGGAAGAGACATACGAAGTGGACGCCGTAGCTTGAGGCGCCACGTTGGTTTGCGCGCTCACTTGGGCAGCACAGCAAACCAACAAAAGCAAAATGCAAGTCAATTGTTTGATCATACAATAAGCGTTTAATTAATATTGAATAATAAAAGGGTTTGGTGTAGACAAATAGCTACGCCGCAGACAAATAACAGCACTGCCCTGCTTGTTAAGTCAAGGTTACAATGGGTTGAGGATGTAAAGGGTAATGCCTCCCCGACAGGAGGTGCAGATCAATTTAGAGAATAGCGGTGCGATGGTACAGGATGATTGTTTACCGGTGTTGCTACACCGGTAGTGTGGAACCCGCAGGGCAGCGGTTATGGAGTAGTTGCTATAATACCGGTTATAAATATACTAAGCGGGGGACGACAAATGATAACAAATATTAACACGTTTTAGTGGGATATTTACAATTATTGTCAATTTGACAATCTATATGATATTCACTTCTCTTTCCAACTCTACGCCGAACTTTGCTTTTACGCTTTGGAGAATGTCTTCACTGAGATCGTAGATCTCTTTTCCTGTGGCGTGCCCGTAATTCACCAATACAAGTGCCTGGCGTGCATGACAGCCGGCATCGCCTCTGCGCACGCCTTTCCAGCCACATTGTTCGATGAGCCAGCCTGCAGCCAGCTTCACACTGCCATCTGCATTAGCATAGCCAACGATGCCCGGAAAGGACTGTTGTAGCTGTGCATATTGATCAGCAGGAATAGAAGGGTTTTTAAAGAAGCTGCCGGCATTGCCGATCTCATTAGGGTCGGGCAATTTAGAACGGCGGATATTGATGACCGCCTGAGAAACGGCTTGTATGCTTAGTTCCTGCACACCCATGTGTTGCAGTTCCTGCTCGATGGCGCCGTAGCTGGTATTGAAACGGGGTGTTTTGTTGAGCCGGTAAGTAACATTCAGAATAATGAATTGATCGCGGTACTGCCGTTTGAATACGCTTTCCCGGTAACCGAATTGACAATCATTCACACTGAATGTGTGTACTTTTTTATCGTGGATATGATAAGCTTGCAGTTCTTCAAACACATCTTTGATCTCCACACCATAAGCACCAATGTTTTGCATGGGGCTGGCGCCTACATTGCCGGGAATGAGTGACAGGTTCTCTACTCCGGCCAGGTTCCTTTGCAGGCAATGCTGCACAAAGCCATGCCAGCTCTCCCCTGCCCCGGATTGTATATATATATGGTTGGCGTCTTCCTTTACAATGTCGATACCTTTTATCTCATTCTTCAGCACCAGTCCATCATAATCTTTCGTGAAGAGAAGATTGCTGCCGCCGCCCAATACCAGCAAGGGCGTTGTAGCGGGGCGTTGTGCTAACAATTCTGATAACTCATCTGTGTCACTAAATGTGGCAAATGCACGGGCTTTGGCATCGATGCCCATGGTATTATAAGAACGCAGGGAAACATTGTTAAGCATATCCATATAGTTACATCGTATCTACGTCAACAATAGCAATCACCTTCCTGAAACGTTGGTTCTGGTGCATAATAGCGATCTGCTCCTGAATCTGCTGCTTGCAGCGCTGGATGATCTGCGCTTCGCGTGGCAGCTTGATCAGCAGTTCCATCAGGTATTGATTACGCACCCGGTTTACAATGGGTTCGGCAGGACCAACGAGGTAATTGCCAAACTCCGATTTAAGGCCGGCGGCAATGCTGTTGGCGGCTGCATCGGCTATATCCTTGATGGGGTGCTTAAAGGTGATCATGATACAGCGTGTGAAAGGTGGATAGCCAAACTGCCGCCTTCCTTCGATCTCATAGAGATAAAAGGAATGATAGTCGTGCTGCTGCACAAAGCCCAGTACCGGATGCCTGGTATTCGATACTTGCACCAATACAAGCCCTTGTTCATCCTTGCGTCCTGCACGGCCACTCACCTGCTCCATCAGTTGGAAAGCCCGTTCGTTGACCCTGAAGTCGGCAAAGCTCAATATGCTGTCGGCATCGAGGATGCCCACGAGGGATACATGTTCGAAGTCAAGCCCTTTCACTACCATTTGTGTGCCCACCAGCATGTCCAGTTTTTGTTGTTCAAACTGCTGGATGAGGCTATCATGTGCTGTTTTCCCTTTTACACTGTCCACGTCCATGCGCGCGATCCTGTATTTGGGAAACTGTTCTTCGAGTTGTTCTTCGATCTTTTCCGTTCCAAAGTTGCGTTGCAGGAAACGATCACTGCCACAGGCCATGCAGGTATACACAGGCGGGTACACCGTACCGCAATAATGACAATGCAGCTTATTGGTATTCTTGTGGAAAGTAAGAGAAACGTCACAGTGCTTGCACTGCGGTATCCAGCCGCAAGACTGGCATATCTGGTAAGGTGAATAACCGCGGCGGTTCTGAAAAAGGATCACCTGTTTATTTCTTTCCAGCGACTGCTCGATGGCCGACTGCAGCTCGGGGGTGATCATGATCTTGTCCTTTTCAGGCCGCATGATCTTCTTGGTATCGATGATATGTATAACGGGCAGCTGCACGCCGCCAAAACGTTCGTTCAGCTGTACTAATCCATACTTCTGGGTTTGAGCGTTGAAGTAACTCTCAATAGAAGGAGTGGCACTGCCCAGCAATACCTTTGCATTGAATAAAGATGCATAATAAACAGCGCCGTCCCGCGCATGGTAGCGCGGCGCCGGATCTTGCTGTTTGTAAGAGGTGTCGTGTTCTTCATCGGCTACGATCAAACCCAGGTCGCTGAAAGGAAGGAATAACGAAGAACGGGCGCCCAATACGATCTTCAGTTCGCCGGTCTTTACTTTATTCCAGATCTCCAGTCTTTCGTTCTGGTTGAACTTGCTGTGATAGATACCGATATAGCCACCAAAGTGTCTTTGGAGGCGGCGGATGACCTGTGAAGTAAGTGCGATCTCGGGCAGCAGGTACAATACCTGTTTACCCTGACGTACGAATTGCTCCATCAGCTTTACGTATACCTGTGTTTTGCCGCTGGAGGTGACACCATGCAGCAGGCAGACTGGTTTTTCAGTCAGCGCCGCATTGACTCCTTCCAGTGCAGTTTGCTGCGCGGGTGTAAGTGTAAAGTCAATGTTGATGTTCCTCGGAAGGTACATCAGGCGGTCTACATTACGCTTTTCGAGGAACAGGATGTTCTTATCGACCAGTCCCTTCAGTTGTGCATCGGAAGCGCCGCTCTTTTTAAGCAGGTTGGCTTTCGATACTTCGCCTTCTGTTTTATTGAGGTGGAGGTAGCTCAGCAGCAACTCCATTTGCTTCTCGGCCCGTTGTAGTTTTTTATCCTCGTTCAGCAGTTTGGCCAGCTCGTCTTCATTGTCGTACACCGGGTTCAGCAGCACGAAGGTTTCTTTGCGCGGCGTGTACGTTTCTTTGAGGGCTTCCCAAACAAAGCAGACCTTCTTGTCGATGAGTCTCTTGATAACGGGATATACGTGGGAGGAGTCGAGTATCTGCTGCACTTCGGCCAGCTTCAGCTCTTTCTTAATTAATAAGGCTTCCGATACTATATATTCGTCATGGTCGAGTTGCTCGAAGTTTTCGCCATACTCTTCATTGAACACCAGTTGTGTTTCGCTGCTCAGCTTGAAGTGAGCAGGCAGTGCTGCCGCCATCACTTCTCCTTCGCTGCACATGTAGTAGCGGGCGATCCACTCCCACAGTTTCAACTGCTCCGGGTAAACAATGGGTTCTACATCCAGTATGTTGAGGATGTCTTTGGGTTCGAAGAATTCAGGCTTTTCATTGTGCAGTCGTTTTACAACGCCTGCATATCTTTTTGTTTGCTTCAACCCCACTTCCACGCGTACGCCGGGCCTCACCTGTTCCTGTAAGTGAACGGGTACAGCCCAGGTATAGTTTTTTGGCAATGCCAGCGGTATAATTACTTCTGCAAACAAAATAAAAAATTAAGGCGCAAGATACGCTTTCATCATTCAATCCAGTCGGCTTTGTATTCGCGGAGCTTCTGTTCCATGATGTCGAATACTTTTTGTTTCAGCGCAGGAAGGTCTTTATTGGTGAGGCCTTCTACCGGAATGGGCGCCAGGAATACCGATCGTGACCGGCCGGGGTTGATGGAGAATACGCTTTTGTAATGCATGCGGGCATAGCTATCGAGGAACAACACCGGTTTGATGGGTGTTTGTGTTTCGATGGCAATGCGGAATGCACCATCATAGAATTCTTTTACCGGTTGATGGGTTTCGTTGAAAGTGCCTTCCGGGAAGATGAAGATAGATATACCTTTTTTGATGACTGCTTTGAGGGTACGCACACTGCGGGCGCGGCCCTCTGCGCTGCTGCGATCCACCGTTACCACCGTATTGCGGTAGATGTATCCGAATACAGGTATTTTGGACATTTCCTGCTTGCCAAGTACCCTTACTGGTTGCCTGATCGTTGTGACGATAATAGGCGCATCGAGGTATGAGATATGATTGGCAACAAAAATGTATTGTTCTTTCTTGTTGTGCGGGACTTCGTAGATGTTCTTGTGGCGGATGCCGATGAAAAAGAACCATAGCTCCCCCCAGAGATTACATAAACCGTAAATGAAATTACCTCCTGCTACTTTCCCAAAAAAGGAACCGGCGATCACGGCCGGCAGCACACTGATCATGAGCCATACAAATATCACGTATGCATACACACAGTAAAGCCATTTAAGCGGGGTCTTGAGCCATTTCATGAGGCAGCGTCAGGATTTGAATCGGGAAAAGTAGTGATAAAGTTTGAAAGTAAATAAGTTGAAAAGTTAATATGAGCGAAGACCTGACGTTCAGTAGTTTCTGTCCGCAACTCGTCGCTCATATCCGAAGCTATTTGCAATCGCAGCTCCAGTCTGTGTCCAGGTCAATGACGGTAATAACTACCATACCTCTGTCGGCGGGAGCAAAAACGATGCGTACCTGCTGACCGTCGCGGGTGCGGCCTTCAAGAGCATATTTGGGGTCGGGCCGGGCGGCGGGTTCGCTTTTCTTGTCGTTGACCACGCCGTGTTCGAGGATGTCCTTTACCTCACTTTCGTCGATATGACGGCAGGCCATGCGGCAGCGGGCATGTTTGGTGAAGATCAGCTTGCCGTCGGCATGGCGACGGTCGAAACCCATATCACGTACAGGTTTGTCGCTGGGTGGGTGGGTGATCCGCTTCCGGCGCTGGCTGGCCGTGTCGTCAACCTTTTGGGGATCGGTCTTTACTTCTTCCTGGCGGGGTTGTTCTTTATCCTGCTTTTTGCGTGAGTGCTTGTTATTCAGTGCGATAGTAAGGGCTATGCCGATGGTTATAAAGGCTGAGACGAGCGGTATCCACGTTTTTTTCATGGCGGCAAATTACGCCAGACTGAAGTATCTTTGCCCCGTCATGGCAGAAAAAAGGACTGTAGCTTTTCATACGTTGGGTTGTAAACTCAACTTTTCAGAAACTTCCACGCTTTCACGTTTACTGGAGAATGAAGGATTTGAGAAAACCTCTTTTGAGGATCAGGCTGATGTGTACGTGATCAACACTTGCTCTGTGACGGATAATGCCGACAAGGAATGCCGGCACCTGGTGCGCCGCATCCAGCGTAAATCGCCTGAAAGCCTGGTGGTCATCACCGGCTGCTATGCTCAATTGAAGCCCAAAGAAATTGCAGAGATACCCGGTGTAGACCTCGTATTGGGGGCTGCCGAGAAGTTCAACATCGCGCAGCATATCAGGGAGCTCGCTAAAGGCGATTCTGCCAAGATATGCAGCTGCGATATCGAAACGATTACCGGTTTCAATGCTTCTTATTCCATCAATGACAGAACGCGCACATTCCTGAAAGTGCAGGATGGCTGCGATTATAACTGCTCTTTCTGTACCATTCCCATGGCCAGGGGCAAAAGCCGTAGTGACAGTATCGATAATGTGTTGCGCAATGTGGAAGAGCTGACAACTACCGGTGTCAAAGAGATCGTCTTAACAGGTGTGAACCTGGGCGATTTTGGCAAGGGGCCGGATGGTAATAAAAGGCATGAAGAGAACTTCATGGACCTCATCCGGGAGCTGGATAAAGTGAAAGGCATCGAGCGTTATCGTATTTCTTCTATCGAGCCTAACCTGCTTACTAACGAGATCATTGAGTTTGTGGCCAATAGCGATCGTTTTATGCCGCATTTCCACATACCGCTGCAAAGTGGCAGTAATGAGGTGCTGAGATTGATGAGAAGGCGTTACAAGCGCGAGTTGTATGCCGATCGTGTGAATCTGATCAAGACTTTGATGCCGCATTGCGCAGTGGGTGTCGACGTCATTGTAGGCTTTCCCGGCGAGTCAAACGCCCATTTCAAAGAAACTTTTGATTTTTTGCATGGACTTGACGTAACTTATCTTCACGTTTTCACGTATTCTGAAAGGGACAATACCAAAGCATTGGAGATTGAGCCCGTAGTACCAGTCAATATCCGCAATGAAAGAAATAAATCGCTGCGTAACTTGTCCTATATGAAAATGCAGTATTTTACCCAACTGCATGCTGGTCAAACCCGTAAAGTATTATTCGAAAGGCATGAACGTAATGGTATGATGGAAGGTTATACCGACAATTATATCAAGGTAACTATGCCGTACCGGGCTGATTATGCAAACGAGGTAAGAGACTGTACGTTGTAAACATTTAAGAACAGTCAGGTGTTAGAAATGGATTAGTATGAAGAAATTCCAGGTAACGATACAATTTGAGATGGATGATGAGTTCATGTCCCTGGTCCCCTCCCACCGAGTATACATCGATACGCTCATAGAAAAGGGGGTCATAGATCAGTATGTGGTGTCAATGGAAACCCAACGTGTTTGGATCACTTTTACAGCCAAAGACAAGAATGAGATTGAGGATTATCTTGTTAAGTCTCCTATTCACAAATACTGGAGCTACGAGATAGATGAGCTGTTTATCTATGACGGCCAGCATTACAGGCTGCCGGCGGTACAACTGAATTAGTCGGCAATCGGCAGTCGTAAATCGGCAATAAATCATTCGGAACGGTTGATTGAATGCAACTTGCATTTGATCAACCGTTTTGCTTTACAGGCACCATTGCCGATTTACGACTGCCGATTGCCGATCAATACTTCAGCCAATACTTATAGAAGGCAGGGAATTCTCTGGTCAGGCCATACCAATCTTTGATGGCTGTAAACTTCGAATGGTCGCCGGCTACTGTCGGAAATCCTAATTTTTTAACAATGTATTTAGAGCGGGTAACGTGGTAATAGCTGGTTACTACTACGGCCGATTGATAATGCGTTGTTGTATTTAGTGTAAGAAAGTTTTTGGCAGTCAGGTAGCTGTTGTCGCCCAAATTGTCTACAATAATATCCTGACCGGGCACGCCCTGTGCTATCAAATAGTTCCGCATTCCATCTCCTTCGGGGTAATCGGATGTGCCGATGCCGCCGCTTACAAATATTTTCCTGACCTGTTTATTGCGGTACAGCTCCAGGGCTGCATCTACCCTGCCCTTGAGCCAGGGCGATAGGCTACCATCTTTAAAAACGGTATTGCCCAATACGATGGCTACATCTGCTTTGCCGGTAAAATCGTGCAGGCCGTCTTTTACTACCCATAAAGTATGTAAGAAGAACCAGGCGAGGAAGAAAAGGATAATGATGCGGAGTTTGTTTAACATGAAGGGGTTTAATGCTATTTAGCCAGCCATGCTGGTTTTGTTTTCAATATCTTTTTATAGATGGGGCAGCTTTCAATATGTGCACCGGGCAAGTAGCCAATGCTCATTAGGAATGAGTGAACGATCTCTCCTCCAGTGAAAAGAAATGTCTTTTTAAACAGCTTCACCCACTCTTCTTTTGTTTTTGGGTGGTTTGCCTTTAACCACTCCTGAAAGGAGCCAAATTCTTTTTGCAGCTGCTTAATGCGTTTGGCATTTTCGATGGCGGCATTTATTTTTAAACGGTTGCGGATGATGCCTTCATCCTGCAGCAGGCGGGCTACTTTTTTATCTGTGTATCTGGCTACTTTATCGATGTCGAAACTGTCGAATGCTTTGTAGAAGTTGTCTTTCTTTTTCAGGATGGTGAGCCAGCTCAGCCCTGCCTGGTTGATCTCCAGTACCAGCCGGGCAAAGAGTTCATTGTCATTTTTGATGGGAAACCCATACTCATAATCGTGGTAATGTATGTGTACGTTGCCGGGTTCCATTTCCCAGACGGCTTCACAGTAACTTTTTTTGGGTGCTTGGGGCATATTGTCCTTTCAAAATTAGTTGGACAGGGGCCTAAAAAAAGAAATTCTCCTAATTTTTTTCTGAAAAAAGTATTTAGTACCTTTTCTTTGCCTTTTGCTTCATTAAGGTTTGGTTAGCAACGTTTCCACACAGTTCATTTTCAGCACAAGATCAATTCCCTTACCTGCCCGGCGAGCGTAAAAGCAGGAAAGCCCGGAATAACGGGTACCTTTAAGTCGCTGGCTCTGAATAGACGACCGTTTATGCATGTTTGAAGTAGCGCAAACCTGCACCACAAAAACTTATTATGATCACTTCTACACACCCTTTGAACATACTGGTAGTGGAGGATAATCCGAGTGACTATTTCCTGTTCACAGAATACCTTCGGCTGACAGGGCTGCCCGTGCGCGAGTTGCACCATGCCGAGAAGCTACAGGAAGCGCTGGAGATAGTACAGGATGATGCGCCCGATCTTATTTTTCTCGATCTCACCTTGCCTGACAGTGAGGGCATTCATTCTTTTGCCCGCATCAACGACCAGGCTCCTCATATTTCCATTGTTGTGCTTTCCGGTGTGTCTGATACCCAGATAGCCCTTAATACCATCGTGATGGGTGCGCAGGATTACCTCGTAAAAGGCGAGTTTGATGAAAAGCTGCTGGCCAAATCCATTCAATATAGCATCGAGCGCAAGAAGATATTGCAAAAGGTGGTAGAGAACTATGAACGCTACAATACGTTGATCAAAGCCACCAACGATACCATCTGGGATTGGGATATTCGCACCAACGAGATCTTATGGAATGAGGGTATCACCAATATATTTGGTTATAAGCCTGTGGATGTACAAAACACCATCGAGTGGCATAATCAAAAGATACACCCGGAGGACAGGGACCGGGTATTGCAGCGGATAACGCAATGTATCGAGGAGGGTAAAGACCAATGGCAGGAAGAGTACCGCTTCATGTCTGCCGCCGGCACTTATCGTTTTGTATTTGACCGGGGATATATTCTTCGTACCGACCAGCGCCGGCCCTACCGGGTGATCGGCGCCATGATGGACATTACCGAACGCAAGAAGATGCAGGAAGAGCTTATGCGCAGCCAGATAGAGACGCAAAAGCTGATCACGCAGATCACCATTCAAACACAGGAGCAGGAAAGAAGGGAAATTGGCCGTGAGTTGCACGATAATATCAACCAGATACTGGCTACCGCCAAGTTGTGCGTGGACATGGCCATCAATGATGATGACATTCGTAAAGAGTTGCTGCATAAGAGCTACGACAATATCTCCAAGGCCATTAATGAAATAAGGTCTTTGTCCAAGAACCTCGTTCCGCCTTCTCTTGGTGATATCGGTCTCAAAGAAGCATTATTGGAAATGATCGAGAACATGACTGTGTCGCCTGAGTTGCACATCAGGATAAAGGCGAACGACCAGCACATAGAAAGCTTATCCAACAATAAAAAGCTGATCCTCTATCGTATTGTGCAGGAACAAATGAACAACATCGTAAAGCACGCCCGTGCAACGCATGCAGACATAGAGTTGAAGACTTCCCGCAAGAAAGCGCACCTTGTTATCAAAGACAATGGTATTGGCTTCGATCCCAAGCAAAAGGCCAAAGGGATTGGACTGAACAATATTGTGAGCCGGGTGGAAATGCAGAATGGCAATATGGAGATCATCAGCAGCAGTGGCCAGGGCTGTGTATTGAAGGTCGATATTCCCTTGTGACGGCAATCGGCAGTCGTCAATCGGCAATCAAAGACATATCAGGCTTCATTAAAGTCGAAATGTTCCTTCAGGATCTCTATTACTGTCTCCTGGGTAAGTGGCTTATTGCGGTAGCTGGAGATATAGCTGATGCGGCTGGCTTTTGATTCATCTTCCGGGTTGAATGAAGTGGTAAGCATTACCACGATGATGGCTGCTTTTTGTTCGGGAGACAGTTTATCGTATCTCTCCAGAAACTCCCAGCCATCCATGGCCGGCATGTTGATATCCAACAGGATCAATTCGGGTGTGGGCAGTTGGCCGCCTTCTGCCGATTGTTGTTTGCCCGACAGGTAGTCCAACGCATCGCGGGCGCTTTGCGTTACTTTTACTTCTTTCACATAACCCGTTTCTTCAATAATCATCTTATTGAGGAAATTGGTAGGCTCATCATCATCGATGAGCAGCACACATTCTAATTTTCTTTTCATTTGTTTACTGAATTTCAGAAATGGTAAAGTAGAACGTACTTCCAACGCCTGGCTCTGATTCCACCCAGATCGTGCCCCCGTGCAGTTCTACAATTTTCTTGCAGTGTGCAAGGCCGATGCCCGAGCCTTCATAGTCTGTGCGATTGTGTAATCGCTGGAAGATAACAAATATACGTTCAAGGTATTGTGGTTCAATACCTATACCATTGTCTTTAAATGCAAATTCCCAACCTCCGTCGGCCCTCATCGCACTGATTTCTACCAGTGGAGGTAAATCTGGCCTGCGAAATTTGATGCTATTGCTCACCAGATTCTGGAACAACAGTTTCAGCTCCGTCGGAAAAGCGTCCAGTAAAGGCAACTGTCCGGACCTCAATTCGGCCTGACTTTCCCTGATCACTTTATTGAGATCGGCTTTCACTTGTTCTACAATGGCGTTGCAATCTATCTGCCTTTTCTCTTTTTCGCGCCCAAGTCTTGAATAATCCAACAGGTCTTTGATCAATACCTTCATCCGGTCAGACGACTGGACCATATAATCCAGGTACTTGTCGGCGTTCTCATCCAGCTTGCCTTTGTATTGCTTGCGCAGCAGGTCTACAAAGCTGGACGTGGTGCGCAAGGGTTCCTGCATATCGTGTGATGCCACATAGGCAAACTGCTCGAGCTCTTTGTTCTTACGTTCCAATTCTTCTGTGCGTTGCCGCACTTTTCGCTCAAGGATAATATTGGTTTCGCGGATCACTTTTTCCAGCTGCTTTTTCTCGGATACATCCCGTATGGAGGCGGTGAGCATCATGCCTTCATCGGTTTCCATGGGGCTGAGGCTCATTTCGACGGGAAACTCGCGGCCATCTTTTCGTATGGCGAACATTTCAAAGCCTTCGGCCACCTGGGTGGACTGTGACGTGTCGAAGAAGCTGAAACGCCTGAACGGGTGCATTTTTTCATAGCGCTGTGGTATCAGCATTTCTATGCGTTTACCGATCATTTCTTCCCGGCCATAGCCAAACAGTTTCACTGTTTGTGCATTGACCAGTTGTATATCTCCTGCTTCATTGACTACGATAATGCCATCGGGCGCGCGTTCGAGGAAGTTCCTGAACTTGTCTTCTGCTTTCTTGCGTTGTTCTACTTCTTCTTCCAGCTCGCGTGATGAACGTAAGCTAAACGCTACGGGTAATACTTTTATTAGATAGAACACCGTGATCCAGCTCAATACTCCTGTAATTGCCCGGATAAGGGCATTGACGCGGTAAGCAGGGAACCAGAATGTGATGGCATCGAAAAAGTGAGTGGCGCCACACGCCAGGATAAAGGCTGCGAACAGAAAGTACAACCGTATAAAACGTGCGTCGTGCTTCTTCGTAATAAAGCGAATGATAATAAAGGGGATAGCAAAGTAAGCGGACCAAACCAAAAGGTCACTGATGATGTATAACCATCCGTGGAATTCAGTCCACTTGCCACAATGCCAGCGTGGGGGCCAATCCGAGGTATCGAATAATCTGACAAAAAAATCTACGACCTGGTTCATGCATTAATATTGGCTACTACCCGAAGAGCTTGGTGATGCAGAGCTGGAGAATGACATTGCTCAAATTAAAACTGCTGCACAATATAGTAATAAAATGAATTTTCTAAATACGTGGATCGGTTGATTTTCCGTTTTCGAGTACTATCACGTTGGTATTTGCGTGATAAACAGTTTTTACTTTTGCCGGTTTTTGGCATATTTGTGGATAATGTTCGCTATACAACTATGAGAATCATCTACTTCGCTTTATCCTTTTGCTTATTGGCCGGTTGTGGTGAAACGGCTACAACGCCTGCGTCCGGAAAGAAAGATAGTACCCAGGGTCCTACTGTCGTCAATCCTGCCGCCAATGTACCGTTGTTTCGTGATACCTTGCAGAAAGCTCCGGTTGCAGAATACCGCGTCAAGACCGACAATCCTTTGAATGATTGGTATTTTTCGGTGCGGTTGTACGAAACTCCCAAGACATTTTATTACCTGATGCGCCTGCAGTTTGAAGAGATTCAAGGGACGGATACGTTGAAGTTGCCCAACTTCGGCACTATGCCCCAACCTGAGGTCCGCAAAGGGCCGGAAGGTTATTCCTGTATCGTTGGGTTCCTTGACAAGGACAAGCAGTTCCGGGAATACAAGAAAGTGTATGTGGTGGGTGGCACCCTGAAGGTGACGGCGCTGAAGCATTATGCGGTAGCTACTTATCAGCAGTAGAATTGTCTTATCTTGGTAGGAATATCATTATAGTATGGAAAGACAGCTCACTTCCTGGCATAGCCCTTCGTTGAATAAGGAAATGCCAATGGCCGTTTATGGGCATTATGGTTTTGCCTTGTTGCTTATTCCTACGGCTGCTGCCGACTACCTCGAATACGAGCGGTTTGGATTAATAGAATCTCTGCGTCCTTTTATCGATGGCGGAAAAGTAAAAGTATTTTCCATCAACAGCATCAATACGGAAAGCTGGATGAATAATGAGATGCAGCCGCGTCATAAAGCGATCCGTCACCGCCAGTGGAATGATTATGTATATAATGAGGTGATCCCTTTTGTACATACGCACACCAGTGGAGAAACTCCCGTGATCGTATCTGGCGCCTCCTTTGGTGCTTTGCACAGCGCCAACCTCTTCTTTCAGCGGCCTGACCTTCTCAACGGTTGTATCGCGATGAGTGGGGTGTATGAGCTTACCGAATATACCAAGGGGTACTTTGACGATGATGTATATTTCAACAGTCCCATGCATTATATGCCCAACCTGACTGACCATTCCATCCTGGAACAGATCAGGCGCAGCCATCATATTCATTTGTTCTCCGGCAGTGGCGATTATGAAGATCCTGAATCGGCGCGCCGCTTTGCCGGCATTCTGTATGGCAAAGGGATCAATTACGAGCTGGATATCTGGGGGCATGAATGGAAACATGACTGGCCTACGTGGAAGGCGATGCTCCCCCACTACTTAGGAACAAGGTTTTAAGTTCAGATCAATTTATCGAGGAGGTTGATGAATTCTTCGCGGTCGATCATACGGGCGCCTAAGGAAGCGAGGTGTTCGGTGTGTACCTGGCAGTCGATCAGCTGAACTCCTTCTGACTTCAGTAATTGAACGTAGCTGATGAAGGCATACTTGCTGGCGTTGCTGGCTCTGCTGAACATGCTTTCGCCAAAGAATACTTTTCCCATCCGGATACCGTAGAGCCCTCCTACCAATTCTCCATCGAGCCATGCTTCGGCGCTGTGTGCATAACCCTGGTGATGTAAATCTGTGTAGGCTTCTTCCACAGCTGGCGTGATCCAGGTGCCGTCCTGTCCCTGCCGTTTGATGGATTTGCAGGCATTGATCACTTCGGAAAAGGCTTTGTTGACCGTAAAAGTAAAGGCATCCCGCTTCAGCAATTGCTGCATGCTTTTGCTCACTTTCAATTCATCGGGGAATAATACAAAGCGTGGATGGGGACACCACCATAAAATGTGGGCGCCTTCGTACCAGGGGAAGATGCCGCTGCGATAAGCGAGTAATAAACGTTCGCGGGAGAGGTCGCCGCCGATGGCCAGCAAGCCGTCGGGTTCAGCCAGATGTACAGGAGGAAAATAAATGTCTTTTTCTAACGCAAATAATGGCATAGCAGCAAGGGTTATGCAGCCACTACTTCGATGGTAGCTCCAATGCCTCTTTCGGTAATGGCATCGCATTGTGGCTTCAGCTCATCATAGGAACCCTGCTTTACAGCATATTTTCCCTGGAAGTGGATGATGTAGGCGCATTGCTCGGCCTGCTCGGCGCTGTGGCCGCAAACCTGTACCAATGTTTCGATTACATGTTCAAAAGTGTTCACCTCATCATTCCACACAATGAGGCTACAGGGCTCTTCACTTTCGGTGAGCACATCCACATCTTCTGACTCGTAAGGGCGTGTAGGTCCGTCAAATGCCATAAAATCAGTGTATTGATGACACAAATGTATAAAAACGGATGCACGGAGACAAGCCCGGGTAAACTTCCTTTGACAGACAATATGGCTACTGATCATCAACTACTTATAATTGTCTTTTTCTTCAACTCCTGCAGCAGCCGGGTAAAGAAGGTCTCAAAATTGGGGTAAGTCGGGTTGTCCAGGTATTCCTGTTCTATGATACCTATGAACAGCGGGACGAAGGCATAGAACTGGTTGTTTTCGAAACGCTTCATTTCTGCTTCTCTGGTTGCGTAACGATGTTTGATGCGCAAGAGGCTGGTAACGGACTGTGTTACGTTCTCGTTGAGGAGCTTTGACCAGCTCAATGGTCCGGCAGCTTTTTGTAGTGTGGTGTCTTTTTCCAATATGCTTTTAAGGCTATCGATAGAATGGCTGTAATGCTCAAAGGTGCTTTCAAGGTAAGCGTGCCCTCCTTCATGCCATACCAACTGGCTTATCCACCAGGGCATGTAAAAATTAGGGTGCAGGTGGATGGAATCTCTGCTGCCAACCAGGGTGCCATACGCTATCATCAAAACCATCTTATCAGCATAGCGTGGATTAATGCTTTTCATATCGGGTGAAGCATAAGCTGAGCAGTTGGTGCCGCCTAACTCAAAGACGATCTCTTTGGATGCCTGCACGCGGTAAAAGCTGTCCAGTGCAGCGGCCTGTCCTTTTTCAAAGATGTTGCGTTCAAAAGCAGTGATCCAGTTATTGTATTCTGCCTGGTGTTGTTGAAAGAAGCGCCAGAACTTAGTGTCGTTATAAAAATCAAGGCAGGCTTCAAAATAGTCCTGTATCTGGGCAAGGGTGAACTTCTTTTCATAGCCACTAAGTGTATCCAGTTTATGTACGCGGGCTTTGGGGAAGTTGTAAAACGCCCAGCTCAGGCGTGTAGGAAAATCGCAGCTTACATAGGGCAGTGCCTTTGCTTTCTGTACGGCCGGGTGGTCTTTGTACTTTTCGAAATACTGCATTACCTCCTGCTGGTAAGCCGAGCGGGTAAACTCAGCCTTACCTGTCAGCAGATGGATCACGCTGAGCAGTTCCGTGCCGGGATAAACGGTGACGGTGAATTTAGTTTTGGTTTGGGTAAAGGCATGTGTAGCGATACCCAACAAAAGGATAAGTGAGAATAATCGTTTCATGCTCTGAAGAGAGTGCTTTCACGGAACGAATGTTGCACGTAGCGATAAAAGAATCTACTGCCAACGTTATTGCTGAGTTACAACGGGTGTGTTGCATAGGGGCGCGTCCTGCCCTGCCCTTTTTTGCAAATTGCACCTGTTTTTGGGTTTCGTGCTATTAGTACGTACCATCTACGGCTGATCTACGTACCATCTACGTACCATCCACGTACTATCTATCTTGTATCCTCTCTTTATTTTTTGTTCCGGTTACTACTTTCTTCCCTTTTCCGGAATTTTTCTCATTTCTATTCTGATGTCCGTCTCTAATAGCAAGCGTCGAATATACGGTACCGGTAATGCGGTTTCCAAATTTATTTCTGTGTAGAATGGGATGAAATGGGAGAGTTTCGGAAGGAATGGGATAAAACAGGAATCACTTTCTCCCATTCTCTCCTATTCTATCCGAAACCAGGATAAATAAATTTGGAAACGGGTATCTCGATGTTGTACGTTTGTCTGGATCGGTAAGTCATGACTCACTTTTTTTAAAAAAGTTCATTCGTGCTGATGCTGTAAATCATAAACTGGTAACTGATCAATACTGGTTTGGGATTCAGTAGAAGCGTGATGAACGATGTGCAGCATTTATCTTCAGTTGTTTCGGCTGGCCACGGCCAACTCAGTATATCGTTGCGCATATGATGATTTAATAGCAGCACCGGCAACGGCAGTACACTGCTACCTCGCTCCACTCCGGCAATTGTTGTTCAGTAGTTGTTTTACAATAGTAGTAGTTCCCTACAAGGAGCAAACTATTGGCAGCTTTCTGCGCAACAGCCAACCGAGATGCTTCCTGCAATCTTTGGTGGTTTTGCCGGGGTCCCGTTTCAGCAGGAACTCCGTTGCCGGGTTTTGACTGTGCCGGGAAGACGGGAAGTAAGAAGGATAATCCTTTTTGCTTTCCGGCGTCCTGGTTTGTAGGAAGTCGTACAATGAGAACAAAAAAGAACCGTTACTGTTAATACAGAGAGCAGATGAAGAAATGTCTTTTATGACCCACTCCGTGGAATCTGCCCGTAAGGGGCTGTGTAATATAATCGACATTGCTTACATTTGCGGATTAGCTTCAAAAAGAGAACTTTATGAGTCGTTATTCTGAATATCTTAAGGAAATTGAAGAAAGAAAAGGTCAGGGTCTCCACCCGAAACCTATCGATGGTGCTGAATTGCTCAGTGAAATTATTGAGCAAATTAGGGATGTTAAAAACGTGCACAGAGCGGAATCGTTGAATTTCTTTATTTATAATGTGTTGCCGGGTACTACCAGTGCTGCCGGCGTGAAAGCTGCCTTTTTAAAGGAGATCATCCTTGGCACAGCCAAAGTGGAAGAAATTACCCCTGCTTTTGCTTTTGAGCTGTTATCTCACATGAAAGGAGGTCCTTCCATTCAGGTGTTGCTGGACCTGGCGCTGGGTAATGATGCGGCTACTGCAAAAGAAGCTGCCAATGTGCTGAAAACGCAGGTTTTCCTCTATGATGCTGATACTGACCGCCTGAAAGAGGCATTCAAAAACGAAAATGCAATAGCTAAAGAGATATTTGAAAGTTACGCACAGGCTGAGTTTTTCACCAAACTGCCTGAAGTACCTGAAGAGATTAAGATCGTGACTTTTATAGCTGGTGAGGGTGATATTTCGACTGACTTGCTGTCTCCGGGCAACCAGGCGCACTCCAGGTCGGACCGTGAGCTGCATGGTAAATGTATGATCACCCCCAAGGCACAGGCCGAGATCAGGGCGCTGCAGGCGCAACATCCTGACGCGAGCGTGATGTTGATTGCCGAGAAGGGCACCATGGGTGTGGGTTCATCAAGGATGTCGGGTGTAAATAACGTGGCGCTTTGGACGGGTAAACAAGCCAGCCCTTATGTGCCTTTTGTAAATATTGCCCCTATTGTAGGTGGTACCAACGGCATTTCTCCCATTTTCCTTACTACTGTCGACGTTACCGGCGGCATTGGTATCGACCTCAAGAACTGGGTGAAAAAGGTAGACGAAAACGGCAAGGTTGTCCGCAATGAAAACGGGGAGCCTATTCTCGAAGAAGTTTACTCTATAGCTACCGGCACCGTTCTTACGATCAACACAAAGACGAAGAAGTTATATAATGGTGAGCAGGAACTGATCGATATTTCCAAGGCGCTGACGCCTCAGAAAAAGGAGTTTATCAGGGCTGGCGGATCCTATGCGATCGTATTCGGTAAAAAGATCCAGACGATTGCAGCAAAGGCTTTAGGTATCGAGCCTACTCCTGTATTTGCTCCGTCAAAAGAAATTTCCAACGAAGGGCAAGGTCTTACAGCTGTTGAAAAGATCTTCAACAGAAATGCTGTAGGTACTACTCCTGGTAAAATATTACACGCGGGTTCTGATGTTCGTGTAGAAGTGAACATCGTGGGTTCTCAGGATACTACCGGTCTGATGACTGCCCAGGAGCTGGAGTCTATGGCTGCTACGGTGATCTCCCCCATTGTTGACGGCGCTTATCAATCGGGCTGTCACACTGCTTCGGTGTGGGATAAGAAGGCGCAGGCAAATATCCCCAAGCTCATGAAGTTCATGAATGAGTTTGGACTGATCACTGCCCGTGACCCGAAAGGTGACTATCATTCCATGACGGATGTAATTCACAAGGTGCTCAACGATATTACGGTGGATGAGTGGGCCATCATCATTGGTGGTGATTCTCACACGAGAATGTCGAAAGGTGTCGCTTTTGGTGCCGACTCTGGTACTGTGGCGCTGGCATTGGCTACCGGTGAAGCTTCCATGCCTATTCCGGAATCAGTGAAAGTGACCTTTAAGGGTGAGATGAAGGGGCATATGGATTTCCGTGATGTAGTGCATTCTACGCAAGCGCAGATGCTGCAGCAATTTGGCGGCGAGAACGTTTTCCAAGGAAGGATCATCGAGGTGCACATTGGAACGCTTCCTGCTGACCAGGCTTTTACTTTTACAGACTGGACGGCAGAGATGAAGGCTAAGGCTTCTATCTGTATTTCTGAAGATGATACACTGATCGAATCACTGGAAATTGCCAAAGGCAGGATCCAGATCATGATCGAGAAGGGCATGGATAACAGCAAACAGGTGCTTCAGGGGTTGATCAATAAAGCCGATAAGCGTATCGCTGAGATCAAGTCTGGCGAGAAACCTGCTTTGACGCCGGATGTGAATGCGAAGTATTATGCTGAAGTGGTAATCGATCTGGATGTGATCGCTGAACCCATGATCGCTGACCCGGATGTTAATAATGACGATGTTTCCAAGCGCTATACCCACGATACGATTCGCGCACTCTCCTACTATGGTGGCGAGAAAAAAGTGGACCTTGGTTTTGTTGGTTCCTGCATGGTACACAAGGGCGATTTGAAGATCGTTTCTCAAATGCTCAAGAACCTGGAAAAGCAACAGGGTAAGGTTGAATTCCACGCACCACTGGTAGTAGCAGCTCCTACTTACAATATCATCGACGAATTAAAGGCTGAGGGTGATTGGGAGATCTTGCAGAAGTATTCCGGCTTTGAGTTCAATGATGATGCTCCGAAAAACGCGGCACGTACTGAATATGAAAATATGATGTACCTCGAGCGTCCGGGTTGTAACCTTTGTATGGGTAACCAAGAAAAAGCTGCTAAGGGTGATACGGTAATGGCTACTTCCACACGTCTTTTCCAGGGCAGGGTTGTTGAGGACTCCGATCGTAAGAAAGGCGAGTCTCTGCTGGCTTCTACACCTGTGGTGGTGCTGTCGGCCATCCTCGGAAGAATTCCAAACATGGATGAGTACAAAGCTGCCGTAACGGGTATCGACCTGACTAAGTTTGCACCTCCGCTGAAGAATTTGACTTCAGCCCGGAAGGATAGTCTCACTTACTAAGCAATTCAATCTTCTTAGATTATAAAGAAAGGCCTCACTTTTTAGTGAGGCCTTTTTATGTTTTTGATATTGACTGCGTGAGTGTAGTAAATGTTTACTTGTTTTGGGCACGCCATTCTTCAAGGGGGATCTCCCGCTCATTTAAAGGGTCATAAAACAGTACCCGCATCGAATCGGGGTAGACATGAAAATTGAAATGAATACTATTCCCGGAATCCTCTCCTACTGCGATCAAATAATAGGGATGTTTGCCAGGCTTTTCAACAATCCAGGAGCTGATTTTTCTTTGTCCCTGTGAGTTGCTCTCGATCAGTTTTTTGCGGTCTATTACTTCGGGCATATGTAAAACTGTATCGAGTGCTTTAACAGCTTCCAGGGAGTCTTTTAGTGCCTTGTTTTCTGCCGTATTATCCATTTTGCTTGCATTGTCGTTGCAGGCAACTATTATGATCCCTAAAGAGAAAAGGAGTAGACTGATTGAGACAAGTTTTTTCATCCTTCAATATACGCTGACGGGCTGGAATATGGAATAGCAGCTTTGAAGAGCAGTATGTGGCATACCAATTTTGCCTATATTTAAAATACGATACGAGCACAGTGGCTTAAGTAGAATTGCATTGGATACTTCAAGTAGATTGGATTGGTTAAACAAATTCGGGAAACATCCTACCTGCCCAATTGTGTTTGAGCAAGGGCAATGGTATTTCATTACTGTTGGTGATCCACAGGTGACGGGCATATTCTTTTACATTGATAGTACAGGTAAAGAGCTTCAGTATTTTCTGGCGAGTGGGGTTTCGCCGATATAGGCTGGCAGGCAATAACGCTGAACAATAGAATAAAGAATGAGCAAACAGAACTTTGACATAAAACATATTTCGCCATACCGCAGGCAAATGGGGCTTGAGTATGAAAAATTGCATCCAGAAATTCAAAAACGATTCGATTTTTCAACAACCAATAACATTGCTTTTATAGGAAAAGGGACAATGGACAATATTTGGAATGGAAATAAATTGGCTGTTTTTATCCTCAAACTCTTATCCAAAAGCAACATACTTTTCCCAAGGGTTGGACGAGATATTGATTACGAAATTCACAATTATCCCTATTTAGACAAGTTTGGCAGAGAAGTACACTCAATGAACCGAGTATTTTACTTTTCAGACGAACAACAACGATTTGACGGAACGGCTACGTATAGTGAAACGAAACAACATATTGTCGAGTATTTAGGTCTTGATCATAGAATGGTTTTTGAAATGGGTTTGTCAGCTGAGAATGGAGCCATTCGATTTACATCAGGCAGACAGTTTGCCTTTATTGCAGGGCTTAAGCTGCCTGTGCCACGACTTTTCAGAGGCGACATTGAGCTTTTGGAATGGTTTGATGACGCACAACAAAAGTTTTATTTAGACTTAAAAGTAAAAAGCAAACTATTTGGTCCGCTTTTCGGGTTTACAGGTTGGTTTGAAGCTGAATATATTGACTTCAGCGGACAGACAATTCCTGAAAAATTCAAACCGACAAGGCAAGAAAGAAGGGAATGAGCGAAGAAGGTACAGGGGTAAAGGAAAATCTGGTGGGGCATTGGATTTTGTCTTATCCTCCGTTAACATACGTAATGTTATTAAACAAGTCGTTAATGAAAGCCCGATCGCTTTCATTGGTAAAAGAAAATACACAGGTAAGTATTTCTGTGCCGTTTGGACTGACCTTAGCACCTTTAAAATCCCAGCCATTTTCCGTAGAGCTCACAGATGGACGTATTTTGGCTATAACATTTTCAGGCAATAAAGAATTGTTGGTTGTGTGTAACAAGGAGAAATACAATACAATGCTTTCATCATTTTTGATATATTGTATACTATCGTTGTTCGTGATTAATTGAAAATCTGCATTTACAGGGATATTCCAGTTTTGCATTGGAATCCTGGCTTGCTTTCTTTTCTTGAAAAATCCGAACATGAATATAAGAGGGGGATAGGTGAAATAAAAAAAGGCTTCACTTTATGAAGCCTTTTATCTGTGGGAGTTGACGGGCTCGAACCGCCGACCCTCTGCTTGTAAGGCAGATGCTCTGAACCAACTGAGCTAAACTCCCTTTTTCTTTTCCCTTTTGATACCGTGGTATCGTTTTGGGAGTGCAAAGATAAGGGTTGGTTGATTACTGCAAAATTTTTTCTTCTTTTTTCTGCTACTATTTTCAAAAAAGTTTTTGCCTAACGCATTAATTAATAGCCCTTCACGCTGAAAAACAGGCCCAGCCTGCATTGGCATCTACTGGCCTATCTGCTAATCACAGCAACGTTATCGTCAGGAAATCAACGTCACTCAACCCTTTAATCAAAACAAGGCTAATTGTTGTTCGCGTATCACCCCGGTTCTTCCCAATGTTAAAGCTGAGCGCATTGACCTTTGTCACCTTCTTTTGGCCAGGGATTTTACTTTCCCTGAGTGCTTCATAGCCGTACAAGATCGGGGCATGCTTATTTTGCCCGGTTAACTCATTCTCCTTCGTAAGAAGCAAGTTGTCGTAAATAATGTGTTTCTTTTTGAGGTCAATATTAAAGTAATTAAACGCGGTTAGTTTACCTTCTGCCTTGAAAGTGATAATGTCATTGGCTCGTTTTATGCTGATGTTAAACGTGTCTGTGAATACGGCCCGCTTGCCATTTTTGAAGCCCGTGAGCATTTTATTAAACTCTTCCCTGGTTAAGCCGTAAGCATCCATGTACGAAATATCTTTAGTGCCCTTTTCGACCATTCGTACTATGTATTTGTCTGCCCATTCCGGATTGGCTTTCAGGTTTTTCATTGCCTTCTGTTGCAATACCTGAATTTCATCGGGAAACTCATAAACTGTAATGGCAGCCTTGTGGCTGCCATTAGTCAGTAATTTATCGGTTAACTCAATTGTCTTGTTCGTTTGTGCAAATGAATATTGGATGGCAGACAGTAAAAGGAAAAATATGAAAGCGCGCTTCATGGCTGTTTACTGATTGTTTGAAGCCATGAATTTATAGGTATTTGTCAGTATTTACAAGTTGGCATTTCGTGTTTATTAACTACCACTTTTTGTCAGGCTGATTCCTGTGCTACTACCCGCCGGTACAGCCACAGTAACAGTCGTTCCTTCCTTCTGCAGTGTCACCTTTTTAGCTGTCCCCTGCCCTGCCTGCACAGTATATGTTCCGGAAAGTCCTTTCAGGAATAACGGCAACTCGTGTGCATTGTTTGTGCGGTTTTCAACCGTGAATCGAATGCTGTTGCCAGCCGGGTCGATTACCACAGGAGCACCGGCCTTGAAACCATCACGGATTAGCTCGATATCCATTTGCTGGTTGCCGTTGCGGTAATAGATCTTTTTGCGTAAGCCATCCTTCGGTACTACTTCCAGCAACTTGTTCTTTTGTACCAGATCGCCGCCATAAGCTACCAGCCCAAAGATGGGATCATTGGTGACTACTGTGGCCGCTGTTCTTACTGCGCCGCCAAAGCCGAGGTCTATTTCGCCGTCGTAGAACCAGGGGCCGCGGCCCTGTGGTTTTTGTATCCAGGAGGTGGCAGATTTTTGCGGTTCAAAAGCCCAGCCGGAAGCGCCATCGTTTTCTTTGCCAGGATACCAGTAGCCATAATTGCTTTCGGGTGTGCCGGAGTTGATGAGTGCGAAGGAACTCAGGTACGACTGATAGCCTAACCTGATGTAATCTGCCGGGTCTTTGCTGAAGTTGAGGCCGTAATCGAGGATCGACCAGCCACCCATTTGAGACATATAGCTCAGCGTGTAGCCATCGCTCCTACCCCTGAAATCGCTGCCCAGGAAATAATAAGCCGGCTCTATAACGCCGCGCAATGCCATGTTGGCCTGTGTTTGCCGGTCCATGAACTGTACGCCGTCTTCTTTACGAATTTTGGGATGTGAATACCATTGTTTTGTTTTCTTATCCAGCCACAGGTTGCTGTCGGGTTTCATTTCATTTTGTACGGCATACTTTGCCAGTGCATGGCTCGATTCGAAAGCCGTGGCATCGATGGCATATTCTGAACGGAAGGGATATTTGTCGTCATAAATGAAATATTTCACTTTCTTTTCCCATTCACGGGTAAGAAAATCTGCATCTTCTTTAAAGCCTTCTTTTTTCAGGTCTGCAATAAGTTCGGGCAGTAACAGTTCATTGTAGCAACCCCATTTGTAGATCTCGTACCAGGGAAGTATCTCGTAGGGGTATTTGAAATAAGCGAGGGCTGTTTGCCGGGCTCTTTCGAGATACCCTTTCTTGTCGAGGTAATGCGTCATGTGGGGGTACATGGTCGCAATCTGGTACATGTGGTAGTACAACATGAAAATATGTGGGTAATCATATGACCTCCATACGTGCATCTTGAACTTACTCGTGTCGTAGATGTTGGGCTGCCTTTTTTCATTGTCGCGGTTCACTTTCCAGCTGGGTGTTCCATATACACCATAAGGATAGGGTGTTTCCTTGTCGGTTCTTTGTAAACCACCCCATACGAAGTTCTTCAGGTAATATTCAAGTGCGTCTATTTGCTTTTGATCGGGATAGGCTACGTTGACAGCTGCTATAAAGGGTGCTTTACACAAACCGGGGTCATCGCAGGTGAGTACATAGCTTAAGCGGCTGGTGTCGAAGAAGTCGCCATTGTCAGGCCCACGCAAGGCCGCATTCTTCATATCGTATACACCAAAGAGACCGTTGTACCATTTGGATGGATCGGTATGTTGTTGACTGCTCACAATAAAGGAAGCCCGTTTCTTATACAGTGTTTCTAATGGTTCGGTAACAAAGAACTCTAAATAAGTTTTGTAGTTGTCGCCATAGGTTACTGTGAGTTTGTTTTCGCCAAGGCGCGAGAACCTGATCTTATAAAGGTGTGTTCCTTTTTGTTTTTCTCCTATGTAAGTGATCTTGGTGTTGGCGCTAAACTCCGGCAGTACAGACGTTATTTTTTGCTTGGTGCGCAAAGCAATCGTAGCATCGAGGTCTGTGGGAATAGACATGCCGGGCATTATCTGTACGTCGATCAGGCCTTCTTCTACCAGGATATCGCGTATCTCGTTGTAGTTATTAGCCCAGCGTAAGCGGAAGGAATAGCTTTTGCTTGCATTGCCTTCAATAAAACCTGCTGTGTGTGGCTGACGCCAGTTGCCGCGCAATTCCTGGTTACCTGTGAGAGATGAATGGATATAGGCCATGAACGTGCCACGGTCACGCTGAGAGGTATTAAAGTATTCCAGCGAAGTACCTGGTAATGGCACCATTACGAGGTAAGGACCAAGACCTGTTGGCCGCTCCCAGAAGATGAAGGAGTTGTTGCCTGATATGAAGTGATGTTTTACTACACGTTGCTCAAATATCTCGATGGGATTTTCTCCACCTCCACTGTTGTAGGTAAGGGGCACTACCAGGTCTTCTATCCGGATAGTATTGGTGGTCGTATTTTTCAGGTTGATCTGCCAGGTGATGGCATTGTTATCTAATGCAAAAGACTGTGTGATCTGCAGGGCTTTGTTTTGCTTGGTTTCTGGCGCCCAGGTGCTTACCGTAGTGCCATTTTGCGAAATGGTGGTTTCGCTATTGGCAGAAGCCATTATTGTATCCAGCTTCCTCGCGTGGTAATATCGGGCAACGACTTCGCCGAATACCCTGCCCCGCCTGATGTAGTTGGTGCTGTGTACATCGTTGGTCCTGGACAGTTCACCGATGCCATATCGATCGGTTTTCAGGGTGAAGAGATTGTTGGTGAGTTGTTGTGGTGTGGCAGTCTGCGCCGAAGCGCTGTACAGGAGACTGCACAGTATACTGGTAGAAATTAAGTGCTTCATTGTTCCAATTTATACCGCTTTGACGCGAAAACAACGCGTGGCTTACGCAGTTGTCAATATTGGGAAATGAAGCGATAATTTTTGCTCAGGGTCAGGCGTCAGCCTTCCAGGTTACTTTTTTGTGTGGGTATTTTTCAATGTGCTGGTATACGAGGCCGCGGATATAGTCATTTTCGGGATAGCGGGTAAGATAGCCTTTAAGGGAGTCCATATCATGGATAGCGCAGTCGGATGGCAGGTAGCCCATGCCATAGAAGCGTCCTTTCTCGATGAGTATACAGCTTTGTTCTATGGACTGGTTGCCTTCATCTACTACGGCAAAGGTGGGCAGGTTTTGATCCATGTATTCAATAGCCTGTTGTACGCGATCATTGTATACATCAGCTTTTTCCCGGTGCTCACAGGCGCCGTGGCAGGTTGCTTCCTCTACACCGGTGCAGGGGGCTGCGGCATCTGTTTGCATGTGGCAGAGTTTGGGGCAAAGCTCAAACTCCGTGATCAATCGCCTGATCAAGCGATGGCCTTCCAGCAATAGATTAAAAGTATAGATGGGTGTCAGGTTCTTTTTGATCTTATCGATGGCCAGGCGCTGGTAGCCGCTCCTGTCTTCGTACAGGTACAACCCGAAGGAAGGCGTAAAACGTTTTTGACTGCTATTGTAGGGTGGCCACAGGCGTTTGATCTCTACACTTTCGAGGATGAAGGCCATTAGCTCTGTGGCGCATGGCTGGTAGGTGATGCTATAGATATTGCGCAGGAACTCCTGTCGCTGGCGGCCTGCTCCATTGTGAGTGAAGTGGCTGCGGACGCGGTATTTCAGGTTCTTGGCCTTACCTACGTATAACACTTTTCCTTTCTGGTCGTGGAAATAATAGACGCCTGGTGTATAGGGCAGGCTTTCCACTGCTTCTTTGGGCAGGTGGGGCGGCAGGGATTGTTCTTTGGCTCCTTTTTTAACGAACTGGTTGATGTGGGTGATGGCATCGTGCAGCAGCAGGTGCTCAAAAAGGCGTACGGTAGCGTCCGCATCACCCCCAGCCCGGTGCCTGTTTTGCAACGGCAGGCCGAGACTTTCGCACAGACGGCCCAGGCTATACGATTTGAAGCCTGGAAATACCTTCTTGGAAAGACGAACTGTGCAGAGCTTGTTGGCCGTAAGCTCGTACCCGGCGAGGGACAAATGGTGCTTCAGGAATGAGTAATCAAAGTTGACATTGTGGGCGATAAAAGTAGCTCCTTCCAGCATGTTGTAGATGATGGATGCCAACTTCTCAAAGGGTGGCGCATCTTCTACCATGGCTGGTGTGATGCCCGTAAGTACTTGAATATGATAGGGAATAGGGCGTATTGGCCTGATCAGGCTTTCGAACCTATCGACTACCTTTTCTCCATCGTGTAACACAATAGCCACCTCCGTTATGTCGTTATTAGCAGCATAACCGCCCGTGGTTTCTATGTCGACAATGGCGTACATGTGATGAAGTTGTAAAGTTAGGGATAAGCGCCAGCAATTGAGTAGAACGGACACACCGGTTTTTATCCACCGTACCGCATTAAAAAGAGGCTGAGGCATCAGTTTCTTATCCGCTATGTATCCCCTATGAGGACTTTGAGTATGTCTTTAAACCTCAAAATCCATATCTATGCAAAAGATCGACTTACAAAAAGCAGGTGAAAACGCTGCACTTACAACTGCTACCGTACTTTATTTCACCGCATTAATTCTGTTTTCTTACTGGTTCACCCAAAGTTGATTGCCTGATAATCAACGAGGATAGGTTTTTACCCGCAGGAGCCGACTTCCCTGCGGGTATTTCACAATTTTGGGCTTGCACTTTCCAAATCCTTGTATTAATTTTGTTCTCAGACCCCGGAACTATTCCTAAGATGAGCATATAGGTCGTGATCTTAACAAAGTATTTCTTACTACCCCCTGACCGTACTACGTATCTTATTGATGGACCGCCACTGAGAATCACATCCCTCTGAAGACCGATTGTACAATGATCGTGCACGTACAATTTCTTAACACACAAAACACGTAGTCGTATGAAGAAGACTTCCTTATTCCACGTAAGTGAAACAACTAAAGTTGTATTACTGGCAATCGGTTTCCTGGCATTTATCATGACTTTGTCTTACCTGTACTGGTTTGCATAAGTTGTAAATAGCTTCAAAACCTGACCACAAAAAGACTACTGGCAATAGGTTTGCCGGTTAGTTAACCTCTTTTTCTCAGAGCGCTCCATGCAAATGGGGCGCTTTGTTTTTGGGCACTTTCCTTGTCCTTCACTGCCGTCTTCTGCCCCTGAACTCTCTCTACTCACCACTCGCCTCTTTTTCGTACCTTTGCCGTCCTTTAAGATGATCATACAGATGGAATTAAGTAAAAATTATACGCCCTCCGGAATAGAGGAAAAATGGTCCAGGATCTGGAAAGAGAAACGCTATTTCAATAGTAAGCCTGATGGCCGCAAGGCTTTCACGGTGGTGATACCGCCTCCCAACGTAACGGGTGTGCTGCACATGGGACATACGCTCAATGAAACCGTACAGGATATCCTGGTGCGCAAGGCGCGTATGAGTGGTTTCAATGCCTGCTGGGTGCCTGGTAGCGACCACGCTTCTATTGCCACAGAGGCCAAGGTGGTGCAGATGCTGGAAAAAGAGAAAGGTATCAAGAAAAGCGACCTGACGCGTGAGAAGTTCCTGGAGCATGCTTACGAGTGGAAGGACAAATATGGTGGTATTATCTATCACCAGATCGAAAAGCTGGGTTGCAGCGTGGATTGGGACAGGGTATCGTTTACCATGGACGCCGATTATTACAAAGCGGTCATCAAAGTTTTTGTAGACCTCTATAATAAGAAATTGATCTATCGCGGTGCGCGCATGATCAACTGGGACCCTTCTGCGAAAACGGCGCTCAGTGATGAAGAGGTTGAATACAAGGAAGTACAGGGTAAGCTGTATTATGTAGAATATAAAGTGGTGAATGCAGATGGTACGCCTACTGGCGATAAAAGCATCATCATTGCCACACAGCGTCCGGAAACCATCATGGGTGATACGGGTGTGTGTGTAAACCCTACTGATGAGCGATATGCTCACCTGAAGGGTAAGAAGGTGATCGTGCCGCTCGTGAATCGTGCTGTACCGGTGATCTTTGATGAATATGTAGATAAGGAGTTTGGTACTGGTGCGCTGAAAGTGACGCCTGCACACGATATCAATGACTATAATCTCGGGCTGAAGCACAACCTCGAGATTATCGATACATTAACGGAAGATGGCAAACTGAGTGCTGCGGCACAGGTTTGTGTAGGCATGGACCGTTTTGAGGCGCGTAAGGAAGTGGTAAAACTGTTGAAGGCGGAAGGATTGCTGGTAAAGGATGAAGAGTATACTACCCGCCTTGGTTTCTCCCAACGTACCAGTGCGGTGGTAGAGCCCCGTATCTCTACTCAATGGTTTGTAGCTATGCGTACGCTGGCCGACAAAGCGTTGCTGGCTGTGACAAGTGGTGAGGTGCGCATACATCCCGGCGACAAGTTCCTGGCTACTTATAAATACTGGCTGGAGAATGTGAAGGATTGGTGTATCAGCCGCCAGTTGTGGTGGGGACAGCAGATCCCGGCTTTCTATGCGCCCGATGGCACTTTTGTAGTAGCAGAGAATAAAGAGGCGGCATTGGCTGAATTTAACCGGCAGTCGGTCCCGTCAACGGACGGGAGCAGTCGGCAATTGACGATCGACGATCTGACGCAAGACGAAGATTGTCTCGATACCTGGTTCTCTTCCTGGTTGTGGCCTATTGAAGTGTTCAAGGGTATTACGCATCCGGGTAATCCTGATATCAACTACTACTACCCTACTTCTGTACTGGTAACCGGTCAGGATATCATCTTCTTCTGGGTAGCGCGTATGATCATGGCGGGTATGGAATACATGAACGTAAAACCATTCAGTGATGTTTACTTTACTGGTATGGTGCGTGATAAACAGGGACGTAAGATGAGCAAGAGTCTGGGTAACTCACCCGACCTGCTGGAAATGATCGATCATTCAGGTGCCGATGCTGTACGTTTTGGCATCATGATTTCTTCTCCTGCCGGTAATGACCTGTTGTTTGATGATTCTTCTCCCGAACAGGGCCGGAACTTCAATAACAAGATGTGGAATGCGCTGAAGCTGGTGAAGTTGTTTGAAGCACGCCAGGCAACGGACGTGAGCAATGAGCCGCTGCCTTTTGCCGTAAACTGGTTCCAGCAGCGTCTCAACGAAGCAAAGGCAGATATTGAAAAGTCGTTTGCCGACTTTAAGCTGAGTGAAGCGCTGAAAACTTTATACTCACTGATCTGGACTGATTTCTGTGGCTGGTACCTCGAATGGGTGAAGCCAGCTCCTGAACAGCCCATTTCCAAAGCAGTGTATGAGCAAACGGTTAATTTCTTCTCTGAACTGATGCAGTTGTTGCATCCTTTTATGCCTTTTGTCACAGAAGAGATCTACCACTTGCTGGCAGAGCGTACTGATGAGCTTTGTGTAAAACAGTTTACCGCTGCAGAGGCTGCCGACGCGACGCTGTTGAAGGAAGGTCAGCTGCTGCAGGATGTTATTACCGGTTTGCGTGATGCGCGTAACAAGAATCAATTGAAGCCAAAAGAAGCCATCAAGCTGTGCATTCACACTGCTGATAATGCCCTTTTTAAGGCTATTGAACCGATCCTTGCCAAACAGGTGAATGCTGAATCTATTACTTATGTACAGGAGCCGGTGCCTAATAGTATTGCTTCTGTTATCGGTAAGGATAAGTTTTACATCACTTCCGAGCAGGAAGTAGATACTACGCAGCAAAAGGAAACGCTTACCAAGGAGCTGGAATACTTCAAAGGTTTCCTTGAATCGGTAAACAAGAAGCTAAGCAATGAGCGGTTTGTGCAAAATGCAAAGCCTGAAGTAGTGGATATCGAAAAGAAAAAGAAGGCTGATGCCGAGGCGAAGATCAAGATCATAGAAGAGAGCCTTTCTCATCTATAGAAATAAATACAAGGTATTAGCCTTTAGCGGTTAGCTATTAGCCAACTGCTAAAGGCTAATTTCATTTTAACGGCTAAAAGCTAATACCTAACAGCTAACTCCTGTTTCTCTAATCTCTCCCCAATAGATTGATCGGCACAATGAACTCCCAGTGATTGGCCGAAGGGTTAAGTTGTGACAGGTCTTGCAGGCGACTGTAGCGGAAACCAAAGGTAACGTTGTGCTGGTTCCACCATTTGGTGTCGAAATAGACTTCTGTGCCCCAGGAGCGAAAGTCTGCTTCTACCTTACGGCCCTGGTTATAATCCTGTACCCGCACAAAATCATAGAACAGATTGGCCCGCACACGGGTGAAGTAAATGATATTGGCAAATCCCCAATCCGGATATAGTAGGCCCATATGGTAGTTGGCGCCAAATTTCAACATGCGATGCAGGTTCAGGCCCACATATCCCCTGGCGAATGGAAAGGCTGTGGGAAGATTGATATTAGAGGATGTGTCGCGGCCGTGGAAGGCTGTGTTGATGATGATGCTATGGTCTTTGCTGATGCCCGGGAAATACCAATTGGCGCTGGCTACAAACTGGTTGCCCTCCCGGTTGATGACAGCCCGGCTATAGTTGAGGTAAATGCTTTGTGCAAAATGCGGATAAACGTGCCGGCGTGCCTGTTGCAACTGGTTGCTGAAGGATATGTAGTTGCTGAGGTAACCGAAGGCTCGTGAATCGAGGCTGTCTTTGTAAGTGCCAGGAAAATATCGTTTGGTATACACCAGGTCGCTGCCAAAGGTTAGCGACCGGTTATACCGCCCGCTGGTTAGGTTGAGTGGTACTTGTAGTCCAACACTGTTGTCCCAGGTATTGTAATAGAGGGTTTTTCCTGCCAGTGATGCCAATGAGGTGGTACCGGGAATGTCGATGGTATATACCGAGCCTACTCTTATCCAGGGATACAAGCCCGCATAGGTAAAACGTCCTCCTATTTGTTTGTACCGGAAATCCCTGTTGTAGTTGAAATACAGTTCTGACTGAAGGGTATTCAACACGTTCTCGCCGATAATGGAGAAGGTGTAATCCGGATCTTCCACGATGGGGCGCCAACTGTGGAAGTTGAACAGGCCGTGTGCTTTGGAATAACTGGTTACTGGCAATAAGGTGTCAGCCGGCACAGCATCCTGGGGTATATGTTTGCCTGGTTCCAGTTCTGCGACATTGAAGTTGGCAGGGGTTGCAGCAAACTCTCCTGTTGCTACAGGGGTAAGTTGACTGGCTGCTAATGTGCCTTGTTCAAGGTGTTGACCTGCTGCCGTGAAGGCACTCCAGGCAAATCGTCCGTAGGCCACCTGTAGCTGGTAATGGCTGGTGGAGGCAGTGGATGCAGGCGGTGTGAACAGTAATAGCTTTTTATCGACCAGCATGAAAAGCCTGTCCTGTCCCTTATAGGCAGCCGAAAAGCTGATGGTGTCTTTGTGTATAGTAGGAAAGCCGATCACATTCATTGAAAAGGGCAGCAGGTACTCTGCGCTGCCATCGTTGGTGTTGATCAGCGCGAGTGACATCGCTCCTTTGGGATTACGTACTGCCGATACTATCTGCCCATTGCCATAGAACTTGGGGAAGGTGTAATACAGTTGATCGGGATTGGGCAGCTTTTTGATAACAGCGCCATCGTTGCTATTCAGCAAATGCAATTCTGTAGGAGCGCCAGGCACAACTTGTACGGCCACGATCTGGTTGCCATCTTCGGTAATGTCGGGAGAAAAATAATGCGACTTGCTCGTCAGTGTGCGTTGTTTGCGGGTGTATACATCGAGCCATTTGAGCACGCTGTAATCTTTCCATCGCCAGCGGACATCCGGTTCATAGGCCGCGTATACCACTTTGCCGTTGCGGTAAGAAAAGTAGTTGTCGAGAGAAATGTCTTTCAAGCGCAGTTTCTCATCTTCACCTCCCAATATATTACGCATGTAGAAGGCAGGTATCTTCATGTAGCTGTTGCTCACAAAAATGAGGGTCTGGTCGTCCATCCATTGTGGATATTCTTCATCGGCTGCAAAATGACGTTGTTGCCGTGCCCAGTTGTCTATCGATGAATCCTGCGTTGTAGTGGCTAAAGAGGTTTTAAAGTATTCGAATGCTTCGCGGCGGAAGGTTTTATAATCTTTGCCGGTATATTTCTTTATAGCTTTTTGCCAGGGATAGAACAGGCCTTTATAGCGCACCGCATCATCGGTTATTTTACCCCAGATATCTGCGCCATATTTTTCGCGGCCATAGGCTACCATCATGTAGCCCAGCTTGTAATGATCTGGTACAAAATCGCGCAAGGAGCCGTTGCGCAGTTTCATCCAGGAGTAGTTCTTACGGGCGCTCCATAAAGAGCGATAGCCGTCGAAGAAGGATGGCAGCCTGCCTCTCCCCTGTTCGCTGAGTGATGTTTCCTGGTATACGGCATCGCCTTCCCAAAAATAGTTGGGTACTGCGGCACTGTTCACCAGTTCCAGCCCCTGCTGGCCAAACAGTACGTAGAATGCTTTGGAAATGCCTTTGCGGAAGTTGTTGTATTGCTGTACGTGCCGGTATTCATGGAGGGCCAGGGTACGGTGCCAGGAAAGGCTGCCCAGGCTGAAGCTGTTTTGTGGCGATGTGAGGTAGAATTCACTGCGCCAGGGCCCTAAACCCACATACCCATTGGAGATAGTGGTTTTGGGTTGCAAGACAATACTGATCTTACGCAGGTCGGTGCCGAGCGTTGAAGTGCTTTGTTGGGCCAGCCTGTGCACAATGCCGGCTATATCGGCGGCCTGCCGCTGGTAGCCGGCGGGGAAAACAACGCGTACGGTATCCGTGTTGATCTGTTTCCATTTTGTGCGGGTGGGATGTCCTCCAAATTGTTGGGCAGGCAGCAATCCATAGATCAGCAGTGCAAATGTCAATAAGCAATATTTAACCATGTGCAGTTAATTAGCAGTAAAGGTTATAAGGAGGGAAATTAACTCTTTTTTTCACAGCAAACGGGTGGTTCCGTATTTTTGGGTATGCTGTCTTTATTAGCATTATCTCTTGCTCCGGGCATAGCTATCATTTTCTATATTTATTCAAAGGATAAATATGACCGTGAACCTTTTGAGAATCTCTTTATCTCCTTTTTGCTGGGTGTAGTAGGTACAGTGCCGGCATCCCTTATTCAGCGTGGATTGCAGCCGGAGCTGGATCGTTTTGTATCTCCCTATTCCATTACCTATTATTTCCTTTGGGCGTTTATATTGGTTGCTTTTAGTGAAGAAGGGTGTAAATACCTTGCCTTGCGGCTGTATTCTTACCGGCAGAAGGCTTTTAATGAACCTTTCGATGGCATCGTATATTCGGTCATGGTGAGCATGGGGTTTGCCACCCTCGAAAATGTGCTATATGTATTTCAGCACGGGTATACTACCGGGATATTGCGCATGTTCCTGTCCGTACCAGCCCATGCCTGCTTTGGCGTGTTGATGGGGTATCATACCGGTCTGGCAAAATTTGACCCGGCCAAGGCTCCTATCCATTTGTGGAAAGGGGTATTGCTGGCTGTATTCTTTCATGGTAGTTTCGACTTTTTCCTGTTCCTTCAGAATAACCCCAATGTTACGCGCTATGTGTCTGAAAGTTTGCTGGTGACAGGCGCTCTGGTATCTTATTGGTTTGCCATCCGGCTTTCCCTGCGTTCCATACGTCAGCACGAGGCGCTTTCCAAACAGGTTTTTGATAACCCCGGGGATATGCTTTAGTTTTGATATATGAATGATGAATTAGTTATCCGGACAGCGGGTATTGACGATCTTGCCACTATAGGATATCTCGCACAGCAAATATGGCCCGGCACTTATAGCTCCATTCTGTCGCCGGAACAACTGCAATACATGATGGACCTTATTTACAGTCCCGACTCCCTGCAGCAGCAAATGGTGAGGCACAAGCATGTGTTCCTGCTGGCTGAACTAAATGAAGAGCCCATAGGCTTTGCTTCTTACTCTCCGCTCCGCGAAGCTGGTGTATACAAGCTGCATAAGTTATACGTTCATCCCAAAACCCAGGGAAAAGGTATCGGCAAGAACCTGATCGATTTCATCATCGACCAACTCCCTACTCCGGAAGTCACTACGCTCCGCCTCAATGTGAACCGGCACAACAAAGCGCGCCAGTTTTATGAAAAGCTGGGTTTTATCGTGACCAAAGAGGAGGATATCGATATTGGCCACGATTACTACATGAATGACTATGTAATGGAAAAAAGCCTGTAGTTACCGATCTCTCATCGCTGCTTCCTTCATATTGGCCGCCAGGTCATGGCCCAGGTAGCGCTCGATGATGCCGTGCACCAGGTAGATGACAGGTGTCATCAATACTGCCACCAGGAATTTATACATATAGGCGGTGAGTGCCCAGGCGGTTACTGTTGCCAGGCTGAAATCTTTGAACAAGTAAAATGCCACGAAGGTTACTACAATGCTATCGATGAACTGGGAAGCCAGTGTACTGATGGTGGCCCGCATCCAGATGGCTTTCTCTCCTGTTACTCTTTTAATTTTCCGGAATATAAAGGCGTCGAGCAACTGCCCGATGATAAAGGCGGCAATGGAACCGATAATGATGTTCATGCCCTGTCCTAACACCTGTACATAGGCCGCTTGTTGGTCGGTAACACCCGGCTCCAGTCCGCGGTAGCGCCAGCCTCCGTCGGGTACTGTGTGAATTCCCAGGTAAAAGACCAGGAAGGCGAAGGCGATCAGTACCACCGTAAGGATCGACAGAAAGCGAACGCCGCGCACGCCATAATATTCATTGATGATATCTGTCATGACAAAGATCACCGGCCAGGGAATAACGCCTACGGTAAGGCTGAATGACAATCCTTTTTCGCCCAGCAGGTCAATGCTTGCTTTTGGAAAACCAAGGGTATCTTCAAGCGAGAATACTTTTACGCCGGTTACTTCAGCCACGATGGCATTGGCAATAAAAAAGCCGCCCAGTATGATGAAAAGGCGGGTGGCTTTGTCTTTAATAATATTATGGATCATTTAAGCAATAGAATTAGTTGAGCGATCAGGAACAGTGCATTGGCTATTGCCAGCCACCGTGGAATGTGCTGCCACACCGGCTTTCTCTGCAATAGGAATACAATAATAAAAAAATTAACGATCACATTCAATATCACAGAAAGCCCTATGCCCAATATGACCACCGTGGAGGCAATATGGCCTTGTTGCATGGGTGGTAGGTACCGCATCAGCCAGGTGAGCAGGAAACAGATGTTGCAAATAAAGGCTACCCGGGAGAAAAATAATAGCTTTTGCATAGATGATGCTGTAAACTTCATGAAAAAAGGCCATCCCCGTATGAAAGGGATGGCCTTTTTTATGAAATAGCGGGATTATTACTATCGTTTCGAATATAGAAACTTGATTTCTTCTTCAGTAAGTGCCCGTGTATGAATTCTCAGCTCATCGATCTTGCCGCCAAAGGCATGTACATCATTATTCCACCATCTGCCAAAGTAAAAGGGTGCATTGGGACAATTTTTGAATGAGGTAGTCGTGTTGGTTTGGCTACCTGCCAATGTTCCATTGATATAAACTTTCTGCGTGCCGTTGATGTACTGAAATACTACATAATACCAGGCATTGGCAAAGGTTTTTTTGGTGAGAAATAAGGGTGTTGAATTGGACAGATCGGTAAGAGTTGTACAGATGTTATTGTCTTTGGTGACGTTGAACACAAGGACATTTTGACCTGCATCGTCATAACCTAAGCCCATAGAGGCTCCTTTGGCATCGGCCGGGTTTGCTTTTTGAAATACCCTGCCATATGTATTCGCTGGCATCATCAATAAGCTGACTGTGAAATTGCCATCGGGGAAGACTTTGCCTGAATCGATCAGGGCATAATCGTCCGCCCCGTCTAATTGAAGGGTGTTGTTTTCATTGCCCCAGGTGTCGATGCCGAATTTAGCACCATTGAAACCTGCCATATTGTGGTTTTTGCCACTCAGGTCATTAAAGTTGCTGTTATTAAAGTCGAAATAGGCCCACAATCCTCTCTTGAGGCTGTCTTCGTAGTTAGGCGGCGGAGGTGTTGGCGCTGGCGGATCGCACTCTTTTTTGCATTGAGTAAACATAAGAGAGCTAAAGGCTATTAAAGCCACAACGAAAGAAGGTTTCATATAAAACTACTGTTTAAGTGTGCTAAAATAGGTGGTGAATTTTTATAATCTGGTAGAAACCCATATCTGTGCAGTTTTAGCCGATAAGTGCGTAGAAACAGGGGAAATTCGTGAATCTCAAAAAGAAGGAATGGATGACCTGATTTTTGCCCGATTGCTGTATTTTTACCCGATCTATGATGAAAGTGCTGGGCCTGGTATCGTATTCCATCCTGCCTGCTAAAATAGGTGGACAAAAAGACATCGCATTTTTTTACAAATATTTCAGCCGGGAAGTTCCTTTTCTGGCTGTTTCCATCCGGAAAAACGATCCTGCTTTTGCCGAAGGTTATACCATGCTGAACATCCTGTCGGACGGCATTGGACGTTATATCAATCCTTTTTACTTTTTTAAACTGCGCAGGCTCATCCGGCAACATCAGGTGACGCATTTTGAGCTTGAACATCCTTATTATGGCTGGATGGCCGTGCTGCTCAAATGGTTTGCCGGTGTCAAATTGATCGTGCATTCTCACAATATCGAGGGTACGCGTTTCAAAACATTGGGTAAGCCCTGGTGGAGATTGTTGTGGCTGTACGAAAAGTGGGTGCACCGGCGGGCCGACTATAATTTCTTCAAACAGGAAGACGACAGGCAATATGCCATCCGGCATTTTGGACTTTCTCCTGAACGGTGCATAGTGGTTACTTATGGTATAGAGTGGGATGCCTGTCCTTCAAAGGCGGAAAAAGCAGCTGCAAGAGAAATGCTGCTCCGGCAACATGGTATACCTGCCCATCACCGATTGTTGCTGTTCAATGGGGCTTTTAATTATTTACCCAACATCAACGCCTTGCGTCGTATCATCAACCAGGTAAACCGCGAACTGCAGACCATTCATGGTTTTCACTATAGCATCCTGATCTGTGGAAAGGATATTCCTGCAGAACTGACCAGCCAGTCCTACCCCAACATCATCTTTGCCGGTTTTGTACCGGATATCGATCTGTATTTTAAAGGGTGTGATGTGTTCCTGAATCCCGTGGTGGAAGGTGGTGGTATCAAAACCAAACTGGTGGAAGCGCTGGGACATAATATGAATGCGGTGTCTTCGCAAAATGGCGCTATTGGGGTTGATCCGGCTATTTGTAATGGTAAGCTGGTGATCACGGACGATGCGCTGACAGGATTTGCAGGGGCGGTAGCTGCGGCTGCCCGGTACGAAGCTGATCAATCGCCTGCTTACTTTCAACATTTCTATTGGGGCAATATCGCAGAAAAGGCGGCCCGGTTTATACAATAGCTATCCCCAATATTGTATAAATTAATGCCCCGATTTGCTATAAAATTGCATTATTTTGCCCTTCTGTCAATAATAACAACATGAACAAAACGCTCTGGCAACGACTTCAGCCTCACGTAATAGCGATAGCAATCTTTTTTGTAATATCCTGTATATACTGTTTGCCTGTCTTTAAAGGCGAAGTATTGGGTGGACACGATTCCATTGGCTGGAAGGCCATGTCGCACCAATCGTTTGAATATAAAGAGAAGCATGGTCATTTTCCGTTATGGACCAATGCCATGCTGAGTGGTATGCCGGCTTACCAGATAGCTTTGGAATCTCAATATAATATCACTATTTCGTACCTGCATTTATTGCTGACCTTATTCCTGCCTGTTCCTGCGGGCCTGTTTTTTCTTTCTTGTGTGGGGTTCTACATTTTATGTCTGGTATTGCGGGTGAAAAACTGGATAGCTGTTTTGGGTGGATTGGCTTATGCATTTGCTTCTTATAGTGCCATTATTGTTGCTGTAGGGCATATCAGTAAATTCGCATCAATGGGGTATGCTCCCGCCGTGCTGGCAGGTTTAATACTGCTTGCGCAACGGAAATACGTATTGGGCTTTATGGCTACCCTGATCTTTACCACTTGTCTTTTTTACCAGAATCACCTGCAGGTGGTATATTATACTTTTCTGACTGCCGGCTTCCTGGGCATAGCTTATCTGATCCAGGCAATACGGGAAAAGGCTATTAAACCGTTTGTGCTCACTGTTTGCCTGGCCGCCGTTGCTGTAGGATTGAGTGCAGCTTCTTTTGCCGTTATGCTGATGCCTACCCGGGATTATGTTAAAGAAACCATGCGTGGTGGCCGTTCTGAATTGACGCCCATCGATAAGGAAAATAAATCGCAAGGCGGACTGGATAAAGATTATGCTTTTAACTGGAGTTATGGAATCAATGAGACTTTTACCTTCCTGGTGCCGCGTCTTTATGGCGGCAGTTCAATCAGTGTATTGGATAATCAATATGTGAATGAAATTGGCGACAACTCTCAAACTGCGCAAGCAATAGCCGAAAAGACAGGTATGGGAGAGGATCAGGCAAATGAGTTTGCCAAGCAATACTCTCCCTACTGGGGCACACAGCCCAGTACTTCAGGGCCAGTATACTTTGGTGCAGTCATTTGTTTCCTGTTTATCGTAGGGCTGGTGTTTTACAGGCAGTGGCACCTTAGTTGGATTATTGCTGCAACGGTATTAGGGATTTTGTTGGCGTGGGGCAGTAATTTTAAAGCCCTGAACTTCTGGCTATTCGACCACCTCCCCTATTACAACAAATTCAGGGCCCCTTCCATAGCACTTGTCATTCCCCAGTTGACAGTTCCTTTACTGGCTGTGCTGGGGCTTAATGAAGTGCTCTCTGATAAATACGATCTTGCTACGCTCTGGAAAAAGCTCAGGCTATCTCTTGTCATTACAGGTGCTGTGCTGGTAGTAGTAGCTGGTATGTATTTTTCGTTCGACTATAAAGGCGAGAATGATAATGCGATTGCTGAAAATCTTTCAGCTGGCATGGCGCGACAAATGGCGCAGGGTGGACAACCTACGCCGGAGATGCAACAGCAGGCCACTGATTTTGGCCGTTCAGTAGTCAACGGATTAAGGAATGATCGCCGCTCTCTATTTGCTGGTGATCTGACGCGTACCATCATTTTTATAGCATTAGCTGCCGGGTTGTTGTTCTTTTATGTCAGAAAGAAGGCTGTTTCCGACACTGTGGTCTCGTTGGCGCTGGTCGCGCTTACAGCCATTGACCTGCTTGGTGTGGATTTGCGTTACCTCAATCATAAGCATTGGCATGCGGCTGATGAAGGTGGTGAATTGGTGGCTAATCGTGCCGACTTGCAAATAAAACAGGATACAGGTTATTACCGGGTGCTCGATCAAACCGGTGGCAATCCGTTCCTCGATTCAAGGGCTTCCTATTTCCATAATTCAGTAGGTGGTCAGCACCCTGCAAGGCTGGCTTTGTATGATGACCTGATCCAGCGCCAGCTTTCGAAAGGGAATATGAAGGTGTACAGTATGCTGAATACGAAATACTTTATTGTACAGAATCCGCAGGATGGTCAACCGATCGCTCAACAGAATCCTGACGCATTGGGAGCTGCCTGGCTGGTGAAAACCATTAAGTATGTAGATAATGCGGATGCGGAAATGGCGGCACTGGATAATTTCGATCCTAAAGACACCGTGATCATCGATAAGCGGGAGCAGCCGAAAGTAGCGTTTGCTCCTCAGTTTGATTCCACCGCCACCATCAGGCTTATAAAGAATGAAAACGATAAGATCAATTACGAGTTCAATGGTGCTACTAACCAGTTTGCTGTGTTCAGTGAGATCTATTACCCTGCCGGATGGAAAGCTTTTATCGATGGTAAAGAAACAGCTATTGTAAAAGTTAATTATGCATTGAGGGGATTACCGGTACCGTCAGGCAAGCATGCTATCGAGTTCCGCTTTGAGCCGGAAGACTATATACTGGGTGACCGGATATCGCTGATCGCGGGCATTATTTCCATATTAATACTGTTGGCGGGGACCTGGTACCTGTGGAAGCAAAACAAATCGATGGCCAATACTACTAAATAAGCATAACAACAACAGCAGCAGAGCCTTCGGTTTACTTTTGAGACGACCTTTTCTTTTATAAGACCTTGTAGAAGTAGGGCTTATTCCTGGCTATCCGGGGGATAAAACGCCAAAGGCGGGCTATATTACCGGCCAGCCGTGAAGCACGTCCCCATTCGGCAAATGGATTGCGCAGGGTGAACAATCTTTCAAGAAAGCTGCACAGGTAGAAAACGGGTACTGCCACTGTATACACGGCGAGGTGGAAGAATAACCAGCCAACTCCTGATTGTTTTCTGATACGTAGAAAATTGGAGAGCATGATCTGCAATCCTTTCCTGTCATACAGATTATAATATCCTTTGCCCGATGATCCGAATGTTTCATTGGCTGTAGCGCCTTGCAGGTGTACCACATTGAATTGACCATAAATGCACATTTTCCCGAAACGCCCAAGACGGCTACACCACTCCACCTCTTCTGCGTAAAGAAAAAAATCTTCATCCATCAGTCCTGCTTTATCAATGGCAGCCTGCTTAACCATCAGGTAAGCACCATTGATCCAGTCTACGGTGGTTTCCTCCCTGGTGTCTGGCACGTGTGGTTTTTTGACCTTCATAACATTGCCCAGCCACTTAAGGAACTGCCCGATGTATGGAAGGGGCAACAGGTTGTTAAGGCTGCCCGCCGTAAAATAACTGCCGGAAATCTGTGGGGTTCGGTCTTCATTCAGTAATTGTACGCCACAAGCGACATAACCGGATTGCATAAACTGTACATAGCACTTTTCTATTGCCCTGTCTTCCACCAGGGTGTCTGAATTCAACAGCAGGACCGCATCACCCTTGGCGTGTCGTATCCCCTCATTATTGGCCCGGGCAAAGCCTGCATTGTAATCCATCTGGATCCACTTAACGGCAGGATAATGGCGGGTGATCAAAGCCTGACTATTATCGCCGGATGCGTTATCTACCACAATCACTTCCAGGTCGACCTGTGGGGTCGGCTCAAAGATCGTCTTCAGGCAATTGTCGAGTAATTGTGGTGTTTTATAATTGACAATAACGATAGAGATCACTGGCTTAATTTATGTCGGTGTGTCAGATAATGAATGAACATACTAAACTTGGAGAAAACGCCTGTCGTCAATAAGCGACGTGGGATTTTGGATTGCCAATGTACCATTGACAGTATGACCGGGTGAACAGCCCCCTGGTAACCTGCTTCCCTGATCTCTTTTTCATAGCGAACCTCCAGGTTGCGCATGAGCCGCCACCAGGCATCATAGACAAGTATGTTTCGCAGGCAATGTATGCCGATCTTGTTCAGCAAGTAAAAGTTTTCTGGTATTTGTACTTTTCGGTTACCTACACAATCCATGGTTACCTGCTGATCACTCATGCCCACATTGATCAAAGGCTGGTTGATATAGCCGATCTTTTCTGTGGATAGGCGACGTATATAGAAGTCGATATCTACCACCCACTTGGTTTTGGGATCATAAAAGAACTGCTGGTTGTTCCGGTGCAATATTACGCTGGGTGGTCCAATGATATTCCGGGCAAATAAGATCGCCGGCTCCTTCATCAATGCTTTTACCCTGCTATCGGCAATAACAATGGGCTCTTGCTTCCCTGTGTGCAGGTAGATGTTATAGTATGCACAAAAAATGAGATCGCCCGTATGGTTGGCAATAGCATCTGCAAGCTGCTGTAAGCTGGTGGTTTCCCTGAACCAGTCATCATCATGCATTATCTTGATCCATTGACCCGTGGCGCGCCGTAAACCTTCATTCCAGTTTTCCGGTGTGCCCAGTGCATGGGCATTCTTTGAATAATGCAGTGAGAAAGAGGTTTTATAAGTATCGCATAAGGCTTGTACCTTATCGTCGGGACTATCATCCGTTATTACCACTTCAAAATCCCGGAACGTTTGTGCTTTAACAGAGTCCAGGATTCTTGTGAGGTAGTCAACATTTTTATAGGCCGGGATACATATCGATATGAGAACGGGAAATGTCATATAACAGTTGTAGGCCATTGGTATGGCGCTTGCAAAAGTAGGTAAAATATTTAGCAGGTATTTGATAGGATTATTTACGTATTTTGCGCCCTTTCCAACATTAACCTATTCATACCATGCAGTTTACAGCCCATAACATATTGCTAAATAATGGGAAGAAGACACTGGGCGATGACCATATCCTTTTTAGTGACAGTGCTGTCTGGACATCTATTAAAAGTACCATTGATCTGTTTCTGCCAGGCTCTCGGGAAGAAAGGAATAAGCTGAGATCTGTAGATCTTGGATGCCTGGAGGGGGCCTATACTGCGGAACTGGCTAAATTAGGCTTTGACAGTCTGGGTATAGAAGCGCGTGAAGACAATATCGCAAAATGTAATTATGTAAAGGAAAACCTGAATTTGCCCAATTTACATTTTGCACAGGATGATGTAAGAAATGTGGCCAACTACGGCAAGTTTGATGTTACTCTTTGTTACGGGTTGTTATATCATTTGAATGATCCTGTTGATTTCCTGAAAAGGATTGGCGACAATACCAATAAACTGTTACTGCTCAATACGCATTTTGCTCCTGAACGGGACATCAGGTACCGATTGGGTTTTCTCAACAAATATGTTATTGGTCCCATTCAAAAAAGAACCCATTTCCTGGAATATCAGAAAAATTACCGGCTTTCTGCTTTAACGAAAAATGAAGGCTTTCGCGGAAGGTGGTTTAAGGAATGGAGCCCTAATCAGGATAGGGCAAAGATTGAAAAATCTCTTTGGGCATCCTACAATAACAACCGGTCGTTCTGGTTGTGCAAAAAAGACCTGACGCAGGCATTGCACGATGCAGGATTCAATCACGTATTTGAACAATTTAACTATACGGGTGATATTTTCCCGGACAATTATACGCAACACTACAATCGTACTATGTTTGTGGCTTTAAAGCAATAATCATCTGCGCTGTTTGTGTTCAACGCCCGGCTTAAGAGGGCGCTTACTACATCTTCCGTGCTACAGTAATGAGGTGAAAAGGTTTTTGGGCTTTTTGGTACAATACATTGCAGGAGCTATACTCTAACATTTCCCGTACAAGTTCCAGGCTGAAAACATGATGATGGGCGCGGCGGTTTTGATGATTATTACGCAATATCAGTTCCCGCTCTTCTGGTGAAGCTGGGCTGGTTTCAAAACCCGGTTCATTTAGTTTCAGTATTTCTTCAAAATGGGTAGTATCATCTTCCTGAACACCAGACCTGAGGTCATTCAACAAGTGTTCCATGGTAGTATAGGGCCTTGGCGCATCAAAAGTGAATCGCTTATCGGGCAATATTAAAATTAAAAGACCACCTGTTTTCAATACGCGCATCCATTCTTTGACAGCTTTCAATGGATTGGCCACATGCTCCAGGCTGTGGCAGGACAATATGAAGTCATAGCTATCATTCGCAATTCCTGTGAGGTCTGTAGCCTCTTTGATGAACTGATGACCTGTTTTGGTATGGTAGCGATATGTTTGGCCTTCTCTGATGGAGCCTTCCCAAACCGTTTCATTACTGAAATTCACCCCATCTACCTGCTCTGCAAACAAGTAAACCGGTACTCCGCCCATCAAAGAAAATTGCGCGCTTGGGCCTCCGATCTCCAGTCCTTTTTTCCCACTAAGTTGATAGCTATAACGAATCAACATCCGTTTTGCAGGACGGGATACATAAGATAAGCCAGTTATCAGATAATCGCTTATTACAGACATGTTTATAGCTTTTATTTGCCCCAGGCAAGATAAGTCAATTTCTTTTTTTGGGCATCACTGCCATCTGAATAGAGTCTCGTTTGATTGTCTGCTACCAAGAGGTTCTGTTGTGACTGCATCCAGAAGGTTGAACTGTTTATCCATTCTTCCTTTTCATAACTATTTCCCATTTTATCGATTAAAAGTACTTTCAACCCTTTCTTGTTGACCTGACGGGTAAGACTATTCCTGCCACTTTCAAAAAGGTATGCGTTGAATTTATTCTTCAGGTTACCTTTTTTGCATGATAATAACAGGGCTCTTTTCAACATGAAAGCATTGGTGCGTATATGAGGATTGGGAAAAGAAGGAAATAAAAAACTCCAGTAGAATAAGGCTTTCAGCAACAATTTGAATTTGCTGAAATTCTCCTGAAAGGGTTTATTCAGCTCCCATTTCCACGTGTTATTAATAAAAACGGAAGAGCTATAACTTTGCCAGGAGCCTGTAGCGCCAATAATACCTGCTTTTTCTGCCTGCATTTTTTCTGCATACAATGCAAGCCAGTTATCTGCCTGCAATTCGGAATAGCTGTTTAGAAAAAGAATATAATCGGTGTTTAGTTGTCTGGCTGCCCAGAAATAGGCATCTATGTCCTGGCAGGCGCCATAATGGATGAGGGGGCTATAGGTTATTTTATTAGCGTTGGCAATGGCCAGGTAGGGGGCCAGATCCTGCTCATTCTGTACACCGTTGAACAGCAGTACTAGCTGGTGTTCATAGCCTGCCTTGCGTTCACAATAGGAGGTGATAAATTTTTCGAATAATACTGTTCCATACGGCATCCATATCAGGTGAACGACCGTAACAGGAACAATTTTATCACTGTTTTGAACCATTATTTCTTTTCTACAAGTAAGACATTGTTCATATACAGATCGGGGCCTTTGGGTAATATCGCATTAAAGAACAAACTGATAACATTCAGGAAAAAAACGCCTCCGCTATCCAATATGGTTCTGATGACTGGAATTTTACCGAAAAATCTTCTTACTATATGTATGTGATAATAGGCAATGAATATCTGGCCGATGGTTTCGATGGCTGTGCCGGATTTTTCAAAAGCTATGACTCTGAATCCGTTCCTTTCCAACAAGTCTTTTATGCCATATGATGAGTAGCGGGCAAAGTCATTGGGAACTTCATGTTCGCAAATTGCGAAAGGGCAGGTTATCAGCATTTTCCCTTTGGGTTTCAACACGCGATGTAATTCCCTGACCATATGTTCAAGGTTAAAAACATGTTCAAAGACCTCGGTGGAAAAAATACCATCAAAACGATCGGCTTCAAAAGGCAGGGTCAGTCCATCATAAAACACATCAATCGATTCATTTTCATGCGAATGTCCCTCTCCATGGAAGTCAACTCCCATATATTCATCTACTTTGAATAAATCCCGGTAAGGCTTTGATCCACAACCAAAATCCATCAGGGACCCCGAAAAAGAAGGTGTATACTTAAGGATATGTTTCAATAGCCGGTTTCGTAATAAGTACGAAGGATTAGTAAGGGAAGGGTTAAAGTCCTTAGGAATTGTTGCTAAACCGGCTACTTTCATAATAGGTAAAAAGTTGCGCAAAATTAAAATTATTTCCCCTATTAATGTCTTGCTATGCCATTTAATTTATTGAAAACCAATTTCTGCATAATAATCGCAATGCAGTATTTTTACCGCTAAACTGCGGGCAACACAAGCTCAGGCAATCATAATCATGGGGCAGATACGCAAACAAGTTATTCAATCTTCTTTTCTTTCCTATATAGGGTTCGGGATTGGGGCCATCAATACTTACTTTTTCACCCGTGAAGGCATGTTTACGCCTGAACAATATGGACTTACGCAGGCTATCATCAGTTTATCCCAGGTGTTGGCGCCCCTCGCTGCACTGGGCATGACGTCCTTCATCAACAAGTTTTTCCCGTATTATTTTGGCCATCTTTCCAACCGGAAAAATGACATGCTCACCGTTACCATCATTGTCGGCATTATCGGGGCGGCATTGGTGTTTACAGGCTGTTTCGTTTTTGAGCCATTGGTCATTAAAAAGTTTAAGACGAAATCGGCACTGCTCGTAGAGTTTTATTACTGGTCGCTCCTGTTCTCCTTCTTCTTCATGTGCTTTTCCATCCTTGAAAGTTATATGGGCGCGCTGAAGAAAACGGTACTGCCCAACTTCATGAAGGAAACTGTTTACCGTATATGCGTGTCGATCCTGATTGCCTTGTATGTTTTTCAGGTCATCCCCTTTAGTCTCTTTGTTATATTGTTTTGCTGTATCTACCTGCTTATTGTGGTCATACTGGTCAGTTATCTCTTTTTGACCCAACAACTCATCATTGCTACCCGTTTCAGCAGGGTAACAAAGCGTATTAAACGAAGTGCTGCTATTTATGTCGGGTACGTGTATGCAGGCTCAGCTATTGCTAATATCGCCCGGCAAATAGATACCATCGCGCTGGCAGGTGCTCAAAACCTCAGCGTTACGGGGGTCTATTCGCTCAATCAGTTTGCGGCAGCGATCCTGCAGGTGCCTTATCGCGGGTTGACGGCTATTGCTGCTCCATTGATTGCGGAGCATTGGAAAAATAAGAATCTGACAGAGATCTCCCGTATTTATCAACGGTCATCTATCAACCTGCTGCTCATAGGCTGTTTTCTTTTTGTCAATATCTGGATCAATTATGATGATGGATTGCAGGTATTGCGTACCGATGCGAGGTTTGCAGCGGGTAAAACGGTGTTTCTGTTATTGGGGCTGTACAATGTGTTTGAATTGGGAACCGGTTCCAATTCGGTATTGATAGGCACATCTCCAGCCTGGCGTTTCGAATTCTTTTCCGGTGTTATCCTGTTGGCGCTGTCTATTCCCCTCAATATATATATGGCCAGATCCAAGGGGATGGATGGAGTGGCGTTGGCTACTGCCGGTACACTCGTATTGTACAATATAGTCCGGTTGATCTTTATCAAGTACCGCTTCAATATGTGGCCATTCAGCCTTAAAACAGTATATGCGGTGCTGCTGGTGACAGGTTGTTATTTCCTGACCTGGTATCTGCTGAGAAATATACATGGCTTTACCGGCATTTTGCTGCGCTCCTCACTCTTCTCCACTTTATTTTTTACCGGCGTTTTTTATCTTCGGCTTACGCCCGATCTGCCTCAGTTTATTGAGGTGGTCAGGAAAAGATTTGCGCGAAAAAAATAATATGAGCTGCACGGTTACGTTCTAAAACTGCACAGTTATTGCCCGAATCGACGCACTTATCGGTTTGCTTGTGCAATGACGAATTTAATTTATATATTGGTAAGGAATACCCCTATGCCCTGATGACCAAAATGATACGCTTATTATTAAGCTTTTTATTTATTCTTATTATCCCTGTCTTCTGCTTTTCGCAGGCCAACCTGTGGCAAGGCCTTGTAGCTTATTACCCTTTCACTGGCAATACCATCGATGCTACCACACTCAATCAACAGGAGATAAATGCGCTACGCCCTTCTCAACTATGTAGTGACTGGTTAAGGACTACCAACCAGTTGGATGGTGTTAGAATAGGCGATCTGGATATAGCGGGTAACCAACTGACCGTTGAAGCCATCTTCAATAGAGTGGCTCCTTATTCAAGCGGTTATTTGTATGCCGGCAACATAGTTTCAAAACACAAAGAACCTACTGATTGTAATTACTTGCTGCGTCCCAGACATGCGGAGATCAGTACTTCTAATGGTTTTTTCAGTACGCCACAAGTTTGCGATTTCCAACTTAATAAGACATACCATGTAGCTATGGTATATGATGGCAGTTTCCTGAAGTTTTACAGGAATGGATACCTCATGAGCCAGGTGGCGGCTACGGGCAATCTCATTCAGAACAATTGGATTACTACCATTGGTGAGAATGCTTATGCAACAGGTCCTTACACGATTGCGGAGCACATGAATGGATTTATCAATGAGGTAAGGATATGGAACAGGGCCAGAACGCAGGCGGAGATACAAGGTTACATGAACACATCGCTATCTGCTCCCACTACCCAGCCTGGACTTCAGGCATATTATGTATTCAATGACTTACTAAATAAGCAAGGCAATGCTGCCTGGAATGGGACTTTGCAAGGTGGAGCAGCTATCAATCAGTCCAATGTGAATTGCACGCAGGTGATAGATTCCTGTGAGCTGGTGGTTACATCTGTCAATGCCATTGCCAGCTTTACAATACCCGATACTGTTTGCATCAACAATCCGGTCAACATTACCAATACTTCTACAGGTGCCAGCAGTTATTTCTGGAATTTTTGCGTGGCGGATATCGATAAAGCGCCTGTTGCAACCAATATCGGAAACCCGGGTGGAGTGCTTCAGGCGCCGGTTTTCATGGATTATGCATTCGTCAATGGTAATTATTATGGGTTCACTACTAATTTCACTCCGGGTGGATTGGTAAGACTTGATTTTGGCAACAGTCTGCTCAATACTCCCGCTGCTGTTAACCTGGGCAACTTTGGTGGTATTATACCGCCCAACAATAGTGCAGAGGGCTTGCAGGTTGTGGAGAATGAAGGCAAATGGTATGTGATCATGGTGGGGGGTAATCCGGCTGTGCCGGGAGGCGTTACGCCCAGGGTTTTGAAAATTGAATTGGGAACCAATATTGCTAACCCAGCTCCGGTGGCTACCGACTGGGGCAACCTGGGCAATATGTTGCAGCCTATCGACCTGCACCTGTTTAAAGATGGTATCAACTGGTATGGCTTTACCGTAAACTCAGAAAATAATACCATTACCCGTTTTAACTTTACCAATAGCTTCAACAATACACCTACTGCCATAAACCTTGGTAATATTGGTGGCCTCTCCTATCCTACAGGGATCTATGCCATCAATGACAATGGCAATTATCGGGTGTTTATTACCAATGGTGGTGATAATTCACGGAATACACATGCCAACTGGTCTCTTTCCAGGCTTGACTTTGGTAATTCATTGCTGAATACGCCTACTGGTGTTAACCTGGGGAATCCAGGCGGTGTATTGCGGCATTCGAGAGACCTTACCATCATGCGTTCCTGTGACCAGATAATAGCTTTTGCCGTGAATGGCGCTTTTGGATCGGATGATATTGTGAAATTGAATTTCAATAATGATCTTTCTTCAGTTCCTACGGGTACTTCTCTCGGTAATATTGGCAACCTGAACTTTCCACATTCCATTTCCAAACTGTTTCGGGTCAATGAAGATATTTATGGTTTTGTGACCAACGTGGTTAATAGTACCATCACCCGGTTTCGTTTTGAAGGATGTGCCAACGCCAGTGTAGCCAGCTCTTCTGCGCAAACGCCGCCGCCGGTTACTTATAATACACCCGGTACTTATAACATCAACCTGACAGTAGATGATGGCTTGCCTACACAATCTGCTTTTTGTAAGCAGGTGGTCGTAATGGCAGCTCCTGTGCAGGCGCCTACGCAACAGGTGAGGTTGTGCAGTGGCAACAACATAAGAATCGGTACAGGTACCAAATATGCAAAGTATACGTGGAATACAGGTGCTCATACCGACTCGATCGATGTTACAGCCGGTGGCAAATATTGGGTGGAGATAGATCGTTTTGGTTGTATCGTTGCCGATACAGTTGTAGTCACCGCCAGCAATTGTACAGTGATAGCCTCTTTTACTGCTCCCGATACGATTTGTATCAATAATCCTGTAACCCTTACGAATACTTCCATCGGCGCCAGCAGTTATTTCTGGAACTTCTGCGTAGCGGATATCACTACTACACCGCAGGGAACCAATCTTGGCAATATCAGTAATAACTTATCCATGCCGGTATTCATGGACTATGTTTACGTCAATGGTAATTATTATGGCTTTTCGGTGAATCATGCTCCCGGCGGACTGGTGAGGCTCGACTTTGGCAATAGCCTGTTGAACACACCCACCTCTGTGAACCTGGGCAATTTTGGCGGTAACATTCCTGTGCAATGGGGAGCTGAAGGTATTCGTGTAGTACAGAATAATGGAAAATGGTATGCCATCGTTGTAGGAGGCGCTACCTCGGCGGGGTATACGCCAAGGATCCTGAAATTCGATTTCGGCACTAATATTACCAACCCAACGCCTGCTGTCACCAACTGGGGAAACTTAGGTAATATGGAGCAGCCTATCGATTTTGACCTTTTCCAGGAAGGGGGCAACTGGTATGGCTTTGCTGTAAATGCCCTGAACAATACATTCACGCGTTTCAATTTTACCAACAGCTTCGATAATACGCCCACCGCTGTAAACCTTGGTAACATCGGTGGTTTATCCTATCCAACGGGTATCTACACGGTCAATGATAATGGCAATTTCAGGGTTTTCATTGTTAATTCAGGCTCTACAGTCTCTTTAACAAGGCTTGACTTTGGCTCTTCTCTACTGAATACACCGACAGGGGTTAACCTTGGCAATCCTGGTAATATCTTATCAACGCCGAGAGATATTACTGTTATGCGTTCCTGTGGACAGTTCGTTGCTTTTGTTGTCAACGGAAGGCCTGGTTTTGGAGAAATCGTGCGGCTTAACTTCAATGATAATCCTACTTCCATACCTACACCTGCTTCGTTGGGCAATGTAGGTAGTCTTGATTTTGCTCATTCTATTTCCCGTTTGTTCCGGGTGAATGAAGATATTTTTGGTTTTGTTACCAATGCCGGTAATAATACGCTTACCCGGTTCCGCTTTCCCGGCTGTACAAACGCCAGTATCGCTAATTCATCTGCAGAAACCCCGCCCCCCATTACTTATAATACGCCCGGGACCTACAATATTAATCTTACGATAGACGATGGTCTGCCTACACAAACTGCTTACTGCAGACAGGTAGTGGTGTTGGCAGCTCCTGTATCGGCGCCAACGCAACGGATTGCTATGTGTTCAGGCGTTACGCAAAGAATCGGTACCGCCACCCGCTCTGCTACTTATTTATGGAATACCGGCGCCACTACCGATTCGATCGACGTAAGTGCGCCCGGGACCTATTGGGTAGACATTGATCGTTTTGGTTGTAAAGCCACCGACACTTTTGTCATCCGGGCTGCTGCATGTAGTAATATCAGTAACATCATTAACGATTATACAGAAGTACTGGCGCTCGATCCCTGTAAAAACTCCCTGGTAGTGGGCGACGCCACTGCGTATAATGTGGGTGATACCGTATTGTTGATCCAAATGAAAGGTGCTGTAATGGATGTGACCAATACGGCTGCCTTTGGTAATGTGCTGAATTACCAATCTGCCGGTAATTATGAATTCAATTATGTAAAAAGTAAGACCGGCAATACGATCGAGCTGCTGAATACGATCACGAAATCGTTCGATGTCCCCAATGGCAAAGTACAACTGGTACGGGTGCCTTATTATGAAGATGCCGTCATTACGTCTACCCTAACCTGCCTGCCCTGGGATGGCGGCAAGGGAGGTATAGTGGTATTGAACGCCCGGAACACCATCAACCTGAATGCCAATATAGATGTAAGCCAAAAAGGTTTCCGCGGAGGTGCAGCGGAAATAAAACCTTCCGATTGTGCAGAAACAAACTACTTCTACGATCAAACGTCCAATAAAGCTGCCCTGAAGGGTGAAGGCATAGTGCTGGTGAACAGCAATATGATCAGGGGCAGAGGAAAGGCCGTCAATGGCGGTGGTGGCGGTAATAACCACAACGCTGGCGGCGGCGGTGGTAGTAATGCCGGTGCGGGCGGTGTGGGAGGCAGAGAGACATTCGTGGCTGGTTGTGCACAACTCAATAATGGAGGCGTGGGAGGTGCTCCATTGCCTTATACCAACGCACAAAACAAAATATTCATGGGTGGCGGCGGTGGCGCTGGTGATGTAAATGGCGTAACAGGCGTTGCTGCACCTGGTGGCAACGGCGGAGGGATTGTCATTGTGGTGGCTCCTGTTCTTTATACCAATAGCAACGCTATCCTCAGCACGGGGCAAACGCCTGCAAATTGTTCTGGTGGCGATTGCTGGGAAGGACAAAGCGGTGGTGGTGCAGGTGGTACCGTATTGTTGTCGGTAGATAATGTTGTCGGCAACACCACTATCAATACTTCAGGCGGCAATGGGGCCAGCTTTACCAACCCTAATACCGCAGTCGGCTATAATGGCACCGGCGGTGGCGGTGGTGGTGGTATGCTGTGGACAAAAACGGCATCACTGCCTGCTGGTATTACACATACTACTGCAGGAGGTGTCAGGGGTGTTTTTATAGCAACAGGAAATGACGGCGGTGCACAGAATGGCGGGTTGGGACAAACGGCTTTTTCCCTTCAGCTACCTGTTGCTTCCGCACCTTTTAAAGCGAATATCGATTCTGTTAAGATAAGAGCGAATATTGTAGCATGTACGCCACCTTCCTTTGAAGGACTGGCCTGGACAAACACACGTCCTATCAGTAGCTGGTTATGGTCTTTCGGTGATGGCGCAACAGCTACCACGCAAAACGCTACACATATCTATCAGGCCCCTGGTAATTACACCGTCAAACTGGTCGTTACCGATGCGAATGGCTGTCAGGATAGTATCAGCATGCCTTTCCGGTTTGATGGAGTGCTCGATTTCGACTTTGCCTACCAAATCGATGTATGTTCTCCGCTCGACGTACAGTTTACCGGGCTGGGTTCTACTACCACAAATGCTTATTGGGAGTTTGGTGACAATACCACGGCTACAGGGGCAACGCAGGTGTCGCATACCTATGCTGCTGAAGGTACTTACAAAGTGCGGTACAGTGTAACAGACGGAACCTGTACAGATACCATTACCAAGTTTATTCCGATCAACATATTGAGAGAAAATATTGTTCTTACAGCTGATACTACTATCTGTGCAGGAACTACCAAACAATTGCGTGCTGTACAAGCCTTGAGCTATTGCTGGTTCCCCACTACCTACCTGGATAATCCTGCTGCCCAAAACCCTGTTACCAGCACGCCACAGGATATTACGTACTACCTGCATTCCGAGTCTACCGGTAATAACCTGATCGTAAATGGAGATTTTTCTGCCGGCAACACGGGATTCACTTCACAATATGTGTTTGCAGCCAACAACACTACGGAAGGAGAATATTTTGTGGGGCCTAATCCACAACTATGGAACGCTTCGACCAACAGTTGTGCAGACCACACTGGTAATGGCAATATGATGTTGGTAAACGGAAATCCCATTGCTGATCAAACGGTATGGACACAAACGATCAATGTGGTTCCTAACACCAATTATGCATTTTCTACCTGGATACAGTCGATTTATAATGTAAACCCTGCACAATTGCAATTCTCGATCAACGGAAAAGATCTGGGAAGTGCGATTACTGCTTCCGTTCCTTCCTGCAACTGGCAGCAATTTTACACTACCTGGAATTCGGGCAATAGTACAACTGCCCTTATATCGATCGTTAATAAAAATACTATTATCATGGGTAATGACTTTGCCCTTGATGATATCTCTTTTGCACAGGTCATTGTTAAGCGCGACAGCGTAGTGATCAAGGTGGACAGCCCGGTGGTGCGAGCAAATAATGATACCACTGTGTGTTTCAATAAACCTGTACCATTGATCGCTACCGGTGCTGCCACTTATGCCTGGTCGCCAACAGTGGGATTGTCCAATCCTGCCATTAGCAATCCGATCGCAACACCAGTTGCCAGTGGCGTTACTACCTATATTGTTACCGGTACAACGGTCAACGGTTGTGCTGCCAAAGACACTGTGCTGGTAAACGTCTTTCCGAAACTTGATTTCGACTTTGGGTACAAAATCGATGTTTGTTCGCCGCTTGCTGTACAGTTTACCGGACTGGGTAGCACTACATCCAACCCTTATTGGGATTTAGGCGATAATACTACGGCAACGGGAGTTACCCAGATCTCCCATGTGTACGCTTCCGAAAATACGTACAGCGTACGATACAGTGTAACAGACGGAACATGTACAGACACCCTCACAAAGCTTATTGCAATCAGCACATTGAAAGATAATATTGTCCTTACCCCTGATACGGTTATCTGTGCCGGAACCACCAAGCAATTGCGTGCTGTAAAGGCCTTGAGCTATTGCTGGTTCCCCACTACTTACCTGGATAACCCTGCTGCTCAAAATCCTATTACCAATACACCCCAAGACATCACCTATTACCTCAACACAGAAGTAACAGGTAATAACCTGATCGCCAACGGTGATTTTTCTGCCGGTAATACGGGCTTTGGTTCTGATTATACCTTTACAACAGCCAATAGCACAGTGGTTGGCGTATATGCCATCAACAGCAATCCTTCAGCCTGGAATAGCTGGGCTGCCCCATGTGCCGATCATACCAGTGGCAATGGCAATATGATCATGTTTGATGGCGCTAATATTCCGGGACAAAAAGTTTGGCACACGACAGTATCGATTACTCCCAATACCAATTTTGCATTTTCCAGCTGGATACAATCCATCCATTCTACCAACCCGGCAAAATTGCAGTTCTTTATCAATGGCAAATTATTAGGGAATATTTTTTCAGCCAGTGCTACCACCTGCCAATGGCAGCAATTTTATGAAGTATGGAATTCCGGCAATGCAACCACTGCTGAAATCGCTATTGTAAATCAAAATACGAATCCACTCGGCAATGACTTTGCACTTGATGATATCTCTTTTGCGCCTGTCATTGTTAAACGCGATAGTGTAGTGATCAAGGTAGACCGGCCTATAGTGAGAACTAATAACGATACCACTGTGTGCAGTGACAAACAAGTTCCATTGTTTGCCACAGGAGCTGCTACCTATACCTGGTCGCCGGCTGCCGGGTTATCCAATCCCGCTATTGGCAATCCGGTAGCTATACCTGCAGCAACTCCCACACAATATATTGTAACTGGTACTACCACTAATGGATGTGTTGCCAAAGACACTGTGGTGGTGGGTGCATTTGCGAAACCAACTATTACCAAAACATCCGACACGCTCGTGTGCCGTAATAGTAGCTTCCCACTCTTTATTGCAGGCGGAGTGTCCTATGCGTGGTCCTCAGCCGGTCAACTAAGTGGCGCCAACAGCGATCGCCCCATCGTCAGTGTGGGTATGTCACCGGTAACCTATCAAGTGGAAATCACCGATAGCCATTCTTGCGTAAGCCTTGATTCTGTAGAAGTAGCAGTGCGGCCATATCCTGTTTTCCGGGCTACCGGCAACCTGGCCATCTGTGCGGGCTCCAGCCAGGTGATGCAGGCAAGTGGCGGAGATACATATGAATGGTCGCCAGCCCGCTGGTTCGATAATCCAGCTGCTCCTTCTCCGGTAGTAACGCCGGAGGCAACCACCCTTTTCAGTGTTTATATACGGGAAAATACCTGTGGTTTCGATACAACGATCAATATGCTGCTTACGGTGAACCCGATTCCTGTGTTGACGGTAGATAAAGCCAATGACGTGAATTGTAATACGCCTACCGCTCAACTAAACGTTACGGGCGCCATGCGTTACACTTGGAGTCCGGCAACGGGTTTGGATAATCCCTCCAAAGCCAATCCTGTAGCAGCCATCGATACCACCACTGAATATAGAGTGACCGGTATAAACCAGTTTGGTTGTTCGTCCAACGCCTATATACAGGTAAAAGCTACTAAAGACGGTATCCCTCGTTTTGTAGTGCCTAATGCCTTTACACCTAATGGCGACAGGAAAAACGATTGCTTCGGCATTCAACGCTGGGGCAATGCTATTGTACAGGAGTTTACGGTTTACAACCGGTGGGGACAAAAGGTGTTTCAATCCAATAATCCCAACCAATGCTGGGACGGCACCTTCAACGGTAAGCCGCAGGACTCAGGTGGATATGTCTACGTGATACGGGCAAAAACACTGTGTGGTGAGGTAACCACAAGAGGGATCGTAATGCTGGTACGATAACAACTAAATACTGCTTCTTGTATTTTGTAATGGAAATCGCAAGGTAACCCGTGTGCCAGCTGGCTTATTATTGAATTCGAGGTCTTCGATATCTATCAATATGCGGGTTGTTTGGGTTTTATTCAGCATTTCGATCCGCCTGGCGGTCAGCGACATTCCTTTCGACTGGTATTCGATCGGTATTTCGCTTTTATATTCACCGGCTTTCTGGCGCCCTACTCCATTGTCTTCTATTTCACATACGAGGTATTGGCCATTCAGCGTGATCCCTATTTTTACACAGCCCTCCTTATCGTTGCGGTATTTCAACCCGTGCCTGATGCTGTTCTCAACGTACGGTTGCAAGAGCATGGGCGGAATGAACCAGGCAGCCGCATCCAGGCCCGGGGCTATCGTAACGCTGTAGGAGAATTTATCCTCAAACTTCGTCTTCTCCAATTCGAGATAGGTGGTCAGGTAATTGATCTCTTCCTGTATACTGATCCTCGCTTTGGAAGATAGGTCCAGCGTTAACCGAATGAGCCGGGAAAACTCCGTGATGAATTTATTAGCCCCTATCAGGTCTTTGTCGATCACATACTGCTGTACCGAATTGAGGCTGTTAAAAATGAAATGCGGGTTCATCTGTGCCTTGAGCGCCATTTGCTCCAGCTCGGCCATGCGGTTGTTGATCTGCATTTGAGCGTCATTCAACCGGCGTACCCGTTTTATGCGGGCGTTGAGGAAAAGCCAGATCAAGGCCCAGGCAATGAGCAGCCCCAATATCCTGAACCAGGCTTTTTCCCATACATGTTTATCTACCTGGAAAGGAATACGTATCATCTCACTTTCAACGCCAAATTTATTAGTGGCCACCAACTGCAGTTCGTAGTTGCCGGCAGGCAGTGATGGATAGCTGAGAAAAGTTTCGCGGGTAGATTGCCAATGATCATCGAGGCCGGCAAGGCGATAACGGTAGGTAATGTCTCCGGCCGACCGGTAAGAAATGCCCACATATTCAAAGCGGATGGCGTTATTGGCGGGCGATAATGTTAAACTGCCCGAATCTGCTACGAGCTTGCTGCCTGCCGCCTGTATATTGGTGATGCGTAATTTGCACCAGGAGTTAAGCGATATTTTGTCAGCATCAAAGCTGGTCAATCCGGCTGCAGTGCCTGCATATACGCGGGTGCCTTCCACGAAAACAGTATTGATCAGGTTGCCGATCAGTCCATCTTCATTCGTATAATTGGTGATATGGACCTGGCCGGATGAGATCTTCACGCGGTTTAATCCTTTATCTGTTCCCACCCAGATATCATTACCTGAGATAAAGAGCGTCCGGCAAATATCGCTGGTAAGACCATCCTTTTGCTTTACTATGTAGGTTACCTGGTTATGCTTAAAGCCAATGAGCCCATTGCCGTTTGTGGCTACCCACAAGGTGCCGTCGGCCGAAGCATTGACGGCGGCTATCCTGCTGCTTAGCGATGGAAATCGATTTCCCAGGAACTCGCCATAGGGCGTATGGTCGACTCTGTATAATCCATTCAATGCACCTGCATAGATCGTATCATGCAAGGCAAAGCTGGCTGTAGAACGGCCATACCATACAGGATTAGGAAAGATCAGATCGTCAGATACCAGGAAAACCCCGCTATTGGCGCTGACCAGTATATGCTTCTTATCATATGTTGACAGAGCTTTAATAGATGTGAACCGGTCCTTACTCAGTTTGATGCCTGCTTTGTCGATAGCGATCATTCCATAATCAGTACCCAGTATCAGCTTGTTGCCGGAATAAGGAACCATATCGAGTATACGGGCATGGGTGGCTTTTTCAAACAGGTATATATTTTCTGTCCGGTGCGTTTGCGTATGGATGGTCCACAGGATCGATCGCTCTGTTCCTATATAAAGAACTGAATCGGCTTTTTGAATGCTAAAGACTGATAAAGCATCTTTATTGGGTGCAGTAAAAGTAAAGTTGACAAATTCAAAAGACCCTATCCGGTAAATGCCGGCGCCTGCCGTCATGAACCAAAAATTGCCTTCACTGTCTATCATGGTACCATTGATGATCTGTCCCTGCATGCAATACCTCATTACCTTACCTGTGCGGAAGTTGAAGATGCTGGCGCCGTTCACCGTGTTGATGGCACAGAGGCTGTCGTTTAAAGGCGAAAGACCTGTTACGCCTGCTATAGGAAAGGTACTATGCCGCTTGCCGGCCGACCATTGAAAGTAAAGACTGTCTCCTTTAGTATAGGTTTCAAGTTGTGGCGACAACCAGGCGAAATGTAAAAACGCCTGATCGAAAATAGTTGGGTCTTCGTGTATGCTGAAGGTTTCGGGATGCAGGGATAGTACAACAGTTGATTTGCCACTGCCATTCGATAGCAGGCCAAATTGGCCATCGTAGCGAATACCTGCTTTTATGATCACCAACGGTTGTTCTTTGCTTTCCCTTACCGTTACGATCTTTTTTGCAGGGGTAATGATATGATAAGCACGTGTTTCGGCAATAAGGATATTGCCCTGGCTATCTTCTGCAATGTCTACGATCTCGGAAGTGATCGACAGCTTGCTCAGTACCGGATCATTATCCTGGTTGTAGACCTTGCCTTTCCAATAATAACAGATCGCGTTCCTGAAAGGCCTCATCCATACGCGGTTTTTCGAATCGATGAATAACCGTAGTATCTCATTATCGGGCAAGCCATCTGCGGTAGTAAAATTACGGAAATGGGTACCATCGAACCGGCTAAGTCCTGTTTCGGTCCCAAACCACAGAAACCCTTCTTTATCCTCGGCCCCGCAATACACCACCGAACCGGCCAGGCCATCTTTGACATCGTAGCGTGCATGGCTATACTCCTGCCCTACGGCAATGCTTGTACAAATGAACAGGTAAAATATAAGCAGGAAGTAGATAAGCCTCATGTGACGGGATGATGTTTAGGGACGTGTGAGGCCGAAGCGGGCCATCAACTCGTCCTTACGGCGGGTAGCCACTTCTATCATGGTACCATCTTCCATTTCAATGTAGCCTCCCCTGCCGCGGTGGTATTTTTTGATGAAGTTCAGGTTTACAATATGGGAATTATGGATCCTGAAGAATATATCGTTGGTGAGCAAAGGCTCATATTCTTTGATGTTCTTGGATGATATGACTTTTTCCATGTCTTTCACGTAAAAAGTGGTGTAGCCGCTTTTGGATTCACACCGCATAATGTCAGACAACAACACAAATACATATCCTTCCTTGGAAGGCAATGCAATTTTCTGAACGCCTGCCTGTGGTTTTTTCAGGTTGTATAACAGGTTTTCAATGCGGGCATTTACATTCCTTGTATTTACCTTTTGAGAAGCCTTGGCCACGGCTGCCACCAGTTCGTCGATATTCACTGGTTTCAGCAGATAGTCGAGGGCACTGTACTTGATGGCTTTCAGCGAATAGTTATTAAAAGCCGTAATAAAGATGATTTCAAAACGTACCGGCTTCAGCTGGTCGAGCAGGTCGAAACCACTACCATAGGGCATTTCTATGTCCAGGAATACCAGGTCGGGCTCTACCTCTTTAATGAGGGTTGCCCCATCTGCCGCATTGTCAGCCTGTCCTTCTATCAATACATCCGGACAAAACTCTTCCAACATCAGTTTCAGGATGCGGTTGTTCTTAGGTTCGTCGTCAATCAGTATAGCACGTATCATGGCAAGGTTTTTAAGTGTTGCCGGCTTCGGATAAAGGAAACTGCAAAGTTACCCTTGTGCCGGCAGGTATATGATTCGTTTCTAAGTCTTCAATATTGATCAGAACAGGAAATGGTTGATTTTTGTTCAACATCTCGATCCGTTTGGCGGTGAGCGTCATACCTTTCGACTGGTATTCAATCGCCATCTCACTCTTGTACAAACCAGCTTTTTGACGCCCTACTCCATTGTCTTCAATCTGGCAAATTAAGTATTGTCCATTTAAGCTAAATAATAATTTTATATGTCCCAGCTTATCCTTACGATACCGAACGCCATGGCGAATACAGTTTTCTACGTACGGCTGCAGGATCATGGGAGGAATAAACCACTCAGACGGGTCGAGGCCCGGGCTCAATACTACACTGTAGGAAAAATGATCTTCAAATTTCGTTTTTTCCAGTTCAAGATAAGTGGTGAGATAGCTAATTTCTTCATAAATACTGATCTTGGTCTTTGAAGATATATCGAGGGTTAACCGGATAAGTCGGGAAAACTCGGTAATGAACTTATTTGCTCCACGAAGATCCTTGTCTATTACATATTGCTGGACAGAATTGAGGCTGTTGAAAATGAAATGAGGGTTCATTTGCGCTTTAAGGGCCATCTGCTCAAGTTCTGTCATACGGTTGTTGATCTGTATTTTCTCATCGTTCTGCCGGCGTATCTTCCTGATGCGGGATGCCACAAAAATCCATACAAGGACTGCAACGATCAACAATACCAGCAGCCTGAACCAGGTCTTTTCCCACAGCCGTTTTTCTACCAGGAAAGGGATGCGTACCATTTCGCTTTCCACACCAAATTTATTGGTGGCGATCAATTGCAGTTCATAATCGCCGGAAGGGAGTGATGGGTAGCTGAGGTATGTTTCCCGGGTGGTTTGCCAGTTATCGTTGAGGCCCACCAGGCGGTAGCGGTAACTGATATCACCGGCTGAACGATAAGAGATGCCGATATAATCGAACCTGATGGCATTGTTGTTGGGAGGTAAAGAAAACCCCGTCGTATCATATGCCCATATATTGTTGTTGGCCTGCAGACCGGTCATGCGCAGACGGCAGGATGAATTGAGTGCTATTTTATCAACATCGAAGGTGGTGAGCCCTGCAGGAGTGCCTGCATACACCTGGCTGCTATCAACGTATATGGCATTGATGACATCGGAGATGAGGCCGTCGGCGCTGGTAAAGGGGGTTATTTTATATTGACCATGCAGCCATTGTATCCTGTTTATACCTTTGTCCGTACCAACCCATACATCATTACCGGAAATAAATACCTTTCGGCAATTATCACTGGACAATCCATCTTTTTTACGGATACTATAAAGCACTTTTCCATCTTTATACCCTACAAGGCCCGTTCCCTGTGTAGCTATCCATAAAATGCCATCCTTCGATCCCTTCATATCCGCTACCCGGCTTCGCAGCAATACGTGTCGATCTCCCAGCCAGGTCATCTTACCAATACTATCCAGCCGGTATAAACCATTCAGCGTACCATTGTAAATGACATCGTTCAGTACATAAGAGCAGGTTGACCTGATCCACCATATTAGTTCTTTATCAGCCAGATTTTCCGACAGCAATAGCACTCCGGTGTGGATGCTTGCCAGCAGTGAATCTCTGTAGACAAACAGCGATTTTATAGAAAGATTTCTACGCAACCTGAGATCGGGTTGTTTCATATCAAGTATCTCGTTGTTTGTACCTAATTTGATACGTCCGCGGGGAAATTCAACAATGGATGTTATTTTGATATTGAAGCTTGTTTTTTCGATGCGATGTGCGTGTACTGCCAAATGCTTCGGTGTGATGGTAAACACCAGCGATCTTTCTGAGCCTGCGTATATAAGAGAGTCGATCCTGGTGAGGCAAAATACTGGTAGATCCATTTTGGGGCCGTCTAAAAAAGTGATGTTGTTGAGCTCAAAAGACCCTACCCTGAAAATGCCGGTACCGCTTGTGAGAAACCAGCTATTGCCTTCACTATCCCGGAAAGTAGCGTTTATATTTCTGCCTTGCAGCACATGCCTGCTTATCTTACCTGCCTGTATATCGTAAAAAATAGCTCCATTACCTGTATTGATGGAGCAAAGACTATCAGCAATCACGGATATACTATTAAAAGAAGCAGGTAAATCAGTTGTCTTGCTGGTTGGTTGAGAGTCTGTCAGGAATATCAACTTGTTCCTTTCTCTAAATATCTGCAGCCGGCCCGATAAATAAGCCGCATGCAGCATAATAGGTCTGTAAGGGAATGCCTGCTTCCTGATCAACGTTCCCCGCGCATCATAATCCAGGATACTTATATCGTTATTGGGAAGCTGCGTAAGGATACTGATATGACCTGCTTTGTTTAATCCCATGGCGATTGGCGCCATATGTGTGCCGGCGAAATCTTTAACCTTCTTCACCTGTTGTTCTGCCATGATGAAAAAGATGGATAGTATATCTGTTATTACAATATTACCCTCCCGGTCTTCCAATATATCCACTACCGAGCCTGTAATGGATAAGCGTTTTAACAGTGAATCATTTTCCTGGTTGTAGATCTTTCCTTTCCAATAGTAACATATAGAACTGCGAAAAGGCATCATCCATACGCGGTTTTTTGAGTCTACAAATAGCTTTATGATCTCATTGTCCGGCAGGCCATCTGCCATGGTGAAGTTCCTGAAATGAGTGCCATCAAACCGGCTGACGCCTGTTTCCGTGGCAAACCACAAAAAGCCATCTTTATCTTCAACCCCGTGGTAAACTACAGAACCGGCGAGGCCTTCTTTAACATCATAGCGGGTATAGCTATATTCCTGCGCGGAGGCATATGTAAGATGCACAAGCAACAATAAAACACTCAATAACTTTTTTAATCCCATCGGTGATGATCTTTTAAAGGCTTTTAACTTTCATGGCCGGCGTCTTGTACAGGAAAGCGCACCACTACCCTTGTTCCAGTGGCAATATGATTGTTTTCGAGATCTTCAATGTCGATTAATACTGGCTCTTCGTGATTTTTATTCAGCATTTCGATCCTTTTGGCCGTCAGTGTCATGCCCTTCGACTGGTATTCGATCGCGATCTCACTCTTATACTGCGCAGCCTTTTTCCGTCCTACGCCATTGTCCTCCACCTGGCAAATAAGGTATTGTTCATCCAGCGAGAACGATACCCGGATATGCCCCAGCTTGTCGTGGCGGTACCGGACACCGTGCCGGATACTGTTCTCCACATACGGTTGCAGGATCATCGGCGGTATGAACCATTCCGAAGGGTCCATGTTCCCTTCTATCACTACGCTATACGAAAACTTATCCTCGAACTTTGTTTTTTCCAATTCGAGATAAGTAGACAGGTAGCTGATCTCTTCATAAATGCTGATCTTGGCTTTAGAGGAAATATCGAGCGTTAAGCGTATGAGGCGCGAGAATTCAGTAATGAATTTATTAGCACCCCGCAGATCTTTGTCGATCACATATTGTTGAACAGAGTTGAGACTATTGAAGATAAAGTGCGGGTTCATCTGGGCTTTGAGGGCCATTTGTTCAAGCTCTGCCATCCGGTCATTGATCTGTATTTTCTCATCGTTCTGCCTGCGTATTTTCCTGATGCGGGATGCCACGAAATACCATACACAGAATATAATGATCAATAAAACCAACAGCCGGAACCAGGTCTTTTCCCACAGGCGTTTTTCCACCAGGAAAGAGATGCGTGCCATTTCACTTTCCACACCAAACTTATTGGTAGCGATCAGCTGCAGCTCATAATCACCGGAAGGAAGCGACGGGTAGCTTAGAAAAGTTTCCCGGGTGGTCTGCCAGTTGTTGTTGAGGCCAACCAGCCGGTAGCGATAGGTGATATCGCCGGCTGAACGATATGAAATACCTACATAGTCAAAGCGGATGGCGTTATCTGCGGGAGGCAGTGTAAAGCCGGTTGTATCATACGCCAATGTATTATCGGCTGTTTGCAAACCTGTTATTTGCAATTTGCAATAAGATCGCTGGGATATTTGATTTACATTAAAGCACGTTAAGCCAGCCGGCGTGCCTACATAGACCAGATCGTTGTCGATTTCTATGGCGTTTACGATATCTGATATCAGTCCATCATCCTTGGTGAATCTGGTGATATTAATTTTACTGCCGACAATACTAACCCGGTTAAGCCCTTTATCCGTTCCCACCCAAATGTTTTGTCCGTCTGCCAAAAGCGTTTTGCAGATATTGCTGGTAAGGCCATCTTCCTTTCCAATATGGTATTCGATCTTCCCGTTCCTGTATCCTATCAGGCCGCGACCACTGGTGCCAATCCATAAAATATCATCTCCCGACACTTTGATATCTGCAATACGGTATTGCAGATCATCGTATCGGTCACCCATGAAGACAGGTTTTCCGGATGTCCCAACCTGATACAGGCCTGACATAGTGCCTATGTAAAAAGTATCGTGATATGGATAGCAGCAGATTGCTCTGCTTCTAAAAAGATCTTGTGATGCGGAGCCAGCATATAGGGAATCCAATGGAAAGAGATTAACTCCTAAGTGGCTGCTTACTACCAATTGACCCTTGTATAAAAAAAACGATTTAACAGAAAAATGTGGATAGAATGTTGTAATATTTCTGTATTCGTTGATAGCCAGGATCCCATTGTCTGTTCCCAGTAATATATTTTTATCAGGACCACTGATAATTGAAATTATTCTGTTGTGATAGTTGTTGACGTACGGGTGTTTTTTGAGGCCCGACAGAGAGCTATTGGCAGGGAGCGTGTATAAGAGAGATTTTTCAGAACCTATATAGATCAGCGAATCAATCTTTTTTATGCTGAAAATGGCATAATTGTCAATGTTGTTTTCGGTAAGAACGACGTTGCGGAAGTCGAAAGATCCTACTCGAAAGATGCCCGCGCCGGTAGTCAGGAACCAGTAATTATCTTCCCGGTCACGCAAGACTGCATTGATGATTTTATTTTTTAAAACATGATTAACAGGTTTATTCTTTTTGATATCAAAAAAAATAGCTCCATAATCCGTATTGATGGAGCATAAGGTGTCATTCAATGCAGATATCCCTTTAAATCCGGGAGGTGTAGCATAAGGACGTTTTATTTCACCGGGTCTGCCAAAATATAAGCTATCCCGGGTCCTGAAAATTTCCAGACCAGGAGATAGAAAGTTGCCACGGACCTCTAAATGTATAGGAAGAACTATTGGGGGACCGGTAGATGTGTCGCTAGCGGAAAAAACAGTTGTTGTAGTTCTGCCTGTTTGATGCAGTAGTGTCTTGAATTTTCCCTCCGTAGTTACTCCAATGGTGGTTATCGGCAAAGAATGATCATTATCGCTGTTGAATACTCTGAGTTGCTGATCGCTATAGAGTATATAAATGTTTTTAGAATCACTAAGCAGTAAGTTTCCTTGCGAATCCTCTGCAATGTATAATTCCTGCCCGCTGATTGATATTTTTTTTAAGAGGGAATCATTTTTACGGGTATGAAATTTCCCTTTATAGTAATAGCAGGCTGTCCGGTTAAAAGAAATGATCCATATGCGGTTCTTTGAATCCACAAACAGTTTGAATGCTTCATTATCAGGCAGGCCATCGGCCGTAGTAAAGTTGCGGAAATGAGTTCCATCGAAACGGCTAAGCCCTGTTTCAGTTGCAAACCACAGGAAGCCATCTTTATCTTCCACACCATGATATACTACCGAACCAGCCAGTCCGTCTAGAACATCATAGCGAGCATAGCTGTATTCCTGTCCGGAGACATTTGTTAAATACATTACCAAAAACAATACGATCGATAGCTCTCTTACCTTCATCAGTTATGACAGTTGTATGTATGGTTGTCAGATTTCATTGGCAGCATCCTGTACCGGAAACCGTACCACTACCCTCGTTCCGGCAGCGCCATGATTATTTTCAAGGTCTTCAATATCGATCAAGACAGGTGCCGATTGGTTTTTATTCAACATCTCGATCCTTTTAGCGGTCAGTGTCATGCCCTTCGACTGATATTCGATCGCGATCTCACTCTTGTACTGCGCAGCCTTTTTCCGTCCAACGCCATTGTCCTCCACCTGGCAAATGAGATACTGTTCATTCAGCGAGAACGATACACGGATATGCCCCAATTTGTCGTGGCGGTACCGTACTCCATGCCTGATGCTGTTTTCTACATAAGGTTGCAGGATCATCGGTGGTATAAACCATTCCGAAGGATCCATGTCTCCCTCCACTACTACACTGTAGGAAAACTTATCCTCGAACTTTGTTTTTTCCAATTCGAGATAGGTGGACAGATAACTGATCTCTTCATAAATACTGATCTTTGCCCTCGATGATATGTCGAGCGTCAACCTGATAAGCCGGGAGAACTCGGTGATAAATTTGTTGGCTCCGCGCAGGTCTTTATCAATTACGTATTGCTGAACGGAGTTGAGGCTGTTAAAAATGAAGTGCGGGTTCATTTGCGCTTTAAGTGCCATCTGCTCCAATTCGGCCATACGGTCATTGATCTGTATTTTCTCATCGTTCTGTCTACGTATTTTCCTGATGCGGGTATTCACAAAAATCCATATCAGTGATCCGGCTATCAGTAGTATTAATATCCTGAACCACGTCTTTTCCCATAATTGTTTTTTTACCAGGAAAGGGATACGGATCATTTCGCTTTCCATTCCAAACTTATTGGTAGCTATCAATTGTAGTTCATAATCGCCGGAAGGTAGAGCCGGATAGCTGAGGAAAGTTTCCCGGGTAATTTGCCAGTTGTCGTTGAGGCCCACCAGCCGGTACCGGTAGGTAATATCGCCAGCTGAGCGATAAGAAATGCCCACATAGTCAAAGCGAATCGCGTTGTCGGCAGGCGGTAGGATGAAGCCGGTAGTATCATGAGCCCAGCTTGTGTTTGCTGCCTGTATACCTGTAAGGCGTAGCTTGCATGAGGAATTAAGTGATATTTTATTGGCGTCGAAGCTGGTGAGCCCTGCCGGAGTGCCAACATATACTTGTGAGTTTTCTATATAAATAGCGTTGATAATGTCTGCCAATAGACCATCGGTACTGGTAAAAGTAATGATCTGGTATTGTTTTTCCTTTTCCCTGAGCCTGACTCTGTTCAGTCCCCGGTCGGTCCCTACCCATACATCGTTGCCGGCAATGAATACATTACGGCATATGTCACTGGTGAGGCCATCCTGTTGGCGAATGGAATGGGTGACCTTGCCATTTTTGTATCCTACGATCCCTTCACCGTGAGTGGTTATCCATAGTGTGCTATCCGGTCCTTCTTCAATATCGGTGATCCTACCCTGTAGTATTGTATGCTTGTCGCCAAGCCACGAAACCTGCCGACGGCTATCCATGACATATACTCCATTAAGCGTTCCAATGTAATACAGCTTATTTTGCACATAGGCACAGGTAGTACGGACGCCTCCTTTATTATACAGGGATGTATAAGAGCCGTCTTTGGCAAATAGTATAAGGCCGTGTTCTGCAGCGACAAGCAGGCTATCTCCATCCTTTTTCAGGGATTTGATAGATATAGTCGTTTCTGTTCGTACTATAGAACTGTTCAGTTCTGCAATACCAAGGTCTGTACCCATAAAAAGGCGGCCATGCTGAGCTGGAACAAAAGATAAGACCCGTGCATTCATGGGTATTGTAAACAGGTATCGGTGACGTACCGCCTGCTGACTGAGATCAATAGTAAACAACAGGGTTTTCTCGCTTCCTACATACAGCAGGGAATCTGATTTATAAATACTAAATACCGACCGGGGATTTTTATTATTCTCAGAAAAGGTATAATTGCTGAATTCGAACGATCCAATGCGGTAAATGCCAGCGCCTGCAGTAAGGAACCACCAATTTCCTTCGCTATCCTGGAAGGTTGAGTTTACAATAGTACCCGACAGTGCCTGCCGGATGATCTTGCCGGACCTGATGTCATAAAATATCGATCCGTTACCCGTATTGATACTACAAAGTGTATCTCCCGATACCGAAAGATTATTAAAAGCAGGTGGTATTTTAAGTGAACGCTTTGTTTGTCCGGCATTGGTTTCAAATACCAAACTATCAAATGCCTTGTGTATTCGTACGCGATCGGAGAGGTAACTGCTTTGCCGTGACATTGCGTTCAAAGTTGATCCTGGAAGCGATTCTTTACTTAATACTTTACCCTGCTTGTCGAACACCATAAAAAAAATACCTTCAGTATAGAGGACCAAATAAGCCATAATATGCCCGGCATTGGTTAAGCCTGTAGCCCCGAAAACATACGGTAAACCATTAATAGCGGAAGTCGTTTTTATTTCCTGAAAGGTATTGAGCAGGAAGAAAGAAGCCGGGCTCGCAAATATAAGATTGCCCTGTCTGTCTTCCATAATATCAATAATGCGATCAACAATGGCCATCTTTTTAAGAAGGGAATCATTTTCCTGGTTGTATATCTTACCCTTCCAATAATAACAAATAGTATTACGGAAGGGCATCATCCATACACGACCCTTTGAATCCACGAAAAGCTTTAGGATCTCATTATCCGGGAGCCCATCTTGTTTGGTGAAGTTTTTAAAGTGAGTGCCGTCAAACCGGCTGACGCCTGTCTCCGTTGCAAACCATAGGAAGCCATCTTTGTCCTCTACTCCATGATACACTACTGAGCCAGCCAGTCCATCTTTCACATCGTAGCGGGCATAACTGTACTCCTGACCGGAGGTATTGATCAGGCACGCCAGCAGGAAAAATACAGTCAGTAACTTTCTTAATTTCATCAACAACGATCGTTTACAATAAAGTTTTAACTTTCGGTACTGGCATCCTGTACCGGAAACCGTACCACTACCCTCGTTCCGGTAGCGGCATGATTATTTTCCATGTCTTCAATATCGATCACTACAGGATCCGATTGGTTTTTATTCAACATCTCGATCCGTTTGGCAGTCAGTGTCATGCCCTTCGACTGATATTCGATAGCAATTTCACTCTTATACTCCGCTGCTTTTTTACGTCCTACGCCATTGTCCTCTACCTGGCAAATCAGGTACTGTTCGTTCAGCGAGAACGATACCCGGATATGCCCCAGCTTGTCATGGCGATACCGGACACCGTGGCGTATACTGTTTTCCACGTAAGGTTGCAGGATCATGGGTGGTATAAACCATTCAGATGAATCCATCTCTCCTTCCACTACTACATTATAAGAGAACTTGTCTTCGAACTTTGTTTTTTCCAGTTCCAGATAAGTGCTGAGATAGCTGACCTCCTCATAGATACTGATCTTTGTTCTCGATGATATGTCGAGGGTTAACCGGATAAGCCGCGAGAACTCGGTAATGAACTTGTTGGCCCCGCGCAGGTCTTTATCAATTACGTATTGCTGAACGGAGTTGAGACTGTTGAAGATAAAATGCGGGTTCATTTGCGCTTTAAGTGCCATCTGCTCCAGTTCGGCCATGCGGTCATTGATCTGCATCTTTTCATTGTTTTGCCTGCGTATTTTCCTGATGCGGACGCTTACAAAAATCCATATCAAAGCTCCGATGATCAACAGTGCCAGCAGACGGAACCAGGTCTTTTCCCACAAGCGTTTTCCCACCGTGAAAGGAATGCGGATCATGTCGCTTTCTACCCCAAACTTATTGGTAGCGATCAATTGCAGCTCATAATCACCGGAAGGAAGAGACGGATAACTGAGAAACGTTTCACGGGTAGTTTGCCAGTTGTTATTAAGACCAATCAGGCGGTAGCGGTAGCTAATATCACCCGCGGAACGATACGAGATGGCTACATAATCAAAACGGATGCTGTTGGCTGCAGGCGGCAGTAAAAATCCTGTCGTGTCGGTAGTCAATGTCCTTCCGGCTACCTGAATTCCAGTCATACGTAGCTTGCAATAAGAATTAAGCGATATTTTATCAGTATGAAAACTGGTCAGCCCTATAGGGGTACCTGCATAGACTTGTGAGCCGTCGACAAAAATGCTATTCACGGTGTTGCTCATCAACCCGTTTTCCTCGGTATAGGTGGTAATCTTGCGCCCTTCAGGTGTAAGCTCCACCCGGTTGAGCCCTTTGTCGGTACCTAACCACAATGTATTGCCGGTAATATACAGCGAGCGGCAAATGTCACTGGTCAATCCATCCGCCTGGCTGATCGTATAGGCGATCGTGTCATTCCTGAGCCCCAACAGTCCATTTCCGTTGGTAGCTATCCACAAAATATTGTTTGAGGAGGCCGCAATTGCCACAATTCGACTTTGCAACAATGGTATTTGCTCTCCCAGATAGCTATCCCGACCATAATTGTCTACCACATGCAGGCCAGATAATGTACCTACGTAAATTTTTCCATTCCATAGCAGACAGCTGGTTGAGCGGCCATGATATAATGGATTATTAAAATTCAGTGAATCGTTTACCAGGTATACCCCGTTACCTGCGGCTACCAGCAGCCGCTGATCATAGAAGTGTACGATTGATTTGACTGTATTATCGAGTGTGCCAAATCGTATATATCCGCCAGATAGCGTAGATAATCCATTATCGCTGCCAATAGCTAATCTTTTGTTGGTTACAGGCAATAGGGAAAGTATCCTTGCATAATTTGCTTTACCTGCTATGTATTGAGCTTTTACCTGCTGCAAGCTGGTATCCATGCGCCAAAGAATACCTTTTGCAGTACCTACATACAGTTGATTTTGCCATTTCAGGATGCTGAATACGCCTAATGGATCCTTGTTATTCAGGCTGAAAGTAAAGCCCTGAAATTCAAATGAGCCTATACGATAAATGCCCGACTCTGCCGTTGTGAACCAATAATTCCCTTCACTGTCCAGAAATACACTGTTGACTTGTTTATCGGGCAGGCAGGTTCTGATCACCTTGTTGTGCTTAAAGTCAAAAATGGTGGCTCCCTTAATCGATCCCATTGCACAAAGGCTGTCATTCAGCAACGACAGGTTGGTGACACCGGGTAAGGGATAGGTCCCTGGCTCTTTTGCTCCAGGCCGGATGAAATAAATGCTGTCACTTTTTGCGAACGTTTCAACTACAGGAGATATCCGGGCAATGTGAAAAGCATGTGGCTGGAAGGAAGTATGTTGTTCTTCCACTTTATACGTGTCAGATTGCAGCGTCCATATAGAGGCCATGTCAGGCTTTACATTTACCATCAATCCCAAACGGCCATCGTGACGAACGCCTGCTTTTGCAATTGACAAGTTAGTTGTAGTGCTGCGTATAATGGTCTTTACTTGTTGATCTGTAGTAATCAGTTGGCAGTTATAAGCCCCTGACACTAGGATATTGCCCAAGCTGTCTTCTACAATGTCAATGATCTGGGTTGTAGTTTGTATTTTACGTAGTACTGAATCATTCTGCTGGTTGTAGATCTTTCCTTTCCAGTAATAACAAATGGAGTTTCGAAAAGGCATGATCCATACTCTCCCTTTGGAGTCTACAAAAAGGCGCAATATCTCATTATCCGGCAGCCCATCAGCCGTAGTAAAGTTGCGAAAGCGTGTCCCGTCAAAGCGACTCAAGCCCGATTCCGTGCCAAACCATAAAAAGCCATCTTTATCTTCTGCGCCACAGTAAACCACCGAGCCAGCCAGTCCATCTTTCACATCATAGTGGGCATAACTATATTCCTGCCCATGAACAGCAGTATAGAATAAGGGAAGTAGTAATAGCCAGGTAAGCCGGAACAGCGCGTAGCGCATAATCACCCACTAATTTTACTGAAAAGTAAGTGTTTATTTATAAAAGGAGATGCTTATTTATGCCCGGGCGTTACCATTTCCAGGCTGGGTTCGGTCAGCTTTGACAGGAAGAGTTCGAGTGCTTTGCGCTTAGGTTGGTCCAACTGATAGTCTATGTAGCGGGTATAGTAAGCATGCAGGTCGAAGGTGGGATACGGCGTAGTGGCCACCACACTTGGAATGTGGTTGACGCCTGCCTGGTTGGCTTCGTTGAAGGCGGTGATAAAATCTGCCGGCAGTTGTTTATTGCTTACCCAGGCGGCAAACACAAAAGGAAGTCCGGTCATTTGTTTCCACGCTTCGCCGAGGTCATATATATAAGTAGACTTTTTCCTTTGCTCCAGTGCCCGGTCGCCAATGACCACGCCCGCTGTAGTGCCTTTGATATCACCCCGGAAATCGGACCGGGTATCTACGAGGCGGGGTTGTATCTTCCAGTGATCGCGCAGCAGTATTTTAGCCAGGGCTACGGAAGTGCGGCTTTGGTAATCGAGCAGCACGGTTTCAATAGCTTCTACCGGCACTTCACTGAACAGGCATACCGAAGCCACGGGGCCATCGCAACCGATGCAATAATCCGTATTGATATGGTATTCCTTAAGGCGGGGGATCACGGCTACCGGCACCAGGCCCATGTCGATCTTTCCTTCCAGCAGCATGCGCGCTACATTGGCGGGATAGTCGCCTGTCAACTCGATGTCATTCACCACGGGCGACTGCTCAATACCATAAATCAAGGGCCTGGTATTCAGATAATTCACGATTCCAACCTTAATCTTCTCCAATTCATTTAATTTTACGGCGCAAAGATAATAGAATATTGATATAACAATTGTTCATGGACTTACACGCATTGACAGCTATCTCTCCTATCGACGGACGTTACCGTAACCAGGTGCAGCACCTGGATGAATATTTTTCTGAATTCGCCCTCATGAAATACCGGGTACTGGTAGAAGTAGAATATTTCCAGTTCCTGGCCGACAAAAAGTTCTTCTCCCTCACTGCGCCCGTACGCAAAGTACTGCGTGAGATTGTCGATAACTTTAACATCGAAGACGCGCAAAAGATCAAGGAAACGGAAAAAATTACCAACCACGACGTAAAAGCCGTGGAATATTTCATAAAAGAAAGGCTGAAAGCCGCCAATGCGGAGAAAGTGACCGAGTGGGTACATTTTGGCCTTACTTCCCAGGATATCAACAATACCGCCATCCCGCTTTCCTGGAAGCATGCGGTGGAGTTTGAATACCTCCCTTCCCTGCTGAACCTGAACCGTCAGTTGGAAATACTTTCTGAAGATTGGAAAGATATACCGATGCTGGCGCGTACCCACGGACAACCAGCCAGCCCTACCCGCCTCGGCAAGGAGATCAGGGTATTTGTAGAGCGCCTCGAAAACCAGGTAGAGCAATTGATCTATGTACCCTTCACTGCTAAGTTTGGTGGCGCCACGGGCAACTTCAATGCCCACCAGGTGGCTTACCCTAATAAAGACTGGGTGAAGCTGGGCAATGATTTCGTGGAAGGCGTATTGGGCCTGCAACGTCAGCAGTTCACTACCCAGATAGAACATTACGATTTCCTCGCCGCCCATTTCGACGGCATGAAGCGCATCAATACCATCCTGCTCGACTTCTGCCGCGATATCTGGACCTATATTTCCCTCGACTACTTCAAACAACAGACCAAGAAGGGAGAGATCGGCTCATCGGCCATGCCGCATAAAGTAAATCCCATCGACTTTGAAAATGCAGAAGGCAACCTCGGTATCGCCAATGCCCTGCTGGAGCACCTCGCAGCCAAGCTGCCCGTGAGCCGTCTGCAGCGCGACCTCACCGATTCTACCGTATTGCGCAACATCGGCGTTCCTTTCGCCCACATCATACTCGCCATCAAATCCATTGAAAAAGGATTGGGCAAGCTGGTGCTGAATGATGAACGCATCTACAATGACCTCGATAATAACTGGGCTGTAGTAGCAGAAGCTATCCAAACCGTTTTACGCCGGGAAAACTATCCGCAGCCTTATGAGGCGCTGAAAGAGTTAACCCGTGGTAAAAATGGCATCAATAAACAAACGATGCACCAGTTCATCGACGGCCTGAAGATATCCGCCACACTGAAAAAGGAGTTGAAGAAGATCACGCCCCACAACTATGTAGGCGTAAATCCGGAATAATTACGTCCGTGTGTTGTCATTTCGAACGGAGCCATTCGGGACTGTAAAGTACAGGTAGTTGCGGCGCAGTGAGAAATCTGCTATCGAAGCAGGGCACAGGCTATTATCAAACAGCCTTATTATTAAACTTGTACTTCCACCACAGCATATGACCCTTCCGGTTGTATTGTTCAAAGTTGTTTTTGCGCAGCACGCGGATGGAGGCGGCATTGGTTTCGTCGGTCTCTGCTAATATACAGGCGACGTCAGGCCGGTGCTTTGCCCACAGCAACATCCCATTGACGGCTTCGGTCATGAAGCCTTTGCCCTGGTGCGCCGGCATGGTGCCATAACCTATTTCTATTTCCCGGTTGTCCGTAGGCTCCCCTTTAAAACCCAGTTCGGCTACTATGAGCCGGCTCGATCTTTCCACCACAATCCAAAAAGTATAGAAGAGGTAATTGTCTTCAGCCGCATTCGCCATTTGCGGAATGGTAAAGTTGCTGACCATGTTCTGTACAGCCGGCACCACCGTGCGGCCATTACAGGCAAGCCCTACCGACTTTTCAAACAGGTCGTCGGCCTGGAGGTACAGCTGTAGTTGTTCCCTGGTAAGCGGAGATATCAAAAGACGCGAAGTCTCTACCATGCGGTGAAGATACTACACCGCTTCTTTATGTATCTCGCTTGTAAAGTGAAATTCGATATCGGGGTTGTTCTGCCTTTCCGTGTTCAGGAACCATTCGCTTTGCGCCAGGTACACCAGGTGGCCATCCTTGTCGGTAGCGATGTTGTTGCTCTTGAAGCGGGTGAAATCGTCCAGCTTCTTGGGGTCGGTGCTCGTGATCCAGCAAGCCTTGTAATAAGGCTGTGCCCTGAATTCACAGGAAGCGCCATATTCCTGCAACAGGCGGTATTGAATTACCTCAAATTGCAGTTCTCCCACACAACCAATGATCTTCTTATTACCACCAAACTGGGTAAAGAGCTGTGCCACACCTTCATCGGTAAGCTGCAAAAGACCTTTTTCCAATTGCTTGGTTTTCATGGGGTCTTTATTGACTACCTCTTTAAATATTTCAGGTGAAAAGGAGGGTATGCCGGTATAATAGAAGTTCTCGCCTTCGGTGAGCGTATCCCCGATCTTGAAGTTGCCGGTATCGAACAAGCCCACCACATCGCCGGGGTAAGCCGCCTCGATCACGTCCTTATCGCGGGCCATGAAAGTGTAAGGATTGCTGAAGCGCACATCCTTGTCGAGCCGTACGTGGTGGAAGTATTTATTACGCTCAAATTTGCCCGAACACACCCGCAGGAAGGCGATCCGGTCGCGGTGCTTGGGGTCGAGGTTGGCGTGGATCTTAAAGATGAAGCCAGAGAATTTGTCCTCATCAGGGCATACCTCCCGGATAGAGGTAGCGCGGCAGCGCGGGATGGGCGCCACGCGGATGAAGGTGTCCAGCATTTCCTTTACACCGAAGTTGTTGATGGCGCTGCCAAAGAACACGGGAGCTACCTGGCCCGCCATGTAATCTGGCACGTCGAGTTCGCCATGCACGCCATCCACCAACTCCACATCTTCGCGCAGCAGGGCGGCGTCTTTTTCGCCCAGGCGCTCGTCCAGTACGGGGTCGGCCAGGTCCGAAATACGGATGGAATCGTCGTCCGTAGCCTTGGTATTGGCGGTAAACAACAGCAGGCTCTTATCGTGTAGGTTGTACACCCCCTTGAAGTCCTTACCACTGTTGATAGGCCAGGTCATGGGGTGCAGGTGTATTTTCAGCTCTTTCTCAATCTCTTCCAGCAGGTCGAAGCGGTTCTTACCGTCCCGGTCCATTTTGTTGATGAATACAATCACCGGGGTATCGCGCATACGGCACACTTCCATCAGGCGGCGGGTCTGCTCCTCTACCCCGTTCACGCTGTCCACTACCAGGATAACGCTATCCACCGCGGTAAGGGTGCGGTAGGTATCTTCCGCAAAGTCCTTGTGGCCGGGGGTATCCAACAGGTTGATCAGGATGCCCTTATATTCAAAACTCATTACCGAGGTGGCCACCGAGATACCCCTTTGGCGCTCGATCTCCATAAAGTCGCTCGTTGCGTGCTTCTTGATCTTGTTACTCTTTACCGCACCGGCCGTTTGGATGGCACCACCGAATAAGAGGAACTTTTCGGTAAGGGTGGTTTTACCGGCATCGGGGTGAGAGATAATGGCAAACGTTCTGCGCTTCTGGATCTCGTTGGTGTATTTCATTCAATATTTTAGATTGAATTGATTATTCATTAATAATCAATTATTTATTTTCTTGTTTAATTGCTTGTTTTCTGTACCTTGTAGCCAGAAAAAGCGTTGCAAAGGTACTGAATCGGAAGGAGATATAAGCAACTTCGCCCCGGCCTGTCTCACAGTCTTTCCACATCATCACCATATCCCGCTCATAGTCTTCCTATAGCTCTCCCGGAGCTCCCCCATAGCTCTCCCATAGATACTCCATAGTAAAAGCAAGGCAATAGTAAGCCAATAGTAAGGCAATAGTAAGAGAATAGTAAGACAACAGGGCTCAAATGCAGACTGGACGCGGAAATATGTTTGTGCGAGCTGGCAAATCCGCTCCCATGGCGGTTTTGCTGAAAATGGAGATAATATGATGTAAATTCCCAAACATGGAATAATAGCTGCTGATTGCCTCGTCCATTCAATACCCTGGCAGGCTGATCAGTCTACCAAAAGATACGAAAAAGCCGGCAAATAAGCTTTCGTAGCCTACAACAAATTAATTGTCCACGTGCGGGTGAAGACCTCTTTGGCGACGAGTTTGTTGATGCCTTCCTTATCGGCAAGCTGCTGATTGCTGCCTACCCCATCGGCAATACCGCACCAGGGTTCGAGGCATACAAAGTCGGCATTTTTAGCAGCCCATATCCCAAAGAAAGGAAAGCCAGGGAAGTCCATCGTCAGCCCCCGTTCGGTTTTATCAGACTTTATGGAGATGCGGGAAGATTTGAGCGATTTGAATACGAGCGCATCTTTCTGGAACAACGCTTTGGTGAGCGGCAGGCGATCGGTATGCTGCAACAATGGCTGGGAAGTTGTTTCAATCAGCCCGTCGGGCGAGATCATCCAGCGTGGAGCATCTTCTACCTTATCAAATTGCAGGTAATAATCTTCATAGCTGGTACCTGCTGCGAGTGGTACTTTAAAAGCCGGATGGCCGCCTACTGAAAAATACAGGTCTTCTTTACTGGTGTTCGTCACCTCGTAGGTCACCGCCAAATTATTATCGAGCACGGTATAGCGGATGCGGAACTCGAAGGCAAAGGGAAACACTTTCAATGACGCTTCATTGCTCCTGGCGAGGAAAGTAATGGTATCGGCAGACTGGCTCTCTACAGCAAATTGCTGGTCGCGGGCAAAGCCGTGGCGTGGCAGTGCGTAGGACTGGTCTTTATAGATAAATGCGTTGCTCTTCAAAGTGCCCACAATAGGAAATAGCACGGGCGAATGTTTGCCCCAAAAAGCCGGGTCGCCGCTCCACATATAATCCAATCCATATTCTTTATGTACGAGGCTGGTGAGTTCGGCTCCTTTGGGATTGATGGTCGCTTTTACGAGGGCACTTTCAATTGTAAACATGTGATATTTGATTCTGATGTTGCAAACGCAAGATACGAATAAGCGCGTTTACATGCCTGCCCTGCAACTTGCAACCTGAAACCTGTAACATTTTAATCACTGCTGCAACCAATTAAATAATAAACCATTACTGTTGAACAGGAAAGCTTAAATTTGATACATGCGTCGCATTTTTGAAATACTGGGCAGTAGCCTCAACCTTACCTGGCAGGAGTTCAGATCTCACAAGGTCCGCACATTGCTCTCCCTGAGTGGCGTGGCATTCGGCATTTTTTGTATTATCAGCGTGCTGGCGGCAGTAAACAGCCTGGAGTATGCCATACAAAAAGACATCAAATCACTTGGTTCCAATACTGTATATATAGACAAATGGGAGTATGCCGATGGCGGCAATGATTACCCCTGGTGGAAATATGTAAAACGCCCCGACCCGGCTTATGACGAGATGATGGCGCTGAAGAAAAAGGTGCCGGCTGCTTCCAATGTAGCTTTCAACATTAATACTTCCAATTCGGTAGAGTTCGGTGACAATAGCCTTTCCGGAGTTCAATATTATGGAGTATCGGAAGAGTTTTCCAATATACAGCCGATAGAGGTTGGTGTTGGACGTTACCTGCAGCAGGCTGATTTCGATAATGCTTCGAACGCTATCGTTATGGGCTATGAAATTGCCCTGAACCTTTTTGGCAATGCCGAAAAAGCAGTAGGTCAACTGGTAAAGCTGAAGGAAGGAAAGAGAGCATTGGTGGTGGGCCTGATCAAAAAGAAGGGAAAAAGCATCATCGATGCATGGGACTATGACAACTGTATTATCCTTTCTGTAGCCTATATGCGGCAGATGGTACGCGAGAAGTACAGTAACCCTGTCATCATGGTGCAGGGAAAAGAAACAGTACCTATGGCACAGTTGAAGGATGAGCTGGCTGGCGCCATGCGCTCCATCCGCAAATTAAGACCTACCCAGGAAAATGACTTTTCATTAAATGATATCGACGCGTTCAGCAGTGCCGTGAGTGATGTTTTTGGAAGTGTCAACGTTGGCGGATGGGCCATTGCTGCTCTTTCGCTGATAGTGGGCATGTTTGGCGTGGCCAACATCATGTTCGTGACCGTTCGTGAACGTACTCCGCAAATAGGTCTGAAAAAAGCCATCGGCGCTAAAAGCTCTACCATACTCACCGAATTCCTGCTCGAAAGCGCTTTCCTGTGTATCATGGGGGGATTATTGGGTTTATCAGCTGTATTCATCCTCACGCTCATCTCTTCCGCTTTGGGCTTTACGATCTTCATAGCACCCAGCATTCTGTTGCTGGCCGTTACCATCTGTATTGTTGTAGGAGTATTGGCCGGTATCATCCCCGCCTCTATTGCCGCCAAAATGAACCCGGTAGAAGCGATCAGGAGTAAATAAGTTGAAAAGTTTACAGGTTAAGAAGTTGAAAAGGGTGGCGTATCTTTGCGCCCCTTATCAACCTGTCAACTTATTAACTTATCAACTTGACAACAATCCTTGCTATAGAGTCCTCCTGCGATGAAACATCGGCGTCCGTTTGCCGGGACGGTGTTATTTTATCCAATGTAATTGCCGGCCAGAAGGTACATGAACAATACGGCGGTGTGGTGCCGGAGCTGGCCTCCCGGGCCCATATGCAGAACATTGTGCCGGTGGTAGACAAAGCCCTGCGCGATGCGGGTTGCAGCAAAGAGGAACTCAGCGCCATCGCCTTTACCCAGGCGCCCGGTCTGATCGGTGCGTTGCTGGTAGGCGCTCAGTTTGCCAAGTCCCTTTCTCTCGCCCTCGACATCCCGCTCATTGCGGTGCACCATATGCAGGCTCACGTACTGGCCAACCTCATTCCTTCCGTTACCAATGGCCAGCCTGATCCCAAGCCTTCCTTCCCTTTTCTTTGCCTCACCGTAAGCGGCGGGCACACACAGATCGTACTGTGCGAGTCGCCCCTGAAAATGACGGTCATTGGGGAAACGATGGACGATGCCGCCGGCGAGGCTTTTGATAAATCAGCCAAGATACTCGGCCTCCCCTATCCCGGCGGTCCACTCATCGACAAATATGCCCGGGAAGGTAATCCCAAACGCTTTGCTTTTCCCGAACCAAAAATACCAGAGCTCAACTTCAGCTTCAGCGGACTTAAGACGGCCATCCTCTACTTCCTGCAGGAGAACACGGCTGCCGACCCGCAGTTTGTAGAAAAGAACCTGCCGGACATCTGCGCTTCCATCCAGTACCGCATCATCACCATCCTGATGAACAAACTCAAAAAGGCAGCTATACAAACGGGGGTAAAAGATATCTGCATTGCCGGTGGCGTATCAGCCAACAGTGGCCTGCGCACCACGCTGGTAGAATGGGGCCAGCAGTTCAAGTGGAATACCTTCATTCCTGCCTTCCAATACTGTACCGACAATGCTGCCATGATTGCCATGACGGCTTATTTTAAGTACCAGGCGGGTGACTTCAGCGACCTGCGTGTGGAGCCCACAGCCCGGGCCGAATGGAAGTAATTGCGGGTTTCACTGCCCAACCCATGGTCGCATTCAGGTATAATTACTTATGGCTGACATTACATGGGAATTTATCTTTATGCCTCGATTGCGACCCATAATGCCCTGCTGACTATGGCCAATAGCTACTTCCAGTTTAAACAATTTACCATTCACCAGGATCAATGTGCCATGAAAGTGTGCACAGATGCCTGCATTCTGGGCGCCTGGTTTGCCGCCAAGATTCCCGACTATTACAACATCCTCGACATCGGTAGTGGAACAGGCTTATTGATGATGATGCTGGCTCAGCAATCTGAAGCAGAGATCCACGGCATCGAGATAGACCTGGCCGCTTTTAAGCAACTCAAAGAAAACGTTGGGCAAAACGGCTGGAAAGAACGGCTGCGCGTATTTCCCGGTGATGCTCGCACTTATTCCTTCCCGCGGAAGTATAACTTCATCATCAGCAATCCGCCTTTCTTTGAGAATGACCTACCCTCCGATGCAGATGCAGAACAGGTGGCGAAGCACAGCAAGATGCTAAAATTAGAAGAGTTGGTACAAGCCATCGATGATAACCTCGATGGTCAGGGCAGCTTTGGTGTACTGCTCCCCTATCATCGCTGGAACTACTTTCATGAACTGGCTACCCGCCAGGGCTTTCACCTCGTAGAGAGCCTGCACGTAAAACAAACACCGCGTCACGACTTCTTCCGCTCCATCTTACAATACAGCCGTCACAAAGAAAACTTTGTATCTGCCAATGAACTGACCATTCAAAAAGAGGAAGGTGGCTACACGGATGATTTTGTAGAACTGCTGAAAGGATACTATCTCTATTTGTAACTTCCTATCTCTTATTGCTTGCTTAGGTGTTTTCGCGAGGTTACAACTGTATTATAAACCGTTAAAACACCCATCATTACTTTTTATTAGCAGGTTAGGTTTGTGAAAAATCCTGCTATGGTCAATTTATTGGATTTTATTTCTGCTATTACCGATCTGCGAGTCTGGCTTACGGTTATTATTATCGTTTTTATTGTCGTACTGGTCATTTATATTATTGCATCTATAAGCTTATCGGGAGATGTGCTGGTCTCATCGGCTGTTGATGACAATACGTCCCCGGTTGAAGCAGATCAGATATATTATTTGCCCACGGCCGATATTCAGATCATCGCTACTGCTAAAGTGTCGGTGGCTACCGATTCGTCGGGAGAAATACAATCAGGTACCTTACTGTCATTGCAGCTGGAGAATAAAGTGGTGATAGGGCCCGATACTACAAAACTATACCGCCTCCAGTACAGGCCATCGCTGTTTGCCAACGACGAATTGCGTATCAACACCAATGCAACGGGGTTATTGGAAACTGTGACATCTACTACAACAGATACACTGCCTGATATTATTGCATCACTTAGCAGCGCACCGGCAAATATATTGGCGCCAGGTGCGAAGAAGATGATGTTGCAGGATTCGGGACCGCAACCAGTAGGGCCGGTTAAGGTACAAACAGTAGAGTTTACCAACACCTTCATCATTACTGCTGATGAATTAGTTTCAAAAAACGGGACCAATACAACTAATACAACGATCACCAGACCCTGGATCATTAGTATTGATGGTACTCAGCGCAAGCCTGTTACGGTCAATGCTTCTTTCACAATAAGTCTCCCCAAAAGAGAAACAAAACACCATAGTGGAGAAACAAAGGGCATTCTCACCCGTCCACTTCGTAAAGTAAAATTACAGGTACAGGTAAATGACAAACAGTTCAATAACCTGTTTCCACAGATGTATGAGCTATTGTTGCCGGATGTGGATACGCTCATCAATGTACCTGTTACACGTACCGCTTTTGTAAAAAAGGTGCATGCACCCCGTTTTGTAAATGGGTTGGTAGTAGAAAATTTTATCGATAAGCCCAGCGAAGCAAATGGTTTTGTATCCATCCCTATCAATATTCTCAAGGCTATCTTCTCTTTGCCTGCCCAGCTGCTCAGTTTCCGGATATACCACCTCGGCAAAGAAAAAGAACTTGAAGAAGCCAAACAGGCGTTGGCGGCTGCCAAAGCGGCAACGACAGCTCAGCAGGAAGCAGCACAACAGAAGCTGCAGGAAGCTGCAAAGGCCCTGCAACAGTCCGGAGATCAGCTTCAACAAACGGCCGACGGGATAAACAGTAACCTGAATCAAAAGGATGCTGATAAGTCACAACAGGATGAGATTGTCAGTGGAGAAGTCTTGATTGAAGCGATAAAAGCACACGCCAGCGAATGGAAAGCCAAATTCCATGTACTGGACATTTGTGTGGGCAAGAAAAAGGTGAATGGCGTGGAAACAAATATCAATGCGCTTGTATTTAAACCGGTAGAAAAGCTGGAGCATGGCGAAGCTGCTTTTATACCGGTTCCTGCTTTTATTCCTTTTACAGATTCAAAGGGCCGGCCTCATAAGCTGCCTACCGATGTACAGCGTACCGGTGGTCGTATTGAATCCGCTTTCACTGCTAACCCCAATGAAGCCTGCGACATCAATAATCCCAAGAGACCTGGCTGTTCCGTATCGCGCCTTAAGAATAACGACACTGGCACTATTGGGCTAAAGGTGTTCAAAAACGGTAAATCTTACGTGCTTAGCTGTTATCATGTATTGTGTTCTTCTGAATTATTAAAGCGCAAGTTTGTATTTGATCCTGCAACTCCTGCAGGAGGCGACAGTACCATTATTTCGCCAGGACTCAAAGACAACGGAACAGCCAATGATAAAATAGGTGTAGTAGTAGAAGGAAGTTTGAATGAGTTTATGGATTGCGCGATCGCTGAGATCAATAATGATCTTGATGTTCATCGACGGATTTGCCGCACAGACCAGGGTCCCGCCGGCACCCTGGAAATAGGTATGCAACATGTTGACGCCCGAGTCCGGGTCTTTATGTCCGGAAGAACTTCAAAGCTTACGAGAGCTCATATAAAATCGCCCTATACGAGTACCGATATAGAATATAGTATCGGAAAAATCACGTTGAGTGGTTTAATTGCTACGTCTCCATTGGCGGAGGGGGGCGATTCCGGAGCGGTTGTTTTTGATGAAGATTCCAATGTAGTAGGTATTGTAGTAGCCAGATCGCCTTCCGACACTTACATCATTCCTATCGCTCCCATATTAACCAAGTTTCAGGTAAAGTTAAAACCATAATTATATGCAAAAAAAAATCATGCTACTCTGTTGCCTATTTTTCCCTGTATTCATGTATTGTCAGGATAATGGATACTCTATACACATATCTCAACTAAAAGGATCTAATGAGTTCTCGGGTCGTGTATTCAATGATAAACCAGTGACTGATGCTACTGTCGACAAAGCCTTGTTTACGATTCATGGTGTTAAGGAAAGTGATATCGTAGACATAAAAATAGTATACAAGGAAACAGGTGCTGCGATTGCCCCTAAATTCAATGCTACAGATAGCACACTTGTATACAGTTTAGGCAGGGAAATCGGACCAGCGAAAAATGAATTTAATTTGCTGTATAAAGATAGCCTGAACGGTTTTATTCAATTCGATAATCAATTAACTGCAGCAGGAGCTGTACAACCCGACGGAGGAGGAGATACTCCACCGAAAGAAGAAGACGATCTTACCAGCTATTTATCTGCTTTGACAACGGCTAATTTTGTTGGCAATAATAAATTCCTTTCCAATTTTACTCCGTCGGTTAACCTGGGAAGCATCATTGATCTGGCAACAAAACGATTTGGTAAACTGGTAAAAGATGAAGCTGGAGATGAACAGAAACGCGGGCTTTTTGCCTGGCGCCTGGACATCAATCCTTACCTTGGTGCCCAGATAGATACAAAAGATTCTGTTTCCTTTATTCCTGCATTGATGCTGGGCGGGCGTGCGGGCCTCTCATTGAACAATTATCTGTCATGGGGTAACGAGAATGTTGAATTTACCTGGATGCCGTTCGGATTCGGGTTAAAGATCATACCGGACCTCAAAGATTCGGCTGTTAATATCTGGCAACATAATTTCCGTACAGGTGTATCCTTAAAGTATAAAGAAGATTTTATTATAGGCACACAGTTTACATACGGTTTTCATAATACTACTTCACAATCGAAAGAGTTTTACCAGCAGGTATTTTCAAAAAGCAGTACAGATATAAAATATCTGACTATTTCGGGGCAATTCTTTGTTAAGTCCAAAAATGAAAATACAAGAAACAGCTACCTCTTTGTTGAATGGAGAGGGTTATTGTCTTCGAAATCTTATCCGGGATTTACCAATAAAGACATTATTACTGTGGGCTTCCGTAAAGACCTGGCCCTGACCAATACTTTTGCTACTGCTGCTTCAACGACAAGAGCTGCAAGTTCAGGAAGGAAAATTACGACACATAAAAAACGCCCATCCCTGTTTTAACAGTGAAAATACAATATATCTGTGATGCAAAACAGCCTTGCAGTCGGCAATGACCTGCAAGGCTGTTTTGTATTGCTGATATTTACTCACTGCTTCATACCCCTGCATACTCAGCCAGGTAGTCAAAGTGTTTCGTGAGCTTTCCTTTATCGAGCATGGTGGCACGTCGTATCACATCAGATGATTGATCCTTTAATAAGTCTTCAAGAATGTACTTGATCAATTGCTCGCCAAAATAACGGCTGGCATCACGCGGCAGTTCATTGGGCAGGTTGCCTACGGCCATTACATCGATGCTGCCGGGAATATAGGGAGCGGTCTTTTGTACTGTGATGCGGTCTACACCATAAACAGGATTGTCGATGGTTTGGTCGCCGAGGTTGATGGGTACAGAGCCATACGCATCATCCGTAATATCGGCAATGGTCTTGATGCGAAAGGCGGCATCCTGTATATCGGCTGTTTCAAACAGACGGGGAATGGTCTTGTCCCAATAAATACCATTCATCAACACATCGGTTTGATGGGCGTATGGCAGGAACTTCCCAATATATTCTTCTGGTTGCTCATGAAAGTGATTGCGGTTGTAAGCACCGCTGGAGCGATGCTGATACAGGTCGGCGCCTTTGAGCTGCGTATATACCGGATAGGTGAATTGCTTTTGCAGGTACTCGTCCGGCTCTACTTCATGCACACCCATCAGGTTCATGATCTCGAGGATACCATGTGCCACTCTCCCACTCCCGGTAACGGCGATCTTGATAGCCGGAATGCGTAACCCAAAATAAGTATGGATAAGCTCATGAAAACTTTTTTGTTCAAATACCCGTACCAGGTCATAAGCGCCGGAGCGTTTGCCCCAGGCCATCATGCCATTGTGGGCGCCCACTACACCGGCAAAGAAACCAAAGCCGATGATGCGCTGGCCATCTTCGTGTTCCAGACACTCATAGTCGATGAGCGTGATCTGCCGCCCGATCATCGTGTGGAATAGCTTTTGGTTATAAGGCTGCTTTTTGCGGGTGTGGGAAAAGAACAGGTAGGTTTTGCCGGCAATGAGTTTGTCGACCGGCACTTCTTTGATGCCAAAGAGGATGTCGCAATCATTCACTTCCTCCTGTACCGTGACGCCGGCCAGCTGGTATTCCTTATCAGAAAAACAGCGGGTTGGCGACGACTGCACTACGATCTGCACCTCCTGCGAGTTCTTATGGATCCATTTACATTGGGCCGGTGTAAGCGCTACGCGGTTGTCTGAAGGTGTTTTTCCTTCCCGGATCAATCCTATTCTGATCATATTCGTATCTTTGCCGTGATCTACAAATGTAATGCTATGTGGCAAAAAGTATGGAATATCGTGCGCAAGATCTTACTGCCTAAAAAGAGCTGCTGTAAGTAGTTGCTCTTACCGCCCTGAACGGTTCAATTGATTTTTACCCCGCTTCGGTTACTTTCTTCCTTTTTGGTTACTTGCTTTACCGCATCTTTAGCGCCATAGCAATCTTCAGTACGCTTATGGAGCTAACCCGTGAACAGGTGATGGTGATTAAAAAGACCTGGGCCATTTTCCGTGATATGGAGCCCAGGCTGGTGTGTGATGTGTTCTATGGCAAATTGTTTTACGATAATCCACCACTGCGTAAACTGTTTCCCGCCGAAATGGATGAACAATATGCCAAGCTGATCAACATGCTCAACAGGATCGTGGGGCGGCTCGATCAGTTGGATAGCATGACGGCCGAGCTACAAGCCATGGGCAAAAGACATGCGACTTATGGTGTGCGACGCGAACTGTATGGCCCGGTAGGTATTGCCTTACTGTGGACGTTGCAGCAAGGGCTTGGCGCCGACTGGAACAGCCAGACGAAGCTGGCCTGGCAAACCTGCTACGCCAAAATAGCCACTATTATGCAGGAGGCAGCTCAAACGCCTTAATGGTTCTTTTAAACGGTTCATGGGTATTTTGCCCCGCTTCCTTTAAAATAATTGGGCGCGCCCGCCGTAATGTTTAATTTGAAGCCATCATGAGACTGGTCTTATTGGTAATCCTTCTTGTTGTGCAAAGTGTGATGTGTTTGGCGCAACCTGCTTCCTACAACTTCCGCAGGGTGACGCTGAAAGACGGCCTCAGCGATGCAGTAGTAAATTCTATTACACGAGATAAGGTTGGCTATATCTGGCTGGGCACGCAAAGCGGCCTCAACCGCTACGATGGCCACCGGGTGACCAGCTACATCCATAATCCCAAAGACAGCTTTTCGGTTCCTCCTGATTTTGTACGGACCATGTTTTGCGATGATGATGGCAACCTGTGGTTTGGCTATGCCAAAGGATTGTACCGGTATGATTATGCCAACTGCCGGTTTGAGCTGATACCAGCTGTGAGTAATGTGTCGGTGAACGAGATCAGGCAAGCCGGTAAAGACACTATTTGCCTGTTTACCACGAAAGGTATTGCCCTCTTCGATACACGCGGGTTGCAGGTAAGCTATGCCGGACCCACAGCTACAGAAGCCTGGCCAGGCAACCCGGTATTTGAAGGATGGGTTCATCGATCAGTGGCGTACATCGCCACTGCTGAAGGTATCGGCGTTTACGATCTTCATACCAAACAATCGCGGATATTGCCCGTGAGACCGGGCGCTAAAATACCCGTAACGCGCGTCGTCATCGATAGCAGCGGCACGCTTTGGGCCTCTGCTTATGATAAGGGCGCTATTTTGTTCAAAGGCAGGAATAGCAATACTTCTTTTGAAGAGATCACTACGCACCGGTTCAGCAAACTGGGCACCACGTATGATTTTTTCCTGGACCTGTATGTGGACCCGCGCAACCGGCTTTGGGCGGCTACCAATGGAAAAGGGATCATATCCATCAATACGCAGGACAATTCTTTTTTTACTTTGTCGAACGATTTCCGTTTGCCCAACAGCCTGCAGGAAGATCATATCAACCGGATCTACATGGATAAGCAGGGCTTCATGTGGCTGGGTACCGAAGGCGCGGGTGCTGCTTATTTCCAGCCTGATTATAATCTCTTCAGTATCCTGCTTCCCGACCCTGTTAAATATTTACGCCCACATGCATGGGCCAGGGCCATTGCAGAAGATAAAGCAGGTAATCTGTGGATGGGCACCGGTATTGGTCTGGTGAAGCAAGCTGCCAACAATGGCGCCTCGGTGCGCTTTGCCCGCAATGAACTGGCTGGTATCAATATTTTGCATTCCAACTCCATCCGTTCGTTGCTGTGCGACAAGGATAATAATATCTGGATAGGAACGGCTGCCGGGTTCAACCTGTATAATTCCAAATCGGGGCGTATAGAATTCCTCGATGAAAAAGATTCACTCCCGCGTGGTTTTGGCTGGACCTTACTGCAGGATACCGACGAAACCATCTGGGCAGGCAGCAGCTGGGGATTGTGTTATAAAAAGAAAGGCGACAAACGGTTTTCTACTTTGCGCCAGCACCCGGTGTTGCATCCCTATGCGCGCTACAATACGCGCGTGTTGCTAAAAGACAGCCAGGGCAATTTATGGATAGGATTCAATGGACGTGGATTACTGCGGTACAATGAATCCACGCAGCAAGTAACCTGGTGGGAACAGGCCGGTCAAAAAGATGATCCCATCGGTAATATCATTACCTCCATAGCAGAAGATAGAAAGGGAGTTATTTGGGTGAGCAGCTATCATGGCATGGCGTCTTATGATCACCGCACCAATGCATTTACTTCTTATAAAGACCTGCAGACGATGGGCTCCTTACAGATATCGGGCTTGCAGGTGGATGATGCGGACAGGTTGTGGTTCTCCTCCGTGAAAGGATTGCTGATGCTGGATAAGAACAGGAAGGTGTTCAAGAAGTTTGGCACACAGGATGGCCTGCCCGATATGCAGTTCAGTGATCAGGTTTCTTTCCGGCTGAAAGATGGCCGTTTTGTGTATCCTACTTATGATGGGTGTGTGGCTTTCGATCCTTTGAAATATGAAGAGAAAGATCATTCGGGCGATATCATCATCTCTTCGTTTGTGATCAGGGATGATGCCGGCACTACCCTTTCGGGGCTCAACTGTGGCGATACCATGCAGCTGACGCCATCGCAGAATTTCTTTAATATAGAACTAACCTCCTTCAATTATTCCAACCCGGCAGAAACCTGGTATGCCTATAAGCTGGATGGTTTCGATAAAGACTGGACCTACACGCGCAACCGGATCGCTAATTATACCAACGTACCCGGTGGTGATTATGTGTTCCGGTACAAAGCTTCTTCCGATCCCGGCGACTGGAACAAGGAAGAAAAGACATTGTCGATCCATGTGGCCACTGTTTTTTATAAAACCCGCAGCTTCCTGGTAACGGTGGCCTTGCTGTTGATTGTTGTGTTGTGGTTGCTGTACCGCTATAAGACAGCGCAGCGCGAGAAATGGATGCGGCTGGAAAACAAAGCGCAGCGGCTGGAGAAGGAGAAAGCACAGGTGCTGTACGAAAACTTGAAGCAGCAGCTGAACCCGCACTTTTTATTCAATTCACTCACTTCACTCGGTGGCCTCATCCGTACCAACAGTGCAGTAGCCGGTAGCTTCCTGGACAGCCTCAGTAAAACATACCGGTACATCCTCAAAAGCAGTGACCATGAAACCGTGACGCTGGAAGAAGAGATCAAGTTTGCCCACTCGTATATCCGCCTGCAGCAAACGCGCTTTACCAAAGGGTTGGAGATAAACATCAACGTGGCGCCGGATACGTTGCAACGCAAGATCGTGCCGGTGACGTTGCAGAACATGATCGAGAATGCCATCAAGCACAATATCATCGATGAAGAGAGTCCGCTGGTGATCGACATCTATACTGTGCAGGACATGCTGATCGTGCGCAACAACCTGCAGAAGAAGAACTACGTGGAGACCAGCAACAAGAAAGGGCTGGCCAACCTGCAGTCGCTGTACCGCTACCTCAGTGACCGGCCGGTGGACGTGAATTCGGAGAATGCTTTCTTCCAGGTGACCATCCCGCTGTTGTAAGCGGCATACTTAAACCCATAAAAACAAGGCAACATGACAGCCGTAATCATAGAAGACGAAAGTATAATAGCCACAGAACTGGAACAGAAGATAGCTACAGTGGCCGAAGACGTGAAGGTGCTATCGATCATCCCCAGCCTGAAGACTGCCCGCAAATGGTTTATGCAGAACGCGGAGCCCGACCTGCTGTTTATGGACATCCAGCTCAGTGACGGGGTGAGCTTTGAGCTGTTTGAACAGTTCAACCTCAACTGTCCGGTGATCTTTACCACGGCTTATGACGAATATGCGATCCGGGCATTCCGGGTAAATGGTGTGGGCTACCTGCTGAAGCCGGTGGATGAAGAGGAACTGAAAGCCGCCATCGATAAATGCCGCAACATGCTGAAAACGCAGGGCGGTCAGCCCGGCAGTATGGATGAGCTGCTGAAGGCGCTGCGCGGCAACAACCAGAGCCCGCTGTATAAGGAGAAGTTCATCGTGAGCGTGCGCAACAACTGGATACCCGTACCCGCCAAAGATATTGCCTGTTTTATGCGCGACAACCTCAACTACCTCTTTACCTTCACCGGCGACAAATACATCCTCGACTACTCTACCCTGGAGGAGATCGAAGAGCTGGTGGACCCACGGCTGTTTTACCGGGCCAACCGGCAGTGTATTGTGCACATCGACGCCATCCAGAGCGTAAAGCCCCACGAGAACCAGAAGCTGACGCTCCACCTCAAAGCCCCCCTCAAGATGGAAATCGACATCAGCCGGGAGAAAGCCCCTGTTTTCAAGAAGTGGTTTGACCGGTGAGGAGGAAAAGTCAACGAGGCAGCAAGGCATTGAGGCAACGAGGAAGGATCTGGCCCTTGTGTCAGCGTGCTTATATCCAGCAGGATTTCCCTGATTTTCAGGCCTTTTAGAAAATAGATAGGCTACATTTTTGGAGGGAAAGGTGCAAAGTTGTAATATTGCACCCCCAAGATTATTGGCCCAGATGGCGGAACTGGTAGACGCGCTAGACTCAAAATCTTGTTATCGAAAGGTAGTGCAGGTTCGATTCCTGTTCTGGGCACAAGAAAAAGCCCCCGAAGTTGCTTCGGGGGCTTTTTGTTATATTATTGAACGCAAGTACTCTAAGGCACCAAGTTCCTCTGTCTATGCCAGAATAAAGTAGCATTAGTTCTCCCGAAGGCCATACTCGTTTCGTAGTCTATTACAAATTTTAAGAGAAAGGATTATTTAAGGATGGTTATACTATTAATTCATTCGTTGTAATTAGTTAGATATGATTCAAAAACCTAAATACTATTATGAACTTAATATTATAAGAAGAAATTAATGTACCGGGTTGTACATTCTTCGAGGACTGTTCACCCTTATGGATAGGAAGTGTTTAAATAGGTAGGACGAAGATAGTCATCAAATAATACGAAACAAATCTTTTCCAACTCATTTTCTGTTATACCCCGGAAAGAACCAAGCTGTAACGAGAGGCGATGAGCCAGTGCCAGGATAATTAAATTAAGTATTATAGAAAATTTATACTCATGAGTTTGGAAATAGTTAATCTCAAAAATAGTGGTACATCCACAGAAGAATATATTCTATTACAGGCAAAAGAAAACGTAAATCTTTTCAATTTTGCTATTGTCGATAGGACATTTGATGAAGAAGGCAAAGTCTCTGACATTTTCAGGCACTTTTATCGTTTTCCCTCGCAAGTAGTTAAGAAAGATGAATACGTTGTTCTTTACACGGGGAAAGGAAAAAATCGTATAGGAACGTTCTCCGACGGTACCGGTGTCGTGCATTATTTCTATTGGGGTTCTGATGCTGCCATTTGGAATGATGCAAACACTGAAAGCGCTGAACTTCTAAAGGTTGCTACTGTAGTTAAAAAAACAACAGGTAACCAGCCTCCGAAGAAAAAGCAAACTTTTACTTTCACGCCAAAGAAATAGATAAACCAGGTTGAATTAAGGCCGTTGCAATAGCAACGGCCATTTTTGATTAATTTGAAATTGAATTATGTCGGCTAAGATTCCAGACTGTTATTTATGTAGGAAAAGACCTGCTTCGCAGAGAAAATCGCACTTCACACCAGCAACAGCTACGGCGGATGTTTTTGGAGTGAGAGGCAAGGAAGAAATTTACGCAATTTCTCCCCATGAGGGGAAAGTGGACACTTATTTTGGCCGAGACAATCTCAAAAATACAGATACTACAGTTAAGAAGGATTTAAATACTGAACCCTATGTTTTCTGTAAAGAATGTGAAGAAAACTTATCCAAAATAGAGGGTAAAGTTGTTCCATTATTGAATAAGGCAACAAAAGATCTGAAGGAAGGCAAAGTAGCCTTTAAAAGGACGGCGGGATTTCAAAAGTATTTTGAATTACCTATACATGCAAACATTGTTAGTACATACTTATACTCTGTAGTTTGGAGACAAGCATTTCAACAAATATATGATGGGCAAGATCATATATTTTCCGATCAAATGTATGAGACTTTAAGGGTAGCTGTTGCTAAGTTAATTGAGATGTCTGAAGTACAGATTGCAGCTTCGGCGGTGTTTGCTGGACTTCCAAATATAATGTGCATTACAACTATTCATGGAGAAGAATCAAGCGATGCTGTGAATCCCAATGGGCGTGTATCAAATCCAGAGCTGATTTTCATGGGAAACTATGATTGTCTAATTTTTACAAATGAAGAGAATACATCAGGATTTAGGAAAGCGACAGGGCTAAAGATAAAGACAAGTGAAAAGACTCTTTACCTCAATCAGAATGATAAAGCGAGAATAGCCTTGATCCCTCCAGTTGATTGGCAAGAAAAGCGTAAAAAGTTTTATGATAACGAGGCAGACAAAATGATTGTAAGTGCGGCTTTAAAATTGGCTGCGCATCGAAATATACGCCCAACCTTAGCAGAAAAGATGCTTCATGAGAAGGCTTGTCAGATTAAGAGTGAAACCGGCAAAAGGTATGGTCAATGCTTTGAAGAAGCTTTCAAGGTTTTGATGTCGTAATACTGTACAATAGCATCAATTCGTCCGAAAGTTTTTAATGGTTGTCATACCAAACGTGTGCACTGGGAATGCTGTAGTTTTTGCTTTGTAGCTGTGACAAGGCTTGCTCGCGGGTCAGCCCCCATGAGCTGGACAGGTAATGCATGTGCGGTGCATGGTCTTTTTCCTTTCCTGCAATGCCTTTGAAGGTGAGGAAAAAACAGTGCCAGGTTGCTCGTTTATCCAGCATTTTCACTACTGTTGTTGATCTTTGTTCTATGAGTGCCTTTACTTGCCCTTTGGATATAGATGTATCGTCAGTAGTGAACACAGAATTGTCGGTTTCATCCTTATACGCAAACCGGGGGATGGCATCGCCATCTGTCCCGGTTGGGTTTTGAGCATAGGTGTACAAGCTGTACGTATAGCCAAGAGTGCCGGCATGAAGGATCAAGCTCATAAATACCTCGGGTGTCAGGGTTACTTTCCGGAAAAGCTTTTCTTCATCCTTCTTTCGCAAGCCGGTAAAAATAGCGGTCAGTTCATCAGGTATTTTAATAAGTTTTAATCTGTTTATCTCTGCTGCGGCCTCTTCATTTGCCTGCTTCAACACTTGGATCATAAGCCGCTTTTCGTCATCAGGAGTCATTCGATCAGCCATGGCAGGAGGAATATGCATGTAAGCCTGCTGTCTCAACTGCCCCATATTGACAAAAAGGAACTGTTCCAGTAGCTTTTGCTCCGGATTGACGAACTCAAAATCATCCCCATGGATTATATTAAAGGCGCCATTGCTGTCAGGGTCGGCAATCCTTCTTTCATACATCATTATCAGCAGTTTATATGTGAATTTACGGAAAATCCCTGTCAGCCTGTAATTTCCATCAATTCGCAAATAGCAATTAAATCAAGTAGGATTTGGTTAGATAATTGTCCCGTTTCGGGCACGAATGAAGGTTGTAAGCACTTGTTTACAACCTTTTTTATTTTAAAGGTGTCAAAGAGTGTCACATTTTCCCGCTTATTCCCAATCTCTGTTCGATTATCACCTCTTGGCACCGAATGCGCTTATTGACGCAGCAATGAAGGCGTCACTCCTTTAGGTCCATTCCAATCGAAAGTACTAAAGGAACTGGGCAGTCGTGCTATAGATTCGTAGGAGTCGAGGTACAGGGTCTTTCCATCCGCTGTGAGCACCCCGTAATAGGGAATGATCCAGATCTTTGATGGTTCAGTTACCGTGTTAACCCCGGCAAAAGTGATCCTCGAGCCATCCTGCTTGTAACGCTCTGCAAACAACACGCCGTCATCGTACGAATAATAGACTGGTTTACCGCCTTGAAAATAATTGGTAGTGCCTTGTGTGTAGAATATCATGGCGTTTACATCCGGGTACCAACCGGGTTGGGTCGGCTGCGCCCAGGTGCCTACCATGCTGGGAGCAGTTTTGGGAAAAAATTTCATCGTCCCATTGGGGATCTCGACGATCGGGTTGGAACCACCGGTAAGCGATGACAGGTCTGCATTGAACGTGTAGACCTGCGGCTTATTGAATTGTTCTTCGCCGGGCAAGTCGAACAGGATGGTTACCGTGTACTGCCCCTGGCCATCCTTTTCCACATTCGTTATTTTCCCCGTAAACTCGCGATGATATTTATTGAGGACCAGGTGCGAAAACGCAGACACTGAGTTGTCATCCCCAAACCGGAGCGAGAGCGGCCGCGGAAAATAGTGATTGCCCACCTTGGCGGTACCGGTATATTCGGTGTTGTAGAAGGGGTATTTCCCACCTCCATTGTTAGGATCATCTTTATCCTTCTTACTACAACCCGTGCTCAATACAAGCACCACAAGCGCTATGGCAGCGATCAGCGAACGAACATTCCATCTTTTCATATTAAGGTATTTACTGGCGGCGAAAATAATGTCCCGCCAAAGCCTGTAACGTAGCAATGAGCCGGCGCCAGTAACAAACGTGCCAGTGGTCGGAATTACTTATTGAAGGAACTTGCCGGCAATGAATGAGCAGGTGGTCGACACAAACAAAAAAGCCCCTGAAGTTGCTTCGGGAGCTTTTTACCTTATAAGAAACCCGGCTGTTAACCGGCTCTCTGTGTTTTGATCTTAGCGTGATTTTTTCTTCGAACTTGGTTTCTTCTGTGCTGAGCTTTTCTTTTTAGTAGGCTTATTCTTCCTGGGTTCGGCTGTCTTTTTCGACATACAATTTTAATTTATAGTTAGTGAATTACTTACTCAGCAAAGATATTCCTATAATGGTAAATATATAGCTTTGCGCAAAAAGAAGATGGCATTTTCCGGTTTGGGTTTATCGGCACAGTTAATAAGGGCTATAGACGAGCAGTCATTTACACAGCCTACACCAGTGCAGCAGCAGGCTATTCCTGCTATCTTACAGGGAAAAGATATACTCGGCATCTCTAAAACCGGCTCTGGCAAAACTGCCGGTTATGTATTGCCTATACTGGAATTGTGCCAACGCCGGGTAGAAAAGAAAGACAGGCATGTGCGGGTGCTGGTAATGGTGCCAACCCGTGAGCTGGCTATACAGGTAAATGATGTTTGTAAAACTTTCTGCGCTCATCTGTCGAATAAAATAAAAACAATGGCGGTGTATGGTGGTGTTTCCATCAACCCGCAGATGATGGCTTTGCATGGCATCGAAATATTGATAGCTACACCAGGCCGGTTGCTTGATCTGATAGACCATAAAGCAGTGCACTTGTCACAGGTAGATATACTCGTGCTGGATGAAGCCGATCAAATGCTGAACCTTGGTTTTAAAGAAGAGATGGACAAGGTGTTTCAGCTACTGCCGGCCAAACGCCAGAACCTGCTGTTCTCTGCGACTGCCAGTGATGATATTAAAGATATGCAGCGTCACCTGCTGCACCAGCCGGTAACTATTGAAGTAATAGAAGAAGAGCAAAGTATTGAACTGATTGAGCAACTTGCCTATCATGTAACCGAAGAACGAAAGGGGCCGCTTTTACGCTACCTGATCAAACAGGAAAATATGAAGCAGGTGCTGGTATTTACCTCTGCCGTAAGAACGGCAGATAACCTTACCGGCAAACTTATCAAAAATAAGATACAGGCAGCTTCTTTGCACGGGCACCTGAGCCAGACTGGCCGTCTTGAAACACTGCAACGCTTTAAAGCAGGCAAGCTGCGGGTACTGGTAGCCTCTGATCTTGCTTCGCGGGGTATTGATATTCCACAATTGCCTATAGTCATTAACTACGAACTGCCACGTTCCCCCAAAGATTATATTCACCGCATCGGCCGTACCGGCAGAGCCGGGATTCCGGGCAGGGCTATTTCACTCATATGCCCTGTTGACCAGCATCATTTTGGCATCATCCAGAAAAAGATGGGGAAAAAAGTAGAAATACTGGAAAGTGACGATATTAACCTGCAGGGCTTTTAATCAGTAGGGACCGTCGGGTACTGTTTGAATCCGATACTTTCCCTGTTTTTCCCTGGCGGGTGAAAATGGATCTTCGTTTGCTGCACTTCGTCAATCGCGATGAGATCATCGGTGTCGCCCAGCACCTCATCAATAAAGCCAAACTGCAAGGCCTCGAGGCTATTCATATACCTGTCCCTGAGAAAAAGTGCTTCAATTTCTTCCCGGCTGTGGCCGGAAAATTTTCCCATCAGGTAGAATATCTGGTTTTGCAACCGCTCCTGCTCCTTGTACGCGATGCGGACATCTTCTGTATATCCTTTCGCGCCTCCGCCTGTCGGGTGCATATGGATGGTGGCATGTGGCAGGGCGTAGCGCTGTCCTTTCGCACCTGCCGTCAACAGAAAAGTACTCATGCTGCCGCAGAATCCCATCGCTACGGTGGACACCGGTGATTTCAGCTTCCGCATGGTGTCATAGATGGCAAAGCCACCATAGACAATGCCGCCCGGGCTGTTGAGGTAAAGCATGATGGGGCTGTGATTTTCGCTATCCAGGTAGAGCAGCTGCGCTACGACCAGGTTGGCGACATTCTCTTCGATGGCCGTTCCTAAATATACGATGCGCTCCTTCAGCAGCAGACTATAAATGTCGTAGGCACCCCTGGTGGCGCTGTCAATGACGGTTGGGATGATCATATCAGGTAAAGATTGTGTTTAATTGATGTGCAAAACCGGTTTCCTCCATGAGTAGCCTGTAGATCGCTTCCAGCCGGAAGCGCTCCTGCCTCCGGGCATATTGATGTACCAGCCGGTGACAGGTGCGCTGCGCCTCGACCTTTTCGGCGAACGCCTCGTCCAACAGCATTCTTACTTCCACCTCTTTTGCTTCGGCTTCAGGGAGCTTCTGCAGCAGCCACTGGTCGATCAAACAGATCTCATTCAGTTCAGGGCGCATAAGCTTTGTTTGTTTTTATTTCTTTCCGGACCTTCTCCAGGCATTTGTACTTCTGTACAGTGGCAGACCTTGTGCCATTGAAACCAAAGCGGGCCGCAATGTCCTGCATAGAGCAATGGTCATAATAGAAAGCCTTCAATAACTCCAGGCATTTCTTCCCGCTTCTGACAAGCGATGCCCGGAGGTTTTGCTCTCTTTTCTCTATGTCCTCATCCTCTGGTTCCGCAGCATCGAACGTTTCAGGCAGTGCCACCGTTGCTCCCCGTGTACGCAGCCAACATATCCTGGCTGTCCCAAACAGGTATGCTTTCGGCGATGAATGCAGCTGTAGCCGTCCTGCTTTTTCTTTTTCCATATAGATCAGCAGTGCGTCATGAAAGGCGTCTTTTGCTTCTTCAAGGGTCCCACCTTTTCGCCGGATCATCCGGGCGACGTCCGGGAAACTGTCCCGGTACAGCTGTATGATCGGGTCTTCTATTGGTGTGATCATTTCAAGTGCTGTTTATTAATAAGTGTCTAAAAAGGTAGGAAGATCACCGCGGAGCGCAAAAAAAAGTATGATGACTGGCGTCGGACAGATTTTACATTCGTTTACAAAGGTTTTACCACGCTTTTACCACTCCCGCGAGCGGACACTGTAGGTTTGTTTCAACAACCCGGGCTTGCTTGTTTCCACTTTCATCATCACACAAATCAACATCTTATGCGATCTATCTTATTTTTCGTCTGCGTATCCTTGTGCCTGGCCGGTGCCGTCGCCTGCCGGGATAGTTCAGCGGCAGCTATCGCTGTCCCTACAGTTGCTGTTACAGCGCCGGCGCCTGCTCCCCCGGTTGGAGGTGCAGTGGGTTTTGCCCTTGTTATACCACAAAGTTTTGTCAATTGGAAGGGCGCACATGCTATGGGGAAAAATGGGCATCAAGGCTATATTAAACCCCTGACGGGCACCTTGGCTTTCGATACCAGTGGCGCTATCGTAGGAGGCTATTTTGAATTGGATATGAATACCATTACGCTTACTGACAAGAATGACACAAGCAGCGACAACGGAATAGTATCGCACCTGAAAGACCCTGACTTCTTTGATGTGAAGAAATACCCTAAGGGTACGTTTCAATTAACCAAAGCAATTAAAACTTCCAGCGATGCTTCTTATTATATCACCGGGCAACTGACCTTGCGAGCCATTACACAGGAGATCCATTTTCCGGCCACGATCGTTAAGAATGGGGAAGATATTGTTGCCACTGCATCCGTCACCATAGACCGTACGAAATGGGGGATCACCTACCAGTCAGGTAGTATATTGGGAGCCCTGAAAGACGAGTTGATAGAAGATAAGATACCGGTGTCGATGGCTTTGAGGTTTCGCCAGCAGTAGGAGTAACTCAATATTTAAATACGCGCCTGATCTCATCGAGGAAGGCTTCCTTCTTCCGGCGGCTGATCTCTATCTCTGCCTTATTGCTCATGATGACACTGCCGCCTTCTCCCCGCTGATACTCGCGTACGTGGAGCAGGTTGATGAGAAAAGACTTATGGACCCGCAAAAAAGTGGTACTCCGCAACAGTTCCTCGTATTCGATCAACGCTTTGGAGACGAGCACCGTTTTGCCTCCTTCTATGTGAAACAAGGTATAGCTTCGGTCCGCCTCGCCGTAAATGATCTCTGACAACTTAACAATGATGAATCCTTTTAAGGTAGGCAGGCATAGCCGCATATCGGCGGGCGTGCCTGCTTTTTCCAGGTTGTGCAGCAGTGTGTCCGACTGCGCGCCTTTCTTTTCTTCCCGTATGCGTTTTTCAGCCCGCTGTACTGCCTCTATCAACCGGTCTTCGTCTACCGGCTTCAGCAGGTAATCAACTGCGCTGAACTGCAGGGCCTGCAGCACATAATCATTGAATGCGGTAACGAAGATCACTTCAAAGGAGTTCGTGTCCAGGTCCGACAGCAGATCGAGGCCCGACTTGCCGGGCATCTGTATATCGAGAAAAACAAGGTCTGGTTGCAATGTATTGATGCGCTCTTTGGCCACGGCTGCGCTGGTAGCCGTGCCTGCTACCTGTACCCCGGGGCAATGCTTTTCCAGCATGCGTTGCAAAGTACGCAGTCCATCCATTTCATCGTCTACAAGAATAGCTTTCATATAGAGAGTTTAAGCTGTTATGATATTCAATTCCAGAATGGCCTTTGTACCAGTCTGGTGTCCGCCCACTTCCTTCAGGTCAACGATGGACAAGGTACAGGCCGTATGGTATTTTTCATTGAGGATATGAATTCTTTTGCGTAGGTTTTCCAGGCCAACGGACCGGTGTACAGTCCGGCTCTCCCTGCGCATTTGTTCTGCCTGACGAATGCCGATACCATTGTCAAGGATAATGCACCGCAGCCGGTGGTCCGATACCTGGAAGCATACTTTTAACCTTTTTTCCCGCTCTGCAGGCATTAATCCATGCCAGATAGCATTTTCTACCAACGGCTGTATCATCATGGAAGGGAACAATAATTCCGCTGCATCTACAGACTCTTCCATATCGATCCCATAACTAAAAGTGTGGTCAAAGCGAAGCCGCTCCATGTCCAGGTATGCTTTGAGGTATTGGATATTGTCGTGCAGCGTAACAAAGGTTTCCTTGGAATGTTCCAATGTCATGCGGATCATCAGCGCAAACTTGCTGAGGTAGCGCGACGCGGTATCGTTGTCGCCTTCAAGGATCATCCGCTTGATGCTGTTCAGCGCATTGAACACAAAATGTGGGTTCATCTGCGCTTGCAGGGCCGACAGCCGGGCTTCTGCCAGTTGTTCATTAATACCCGCCAGTTCCTGTTGTTTGGCCTTCAGGGATTGATTAGCTTCCAACTGTTTAAGGGTGTTGCCCAGGAGGGTGGCAATCGTTGTCATCATTTTAACATGCCTATCATTGAAATAGTGTGCCTGGCTGTGCTCACTATCGATCACTCCCAGCAGTTCGCCATTGTGAATGATGGGGACCGTTAGTTCACTCAACCGGAAACAATCATCTATCCGGTAGCGCGGATCTTTCCGGGTATCATTGACAACAAGGGGCTTGCCCGTAGTGACGACATGGCCTACAATGCCCTGACCCGGACTTACGGTAAAGCCGGTTGTCTTTACCACGCCGTTCACACTTTTCGGACCATACGCTGCGCGCTGTATCAGTTGAGTCTTATCATGATTCCACAAATAGATGATGCAATCTTCATAATGCAGACTGCCGATCAGTCTTTCCGCCACATCCGACAATATTTCGTCTTCCGTTCTTTTGCCAGCCAGTGAAGTGGAGAAGTAATGGGTGATCTGCTCCAATTCAAACTGCGCTTTGTAATCATCTGCCCGTAGTTTCTCCATTTGCGTGTTGACCATTTCCTTTTTGCGCGCTACCGATGTGCGCCAGCGCACCAGCCTATAGACAAGCCACAGCAGCACCAGGCCACTGACGATGATAAACCAGGTGCTGAGCCAGAACGGTCCTGCCACGTTGATGTCCAGCCTGGCTACTTGGGCGGGCCAACGATGGCTGTCCGGGCTTACGCGTACCTCCAGGCGGTGCCGGCCAGGCGACAGGCCGGATATGGAAAAGGACGATTCTGTGCCAAGTTCCACCCAGGTACTATCTTCCACATCAGCCAGCCGGTAAGCATATCGCTGGGAGGCGCCATCAAAAAAATTGATAGCACCCACGGCTATGTTCAACTGCCGCTTGTTCCAGGAAGTCGAAACGGTCTTAGCAGGCAAATACGTAGGAGTATCGCTGCCTACAATTACCTGTTCAATAAAAATCCTGGGTGCCATGGCGCTCCTTGAAATTGCGGAGGGATCGAAGCGCGCAATGGCATCGGCAAATCCGATATAAAGCATGTGCTGCGCACTGTCATAATAAAATCGGGAACCTCTGTTGACGGGAGAGGCCGGAAATCCATCTTCTGGTCCGTAATTACGTATCTCGTAGTTGTTGATATCTATGGAAGAGATGCCGGAATAACCGGCCATCCATACTTTACCATTCAGGTAATACAATGCCGAGAGCTGATCATGGGGAAGGCCATTCTTTTTGGTAAAATGCCGGAAGGAACCTGTTTGTGGTGAGTAGGCCACGAGGCCGTTGTTCTGCACACTGATCCAAATCGTATGATGGTTATCGAATGTAAAGGCGGCTACCTGTTTGTCCGGTATTTTGATAAAAGGGAAGGTATCGATGTAGCGGTCATATTGCTGCAGGCGTCTGTTGTACCGTGCCAGACCGTGACGTGCCATCCAGATATTCCCCTCTTCGTCTTCTTCAATGGCGACAGGGGCATCCAGCAGCCTGGGCAAACCCGGCAGGATATCAAAGGTGCGGGTGGACGCCCGGTACCGGTAAATACGGTGTGCGCTGATCCAGATATCATCATGGTTATCGCGGTTGATATTTTGCACCCAATATTGAGATGGTACCCAGCCCGGTGGTGTGAGGGTGGAATGTCGGCCTGTTTGTGGATGGAAGATGAACGGTATGGTAGCTGTCCCGACCAAGATCGTTTTATCCTGCATGGGTAGCAGGGCGGTGATATTGTCCAGTCCCAGACTACCAGCCGTTGCAAAATGAATGAGCTTTTCAAACTGCAGACTGGCCTTATTGAACACTGCCAGGCCCGATCCGCGGGTGGCGGCATATACTTTATCGCCTGTGGCAATCACATCATCAAAAGCGGCTTGCGCCAATTGATTATATCCGGGCATCCGGCCGGTTCGCACCGTGGAGGCAGACAGGCGCTGACGCAGCAATCCTTTGTTGGTGGCAATCAGCAAGCGTTGTTCATGGTCCAGCAACAGATCGTTGCAAACATATTCTTTCAGCGCAGGAACCAGCGATATAACTGGTGGAGCAGTATGACTGCTGTCAAAATGGATCTGCACCAGTCCTGCCTGTTGCAGGGTCACCAGAAACGTATGATCATCCTGCGCGATCAGTCTGGACCGCCAGCCGGCATCGTCCAGCCCTTTTGGCCATGGCGCGCTCACTACTACATTTTTGTTATGGCGCATGTCCAGATAGTGCAGCAACCGGCTCATAGGATCGTACACAAACATTCGCCCGGGTTCTATTTGTATAAAACCGAAGGGTACCTGCGGGTAAGAAAGAAAATGCGCCAGCGCGGGAATTTCTTTATCGCGCAGCTTATGAAAACTTTTGATGGTTTTATCATACAGGTAAAGCCCATCAATAGCGGTGACCAACAGCCGATGATCGTCCAGTTCCAGCATCTTTCCGCCGAATACGAGATGGTTGACCGCCACAAGGGAATCGGGATAATAATCGAACCGGTACACCAGGCTGTCCTGCCTAAAGTGGTAAAACCCTGACCTGGATAAAACGAAGATGTTTCCTGCTGTATCGCCAATGGCCTGCAAAGTCATATTGAATTTGAACGACGACCTCGGGTCCTTATAAGGGATAAACAGGTTTCGGCGCTGGCCGGTTTTCGTGTTTATAATGTGCACCCCCGATCCTATCATGGCGAGCTGGTGGTCGTCGAGTCTGCAAATGCCCATCAGTTCCTCCGAAGGCAATGAGCCGGCATCGTCTGTGCTATGGTATTGTAAAAAACGATGACCGTTGAAGCGATTTAATCCCGACCGGGTAGCGATCCATAAAAAACCGATGGAGTCCTCTGCTATGCCCATCACCGAATTGTGCGACAATCCCTGTTCTGTAGTGTATTGTGCAAAATCACGGTTTTGTAATGGTTGAGACAGGCCGGTACCGGCCCATAGCAATAAGATGGTTGATAGTAACAATAATACTTTATTCATGGACACAGCGGATGACCACTAAGTTACTAATTACCCCGCAGCGGATAACATGACCACAGGTCTTCCCATGGTGGGGCCGTCGCAGGGAGCATCAGGACCGCCGTTCATGGCCCGGGTTCCGCCGTTGGTTGTTCCCCACCATCCAAATATTCATGGCAGCCTCACTCCTTTCGGAAGAAATATGCCGCCGCTGGGAAAAGCGGGTCCCACAACGCCTGCAAACGATAGTAGGTTTGCAGTACGAAAAACGAATAACACATGCCAAAATATATTATCGAAAGAGTGGTGCCAGGTTCAGGAGCACTTACAACACGGTCGTTGCAAAAGATAGCCCGCTCCTCTTTTGACGCCATCACACAAATGAGTCATCGTATTCAATGGGTAGAGTCCTGGGTAACTGCCGATAAGTGGTTTTGCCTGTACATTGCGCCAGATGAGGATACCATCCGCGAACATGCTACGCTGGTTGGATTCCCGGCAGACGCTATTTATGAAGTAATGGCGCGGGTAGACCCTGTCACCGCGGAAGGTCATATCCCCTGGCCTTCCTTTGGCCTCGATGATTGCTGACAACTGTCCATTCATTTTTTAACCATAAAGTATAACCATGAAAGTTTCATCAAACAGGATGAAGAAGTTATTTATTGTCTCATCCGCCGCCAGCCTGCTGTTGATTATGACAGCCTGCAAAAAAGATCACATTGATAATTCCCCCTCCGGCGACGATGTTATTGAAAAGTATGTGCCGAACCTGCCGGCTGCAGCCGTACAGCAACTGAAGGATGCCAAAGAAGCCACGATGCGTTACCGCTCCCTCAAGGCTGCCATTGCCGACGGCTATGCAGATATCAACGTGGTGACGCAGAACATGGGCTTTCACTACATGAAAGCGGCACTGGCCGACACGGTGTTCGATCCTAAAAAGCCAGAGATACTGGTGTACAACAAACAGCATAACGGCGACACTGCCCTGGTGGCCATCGAATATGCGGTGCCCATTCCATTGATGCCTAACCAGGCGCCTGAAGGTTTTGCCGGTGGCGCCGACACCTGGACCTACAGCACTACATTCAACTTATGGCTGCTGCACGCCTGGGTGTTTGAGTACAACCCGCTGGGCGTTTTTACACCTACTAACCCTAATGTACACCTTCATTGATGCTTAACTTTTAAATTAGTAATATGAAACAGTTATTTATTGCAGTCTTATTAGCCGGTATCTGCGCACTGCATGCACAGGCGCAGTCCAATACGATAGCCAGCCATCTTTACCTCGACATTCACCGGCTCGTGCCCGGACAAGTAAAAGCTGCTGATGTGGCTGCTGCTCATCAGAAAGACCTGGCGGTGCAAAACAAATACAACGTACGTTTTATCAAATACTGGGTAGATGAAAAGCAAGGCCTGGTATATTGTTTATCCAGCGCACAGGACTCTGCGGGTATCCGGCAAACTCATCGGGAAGCGCATGGCCTGCTGCCTTCAGAGATCATGTCCGTGAAAGACGGCAAAGCTGGCAAGGAAACAGCGGGAAAGACCTATTTCCTCGATATCCATGAACTGGGGGCCGGTAACGTGAAAGCAGCCGACGTGGCAGCGGCCCACGAAAAAGATCTGCTGGTGCAGCAGCAGTTTGGCGTCAACTTCATAAATTATTGGGTGGACGAGCAACGTGGTATCGTGGTATGTCTTTCACAAGCTATGGAAGCAGATGATGTAGTGAAGACACACAAAAATGCACATGGATTGATACCGGTGTCCGTGACGCCGGTAAAACAGGGTCAATAGTTCAGAAAGGGGTGTTATGATGAGCAAAGGCCGTCTCTAAAATTACCTGAGGCGGCCTTTAATATCTTAATCCTGTTATTACAATAAAAAGTATGCGTATCCAGAAGGCGTTAATCCTTCTTTAATCTGCGATTGGGTTGTAAATTGCGGCGCCGAAAGACTACGGCACCCGAACCAGCATCACAACCTATGTATCGCTTTGTTGTACCCTTACTATTGCTTTTTGCAATGCCTATCCTGTCCTATGCCCAAAAGGAACCCGCTATCCTTTGTGGTCAGCAAACCATTACCCAAAAGCTGTTCCGCGACAATCCCCTGCTGAAGCAAAACCACGATCGCGCAGAGCAACAACTGCAAGACTTCAATATCGCCGTCCGCAATGGCAAGTCCAGGATGCAACGCACGGCCGCCGTCGTTTCCCTGCCAGTAGTAGTGCACATCATTCACAACAACGGTATCGAGAACATCAGTGACGCCCAGGTACTTACCGGCATACAACACCTCAACGAAGCGTTTGCCAATACCGGCTACTATGATCCGGCAGATGGCGTGAATACCCAAATACAATTTTGCCTAGCCCAGCGCGATCCCAACGGTAACGCGACCAATGGTATTACCCGCAATGTATCCACTTATACAGAGATGGGAGGCGCGGATTATTATTCCGATGACCAGAACGTGAAGAACCTCAACCGCTGGAACCCTAATTGTTATATCAATATCTGGCTGGTACGAACTATCCCCGGCTCTGTAGCCGGCTATGCCTACCTGCCTTCGGCGCACGGCATGAGCATGGATGGTATTGTGATGGAAGCCACTTTTTTCGGCGACTCATACGCCAGCAGTACGGTCACCATCCACGAGATGGGACACTACCTCGGCCTCTACCATACTTTTGAAGGTGCCTGTAAGAATGATGATTGTGCGGTAGACGGCGACAGGGTTTGTGATACGCCGCCCGATCAGTCCACTGCTGTTGCCAATTGTGCTACCGGCATGAACAGCTGCTCCACCGATAACTTATCAGGCTTTGGTACCGATGTGAGCGACCTGGTGGAAGATTATATGGACTATGGCAACCTCAATTGTATGAAGGTGTTTACCCAGGGACAGGCCGACCGGATGAACTGGCATATCCAAAACGTGCGCAGCAGTCTGCTCAACTGCAAATCTTGTATGAGCCCCTGCCCCACCCCCATTACGGCCAACTTCAATTCTTCGGCTACCAGTGTTACTGCAGGTACGAACATTAACTTCACCAACAGCTCCACCAATGCTGCCGGTTATGAGTGGTATGTCAACAATGTGCGACAGGCCACCACTACTCAATTCTCGTATACATTCAATGCTGCTGGTACGTATACTGTGAAGTTGCGGGCTCTTTCCAACAGTTCCTTGTGCAGTCCGGGAGAGAAAACAGTTACTATTACTGTTACCTGCCCTGCCAATGCCGCCTTTACACCTTCGGTCGTTACTGCCCCACCCAATACCAGCATCAGTTTCACGAATGGCAGTAGCGGCGCCACCAACTACACCTGGTACATCAACGATGTGCAGCAAGCCACCACCACCGACCTAACTTATACTTTTATCAGTGGCGGGTTTTACAAGATCAAGCTCATAGCTGCTGCTGGCGCCTGTCGCGATTCTATCACCAAACTTATCCGCATCAAGGATGCCTGCAATGAATATACTTTCCGTAAATCGTATGGCGGCACCGGCATCGATATGGCACATGATGTGCAACCAACCACCGATGGTGGTTATATCCTTGCCGGCAGCACCACCAGCTATACCGGTTCTTCAGAAGCCTTCCTGCTTAAACTGGACAACCAGGGCAATCAGGTATGGTTCCATTTCTTTGGTGGCACAGGCGCTGATTTGTTTAAAAAAGTGATCGTCACCAGCGATGGTGGTTACCTGGCCGTGGGGCAAACCAAATCCTATGGTTATACGACCGGGGCTGTGATGGTGGTGAAGACCGATGCCACCGGCATGGAAGAATGGCATCAGTATTATGGGGAGAACTCCGCCAACGGTGAGATCGGTAATGGTGTCACTGCTACCAGGGATGGAGGCTATGCCATTGCAGGGTCTCAAAACGCAGGCACTACCGGTATCACTGCGAATATGTTGGTGTTCAAGATCAATGCAACAGGTGGCCTGCAATGGTCGAAAGTATATGGCACTGCCGATACTGACCATGCTACCGACATCATCGAGGACAACGGTGACCTGATCGTTGCCGGTTATACTGCCAGCGGAACGGTTTTCCAGGATGGGGTGCTTATGAAGCTGAGCGCTACCGGCACGTTGCAATGGACAAAGATGTATGATATCGGCTTCCAGAACAGTTATATGAGCACGCAGATCTACCGGCAAGGCAATCATTACCTGGTAACGATGCCTACCTACAACGACCTCACGCTGACCAACGGCCGCCGGCTGTACGCCTGTAAGATCGACCTACAGGGCAACCTGCAAAGTGTTGTTGTTGCCGGTTCGGGTAATACCCCCAATAACAGCAATGAACTGGCCATCCCTTTGCCGGATGGCGGCATGATGACCATACAGGGTGAACCGGGCACAGTCAACAGCAGCCTTTATTTCATGAAAGCCGATGCTTCCCACAATTTCGAGTGGGGCAAAAGGCATGTAGACCCTGCCCGGCAGGAAACAAAGGCCCTGCGGCAAACGGCAGATGGAGGGTTCATCTCCGTAGGGCATATTAACACCGGAGGGAATACAGATATTTATGTGGTAAAAACGGATGCAAGCGCCAATATCCCCAGTTGTACGGTAATACCGGGCGCGGACGGCCACCCGGTCAATTATTTTTCTACGACCACACTCAACTGGACAACGAACCGTAATGCGAGTTTTCCCCTGACACCTGCGGCAGTAGTTACAGGACAGGTCACCATAGCTATGCGAAGTATTTGTGCTTACAGCACGCCCTGTTCGGTGCCGGATTCCTGCTCCCAACACAGCAGCTTCCGGAAAACGTATGCTACTTCAGGTAACGAGGTAGCGAAAGACATCGTTGGCCTGTTGGATGGCAATTACATCATGGCCGGTGAAATGACCGCGCCAGGCAGATTGGATCTGGATGCGGTGCTCGTCAAGATCAATATTTATGGCGATACGCTCTGGACAAAACGGTTTGGCGGGCAAGGCAATGACGGATTTCTGCGCGTGCGGCAATCCAGCGATGGAAACAGCATCTATGCGGTTGGTTATACAAATTCCTTTGGCGCTCCACAGCGTGCCGCCTATGTGGTAAAGGTCGACAACAATGGCAACTTTCTTTGGTACAATACCCTCGGCGGTAATTCAGCAAATGGCGATATAGCTAACGATATCACGGAAGGCAGAGATGGTGTTTTATATATTGCCGGCACACATAATACAGGTCCCGCTTCCGATATGTTTATTGCAGACCTTACTGCTTACGGTGGCAATGGTTCCTATATGTATGCCTTCGACAATGGCGGCGAAGAAGTGGGTACCGGTATTTCTGCTATTAACGACTCCGTGATGATCACAGGTTATATGCGTTCGCAGTATTTCAATGATGCCTTTGTCGTTAAATTTAATACGGACTACCGGACGGTTGTTTGGTCCAAAAAGTTCGACCGATTGCAAGGGAATGATGTATTTGACCGCATTTATAAAACAGGCGCCGGATTCCTGGTCAATAATACCTACGGCACAGACTTTAACAACAACGGCTTCAAGCATGGTATTGTGCAAATGGATTTCAACGGCAATATCACCAATGCCTGGATGAATACGACAGCCACTGTGCACAACGGACCCCATTCGCTGACTCCCACCATCGATGGCGGCTTTGCGGTGGTGGAAGCCACCAACAATGCCAATAGCGATGCTTACCTGTATAAGTTTGACGCGAATGGCAACCGGCAAATGGGCAAGCAATTTACCCAGCCTGGTATGGAGCAGATGCACCACGTGGTACAACACGACGACGGCAGTTACCTGATGGTTGGTACCGCTCCCACCGAGATGTTTGTCATTAAAACGGATGTAGCCGGTAATACGGCAGGCTGCGGCACCGACAGCAGTGATGCCCTGCTATCTTCCTCTCCCATGACAGTACAATCCTTCACTTGGAACAGTGTTGCCAACATAGGCAATTTCCCCTTTTCTGAGACAAGGGCCGATCAGTGGACGGTTCCGGTGGTAACCACTGCCCTTTGTAATTATGCTCCGTGTGAAGTGCCCGATACCTGTGATACCTATACCTGCGATACCGTCTTTATTACGGGAAGGGATACCACTTGCGTGCTGCCTGGCAATACACAAGTGTATACCGCGCACCGTAACGCCAACTGTACAGGTACTATTACCTGGACGGTTGATCCGGTTTATGCAGACATTGTAGCCACCACTGCTACCACCATTGAATTGCGATTCAAGAAAGCTGATAGCGTAATGCTGTATGCTGAGATCGTGAATGACTGCCGGATCATAAAGGACAGCATGAAGATCTACCTGTTTGCTTCTCCCACATCGATCGATCTGGGGCCAGACAGGCAGTTGTGTCAGGTAAGCACCTCCGTGCTACGGGCAGGTGGCGGGTTCCGGTCTTACCGCTGGCAGGATGGTTCTGCCGATTCAATATTTACAGCTTATAATGCTGGCACTTACCATGTTGAAGCATACGACTATTGTGGTAATGTATACAGGGATACCATCGTGATCAGTCAGGCGCCCGCGGTTGCTTTTGATCTTGGTCCCGACCTGCTCATTTGCGACAAGGATACAGTTGCAGTTACTGCTCCGGCTGGTTTTACAAACTACCGCTGGAGTGCCAATTATAGAGTGAACAGCATCTATGGTCAAACGATAAAGGTATTTACAGACACCGATACGCTGTATAGTGTTACAGCAGAGAAAGCGCCTGGTTGTATTGTTACAGACACCATTCGTATAGCCGTGAAGAAGGTACCGGTGATCGATCTTGGCAATGATACCAGCTTTTGCAAGGGAGGTTCTTTTACACTGGACGCAGGCACTGGGTTTAGCAGTTATACTTGGAATACACAGGCCACTACACAACAGATTACCGTGGCGGCAACAGGCAGCTATACAGTTGCTGCCCTGTACTCCAATGGTTGCTATGCACGGGATACGCTGGTGGTGAGCCGGGGGCGTGGATGTGCCAATAAATTCTATATCCCCGATGCCTTTACACCTAATAATGATCATCGTAACGATGTGTTCAGGCCTGTGATTGATGGTCAACTGGCGCAATTCAGGCTCACTATTTTCAGTCGCTGGGGAGAAAAGATATTCGAAACCACCAATGCTACTATTGGCTGGCGGGGGGATTGGAAGGGCCAGCTCATGGGCACGGGCAGTTATGTGTGGGTATGTACGTTCCAGTTTGAGGACAGCGACCAACCGGTTCAAACAAAAAGAGGTCTTGTTACCCTTGTGCGCTAACTATAAAGCAAGGTCATTCGCTATTGAACTTCATATTGCTCCTTAAAGGTTAGTGCTTTTCCTTTTTGGGAAACGATTTTCTGGAGCGTTGCCAGTAAAAGCATGATGCCGAAGTCGCACATATCATTCAGGTGCTTCATGTATTCATGCAGGTCTCTGTCTATATTCTCGAAAAATGGCTCACGCGCCACTTCCATGGAGCCATGTACAAACTGGCTTCTCAAATCATACAAGGTATTGATCTTCTTCCTGAGTTCATTTTTGTGGGTGGCAGGCTCTCCCAAAAAGAGGAAGATCCTGTTGCGCAATGTGTTCAATACCGCATCTTTGGGCGTATCATATAAGGCCTCCAACGAGTGTGTTATCCATAATAAATTCGCAGGAGAAAACGGGCCATCCCCTTTGCCAAAGTTTATGAGGGCAAAAATGCATCGTTGAATATTGGTAGAGGCTTTGGCTTTTAAGATAATATCAAGGCTCTTATACCAGTCTACTACCTCTATCAGGGGCATAAAGGCCACTTTGGGCCAGTGGTTTAATTCTCCGGTTGTTTCCCAAAATGTCTCGAATGGGTTGGAACTCAATGAAACATTGGATGGACCCATTTCGTAGGTATTACTTTCTATGCATTTGAGTTCTGCCTGGAAAATATTAAAAGTTCCCGGAGCTGCGATATTCATGGTGATGTACATCATTTCAATAAACCGGATAATAAAGTATTCAGAGAATGACTTCATCAATGTGGGGTTACCTTGTATATGAATGATCAGCTCATCTGCTTCGTCGATGGAAAACTCAAATTGTGACTCAAATTTGCTCCAATCTGTAGTAATCACAATTTTGTCCTGCCCATAATAGAATTCAAAGACAGAAAATATTTTACTTGCCTGCACCCAACAATCTAACAGATGTTGCTCGAAGTCCTCAGCAGGTTCATATGTGAAAAAGTCAGGAGGAGAAATAGTGATAGAATACTTTTTACTGGCAATCTTAGCTGATTTGCTCATATAGGTTTTATTATTACTAAATGCAATTACCGGTAAAATAAATATAAACCATTATGGTTAAAAAGCCCATGGAAATTATTTGCTGATTGCCGTATTTAGATCATATTTGAAGGATGCATAAATACCTCCTTATTCTTTTCTTGTTATTAGTAACTCATCACGTACATAGCCAATCGATCAATGCAAAACAAGGTAAGCTGCTTGACAGCCTGACGCAAGTAGCTACCGGGAATTACTATACCGATATTCATAGCATTATAATTGCAAAGGATGGGAAGCTGCTATATGAAAAGTATTTCAACGGATGGAACAAAGATTCTGTGCACGATTCCCGTTCGGCTTTTAAATCTATTACCAGTCTACTGGCCGGTATTGCTGTCGATAAAGGGCTTATCAATGTGAACCAGAAGGTATACTCCTTCTTTCCTGAGTACAAGAACTTCTCCGGCAATAATACCTGGAAAAAGGACATGACGATTGCGCACCTGCTACGCATGGAGTCAGGGTTTGACTGCGAGGAGTTTGATGGCGATAAAGATTGCGAAACCGATATGATGGGGTCCAAAGACTGGGTTAAGTTTTCCCTCGATCTTCCTATGAAGTACAAGCCGGGTACGGTTTGGGCCTACATGTCGAGCGATCCTATGATCATCAGCGGGATCATTAGCCGGGTGTCCAAAATGTCTATTATGGACTTTGCTAAGAAGTATCTGTTCGATCCACTGGGCATCAAACATTACAGATGGACAGTTGATCCCAGCGGGCATGGCATGACGGCCGGTTCGTTTTATATCCTGTCTTCCGATTTTGTGAAAATAGGTCAAATGATACTTCAGAAAGGAATGTGGAAGGGACAAAGGATCGTATCTGCGGCCTGGCTCGCGCAATCCACCCACGCGCCTATTCCTATCAAGGATTTCTCGTTTACCAAGTTTAGTAAGTCTGCTGTTGCCATTCCGCAGCCTTCTTATTATGGCTACTATTGGTACAAAGAAGAGATCAGGACGAATGCCTTCCGGGAAAATGTACTCTTTGCATCGGGCAACGGCGGCCAATACCTGATGGTGATCGAACGGCTGGGTCTCACTGTCGTTTTCACGCAAGGGAACTACAACTCCTGGAAAGCCAAGAAAGCGTTTGATCTCATGGCAAGGTTTATTATTCCTGCTTTCGAGCCATGATCGATCCGGTAACTGTGATTTAAAATGCTGCCCGCAGGGCTATGATGAAATTACTTCCCGCTGCCACTATGCCCGATGAATAGGGCCTGTAACGCTGATTGGTCATGTTTTCCCAACCTGTCGTTACCAACAGATTTTGTATAACCTGATAAGATGCTTTCAGGTTTAGTGTATACCATTCCGGCGAATAAGGTTTGCCATTCCCGTCTATTGCGTAGATGTTGGTTTTTTCCCGTTCAGTCGGCGCGAGGTCTTCGTAGCTTATTTCGCTATTGTATATTGCAGTAGCTTCAAGGGTGAGCTTATTTTGTTTGTAACGCAGAGAACTGCTGCCGTAAAAGGGTGGCGCATGACGTAGCGGCACCTGCTCATCTTTTACATCGTCGGTTTCTTTCCCTTTGATCCAATTGGCATGTGTTTGTAATGATAAGTGCTCTGTAAAGAAAACTTCAAGGCCTGCCTGTAGACCCCAAACAGATGCCCTTGCTATATTTTGCAGTGCTTCCACGCGGCTTGGTGTGCCACCAAAATCAATGCTGTCCTGCCCATTCAAAGTAAACGGGCGGCGAACGATCGCATTGTCGAGGATCGTGTAGAAGGCATTTAATTCCAGGTTAAACTTCTTGTCTATCTTTTTGATGATCCCTGCTTCGAAATTCCAGGCATATTCAGGCGTCAACCCGGGATTGGGGATCGTGATATTGCCTGGAGTGCTTTCAAACAGTTTGCCTATATCATCCACATTCGGCATGCGGTAGCCGCTTGAAATATTTCCTTTCAATTGCCAGGTGGCCGACGGGCGGTATACCAATCCCGCACTACCGGTAAATGCTCCATCTTTCAAGTCTGTCTTCCGGTAGGGAAATTTAATAAAACCGGTATCGAATGATGCGCTCAGTGTATTGTAACTATACCGCAGGCCAGTGGTTATTGTGAGCTTAGGTGCAATGTTGATCTTATAGCTGCCATAAATACCTGCTGTGCTCCATTTGCTTCCATCGGGATACCTGCTTACGTAAGGATTCGATATTCCGGTGTTGATATTGGTTGTTACGCCGGTTGAACCGACATTGTTGTGCACATATTCAAGTCCATAGAAGAGCTGGCCTTTGCCCAGCATTTTATTAGCATCGACATTTATGCTGATGGCGTCAACTGTTTCGGTTTGTGTATTCCTGTTCAGGTTGTTCCGTTGCCGGTCAGTCCGGCTTTCTTTATAATCCTGGTAGCCAATTACAAGTCTTACTTCATCGTATACCGGGCTTTTCTTATTGTAAAGTACCTGCAGACTATGCATGCGCCACAGCATAGGACCGTAGTACCATTCAGCAAACCGCAGGTTCCCATTTCTGTATAGAGTAAGCCGGTCGTATCGTGGTGCATCACCGGTGCCGGCATAGGTAAAGCTGTATTGGAAGTTCAGGTGCTCGTTGGGTTTAAAGCGTACCTTTTGCAAGAAGTTCCATTGTTCGTAGCCACTGAAGCGTTGAATAAGCGGATTACTGTTGGGTACGATTGCGTCTGCATTGTTTTCTCTTACTACGTATTCCGGGCGAAGATAAGTTGGCGCAGGTCCATGTTTACCCATTTTAAGATCATCGAATTTACTGTAAGAAACAGATGATAACAGTGCCCACTTTTGCCATCCGATATTTACATCGGCGTGCAGGGTGTTCTCCCTGTTAGCAGTGGAGTATCTTGCCAGTGCGCTTCCTTTTATCAATGTCTTTTTATCAGTAGCGAGGCGCGGCTCCAGGGAATGAAAATCCATTACGCCTCCAATAGCGTCGCTGCCGTAGGTGAGCGAACCGGGACCAAAGACCACTTCAGCGGTTTCTATGCTTAGCGGGTCAATGCTGATCACATTCTGCAGGTTACCGCTTCTGTATATGGCGTTGTTCATTCGAACGCCGTCTACTACCAGCAACACGCGGTTGGTGGCAAAACCTCTGATCATAGGGCTGCCTCCGCCAAGCTGGCTTTTTTGAATAAACACCGTTCCTGTCTGTCCCAGCAGGTCGGCTGAAGTTTGCGGATTATTGCTGATGATCTGAGACCGGCCTATCTTATATATCTTATTGGGTATTTCACTCATCTTCACCTCCCACTTGTTGACTGAAACAATTACTTCTTCCAGTTGCTTGTGTGTGGAAGTCGTGTCAACCTGTGCAAACGAAAACGTGTAGCTACAAAAACCTGCGATGGAAAGTATTGTCTTTTTCATTTCAGTCAATATAAACCTATCTCCGCAGTTTCTTCCGCTTCGAAAGCGGCATTGTTATCAACTTGTTAATTGGTGATTATAACTGGCCAATATCATTTCGCTGTCAATACATCAATAAAAACTACTTTTAAAAGATCACTATTGCCGGGCCAGAAGCTTGTTCTGGCCCGGCATTTCCTGAACTTAAAGCAAGTGACATGAAAGTTATTATTCCGCTTACGTGCAGTCTGTTATTTTCGGCAACGGTGTATTGTCAAAACGGTCTTTCGACAAATACAAATCCGGAGGCTGCCAGGCCCGTGAAATATGATGTTTCGCCACGGCTGGCTTTAGTGTTGCCTTCTGCTGAAGATAGCCTCACACCCCCATCTCCCATAGCTGCTATAACAAACCGCGCCATCGACAAAGCGCCGGTGCAAAAGACAAGATTCGCGAATGCCAATGTTGAGCAAAACTATTTCGGTAAGCGTGCCGCGCCTGAACTGCTGACGAGTTTTGAGGGGCTTGGCGAAGGTTTTCAGGGGCCACAAGGCACGGCTACCATGCGTAATCCTTCTGATAACACCCTTGCTGTTGGCCCGGACCATATCGTGCAAATCGTAAATACCAGGATGGCCATTTTTACGAAGAAGGGCACCCGCTTTGAGGAAACGGGAAAGGTATTGTATGGCCCTGGTGAAACGAGGAATGTTTTCAAGGGCTTTGGTGGTCCTTGTGAAAAGATAAACAATGGTGATGCGGTGGTGCGCTATGATCAGCTTGCCGATCGCTGGCTGATCGTGATGCCTACTTTTACGCGCGCGCTTTCGCGGCACGATAGCTCTGTAAAACTGCCGCAGCCCGGCAAGGCTGAGTTGCTGTATCAGCCACCGCCATCGGTAGGCGATACAGCCCAAATCCGGAGAGTTAGTCCCCGGCCCCCGGCAACGGAGGGAAGTACTTATTGTATGTGCTATGCCATCAGTACCGGTCCCGATCCTTTTGGCCCTTACTATCGTTACGAGTTTAAAAGGCAATTGTTTCCTGATTACCCGCGCCCGGCGGTATGGCCAGATGGTTATTATACTTCTACCAGCACAGGCGATGGCGTAATCGAGCGGCATGCTTATGTGGTGGACCGGGAGAAAATGCTGAAGGGTGAAGAAGCCACTGAGCAATCTTTTATTATTAAGGATGTCAACTTTTTGATCAATGCAGACCTGGATGGTAAACAACTTCCTCCACCTGGTGCGCCCAATATTATGATGGCCGCAGGAGGATCGCAATTGAATAATAATTTTACCGATGATGGCATTTATGTGTGGAAGTTTCATGTGGATTGGAAGGACCCTGCCAAAACGAAGCTGGATGGTCCGGTGAAGATACCTGTAGCGCCTTATACTTATTTGTGTAATGGCCAGCTGACCAAATGCGTACCGCAGCCGGGTACGGATGTGCGGCTCGATGCGCAAGGTGATAAACTGATGGCGCGCCTGGTGTATCGCCGGATTGGTAAACAGGAATCCATTGTTGGTCTGCATTCTGTGAATACTGCTTCCGGTGGTGGCGGGGTGCGCTGGTATGAGTTCCGGGTAGACAAGGACCGGAATGTGAATCTTTTCCAACAAGGCACTTATGCTCCCGACAACAACTACCGATGGATGGGCAGTGTGGCCATCGATGGAAAGGGAAATATTGGGATCGGCTATTCTTTTGGTGGTGCGTCGCATTTCCCGGGCCAACGTTTTGCAGCGCGTCTGGCGGGTGATAAAAAGGGTGTACTGACTTTGAATGAAACGATCTTAGTGGTGGGTGAAGCTGCGCAAACGTCTACGCTTCGCTGGGAGGATTATACGCAAACGGCCATCGATCCCAGCGATGACAGAACGATCTGGTATGTGGGGGATTACCTGAAAGTGAATGCCAAGAATTATTCAACGCGGATAGGCGCCTTCCGGATAGGAAAATAAACCTGATCCGATGATTGCCCTGTTTTGGGCATGAAACCTGTAAGTCAATGGCTTACAGGTTTTTTAATATAACAACACTCCTTTTCTGCTCAGGCTGGTATGCTTATTGAATGTGCTGCCTGTAATTAAATAAAATCCTCATTTATGAAGAAGCAGTTAATCACCTTGTTGTTTGTTGCAAGTGTACCTCTATTGATGACAAGCTGTGTGGCTAAAAGAAAGCTGGTAGCCGCCCAGGGCACGATCAGCAGCCTGCAGGCGGATAGTACGCGGCTCGAGCAGAAAATAGCCGGTCTGCAAACGGAAGTTTCCGGTCTTAAACAAAACCTGGCTGATCTTAACCAAAAAATGGATGCCAGCAATCGTGCAGCCGCAGGCACCATCGCCAGTCAGAAGAATGCTTTGCAAAAGAGTGAGCAGGAACTGGCAGACCGTCAACGTAAACTGGAATCTCTGCAATCATTACTGGAACAACAAAAAAAGAATGCCGATGCGCTGCGCCAGAAAATGGCTGATGCGCTTGTCAAGTTCAACTCCAATGAGCTGAGTGTGTCTGTAAAGAACGGTAAGGTGTACGTGAGTCTGCAGGAAAATCTTTTATTCCCTTCCGGCAGTGCGACCGTCAATACGAAGGGAAAGGAAGCGCTGGGTAAGCTTGCCGAAGTGCTGAATGCCAATCAGGACATTACTGTAAACATCGAGGGGCATACGGACTCTATTCCTATCCGCACCCGGTTTGAAGACAACTGGGCGCTTAGTACCGCCCGGGCTACCAGCATTGTGCGTATTCTCACCAAGGACTACCAGGTAGATCCGGTGCGTGTAGTTGCTTCTGGTCATAGTCTGTATGATCCGGTGGATGCAAACGCCACGCCGGAAGGAAGGGCGAAGAACAGGAGAACTGAAATTATTTTATCGCCCAAGCTGGACGAATTGTATAAGTTGATCAATGGTTAGACCGGAATAGAAACGAACAAGCCGCCGCCATTCATTTGGAGGCGGCTTTTGTTTGTAGGTGGTTACACATCTTTACCTATATTGACCAATCGGCCCGGGGAAAGCTGCCTTTAGAAATATATCCTTACCTTAATTCTCATTACCCTGATCTAATTCCTTTTTTAATTCCGGTATATGAGTTTACAAAGAAGAAATTTCCTTAAGCTTTCCGCCAGTACGGCCGCGTTGTTCTCTGGCATCAATATCATTAAAGCAAGTTCACGCACTGACTCTTCCATCTTCGACGGCCTGCAGTCCATGACTGCCGATGCCGCGCCTATTACGGTGGAGGAAAGAAAACAACGTATTGCCAAGGCGCAGCGGCTGATGGCTGAAAACAAGATCCAGGCACTTATATTGGACTCTGGAACATCCCTGATGTACTTTACCAACATTCGTTGGGGTGCGAGCGAGCGGACCATGGTGGCCATTATTCCGGCAAAAGGTGACGTGAAATATGTGTGTCCTGCGTTTGAAGCAGAAAGGTTCCGGGAACTGCTGACTATTGGCAGTGAAGTAAAAACCTGGGAAGAACATGAAAGCCCCTATAAACTAATTGTGGATGTGCTGAAGGGCTATGGTATTACCGACGGCAATGTAGGCATAGAAGAGCGCGTAAGGTTTTTTGTTTATGATGGTGTCCGTAAAGAAGCACCGGGCATCAACTTTATCAGCGGCGACCCGATAACGATCCCGTGCAGAATGATCAAGTCTGCCGCAGAACTTGCCCTGATGCAAAAAGCAAATGATATCACGTTGGCTGCTATAAAAACTGCTACAGACAATTTAAAGGAAGGCATGACCAATGCTGAGTTGTCGTCGTTTATCAGCGAAGCACACCGTAAGCTGGGCGGTACGCCTGGCGGTGCTTTGGTGAATATTGCACAATCCTCTGCGTTGCCGCATGGGAGCATCAAGCCTGTGCAAATTAAAAAGGGGGATATCGTGTTGATGGATTGTGGCTGTTCCGTATATGGATATACGTCGGATATAACCCGTACCGTGGTATTTGGCGCTGCTCCAACCAAACGTCAGCGCGAGATCTGGGATCTGGAGAAAAAGGCGCAGGCTGCAGGCTTTGCGGCTGCCAAACTGGGCGCTCCTTGTGAGAACGTCGATATCGCTTCCCGTAAAGTATTGACGGATGCAGGTTACGGACCGGGTTATAAATTGCCTGGCCTCCCCCATCGTACGGGGCATGGCATTGGCATGGATGGCCACGAATGGGGCAATATGGTGCTGGGTAATAAGAAAACACTTGAACCGGGTATGTGCTTTAGCATCGAACCCATGATCGTGTTGCCCGGAGAGTTCGGCATTCGCCTCGAAGATTGTGTATACATGACGGAGGCCGGCCCTAAGTGGTTTACGCAGCCAAGCTTGTCGATCGATAAACCTTTTGATGCATAAGTGCGTTTCAGCCTGCTAAAACTACTATATTAGCATGATCAAAAGCTAATACCAATACGATGCGTCCCCAACAGATAGGCCGGCTGTCGATACCCACTGCCAAAGGGTTTGAGGTACGGGAAATTGATAAAATAGAGTGTTTGGAATCAGACAAACACCTTACCCACGTTTACCTCGAGGATAAAGAAGTAATCACCAGCATAATGATGCTTCGCTATTTTGAAGACGAGTTGAAAGGTCATCCTTTTGAACGCGTTCACAACCAAACCCTGGTAAACCTTTGTAAGATCAAAGAATATTCCCGGCAGCAAGACCTGCTCATTCTTTGCTCTTCCAAACGCGTGAGCATTTCCCGGGAAAAAGGAAAGAAGGTCCTGAAATTCCTCAAGTCCTCGCTCGAAGAGGAGGAAAAGACTACGGATATGCGCGATAAAGTGGGCTCCCTCATCGTGCAGGGCGGCCAGGCACAGCACCAGATCCTGCCGTTAAAAAAAGGACTGCAACTGGTAGGCCGTAAAAGCCAGTTGAAGCCCTGTGATGTAATGATCGAGACGGAAGATAAGGTCATGAGCCGTAATCACTTTTACATCGACAGCCGGGAGAATGAATATGGTGATTACGAATCTTTTATCTTTATTAAGGAGCCGGTAAAAACCTTGCTCAACCAGCTTCCCCTGGAGCCTGGCCAGGAATATCCCCTCACCAACAGATCAGTGATCCGGGCAGGCGAAACGGACATCGTTTTTGTGGCGCTCGCTTCCCTTGAAGAAGAAAAGTAAGTACCGCTACCCGGGTTCCGGTGCAGGTTATGGTTCAAAACCTACCGGTTATTGCTATTTACCACTTTGCCGCCTTTGCAGTCGTGAACTTTGACTTATCAAAAAACACAAATTATGAAACAGTCAACTTCACGCACACGCATCCTCCTCCTCAGTTTTTGCTTAATCCTTTCATTAACAGCGGCTAATGCGCAGCCTACTTTGGTAAGATCCTGGAATAACAATGGCTATTACCAAACGGGCTCCGGCTCCGTATTTACCTGGAGCGGCAGCACACTGAATGGATATTGCCATGGCTACGGAACCATCCAATGGTACGACAATGGGAATCCTTCTTTTAAGTATATTGGAGGAGTTAAAAACGGAAAAAATGAAGGGTACGGCACTTACTACAACGCCAACGGTAACAGGTCATACGCAGGCTATTGGCAAAATGATGTGCGCGAAGGCTATGGCACCAGTTACAACAGTGATGGAAGTATTTATCGTCAGGGATACTATACCAACGACGCGTTTAAGTATGAGGACAATGCAGATGCTGTGGCAAAAAAATGTACCAACTATATTATCAACAATGAGTTTGATGGCGGCATCAACCGGCGGTACACGATCCTGAAATGTATCTATGACACCGATAACAAACTGGTTGAAATGGAAATTAGGATCACTTTCAACGGCGATATTATCAATACCAATTCCTATGCCTGCACCCTGGCTATTAAAAACTACACTACGCTTTCAGCAGAGGTGGTCGATTGTAATGAAAGGGCCGAAACATATCGCCGTGATATGAGGGATCTGAAGATCGCTGTGAAAGTGTATGAGATACTCGACACATTGTCTCAAAATTAATCATACAGATTACTTAACTGTATTGAACCCAGACCATGAAGATGATATATACAGCAATTTCCCGGCAGGGGCTGCGCGAACAGAATGAGGACAGCATTTATCCGGCCCCCGGTCAGGTGCCTGCCCAGGATGTTAACCTGTTTATGGTGTGTGACGGTGTTGGCGGTGGCGCCAGCGGAGAAGTAGCGAGTCAACTTACCTGCACAGCAATAGCCGCTTATTTTGAGCAACAGGTAAAAGACAAGGAAAGTGGTGGGCAGGAAGTAAATGCGGCCGTGCAGCAAGCCGAAACCATGCTCGAAGCTTATAAGCAACAACATCCTGACAGCCATGATATGGCCACTACCCTCGCGCTTTTGCACAGTCATGCCGGTGGCATCACCATCGCACATATCGGTGACAGCCGCGTGTATCATATCCGGAACGGACATGTGATCTTTTGCACCCACGACCATACCCTGGTCAATGAGTTCGTGACTTCGGGTTACCTTACGGAAGAAGAAGCTGCCCATCATCCGAAGCGTAATGTGATCACCCGGGCTATTACCGGCGCCAGTGAACCCGTAACGGCAGATGTGCAGATCGTACAACAGGTGGTGCCCGGCGATCATTTTCTGCTATGCAGCGATGGTGTGTGGCAATGCCTCGACAGGCAGTTCATACAGGAGTATTTCGATCCTGAAGCGATTGCGGAAGGACATACACCTGCGGTGATCCTGCAAAAGATCGACGAGATCTGTTCGGTTCATTCCGCCGATAATTATTCCGCTATTATTGTACAGGTTATTCTTTAGCCCACCCACTATCTTTCGATTTATGAGAAAACAATGGATATTTCGTTTGTTGCTGACCTGCTTACTCACAGGCGCTATCGATGTACTTCAGGCCCAGGACGACTGTGCTCATTATACCAACCAGTATGAGCAGCTGCTGAAGAACAAAGATCTGATCGCAGCGGATAGCCTTGTTGCCTTGTTGCGCGTTATACAGGCACTGCGTTGCCCACATGATGCAGCCCTTATCAATCGAAAAAAAGAAAACCTCGCCCGGCTCTATCGGGTTACCATGACCGGCAATACCGGCTGGGCAACTATGTCAACCAAACAAAACGGCTACCTCGTCAGCATCAATCAGGAATTTGCCATCACGGGTCAGCTAAAAAATATTCTTGAATTTGATCGTATTGCCGACGACCTGTACCGGATACAGGATACGCTTGGAGGCTACTGGCTATTCCACAAAAGCGGCCGGTTCGTTACCAGCACTTCCTACGACAGTATCTGGAATTTCGATGAAAATGGTTATGCCGGTGTACAGAAGGATGGCAAAATAGGCGTTATTGATAAAGCAGGAAAAGAGATCGTGAAGCCGGAGCAACGTTCTTTCACAGCAGGGATCAGTAATTTGCGGGTAGATCGTAAATATGGCTTTATTAATCAACAGGGGAAAATAATAGTGCCAGCTATTTATCAATGGACATGGAACCTGGAAAATGGGTCAGTACTGGTATGCCCCGACAGTAGCACATATATTTTTATTGATTTAGCCACGAAGGAAACTACTACGTATAATAGTGTAGATTTTTTTGAAAAAGATTTCAGCGCTCTCATTCCAAGAACCGCCATCGTTAGCATAAAATGGAAATTTGGCATAGTTGATGGGAAAGGCAGGTTATTGACAGATTTACAATACGATTACATATCCCGTTTCAATTTTTACAATGAAAGGCTTGTTGTTACTAAGTTGTACAAACAAGGCGTGATAGATCGTTTCGGAAAACCGATCGTACCTCTTCAATATGTCGAAAGTCACAATCGATATTCAGAAGGTTATTTAGGAGTGAGCGAAAATTACAATAAGTGGGGATTTATCGACACCACAGGAAAGCCGATTACATCGTTCGCATATGCAGGTGTATCCCCATTTGGTGAAGGACTTGCCGGGGTTAGTAATGGAAGTTTATGGGGCTTCATTGATAATCAAAATGAGGTGATCATACCTTTCAGTTACGAATCTGCCGGAACATTCTCTCAGGGATTATGTCCCGTAAAAGTACGTGGTAAATGGGGTTATATTAATAAGGCGCAGGAAATGGTAATCAAAGCGAAATATGATTGGGCTAACTCGTTTCATGAGTTCGGGCAAGCCATGGTTACAAAAGATGGGCGTACTTTCTGGATTGATAAAAAAGGTATAGAGCAAAAAAAGTAAATTTTCTGAACCCTTAACAACAGTGTACCGTGTATTTATCACCTGATACTATATTAAAAAATAACTGTTACCGCATTATCCGTGTCATCAAACCCGGCGGATTCGGTATCACTTACCTGGCCAATGAGATCGGCTACTATAAAGAAACGGGCTTTGGCAAAGAGTATGACACCTATGATAAGCCCAAAGCCGTAGTGATCAAAGAGCTGTATGTGGATGATTATTGCTACCGCCAACCGGACAATTATATTACCATCAGCAACGCAGCCCGGAAAAAAGATTTCCAGAAAATGGTGCAGAAACAGCTGGAAGAGGGCAAGATCATCCGTAGCCTCAAGCACACCAATATCATCAATACCCGTGATATTTTCGAGGAGAATGGCACGGCCTATATGGTCATGGACTATATTGAAAGCATCGACCTGGACCAGTATATCCGCGATCGTGGCTATCTCGACCGGAAAAGAGGCCTCCTGTTCATCCGGCAGGTTATCTCCGCTGTCAAATACATTCATGAACGCAGCATATTGCACCTCGACATATCGCCCAGCAACCTCCTGATGAGGGTGATCAGGAATACGGACGATCCGCAGGATTACCAAACGACCGACGAGCTGCTGCTCATCGATTTTGGCGCCTCGCTCACCTATGGCAGTGATGGGGAAAGACAGTCGCAGACCTCCCAGCTTGTCACCGGCCTCAAGCGAAATTATGCGCCTAATGAACAGCAGGATATCGACAACCTGAAACATTTTGATGCCAGCTTTGACACCTATGCTATTTGTTCCACCTTTTATTATTTGCTTACGCGAACAGCGCCACCGCCCGGTTCGCTTCTGATATCAGGGCGGGAGAAGCTGATCCCCCCTTCTGTGTTGCGCACGGACAACACCATCAGTGATTATATCGATGCCATCATCGAAAAAGGTATGAGTATTTATTATAGGCAGCGTTTCAAAGAAGTGATCGAGCTGGAAGCCAAGCTGGAAAAAGAACATGCCTACCAGGAGCAGCTGCTGCGGCTGGAAAACCTGCCTGACAATGGGCTTCCGGGCGAGTTATTGAAAGCGGTAGAGGAAACGGAAGCCGCCTTTCTTCCTACGGCATCGCTGGAAAAAATAAAAACAGCTTTGCAACGCCGCATCCGGGAACAGCAGGATAGAGCCGTTTATCAACGATTGGTGGAGCACGCCACAGAGCGGATGGCGAGCGGCAATTATAAAAAGGCATTGGAAGATCTTGAAAGCGCGCTGCACCTGAATCCTGATAATGCAGAGCTCATTGCTAAAATAGCCCTGTGCAGGTCCAAAGTAGAGGAGCTATCTGCCCAGGAAAAATTCAGCAGTCTGTTGAAAGAAGCCAGGGAAGCTATCAGCAACCAGCATTATGCCATTGCCAAAGCGACCATCAATATGCTGCTGCAATTGGGCCCTGCCGACCAGCGCGAGGTGCTGCTTATGCTGGAGCAGATCAGGTCTGTTGAACAACAGGCTGAAGAGGAAATAGCCAGCAAGCTGCGGGAAGCAGTGCGGCAATATGAATCGGAAAACTTCAGGCAGGCAAAGGATATCCTAAGTACTCTCCCGGCCGCAAAGCTTAGGGAGGAACACCAGGTTATATTGTCACGTATGGCGCAGCAGGCAGACCAGTATGATGCCTTGCAACAATTCATTCTGCCTTTTGAGGAGGTGAAGAAGCGGTCGCCTGAAGACGTCATCAGCAATCCTGACGGGCCAACCGCAATGCTTCTCACGGCCTTTAAAAGCAAAGCGGCACAGGTGGAGCAGCTTCAATTGCCGCATGTCCGGCTGGAACATCTCTTCACGGAAGCCGCTCAGTGGATAGCAGCTTACCAGCAAGCCCGGCTGGCCATCGAAGAAGAAACGGAAGTACAGGTTGGTAGCCAGTTCCCACAGGCAGCTACTAAAAAACGTCCTCCCCTGCGACTGATCATAGGCACAGCCGCCTTGCTGATCATTGCTGTTCCCCTTATTGTTTGGCTGCTGCAACCCAAAGCAATAGCTACTACCACAACCGGTCAGTCTGCAGCAGCAGACAGCCTGCCTGCAGACGTACCGCAGCAATCGGGCAAAGCCAATTTTGTGGAACCTGTATTAGGATACACCATGGTTTATGTACAGGCGGGAGCCAATAAAAAAGATACCAGTCAACAGGATTTTTATATAGGAGAAACGGAGATCACCCAGGCCCAGTGGAAAAAAGTGATGGGCAGCAATCCGTCACAGCACCTGGGTTGTGACGATTGTCCGGTAGACAGAGTCAGCTGGAATAATATTCAGGTATTCATTCAAAAGCTCAATCAACTCAGCGGCCGGCATTATCGCCTGCCTGCCGTGGAAGAATTTGGATTTGCTGCTTCTGGTGGCGTTGCCGGCAAAGGTTATTATTATCCTGGTGATGATAGCCTGAATAAAGTGGCCTGGTGGAAGCGCAACAGCCAGGATGCAACACATGCAGTCAAAACCAAAATGCCGAATGAATTAGGGATCTATGATCTGTCTGGCAATGTATCAGAGATCACCGGCACAGAACATCAGGGTCATTATTGTATTGCAGGAGGTAGTTACATCGATGATTCAACAGGCGCTTATAATGGTTTGGAAACGCACTTTCATGGCTATTGCCATACCGTGGCCACCCGGTGGGATACCTATAAAATGTACGGTTTCCGGCTGGTATGCGATACCGATAGCATCGTTACTAAACCATCTACTGCTGGTACACAGCCCAATGATCCTGCTGCCGAAGCAGCTCAAAAGGCAGCAGCGAACAAAAAGGCTGCCCGCCAGCTCGCCAATGAAGCTAATCTCTTATTTGGCATGGAAAAATATACCGAAGCAGTGGAAAAGTATAAACAAGCCAACCGGCTGAGCGCCGGTGCGGGGAATGGCGGGTATGATAAATTTATGCAGCGCGCCAATGACATCTTCGAAGCACTAGGCCGGGAAGATGACCGGGTGAAAACATATCGTGCCTATGCTCAGGATATCCAGCGTACAAAGCCGTAGGTGGGCCATTTACTACCATGATGGGGTCCATATGGTCTTACCCTGCTGATTGATGTATCCCATTTTTACATTGGGATATTTGTCGGGGAATATATAGTCTGATGAACTTCCTCCTACGAGTATTGCAGACAGGCCGTTGTCAAATGGTTCGGAATATTCATACATGCATGGTATTATTTCTCTGCCCTGATCATCTATAAAGCCCCATTTTCTGTTTCTTGATACCTGTTTCAATACAGGTTGCGACCACTGTAAAACATCATATACGGGTTGTGCAACTATTTCTCCCGAGGCATTCATCAGTCCCCGCTTCAATTTATTATTGCTCACCTGGAAAAAACCATTGCATTGCTGTGTGCATTGTTCTCCGTATTGCGCTTCATATAGGAATCTTCCAGTTACAGTATAAATTTTACCATCAACATACCGATAGGGCAAAATATCGTTGGTCACAAATTTCAACTTATGAACGATCACAAGTGTATCACCTGGTGAAAGTGGCCAATAGGAAATTGTATGCATTCCATCATCGGGAATGGTAGCTGTTCCGTCTTTTTTCATCAGACCTTTCCCGTGTTCATTGATCCCATATTCCATGTATCCATATTTATATGGACCAAGCCAATTGTACTTTGGTTCGATGATAATCTTTGTTGTTGCATCCATTGCTCCCCACCCTTTCTCCTTTATGTAAAAATTAATTAAACCGTCACTGGATGATTTAATATAACGCGTTTCATAAATGGGCTTTACGATCCAATTCCCCTTTTTATCAATGATGCCGCTTTTCTCGTTTTTATCTTTGTAGCCCCCCGTTGTGTCAACGTACATATTCACCTTTGCGACGCCATCACTGAAGGGCTCCATCAGACTGAACTTAGGTTCTGTAATTATTTTTCCTGTTGAGTCCATTAATCCATAGAAACCCGGGTAGTAGTTCTTTGAACGTAGCTTTGTCATAAACATTCCTTCTCCGTGTTCTATGATTGCTGCATATCCTGTTCTTGCCACTATTTGCAATCTTGAGTTTATAAGAAAAGTAGAGTCACCCAATTCAGCTGTAATGAAATTGTTATTTCCCCCGTATACATAAAGGTTGTCGTAAACAGGCTTGAGCACTACTTTACCGTTGGAATCAATTACTCCCCATAATTTGTTTACTCTTACCCGAAAATAAGGCTGTGCATACGTGGAGGTATGTAGTATAAAAAGGATTAATACAATCAGGATTGTTTTACAGGCTTGCATAATGGGGCAATTGGGGTTAAGAAGTTCTTATGAATCAATAAACCTGTCCGGAAAATAATCTTTTAAAATAGTAAGCTATGTTAAAAACGTTTTACCGTACTTGTTATTGAAAGCGTTTGCTAAAAATTAGCAGGCAGGCTGAAAACGAACGTTTTTCGTACCAAAAGCGTACAGTGGCCATTTTTAGATTATTGCACTTGGTATTGATTATTAATGAGTTATTGAATTGGCACAGACGTGGACTAATGGATAGTATAATAACAGCAAATGAAAAAGCTCCATCTGTTCATATTGTTCTTTTTAACCAGCTTTGCAATCTGTGCACAACAGCCTTATGCAGTTACGTATCAGCAAATCAAAGAATTTCAGGGTGTATATGAATATACCAACCATACCACGCTTAAAATAGCAGCGTCTCCGAAAGATACTTTGCTTTATGCCGTTATAGGCGAGAGTATGTACCCACTAAAACCGGCAGCGCAAGACCTGTTCCTGGATGGAACGAGGAACAAAGTTCAATTCTTCAGGAATAAAGAGAATATGGTGACAAGTTATTCGGTGCGCAATGATACCTTCCGGCTGCTGGACAAAAATGTTTCTTTCCCGGATGCTATCTGGTACGCAAGGCCGGAAGAAGAACGCAAAAACGGTTACCAGTATCGACAACCTACTGATCTGCATGATGGCCTGCGAACAGGGGATGTTGCCACTTCAGGGCTGGATGCGGCTGCACTGAATGGGATGATGCAAAAGATCATCGACGGCACTTATAAGGATGTGCACAGCATATTGATCATTAAGGACGGGAAGCTGGTGTTCGAAGAATATTTTTACCAGTATAACAAAGACAGCCTGCACGAACTCCGCTCCGTTACCAAAAGTTTTATCTCTGCACTTACGGGGATAGCTATCGATAAGGGGTATATCAAATCGAAAGATGAAAAAGTACTTTCCTATTTCCCGGAATACAAGCTGAATAACTTCAGTGAAAGCAAGCAAAAGATCACTGTCGAAAACCTGCTGTCCAACCAGAGTGGTCTGGACTGTGATATCAGCAATAGTCAATCGGAAGGGAATGAAACGAAGATGGGTTATTCTCCGGATTGGGTGAAGTTTACACTGGACCTGCCCATGATCGACTCTCCCGGTGGTAAGGGTATGTATTGTTCCGGCAATCCTGTGACGTTGGGACGCATCATTGAAAAAACGACTAAGATGCCCCTACCCGACTTTGCTGTGCAGACGCTCTTTGCACCGCTGGGTATTACGCGTTTCCAATGGCATTTTAAACCAGATCAAAGCAGTTCGGAAACTTTCTGCCAGTTGTACCTGCGTCCGCGGGATATGGCCAAGTTTGGGTTGTTGTACCTCGATGGCGGCAAATGGAATGGCAGGCAAACAGTGCCTGCGGGTTGGGTGGATCAGTCGCTGGCCAAACACGCTACTGTGCAGAACAATGGCTATGGGTACTTATGGTGGATCAAATACCTGAATGTGAACGGAACGAGGTATTATTACAGGACTGCACAGGGTAATGGTGGTCAAAGGATCAGCGTTTGGCCCGAACAAAATATGGTGACGATCATCACTGCCGGCAGTTATAACAGCCAGTCGTCTTCCGATGAGCTGATTGCCAAATACGTACTGCCGGCTTTTAATAAGCAGTAAAGCCCAGGCTGTCGTCAGATGATTGATTTTGTATGTTGCCGGAAATAGCGACTTTTGCATCCGGAAGGCACTTGCCGACTACTCTAAAAAGATACATCTTGGACGAATCGATCAGCTTAAATAAGTTTATCAGTGATACGGGTTATTGTTCACGCCGGGAGGCAGACAACCTGATCCTTGCAGGACGGGTATTATTGAACAACCGGCCGGCTGTTCCGGGCAACCGGTATAAACCCGGAGACACAGTTGAAGTGGATGGCAGCCTTATGACCGCCGCCAAAAAAGATAAACGTGTATACCTGGCGCTCAACAAGCCGACAGGCATCACTACGACTACTGAGTTACACATCAAGGATAATATTATCAGTTTTGTGAACTATCCTAAAAGGATATTTCCCATTGGCCGGCTCGACAAAGACTCTGAAGGGCTGATCTTCCTCACCAATGATGGTGATATCATCAATAAGATACTGAGAGCCGCGAATAACCACGAAAAGGAATACATCGTACGGGTTAACAAACCCATCGATCATGCATTCGTACAACAGATGTCGCAGGGAGTACCCATTCTCGACACGCGCACATTGCCTTGTAAGGTGCAAATGATGGGGCGTCAAACTTTCCGTATCACGCTTACGCAAGGTCTTAACCGCCAGATCAGGCGGATGTGCGAATACCTCGGTTATGTTGTAGTGGGATTGCAACGGGTTCGCATCATGAACGTCCGGCTTGATAAACTGCCTTTGGGCAAATGGCGTTATCTCAGTGAAGCAGAGATATCATTGCTGATGGAAACTGTAGCTGATTCAAACAAGGAAAATACCGAAAGCAAGCCAGCGTCACATAGGAAGAAGGGGGCAGGGCGCACACAAACTCCGGCCCATCCAAAATCCGGCAATACTTCCAAGGACAAAACGCCAGTTCGTAAAGATGTAGCAACAAAGCCCGCAACCAAGGAAGGCAAATTCCAAACAGGTAAAACGGCAGAGAAGCCCTGGAAGCGTGAAAATGCTGCGCAGAAGTCTGCCAAGGCCCGGCCGGGAAAGGGCTCTCCTCCCCAAAAGAATACGGCAAAGAAAAACGACCATCCTAAAAAGGAAAAGCGATCGGGCGCTGAAGGTTCTTTTAAGAATTTCAGAAGCAAAGGACGTCGCTAACGCTCATCAAAAGGCTTTTCATTGTCGGTCAGGTTTTTGTCAATAAGGAGTAAGTTGGGGTCCAGGATGATCTTTGATGGCTTTTGTGGGATGAGTAGTTTCAGTGTTGTTTGTGCTGCATTGACCCTGATCTTCTTTGTCAGGGTAAGGTGGTCATTCCCGTGTTCGTCTTTTGTATATATGCCTAATTCAAGCCAATCGTTGATTGTTGCATTTCTTTCATTACCCAGGCTATCTACTTGTATTTTTTTCATGTCCAGTGTCACTGTTACTGCATACTGGTTTCCTGTAACTTTTTTATAGTCTGCATGCAGTAGTTTGTTGTCGTATAGGATAACGGATGTAAATAAGTCCCGGATAAGGTATTGCAGGCTGTCGGGGGTGACTTCTCTGAAATAACCCAACAGGTCGTTTGTGGTGGGATACCGGGTAGTGTGTTGTTTCTTCAAACCGGTATAGCTGTTCCAGTCCCTGATAAAACGCTGTAGTGCTTTATTTACACTGTCTTCAGAGATGTAGTGTTGAAATGCATGCAGGTTGATCATTCCTTTTCTGTAGTGGATGTATTCCTGTCCGGACCCTACTAATGCCAATGGTGGTTCATATGTGGCGCCCCCTGTCCTGGCTTTTAAATACTGACTCCTGTTCCATTTCAGCAATTGGTTTACCTTTTCGGCAGGGTATTCTTTTTTGAATACCATCAGGGCGGAGTATTGGGCTAAGGATTCGGAAAGCATCGTCTTGCCCTGTACATGTGCAGGATTGATCTGATCACCCCACCATTGATGGGCCATTTCGTGGGCAACAATGTAAAAAGGCATATCCATGTCTGTTGTGTCATCGATGTTCATGATGAATCCCACGTTCTCCGCAATCGATATTAGCCCGGGGAAAGATTGGCCTCGTCCGCTATACACCGGTGTTTCTGCTATCCGTATCTGCTGATACTGATAAGGGCTGAAGTGCTGGCTGTAATAGTCGAGGGAACGTTTCATGCTCTTCACCATTCTCAGCAGATTGAACGTATGCTCTGGGTGATAATATATCTCAAGGTCAACGGCTTCTTTCTGTGGATGCCAGCGTTCTCTTATGGCCTCGTAGCGTGCTGAATGTATTGCATAGAAATTGGAGATCGGTTTGTTTGTCGAAAAATGAAAGTAACGCCGGTCTTGTTTGGTCCAGGTTGCTTTTAGATTGCCGGGAGCTACGACTGTCTGGTCGGCGTCTGTGCCGGCTATGAGTTCGAAACGGACCTCTTCCCCATCGCCATTCGATTTGCCTTCCTGCAGGGCAACGGCATCGTTGATGGCAGCTCTTCCCGGCCGGGGAGGCAATCCGAATTCAGCACGCATTGCTGCCTCTTCCAGTTCAATATCCGGGTTGTAGCCAATGGTTGGGAAATGATTGTTGTCGAGGAAGGTGCCGTTATATACTACAGCTGTATGGGAACTTTCTGTAAACCCTGTGGGGGTAAAGCGTTGTTTGAATTTCAGTTTTAAAGTATCTCCCGGTTGGAGTGGTTGTGTCAGCTTTAAGATATAATAACCAAATCGTTTATGCGTGCTATCCGGCGTAGTTCTTCCCTCTACTGCAAGGTATTCCAGCTCCACCTCGTCGTCGGGTAGCTTTTGGATGTGGATCTCATGGATTGCTTTTTCTCCTGGATTGAACAGGGTGTATTGGCCTTCTACTGTATATTCTCTTTTGTGGGGGTACAGGTCGAGGTTCAGGTATACTGCAGCTATTCTGGGCTGAGCAAGTGACGTGAACGGTTTTAGCAACTGCTCGTATTCTGCCCTATACGCTTGTTGGGTGGCCCGGGATGCCCAGGTGTTGGCGATATTGGTATTGTAAAAGATATAGCTTCCAGCAATCATAAAGACAATCATTGCTGTTGCCATGATCCGCTTCACCGGGGGCGTAAACTGCAGCCGGCTTTGCCGCCAGCGCTTCCTCCACGCGGTATCCATTCCTCTTACGGAAAAAATAACAGCTATCATAAAAAGCAGCAGGGCAAAGGATATCCAATATAGTTTGATCCACCCGTAAGGCTTCAGCAAGTGACCATATCCATTCATGGCGGAGTAAGGGGGTAGCAAAGAGCCGCCAAAAGTAATAAGGCCGTGATCCAGCCCCAGCATCCTGCATCCGAGGGTGCTTATTGCGATAAATATACCTGCTGCGAGATGCGCGAGGTACTTGTTGTTTACGAGCACCTGCGACGTAAAGCATACTATGCTTAGTAAAAACAGGAAAGGAAAGATCTCAATGAAAAAGGCGGCGAAGTAAAGCGGTAGTTCGTAGTTGTAATATCCGTGGAGTGACTGGAAAAGTATACCTGTACCAATCATGGCAAAAACGAGCAGTACCAGTACCAGCATTAGCCCGAGGAATTTACCGCTCAGGATTATCAAGTTCGAAACGGGCAGTGTATCGACAAGCTGGTTGATCCTGTTGTCTCTCTCTTTCCAGACGAGCTCGCCTGAATAGAAAAGAATAATGGCTGCAAAGAAGATCGCTGTCATTTCCACCAATTCGCTGGTAATAATATAGGTGGCTGGTACATTGTCGACACCATAGGTGGTGCCGAGGTTGAATGAGTTGATGAGCAAGATGCCTATTCCGCAGGCTACGATAGCCTTGAAGGAAATGGTGCTGATGATCGATCTGCAACTGTATAGTGTGATATGGAAAAGCTGAACGATACCGGTTTGTGTGTCTTCCTGTGGCGAAGGCCACGGTACAGGCGCCGATACCGGTTCATCCTGTTCTTTGTTTTCTGTTTTGGCAGTTTGCCGTTTCTTTTGGGTTGCTTTATCTCTTACTACCGTGAAGCTGAAGAAATGGTGTCCCACTGCAAGGGTGACTATTCCAAATGCTACCCAGAGCAGCCGGTTGTACAGCAGTATTCCTGTTAGGGGTACCATTGAAGTAGTGCGTTCAACGGTGTTCCAGGATGAGGTGGCTATGTTGACTGTTTGAAAGGTGAAGGGATCGAGCAGGCCTGTGAGCAAAGATGTGTCCGGGCCATTTGTCAGATTGATCGCCAGCAGATAAACGAGCAGGAAGAAAAATCCCTGGATATAGACGATGAGTAGTTTGCGGCTCAATGCCCCGGTAACAAAAAAGAGCGCGCCACTGAAGAATAAGGTGGGGATCACCAACAACAGGAAGGGCTGCCAATAATGCCAGGCATCAACTGGTATCAATTTGTCCGGATTGTGCCAGGGCATCAGGTCGCCCACCATCATGCCCAATGGTATAGCGGTGAAGATAAATACAAGGATCACCCATGAGCCCAGGAATCTGCCAAGCAGGTAGTCTCTTTTCTTCATGGGATTGACGAATAGCAGTGATTCCATCCTGTGATCAACATCTCTCAATACTGCCACTCCTGTGATCATGGAGGGAATCATCAGGAGCAGGGCTGTCATAATGCCCATTGTTCTTGCTATGATCATGGGCGCATTGCGCTTGAGGGGGCCGGGTTGGCCTTCGTACACGAAGTCCACTGCGACGATGGAAAACAGGAACAGGATGAGGAAGTAGATGTACGTGTTGTATTGCCGGAGACGGTAATTGATCTCGAACCTGCTTATTTCAAACAGCATAGTGATGGTGTTAGGAGTTGATTTGTTATTGCTTTTGAGTGGGTGCAGGTTGACCGAATATCTGTGAGAAGTATACATCGCTCAGGTCTGCTTCGACGGGCCTGAAGCCATCGCCCGGATCACTGTTGCTGAAGATGTGAATGACGGTATTGCCCTGGAAAAGCCGTTCTGCGATTATTGTATGGCTCTTTTTGTATGTGTCGAGCTGGCCTTTGGGAATAGTCTTGCTGAAGACTTTGCCTCTTATGTCTTCAATGGCTTGTAGAGGGTTTCCGGTCAACAGTACTTTCCCATTGCTGATGATGGCCATATGGGGACAGAGTTCTTTCACGTCTTCCACAATGTGGGTGGACAGGATCACAATTGTTTCATTGCCTACTTCACAGAGCAGGTTATGGAACCGGTTTCTCTCTGTGGGGTCGAGGCCTGCTGTTGGTTCGTCGACGATGAGTAGTTTGGGATTAGAGAGTAGTGCCTGTGCTATGCCAAAACGTTGTTTCATGCCACCTGAGAAGGTGCCGAGGTTCTTCTTTCTTTTCTCATAGAGGTTTGTTTTGTGAAGCAGGGCTTTCACTATATCTGTTCGTTCTTTTCTATTGGTGATGCCTTTGAGTACTGCGAGGTGGTTCAGCAGTACTTCGGCTGATACCCTGGGGTATAGGCCAAACTCCTGTGGCAGGTACCCCAGCTTACTTCTTACCTGGTATTTGTTTTTCAGGAGGTCCGTTTCTCCCAGCATGATCGTGCCTTTGTCCGGGTCCTGCAGGGTGGCAATGGTGCGCATCAGGGTGGATTTGCCAGCGCCATTGGGGCCTAAAAGCCCAAACATGCCTACCGGGATGGTTAACGAAACCTCGCTGAGTGCCTGCACGCCGTTCCCGTATGTTTTTGATAATCCTGTTATGGTGAGTATGTCCATTGTCGTTCTTGTGATTTATTTCAAACCTACAGCCGGGTAAGAGGCTTTGCAAATGAGTGTGCCCAAAGCATCCGGCAGAGGGGTATACAGCGTTTGGATCGTGTTGAAGTAATTCCATCACGGTCTGCTGGCTGTTGGACCTGGCTCAGCGGTCGTTTGCCCTATTTATGGGTCAGGTATGGGGCGGTTCATCTGATTATTGGCTTCAACTGCCTATTTTTGGTTTATGCTATCGTTGCTCAAGAAGTACAGTCTGCCAATAATCGCCTTTGTTTATTTATCCTTCCTGGTCATGGCTGCTCTTATGGAGGAGTATGAGCTTCACCTTACGATTGCTGCGCTGTTCTTTACGGGGTTCGTATTTGTGCCCTGGTTGGTATGGCAGATTATATTGGTGGTCAGGTTGCGGCATGAGCGCAAGAAGACGGAACTGCTGCACCTGAAAAGCCAGGTAAACCCGCATTTCTTTTTCAATACGCTTAATAACTTGTATGGTCTGATCAAAACGGACCCTGAGCAGGCGTCGGCGCTGGTGCTTAAATTATCGGATATGATGCGGTATAGTATTTATGAAACACAGCAGGAGGTGGTGGCGCTCGAGAAAGAGGTTGAATACCTGCATAACTATATCGGGTTGCATCGCATGCGTTATCATAAAGAGATTGCTGTAGATATTAAAGTGGATATACAGGAAGGTTACCGGGTAATGCCACTGCTGTTTATCATATTGGTGGAGAATGCTTTTAAGCATGGTGTGGAGAATCTTCGTGACAAAGCTTTTGTTCACGTGACGCTTACGACTGCAGCTAATGAAATCTATTTTGAAATAAAGAATAATTTTGACGATTCGATGGCGCCGGAGGAGGCCGGTATTGGCTTACAGAATCTGAAGCGGAGGCTGGCGTTGGCTTACGAAAACAATCATCAACTGAAGCTGGCTCAACATGATGGGGAATACCTGGCAACGCTAAAGCTGAAAAATTTATGATCAAGTATCTGATAATAGACGATGAGCATATTGCTCATAGTATCATCAAGGGGTACTGTGATATGTTGCCCAACCTGGTATTCCAGCAGAGTTGTTATGATGCCATCGAGGCGTTGGAATACCTGCAAGAACGTAGTGCTGATCTTATTTTCCTGGACCTCAATATGCCCAAGCTGAAGGGATTTGAATTTCTTAAGACTTTGCCTTCTCCCCCTAAAGTGATCGTTACTACGGCTTACCAGGAGTTTGCGCTGGAGGGATATGAGCTCAATGTAGTGGATTATTTGTTGAAGCCATTCAGCTTCCAGCGGTTTGTAAAGGCTGTGAATAAAGCGATGGGGACTTCCCTACCCGCCGCAGGCCCTAAAAATGTTCAGCCAGTTCATCCATCTGCTACCATCTTCCTTCGATCGGATAATAAGCATATACAGGTGAGTGTTGCTGATATTCTTTTCCTGGAAGCGGCCGGCAACTTTGTGAAAGTGGTTACAACGTCAGCATCCGTCCTCGTCAGGGATACGTTTGTCGTTGTTTTAAACTCTCTGCCTCCTGAGGATTTCTTGCAGGTGCACAGATCATTTGCAATAGCCCCCAAGCACATCAAGAGTATCAAGGGTAATCAAATTTCAATGGGGGATCACATTGTACCTATCGGCAAGATGTACAAGACGTACATCAATAGGTTGTTGGGTTAAAAGTTCATGACGCATTTGTGGATGACGCTTACACATAAGGTGCGCTGACTGTGATAATGGTTCCTTTGTCTATTTTACTTTCGATGGATGCTTTGCCTCCGATCAATTCGGCCCGGCTCATGATATTTTGGAGTCCCAGCCCGCTGCTTTTGGGGGGAAGCTGTTCTTTGTCGAATCCGATGCCATCATCTGTGATCGTAAGGTGGAAATGTGGCTGAGCATATTCAAGGTGTATGTCTACTTTTGATGCTTTGGCATGCTTGATGATATTTTGTATGCTTTCCTGTATTATGCGGAAAATGATCAGTTTTTTCTGATTGTCGATGGTTAGTTCTTCGCCAGTAACAGTGAAACTGGCCTGTATGAATTCCAGCTGATTTATTTTTTCTACCTGATTCGAGATTGTTTCTTCCAGCGTGCTATGGCTAATAAACTGGCTGTTCAGGTGTTTGGCTATATTCCTGAGATCTGTCAGGGCATTTCCAATGTGTTCTTTTACTGAAGCGAGTGTTTCATTGTCTTTATGGGGCTTCTCACTCATGAGGTTCACCTGTATTTTGGCAAGGCTAAGTACCTGACCCACATTGTCGTGGATTTCCTGACTCACAGAGTTGAGTGTTTGTTCTTGTATTTCCAGTTTTGCGTTGAGTATTTCCTGTTGAAAGATTTGTTGCATTTTGCTGAGCTGTGTTTTCATTTCAAAATGGCGGAGCGTGTCGGCTTTTCTTTCTGATCCGAAGCGCATGGCTTGTAAAAACGCCAGCAGGAAGGCTTCGATGAAGATGGCTGTCGATACATAGCTGATGGGGAAAAGATGTTCTGGCTTGCCAGTTTGAATATAAATGGCCTCAACGAGGATCAATATAAACCATACCAGGTATGACAGCGCGAACAGGTAGCCCAGTTTGTTGCCGCTTCTGCCAACTGTAATTCCAATAAATGTGCCCAGTAAAAATACATACATGGCAAATGCCTGGTTGATCAATAGTACTGTCATCAGGGGTATGTAGGGCAATGTAAACAGGTAACAGCAGAAGAATAGTGCACAGCTCAGTGTGAACCTGAAGAGCCTGGGATGTTGTTTTCTTAATCCGAAGAATGAAATGCAATAGAATAAAAAGGCGGGCATATCCAATACCGGAACTACCTTATACCAGTACATCAGGTCTATTTCCGGAAAGAAGTATATCGCGTAGCCTTCCATCACCAGTGCAGATGTGAGCAGGTAAAAGAATACAAGGATGGAGTAATTAAGAAAATACAGTTTCCGCAAGGCCAGGAACAAAAAGATATTGATAATAACTGCAAAGAGCAGAATACCGGCATAGATGCCATATCCCATTTTTTGCCGGGCTGCGGTGGTCTCCCATTCTTCCACTGACATCAGTCTGACCGGTATGGCATGCATTAGTGGTGTAAGCCGCACATAAAAAACGGCGGTATTGGCTGGCAGTGGAAAGGCCTGAAAATGGTCGGAAAGGGGTTTCTGACTTATCGGTACTTTGTATCCGCTGCGCATTTGCTGCCATCGCTGGCTGGAATCCTGGTAGTACAATTGGACATCGGGAAGGAATGCCTGCTCAAAGTTCAACACGAGTTGCCGGCTCACCGGCTTATCGATCTCGAATTTCAGCCAGATGATCTTCTCGGTGAAGCCGAAGTTCAACACAGATCGCCGGGTGGCAACAAAACCTGCCTGCACTTTGGGGGATAATACCTCCTCTATGCTTAACTGGCCGGTAACGTCCTCAAAGGAATACGCTTTGTATGGATGTTTATTGTCACCCTGGCCTGCTGCACCAATGCATACGAATAACGAAAGTAAACAAAACAATAGCCGCATCGCTAAAGAGAATTATTGGGATTCTTTGCCAAGGCTGAAAGGCATTTTGATGTTCATTACATTTGACATGATGATCACATAGATAAAGCAATACATGCTGAAGGGTGCATAACCCAGGTAACCGAGGAAGGGCATATTGAAAATACACCAAAAGTCTACATAAGGAATGCAATACTCCCAGTACCCCGGATTGGCTGTATCGATAAACTGTGGTTGTCTATAGCTCAAGTGGTTCCACCATTCAACGCAAAATCCCTGTAGTATCCATACAATGGTCATAAGCATAAATGGTGTCCAGTCGCCCTTATCTCTGATAGACTTAAACGGCGTCCAGATATCGAGAAAGGTCAAGACGGTGATCATGATCGTTAAAGGACCAAGCCATATACCGTAGAAAAGACCATTGGGCAGGTAGCCGAGAAAGAACATTATTACAAATCCGATAATGAGCAGAATGATTCTTGTTGTTTTGGAGTAACTGACCTTCTTGCCCAGTGTAAAGCGTTTGTTCAAGGCGGGGAAGGTTCGCAGCAGCTGATACCATTCAAACGCCATTGGAATGAATGCCGACGATCCTATTACTGCATATAGCAGGAAGTTGCCGGGGGTGCTCATCTTTTTGGCGGCGGGATAGTACCAATTGGTTTCTATGAAGAAGTTAAAATATTCAAAGATCAGCCAACCTGAAATCGATAATATACCCATAGCAATCAGTTCGGCTGTTGCGTTTTTCATCATCGACTTTCCTCCGCTCCTGGCGTACACGATTCCATCCAGCATGAGGATAAATCCCCACCACAGCGGGATCAGGGCCCAATCGACGACCCATTTAGGGCCGGTTAATTTTGCCGCAAAGACTATCAGGATGGCTACCCAAAGTACCAATCCGATCCAGAACCAAAGTGGCAGTTTTGCCTTTTTTACGGGAGGAACAGCCGTGGTGTCTTTCTTAAATCCAAACAAGCGGGGGAAAGCCAATACCAACAATAATAAGAGAAACAGCGCCGAAGCAATCGTGATGGCCAGCCAGTGTAAGCCGGGCTTATCGACTGCTTCTATCGAAGGAAAGTGGAAAAAATCTGGTGGTATTTTCCCTTTTTTTTTGATTAAAAGACCGAAATACGGCGTGTAGAAAATAGCGATCATGGTGAGGAAAAGGATTCCAACTTTCCGGCTCGTACTCATAAGCTGTTTTTGGTATTTTGAAAAATGAATAGCGGTGTTTACAGAATGGTGGACGGCGTAGCGCATTCAGTGGGGGCGGAATACCAATGGAGGATCGGTTTAATCCTGACGGGGATAAATATAGGAATAAACTTCAAATAGTTGTCAGTCACCAGCAACTATGCAAAGCATTGAGTAGAATCACGCTTATGTTGTGGGTGGAAATACTTTGGAGTGATCTTATTCGGCTATTATTACTTTGACACCGGACTTTTCAATTTTATTTACTGTCTCTCTGCTTACTTCACCATCTGTTATTATATAATCTATCTGATCAAGGTTGGCGATCTTGCCTAAGCCGCGGCGATCGAATTTGGAGCTGTCGGCCAGGACTACTACTGTTTGGGCAAGCCCGATCATCTTTTGGTTGAGGCTGGCTTCTACAATGTTGGTGATGGTGAGGCCATGTTCGAGGTCGATGCCGTCTACACCGAGGAACAACACGCCGCAGGACAATTCGTCCAGTATTTTCTCGGCAAAGGAGCCTGCAGTGGATGAGGAGCTTTGATGGACGAGTCCGCCCAACTGGAGTATTTCTACATTGGGGCGGTTGATCAACTCCAGGGCTACTTTCAATGCGGGGGTGATAACTATTATTCTTTTCTCCGGGTACAGCTGGCGGGATAATTCAAATACCGTGGTGCCGGATGCAATGATGATGGAATCATTCTGGCCAATGAGGCTGAGGGCGGCCTTTGCTATTCTTTTCTTCTCGTCGGACTTGATGAATTCCTTTTCATCTATTGGTCTTTCAATGGCGTATGGGTTATTGATGGAGCCCCCTCCGCGGGTGCGGAACAGGAGTTTCTTTTCTTCGAGGAGTTTCAGGTCTTTCCGGATGGTTACCCCGCTTACTTTCATTTCTTCCATCAGCTGGGGGATGGTAACCTGGCCTTTTTCGGATAGTTTTTTAAGGATAAACTGGTGTCTGTCGGTGATCGTATTCATACAATAAAGTTAGGTTTCGCAAAGTTGCCGTTAATTTCCTAATATTTTCAAAGACTTGCAAAGAGTTTACGATTTGGTAAAATTTGTGGGTATTCCCCGCCTCAGTAAAACTTTCAAAGACTTATTTTTTGTTTAATTTACTTTAATTTGGTTTAAGTTGGTTACATTTGGTTTACAATTTTGCCCCAAATGAAAGTAAAGATCGGCTTTTTGGGTCAATTTTGGTTACGATTGCTCTTTCCAAAGCTTTTAATTCATAATAATTTGTTTACAAACGGGTAATGTTTTGTTTAACCAGAGATCATTCTTTTGCAAAACATTAATTCTTTTTAACAAAATGAAACAAAATTAAAGGGGTTAATGGCTTTGGAAAAATTAGTATGTATTCAAAAAACACTAAGCTGTTATGAAAAAAACTCCCTGCTTTGCCATCATCGGGCAGCAAAGGAACTTCCGGCAACTAACCGGTAGCTGGCTACTCAGCCTGTTATGTCTATTTCTCTTCTCCGTGTCTGCCACAGCGCAGTCGAAGCGCATCACCGGCAAAATAACTGACGAGAACAACAAGCCTCTTGAAGGGGTGAGTGTGAGCTTGCGGAAAACCGGATCGGGTACTACCAGTAATGCGGATGGTGATTATGCGCTTACTGTGCCCAACTCCACCGATGTGCTGATCTTTTCGATCGTGGGTTATGGTGAAAAAGAAATGACCATCGGTGACAACACTGTTATCAATGTAACGCTTCAAAAGGATGCCGCTGGTTTAAATGAAGTGGTGGTGGTAGGTTATGGTACGCAAAAGAAGGGCAACCTGACGGGTTCCGTTTCCGTGATCAACAGCACTCAAATTGAAAGACGGCCCAACACTTCTACTTCGAATGCTTTGCAAGGGCTTGCTGCGGGCGTAACGGTTACTTCGCAGACGGGTTCTCCCGGTGGCGATGGCGGTTTGATCCGTATCAGGGGTATCAACTCGTTCGGCGGGTCCAGCAGTAACCCGCTGGTGATCATCGATGGGGTTGCCGGATCGATCGATGACGTGGATGTAAACCTCATAGAATCCATCTCTGTATTGAAAGACGCTGCTTCTTCTGCGATCTATGGTTCAAGAGCGGCCAACGGTGTGATACTGGTTACTACCAAAAGAGGAAAGGATAAATTGTCTGTGAACTATAAAGGTTTCGTGGGCAAGCAATCAGCTACTGCCATACCTAAGGTAACAGACGGGTTAACATACATGCGTGTGTTTAACGATGCGAGCATGAATGATAATGGTATCAAGATCTATAGTGACCAGGATATCGAGAATTTCAGGAAGGACTTTGAAGCGAATCCGAAGAATTACGATTGGCAGGATGCGATATTGACTGGCAGCGGACTGCAGCAAAATCATTTCATTTCTTTGGCTGCCAATACCGGTATCGTTCGTGTAGCGCCTTCTTTGAGCTTTACTGACCAGGAAGGGATCATCAAGAATACCAACTTCAAGCGTTATATCTTCCGTAATAACCTGGACATCACGCCCAGCAAAAAGATCAATATCCGGTTCGACGTTGCTGTGACCAACCGGGACAGGCGGCAGATCGCTGATGAGGGTACTATCTGGAATTACCTCGGACGGATGCCTACCAATATTCCTATCCGCTATGGCGATAAGTGGTCTGACGGCTGGGTAAAGATCAACCCCGTAGGTTATATCCAGGATGGCGGTAACCGTAAAGTCAATAACCTCGAGTTTTACGGCAACCTTAACCTGACTTATAAGCCGGTTGACTGGTTGTCGCTGACCGGTATGTTTGCTCCGCGCTACCTGACCGCCAATGTGCACACTTTCCGGAAAAGCGTGATGACTTATTATAAGGATGGATCGGAAGCCGGTGCGGCCAATACCTTCACTGAGTTGAGCGAGTCGGCGATGCGGTATTTCTATGGTACTTATCAGTTCCAGGCTACTGCTCAAAAGAGCTTTGGTGATCACAACTTCAGTCTGATGGGTGGCGCTTCCAGGGAAACATATGATGAGAAGTTGTTGTCTGGCTACAGAAGGGATTTTGTATATACCAATTATGAGCAGCTGACTGCCGGTGCCGACAATGCTACTAAAGATAATAATGGTACGCAGAATCAGTGGATATTGTTGTCTACTTTCGGCAGGTTCAATTATGATTTCCGAGGCAAGTATCTGTTTGAAGCCAACCTGCGGTATGATGGTACTTCCCGTTTCATAGCCGACAATCGCTGGGCGGCGTTCCCCTCCTTCTCTGCCGGCTGGGTTGTTTCGAAAGAAGATTTCTGGGACAAGTTTAGTCCTGTGGTGAATATGCTGAAGGTGCGTGCTTCCTGGGGTAAGCTGGGTAACCAGAATATCGGTTCTTCTTATTATCCTTTTGCTGAGGCTTTGTCGCTGGGAAGTGTTTCGATGGGTGGCAATGTTTACCAATCGATCACGCAGAGTACGCTTTCCAATCCTAACCTGCGTTGGGAAGAAACAGAGATGAAGGGTATTGGCTTCGATGCGAATTTGTTCAACAAGTTTTCTGTAACGTTCGATTATTATGATAAGAGAACGGATGGCATCCTGCTTAAGTTGAATACCTCACAGCTTACGGGTTTGGCATCTCCTTATCAAAATGCTGCGGTGGTAACCAACAAGGGTTGGGAAGTGACTGCGCGGTATGATAACAAGTGGGGTGATTTCCTGCTGGGTGTAGGTTTCAATGTGTCTGATGTGAAGAACAGGATCGTTGATATGAAGGGGCAGACTTCCGGTGACCTGTTGCGTCAACAGGAGGGTTATTCTATCAACTCTATTTACGGTTACATCGCTGATGGTCTTTACCAAACACAGGAGGAGATCAATGCCGGTCCGGTGCAGATCGGTACGCTGAAGCCTGGTGACGTTCGCTACAAGGACATTGCCGGTAAGGAGGAAAATGGTAAGCAAGTTCCTGATGGAAAGATTACCGATGCCGACAAAGTGATCATCGGCAGCACTATTCCCCGCTATACTTATGGAGGTAACCTGGACCTGGGATGGAAGGGTTTTCGCCTGAGTGGTTTTGTGCAGGGAGTAGGTAAAGTAGATGGTTACCTGAATGCGCATTATGTGATCCCGGCTGCGAACTCCAGCGCTGTGAAGCCCTGGCAGCTGGATTACTGGACGCCTGATAACAGGGATGCTGCGTTGCCACGGGTATCTGTTACTTCTACGAATAATACACAGAACTCCACTTTGTGGATGAGAAGTGCTTCTTATCTCCGGTTGAAGAATATTCAATTGGGTTATGAAGTGCCTGCCATCTTCCTGAAGAAGGTGGGCCTGCAAAAGGCATTTATCTATGTGAACGGTCAGAATCTTTTCACGCGTACCAAATTTTATGATGGGTATGATCCTGAGATCAACTTTGATGCCGGTGCTGCTGATGGTGTGTCATTGGGCGGCGGTAATTACTATCCTCAGGTTAAGGTATTCACTTTTGGTATCGATATTAAATTCTAACAATCATGAAACGTATTCATTCTATCAATACAATCGCTGCAATAGCAGTTGGGTCAATACTGGCTTTGACTTCGTGCAAACCAGACCTTGTTTCGCTGAACGGTCCTTCTACAGGCGCTTTCCCTGCCAATGCCAAAGAGGCTGAAATGGGATTGTTTGGCGCCTATCAGAACATCAGCAAAGTCGATGCTGCCAGTACTCCTATCTGGCATGTAATGGATAATATCACTGACATTGGTTTTGCCCGGCCGGGTACGAATTATACCTCGCCGATCACCAGTGCTATCACTACTGATAATGCGTTGACGAATAAACCCTGGCAGATACATTACCAGACTATCGCCAAGTGTCACACCGTGCTGGACAATCTTGAAAAGCTGAAGCCCACTATGTCTGATGCTGCTTATAAGCAACTGGATGCCGAGCTTCGTTTCATCCGTGCTTATTGTTATTCTCAACTGATCGAGTTGTACGGTGCTGTTCCTTTGCTGAAGCATGCTGTGGACCTCGCCAATGCCAGTGTGCCCAGAACGCCCAAGGCAGAGATCGAGCAATTCCTGCTCGATGAACTGACCGCTATTGCCGACAACCTGCCGCTGTCGCAGGCGCAATTCGGGAATGTGCGGGGATCACGGATCGCTGCCTATATGTTGAAAGCAAGGGTTGCTCTTTATGCCAAAAAGTATAAGGATGCTGCCACTGCCGCCAATACTGCTATTACGCTGGCTGGCAGTCAACATGATCTTACGCCTTTCAACAGCACCATCAGTTTTGTAGGTAAGGACCATACTGCCGGAGAACCTGAGCTGGGCAATATATTTGGCCATGCCGGTTTTAAAACGAGTAAGGAATGGATCTGGATCGCTGAATACAATATGCAGGTGCCGGGCAATACGCACAACCAGCAGTATTATTCTGCTTCGCGTTTGGGTAAAGGTGTTTGTTACTGGGGACCGACGCAAGACCTGATCAATACTTTCCAGTGCAAGGATGGTTTGCCTATTACTACTTCTCCCCTATATGATGCTTCCAAGCCTTTTGAGAATCGTGATCCAAGGCTCGATATGTATTGCGCGCGTCCACATGCACGGTACGTAGGATACCAGTTTGAGCCAGCCACCAGTTTCACGACTGTGAAAAACTACTGGCCTGTGATCACTGGTCAGGCTACTACGGCTCCCTCTGTCGCTAATGCCGATGCTACGAATGCTTTCCGTTCTTTCAGTGGTTATCTCTGGCGCAAACCGATCGACCTGGTTGATTTCAACTCTACTTCTGTAAGTGGCGTGAGTGATCTCGATGTAGGCATCTTCCGCTATGCTGAATTGTTGTTGTTGTATGCAGAGGCCAAGATAGAAGCGAATGAATTGGACAATACCGTATATAATGCCATCAACCGCGTGCGTACGCGTGCTCAGATGCCTAACCTGCCTACCGGCTTAACGCAGGATCAACTGAGGACTGCTTTGCGCTATGAGCGTAAAGTGGAGCTGGCTAATGATGGTTTACGGTGGTATGACCTGCGCCGCTGGGGCATTGCCAACAAGGTAATGAATGGTTATATCTACCTGAACAGGGATGCGAAGGCGTGGACAAAGGACGTGCTGACGGGATTTGACGAGAGTTATACACCGATCTATAATCGTACGGAGGCTATCAAGTATTTCACTACGCAAGAGGTGGTTTATAAGGTGAATAAGGATGAATACTGGCCTGTACCGAAATCAGAGATGGATGCCAACAAAAAGCTGGAGCAAAATCCTGGTTATTAAAATGGAATTGTGTTGTAGTAAAGATCATTAAGTTCACGGAATGAAAGTATTGCTTAGCCCTTCAAACAGACGCTGGTGGATCGTTGCCATTATTTTTCTGGCCATCGTGTTCAATTATGTGGACAGACAGATCGTGTCGATACTGAAGCCTGTGCTCAAAGCATCGTTCAGCCTGGACGATGGTGGTTATGCAACTATCCTGAACATCTTTACTGTTTGTTATGCCGTGATGTATCCTGTGACGGGATGGATGGTGGACAGGTTTGGTGCGCGCAAAGTGATGTTCTACGGAATTATAACCTGGTCGCTGGCTTGTATTGGTGGTGGTTTATCCAGGACCATCGGTCAGTTTGGTTTCTTCCGTGGCTTGCTGGGTGCGGCGGAGCCTACCAATTTCCCGGCTCAGTTGAAAGTTATAGCTGTATGGTTTCCCGGTAAGCTGCGCGCTACTGCAAACAGTCTTTGTGTGGCGGGCAGCTCTATCGGGGCCATCATTGCACCTCCTGTGATTGCATGGCTGACGCTGACCTACAACTGGCAGGCTGCTTTCATTACCATGGGGGCCATCGGGTTGTTGATCGCTGTGTTGTGGAAGCTCGTTTACAAAGACCCTCCGGCGGCTGTGCTGCAGGAGGCGACTGCTTCAACAACTGGTGAATCAACTGCGTTTGAGTGGAGGCAATTGTGGGGCACGCGGAGCTTATGGGGCATATTGCTGATACGCTTCGTGAGTGATCCTGTGTGGTACTTCTGTCTGTTCTGGCTGCCGGGTTATTTGCAGGAACAGTCAGGGCTTACGCTTGCGCAGGTGGGCATGTTTGGATGGATACCTTTTTTGTTTGCCGACCTTGGCGCTATTGGTACTTCGGCCTGGTCGGACAAACTGGTGCGACAAGGTTATTCGCCTTTGAAAGCCAGAAAGACGATGCTGACGCGCGTGGCGCTGTTAGCGCCATTGTGTGCACTGACGCCTTATCTCGGTGGCGCGTGGGCCACCCTGGCAGTGTTCAGCATTGTGGCTATTGCCTGTCTCAGCTGGTTGTTTACGATCAGTGTGGTAGTGGCAGAGGCTTTTCCTGTAAAGAATGTGGCGAGTGTGCTGGGGATTGCCGGAGGTTTTGGCGCATTGGGTGCTGTGCTGTTCAACTATTTTGTTGGGCAGTTTATCGGCACTTTGGGTGCGGAAAAAATATTCATCGCGATGGCGTTCTTGCATCCGCTCGCGGTGTTGATCTTATGGACGATGGTGAAGCCGGAAAGGCCATCCATCGAATCGAATAGTAAACTGTAAATGAAAAATAATATGCTGAAAACGATCACAGAGCCAGCCCGGGAGATCCCGGTTAGACAAGAAACTGATGTATTGGTGATTGGTGGAGGTCCTTCGGGGATCATGGCTGCACTGGCCGCAGCTGAAGATGGATTGAAGGTGACACTGGTAGAGAGCCGCAGTTTTGTAGGCGGCAATATGACCATCGGTCTTCCTATTCTTGGTTTCCTGGGACAAAAGGGAAACCAGATCATCAAGGGGCTACCGCAAAAGCTGATAGACAGGTTGAAAGCGGTGCAGGCTTCGAGTGAACACCGGCCCTGTCCTTTGCACATGAGCCTGACGTTGGTGGAGCCGGAGGCCGTGAAGACAGTAGCATTGGAAATGCTGGTGGAAAGTAAAGTAAATGTATTGTTCTACGCTTTTTGTGCCGGTGTGGTGGTGGAGGATGATGCGTTGAAGGGTGTGATCATCGAGAGTAAAGCCGGGCGTGAAGTGATACTGGCTAAAACGGTTATCGACTGCAGTGGTGATGCCGATGTGGCTGCGCGTGCCGGTGTGCCTTGTGAATATGGTAATGAAGATGGCGGTGTTCAACCTCCTACGCTTATGTTTTGCCTTGGCGGCGTAGATACAGAGAAGTTGCGTACGAGCGTGGCGGAAGAGCCGAGAACTTATCTTACTGACTTTATTCCTGCCGAATACTTTGGTCAAAATAATCAGTTCGTATTGGTGGGGATGCGTAACCTGATCAAGAAAGCACAGGATGCCGGGTTGACGCTGACCACAGAACGTACTATTCTTATTACCGGTTTGCGCAAGGGTGAAGTGTGGGTAAACATGACGCGGATCAATGGCGTTAACGGAACCGATCCCGGCAGCCTTACGCATGGTGAGATTGAAGGCAGGCACCAGATCCATGATATTCAAAAATACCTCATCGACTATGTGCCGGGTTTTGAGCAGGCTTATTTCTTAAAGACTGCTCCTTTCCTTGGGATCAGGGAGACGAGGCGTATTCAAGGGCATTATACCATGACGCGCGAAGACATCATGGCCTGCCAGCATTTTGATGATGCGATTGCCGTGGCCAGTTATCCGCTGGATATTCATCATCCTCAAGGTGGCGGTTGTACGCTGGAATGGTGTGGTGACTGTTATGATATCCCCTACCGGTCGTTGATCCCGCAAAAGATCAAGAATCTGATTGTGGCAGGTCGTTGTATCTCTACTACGCACGAGGCTATGTCTGCTATCCGTGTGATGGCTCCGTGCATGGCCATGGGTGAAGCGGCCGGACGTGCAGCGAAGATGGCTGTAAGGCAAGGCGTGCAACCAGCGGATATCAATGTGAAGGAGCTGCAACGGGAGCTGCTTGAAAAGGGTGCTTACCTGCGTATCGCCAGGGAAGCGCTCGTATCATAAAATCATTTTTAAACTACCTGATCATATGTGTGCCAACAGGAGACATTTTTTAAAGAGTATTGGTGCGGCTGCTTTGCTGCCTGTGTTGCCAGCTTTTGGCAGGGACACAGATGCGACATTTAATAAAAGTGGTTCGCATCGCGTGCTCAGCTGTAATATACGTGTAGCACTTGATGAGGATGAGGCTAAGGGGGTGGGCTGGAGTGCGCGGAAAGATACTTGTCTGAAGATCATTAAGGATAAGAAGCCTGATATCGTTGGTTTTCAGGAGGTGTTGAAAGTGCAGGCTGATGATCTGCGTAAATATTTCTCTTCTTATCAATTGTTTGGTTTTGATGGTCCTGAGATGGACCCGCATACTACGGGTTATTATGGTATTGCCAAGAACCCGATACTGTTTTCGAAAGACCGGTATGAGTTGCTGACGGGTGGTACGTACTGGCTTTCAGAAACGCCGCTGGTAGCGGGCAGTAAATCGTGGGACACGGCGCGGGCCAGGCATGCGAACTGGGTGCGCCTTAAAGAGAAAAGCACCGGTAAAGAATTACGCATCGTAAACCTGCACCTGGACCATATTTCTGCCGAAGCAAAAGTACAACAGGCAAAAATGGTGATTGATGAAAGCGCGCAATACCTACCGGATTATACACAAATCCTTACGGGAGATTTCAATAGCCGGTATGACAGTAATGTGTTTGAGTCTGTGCGGAAAGGAGGCTGGAAAGATGGCTATGAAACGATCCATGGTGAAAAGGAAGCCGGGCATACGGGTCATGAATTCCAGGGGATCAATTATGATAAAGCGGGTTCCAAAGGCAGGATCGATTTTATCTGGTACAGGGGTAAAGCGAAACCAACTGATGCTTCTATTATCAAGGATGCTATCAAAGGGAAATATCCCAGTGATCATTTCTTTCTACAAACTGATTTTGTTATCGACTAAATGTATTATCAATGAAAAAGATATTTTTTGGTTGTTTATTGTTGTTGCTGGGAACGGGTGTTGTTTTTTCCCAGGACAAGGATTATCAAAAGCCTGCTCTGGAGCAAAAGGGTGGCTGGACGCTGATCATGGTGCCCGATCTTCAGAATTACGTGAAGTGGCAAAGGAACCAACCGCTGGTTGACCTGATGATGGCGTGGATCGTGGACAATATCGATACGCTCAATATCAAGATGGTGATGGGTGTTGGTGATCTTGTAGAAAATGATGGCAAGATCACGAATGATTATGATGGTGATCAAACTTCGAAAAGTCAGTGGGACTATGTATCGAAGGCCTTCAGCAAACTCGATGGCAAGGTGCCTTATATGGCTGCCACGGGTAATCATGATTACAGTATCGACCGGCAAGGTAACCGTACTTCTCAGTACAGTCAGTTCTTCACTACTGAAAGGAATCACCTGAACCAGAAATACCTTGTTCAAAATACGCGGAATGAGCAAGGGCAACCTACGCTGGAGAATTCTGCTTATGAACTGAAGGGGTTGAATGGAAAGGATTACCTGTTTATCACTGTAGAGTATGGCCCAAGGGACACCGTGCTGGCCTGGGCTAAAAACGTGGCTGCGTTGCCGCAGTACAAGAACCACCGTGTGATCCTGTCTACGCACTCTTATCTGAATGCCAAAGATGCGCGTATTACCGGTGAAGTGGACTGGCTGCTGTGGGAGCCTTACAATGTGGATAATATGATCCAGAAATCGCCGAAGATCAAATTGCCGCAGGCTAATAATGGTCAACAGATATGGGAAAAGGTGGTACAGCCTTCTTCCAATATCGAAATGGTACTGTGTGGTCATATTTCTGGTGAGGGTTACAGAAAGGATAAGAATGTTGCGGGTAAAACTGTTCACCAGATCTTGTTCGATTCGCAATCGATGGGTGGCGGGCACCGTGATGGTAATGGTGGTGACGGCTGGCTGCGTATCCTTGAGTTTTCAGCGGATGGAAAATTGGTGAAGGTGAAAACTTTCTCTCCTTTGTTCGGCATATCTCCTACTACCCGTCCTTTTGCCTGGAAAAAAGATGCCAGGAACGAGTACAACATTAAGTTCGATTAGCTTAGAAAACTGTTAATTATTACAATGAGAAAAATGCGCATATTAGTAACTGCTCCTTATCATGAAAAAGGTTTGTTTGATGTGAAGCAAGACCTCGGAGAAGTCATTTACCGTCCGTGGAAAGAAAACGGGCGTGCTTATAATGAAGATGAATTGATGGCTCTATTGTATGAAACGGAAGCGGAGGCGCTCATCACAGAGCACGACCATGTGACAGAGAAAGTGATCGAAGCCAACGCTCACCTGCAGTTCATCGGTGTTTGCCGGGGCACACCTTCCAACGTGGCTCTGGCCACTGCTTCCAAGCATGGTATCCCTGTTTTTTATACGCCCGCTCGCAATGCGCAGGCGGTGGCTGAGATGTTCATTGCGAATGTGATCACTTTCCTGCGTAAGACGCTGCCTGCGATCGATTGGCTGCGGGGACGCAACTGGAACGTGGGTGCACATACTTCATACCTTGAGTTTAAGGGGAATGAACTGGCCGGAAAGAAAATCGGTATGGTAGGCTTTGGCGCTATTGGGCAGCTGATCGCCAGGCTGGTGGAAAATTACCCTTGCCATATTGCTTATTATGATCCGTATGTTGAGGCGGCTGCTTTCCCTGCTTATCAGCAATTGAGCCTGGAGGAACTTTTTTCTACCTGCGATATCGTGTCGGTACATTTGCCTGTAACGGCGGATACGAAGGGGATGATCGATGGCCGTTTGTTTGGGTTGATGAAACCTGATGCGCTGTTTGTGAATACGGCAAGGGCGGTTGTGGTTAATAGAAATGATCTGTACAGTGTATTATCGCAGAACAGCATTAAGGGGGCAATCCTCGACGTATTTGACAACGAGCCTCCGGATGAGCTGGATTATAAGATCATCGATCTGCCGAATGTGTTGCCTACTCCGCATATTGCGGGGGCTACGCATGAAGTGGAGGATCATCATGTGCGTATTCTCAATGAGGTGCTGACGGAGTGGTTTGTGTATGGTAATCACAGTGCAGACCGGCTGGCGAATAAGGAAATATTGTCTTCGAATATTCAACGATAAATTGCTGCCCATGAAACAACAGGATGCTTATCTCGTGCTCGATATTGGTACCGGAAATGTTCGTTCGGCTATTGTAGATGCATCGGGTACTATACTCGGTGTGGCAAGGGCTGATATCCGGTATTATCGTGATGAACTTTACCCCGATTCTATTTATTTCAAGCCGGATGAGCTTTGGTCGCAGCTCCGGGAGCTGACTGGCGAGGCGTTGAAGCAGGCTGGTGCTGTAAACATAAAAGCTGCCACCACTACCAGCCAGCGGGAAGGTATTGTATTGATCGATGAATCGGGTAAAGCTGTTATTGGTTTGCCGAATATCGATCACCGTGGCCGCGAGTGGGAAGGCAAGTATGCTGATAAAAGCAGGATCTATCAACTGACGGGCCGCTACCCTACTTCTTTGTTTTCTGCTTATAAGCTGGTGGGTATACGGGAACGCCGACATGATGTGTGGAATGGGCTTTCGTTCTTTCTTAGCATCAGTGACTGGGCTGCGTGGGAACTGAGTGGTGTTGCGCTGTATGAACATTCGCAGGCATCTGAAACGTTGTTGTATGATGTGGCTGCGGGTGACTGGAGTGCGGAGCTTTGTGCTTTGTTCGATATTTCGCCGAAGCTGTTGCCGGCGCTTTCACAGTCGGGCAGCGTAGCCGGAACCGTGCAGCCTGCTGTTGCGGCGTCATTGGGGATTAGCGCCGATGCCGTGGTTATTACCGGTGGTGGTGATACGCAGATGGCTATTAAAAGTACCCGTCCTTCGGTTGGTGATGTGGTGATCGTTTCCGGCACTACCACGCCTGTGGTGAAGCTGGAGGGCGACTATATTACTGATGTACAGGAAAGGACCTGGACAAGCCGGGATATTGCGGAGGGCCGGTTTGTATTTGAAGCGAATGCCGGTGTGACCGGGTTGAACTATCAGCGGCTTAAAGAAGTGTTTTATCCCAATGAGGGTTATGATGTGATCGAGCGGGAGCTGGCGGAGAATGCGCATCATCATTGTGTGGCTTCTCTGGGATCTCTGGTTGCCGGGGAAACCAAACCTGTGATACGTGGTGGTTTTATTTTTCCTGTGCCTGTTTCTCATGAGCTCAGGCGTAGCAGTTTTGTTTGGGCCACGCTGATGGATATTGCTTTTTCTATTGCGGAGAATTATAAAGTGCTGGCCGAGGTGTCGGGCCATGATGCCGGGTATATCTGGGCTTGTGGCGGCGGCTTGCAGAGCAAGACGTTGCGACAACTTATTGCTGCCGTTACGGGTAATGAAGTGCGGGTTAGGCATGGGTTTGAGCAGGCTTCCGTTGTTGGCGCCGCCATGCTTTGTAATGAAGCGCTTGGGATTGCTGTTGAAAGAGAAGCGGGTGTGTTGGAAAGTGCCGTTGCCACCAGCGAGGGCGCCAATACGTATAAAACATTTTATGAACAATGGAAGGCAACCAGGGAGCAGTTCAGGGCTGTTAGCTGAACGGGGTTGTCCTACTATCAGTATATTAAGTAATGAGTGAAGCATTTTTTATTGGGATCGATATTGGTACGCAGGGTGCGAGGGTGGTGCTATTGTCGAATTTTGGCTTGCAGGTGGGCGTACAAGAAGAAGTATTTCCTTTAAGTGATACGTTACGCGAAGAGCAGTCGCCGGAGCTGTGGTGGGAAGCTTGTAGCCGATTGATCCCGGCATTGGTACAGGAAGTAAAGGGCAAGATCTCATTGGATGCTATCAAGTCGGTGGCTGTTACCTCTACTTCCGGCACCATCATTCCGCTGGGGCGAGACTTTCATCCGATGCATCCTGCTATCATGTACAGTGATCCACGGTCGGCCAAGCAGGCGGCCTTTTGCAAGCAAATGGCCGGGCAGTGTATCAAAGAAGGTTATACTGCTTTCAATGCTTCCAGTGGCCTGCCGAAGATGCGCTGGTTTCTCGATCAGTATCCGGATAAGGCTGCGCAACTGTATAAATTTATTCATGCTTCCGATTTTATAACGGGCCGGTTGAGTGGTGAGTATGGTGTGACTGATTACACCAACGCCATGAAGTCGGGTTATGATATTCATCATTATCAATGGCCTGCTTATATTACTGAGCAGATCGGCATCCGTCGTGAGTGGTTGCAGGAAGTGAAACCATCGGGCGAGCCTTTGGGTATGCTGCAACCTGCCCTTGCTGCACAATGGGGCCTGCCTGCGGGGATCATTGTAACAACGGGCATGACTGATGGCTGTGCCTCACAGGTGGCATCGGGTGCGGTAAGTCCGGGCCAGTGGAATACCACTATTGGCACTACGCTGGTGATCAAGGGTGTGACCACGCAGGCTATCACTGATCCTTCGGGTGCTGTTTATAATCACCGTCATCCGGCTGGTTACTGGATGCCGGGCGGCGCCAGCAATACCGGCGCCGATTGGGTGAGCAAACTGTTTGCTGGCGAAGACCTGCAAGCATTGAGTGAACAAGCTGCGGGCCGGTTGCCCGCTATTGCTCTCGCCTGGCCGTTGCTGCAACAGGGGGAGCGTTTTCCTTTTGTGGCACCGCAGGCTGTTGGGTTTTGGCCTACCGGAGATGCTGTAGAGCAATTTACTGCTTGCATGGAAGGGGTTGCTTTTATAGAGCGCTATGCTTACGAAAGAATATCTTTATTGAGTGGTGAGAAGATAGCGCAGGTGTTTTCTGCCGGTGGCGGCAGTAATAGTGATACGTGGCTGCGCATCAGGAGTTGTGTGCTTAATGTGCCTATATGCCGATTGCAAAATGTGTCAGGCGCAGCCGGTGCGGCTATACTGGCTGCCTCCCGTTGTTTTTATGCATCTTTGTCTGAAGCTGTGGCTGACATGACGACGCCAGAGCTTGTACTGGAGCCATTTGCTCCTTTGGTCAATGCTTATGAACTGAAATACCAGCTTTTTATTAAGGAATTGAAAGCAAGAAAAATATTAGACTGAACATGCTGACTATTTTTTTACTCCGACATGGGCAAACGCCTTGGAATGCTGATAATAACCGCTATTGCGGGCGTACCGATATTCCGCTCACCGACAAAGGGGTTAGTCAGGCGGAGGAAGTGAAGCGTCAACTGGAAGGTATCGAGTTTGCGGGGGTGTATTCTTCTCCGTTGCAACGTGCGTTTATCACGGCGTGCCTCGCTTCGGGAAAAGAGGCTGTGAAAGATGAGCGATTGATCGAGGTGGACTTCGGTGGCTGGGAAGCCAAAACGAAGGAGGAGTTTATTTCGGAGAATGCGTCGCTGTGGAATGACTGGATGCATGATCCGGCTACGCACCGTGCCGGTGGCACCGGAGAAACGGGGGCTGAAATTGTAGCACGGGTGGATGACTTCTTTACTTCTTTGCAACAAGCTTATTCTTCCGGGAATATCATGGTGGTGGCACATAATGGCATCAACCGTTTGTATATGGCGCATAAGCTGGGCATGCCTTTGAAGAATTACCGCCAGCTGGTGCAGCAAAACTCTTCTATTACGTGCTTCACGCTGGATGAGCAGGGTATGCTAACGCTCGAGTTGCTTAATTCGAAGCTGCGTTAGATGAGCGGGTAGCTTTTCCGTTATTGCTTAGCGTAACGAAGGGCCACGCCTCCTGTCTTGAATATTTTTGTGTCAATCAATTTCAGGTGTAATTTTTCTGGCAGGATCGTGTGATCGAACAGGCGCCTTCCCTCTCCTACCAAGACGGGCTGAACAACGATAATGAATTCATCTACGAGATCAAGTTCTATCAATTGGCCAGCCAGGTCTACGCCGCCGGTTGAAATGTCTTTGCCGGGCTGTTGTTTGAGTTTGAGTACTTCTTCTTTGAGGTTGGTGCGAATGATCTCCGTGTTCTTTCCTTCGGCTTTTTCTAATGTTCTCGAGACGACCACGATCTTGTCGACGGCATCGAATGCCTGGGCAAAATCGTTCATTGCTTTTGTGGTGCCGGACTTGTTCTTTGCCATATCGGGCCAAAAGGGCACCATCAGGTCGTAGGTTTTACGCCCGTACAGGAGCGTGCCAGACTGCCGCATGAGGTCTGTAAAGAAATCGTGTATTTCTTCATTGGCTATTCCTTTGGTGTGGTCGCAGCAACCGTCGATGGTGACGTTGATGGCGTAGATCAATTTTCTCATAGAATCGTTTTCCGTTGATTTCTCTCAAGTTAGTGTTTTTTTCAAGGTACCGTAGTAAAGACGATATTTTGTAGTTACTTTATTGTAATTATGAAGTTAATCTGCACAACCTTACTTTTTTCCTTCTTCCTGTCCATTGTGGCCATAGCCCAGGACAAGACCTACTCTCAACAGGAAATCGTTTATGACCGTAAAGATGGTATGGCGCTGATGATGACCGTGCTGACGCCTGCCAAGGCCAACGGCAAAGGGATCATCAGCCTTAACAGTGGGGCCTGGGGTTCTTCGCCCAACTGGCTGCCCAGCTTTGTGGACAGAGCGCTACCATTTATTAATAAGGGCTATACCGTGTTCATTGTTATGCATGGTGCAGCGCCCAAGTACGCCATCGATGATGCCGTGCTCGATATCAAGAGGGCTGTTCAGTTTGTGCGGCATAAAGCCTCTGTGTATGGTATCGATTCGCTTCGTATCGGTGTCACCGGCACCTCTTCGGGTGGTCATCTGGCATTGATGGTGGGCATGGCTGATGATATCCGCGATCCGCAGGCAAAGGACCCGATGGAAAGGGTATCTTCCAAAGTGCAGGCTGTGGCCGTGTTTTGTCCGCCCACCGATTTCCTGAATTATGGGCAGGTTGGGTTCGATTTGTCGGGCCAGGCTGCCTTGTTGCAGCAGGCCCGGGTATTGGGTGCTTTTCAGTTCAAGGAATGGGATAAAGATAAAAGGGTGTACACGCTCATTACCGACAAAACTAAACTACTGGAAATCGTGAAGGCTGTTTCGCCTGCTCAGTTGGTGACGGCTGATGATGCGCCTACTTATATTATGCATGGTGATAAGGACCCGCAGGTGCCTCTGCAGCAATCGCAATGGATACAGGAAAAGCTGAAAGCTGCTAAGGTGCCTGTTGAGCTGTCGGTGAAGTCCGGCGCGGGTCATGGCTGGGAGGGTATGGAGAAAGATGAGGAGGCGTTTGTGAAATGGTTTGATCAGCATCTTGGTGTAAAGAAGTAAAACGTTTGTAACGCACAAGAATCATATGAAAAAGTACCTGTTTGTTGTCATTGGTATATTGCTGTTTTCTTCTTTCAGGGAAAAGGAAACGGTTTGGGTAGCTATTGGTGATTCGATCACTTATCTGAATGATCATCCGAATGAAACGGGGAATCGTGTTGCCAAAGGTTATTTGAGCCGCGTGGTGGCTGAGCTGCCTAATGTACGTTACATCAACCAAGGGCATAACGGGTGGAAGTCGAGCGATATTGCCAACAAGATCGAAAGTATCGGGCTGGTAAAAGCGGATGTGTATTCCGTGTTTTTAGGCACGAACGACTGGTGGGGCGGCCGGCCTGTCGGGAGTATCGATGATTACAAGAATAATACGGGTGCCAATTCTGTATTTGGTTCTTTCCGGATCATCGTCAATAAGATCCGTGGGCTAAATCCTGAAGCGAAGATTGTACTTATAGCGCCTATGCAGCGTGGTGATTTTGTGTATTTGCAGAATGCGAGTAATAATGCATACGGTTCATATAAAGATAAAAACGGGCAGTCGCTGGAGGCATTTGCCGAGGCTGTAGTTGCTATCGGAAAGCTTGAAAACATACCGGTCATCGATCTTTATCACGACAAGCGGCTTGGCCTGAAGCATATGGTGAACTTCAAGCGGTTAAAGAATCCCAGTACTGGGGAATATGTAAATTACAAGTATCCCAAATTCATCGACATCCCCTTCGATCCGAAGAATGATGAATATCCTTATCCGCCTGCGGCGATCAATGTTACTTATGATGGGCTGCATCCATCGGATAAGGGGAGTGAAATCATTGCGGAGAAGGTGGTGAAGGTGTTTAAGCGGATTTGGGTTGAATAAACTGTCTTGCCATGATCCATTGTTCCTTCCTGCCGGTGTTTTATGAACATCACCAGCGTATTAAGGCTGGTGAAGCTCCTGCGGCGTTTACCGATTTCGTGGCTGTGGAAGACATCTGGATGGGGTTTTATGGTTTGGGTAAGTTTGAAACGTATCAATTCTTATATGGCCAATGCTCCAGTATTTCTCATTTGAAGGATTGGATAATCGAGCTTAAAGGAACGCAGCATGTGCGGGCAGCGGCCTCCGCTTTTGAGGAGTGGACGAAACAAAAGGCAGGTGTTGTTACAACTGTCAGCGTAAAAGATAATATGCTCAGTGAGGAGCAATGGTTGTTCTGGCAGCAGGAAGGGTATGTCCGGGTGAGTGGTCTTGTGGATGAAGGATTGTGTGATGCTGTTTGCCGGCTTATCTGTACTCAATTAGGCGCCGACCTACAGGTGCCGGCCACCTGGTACAACAGTCATCCTGATTGGCATGGGCTCATGCTGCAGCTGTATCAACATGAAAGTATCCATGCTATCAAATCGCTTCCTGGCATTCAACAGCTGTTTGCTGCGTTATATGGTACTTCTCATCTTATTGCCAATACAGAAAAGGTGAGTTTTAATCCGCCGGAAACCGACTCCTGGAAGTTCAGGCATAATATCCTTCACTGGGATATTGACTTTAATAAAACTGACCGCTACTATATCCAGGGGCTGGTTTACCTCGATGATGTTCCCGAGAACAGAGGGCCTTTGACGGTGGTGCCGGGTTTTCATCATCAATTCGAAGAATGGCTACAAGCGTACCCTGATCCGCACGATGCGCTGCAAATGGTGCAACATACTTATACCGGTACACCTGTGCCTGGAAAGAAAGGTGATGTCGTTTGCTGGTTGCAGACTTTGCCGCATGCGGCGAGTGCCAATCATTCTGAGTTGCCGCGGTTTGTTCAGTATGTAAGTTTTTCGAAGTTGTGAGGTGTTGCAGAAATCTGTAGTGAGATTATCTGAAACGTATTAATAAACAAAAGGCCCGGGATCACCCGGGCCTTTTAATTTTGTCACATTCAACAGTAACTTCTTTATAAAAGGAAATATCATTGCGTTTTTGACTTCCTATATAAATAAGTTTTGACCTTTCATGATCGTAGCTGTTGAATGAGGGTGTAATTGCTAAGTACTCTAATCCTCCTTCCAACCTAACATTTGGCATACAACCTGCATGTCGAGCTTTTCATAATCGCAAAATTCAAAAAGCCTGACATCATCTTCCGGCGTTTTGCCATATGCAGCACGAATTTTGTTGAGCTTATAGGAGGATTGTTTAACATTAAGCCCCAAAATTTTCTGCACATGGTTGTTGGAGATTTTATAAAAATGGTATTTTGATGGCATAGGTAAATGATTTGTATTTGTAGTTCTTAGATATTTTCCAGGGAATACAAACCTTACAGTGCCAGCAAATCAATTATGGAAAGGTGGGGCATGCGGCCACCCTCCTATCATACAAGAAGGATTTTGCATATTTTTTCTTTTATTGATGGTTTCGTATAAGTATATAACAATGCAATGCAAAGACGGCTTCGCATAGCTTAGAATCACTTATGAAAATTTCATGTGCAGGGAAAAGCAGGAATTCGCAAGCGTATTTTACAGTGCAACTAAAAAGGATGGAGGCTTAGGGGAATCACACGAAACCTAAATTAATAAAGAATTTACATTAAAACAACTTTTCATTCATAAAATTCTCTTAAACGCTTCCCATTTTGACTAAGATCAAGGGCCCATGTGTTTTACTAACGGTTAGTTGTGTTGCATTTTTTTGTGGCTGATACCAGGTTACGCTCATCGCTACCAGCCAAACATCTTTTTCCAATGATTCGCATTTAGCAATTAATGTTGACGGTCTGACAGCCATTCCTTTTAACGGTAAAATAGTTGTTTGTTCATTGTGTGATTCCATTGTACAGCCGGCGGAATTCACAAAAATTACATTGGTCGTAATCCGGACATGGGTAACCCCTTCCGGCACCTTACTTATTTCGGAGGGTATAAAGCCGGGCAAGAAAACCGTTACTCTTCTGTAGTACGGAACGTAAATTATTTCAGGATTCAGGTTCATGCAATCCTTCCAGTTGGCTTCGTCATTGAGGTTGAAGTTATTCATCGACTCAAAATTGGCTGTGCCAAAGGTGCGTGCGTGTAAAGCTGTGTTACTGGTCGCCAATACTTTCAGCAAGGCTGCCGTTAAAGTTGCGGGCTTGCTTTTAATTTTCGTGCCGAATAACAAAGAAGCTCGTATGAGTTTGCCAAGACCTGCTGCTTTTTTAAACGCTTCGTTGTTCAAGCGCGTGAGGTGATAAGCCGGATCGCTTTTAACCCTTTCGCCGGAGTTGCCGATTTTCCGAATCTTATAATGATCGCCATCTGGAATGAGTGTGTAACCTGGAATGGTGGAGCGTGATTTTTTGGTTTTGTGTAGCATGATACTTTATTTTTTGGTTATGAATTTTGACCTGTAAGCCTTTTGCTTCGATAGCAGATTTCTCACTTCGCCGTTACAACTTACATTTTGTAGTTGCGAATGGCTCCGTTCGAAATGACAAAAAAGGTTGGGTTTCTTTTAAAATGAGAAAAGAAACCGGGCAAGGCCCGGTTTCCTGGTTTTTGCTAAATTTCCTCAACTGGTGGCTGGTCTACTCTCAGTACGGAAAGGCTGCTGAGTCCTTTACTGACAGGATATTGCTTACCATTGATGAGGGTGACGAACTCGACTCCGAGCAATACGAATATGGGCAGCGGACTATTGGCCGGCAACGACAATGCTATAGCAGCGGGATCGGAGGCCGTAGTATCCCAAAGAATCTCGGGTGCAACCTGCCGTACTACGGTTGATTCGCCGGTAGCAAAGTTGACAACGGCTGCAGCTGCAAAGAATACATAGTGTGTTGCATTTTCAGGCGCAGCAATGTCGCGCTTTGGAATGTGCGACACCAGGTCAATTGAAACCGCGCCGGTGGCCCTGGTGATCGTAGCTACGAATGGGACTTTGACCGTAGCTGAGAATGGCACTTTGTTGTTGAACTCGAACCCTTCGAGTAGTTTAAGGTTACCATTCTCCACGCGCCGGAAACCAAAATCGCTGACTGTATCGGTCTTGAGGACACTGACCATCCTTTGGGTTACACGGCTGGCCACCCTGTTGTCGGATGCTTTGGCCAGTTCATTGTTCCAGGCCTGACGGTACAGCTTGCCTGCTTTGCCACCAATGGCGAACTCGCTCATGGCACGACGCGTTTGATCGAATTTAGGATCGGTTAATATACGATCGCCAGAGACGCCTCCTTTTGCACGGGCCATGAAGCCGTCCTGACTTTTGTAAAAGCTCAGGTCGTCTATCTTACCTTTTAATTTTACTATGGGACTTATCTGTTTAGGCATACTTTGTTTTTTTGTTTGTGAATTGTGGTTAACTGTGTTGCCCGCGGTGCAACATATATACATGGCGTTTTGCTTTGTGGCAGGCGCGCCAGCTTCCCTGCCGTTTTTTGCAAAAGACCTTGTTTTTGGCTTTTGTGCTATTAGTATGGACTATCTATGGTCGATCTATGGACTATCTATGGACCATCCATGGACTATCCCCGTACCATCTTTTTCTTTTTCCTCGTTCTAATTGCTTGTCTTCTTCTATTCGGTCACTTTTTTAACAGCACGCATCAAACGTAGTATAATGAGGAAGGGGTTTCCAAATTTTTCTTTCTGAGATTTGGATTTTTGGGAATTTTAGGAATTTTAGTAACTAAAATTCCTAAAATTCCAAATATTCCCAAACGCGGCTAAATAAATTTGGAAACGCCTATTTGTGTGTTGTACGTTTGCTTTGCACTGTTAGTCATGACCAACTCTCTCTTAATTTTTTATTCACTTAAACTTTTATTTTATGCCTTCTTCTAAAATACCTGGAAAGAAAAAGATGAGTATTGCTGATGGTACACGTGCTCATTTTTCCAAAGCCACGAAAGCGGGTAAACTTATTCGTACTGCGTTTGCCCGATTGCTTTTCAATATTGGCGATGTACAAGCAACCGGCCGACTCACTTCTGCCATGCTGAAAGTGATACAAACTGATGATCATCATCCGTATGGCATGAAGTCGGCCAATACCGGCAGTTTATCTATACTACAAGGCTTTGAGTTCAACAAAAAGAAAGAGTTTGGCAAGACGTTCTTTGCTCCGTTTGAAGTGGACATCAACCGGGTGACCGGTGTATGTACCCTGAAGCTACCTTCTTTTTTACCGGAGACCGTTGTACGACTGCCGCAGGCTGACTGTCAATGCCGGCTTGTGGTGGCCGGTGGCGCCTTCGATTTTGAAGTGGAACGTTATTATGCTGATATACAAACCAGTGAATACTTTATGCAGGGCAAGCCTGCAACTCTGGTGCTGCGCATGCAGCTTCCTCCGAACCAGCACTTGCCTATTATCTTATTGATGGGGGTTGAGTTTTACAAGAAGGTAAATGATCAATATCTTCTCCTGTATGGCGGCGGCCCTCTTGCACTGCGCGTGGTGCATACGAGCCAATTGCCGGTAGCGGCCGCAGGCAGTTAGGCAATATGGGCACAAGTACGCCAGACTAAGGGCCAGGCTGCATACTTGCGCCAGTTAAAAAAAACTGGCCCTCTTCTCTTCGCGATGACCAGCAGCTCCGGCAACGGCAGTACACTGCTACCTCGCTCTCACCCCGGCAAACGTTCTTCCCTGACCTCAAGGGGTTTTGGTGAACGCCAGCCACCAGCCACTCAGGACGCTTCCTGCTGTCTTAGTGGAAGGCTTTGCCGGGGCCTCGTTTCAGCAGGAACTCCGTTGCCGGTTGTTTAGTAATCAGCGGTAAGAAGTAAGAGTTCGGCCCCGATAGTCATCGGGACGATTGCCGGGAAGGCGGAAAGGCGGGATGGATAAAACCCGGGTTTGTCCTACTGCTTTTCCGATGACCTGGCGTATAATCCATTTTCTAACTTTAAAATTTTGATCTTTTATGAGTATACAGGAAAGAATGAGCAGTCCTACTCCACCCTTCTTTGCGAAGTTGCGTAACTGGAGTCTGATACTGGCAGCTGTGAGCGGCGCAGTGCTTACCACCCCGATCGCTTTGCCGGCGATCGTTGTAAAAGTTGCAGGTTATTTAGCAGTTGCCGCTGGTGTGGCGGGAGCTGTGAGCCAGGCCGTGACTGAACCGAATCAGGAAGTGTAGTGGATGCTGTAACCAATGTCCTGTAAAGACCGCCTCCTGCATGTGTAGCCATGTGCGGGAGGATTTTGGGAGAGTTGATAAGTTGAGAGGTTAATAAGTTGAAAAGGTCAATACCTTCTTTTGTCGCTCCGTTATTTTAGCCATAGGTTTCTTAAGTTAAACCGAGCCCGGATTTCTATCCGGGCTTTTTCGTTTCTTTCCGGGGTGCGTTAAATTAATTTTGTTTGTTATTTCTTTTACTATATCTTAGCTATGACTTCAAATGTTATACAGCGTTAGTAGCTTCTTTTATTCTGCTCTGATTTGATTTTTTCGTGTTTTATTTTAGTAGCATTATTGGTTGCAAAATTGTATTTGTGCCAGTTGGTACAATGTTGTGCTTTGCATGAACAATTCTCTATAAGTATGTGCTTCAACATTGCGTTTTCCATATAGATTCAGATCAAACAGTGATTTAGCCCGGTTGGCATCCGGGCTTTTTTATGCCGTCTGAACCGGGATTATTGGATTATAAGGATTGGGCGGAAGGTTATTTGTGGACTGTGACAGGCATCTTTGCTTATCTATGTTGATCATTAAAAATAAATTTTCGAATTGTATAGTACAGCAGGACGTTTTATCTGTTATAATAGAAAGGATAAGGTTTAATGGTTAACGAATTTGATTAGTGTCGCCCTGCATTTTTATGCGGGGCTTTTTCGTTTTGTTGATATGTTCAAAAGTTGATAGGTTAACAGCGTACTGTTGCTGTACGAAGTGGCCGGGCGCCTGCAGCGTGGCGGTGTAGACAAGCATGTACGCGAATGGCCGAAGGCCAGTGACCATTCGCCGGCGTGGATAATGGTCAAGTAACAACGCTGACACAAGTATGTCAGGCTACCTACATCTATTTCTTCAGAAAGAATTTAGAATTGCTGTTTTTATTCGCACGATGAAAATTACGGCCGTCCCTCTGGCCTCCCACCCTAATTTCGAGTTGTATTATGTACGTTTTAAGGCGACTTCAGCATCAAGCTGGACCGTGAACGGTGACTTCCCCGTTTCTTTATTTTTTTGCACGATGGGTTCCCGGGCCACACTTACGATGGGTGGCAGTGTTCTTTCCGATCCTTTTTTAACCAGGAACAGGGGCAATATTTTATACCGCACCAATAATCCCACTCATCTTACCTGGGACGATGCTTCAGAGGTGGAGTTTATCGAAATCAGGCTCAGGAAAGAATATCTGACTTCTCTGACTGGCACCGAGGCAAAGGAATGGGGTGACCTTTTCAATCTTACCAGTATACGTAAGGGCCTGCTGGCGGCTGCTAAACCTTTGCGCCTGTCAACAGGACTTGTGCAGGTGCTTAACAGTATTGTTCTTTTTTCGCGAAAGCCTGTTGTTTTTCAGCAGCTTATTTTTGAAGCAAGGGCGCTGGAACTGGTGGCGCTCTTTTTAGCGCAATTACAGGCGCCTGTTCTTGCCCCTGCTTTGCCTGCGAAACATAATAAGCTGGCTATTCTGGCAAAAAAATATATTGACAGTAATAAGGGTAAGAAGGAGTTTACTGTAATCGGGCTGGCGCAACAACTGGGCACCAATGAAACAACGCTAAAGCAAGCTTTCAAAGCAACCTATGGCAAGACGATGTTCCGGTACTTCCAGGAAAAAAACATGCAGGCCGCTCTGGAAGCACTACAGGATGGTCAGTCCATCGCTGAAGTGGCTTCCAAATTTGGCTATTCTTATGTTTCTCATTTTACACATGCCTTCAAGAAAGAGTTTGGTGTTACTCCTGCGAGGTTTCGATAAGATGTTATTAGTGTGTAATTCAATGAACTTTTTTAGATTTCCCAAAGCGCCAGTAAATGACCGGTAGCACGAACAGGTTCAACATTGTCGAGGTCGTCAACCCTCCGAGGATAACAATGGCCATAGGATATTCGATCTCCTGTCCGGGCTTATTACCGGTGACTGCTATTGGCACCAGTGCCAGTGCAGCGGCCAACGCAGTCATGAGGATAGGGCTCATGCGCTCGACAGCTCCCTGCATTACCATTTTCAAACTGTATGGTTCATTTTCTTCTGTTTCCAAGTGACGGTAATGGCTGATAAGCATGATCGCATTGCGGGCTGCGATACCCAGTACTGTGACGAACCCTACCAACGATCCCAGCGACAGGATGCCGCCTGACATCCAGGCCGCCACTATGCATCCCAACAGTGCAACCGGCAGGCTCAGCAGGATGAGGAAAGCCGTGCGGTAGGATTTAAAATCTGCATACAGCAACAGGAATATGCCCAGCACAGAAATAATGGCCAGTGTGTTGAGGGCGCGCTGGGAAGCTTGTCGTTCGGCGTATTCTCCCAATATCTCGGGGTGGTAACCTGGTGCGAATGAAATATTTTTTAGCCTGTTTTCGATATCCTTTGCCACAGTGCCCAATGCAACGTCTTTGGTATTGCAGGTAACATCTATTCTCCTGGAAGCCGACTCGCGTGTGATCTCATTGGGAGTTGGTGATATGAATACATCTGCCAGATCTTTCAATGGCGCTCTGCCGCCGGTCGGAATGTCAACAAGCAGGTGCGGTACTGCTTCTATATCATTTCGCTGGCGGGCTGTTCCCCACACTACCACATCAAATATCTTTTGGTCTTCATAAATCTCTCCTACTTTCAAGCCGTTGATCAGTGCGTTGATCGTTCTGCGCATATCTGTGGCATTGATGCCAAACCGAGCAGCTTTTTGAGGATTGTATTTTACGGCGAGTTGGGGCACCAATGTTTGTGGCTGTACTTTCAAATCAGCAATGCCCGGCACTGAAGCCAGCGCTGCATTGACCTCTTTTGCTTTTGCTTCCAGTACTGCCAGGTCTGATCCATAGATGCGCACTACGATGCTGGCGCTTGTGCCCGTCAAAACTTCTTTTACTCTTTCGCGCAGGTAGGTAAGCACATCCCGGTATAATCCCGGATAACCATCAACCACTTGCTGGATGCGTGCAATCGTAGAATCGTACGGTACATCCTGGCTTATGCTAATCCAATTCTCCGTAAAGTTGGGGCCTACTACTTCATCGGCCACTTCGGCTCTTCCGATGTGAGCGCCAAAATTGCGTACGCCCGGAATCGCTCTCAATTCTTTACTTACCTGCACTGTAATACGCTTTGATGCTTCTAAAGAGGTGCCCGGCTTTTCGACCCAGTGCATCAGGAAATCGTATTCTTTGAAATGGGGCAAAAACTCTTCTCCTAAAAATGGTACCGAAGCGATCCCTAATATCAACAGCAGACCTGTGATGGCGAACACGCGCCGAGGCTTATTAAGCAGGGCTTGTAAAACTCTTTCATAACGGGGCTTGAGCCACAAGACCAACTTAGGTTCTTTGACAGGCTTACCGGTACGGGATGTCGCATGCGCGCCATATTTTTTAGGCAATAGCAACAATGATAATGCAGGTGTGAGCGTAAGGGCAACAAACAGGGAAGCCAAAATAGTCAGGATGTAAGATAAAGCGAGTGGCTGAAAAAAGGCACCAGAAATACCGGGCAGAAAAAATACCGGCATCAATACCAGGGCTACTATTATACTGCCGTACACTACCGCACTGCGTACTTCGAGGGAAGCATGCAATACTACCTGATATGCCGGCAAGGGATTTTCCAGCATACTATTCAACCGCAACCGCCGGACTATGTTCTCCACGTCGATGATGGCATCGTCCACTACTTCTCCCAGGGCAATTACCAATCCTGCCAATACCATGGTGTTGATAGTGCCCCCCTGGTAGTGTAATATCATCATTGCGATGAGCAAAGACAGGGGAATTGCCAGTACGCTGATCAAGGCTGTGCGCCAATCGTTCAAAAAGAAGAATAATACAATGATCACCAACACGCATCCGATCAACAATGCTTTATTGAGGTTGTGTAAAGACATTTCAATGAACGTAGCCGGACGGAAGATCGTGGAATCGAATTGCATATCAGCGAATCCCGGCTTCATTTCTTCCAATACTTTCTCTACGTTGTGGGTTACTTCCAAGGTATTTGCCTGTGGCTGCTTTTCAACGATGAGCAACAATCCTTCTTTATCATTGATCACCGCATCGCCTATCGGTGCGGGAAATCCTTCCAATACTTCGGCAACCTCACCAAGCGGAATGGGGGTACCGTTCTTGGAAGGCAAAGTAATCTTTGCCAGGTCTTCTGCGGCGTAGATGTGTGGGATATTAGAGATCGCGATGCGTTGATTGGGCATATCAATGAACCCTCCACCGAATTGACGGGCTGCATCGGTAACTGCTGCTATTACCTGATTCAATGTGAGGTTGTGCGCGAACAATTTTTCAGGAATTACTCTTACCTGTAGCTGCCGATCTCTTTGCCCCCAGATGGCTACGTTGGCAACGCCCGGCACTGCCATCAGACGCGGTCGTAAAGTCCACCGTACCTGTGTTGTCATGTCCATTTGTGACAGCTTATCAGAACTGACCCCAATTTTCAACACGCGGCTTGTGGTGGAAAGCGGTTGCAACATTACAGGCGGACGGGCAACGGCAGGAAGCTGGGCTGCGACGCGCCCGATGCGTTCCTGCACCAATTGCCGTGCCTTGATTATATCTGTTCCGTTCTCAAATTCTACACGTATTGAAGCAAGTCCCAATACTGATTTCGACTTCAGGTGTATGGACCAGGGGATGCCGTTTAAGGCATTTTCGATGGGCACGGCGATCAGCGCCTCCGTTTCAGCCGTAGACAGACCTGGCGCTTCTACCTGTATTTCCACGTATGGCGGGGCAAACTCGGGAAATACATCATATGAGGCATTTTGTATAACGCGGCTACCTACTACGAGTAACAGGCCCATTACAACTACCACTACCAGCCGCAGTTGCAAGGAAAGGGATAATAGTTTTTTCATTATTTACCTCCTCCAAATTCGGTTCCGAACAATTCGGCAGTGCCTATCGTTACAATCTTTTCTCCTCCTTTCAATCCACGTTTAATGACCGCCATTTTATCTTCTACGCGTTCTATTTCTACCCGCTTGCGTTCAAAGGACAGTGAATCGGTTTGCTGGTATACCCAGGAATTGCCATGTATATCATATGCGATAGCAGAAAAGGGAATAACAAGACCTGTGGATTTGCCTTTGAAGGGAATATCAACGCTCACGCGCTCGCCGGGCCTGAAGCGATTGTCTGTATTGGAAATTCCATAATATAGGTCTACCGAGGTATTGAGGGGGTCTGCCGTTTGCGGGCCTTGTACCTGGTTGGCTGTAAATGTTTCTTTAGCTCCTCCGAAATCATTAACTAATTGAACGGTGGCGGGTTTGCCTTTTTCAACGCGGTCCACATCGCCTGCATAAACAGGCACCCGCACCCACAATGCATTGGTGGCAGCGATCTCCGCAATGGGTGCCGCTGCTGCGACCACCTGTGAAGGTGTGCTAAACACGCGCTGTATGCGCCCTGTAACGGGGGCTTCGATATCCAACGTAGACAAGCTATTGGCAAGGCTGGCTGATGCATTGCCTTTGAGTAATTCTAATCTTGCCCTGGCCACATTCAGCGTGGCCTGTATGCCTGCCAGCTCAGCTTCGGCTTCCTGTACAGCGCGTAAGCTTCCTGCTTTCTCTTCCAGTAATTTTTTTGCGCGGTCTACCTTTTGGGTCACCACTTCATATTGTACTTGTTTTTGTGCAACATCTTCCCGGGCGCTCAGCAGGTCTTTTTCCGAGGGCAGGATCAATAAGCGGTATATCTGTTTGCCTTTTGAAACCACCTGACCGGCTTGCAGTGCTGTACTTCCGGCAGCGCTCAGTAAAGTGCCTGCTACCGGGGCAGTGATGGTGACCGTGCCGCCGGGGATGGTCATTAGCTCACCGCTGTATACGCGGCCCGATGCTGTATTTCCTTCACCCACGTTGATCACTACAATGCCCAACCGCTTGTAGGCATCAGCTGTGAGGGTAAGGGTATTGAGGGTGGTTTCTTTTACCGGTTTGGTTTGCGCAACCGGCGCTACCGGCTTCGGAGGAGCCGCTTTTGAACCGCATGCCGTCATGCCGAGGCATGCGATCGCCAATGCATGCAAATAAATATAGGTGTACATATTCATTACTTTATTTTTTGGCCTATTGAATAGTTAAGTGAGCTGATGGACCTGCGTAGCTGGGCTGTGATCTCTGCTTTGCGTAGTTGTCCATTTTGTAATTGACGAATGGCTTCCAATACAGGCAGGTAGGATATATCGCCCCGCTCGTAGGTACGCTTAGCCAGATCGACAGCCGTTGCGAGGGGAGGTAATGCATTGCTACTCCAAAGCTGGTAGCTTTGATAAGTTTGTTCATATTGGTTCCAGGCTTGTACTACTTCGGCCAATGCTTTTTGCAGTACTGCATAGTATTGTAACGATGATTTCTCCAGGGCCGCTTTTGCTTTTTGGATATTGCCCTGGTTGCGATTGAAGATTGGGATCTCTGCCTGAAAGCCGGGGTTGCCGGCATTGGGTATCCATTCTTTGCTACCATCGCCACCTGTATTGGAGAGGTATTGAAAGTTCAATGTGGCGGTAAATGAAATGATCTTTGACTGTTCCCATCCCAAATTTTTTCCTGCTGCGGCTATACTTGTTTTGGCGGCCTGGATATCGGGCCGGTAGGCCAACGCTAATTCAATATATGCTGCCTTATTCATTTTAGCTCCCAATGTATCTGCGTCAAGAGGTTGCAGGGTAATGACTGTATCAGCAGGCATTATGCCTAAGAGGTAGTTGAGTTGAACTCTTGAAGATAACAGTGCTAATTGGGCGCGTATCAGATCATCAGCTGCGCTGGCAGAGTCGGCTTTTGAAGTAGCAGCTTCCAGTTCGCTGATATCACCATTGCGTAATCGGGCATTGGCCAACCGATTGATCTCTGCCCGGGTGCCTGTATTGTCTTTTGTGATGGCCAACCGCTGCTGCGCCAGCAATAGGTCGGTATAGGCCAGCTGGGCATCGCGAATAAGGGTAAATCCTTTCTGCACCATGCTATCGCGTACACGTTCTGCATTTAGTTTGGCCGTGGCTATCCGCGCGGGTCGCTGCCAGATAAAATCGATGGCGAAATTGATATAGCCTGAGGGAAGAATACTTCCGTTGGGCGCAAGGTACCTTAGCAGCGGATTCTGTATAATTTTTGCGGTGGTAATGTCGGCACTGGCCAGTTGAAGATCTACGAGGTCTGCCTGAAACTGGGCATTATTCCATAAGGCGAGGCTCACTGCTTCCGACTCACCGATACCATCCTGCAGGTTTACATCGGGCGGGAGATCGAATTTCCCTGTGGTCTTTTGTTCGGCAAGGGTATGTCCTGTATTGGCTGCTACTTTCTCGGAAACGGATTTCCTATCGACATACCGGGCGCCGGAACAAGCTGCGAGCCAGCATCCTGCCAGGCAGCAGGCAACCATTTTCAATCGTTGTGAGCGCAATATTTTCATTTCAACTTTATTTATGCCATCCTATCTCCCAAGGGTCTCTCTCTTCAGCCATTGGGGCTTGTATTTTAAAATAGTATTGTTGTTGGTTTGCTTTGGTGGTGTCCCCATTTATACTGGTGTGTCCAATAAGAGAGTTTCATAGAAAGGAACCCTAATCCGGCTCCGGCCAGTACATCGCTTATATAATGTTTATTGTTGGCGATCCTCATCCCTCCTACTGCACTTGCCAGTGTGTAAGCGGCATAAGGCATCCATTTAAACCGGTGTTTGTATTCTTCACTTAAAAAGGTAGCAGCAGCGAAGGCCTGGGCTGTGTGGCCTGAGGGGAAGGAAGAGAAGCTGGAACCATCCGGCCGTAGCTGATGGGATAATGTTTTACCCGCATACGTAGCTGCCAACATAAAGGCTTCGCCTTTCAGGAGGATCACTGACCGGTTCAGCAAATCTGTCTTCGAACGTATGCCTGCAGCATCTAATGCGTAGGCTATTGCTATCGGGGAGAATTGCAGGTAGTTGTCCAACCGGGTTTTGAAGGAAAGTAAATGTTCATTCCTTTCTTCCTTGATTTCCATTTTTAAGGACTCCTCACCATTTCCATTTAATAAAATACCACTGGAGATGAGCGCCAGTGGTATATATAATTGTCTTACCTGGAATTCTTTTTTGACTTGCGTCAAGTGCAAGCTATCCGTTACCTGGGCATGGACAATATTGCCAGACATCAACAAGCATCCCAAAAGAAAAGTTGCTACTATTTTATTGCTCATGTACCAAAACTCTGATCCGATTCTGTTTTCTTTTGGAAGTAAAAAGTTGTTTGTTCTAATACGATTCTAATGTCGTCGTAAAATATTGAAAGCAAGTGCCGAATGTAGATCCGGTCACTTGCTTTGCTAAAAATAACTGACTATGTGAACTTGTTGATCCCTTATTTTTATTACGGCTGTAGCTTTCCGTATGCTGCCGTCAGGATAGATTGTACCTGTTTCAGTTTGGCGTTGGTAGCATCAGCCGACAGTTCATAGTAATTTGATTTCAAAATATCCACCATTGTCTGATAGTTGGCCGCAGATAATGGACTGTCGGCAGAGCGGTATTTCAGCGCCAGCAGAAAGCCATAGCACTCGGAAAGCGCGTGGAATTTCACAGCGAGGTCAGGAGACCCTTGTGGCAGAGCTGCATACTCCCAGGCAGAAGCCGCAATCGTTTTTTCCAGATTAGATTTGATGATAGCAATAGCCTCATCGCGGCCCTTATAATCTTTGGCATTAATAGCAGCACGGCCTTTGCGGAATGCTTCATAAACCTTACCCCCGGACTGGATGTAACGGCCACGCTCACGGAAATAACCTCCAATAGCTAATGGCCTGTTTGATTCTGTGCTGGCATAAACCTTTGAGGAATCGTAATCGACAGGGATACCCACATAGCCGAATGCGAGATCCCAATCATGCTGCATGGCGGTGCCCTTACCGGTCACAACAGTATTATTGTCGTCTGTTTTAGTTTTATCGAGGTAAGTGATGACCTGGCTCAATTGCAAAGCGCCCATCATGCCTTTGGCAACCAACTGATTGAACTCAACGCCTGTATAGTTTACAAGACGTGAACCTACTTTACCAGCTACACCATTGGAAGCTGAAGCCTGGTATGACTTGCTCACTTTTACCATTGAATCGATCCACTGTTTGAAGTTAACCGCATCAGCCGTTTTAGAAGAAAGATTGAAACCAAGGGCGTTGATCGCACTTACCGAAAACGGCAGGTTGGATGCATTCTCTGCAGTAAAAGCATTGTTTGTATTATTCCATAAATAGTTGGCAGAGTCCTGGCTCAACTCGCGGCCTGTTGACCGGCCAAGCCACGCTGTGAATCCAAGCCACATGCTTACCCGTCCGGACGCTTCTGCGTATTCTACATTATCGAAAGTGTAGGTAGTGGGGACTGTATAACCGGGCGTATCATTATCTTTCTTGCAAGAAGTAATAGCAATAGCGCACATAATGATCGACGTGAAACTTAATAATCTTCTCTTCATCATTTGTTGTTTATTTTCCTGCAAAGGAAGTATGAGAGCCATGTACTTGATTTTCGATATCAGTAAAACATGTATCGATATCCGGAAATTCAAACCAATAATTTGGAAGTGTTATTTTTTTATTTTAATAGTATATATAAACGAAAATTGGACGCCACTACGCAGTGACATCCTTGCATGTAATTCTTTGTACGCAGAACAAGGTTGCGGCTGCGAATTAAAAACCAGATTCTGTAGGAATTCTGGATTTCTTTGTAACTGTTTACTACTTAATAAGAAACCGAATCCAAAAGGAGCTACCAGTGATTGAGCTGCCTCTCTCCAAAAATTCTCCAGAATCGGTTTTTAGTTTTATGCTCAATAAATGATTCTATATGAAACACTATCTTTTATCAGCTACAGTATTATTACTGGCCGCAACGACGTTTGCTCAGGAGAAAAAAGAAAAGAATGATAAGCCGCCTGCAGCTGCCCTGGCAGCCTTCCAAAAAGCATATCCTGGTGCAATCAAAGTGAAGTGGGAAAAAGAGGAAGGCGATTTTGAAGTGAACTTTGTGCACGCAAAGAAGGAAATGTCTGCCGTATACAGCGCAACCGGTACATTGAAAGAATCGGAGGAAGAAATTGAAGCAGCAATGCTACCTGCGGCTGCCAGCACTTACATTAAAGAGCATTTCAAAGGCGCGAAGATCAAGGAAGCAGCGAAGATTACAAAAGCAACCGGTGAAGTGACTTACGAAGCTGAAGTAAATGAATCGGATGTAATCTTTGACAAAGATGGAAAATTTGTGAAGGTGGAAAAGGAAAAAGCCAAAGAAAAGGATAAGGATTAATCCATTCTCTTATGACCCTCTACCCCGCGTCTTCAATGGGCGCGGGGTTTCTATTGCTACAGCTTCAGTTTTTCTTTAGAATCACAGGGTTATTTTATATTCTTAAACTAATGAAGATACTGGTAATAGAGGACGAAAGGGAGCTATCTAAAAGCATCTGCACCTACCTGGAAGACAGGCACTATACCTGTGAAGCTGCGTATAACTTTTATACTGCATTGGAAAAAACAGAATCGTATGAGTACTCTTGTATCATTCTGGATATTACGCTTCCCAATGGCAGTGGTTTGCAATTGCTTGAACAATTGAAAAAAAATAAAAGTGATGAAGGTGTGCTTATTATCAGCGCTAAATCTTCTGTAGACGACAAAGTAAAAGGATTACAAACGGGTGCAGACGATTACCTTGCCAAGCCATTCCATTTATCGGAACTTGGGGCACGGGTAGCGGCCATCATCCGTCGAAAATCGTTTGGCGGTAACAACATCCTCCGGTTCGAAAATATAACGCTTAACCTGGAATCGAGAACATTGGAAGTAGCAGGAGAACCTGTTGTGCTAACCCGCAAGGAATATGAACTGCTTCTGTATTTCATCAGCAACAAGAACAGGGTCGTTACCAAAGAGGCGATCGTGGAGCATCTGTGGGGTGACGATTATGATACTACCGGTCAATATGATTTTCTTTATTCGCATATAAAAAACCTACGCAAAAAACTGACCGCCCACGGTACCCAGGAACATATCAAAGCAGTGTATGGCATGGGGTACAAGTTCATCGTCAACTCATAATAAGCTGCTCATGAAACTTTTTTCCCGGTACAACAGGATCAATTTATCTTTTATGGTGGTGATTTTTCTGTTGTCGAGCGTTGCTTATTATTTTTTACTCAGGTTTGTACTTATTCATGAGCTTGACGAAGTGTTGTATGACAAGAAAGAGAAAATCGAACGTTTTGTGAAGATCAATGGAAAGCTCCCTTCTTTCCGGGACCTGGATGAATTCGTTATTTCCTACACTGCCGGAGCTGGCAGCACCAAAAGTTACATCAGGCAGGTAAGTATGATCGATCCCGAAGAAAAGCACCTGCGGGATTTCAGGCAGCTTACTTACAGTCAGCCTATAGGCAGCCAAACCTATATCTTGCATATTGCGATTGCCGTAGAAGGGACGCGCGTGCTTTTACGTGCTATTGTGGCCATTACTGTTCTTACGCTCCTGCTGATCATACTTATTTCGATCTTACTGAACCGCCTGCTCTTAAAAAAGCTTTGGCGTCCTTTTTACGAAATGATAGCAGCGCTACGGTCATTCAAGATAAGTCACAGCAATAATCTGGCTTTGCCCGTTACGGATATCGATGAATTTGCTTTTTTAAAGGACAATCTTAGCCACACTATAAAAAATGCGCAACAGGAATATCATCTACTCAAAGAGTTTACGGAAAACGCGTCGCACGAATTTCAAACGCCGTTGGCAATCATCCGGTCCAGGCTCGATCTGTTGATACAGGATGAAAGTTTATCGGCCCGGCAAACGGAATTGCTTACGAATACCTATGGCGCTATTACAAAACTGAGCCGTTTGAACCAATCGCTTCTTTTACTTACCAAAATAGAAAATAATCAATTTCCAGAAGTGGAATCCATCAACCTCCGCGAGAAGCTGGAAGAAAAGATCGGCCAATTGCAGGAATTATGGTCTGGCATCGATATTTCTCTCGATACTACCCTGGAGGACACTATTCTTCACTCTAACCCTGCTCTGGTAGATATTCTCTTGAATAACTTATTGAGTAATGCCGGTAAACACAATCTAAAGGGTGGCAGTATCCGGATAGTACTGAAGGAGAATTGCCTTTCTATTGAAAATACCGGGCAACTCAAACCGCTGGACGACAAGCGGCTTTTCAGGCGATTTTATAAAGAAGAACAGTATAATAGCAGTAATGGGCTTGGCTTATCTATAGTAAAGGAAATATGCGAACGGGAAAAGATGCAAATCAACTATGCCTTTATTGCTCAACGTCATGTATTTACCATTTCTTTTGTCCCATAAATCCTGCAACTGATTCAAACGAATAGCGCCGGAATCCAGGAAGTTTTCAGATTCGCCTTATAGGTTTGTTGCAAATAAATTCAACCGAATGAGAAAATCAGTTGTTGCCTTTCTACTGTTGTTGTGCACTACCCTATATGCACAACAGGAGACTGCCGGGAAAGGAAATGGAAAGATCGTTGGAAAGGTGATAGAATCGGCCAGTTCTACTCCACTGGAATATGCAACCATCACCGTATTTGATATCACTACCGGAAAGACCTTAACCGGAACAACAACGGATAGGAATGGACAGTTTAGTGTAACCGGTCTCGATACCGGCAGTTATAAATTACTCATCGAGTTTATCGGGTATAAATCTTTTGAAGTTCCCCGTCTGCGCATTGCCAAAAACGAAATTACCGATCTTACCATCATCAGGCTTTCCACCGACCAAAAGAGCCTCCAATCTGTAACTGTGACGGCTCAGGCAAAGCTGATCGACAACAAGATCGATAAAATGGTATTTAATGCCGAAAGGGACCTTACTTCACAGGGGGGCGTGGCAACGGATATATTGAAAAAAGTGCCGCAGGTTTCAGTAGATGTGGATGGGAATGTACAACTGGCCGGCAATTCGAGCATCCGGTTCCTTATTAATGGTAAACCTTCTACTGCATTTGGGAGTAGTATTGCGGATGTATTGCAATCGATACCAGCCAGCCAGATCAAAAGTATCGAGGTAATCACCAACCCAGGCGCCAAATATGATGCCCAGGGTCTTGGGGGAATCATCAATATCATTTTGAAGCAGAATACAGCAAAGGGTATCAATGGCAATCTTTCGCTGACTGCCGGCACACGGATCGAGAATGGTTCTTTCAATTTCAATGCACGTAATAAGAATTTTGGGTTCAATGCTTTTGTAAGTGGCAATGCGCGGCTGGCAGTGAGTACTCCTTACACGAATGAACGCAACTCTGCCGATACTTTTAGTAAGACTACCGGGGTATTGGCACAGGACGGCACCACCCGGGTAAAAAGGCATGGTATAGAATCCGGGATTGGCCTGGACTGGACGTATAAAAAGCATAACAATTTTACCGCCTCTCTCAACTATAATGTTTTTGGTAATGATAACTATGGTTTCATCAACCAATCGCAATCCACCACAGACTATGCAGGTAATACGTTATCGAAGGTATTGAGTCTCAATAATACCAACAGCACCAATCGTTCGCACAACGTGGATGCGGCTTTCAATTATAAAAGGACCTTCAACCGGGAAGACCAGGAGCTGGAATTTTCAGTAAACACCAGCATGGGCCGTTCGAACTTACACTCCAGCAATGAGCAGGCGTTGCTACCAGCGGGTTCTCTTTATTATGGTGTACGCAATTCCAATCCCGGCAAAGAAAATGAGACGCAGGTGGCGCTCGACTACACGCATCCCCTATCGGAAAAAGTGATCGTGGGCACCGGCCTTAAAACGACTTTTCTGGACATCAGCAGTGACGCGTCTGTTCAAGGCTACAGGCCACAGGACAAAATATACCTTTATGACAGCTCCTTATCGAATAGCCTGACTTACCACCTGAAAGTGTATGCGGCCTATGCAGAGGTAACTTTTCCTGTGGGGAGTCTTTTTGATGTAAAGCTGGGCAGCCGGTATGAGCGTACAGTCATTTCTTCTTATTACTCGAATGCTCAACAGCAGGCAAAAACGCCTGGCTATAACACACTGGTGCCTTCCATTTTCCTATCCAGGAAGTTGGGAGAAGATGATGTGGTGAAGCTGAGTTATTCCAAAAGGATCGAACGGCCCGACTATGGGGACTTAAATCCTTTTATCAATACCAGTGACCCCAAGAATATCACGGCGGGTAATCCTTATCTGTTGCCGGAACTGGGGCAACGTGTTGAACTGAGTTACAGTAAGGACCTGCATCATCTCGGTTCGTTTATGGTGACGACGTTTTACCGTCACAACAGTCAGGATATCCAACCGTATGTGAAATACTATTCTTCTCTGCAGGTGGGGGACTCTGTTTATAACAACGTATCGGTGAGTACGCGTGAAAATATCGGCACCGAAAATAATACGGGGCTTAATATTTTTTCGGACCTGCACGCGGGCTCTAAACTCAGCTTCAGAACTAATATTTCTATGTTTCACCGGAAGATCATCAATGCCATCGATGCCGGCAACAGCCGCACCAGCTTCAATTGCCGGGTAAACCTGAATGCCACTTATCAATTTACCAGTCTGCTGGCTGCTGAGTTTTTTGGCAATTTCAATTCTGCCAGAAACGAAGTGCAGGGTAAATATCCTTCTTTCACTACTTATAGTTTTGCCGTTCGGAAACAGTTTTGGAACAAGAAGGCAAGTCTGGCGCTCACGGCCATCAATCCATTTAACGAATATGTGCAGCAACGGCTGGAGATCTATGGCCCTAATTTTACCACTACGAGTGTTCGTAAGATACCTTTCCGGTCGGTGGGGATCAATTTTACCTGGAAATTCGGCTTGCTGGAATTCAAAAAGGAAAAAGAGGGCAGCAATGACCTGAACAATATTACTCCTTAATCAATTTTTGCTTTCAGCCATTGGATGTTATCCATTTTACCGGCATTGAGCAGGCCCTGACAATAAGGGGTAAAGAAAGAATGGCTTTCTAAAAAGTGCAGTGACCGTTCTGACTGTTTATCAATCGTTTTTCCGGTCCTTAGTTCCAGTTCTTTCCATACGAGCGGGTCTGTTTCCCTGAATTCGGGTGTTCCAAGGTGGTAAGTATCCGCATCACAGAGTATCTGTTCTACGAGGGAAACCGGTTGTGTATCCATCTTTGTAGCCATAATGCATTTATGGATATCATTGAGCATTTGATCCTCTATCTTATCTCCCAAAAACATACGCATAAGCCGGGCGCCCAGTTCTTCATGCTGCTGCATATTACCCAACAAATGGCCTGTATCGTGGTACCAGGCTGCCACCAATAAAATGAATGAGCGCTCCTTATCCAAGGAATAAAAATCAGCAATTCCCTTTGCACGTCTTACCACAGTATGCGTGTGTTTGCTATTATGATATAGCAAATAAGGTCTTTCATTTTTTATGAACAGCTCTTCCACTGTAGTTTCTACCGCTTTCAATATTTTAAACGTTTCCATGAGCATAGGATTATTCTGATTGCTTTTTATGTTTCAACAGCCAGCTAATGCTTTGGTACCAGGCAATTGCTTCATTTGCCAAGGTATCATCCAGTGTAACGGGCACTGCATTTCCGGTTGAAAAATCAGGGGTATAGGCATTTACTCTTTTTACCGGAGATTGAATGACTAAGCGACCGTTGCGCAAATACCCCAATCCCTGGTAAGTGCTGATAAAAGCTCTTTGCTTTTCTTCTGTGATCGCAAATATGTCTTGTCCGAAGAATTTAGACTTATAATCAAAGTTCAGTAATCCAAGAATAGTAGGCGCCACATCGATCTGGGCCATCAGCTTGGTTACTTTTTTTGGTGTTATGATCCGAGGTGCATAAATAAGCATGGGAATATGATATCCCGTTACGGGTAGCTCCACACTTCCTGCACTACCTGCACAATGGTCGGCCACAATCACAAAAAGGGTACTATCGAACCAAGGTTTAGCGTGTGCTTCTTTTAAAAATTTGTTGATGGCATAATCAGTATATTTTACTGCTCCCTGCCTTATCTGCCTGGAAGGTGGTATATCAATCCTACCTTCGGGATACGTATAGGGCCTGTGATTGCTAACAGTCATGATATGTGAAAAGAAAGGCTTGCGCATCTGATAATTGGAATCCAGGACATGTAAGGCCAACATAAACAGGTCTTCATCGGCTACTCCCCAAATATTCTGGTAGTGTACTTTATCGGCAGGTATTGCCGATCTGTCTATAACATCATATCCATTATTGCCAAAAAAGGTTTTCATGTTGTCGAAATAGCTGTACCCACCGTACAGGTATTGGGTTGTATATCCTTTGGAACGAAATACAGTTCCCAACGAAAAGAGGTGGCTGTTATCCGGTCTTTTGACTATGCTCTGTCCTGGTGTTGGGGGTATAGAAAGGGTCAGTGCTTCCAACCCCCGAACAGTTCTTGTGCCTGATGAATACAGGTTTGTAAAGAAGATGCTGTGCGAGGCCAGGGAATCGAGATAAGGCGTTATGTTTTCAGTGCCTCCGAAAGCCTGCATGAAACTTGCGCTCAGGCTTTCAACACTGATCATCACCACGTTTAATTTTTGTTCCGGCTGGTCATAAGCAATCAGTCTTTCAACGCTGTAAGGGTCGTTGTTCATAAACCGACTGTGAGGAGCTTGTAACTGCTGCCTTACGATCCGGAAGCTGGCGGCATCATCGATGGTGCGATAGAATTTATAAAAGTCCAACTCATTCTGACTAAAGGCAATTGCAAACTCAAAAAGGCCGTTGCCGGCCAAAGAATTCGCATATTCATTATAACTGAAATGACGCCATTTCTCCTTTACGGAGTACCAGGCAAGTACCGGAAGTAACAATAATCCGATGGCGACAGCAGACCGCCTGAAGACAGGCATCGGCTTTACAACGCTGTTTTGTACACTCTGTCTGCCCAGGTATACGACTATCAAGGTTACTAATAATACGGCTACAATGATCGACTTAAGGGGATAAGATTCAGCAATATTGCCCAATACTTCTGTTGTGTATACGAGGTAGTCGACTGCAATAAAGTTGTAACGTGTCGAAAACTCCTGCCAGAAAAACCATTCGCTCAGGGCATTGAACAGGAGTATAAAAATGGATAGAAAAAAGGCTACGTACAATATGCCTTGTCTCCATCGAGTACGAAAGTGATAGGGAAGAAAGAAGAGTACTATGTAAATGACCAATCGAAATGCTATATATATAATCAATGCAGTATGAAGTTCACGGCTAAAATCTTTGGGGACGATATCTGTAAACAACAATAACAAAATAATAGCAGCGAATAAAATAATTACAAAAGGCATGGCACGTTTCCGGTAAATAAAATCATTGCGCAGCCAGATCTGCAGTATGAATGGCACTACAATGAAAAACGCCACTGTGAGGTCATATAGAAAGCCAATCAAAAAAGCTCCCCCACCCCGGTCCATTGTGATTCCTGCAGCGGGCGTACTCAACAATAAAGCAAGGCGGGTAGCAAATGATATAACAAGGAAAGATAACAGCAAAAACCAAACGAGTGAAAATCTGTTCCGGGAGAAACCCTTCATTATCGAATTATGTTTAGTCAAACATCGAATGTGCAGCCTAATTCTGTTGAAAAACTGGATTTTGAGGACTGCCTTTATACCCGTATCGTTTACAAGCCAATGCATTAACCTGTCATTAACAAGAAAATACGAAATGCACAGGGCTTCAGATTTTATTTAAAATTGATTTATAATGTTTGCAAATGAATATCCTGATCATCGAGGACGAGGAAACGCTGGCACGCAGTATTGGAGCCTATCTTTCTGATGAGCATTATATATGTTCGTTTGTGACATCTTTTAAAGAAGCGATGGATAAAGTTGCCATGCATGAGTATGACTGTATATTGCTGGACCTCATGCTGCCGGGAGGTGACGGCATGAGGATCCTGGAAGAACTGAAGCAATTGCATAAGCAGGATGGTGTTATTATCATTTCTGCCAAAGACTCGCTGGAAGATAAGATCAAAGGTCTCCAGCTGGGCGCCGATGATTATCTTATCAAACCTTTTCACCTGTCGGAATTAGCAGCCCGCATCTATTCTGTTATCCGGCGAAAGCAATCAGGAAGTACCAATATCATTGAGTTGAATGAGCTAAAAATAAACCTACAGGCGCAGACCGTCCACATTAATGATCACCCTGCTATTTTTACACGCAAAGAATTTAACCTGCTTTTATATTTTATCAGTAACAAAAATAAAGTTATCTCAAAGAGCGCCCTGGCAGAACATCTTTCCGGCGAAATGGCTACGATGATGGACAGTTATGATTTCGTGTATGTGCATATCAAAAACCTAAAGAAGAAGTTGCAGGAAGCCGGTTGCGACAACTATTTAAAAACGCTGTATGGTTCTGGTTATAAATGGGAAGTCTAAGTAAAATATTTAATCGTTCTCCCTATGTGGAAGTATTATGCGTTACTTTCGGCGCTATTTGCCGGCATTACGGCCATACTTGCTAAATTGGGCCTTAAAGGCATCAACGGTAACATAGCTACTGCCATCCGTACTACTGTCGTATTGTTTATAGCCTGGGGTATTGTGCTGGCTCTGGGACAATGGAAGGATGTAAAAATAATTACCCGCCACCATCTTATTTTCCTGGTGCTATCAGGTATTGCTACCGGGCTTTCGTGGATCTTTTATTTCAAGGCGCTTGAAACCGGCCCGGTGTCGAAAGTTGCTCCTATCGACAAATTGAGTGTGGCCATTGCTATCGGTCTATCTGTGATCGTGCTTAAAGAGTCTGTAGACTGGAAGACTATTACAGGAGCGATCCTGATCATTGCCGGAACGCTTGTGCTGATTAAATGATAGATACGACCCAGGTAGGTGTATGATGCGCAAGGTAAAAGTTGCTGCGGTCGTTTGTAGCTGGTAGGTGAAACGGTGACAGTGGTATGGCTCAGAATAAAAAGGACGAATGCCGACTTTCTCAAATAGTGGGTTTACCTGAAATTACACGGGAATGAGCCACTTTTTTACCCATTCTAAAACTCTTTACCCATATCACTGCATAGGATAAGGTTTAATGGTTAATTTTTTTGATTGGTGAAGCCCTGCATTTTTATGCGGGGCTTTTTTTATTTTTTGACATCATGCGAGGTATGGGTAAATTGTAGCTAAGTTTGATGGACTAAACCTTAAACCTTTAAATAAAAATGGAAAAAAATCTAATGGAAAAGGAATATTCGTCCTTGCGGGATGAGATCCTGAAATGGCAAGACAAAAGAATAACATTCTCTCAAATCACGATTACCGTTGTTATCGGTTATACGGGATATATGCTTAGTCTCAAAAAAGATGAAATTCTGGAATTATCCTGGCAGATCGTGTCAATATTTCCATTGTTAATTTTATCTATCACCATGCATGTCAATAAGATATTTGAATTATTTCAGTTGCGGGCTGCGGCATTTTTGGCTGTTTATCATGATAGTGTATGGGAAAATGAGATCGGAAAAATGTCTTTCTCAAAACGAAGAATAGGATATAACAGATCCATGGCAATTGTATTTTTATCTATTGCTGTTTCCTCAACGCTTGTGTTTATTTCGAAGTACCCCAAGACTTTATTAACATGGGAGACAATTGCTTTTGTTGTATTTCTGGTAATATTTTTATTAGTATTTATTGCATTATTTACTTTCGGAACAAAAGATGAACGCAAAAAATTAATTGCGGAGTGGACTAAGATTAAAAATGAATAAAAGCGAGCGTAAGTATGTATATACAGGCTTTAAATCATGACAGGAGGGAGTTGTGTATATTTGCGCTATGACAAAATTTTTGACCGTACTCCTCTCCTGTTTGACGCTTGTTTCCTTTGGCCAGACTATCAATGAAAGTTTTCCCAACGAAATAAAGACTACCAAATTGGCGACCCAGGTCAATATTCCCGGAACGCGGGTGTTTATTGTTCCGCCAGATGGGTTTAAGCTCTCCAGTACCTTACCTGCCATAGAGAAAAGCGATGCAGGGCTTGTGCAGGCTATGGACCTGGTTGGTGGTAGCTTTTATACCAATGCAGCAACATTCTCCAAAGAAAGATTTGAGCAAAAGGGCGTAAAAGTTTTTGAATACAAAGAATTAAAAATAAACGGCTTTCCCGCTAAGATGGCACTCATTCAAGGGGATCCGCAAACAAAGGTTTATAACCTGGTATTTGGTGACTCGACTTTCTCAACGATGGTTATTGGTGCATTTGCTGCCAATGACGCCAAAGCAGGCAGTCAGGTAAAGCAAGCAATTCTTTCCATTTATTACGATAAGAAAAAGACGATTGATCCCTTTGCAAGCGCACTTTTCAGGCTTGACGACTCCAAATCCTTATTCAAATTTGCATCATTCACCGCTCAAGTATATTTGTATTCAGTAGGTGGTGTTAAGAAGAACGCTTTCGAGCATGAACCTTATTTTATGGCAGTCTCCATACCCACTGAGGGCTCGACTTTAGCAGCTGTTGCTGATAATATGTCTAAGATGGTTACAGAGAGCAATGTCAAGAATGTTTCTGAAGACAAAACGAACGGTTTCCCATCTTTGAAGCGGGAGGTGTACGGAAAACTTAAAGGCAAACTTGTGCTGTTGTTTCAACATATTGTTTTAATTGACCAAAGCGCCGTTGTTATGCAGGGTATTGCCGAGGATAACTTTGAGCAATACATTGCTGAATTTGAAAAGATTTCCAATACGGTTAGGAGGAAATAATCTTTCACTACATTCGGGCCAAAGGCCCGGGAATAGAGCTGCGAGGCTGCAAGCCTCGCAGAGCGGCGATTCCTGAAGGCGTTGTTATTGTGTATTTAGTCTGTTATATAAAATCTTCTTTACTCAGTTGTGTGTTGCAAAAGGCGGCGGCTTTGTGGCCGGTGCTGATGGCTTCGGACACCTGGTGATAACCGGGGTGAGCCAGATCGCCAGCCGCGAATACGCCTGGCACGGAGGTTTGCATCGCGGCATCTGTGAGTACTGAGCCGCTTTTGCTTACCTGACATCCGAGCATCCCTGCCAGCTCATTATTAAACTGTACGCGTATTGGTTTGGTGTATAGGATTGGCGCCATCATCGTTTGTCCATCGGCGAGCCACACTGTTACTTCCCTCTCCTGCTCTGCTACAAGCGCAACCGGCGTTTCGATCAGCGGCCAACCTCTTTGTATGAGGTGTTCTCGCTTTGCTGCATCTTCAATGGTTGTACCATGCAATAAGAATGTCAGTGATGGATTCCATTGGCACAGTGTCATCGCTACATCCCAGGCAATAATACCTTTCACCAATACCAGTGCCGGCTGATCTCTTGCTTCCCATCCATGGCAATAGGTGCAATGCAATGCTTTGCTGCCCCATAGTTGTGCGAGCCCTTCAATGGGCAGTAAATGGTCAGTAGCTCCTGTAGCGAGGATGAGCTTGCGTGCGGTGACTGTTTGTGTACCGGCTGTGGTGAGCAGGTAGCCCCCGTTCGATGCAACGGCACTGGTTACCTGTTGTTGGATGCTTTGCACCTGTGGAAACTGTTGTAGCTGTTGCCGGGCCATATTGCGCAATGCTTCCGGAGAAACTCCATCGTGTGCCGAGAAGTTGTGTGATCGGCGTGCTGTTTTATTGCGCGGATTATTGGTATCGAATATGATCGTGCTACGTTTACTTCTGCCAAGTGTGTGGGCTGCTGCCAGGCCGGCATGGCTGCCGCCTATGACGGCTACTTCAACATCGAATGCATGCATATAATTATTACAGTGTGTCAACCGCTCCTGTAAAATAAAAATACAACAGAGTTGCATTCAATACAAATTCCCCTATCTTTGTTTACATGTATCGCTTCCAGCATATACATACCAGACAACTGATCGCATTACTGCTTCTGTCGGTAATGATGCTGGTTCATGCCGTGAAAGCGTTGCACACGCATACTGCGTATAATACGGATCATGCCTGTCACCAGGAAAACATGATCGCCCAGGCGGGCGCTATTCATAGTGCCTGTGACATCTGCGATTTCCAACTTGCTAAAGATGCGCCCTTCACCGGCGAGATACAATTGGTGATAGCGCCTGTAAACATTGCTCCTACTTACAGCAGGCTGCTGACTTCTATCAATCCCGATCGTTTATTTGTTACTGAAGGCCGGGGACCTCCCTGCGCTTAATTCCTGCATAGTATTACCCAATATGCTGTATAGCATGCGTACGCCATCGTTGCGTCCAACTACCACATTCTCTTTACACAAGTCTGTAACCTGAGGGGACTATACGTCTCATCACATACTGTATTGCCATGGAGGCACGCGGTACCCGTGCTGTAATGGCATAGAGGCTTATGCCGAACACCTCTTTCAAAAAAAGTAGGCATTATCAATTAAACATTTACTATGGAAATCATCAACAGAGAAGCTCTTATCGCTTCCATCATCGAAGAAAGGGAAAACGCATGGGGTGACATTGGTACGCATTGCTGCGGCGGCAGCCATTGCTGTGGCTCCCAGGATTAGTCTGTTAGTCTGTTTGAACAAAGCAGCGGAGGGGTGAGCCCTCCGCTGTTCTTACACTTTTAAACATTACTACCATGCATGTTATAGCTGAAGACGCTGCTCTTACAGTCTTGCTGCAATACCGGAACGAGGATGTGCTCTCCCGCTTCATGGATCAATATGATGTGACGGAAGCTGAAGCGGAAGACATCTTTACTGAAACGAAGAAGTTCCTTTTCATCTGCCGGGAACCGGGTGTGTTCATTCCTGATGAATTGCTGATCGTGGATGAGATGTGGCACAACTTCATTTTGTTTACTGCTACCTATCAGGCTTTTTGTGATCAATATTTTGGTGGTTATCTCCACCACCACCCTGCTTCCAAGGCTGAAAAAATACAGCACCGCGCGCTGGTAGCTATCGATGTGGCTGCGGCCAGAAAAGTTTTTAACGGGAAGCTGGCGGGGTTCATGTCTATCGTCTATGACCGGTTTGGTCATGATACGGTGGTGAAATGGTTTCAGCAATACCCGGTGCAATACAGTAAGCTGGTCATTAAAAACATTCGAAAGTTCTGATATGAGCATCTTTCCCAAACGGGCCATGCGCAACAGCACTGTTACTATTCACTGGAACCTGATGCTTCCTGCAGGCTTGGAATCGGCCGTATGTCCTTTTGTGCGTATTGGCATCAACACGCCTGATGGGAAAACGCACTTACTTTTCGAAGAGCATGTGTTGTTGCTGCCATCCACGGCTGCTCCTGCACCAACAGCGCTACAACAAGCCGATGGGTATCAATATCTGAACAAGCATACGCCGCTGTTGGTAGTGGCTTCTTACTTATCGGGCAAGCAGTCGCGGGAAAGGCTTGCGGAGATACTGACGAATATTCAGAATGGCCGGCATTATTATTTTTCCTGGCACGCAACTGCTGATGCGGCGCCGGGTAAATACACGCTGTTATCGGAAATGTATATCGATGGAGTGCTTAAGCATTCGGGTACTGCTGCAGAAGACTTTTTCTATGTAGAGCAGCTGGATGTTGTTGCTCATGCGGGCGGGGATGTCATTATTCATAATCCGGGTCCGGAGCCTGTTCCGGCCAAACTCATCTCTTATATCTCCGGCCAGTATCAACGACCTGAAGGGCTGGATGTGTTTTATATCGCACCGGGAGAAAGCCGTTCTGTCGATACTTCCGGCAAAAGTGTATTTCTCGTGTACAATGAAGAGCGAATTACTATTCCCCTGCATGCTTTTCAACAACCGCGTGCTGTGCGCAATCAGCAGTATCTATCGCTTCGAAAAGAGGAAAAGGGAGAAGCTGTAACCTACGTGCTGCCCCGTGAAGGGGACAATGCGTGGCGGCTTACGGGTGTGCAACGGGAAATCTGGGAAAGTGCCGATACGTTATGCTCCGTAGCAGCTTTACGCGCAAAAGACTGTGTTGCTTATGATGAAATGATCAATCTCCGGCTAATTACTGAAATACTATGAATAAGTTATATCCTCTATTAACCCTGATCGCCGGCGTATTGTTATTGCACAAGGTGTATGCGCAATCACCGGCTACCCCACCGGCTGTTATTACTGCTCAGCAAGACACTGCTAAAAAGCCTGCCAGGGAATTGCAAAGTGTTCAGGTGAGTGCCACTTCTGCCGGCAGCCTGCAGCAATCGAACCGCGCGGTTACCGTGATCGATGCCAAAAAATATTATAACCGCCCGGCCACTACTCTTGCGCTTATCAACCAAAGCCCTGGCGTGCGGGTGCGGCAGGATGGCGGTCTTGGCAGCAAGGCCGACTTCTCCATCAACGGCATCAGCGGTCGGCAGGTTAAGTTCTTCATCAATGGCATTCCCGCCGACTTCCTTGGCGCGGGCAACCGTCTCAATATTTTTCCTGTGAACGCCATCGACCGCATCGAGGTGTATAAGGGCGTGGTGCCTATCGAACTGGGCAGTGATGCACTCGGCGGCGCCGTGAATATCGTGACGCGCCAACAGCTTAGCAACTATTCCGATGCTTCGTACAGCATTGGTTCTTTCAATACGCATAAAGCAACGGTGAATACTTATCAAAACATCGGTAATGATCTTTTTGTGCAGGCGGGTGCTTTTTACAATTACAGTGATAACGATTATAAGATCTCTGCCGATGTACCTGATCAACTGGGCAATCCCAAACCGCAACGGGTAAAGCGTTTTCATGACCGCTACCGTGATTATCAGTTCCATGCGGAAGCGGGCGTTCTGAAAAAGCCATGGGCTGACCTGTTCAGTATCAACGCTTCTTACTATGGGATGGATAAAGATGTGCAGCACAACCTCGTGATGACGGAGCCCTATGGCGCGATCACCCGTGATGAGCGTACATGGAATGCGGGGGTGCGTTATGTGAAGCAGCGTGTGCTGCCACGGCTCAACCTGTCGTTTTATGGCAACGCGGGGCAGGTGAAAGAAAACTTTCTCGATACTTCTTATAATGCGTATACATGGGATGGCAAAGTGTATGAAAGAAGGATCTCTTATGGTGAGATATCCAGCTCTCGCACCGATCTGCTGTTTACTACTTACAACCTTGTAGGCAGGCTGCAGCTGGACTATGCCCCCGATTCGAATGATAAGATCAGCTTCTCGCTCACCAGTACTTATTTCACCCGCAAAGGGAAGGATACGATTGCCGAAAAATACTTCGGACAGGATTATTACGGTCAGGCCATGACGATGCAGAAGAATACTGCCGGTCTTGCGTGGCAGCATCAGTTTGTGTCACGCATTACCAGCACCACGTCTTTAAAATATTACTGGTACCATGCCAAGGGGTTTACCGTCGACAACATGGTGTTCAACCCTGCCTCCCGCTCGCAAAGCCAATGGGGCGTGAGCGAAGCGCTGAAATATGATGTAACTAAAAACTGGCTTGTTAAACTATCCTACGAATATGCCACACGGCTACCGGATGAGATGGAGGTGTTTGGGGATTTCAGTCTGGTGAAAGCCACACCCTCCCTCCAACCGGAAAACAGTCACAACCTCAACCTGATGGCGCGGTATAGCCGCTCCGCTTTAACGGTGGGCCTCAACGGTTTCTTCCGGCTTACGGATAACATTATCATCCTGCAGGTATCGCCACGCAGCTCGCAGTACCGCAACCTGCTGAAGGCGCTGTCGGCAGGCATCGAGGCGGAGGCCAGCTACCAGTTTACGCCTTCGCTGTCGCTGTGGGCGAATGGTACTTTCCAGCACATCATCAACAAATCGAAGAAAGAAAATACCGGCAATGTGGATGACCGCTATTATAACGAGCGGCTGCCCAACAAGCCTTTCCTGTTTGCTAATGGCGAACTGCAATGGACAAAGCGCAATGTGCTTCGCCGGGAGCATACGTTGCAATGCTGGTATGGCATCAATTACGTGAACTGGTTTTACCTGTACTGGTCTAAAGACGGACGGCGGGATACGAAGGCGGTGATCCCTACGCAGTTTGTGCAGCAGGCGGGTGTGAGTTATGCGCTTGCGCGGAACAAGGCAGCGCTCAGTTTTGAAGTGCACAATGTGGGTAATGCGAAAGTGTATGACAACTTTAATGTGCAATTGCCGGGAAGGGCGTGGACGGTTAAAGGAAGAATATTCATTGACCAATAAAAGCAACTCTAAAAAATGAAACGTAACAAGACTTTGGCAGCAACGCTTTGCATGGGTGGTATGATCGCCCTTGCAGTAATGGGTGGTTGCAATAAGAACGATGACAACAACTCCGTGAACAAGGATGCCAACCAGTATGCTATTGCACTGGTAGCTGGCACTGGCAGTGCGCAGACTACCTACATTCAGGGGCTGGCCAATTTCGACAGCACCACGATCAGTAACAGCAATGCTACCGAGCTGACGGGTAATGGCCGTTTGTTTACTTACAACAGCGCCGCCTATGCCTGTGTATTCAATTCACCGGCTACGATGACCAGGTATACGATCGATAAAACCGGTAAGGCTACCAAAGCGGGCGAGCTGGTGATACCCGGCGCCAGGACTTATTCTTCAGTAGAATTTATCAGTGCTACGGAGGCTTATGCTTCTGTAACAGGCGGTGTGGCCAAGGTGATCAAGTTCAACCCCACTACGATGGAGCGTACCGGAGAGATCGATCTGTCTTCTATCCTGCGGGCTGAAGCGCCCGTGATGTATTACCTCGGTATGAAGGCACGCGATGGCAAGCTTTTCATGGGGGTATTTTATGAAGGGGCCGGTTTTGTGGAGAAGTACAACGATACTGCTTACGTGGCCGTGATCGACCTGGCCACTTCCAAGCTGGATAAACTGATCAAGGACTACCGCACGGGTAGTGTATTCGACGGTAACAATTCCTTCGCCATGGACAGTAACGGAGATATTTATGTGGCTGGTCTGGGCTATACCAACCGGCCCAGTGGTATTCTGCGGATCAAAAAGGGACAGACTGATTTCGATGCGTCTTACTTCTTCGACCTCGATGCGGCTACGGGTTACAAATGCCGTGGTGTATCGTTGTTTGACAACGGACTTGCTTTTACGCTTGCGCTCGTGAAGCCTACCGACTCTTATGAGATCAATGGTCCTTCGCATCAATATTACAAGATCGATGTGGCGCAGAAGACCAGTGGTGGTAAGCTGCCGAACCTGCCTGATGCTTTTGGCTCCAGTGGCGCCACCATGCGCCGTTTCAATAACGGAGGAGAAATACTTTTTGCATTTGCCGGCAAAACAGAGAACAGCATTTACAGCTACCAGCTTTCTTCCGGCAACGTGACTAAAAAGGTAATGCTCACCGGAGGCCGCTGCAGCGGTTTCAATAAACTTCAATAAGTGATGATGACCGGTAACCTGTTAAGGATAGCCATGAAAGAGCTGACCACGGTGTATCGCAGCAAGGTGATCCTGCTGATGGCAGGCATCATTTTGCTGCTGCTGGGGGTGGCAGCCTGGGGCGGCTATCGCAATTATATTACAGCGAAGCGCATACGTGATGCTGCGCGGCATGAAAAGCGGGAACAGTGGCTACACCAGGACCCGAAGCATCCGCATATCGCCGCGCATTTCGGCACTTTCGCTTACAAGCCCAAGACCTGGTTCAGCATGCTCGACGCCGGCCTCGACAACTATGCCGGTGCGTATGCTTACCTGGAGCCTCACCGGCAAAATGATTTCGTGTTCAAGCCGGCCGAGGGTCATGGGGCCAGCATCCGGTTTGGCCAACTGTCGGTAGCGCTCGTGCTGCAACTGCTCGTGCCGCTGCTCATCATCTTCATGGGTTTTGGGTCCATTACCGGTGAAAGAGATCAGGGTACGCTCAAGCTTTTGCTCAGCAGTGGCGTGCGCTTGTCGACTATTGCGGCTGGCAAAGTAGTGGGTCAGTTCCTGGCGCTGCTGGCGCTCGTTGTACCGGCGCTGTTGCTTACCAGTATTTTCTTTGCTACAGTGACGCCCACCACGGGTAGTGACTGGCTGGGCCGGAGCCTGGTGCTGCTTGCCGTGTATAGTGCTTATTTTTTGCTTTTCACCGGTATCACCGTATTCGTATCGGCCATCAGCAAAACGAGCGGTAATGCGCTGCTTACATTGCTTACTATCTGGATCATTGGCTGCATTATCGTACCCAAAACGGCGGCCAATATGGGCAGTGACCGGTATCCGCTTCTTTCGCAATATGCTTTCCGGCAGGCCGTGCAGCAAGATATTGCGCAGGGCATCAATGGACATAATACCAAAGATGAACGGGCGAAGGAACTGGAAGCAAAACTGCTGCAACAGTATGGCGTAAAAACGGTGAGCGAGCTGCCTTTCAACTTCGAAGGGTATGTGATGCAGGCGGGTGAAGAATACAGCAGTATGGTGTATGACAAGCATTTTCACCAGTTGCAGCAAACGTTGCTGAATCAAGACCGTTTCTGCCGCCTGGCCGGTATTGCCGATCCCTACCTCGCCGTGCAGGGGCTTTCGATGGGGTTGACCTCCACCGACCTCTATACGCATATCGACTTTCAGCAGAAGACGGAGACTTACCGCCGGTATTTCGTGCAGAAGATGAATGAGGACATGATGCATCATTCGAAGTTGGGTGACTGGAAGTATAAGGCTTCGCAGGCGTTGTATGCTTCGGTATCCGATTTCCAATATCAATCGTTGCCCCTGAAGCAGGTGTTGCGATCGTACCGGATGGAGCTGCTTTCTCTCTCCGCTACTCTTGTGGTGGCTTTTCTGCTGTTCAACCTGATACTTAAACGAATCCCCGTCATCTCTCAATTATGAAAACAATCTTGTTGGTATGCGGTCGTGAATGGAAGCTGCTGACGCGTAATTATGGTCAGTTGTTCATCATTGCTTTGTTCCTTGGCGCCGCGCTGTATTCGATCCATTATGGGAATGCTTTTATCGATCAACAAGAGCGGACTATTCAATACATCCTGGAACGCAATGCCGCGGAGCAACAGGACCTGGTAAAAGGGCTCGATGCGGACACGACCAAACCGGCAGGGATGGCTGCGTGGATCAATGCTTCATATCCTTCGCGGGTGCGCTTCTTTCTCACTTATTATGCCATCGATGCGCCGTCGCCGTTTGCAAGACTCTCGATCGGTCAACGTGATGTGCATGCTTTCTACCTGCCGCTCAATGCGCAGAACCTATATCTGCAATTGTTCAAGTCGGAGATCGCGAATCCGCGGAAACTGCTGGCCGGTAATTTCGATCTATCATTTGTCGTGATCTACCTGTTGCCGCTGCTGATCATTAGTTTCAGCTACAACTTGCTGTCGGACGAACAGGAAAAGGGTACACTGCCGTTGCTGCGCATACAGCCAGTGCCGTTGTACCGGGTGGTTATTGCCAAGGGGTTGTTCTGGTTTGGCATCACGGTTGGGCTGCTTGCCATCGTGTCGGTGATCGCGTTTGTGTGGAGTGGCATTCCCGGCAAGGCTGTGGCTTCGATGGGTTGGTGGCTGCTGGTAACGGCATCGTATACTGCCTGCTGGTTTTCATTGCTGCTGCTTGTGAATGCTTTCCGGCGGAGCAGCGCTTTCAATGCGCTGTGCAGCCTTGGCGCCTGGCTATTGTTTCTTGTTGTGATACCTGCGCTGCTGAATCTTTCTTTCACGGATGAGCGTGAGGCTGACCCTACGAAGCTCACGGACTATATCCGCCGTCAACAGGGGCTGGGCGAATCACGGGAAGAAAAGGTAGCCGTACTGCAACGTTTTTACCAGCTTTATCCGCAGTATAAGAATGAAGATACTGTTGCGGCCACGCGCTTTCTCGACTTCCAGGCTTATTCGGCTTATGTGACCCTGACTGATGTGGCGGCCAAGCCTGCTATCGATGCTTACTATCAACAGGTGTGGAACCGCCAGCAAAAGATAGCGGCCTTTCATCTCGTGAATCCTGCGGTGAATACTCAAAGTCTGCTGAATGTGCTGGCGCATAGCGGGCTGGAAGATGCTTTTGCCTTCCGAAAGTCTATCGAGGCTTTTCACCAGGAGTTGTGTGATTTCAGTTATGTGCCGCTCTTTGCGGGCAGGATGATGATCAAAGATGATTTCAGGCATATACCTGTATTCAAACCAACTGCCACGGTGGCTGTTGCCGGTAATTTACTCCGTGGGCTGGGATGGCTTTGGCTGCTGGCTGTTATTGCCTTCGGCATTGCTTATTACCGGCTGCGCTTCAGGGTATAAAATGTTTTTATTTATCACGTAAAGAAATCTCTTTTATATGTACGCATTACAGGCAACGGGGTTGTCGAAACAATACAAGGGGCATATGGCGCTCAACAATCTTAACCTTACGGTAAGTAAAGGCGAAGTTTTTTGTCTGCTCGGCCAAAACGGGGCAGGCAAAACCACCACCCTCAATATATTCCTGGGGTTTATTTCCTGCAGCAGTGGCAGTGCTGCCATCAACGGTGTTACCGTGTCGCCCACCAACAACGATACGAAGCAATTCATTGCTTACATACCCGAGGTGGTGATGTTGTATGGTCAGCTGACCGGGCTGGAAAATCTGGACTTCTTCAGCCGTCTTGCCGGTTACAAATATAAAAAGGAACAGTTGCAGGAGTTTCTGCAGAAGGCGGGGCTGCAGCCGGAAGCTTTCGCCAAGCGTGTTGGCACTTACAGCAAGGGGATGCGCCAGAAAGTGGGCATTGCTATCGCTATTGCCAAGGACGCGGATGTGATCTTCATGGACGAGCCTACCAGTGGTCTCGATCCCAAAGCCACCAATGAGTTCACCGGCATTGTGCAGCAACTGGGCAAACAAGGGAAGGCTGTGCTGATGGCCACGCATGACATTTTCAATGCAGTGAATGTGGCTACTACTATCGGCATCATGCGGCAGGGGCAGCTTGTGCATGTGCTCAGTGCTAAAGGTATCGATGCTCAACAGTTGCAACAGCTTTATCTCGAGACCATTTGAATGTGTTTATGAAAATACCTTACTCTCTTATCCTGCTGTTGCTGTTTGTGACAGCTATGCCTGCTACCGGACAGGTGCAAAAAGCGTCTACAGATACGACTGGCAGCAAGAAGCTGCCTGTGACCAAAGACAGCACTGTATTTCCACGTACGGATTCGATGCGACAGGTGACCGTGACTGCTACCAAAAACGCGCTGCAGGTAGAAAATGGCCGTATCGTAATGAACCTTAGTAACAGTGCGCTAACCAGTGGTACTTCGGTATTCGAATTGTTGAAGAGAATGCCGGGCGTAACTGTGAGTCAGGACGACGATATCATCCTGCGCGGAACGGCAGGTGTGAACGTGCTGATCGATGGGAAGATGAATTATCTCTCCGGTAAACAGCTGGCTGACTTTCTGAAAGGACTGAGTGGTGACAATGTGGCGAAGATCGAAGTGATCACGGCGCCTACGGCGGAGTTTGATGCTGCGGGCAATGCCGGCATCATCAATATCGTGACGCGCCGGCGCACGATCCGTGGCTATGCCATCGACCTGCGCTCGACTGTGACGCGGGGCAGCACCTGGATGTTCAACGAAAACATCAGTGCCACGCTTAATACTCAAAAGCTTAGCCTCTATGGCTCTTTCGATTATAATACACCCAACCGCAAGGTGAAAGGTGTCAGCAGTAATTCGTTGCAGGAGAATGGCACACCGCTACAGCTTAAACGGGTGAGTGATAGTCGCTACCTCATCAAGTTTTACACCTGGCGCGTGGGGGCCGAATGGCAGCTTAATAACCGCCATCAGCTTAGCGCTCATTATCATGGGTACTTCGATGATTTTGCGGCGCCCAAAGATGCGCTGGCGTATCGTTATGCAGCTAATGGACAACTCCATTCTGTTGTTCAAACTTCCAACAATATCATCGAGCCTTATCATTATGATGCCGGCAATGTTGCGTGGACGTGGCGCATCGACAGCACCGGAAAGCGGTTGACTACGGAAGGGCATTATATCAGTTACCGGAATCTCTCGGATGCGCTTATGACCAGCATCATGAGCAGCGGCGTGGATGGTTCGCTCATCGAAAAGAATGTGCTGCGCTCTCACCAGCCGGGGTATATCAAAATCCGCTCTGCTAAAACGGACCTCGAATGGCCTTATGCAGGAATGTTGTTTAAAGCCGGGCTTAAGTATGCCTATGTGACGAATGACAACAATTATCGTTTCGACTCATTGATCGGCGGTTCTTACAAGGAAGCTACAACCATGTCGAATCACTTCCTGTATGATGAGCGCGTATCGGCTGTGTATCTCTCTGTTTCCAAAAGGATGAAACGTACCAGTGTGCTGGCCGGGTTGCGGGTGGAGCATACCGATGCGAAGGGGTATACTGTGAAGGATGGCTTTACGAACCGGTGGGCATATACCAGCTTCTTCCCCAGCCTATCGATCGATCATGACATGAAGGAGCACAAGCTCAACCTGTCTGTGAGCAGGCGGATCAACCGGCCCACTTACTCCGACCTCAACCCTGTGCGCTGGTATACCGACCAGTACTTCTATTATTCTGGCAATCCGTCGCTGGTGCCGGAAATGGCGTGGTTGTTTTCCGGTGCCTGGACCATTCACCGGAAGTACATCTTCACGGCCACCTATGCACTGCGGGATAATTATATGACCAAAAGGTTGCTCATCGACTCTGCCGCTAATGCTATCAAGAGTGTGACGGCTAACTTTCGCAATATGCAGCGGTTCGATCTCTTGTTCTCGGCACCTTTCAGTGCCGGTGTGTGGAGCATGCAGGTGTCGGCGGGCGCCAACTATTCGCGTTATCCATTGCCACAGAACGGTGATGAGGCCACAGCTTCGCGCTGGGCGTTCAATATACAAGCGCAGCAGCAACTGAAGCTGCCGGCCGGGTTCCGGCTGGAGGTGGCTGCGTTCTATTATACTGATGAGCTGTGGGGTATTTATTTGAAGGAGCCGCTCTACTTTGTGGATGCGGGGGTTCGTAAATCTATGCTGAAAGAGAACCTGGTGGTGCAGTTCAATTTCCTGGATGTGCTGCGTACTTACCGCCTGCGCGGGTCTTCGCTGATCAATACCACGGACTACCGTTATAATGACCGGCCTGAAGCGCACCGCATTAGTCTGAGTGTACGGTATCATATAGGCGGCAAGCTTACTTCCAAAAGGGCAAGCAGTATCGAAGAGCAGGAAAGGTTGTGATGCATTTAGGCACAAGTACGCTAACGCACAAGGCTAAGCTGCATACTTGCGCCAGGTAAGGGGGCGATCCCAATGTAAGCTACAGTTTTAGTCACCATAGTTTCCACCAAGGTTTTTTGGGTTCTGATTTTTGTTCATTCCCATTATTGCCAAGATCGAAGCTCATAGAAAGCATCTTTTTGTCTGTCCACAAAGAAGCTGTGTCCAAATTTATATTCAGTAGATTACAGAACGTATCGGCCTTCTGCTCTATAAAATCACTTACAAACTGTTTCCATTCTTTTTGGATATTATCCTGAAGCAGATTATTGAAGTTCAAACTTGTTCTCCCATTTTCTGCCTCTATTATTTTCTGTAAATCGTCTTTATTACTTAGATCTGGGCGGTTACCAACAAACGCTTGCATCATTTGCCTTCTTTCATCAATTGTCAATCTGGGAATAGATATAATAACTGCGTCATTGTCTTCAATTCTTTGTATACGTTTAGCCAATATGTCCAATTCTTCTGCAGAATAAGGATTGCCAGGATACGTTTCTGTTGATAATGGGTCTGTCAGAAAATAGTCAGTGACAAAAACAGAAAAAAATTCGTTGTCTCGTCTGTCAAAATAAAAGCTCTCATTTATGCTGTCTACTTGTTCAGAAAATGCTATACGCAGCCATTTGTATATGTTGTAACGATCGCTCATAAAAATTACTATTCATCCTTTTTACTTTTACTGCCTCGGCTTAGGTGCCATAGATAAGTATTTTCGTAAATCTTGCCTTAGAATATATATAGCAGTTTCTTTTGTCACTAAGGCCTTGTTGTCTTCCACATTGCCCGTATACTGATAAAAATAACAATCTTCTTTGAGGACAAAAATATTAGAAGGCAGTTCTTTGATTTTTACAAAATTAGCATGTCCGTTGAATGTCTCCTCGCACTCCACATAGTTTACATTTCGGTTATCCTTTTGAAACATAATATTTCTGTGACTTTTGTCTGGAAACAATTCGTGCCCTTCAATATATAGAAATCCAATGTTGTTCTTTCTGCTGTAAGCAGATATATTTATATACTGTCCGTTTTGTAATTTGTAGATTGTCCGGTCGTAAAGCCAGTCGTAACCAGCATTTTTCAATTCCTCAAGCATAATTGGCACAACATCATCAAGTCTCAACCAATTAGTTGTTAATTTTTTGCCCTTCAAATTTCGGGGTGAGAAATACTCGTAATAGTTGCTTGTATCAATATTTGAATTTGTCTGAGCCAACGTAAAGTGTCCATAGAAAATACAAAAAATAAAAACAATTTTTTTCATAAACGTTTTATAGTGATGTTTATATAAAACTGACGGGCGTAAAGGAATTTAGGCAATTCGCCCCGGGATAACTAAAATGGTTCGAGTTCATTCTTTGATCTTTATTGTTCCTTTTCTGTATAAGTCCAGCGCTTTTTGCAGAATGCTTTTTATCGTCTTTATGGGTAAGTCTTTGTTTGGATCAACCCTTAATACCTTCATCCGGGAACGGTCGCCTTCTTCCAGTTTGGGATGGTCAAGGTGTTTTCCTTCTACCATAAGGAGATAGGGCTGGTTCGTCTTTTTGTCTGTCCACAAATAGCAAAACATTTTTTTCTTGTAGCAGAAGCAGGGCATTCCGTACTTCTGTGTTTCAGAAATGTTTGTGTCTTGTTCAAGAATGATGCTGCGCAATGCAAGCAGGCAGCTCTTGTTTGGCTCTTCTTTGCTTAGGTAAAAGTTGTGGACCTCTTCTGACATTTTATTCGTTACCGTTTGTTCTGATAACAGGGCTCGAACCTGTGTCCATCCGGTCCAAGAGCCGGACGCTCTACCACTGAGCTATATCAGAAACCGAGATAGGTGTAGGACCCGAACCTATAATGTTTTTACATTTTTACCTGAAAAATATCTATGTCGTTTCAGCACTGTCGCCAAAAAAGGATTGGATACTGTCACTCCATGAACAAGTTCTGGTGTAGGTTTGAACTCTGCTACTCCGTGAACCCGTGGCGCTATCCAACCTGATTTTTCCGGGTCAAGCCCTGCTTCTTTACAATATTTAACTACCAATTCTTTGTTGCAGTCAGCTTTGTTCTGGAACACTTCCCATGGTAAAGGTATTTTATTCCATACGTCTGTGTTTGGGTCGAGTTTTCCACCGGATGCAAAATGCCAGGCGACAACATCGGCAGCCATCAATCGCAATACTTTGCCAAAACAAATTTCTTCGAGGATGTAATCCAATCCTACTGCATAAATTAAGTTCATCCAGTTGTCTCTCGCCTTATTCCACGCTCCTGCTGTATTGTTCCAGGTTGTAGAGTCATTGCCTCTTTTAACAACCATGGTTTGTCTGTTGATGTCGCTGGCCGTCCAAACCTCGTCTAATAATGCTGCAATATCCTGTAAAGTGGTTGTCCACTTGCCCAACAGTATTCCTTTTTGTTCGTCCGTCAAGTTTGATAGTACTTCCTGGCTGGCATAGATATGTGCTATAGCCCACCAATTTGTATTGTTGGGGGCTTTGCATCTGGCCAATAGCATTTCGCTTATTTCGTCGAAAGGACGGTCCTGACTTTGATTTGTAAAAACACTTCTGAGATTGCAACGAGCATTGTAATAGGCGATAAAACAAGCTGTGTTTATGTCTGACGAAAAGTTTGTGAAATCTATTGTATGGGCTAAGCCGTGTTTTGCAATTTTTTGAAATTTTATCTTTTTGCTTTCCCGAATAAATTTCAGCAGTTTGTCTTCTATCCGGGTAAGCAGCCGCCACTTTTTATTGTAGTTCCGCTTCGATAAATCAAGCCCGCTTTCCTTTCTCTGTGTTTTGTTAAGTCTGTCGGCTTTAAAATCGTTATTCCCTGCGGTTTTATGAATAATGGGTGAAACGAGGTTGATAAACTCCTCAATGTTCTTCTGGTTATTGTAATCTGTGTTGTTTTTGTTGTCGAGTTTGAAAATTTCTATTGCTTTGGCAATTTGTTTTCCGGCACCTTTTGCTTCTGCAAAGGTTTGTAGCATTGAAGTATAACCTAACATATTTCTTGCCAATGAACCCTGGGCTGCCTTTTCCAAAAACTGTCTTTCACTGGTTGTCAAATTGCCTTTTGTCAATTCAAGAATCATTTCCGCAACGTCTTCCGGTCGTCTTCGTTCTTTTAAAGTTTGGTATAGTTGTTCAACTGCAGTCATTTCATTGCGCTGTATCAGTAAAGTTGTTACTGACTCCAATATACGCAAGACTCTTTGTTAAACAAATTCTACCTAATGACTTCTCTTGTGTGAATCTGGATTGAATGTATAGATGACCCGCAAGACTGTATCATCCGGCCGCAGGATGCCTTTGTAGAAGTCATACCAACCATCGGTAGGGCCGCCTTGTCCCTGGTTGAGGTGGACCTTAAATTTTCCATTTTCATAACAATAGGCATCTATTACTACCGAGTGCCCAAAATCTTTGAGGTTGGCAAAATGCAGGAAGACGGGTCGCTGTTCGTTCAGTTCACGATAAATGATCTTTTCCAGTTTGCCCAATGTATAGGGGGCGAAGTTGTGCCAGGCAATATAGCGCTTCACTTTTACCTGGTAGTGCTGTTCGAGTAAACTGGCGGGCGCCAGCTTATTCATGTACCGGTCGGTACCAAAATCCTTTTGTATGGCAAGTGCAGCGTAGTAATTGTACTTCGCCAGTTGTGCAGCCGTAGCAGGGGAACTGTTGCTATCGATCGTTGGGGCGAATTGCCGAAAGTCGAATTGGGTACTGTCCAATACTTCGTCTATCCGATAGCCCTTCCGGGAAGTGTATTGTACCCGGCCGTAGGGTTTTAACCGGTGGTAGTACATGATCTGTGCGAGGGCTGTGCTCCAGCAGCCCAGCCGCAGGCTGTCGGGGGTACATTGCTCAAAGCCACCCATCTGCTGCCAGTTTGTCGTTGTGAGGCCTTTGCTGTTTTGGGTGCACCTGGTCTTATCCGGGAAAAAGGGAAAAGCTGTACAGATCGTGGCATACAGGGCCAGTAGCAGTGCGCATACTATCGCGGTGGTCTTCATCCATTTTTTCATGAGTTTCTTTTCACTCAAAGTAACCGTCGGCGGGCATGCGGTTCTTCTCAAAACCGGTTTTGAGAGTTCTTATTCAGAAGGAAAGGTGCTATTCCGGGGACGATTGCCGGCGGATGTATTCTTTGGGAGAGATGCCTGTGCCGGCCTTGAAGATCCTGTAAAAGCTGGCTTCAGAATTAAAGCCGCATTCATAGGCGATGCCGAGTATGGATAGCTGGCTGAAGCGGGGATCTTTCAGCCGCTGCTTTGCTTCTTCCAGCCGGTAGTCATTGATCAGTGTGCGGAAGCTTTTTTGCCAGTGGGTATTGATGACAGTGGAGACAAGTGCCGGATTGGCAGCTATATGTTGGGCGAGCTTTTGCAGGCTCAGTTCCGGATCGAGGTAACATTTGTCTTTTTCCAGGGCAGTGAGGATAGCGGCTTTGAGGGATTGTTCTGCTTCTGGCGACAACTTTGTTTCCTTCACCGGTACTATGTCCGGCGGTGATTCAATGATTTGCTGTGCTGCACCAGCCATTTGTTGTTCCGGCAACTGGTAGCCCCTGAAACCGATGTAGTAAATGAGTACTGCGAGGTACACGAAGAATACCTGCCAGTAATAGAAAGGGCGGAAGCCTGTATAAACAAAATATTCCAACGCAACTGCTACGGCCAGCCCGAGTATCAATATGCCCAGCCAGACAGCTACATTCCGGAGCCAGGCGTAGGTGGGGTAATTGGTTGCTGCGATGTTCTGGTTGAGCCAGTGCCGGTACTGTAGTACGAGCCGCAGACCCAGCCACCAATATAAGCAGCCAGACAAGACGGACAGCAAGTCCTCCCCTTCTTTGATGGCGTTAAACTGATAATGGTTAGCTACCATGTCTTTGGCTAAAAGGTCTGGCACCCGCCATACGCTGAGGTAAATAAAAACGGAATAAGCCAGGGATAAGGCAAAGGGTACAAAATGCCATAGTTGATCGCGGGTAAACCTGAAGTGTGGCTTTGTGAGGGAAGCGATGTACAACCAAATAAGGGGCTGGATGGCCAGGTCGAATGGCAACGGGAAATATCTGAAGAAGGTGGTTTGCCAAAGTCCGGTAGTATGAATGAGGATCTTGATGCAAAGCAGGTTGAAAACGGTGAGCATAAAGGATAACAGCAACTTGCTTTGGCTATTGGACCAGTGGCGCCAGATCTGCATGGTAATGAAGAAGCCCTGTGTGATGCCGATCAGGAGCAATACATCGAAAAAAGAGAAGCGCCAGTTCAACGACGTACAATTATGGGATAAGTAAACAATAAAGATTACTGTATGACTGGTATTCTGCTTACATCTTCAATATGGATGAGTGTTAACTTCCATTCGCCACTGGCTTGCTTCGTCCATCCAAAACTATAGTTCCCTTTCTCTTTAAGAACGTGTCCTCCAGGTGGTGTCAAATCACCAGTATACGTTCCAGCAGTATACGCGATTTTGTCGTCGCTATTCTTTGCGATAGATGAAACAGTAATATTGCCAAGAATTTTTAGTCCGCCACTAACCCATTTTTCTGCTATCGATGACTGGCCTTTGTAAATCAATGTGTCATTCATGACAATAGCATCCTCCGCGATTACTTTCATGACAGCAGCCGAATCTTTGTTGTTCCATCCTACAACAAATACTGACGTCAAAGAATCTACGTCTGCCTGGGTTGTCGAAGCAGCTGTGTTTGATACGTTGCTGCAACTAAGCGCAATCAATGCTATCAAAAGAAAAAGCAGGTATTTCATTTTGTGAGATTTTATTCAATATTTCCTTAAGATACTCAAAACTAACATGCCCCCATAAAAATGCAGGGCTTGGCTACCCACTCCCCCCACCCTCACCGCCACATCGCCTGACATCCTGATATGGTCCTTTGGGTGAACCTGGCCGTTCAAATGCAGCAGGCATAGGGGTTTCTCTTCTGAGATCATTTTTTGGCAAAAATGCCAAACGGATTATTCACAGGCTGTTGATTTCTTATACCCCCCTTTTATCAAATTAATCAAGAACTTTATAAAACCGCTCTACGGGAAAGCAGATTTCAAACTAAATATTGGTCAACGCCGCAGATCATATTATAAGGTATGGTCCGGGGCCTGTTTCACGATAAAAGTCACTGATTATGGGATTATTTGATAAGAGGGTTCAGTATAAGCCATTTGAGTACCCTGAGGTATTAAAGTATACGGAAGCGATCAACAAGTCATTCTGGGTTCATTCGGAGGTGGATTTCACGGCCGATATTCAGGATTTTCATGCTCACCTCACTCCTGCCGAGCAAAATGCCGTCAGGAACAGTTTGCTGTCGATTGCGCAGGTAGAAGTGGCTGTGAAGTCTTTTTGGGGTAATCTGTACCAGCATTTTCCCAAGCCTGAGCTGAATGGCTTAGGGTCGACGTTTGCAGAATGCGAGTTCAGGCATTCCGAGGCGTATTCGAGGCTGCTGGAGGTGCTGGGGTACAATAATCAGTTTGAAAACCTGCTGCAAGTGCCTGTAGTTCAAGAGCGTATTAATTATTTGTCGGCTGCGCTGGCGCATACCAAATCGACCGATAAAAAGGAATATACTTCTTCGCTGATCCTGTTTAGCCTGCTGATCGAGAATGTGAGCCTGTTCAGTCAGTTTGCCATCATTCTTGCCTTCACCCGCTTCAAGGGCCTGATGAAGAATGTGAGTAATATTATTGCCTGGACCTCTGTGGATGAACAGATCCATGCGAATGCCGGTATTTTCCTGATCAACAAGATCAAGGAGGAATATCCGGAGATTTTCTCTGCCGAAATGATCGCGCGGGTACAGGAGATCGTAAAGCAATCGATCGAAACGGAAGAGCGCATGCTCGACTGGATCTTCGGTGCAGGTGAGATCGATATCATCAGCAAGCATAACCTCAGCAACTTCATGAAGAAGCGTGCGGATGATAGTCTGTTACAGATCGGTATGCCTGCTATCTTCAATATTAGTTCAAAAGAGAGTGCGGCTATGTTGTGGTTTGAGGAAGAGGTTTTCTCGAATAGCCTGGACGATTTCTTTGCCAAGCGCCCGGTGGAATACACCAAGTTTGACAAGAGTATCTCAGCGCACGACCTGTTTTAGTTTTTACATTACTTACCTGACCTATAAAACGAAATGCGATGACAACATTATTCGATACTGCTGTACCGGTTACCGAGCAATTGCCTGATCTGAATGGAAAATATGAACAGGAGAAGCTTTGGTGGAAGAATGAAGAGAGTGAACAAGTGTTGAACAGGGGTTATTTATTGAAGGGCGAAACGGTGGAAGGCGCTATCGAGCGGATTTGTTCTGCTGCTGCACAGCGTTTGTACAAGCCTGAGCTGAAGGATGCTTTTAAAGAAATGGTGGAAAGGGGCTGGATGAGTTTAAGTTCTCCTATCTGGGCCAATATGGGTACTGAAAGGGGATTGCCTATCTCCTGCTTCAATGTGCATGTGCCTGACAATATCGAGGGTATTACGCATAAGCTGGGTGAGGTGATCATGCAGACCAAGCTGGGCGGTGGTACTTCTGCTTATTTTGGCTCATTGCGTGAAAGGGGCAGTGCTGTAACTGACAATGGTAAAAGTAGTGGCGCTGTGAGTTTCATGCGCCTGTTCGATACGGCGATGGATACGATCTCTCAGGGCGGTGTGCGCCGTGGCGCTTTTGCCGCTTACATGGACATCGATCACGGGGATATCGAGGAGTTTCTTTCTATCAAGGATATCGGTCACCCTATCCAGAATCTTTTTTATGGAGTGTGTGTGCCCGACTACTGGATGCAGGAGATGATCGACGGTGATATGAAGAAAAGGCAGGTGTGGGCCAAGGTGCTGGAAAGCCGTCAGCAAAAGGGTTTGCCTTATATCTTCTTCTCCGATAATGTAAACAGGAACAAACCGCAGGTATATAAAGACCACAATCTTACTATTCATGCCAGCAATCTTTGTTCGGAGATCATGCTGCCTTCTACGTGGGAAGAGTCTTTCATCTGTTGCTTATCTTCTATGAACCTGGAGCTGTATGATGAATGGAAAGATACCAATGCTGTGAAGCTGGCTGTATTCTTCCTCGATGCCGTGCTGCAGGAGTTCATTGCCAAAACTGAGGGTAATCATTACCTGGAGGCTGCCAACCGATTTGCCAAGAGGCACCGTGCATTGGGATTGGGCGTGTTGGGCTGGCACTCGTATCTGCAAAAGAATATGATCTCTTTTGAAGGTTTACGCGCCAAGCAACTGACTGCTATGATCTTTAAGGATATTCATGATAAGGCTCAGAAGGCCAGTAAAGATCTGGCATGGATCTATGGAGAGCCTGAACTGTTGAAGGGTTATGGCAAGCGGAATACGACTGTATTGGCTATTGCGCCTACGACTTCTTCCAGTGCTATCCTGGGCCAAACGTCTCCCGGTATCGAGCCTTTCAGCAGCAACTATTATAAAGCGGGTCTTTCCAAGGGTAACTTCATGCGTAAGAATAAGTACCTGAAGGAACTGCTGATCAAGAAGGGCATCGATAATGAAGATACGTGGCGCGATATCATGTTGAACCACGGTAGCGTGCAGCATCTCTCTGCACTGACTCAAGAGGAGAAGGATGTGTTCAAGACTTTCAAAGAGATCAGTCAGCTGGAGATCATCCAGCAGGCTTCTATACGTCAGCAGTTTGTTGATCAATCCCAAAGTCTCAACCTCAATATACCGGCTGACCTGCCCGTGAAAGAGGTTAACAAGTTGTTGATCGAAGCCTGGAAGCTGGGTATTAAAACGTTGTATTATCAACGTAGCCAGAGTGTTTCTAAAGAAATGGTGACTAACCTCGTAAGCTGCAAGAGCTGCGAAGCATAGGATAAGGGTATTGTTTCATTTTGATGTGCAAATAGATTAATTTTGCCCTCGCAAGTTCTTTCTTATCATCTTATCAAGCAGCAAAGGTTCCCGCTAACCCGGGATTAATAGGGAATTGTGTGAAAATCACAAGCTGTCCCGCAACTGTATGTAACATACCTGAGTTTTTACCCTTGTTGTCCACTGTCCCGACTATGGTTGGGATGGGAAGGACGGTAGAAACGTTACAAGCCAGGAGACCTGCCTTACTGTATTTGACAATGCTTTCGTGGAATGAAGCTGTTGTTGATCTGATAGGCTTATTGTATAATGACCGGCCGTGTATGTATATTTTATACTATGCGGGACTGGCTATTTATGCGTATGCCTTTGTTTCACTTCTACTTCTTTTCACCAAACATTGCGGGTTTTAACGAAGGGCTTTTAACTGATTATTCATTTTAAAAGCATTCATCATGCAGACACACAATCTCGGCTACCCGCGGATAGGCAGCCAGCGTGAACTGAAGAAGGCTTCCGAGCAGTACTGGGCCGGAAAGCTAACCGCACAACAATTGATGCAGACGGGCAGTACAATCCGTTTGCAAAACTGGCAACTTCAAAAGGATGCCGGTATCGATCTGGTTCCCTGTAATGATTTCTCTTTTTATGACCAGGTGCTGGACACCAGCCTGCTGGTGGGGGCTATCCCTGCCCGTTACCACGACCTGATGCACGACAAGCAGCTGCCGCATATCGACCTGCTGTTTGCCATGGCGCGTGGTTATCAAAAGGGTGGTTACGACATCACCGCTATGGAGATGACGAAATGGTTCGATACGAACTATCATTACATCGTTCCTGAGTTTACTGCGAACCAGCAATTCACTTTGTATCACAACAAGGTGCTGAATGAATTCAATGAAGCGAAACGTCATGGTATCGCCGCCAAGCCTGTGTTGCTGGGGCCTGTATCGTTCCTGCTGCTGGGCAAGGAAAAGGAAAGTGGCTTTCACCGTCTTGAGTTGCTGAAAAAGCTGTTGCCTGTGTATGTAGAAGTACTGGCGAAGCTGGAAGAGGCAGGTGCTTATTATGTGCAACTGGATGAGCCTTGTTTATCGCTGAATCTTTCGGTAGCCGAGCGGCAAGTATTTGCCAAGGCTTACCTCGAGATCAAGAACAGGTTTCCGCAGCTGCAGATCATTCTGGCGAGTTATTTCGAGTGTTATGGTGAAAATCTTTCTATGGCATTGAGCCTGCCTGTGCAGGTGCTGCACCTTGACCTCGTTCGTTGTCCATCGCAGCTGGATGATATTCTTGCTACGGATATTGCCCGTTCAAGAACGGTGCTTTCACTTGGTGTGGTGGATGGCCGGAATATCTGGAAGAACAATTTTGAGAAGTCTCTCAGTCTTATCAATAAGGCTGTTGAAAAACTGGGCAAGGAAAGGGTGTGGATCGCTCCTTCCTGTTCTTTGCTGCATGTGCCTTGCGACCTGGAACTGGAAACGAATGAAAAGGTGTTGACGCCAGAGATCAAGCAATGGATGGCTTATGCCAAACAGAAAATCGACGAGGTGATCACACTTAAGCAGCTGGCCAGTGGTGACAACAACGTGATCGCTGCGGCGAAGCTGCAAGCCAATATACAGGCTAACAGGAACCGTCAGACTTCTGCGCTGATCCACAGTAAGGTGGTGAAGGAAAGGGTGGCGGGCATCACTGATAAGGATGCTGCGCGCAACAGTGTGTTCTCTATCCGGAAGCATAAGCAGCATGATCTGTTGAAGCTGCCACAGTTCCCGACCACGACTATCGGTTCTTTTCCGCAGACTGCGGAAGTGCGCAGCTGGCGGGCCAACTGGAAGAAGGGTGATCTGACGCAGGAACAGTATGATGATCTGATCGCCAAAGAAACGGAGGAGTCTATCCGCTGGCAGGAAGCGATCGGCATCGATGTGCTGGTGCATGGTGAGTTTGAGCGTAATGACATGGTGGAATACTTTGGTGAGCAGCTGAGTGGTTTTGTGTTTTCCAAGAATGGCTGGGTACAGAGTTATGGCAGCCGTTGTGTGAAGCCTCCTATCATCTATGGTGATATAAGCCGCCCCGCTCCTATGACCGTGCGCTGGACTTCTTTTGCACAATCGCTCACTGATAAACCTGTAAAGGGAATGCTTACCGGCCCGGTAACTATTTTGCAATGGAGCTTTGTGCGCAATGACCAGCCACGGAGCGAAACCTGTACACAGATCGCGCTGGCCATCCGGGATGAAGTGGTGGACCTTGAAAGGGCTGGTATCAACGTGATCCAGATCGACGAGCCGGCTATCCGTGAAGGTCTACCGCTACGCAAAGAGAACTGGCAGGAATACCTGCACTGGGCTGTACGTGCTTTCCGTATTTCGGCCAGTGGTGTAAAGGATGCCACGCAAATCCATACGCATATGTGTTATTCCGAGTTTAACGATATCATCGGGAATATTGCGGATATGGATGCAGATGTGATCACCATCGAGTGCAGCCGTTCGCAAATGGAGTTGCTGGATGCGTTTGCGGAGTTTAAATATCCCAATGAGATCGGGCCTGGTGTGTATGATATTCACTCGCCCCGTGTGCCTTCTAAAAAGGAGATGGTGGAGCTGATGGAGAAAGCGAAGGCGGTGATCCCTTCTGATCAACTGTGGGTGAATCCTGACTGTGGCCTGAAGACACGCGGCTGGCCGGAAACCAAGGCTGCTTTGGAGGCCATGGTGGATGCTGCGCGTGAGTTGCGGGAGCAGGTTGTTGTGAAAGCCTGATAGACTGTAATATATATGAAAACAGGCTGTATGATCACATACAGCCTGTTTTTCGTTTACCGGTAGTTCCGTCTATGGGTTTATCGTAGGGATCTTTGCGCCTAACAGGTGGAGGTCTTCTCCACGGCTGATCTCGGTGGATGCTTCTCCCAGCCAACCGTTTTCCTGGTCTATTCCGTTGTAAATTTTTACAAAGTCGATACCTGGCAGGTTGACTTTGTTGCCGTCTTTGTCGATTGCCCAGTCGATATCGATGCCGGCATTGTCATGGAGGTTGGGATAGTTGTCTACATATCCATAATTGAAAGCATACAATACAAAGTAAGTTCCTCCCCCACTCTCGTCCATGCCATTGCGCGCGAGGCGTATGCCTTTGTAAGTGATCTTATTATCTGTGACCCAGCCGGGATAATAGCTCTGTGCGTGGAAGGTATTTTTTATTTTGTATCCTTCCTGTCCCTGATTGTCTGTCCACCGGATATAATTGCTGATACTGGTATTGCTGGGTGGATTGGCATCTGGCGTTTCTGTTGTTGGCTTGTTGTAGGTCATTTCGTAAGTACGGAACGTGCGTACGTCAAGGTTTTTGCTGACAGCCGTGGCGTACCAGGGTTCTTTGTCGGCAGAGAAGTTGCCGCTGCCTTTTATCTCGTACCACTCGTCTTCGTCGGGTTTGCCATTCTTGTTTTTATCGTATGCTACCATCACGATTCCCGGTTCACAGCTTCCTCCAAAGGGGGCATTGGGGCGTGGGTTGGCAAGGGCGCCAAACGCATTTCCATAAATCCTGAAATCGCGCCTGTCGACTACGTTTACAATGGTATGGTCGAAGCCAACTACTACATAACCTCCCCATCCTCCGAGGGTGATCATGTTGGCGTCTTCTCCAATCAGTTCATTGCCTGCTTTGGTGATCATCGTTTCCCGGCTATCACCTGGGTTGTATTTGGGTAATTCGTTTACAAACTGACCGGGGGCCGGCAGGTAATCGAATACTTTCGTTATATAAGCTGTTTGCGCTTTATCAGCCTGCTGTACCGTGATCAGTAATGTATCTATCACATCGCCTGAGGATACTTTTACCTGATAGGCGCCTTTGTCTACGGCGCTAAACAGCGCTGTTGTATTGGCTGCAGATAGCCTGTAGCGATCGGCCGGGGACGATAGTACTGCCCATTTTACATCTGTCTTGCCTGCAAATTTCTGTGAGGCTTCCAGGGTGAGTATCTTATTGGTTGTGGTGATCCAATTGATATAGCGACCCGTGGTGATCTTCACTGCTTTCTGGACAATGTTGCCCAGGTTGTAAGCTCTGACGATCAGGTTATATGTTCCGGGATCGGCGGGCGCCTGAAAGGTGTATTGTTTTGCATTGGCTACTCTTTGTCCGTTGACAAGCCATACCAACGAATCTACGTTGTTTTCAATGGTTGGATTTATCTGTAAGGATTGTTTTACCACTACATAATATTCGGATTCAATGCCGTTAATAACCGGCGCTGTTTCCGGGAGCTGAGCATCTTTTTCTCCGCAGCTGGCTATTGCCAGTAAAGCGAAGGAGATGTATACGAGGAATTTATTTTGCTTGTTCATTTTGTCTGGTTTATTGATCGTACTGTTTTGTTTGCAATTTTGTGATGATCTATCCCTTCGACAACCCTTCGACAGCACTTCGACAGGCTCAGTGTGACAGCAGCTACTCAGGTTGACAGAAGGTGACACTTATTTGAGGTGCTTGTCGAGGATAGACCTTACTTGCAGCATGCGTCCTTCTTCGAGGTTATAGTCCTGCAAACCGGTGAGGCCCGCTACCTGTTGAACGGGGTAGACAACCTTACGCACTTTTACAAAATCGATTCCCGGCAACTCAACGTTTTCTCCTTTACTGTTTACTGCGAAGTCGATATCGATGTTCATGTTCTGGAAAAACGGCGCTGCGCCGGTAACGTTTTTGGTAAGGCGCTTTCCTGAGCGCGTGAAGGAGGTTGGCCAACCGCTCAGCATGCCCATTTTTTTCGCAGGAAGATCGGTCATGTTCAAGCCGGGAAAGAACCCTCTTACAGAGAATGTTCCTGCATAGGTCATGGCACTGGTGAAGGTCTTATTGTAAGCGATCTGTCCCTTGACTGGCACATCCTGGTTGTCTTTGTAACTATGGTAAGAATATGCTCTTCTGTCATCTGTTTTGAAGCTATCCAATGTAAAGGTCATCGCATAGTTCCCGCTATCTTCCAACCCATAGTCTGCCGTTTTGATCTCATACCACTCTTCTTCGTCCGGCTTGCCATTTTTGTTGCGATCATAGGCTACGTATACAGCTGGCAGATCTTTGTTGGAATAAAAAGCTGTCAGCTCGAGGTCTGTTTTGCCTGGCACATTGGCTACGGTGTGGTCAAATTTAAAGGTGGCATATCCGCCCCAGGCGCCTACAAAAAGAGCAGCAAAAGGATCGGTCTTTCTTATTTCGGATGCTTTGGCTAAAAAATCATTGTAAGGAAGCGGATGCTCGAGTCCCAGATCCCATAGGTCTCTGGCGCCGATGATGGCCCAGTTGTGCAATTTGCCGGGTGCGGGTGCGTATTCCAATACGGTATAGGCATTTTTTACGTATTGGGCTGTCTTCACCTCGATATTGCGGGTGGAGCTGGCTGATTGTTTGCCGGCGGTTACTTTCAATGTGAGGGGGAAGGTACCTGCCTCGGGAGAGATAAAGGTGAGGCTGCTTTTTTTGCTGATCACAGAATCGCCGATGGACCATACATAGGTGTAATCATTCCGCTCAGGACCGCTGACCTCAGGTGTGATGTCTATAACTGTAGACAGGGAAACCGACAGTTCGCCGGGAACTGATACGGTAATTGGTTTTTCAACAAATATTTTAAAAGATTGCTCAGCAGTGCCTGCTTTGTTGTTTGCCTTGAAGGTAACATTGAAGTTGCCCGGCTCGGTAGCTTTGAAGGTATAGCTGACCTGGTCAGCTGCTACTTCCTTTCCATTCACCAACCATGCGTATATGTTTCCTTTCAGGTTGGTAATGTTGGGAGCCAATTCCATTTCGTCGCCAATGTTGAGTGTGATCGTGTCTGTTCCGATCCCGGAAATGGTTGGGGCGATATACTGCTCTTTTTTGCAAGAGAAGGCAAAGAAAACAGCTACTGCCAGTAGTGTTAGAAAAATGTTCCTGTTCATGTGTTTTATTTTCGAGTTATGCTATTGTTTGGGTAATAGGGCAAAGTGGGCCGGTATATCGCCGGTGCGAACGCTCCATTTCTTTTTCCCCTCTTTTGAAAAGCAGTATAATATGCCGGGTGAGACATAGTTGCCGGCATCTGTGACGTAGATGTCTTTGGTGACCGGGTGTACCATAATACCATAGGGTATTTCTATTTCTTTGTCGGTGCCATCGGTAATAAATGAACGGCTGACTATCTCGCGGGTACGGGTATTGACGATGCCGTAAGAGATCACATTGGAATAGGTGACGTAACTCCACTCTGTGCTGTATACATACAGTGAGTCGCCATCGAGGTAATAGTTGCTGACCGCAATGGGCAATGTGTCTGTTACTTTTTGCTGGTCTTTGTCGATAAAGTAGAGCCTGGAGGGCAGTTGTTTATAATCGCCTCTCGATGTGACCCAGAGGTCGCCGCGCTTATCGGCTTTGATGTGGTGGAGGTTGTATGCTACATCGATGCGTTTCTCTTCTTTAAAGGTTCCCAGATCGATCACGGAAACTGTTCGCTCGTATTTCTCCGTGTTTCCGGCACCCATATAGCCTCCTGAGTTGGCTACGTATATTTTGCCATTGGTGATCTCCAGGTTGTCGGGCTGGAAGCCTACTATGCATTTGTCTATTACTGTAAGGGTAGCTGTATCAACTTTGGCTACATATCCTTTCTGGGAATAGTTTGGATTGATCTCGATGGGGCCTGCATAGGAAGTGATGTAGGCAAATCCTTTGTCGAATTTTATGTAGCGGCAATTGGGGATATTGATCTGCCCCATCCTTTTGGCTGTTCTTGCATTCATTACTTCTACTTTGTTGGAAGCATTGATGACTGCGTAGAGCTTAGTGCCATAGATGGCGATGTCATTGCCGACATCTCCCAACTCTTTCGGTACCGTAGGGTTAATGGCTGCGTAAATATTTCTTTGGAATTGACCGGCCGTGTAGTCATAATAGTCCAGTGTGCTTTTGTTGCTACCCATGTTGCCTTCATTGAGCAGGTAGAAGCCGGCAAACCCGTTTTGTGCCCCCGTGTCCAGTGGAATGTCTTCATTTTCGAAGATGGCTACATCTTTCCTGCATGCGGTGGCTGCGATAGTGAGTGACAGCAGCACTATGTAGTGTAATGGATACTTTCTCATAGCTCAACAGATAAAATGATCTTGAAATTTCGTTTAGGCATCGGATAGTTTACTACTACTTCATAGTCCTGGCTAAAAACATTGTTCAGTTCTCCGGATATCTTGCAGCGGTATTGTTTCAGTCTAATCTCTTTCGAGGCTGAGAGGTCGTGGGTGTACCATGGTTGTTCATAGTTCTCTGGTATGTTGGCTGAGTTGTGGTAGCGCTCTCCTACATAAATGAAGCTGTAGTTGAGCCGATAGCCTCTGTATTGTATACTTGAAATAAGTGAGCCGCTGTGCCAGGGTATGTAAGGTATTTGCCCGCCGTAGGTGATCTTTTGCAGCTCGGGATTTTTTCGTGTTGTAAAGTCCTGTGCACGCTGGTAGGTATACGCCAGTCTCAGGTTGAGTACAACGCCAACTGGTAAAGCAAACGCCTGATCGGTGACTACATCTACTCCTTTTATCTTCACATCTCCAATGTTCATCATCATCCAACGGTACATGCCGCTGCCCTTGGGAACGGCTACTATTTTGTTGGTGACCTTATTGAAATAGCCATCGGCTTGCAGCTGCCATTCGCTCAATACTTTTCCGGGCCAGGTTTTACGGTAAGCAAAACCAAGGTTGTATTGGTGGGTGTATTCCGGTTGCAGGCTAATGTTACCGATGTCTGTGTAGTAGAGATCGTTGAAGGTCGGCATCCGGAAAATGTTCTTGTAAAAGGCTCTTACGTTGAAGTCTGTTTTAGGAAATGGCTTCCAGGACACAAAGAATGCGGGGGTAAGTTCCTGTTTGGAGGGGGCGGCGATAGCAGAATCTCCCGTTGATGTGTTTCCTCTCGTAATGCGTTCGTTTATAAACGTGCCTAACAGGCTGGCCTGCATTTTCACTTTTCCGAGGTCTGCTGCTCCGGCCAGGGCTACGAGGGACGTAAATCTTTTTGGAAATACAAATCCGTCGAGGTTGGAGTTGAGTATATTGTACTGGAAATCTGTTGACAGGTCGATGTCGATCTTTTTTGTAAGGCTATACTTGTTGGCGACGGATGCATACCACTCCTGCTGGTGAAAATTGTTGTCGATGTATAATAGGGTTGTATCGGGATTCAGGTAGCGCATGTAGTCGTTGGCATATTTTGCATTGACCTGGATGTCGTAGCCACGGAGGATGTTTTTTCTAAAAGAGCCTTGCAGAAAGAAGTTCCTGTCCCACTGTCGTTGGGCGCGTTTCCAAACGTTGTTGACGATAGCTCCCGGTATGCCTCTTTCTGAATTGTAGAAGTAGGCTTTGGCATTCCATACCCCTCGGTCTATGTTTCCATATAATCCTGTTTCCAGCCTGATGGCTTCGATATCTCCATTTTCACGGACGGCTGTCGTATCCCAGGCTGTGTTGCCCGACTCATGAAATACTCTTTTGTAACGAAATGGATAACGGCCGGATGAGTTTGTGTATTCGCCGCTGAAGGCTGCGTGTATGTTTTCCGTCAACTTCTGCTCCAGTAATATAGAGGGGTTGATCAAGTCGAACGAGCCTGTTTTGAAAACGCCTTTGAGGTTTGTTCTTTTGGTTGAATCGAAGACGGGCTTGCGGCTACGGAGGTAAATGGTGCCAGATGATCCGTAGTCTTTGGCGGGTTGGAAGATGTCACTTTTCTGGCCGTTGTACACGGAGATGGACTCAATGTTGTCCATGGAGAATTTGCCGAGGTCTATCTGTCCGTTCTGGGCATTGCCTAATTGAATGCCATCATAAAAAACGCCCATGTGGTTGGTGCCCATGCTGCGCATATCCACGGTCTTGAGCCCTCCTATTCCACCGTAGTCTTTTACCTGGACTCCTGCAAAGTATCGTATGGCATCTGCTACAGAAAAACTGTTGAGGCTTTTCAATTGTGCTCCGGAGAGCTTTTGTGCAGGGATGATTTCTTTATAGGCAGCAGTAGACACCGTGACGTATGGCAATAGTTTTATACGGCCCGTATCTACGCGTGCAGTGTCCTGGTTGTTTTGCTGGCTATACAGATCATGGCCAGCAACTATCAAAAACGTTATTAGTAACGTTTTTAATGTATTTGACATATACATCAATAATTGATTCAAAAGAATCGCTTACCGGAAGACATGAAAACAACATAGATACTGAAATAGCTTCAGCTCAAACTGTGTTCAAAGCCTTATCCTCGAAAGCTTTAAAGATTATCTGCGTTGGCAGGTCTCCTGACTTGTTCTCACTTTGGCGGGCCTTCCCATCCCTGTTTTATGGGGACAGTGGCATGTAGATGCCAAAGTGTTGTTGCAGAACTTACAGTAGCGGGTCTGTTCAGGATTTGCACCTGATTCCCTATTAATTCTAACATGCATGGTGCATGCTAAAAACCAATGCGGAGCGAAAGTACTATAAATTATTGAGGGGGATTGTCACTTTCTTTATTTGGTCTGTTATTTAGTACTGATCAATAGTTTATCGATCCGCGGGCCATCCATATCCATTACTTCGAATTGGAAGTTTTGCCAGGTTACTTTTTCGCCGGGTTCGGGGATGTGGTTGAGGAGATCGAGGATCAAGCCGCCAAGGGTGTTATAGTCGCCGGGTGCTTCTGCCGCTATGTCGAAGTAATGCAGGAATTCGAAGAAGGGATATTGTCCATCTGCCAGCCAGCTTTTATCATCGCGTGCGACAATACTGTATTCTTCCTGGTTGTATTCTGTGGCATCGCCCAGCAAGGCATCCAGTACATCATCCATGGCTACCATGCCCTGTACACTGCCATACTCATCTACTACTATGGCGTAGTGGATCTTCCTCGTTTTGAATGTTTCGAGTACTTTATATGCCGGTGTATTTTCGTGTACCAATACAGGTTGTTTCAGATAGCCGGATAGTTGAAATGTTCCTTCTTGTATATCGTCGGGGAAGATGTCTTTAACGGAAACAATGCCTGCCAGTTTATCGAGGTTGTTGCCGTTGCAAACAATGTATACTGAATGTTTTTCTTTCCCGGCTTTCTTTTTTACTGTTTGCAGGTCGTCGTTAATGTTGAACCATACGAGGTCGGCGCGGTGTGTCATCAATTCGCTTACTCTCCTATCGCCCAACGCGAATACGCGGTGTACAATGTTCTGTTCAATTTGCTGGATCTCGCCTCCTTCGGTACTTTCCTGTATGATGGCTTTTATTTCTTCTTCGCTTACTATTCCTTCTTTTTGTCCTTTCAGTCCAAAGATCGACAGGAACAGGTCATTCGTTTTCGTGAGCAGCCAGATAAATGGCCTCGTAATAATAGATATAATGGTCATGGGCCGGGCTACAAGGGTGGCAATGGCTTCAGGGAACATCAGTCCAATACGCTTGGGCAGCAGCTCTCCAAAGACAATGGAGAGAAAGGTGACGATGATCACAATGGAGGCGACTGCCAATGTGTTGGCATAAGGGCGTAAGAGGTCTATTTTTTCGATGGCTGCTTTGAGGTTGGCCGTGATGGCATCGCCACTGAAGATACCTGTCAAGATACCGATGAGTGTGATGCCAATCTGTACCGTGGAGAGGAATGTATTCGGGTTGTTGGCCAGCTCGAGGGCTTTTTTTGCATTGGTATTTCCTTTTTTGGCGGCTGTTTCGAGCTTGAATTTGCGGGATGATACGAGGGCTATCTCGCTCATAGAGAAAATGCCATTGAGCAGGATCAACAGCATGATGATCAGTATTTCCATTTTCGAATGTTGAAAGGGTATGGCCGTGTTGCCATGCCTTGTTATTGAGGCAAAAAATTGTTGTATATAATTAAAGGAGGAACTGACCTTAGTGGTCAGCAGCTGGTTGATGCCTTATCGGGCGGCGGTGTGATTATATCCCGATAGCCTCCGCAGGTCCTGTTGGCGAGGTCTAAACCTGCAAACCAGGATGAGCTACCGGTGCTGTTGGGTAACGGCTTAGGTATAATATGGGATTCATAATATAACAGGCCGCTGCCGAATTCGTCCAGTGCTTTGTTGAAAGGGCTGCCTGTGTCATCGTTGTCCTCGGACGTGTATTGGTTATCTCCCAGCACTTTTTCCAATACGTATTCGCCGAATGAATCTATATCGTCAAAATCGCTTGAAACGATGCTGAAGCCCTGGGTAATAATGTAGTCGGAATCGATGCTCAGGTTGAGTACCTGGAAAGCTGTGAGGTAAAGTATTGTTCTAAGCAGTATGTGTTTAACTTTTTTCAAGGGTCGTCAAAGGCAGCCTGATGTGCTGCTCCTCGTGTATTAATTTCCGGCAAATTAAAGTATCTGGGGCTGGCAACCAACTTATTGTACGTCCAACAGCATCCAGCTGGACGGGGGGTAAATGGTTTTGGTCTATTTTTAGGGCCTTTCTATATTTTAATCTGTTGTCAATTGGGCACATTCTGGAACCAGTTTTTCACGATCCTGTGCGACGGGAGTATTGCCACGGCTGTGTTCGTGATCCTGTTGCTGAACAATAAAGGGGTGCGGCGTAACCGCGCCAATGTTTTTCTGTCGGTTTTGCTGGTGGCGCTGGCCTTCAGTATTTTTCACAGTTTGTATTTCGGACGTATTATCAGTCATTTTTCATCGGGCAGTTATTCGCCGGGTGATCCCACTTTTTTGCTGATCGCGCCGTTGTCGTGGTTTTATGCAGTGGCACTTACCGGGCAGCGGGTGCGGTTCTCTCCTGCCCTCCTGCTCCACTTTGTTCCGTTTTTGCTGATCGTTTTTTTGTCATTGACCTATAATGGGCGACAGCCGGGGTTGGTTGCATTTATTAATGATCATAAACGGAGTCTATATGTCTTTTTCTGGCTAATGGTGGTGGCGCAGTTCCTGGGATACCAGATTGCCATGCACCGGAAATGGCAGGCGCACCAGCAATTGCTGCGGCAGGAGGTGTCGAATACGGAAGATGTGAGTATTGCCTGGGTGAAGTTCTTTTTAATGGTATTCCTGCTGATCAATGTGTTTTTCCTGCTCAGTCTATTGTTTTCTGCTATTCACTGGAAGCAACGGCAATTGGTGCCAAGGGCTACAGCGGTAGTGTTTGCGCTTTCGGTGTATGCGCTCAGTTTTAAAGGTATTCTGCAAAGGCATGTTTTCGATCTTATTATTCCTGAACGGGCGGAAGAACCAATGGAGCCGGTTGCCGTTGTTGCCAGTACGCCCGTTGCTCCCGACCAGGCATTGCTCGATAAGCTGGTCTCTTTTATGGCGCGGCAAAAGCCTTACCTCGATCCTGAGTTGTCGCTGAACGCATTGGCGCAGCAGGTGAATATCAGCCGGAGCCAATTGTCGCAACTGATCAATGATGGCCTGGGCGAGAACTTTTACGACTTCATTAATAAATATCGTGTAGAGGAAGTGAAGCGGCTAATGGCCGACCCTGAGATGGCGCATTATAACTTACTGGGTATAGCTTTTGAGGCTGGTTTCAAATCCAAATCGACTTTCAATCTCATCTTCAAGCGTTTTACCGGGCTTACGCCTACCGAGTACAGGAAAAACCTTTCCGCGTAGGACGTCCGGACAGATACTGTTGGACCTGCTCCGCCATGGTGTGGTGTACTATTGTTCCATAAATCTATTGTATGGACCAATCCAACGCTTCTCTTATCCGGCTGCGTGCCGTGCGTAAATCTTTCCCGGTAGTTTCGGGGACTTTCGAGGCTTTGAAGGGTATCGACCTGGATATTGGCAAAGGCCAACTGGTGGCTATTACGGGGAAATCCGGCAGTGGCAAGTCGACGTTGCTACATGTTATTTCGGGTATCGACAAACCTTCAGCTGGTGATGTATCGATCAATGGTATCCGGGTGGACAAGCTGCCTGAAGGTGAGCTTGCTTCCTGGCGGGGCAAGAATATCGGGGTAGTATTTCAGTTCTTCCAACTGCTGCCCACGCTGACTATTGCAGAAAACGTGATGCTGCCGATGGATTTTTGCAACAGTTATCCCAAGAAGGAACGCCGTGGCCGGGCGCTGTCATTATTATCTCTGGTTGACATCAAAGAGCAGGCTGACAAACTGCCTTCGGCTTTATCGGGCGGGCAACAGCAACGGGCAGCCATTGCGCGTGCGCTGGCCAATGACCCACCGGTAATCATTGCTGATGAGCCTACGGGCAACCTCGATTCTCAGACTGCTTCTTCGATCATGGAATTGTTTTCCCGTCTTGCACGGGCGGGCAAAACAGTGATCGTTGTGACGCATGAGCGGGACTTCGCTTCTTACTTTGAAAGCACTATCTCTCTCCTTGATGGCTCTGTTGTTTATTCCTAATCACTTTTCATTTTTTATTATGAAAACAAGGTATTGGAAAGTCATTCGTGACCTTCAATCTGACTCTATCAAATATTTTATGCTGGTGCTGGCCGTTGCTTTGGGCGTATGGGGCATTGGTACTATCCTGGGCTCTTACAATGTGATCAAACGAGAGATGGCTGTTAATTATCTCGGTACGCAACCTGCGTCGGCTACTATTGAACTGGAGGACAGTATTTCGACGGGCTTACTGGACAGTGTGCGTCAGCTGCCAGGGATCAAGGTGGCTGAGCGGCATGCCACAGTCGTGGCGCGCATGCGGGTAGAAGATCGCTGGTACCCGTTGTTGTTATTTGTGGTGGATGATTTTGCGGGTAAGCGTACTAATGTCTTCCGGCCTGTTTCGGGTGCTGCTGTTCCTGCTGTGCAAAGTATGCTGGTGGAGCGTTCTGCCTACTCCGTGATGCATGCCCGTGAAGGGGATTCTTTGCTGGTGAAAACACCGCATGGTGTGCCGTACAGGATGAAATTAAGTGGTACTGTGCATGATGCCGGGCTGGCGCCTGCCTGGCAGGAACAGGCGGGGTATGGCTATACTACGCTTGCTTCGCTGCAAAAGCTTGGAGAAACGCAGGGATTCAATCAGCTCAGGATCATTGTTGCTGAATCAAACGCTACCAAGCAATCTATCACGGACAGGGCGAAGATGGTTACAGATTGGCTTCGCAGCAATGGTCATGCTGTTCATGAGATACAGGTGCCCTCTCCCGGCAAGCATCCACATCAGGGGCAGATGAATGCAGTGATGACGTTGTTTGTTATATTCTGTTTTATGGTGTTGATATTGGGCTCTATACTGGTAGCTACTTCTTTATCGACACTGATGGTGAAGCAGGTGCGGCAGATCGGGATCATGAAAACGATTGGGGCTACGCCTTTCCAGGTTTTCCGGATCTATTTGTTGCTGGTGCTTATTATTTGTATGGTGGCCCTGGTATTGGCTATTCCGCTTAGCAAGCTGGCTGCTGATGCTTTTTCCGATCAGCTGGCGGGCTTGCTGAACCTGGAAATCCATGATGATACCATACCTTTTACTGTGCCGCTGATACAGGTAGCTGCCGGCATTGTAATTCCCTGTATTGCGGCTGCTTTTCCTATTGTGCGTGGTAGCCGGATAAAGGTGCGTACTGCTTTGGATAATTATGGTGTGTCTCAGCAGACAACTGTTTATAGTCCATTCTTTTTACGGTTATCGCGGCTGCGGCGAATGAATGAAACGTTGTTGCTTGCTGTGCGGAATGTTTTCCGGCAGCGTGCACGACTCAATATGACGCTTGGCCTGCTGGCTGTTGGTGGCGCTATGTTCATGTCGGCACTAAATGTGTCGGAGGCCTGGGACCAGAATCTGCAGCAGATCCATGTGCAACGGTTGTATGATATGGAGATCAGGCTCAACAATGTGGTTAAGCGCGACAGCATTGTGGGTTCCGTTGCTGCTATACCGGGCGTACGCAAGGTAGAAGGCTGGCGTTATTGCGCTACCTCTATTGCTAAAATGAGCAGTAGCTATCAGGTGACGAACACTTATCCTGATAAGGGGCATGGGAGTTTTTCGTTGCAGGCTTTGCCTGTACCTACTCAATTATTACATCCATCGGTTGTAGGTGGTCAATGGCTGCACAATCCGCAAGCGCGTGAAGTGGTCTTAAATCAAGGGGCACGTGGTTTATTGCCCGCCGTGCAGACCGGTGATGTGGTGTCGCTGCTGATCGATGGTAAACCTACTGAGTGGACGGTGATCGGTTTTACAAGGGATGTGGGTAGTCCGGCCATTGCTTATGTGTCGCTGGATGCATTTAATAATCTGTTGAATATGCCGGGTAGTATCAATATGTTGCGTATTGGTTATAATGACCGGTCGAGGGAGCAGGTGCTACAAAAGAACCGGGTTGTGGAGCAGGTGCTGGAAAGCGGGCAATTCTCAGTGAGTCTCAGTATGCCCGTGTGGATGTTGCGCAATGCCATTGCCGGTCATATGAAGGTGTTGGTCAACTCGTTGTTGTCGCTTGCTGTGTTGATGGGGCTTGTCGGTATGCTTGGTTTGTTGTCGACCATGAGCATGAATGTGCTGGAACGAACACGGGAGATCGGCGTGATGCGGGCCATCGGCGCCACGCCGCGCAAGATCTATCAACTGATCACGTGGGAAGGGCTGTTGACCGGGATTGCGAGTCTGATCATTGCTTTTGCTTTGTCGTTGGTGCTTTCTTTTTTCCTGGGCCGGTTTATTGGTAACCTGTCTTTCCGCACACCGTTGTCGCTTACGCTTTCGCTGAAAGGGATCGGTATATGGATGTTGATCATTATTGTTGGTTCGTATGCTGCGTCGTTTTATCCTGCACGGCGTGCAAACAGGATCACGACGCGGGAGGCGCTGGGGTATGAATGACATGTTTTGGTGCGGGCCGAAGGCCCGGGAATAGAACTGCGAGGCTACAAGCCTCGTAGAGCAAGCTGCAAGCCTCGTAGAGCAATGCAGTACAATAATTGATGCCTCCGGAGTTCCGGAGGCATTTTTTATTAGTGGCGTGAATTTATCTTGATCCTTATTGACAATTTTCTTTACCGCTCTTAACACTGAATTATCAATTAATGATCTGTGCTTCCATCATTAACAAAGAAATCATTTTTGATAAATCATGGGTTAATATACAAGTATGCTTGCGTGGTATCATTGGATAAATTTGGTTATTCAACGATTACTATTGTTCTATTCTGCTTCACATACAGAACAGATCGTCCTTTGCCAAATAACATCGGACGATAACTACGCTTTTGCGTGCAATGAACCTATCCTCCTTGCTCAAGTGTTGCCGCCATTATTGAAAATACATAGCAACAGTCACGCAAATTTCTTTCACCTCCAACATATCCATCTATCACCGCAACTCTTTTTATTCACTAAAACAAAACTCATGATGTAATACAAAACAAAAGCTGTCAACCAGAAGAGTCAAGCGGGTCAGACGCTTCACTGCCACTTGTAAAATGATCGATGTGCAGCCTGGTAATAGCAGCAAAATGAACTGACAAACTGCTGTGTAAACGCTTAAACATTACAACTGTATGAACCAAAACATCCCCTGCAAGACAGGTAAAGGGTTTTTGTCTGCGCAACTGCTGATGAAAATAACCGGTGTATTTTTGCTTATAGCTTCCTATCAAGTGAATGCGTATGCTTTCACTCCATCTCCCAACAATGAATTGCCTTATCTCCGGGCCGAGATCAAGGGACGTGTCGTTAACGAAAGTGGCGAGCCTGTAGCCGGCGCTTCTGTTATGATCAAAGGTTCTACACAAGGTACGAGGACCACTGATGACGGTAACTTTACTTTAACTTACAGCGGCAGCAATGCAACGCTCATCGTGAGTGCGGTGGGTTATGGCAATTCAGAGATTGCCATTTCCAATCAAACTTCTATTACCGTGACGATGAAAAAGAGCAGCAGTGAGCTGGATGAAGTGATCGTGGCTGCTTATGGTACTGCCAAGAAGAGTGCTTATTCCGGTGCTGCAACGGTCATATCCGGTGAAAAAATCCAAAAGATCCAAGCTTCTAACGTAGGCCAGGCACTGCAGGGTATGAGCCCAGGTGTACAGGTATTAAATACAAATGGTCAGCCCGGTTCGGATGGTACTATCCTGATTCGTGGTTTGAGCTCTATGCAAAACAATACTGATCCGTTGTTCATCCTGGACGGTATGCCTTATTCGGGCGCCCTCAGTGCGATCAACCCTTCAGATATCGCAACTTTTACTGTATTGAAGGATGCGGCGGCCACTTCACTGTATGGTTCACGGGCTGCTAATGGCGTGGTTGTTATCACTACCAAAAAGGGTGGCAACGTAGCGCAGGTCAATTTCCGTTCAAACTGGGGCTACTCCGATTTTGCGGTAAACTTCCCTGATAAAGTAACTTCTACTCAATTGTTCGAACTGGGTTGGGAAGCGCTGCGGAACGGTAAGCTGGATGAGGGCATGTCTGCCGCTGCTGCTGCTCAATTCGCTACTGATAACCTCGCGTCGCGTTTTTTCCAGCAAGCACGTCAGAACCCGTTCGTTGATCCCAAGCCTGTTGGCTTGGATGGTAAAATGAAACCAGGGTTAACACAAATATTTTCCGGCGACTGGTTTGGTGAAATGTTCCGCCAATCGCTGCGCCAGGAATACAGCCTCGACTTCAGTGGCAGCACTGGTCAGGGCCAAAAGACGCAATATTTCCTGTCTGCTTCTTACCTGAAGGATAATGGTAACATGCTGGTACAGAAATTCAACCGTATCTCTGCCCGCGCGAATGTGACTTCTGATGTAAAAAGCTGGCTGAAAGTAGGAACCAGTATCGCTTATACCAGTTCCTTTACGCAAAATCCTTTTGTTGGTACTCGTTTTATCCGTGTAATGCCTGAGGTTTATCCTGTATACGTGTGGGATTATGCAAAGGGTGAATACAAAAAAGATCCTAATGGTAAACTGATCCCTGATTTTGGTGATACTACACGTACTGAGTGGAGAGGCTGGAATACGCGCTTCATCGGTGATTTCAAAAATGAAGACAACTGGGATTTCTCCGGCAGCCAATATGACCTGCTGACTACCCGCAGCTTTGCAGAGATCAAGTTCTTACCGGAACTGGTTTTCCGTACTTCTATCAGTACTGATCTTGGTAATACAGCCGGCCAAGGTTACTCCTCTTCCACTATTGGTGGCGCAGTGGGTAACGGCGGTAGTGCCAACCGTAGCTTCAACAGGCGTTTCTCTTACACCATTAATAACTTGTTGACTTACGATAAATCTTTTGGCGAGCATCACCTGAATGTGCTGGCTGGTCAGGAAAGCTACAAGCTGCGCGTTATTTCTGCTAACGCCAGCAGAAGAGGTTTCCCTTTGCCTGGTATTTATGAAATGAGTGCTGCTTCTACGCAGGTGAGCTCCGGCTCTGGTGAAGACAACTATCGTTTGAACAGTTATCTGTCTAAAGTAGAGTATAGTTTCATGAACCGTTATTTCGTAACGGGTAGTTTCCGGACGGATGGTTCTTCCCGTTTTCACCCTGATAACAGGTGGGGTAAATTCTGGTCGGCGAGCGCTTCCTGGAAATTCAGTGATGAAGAATTCATGAAGGGTATCAACTGGCTCCAAAATGCCAAACTCCGCGCCAGCTATGGTACAACGGGTAATGACAACGTAGGTTACTATGCTTACCAAGGCTTGTATGCTACCGGTTACAACTTCATGGACCTGGCAGGTGCTATCCTCTCCAGGCTCCCAACACCCGATCTGCAATGGGAAAGCAATGCTCAGACTGATATCGGTCTCGACTTCACTCTGTTCAATAAAGTCAACATCAACGTAGACTGGTTCAACCGTTTGTCGAAAGACCTGATCTTCAACAGGCCGCTGCCTCCTTCTACCGGCAATAGCGGTATCGATGAAAATATCGGCGACGTTAAGAACTATGGCTGGGAGTTTAATATCAATGCCAATATCATCAGTAATAAGAATTTCAGGTGGAACTTCGACATGAACGCTTCTACTTACAAGAACAAGATCGTTCGTCTGCCTCAGAAAGAAATTTACAGTGGCCGTTACAAATGGACTGAGGGTGTATCCCGTTACGAGTTCTTTGGTCCGCTGTGGGCTGGTGTGAATCCTGAAACAGGTAACAACGGCTGGTGGAAAAAAGGAGCTGATGGCAAGCTGGTGAGAACTGAAGTATCTACAGAAGTGGGTGGGCTTGACCAACAGTATTACCTGGGAAGTTCTATCCCCGACTGGTTTGGCGGTATTACCAACTCTTTCAACTACAAAGGCATCGACCTTAGTTTCATGTTCTACTACAGCATTGGTGGCAAAATGTATGATGCCGACTATATCGAGGGTGTAAGGTGGAGAAGAGGTTTCAACCTGAGCGCACAGATCCTTGACCGCTGGACTCCTGAGAACAAGAATACCAACATCCCACGGATATCAGAGTTTACGCAGACAACCGTTTCAGTATACTCCAACCAGTATTTGTTCAATAACTCTTTTGTGCGTTTGCGTAACGTGACGTTGGGCTATACGATCCCTGCGAGCGTAATGAAGCGTTTACATATTGGTACTTTCCGTGTGATTGCACAAGGTACTAACCTGCTTACGTGGGGTGCTGCGAAGAAAAGAGGCACTGATCCTGAAACAACGATCAATGGTGCTGTGGGTGATGGCGCGGGCGGTTCAGGTGCTGCTCCTACTTACAAAAGTTATTCCCTTGGCTTACAGTTAAGCCTTTAGTAAACCACTGTAAAACGTACAATCATGACAAACAACAAAAAGTTTCTCTATATAGCGTTAGCAGTGGCTACGCTTTCGACCAGTTGTGAAAAGAATTTCCTGGAGACCAATCCTACTACTCAGGTTTCTGATCAGAATCTTTTCACCTCGCTGGATGGTGCTCAAACGGTACTGAATGGTACTTATCGTTATCAGCGTTCAAAAAGCACTGTTGTGGAATCCAGTGGTATCATCAGCTGGCAGAATGGCCTGGATGCTGCTTCCAAGGATATCATCGTTTTCGAGGCGCAAGGTTATATGCAGGCTTATTACAACCACTTCATCCTCGCTTCTACCCGGGCGGATCAAACGTTGCCTATCAACATGTGGCAATATTTTTATACGCTGTCGGGCAATGCCAACAACATATTGGCTAACATCGACGGGATAGAAGGTGACGCTACGCGTAGAACGCAGATCAAAGCGCAGGCTTTAGCGCTCAGGGCCTGGTCTTATTTTTACCTGGCCAGACTGTTTGCACCTACTTACTCTATCGGAAAGGATAAGCCTTGTGTGCCTTTCTACGACAAGCCGGGTACAATCGGTAAGCCCCGTGAAACTGTGGCTACCATCTATAAGTATATCGTGGATGACCTGAAGGCTGCTATTCCTGGTTTGGCAGGTTTTAGCCGCAGGTACAAAAATATGATCAACCAGCAGGTGGCTCAAGGTATCCTTGCTGAGGTGTACCTGACTATGGAAGACTGGCCTAATGCTGCTGCTACGGCCAAACTGGCGCGCACTGGCTTCCCCATCATGACCGGTGACCAATACAAGACCGGCTTCAACGAATGGGACAATACCGAGTGGATGTGGGGACAACGCCAAACCACCGATGCGATGTTTGGTGACATCACTTCTTTCACTTTGTGGGCTAATAAGACAAGGGGTACACGCTGGAGCTTTGACACTTATTGTGTGAATGACCAGTTCAAAGACCTGTTCTCTGCTACTGATGCACGTAACCAGTTTTGGAAAAGGGTAGATTATAACCTCTGGACTTCAGATAAGTTCCGTGATAAGTCTACCGGTACCGGTGATGTGATCATGATGCGTGCTTCTGAAATGTTGCTGATAGAGGCTGAGGCGATTGCCAGACAAGGTGGACAGGATGCGGCAGCGCAGGCTGTGTTGTGGGAGCTTCAGGACAAGCGGGGTGCTACAAGAAGCGCTTCAACTGGCGCTGCTCTTATCAATGATATTCTTGTGGAACGCAGAAAGGAATTGTATGGTGAAGGTTTTGCCTGGTTTGACATTTTGCGTACTGTTCAGGGCCTGACCCGCACCGGCGACCATCCACGTATCATCAATCTCCCTGCGCGTTCATGGAGGATGATATTCCAGTTGCCGACTGCAGAGTTCACCAGCAACACCGCCATGACTCCTGCGGACCAGAATCCGTATGATGGTGTTTATTAAGTAAGTCTGTTAGCAGTTAGGTTCAATATGAGGCTGTCTCCTGTGAGGCAGCCTCTTTGTTTTGTAAGGAATTTGTATATTAGCGCAGGCCGGCAGCCAACGTTGCCGGGTATGGAAAACGTCATGAACTTTTACCAGACAGAAATAAACAGGATCAAGGGCATTTGTTATTCAAATGACCAGCAGCTTGCAACTGTTATTGCCATACGGAACTTTATTGATCAGAACTTCGATGGGGAGCTGAATCTGGACCTGCTGTCTCATATGCGTTTTACTTCCAAGTTTCATTTGCTCCGGCTCTTCAAAAAGTATTATGGCCTCACTCCCAAGCAATACCTGACCATTAAACGGCTGGAGGAAGCCAAGAAATGTTTGCGGGAAGGGATGCCGATCTCCGATGCCTGTTATCGTGCCGGATTCGATACGCCGAGCTCATTTAGTACGCTTTTCAAGAGCAAGATTGGGGTATCTCCTATCGAGTTTCAAAAAAGAGCAACTTTCGCAAAGTGAATCAGGCGCCCATTGGAGAACTTGCCTGCATTAAATCAACTCTTTTACCATGAAAGTTAAAATTGTCAGTATTCCTGTTCTGGATCAGGACAAGGCATTGGATTTCTATACCAATAAACTGGGTTTTGTAAAAAAGCACGATGTGCCTTTGAGTGAAAAGAACCGGTGGCTGACGGTGGTAGACAAAGAAGAGCAGGAAGGGACAGAAATATTGTTGGAGCCATCACCTGATAACTTCGAGCCCGCCAAAACGTATCAAAAGGCGCTGTTCGATGCGGGGATCCCCTATACGCAATTCAATGTGGATGATGTTCAAAAGGAATATGACCGGCTTTTGAAGTTGGGCGTCATCTTCAGTGTAAAGCCCACAGCCATGGGAACGGTGAAGATTGCTGTATTCAATGATACTTGCGGGAATAATATCCAGATCGTTGAAATGTTGTAGGGAGTGCGGTCTATCCCTGTAACAGCAGTAAACTAATGGGGGTATGTTGCTGTTGATACTCAACAACTATTTCGTGTTGCTGTTTGCAGAAGGGTAACAGCTTTTCAATAAATGGCTTGGCCATCAGGCGTTGTGGCGTGGTGAGCGAAATCAGGGTGCCTTGCTGAAGAAATTGTTGCAGCACCTGGTAGAGTTGTGTAAACTGATCCGGGTCGTAATTGATGTCGCTGAGCAGCAACACATCGGCTGAAAGATCGCCGGGCAGGTGGTGCCAGTCCAACAAACGGCTGGTGACGTTTGACAGTTGTAGGTGTTGTGCAGATCTTGCCATTGTGGCAATGGCTTCTTCGAGGTAATCGCTGCAGCAAACCGTTGTGGCATAGCGGGCGGCCATGAAAGAAGGTAATCCCAATCCGGCAGCCAATTCCAGCACGTTCTTGTTTTGTACCAACTCCGGATGCTGGTGTATAAAGTCGCTCATGGCGAGTGCTGCGGGCCATAGTTTGGTCCAGTGCGGGAAAGGTGTTTCTTCCTGTTGCTGCTTTTGGCGGAAATAGCTTTCCTGCACTTCCTGCGCGTCGGGGACAAAGAGGTCTATGGCGTAGCCTGGTCTTTCGAGGTGATGTAATTGTAGTGATGTTGACATGAATGTGGTAAGTGTGTAAAGTTAGGGGCTTACTTCTTACCATATCAACCACACTCCTATTTTTTGAAAAAGTCCGCAGATAACTGCGGACTGAATTGTCAATACTGGCACGGGGGCGATAGGATTTTTAGTTTTGCAACAACCAACGTTCATTATCTCCATAGCTTTCTTTCCACATCAGGCAGCGTGTGCCATTGGCGGGGTTATTGCCTGCTACGTTCAGACAATTGAGCGGTGCGCATTTAGGTTTTAGTTTATAGTAGCCGTCGTAGTCGTATACCAGTTTCCATATTTGCGAGGGTCCGCCATTGTTCCAGGTATAGAGCTGTGCGTCGGCATTGTTGGCGCTGCTACCGCCGTTCACATCGAGCGCTATGCTGGTAGCATGTGTGGGCGTTATCCTGTAATACCCGCGGCCTTGTGAGGTCAATGTCCACCTTTGATGGGCGCCACCATAATAAGACCAAATGTCTGTCTTGGTGAGGTTGGCAGTACCTGCGGCAATAACATCGAGGGCATTGGCTTCATTGATCTTAGGCGTGATGCGGAAGGTGGCGCCGCTGGTAAACCCAGGTTGGGCCACGGGCGTTACATTCAGCATCACCACCGTGCCGATGCATTCGAGGCTGCGGGCCACATTGTCGACCGGCATGTTGGTAGTCCAGTTGTTCCAGGAAATATTCAGGTCGGTGCGGCGCCTGTTCCAGGCGGCATTGGCATTGTTGCGCATCCATGTCCAGTAAGTGCTCCAGAGGTTGTTGTCGCGTACAAACTCTCCGATGCCACGAGCAAATTCAGATTGCCAGGTACCGTCTCGCTGGCCGCTCGTCATGATGCCATTACTGGTTTGGATCAGTACGATGTAGTCGACTGATCTTTTTGCATCGTCAAACACTGATTCGCGACCCGTGATCCTGTGCAGGGCACTGGCAGCGCTTACGAAAGCACCTACGTTGTAAGCATTGGCGTCTGTGGCTTTGGTACCATTGGCTTTGATGTGCTCATATACAGCACCGGTGCTGGTGTTATAAAGTGTGGCCCATACCCAATCGTAAATAGCGCTGGCTTTGGTGAGGTAGATCGATTCTTGTGTGGATTCATAGATGTATAAAGCAAGGATGATGGCGGGGTTGTTGCTCAGGCCCGACTTCTCATTTTTGCGGATATCCCACCAGATGCCGCCACCGAGCGCATTGTCCCACCCACGGTCATACACACGGTTGAAAGCATACTTTGCCTGGTTGAGGAAAACGGTATTGCCTGTGATCTGGTAGCCACGTGCAAAGGCTATGCCTGCCCACAACAGATCGTCATTGTATTCATTCCAGTTCCAGTCGTACAAGCCGCCGGAGCCTTGTTCATTTTGCAGGAAGGTATTGAGCAGGTTGGTGATCAATGTTCTGTGAGCGGGGTTCTTGGTGCGCAGGTATACATCTTCTACCATCTGGATGGAAAGGGCCTGCCGCCAGAAGTAATCGTCCTGGTTGTTGTTGAGTGCTTCTTTATAATATTGGGTTGAACCGGAGGTGACGAGGAAGGCGTTGTTCAAAGCTGCAAAAGATTGATCACCTAAGGGATTGGCAATTACTGCCAGCAATTGTGTTTCATTATCGGAAGGTGTTGCCGGCTTATCTTCTTTGAAGTTTGGTTTATGACAGCCGGACATGGTTGCCGTGATCGCTATGGGCATAGCAATAGCGAATAACCTGGATATGGTTAATAATGGCTTGCGCATCGTTGATTATTTAGTTAGTAATAAATTGTTTTCGCAGGTAGGTAAAGGGCAAGGAGGAAGAAAAGCGGGGTGATCACCAGCTTGTAGTAAGGACGTCTGGGTGTTGTGGAACCGTTATTGGTGTTCAATAAAATTTACTGTTTACTGGCGGATTTTACTTATAAGGTCAATGCAGATACGTGAAAAACACCTGTTTTTAGTAATATAAAAACGAGCAATTTCATGTATGACTCGTTATTACTTCTTTATCCTTGGATTATTGTTTCATGTCGTTGGCTTTGCTCAAAGCAAGCTTGTAGACAGTATCAGCGATGAGTATCACTATTTGTATATAGCCGATTCAAATATACTCAGGCAACCTTACAGGATGCCCAAGGATTCTATTGTACGGTTGTATGGTGCTAACAAGGAAAAGGAAAGGTCTGATAATTACTATTTGAAATATCTACCAGGTCAGAAGCCTCTACCGTTTATCAATGATGGATTTAATTTAGATTCTGTTTTTGCCGGCGATCTTTTTAAGAGTATTCTGCATTCGTGTGTAAACAATCAAGGGGGGAACGTAGTGCTTAAGCCAATACGAAGAGAGTTATCGGAGGATGAGCAAGCCGACAGATTGCTTAATACTTACAACGAGTACTACGCCGATGTGAATGTGACGGCGCCGATTTCTGTGTTCAACAGTATGGTTCATTTGAATATTGGGCATGATAATGTTAACAGATTGCTTCCCGTTGAGAAGGGGAAAAAGATGTATGGCTTGAAGGTCAATAAATTGATCTTTCATTGTTCCTTCTCGCTTATTAGAAATAATTATCTATGGTTTTCCTTGTGTAATGCCGTTTTTAAGGATTCGGTATCCCTCAGCTTTAATGATAATACAACCTATTTCAGTCTTTCTCGGCGGAACCTGGTTTTCCCTAAAATCAGGTTTGAAAACCTTGTTTTTGATTCCAGCTTTGTGGTGGATCATGATGATAGTTTCATTGATGATTTCAATCCGTATAGCGCCTATTGGCCGGAATATGATACCTCCGATGTAAAAAGAATTTCTTCTGAAGCAAGGGTGCCTTATTCATTTACGAACATGGCTTTTACGGATATCATTTTTAATGCTGACGCCATCTTTCAGACTAAATCTTTTAAAGGGATAATTTTTAAAAACTGCGAATTCAATGGTCCTTTCTTCCTGAAGGATAAAATCCTTGACACCTGTCAGTTTCAAGGTTGTAAGTTTCAACGATTAATCGATCTAAGAAATGTTTCTTTCGAAAGAGGCACTTCCTTAAAGGGTAGTTTTTTTAAAAAGTATTGCAATGTGCTGCTTTCCAAAGATGATGCAATCAATAAGCTGTCGCTGGACTTCCCTTCATTTGAAAAGATCTTTTTTATTGTCGATTGGGGGTGGTCTAATAGCGATCTGTATGTATACTGGGACAATGAACAGGGGGCTTTTAAAACAAGGGTGTTTGCTCCTTTTTTTGATACTGAAGATAGTGTAATCAATCCGTTCGATGATTTTTCAGAGCAGGATCTTGAAACAGTAAGGTTGAAATACCAGCAGCTTAATGAATACCTGAAGTCGAATTATAAAAGCGACGATCTGTTAGGTTCTAATCAGCAAAAGGTCAGCAACTGGTTTTTCTACCAGGCGAAACAATATGAGCAGGAGTATTATAAAAGGCATTCCCGGGTGAAGTATTTCTGGCTTTGTTTTCTGGAAACCGTGGTCAATTTTGGGTATGAGGGTGAAATGAATTTTTTCGGTACCTGTCTGCTACTGATTGGTATTTTTTGTATCCTTTTCAGGGTGTTTTATCAGCGCGAGATCAATGATCACCTCAGTAAGCCAAGGAAAACGGAGCAGGCGGATAATTACTTTACCAGTAATGAGAAGCCTAAAAGGAGCCGATTCGTGCGGGTATTTTCAAAGGTTGTTAGTCTCGACCTGTTCAAATCTTTTTATTTTAGTTTCATTGTATTCTTTTCGCCTAAGTTTCCTTCTTCTTACTTTTCTTTTTCAAGGGGATTTGTACGTCTCATTATTTTCGAATGGCTGTTGGGGATTTTTTTCATTGTTCTTTTCTTCGTTTACATTGCCGGCAATTATCCAATCATCACGAAGTTGCTCGGTATTTAAAGGGGCTTCCCTGCCATCTGGTCAATCAACTTCCCGGAAGTTGTACTTGCCGGGAATTGACCGATGAATGGTTTACTTCTTTTTGAATACCAATTCCAGCGTGATGGGTATCATATCTTCTATGATGTCATCTTTAAGGCCGGAGAAAACGCTGCCTGACTGGTGGTTGACGCCCCATTTGGTGCGGTCGATCTGAAACGAAGCGCGGCTCTTCACCAGATCGCCTTCTGGCTCAAGGGTTGCGGAAAAGGTAATGGTCTGGGTTACGCCTTTGATCGATAAGTTGCCGGTGATGGCAAAGGTGTTGTTGCCTGATGGGATGGCCTGGGTAAACAAAAAGTGAGCTCTGGGGTGTTTTTGTACGGCAAAGAAATCGTCATCTTTCAGGTGTTTTTCTACGCCCTCTCTCTCCTCTTCTTTAAGGTCGGTAACGCGGATGGTGTTCATGTCGATCGTGAAATATCCGCCCACCCACTTGCCTGTAGCGTCTGCGGCAAGGTTGCCCGATTCAAGGCTCAGGGTGCCTTCGTGCCCACCACCTACCACATGGCTGGTTTTCCATTTGATGATGCTTTGAGGCAACAGGAGCTGATATCCGATAGCGTGGCCGGTAGTATCCTGGTCGGCGATGGGGGCTGTGGTTGTCGCTTCTGGCGGCGCTGGCGTGTCCCGGCAGGCAGTGAAATAAGCAACTGTGATGATCAAGATAGTTGTCAGCAATAGTTGTTTACACATAGTGTCTGGGTTGTTGCACAAACCTACAGTGGGTGCTCCCGGTAGTGGTAAATGGGTAGTAAAATCTATGTAAACGATTGTAAAAACTGTGCAAACGGCTGCTGCTGCGGGTGTTAAAGTGCTATTTTTACATGTATGAAGTGGAAGTTGTTATTGCCTGCCGCCGTTGCGCTCATCCTCATCGTGTCCTGGACTGCCACCAGGAAGGAGACTGTCATTATCCCGGTTTATGACCAGGAGAAAGAAATGATCATGATGCGGGATATCGGTCACCAGGTGTTGCTGCAGTCCGGGGATTTTTCCTCGCGCGTGTTGCCGGTCAAGAAGGTAGCCGAACACGAATACCTGTTGCAATTTGAAAGTCCTTTCACTTTTGTGCCTGATTCGCTGGTAAAGGTCATCAACCAGGTAGTGAAGGCACGCCTCCTGCCCACTGAATACGTGGTAGAGGTGATCACCTGCAGGGACAATGAGGTGATCTTTGGTTATGCCATCAACCGGGACAGTACGCAAAATATCGTTCCGTGTAGGGGCAGGGTCCAGGAAAAAGCCTGCTATAAGATCAAATTGATGTTTCCCACTCCTGTTAAAGAAGAAGGCACTGCTTCCTGGTATCTGTTGGGGGGAAGTCTGGTGGCTATTGGGTTATCGTTGCTGACACGCATACTGTACAACAGGCGTCGCAAGGAAAACCTTCCCGAAGAAGGGATAAGCGAAACGGCAGCGTCTGCACCAGTGCCAACCGTAGAAGAAACTACTGAGGCAATCTCCATAGGACAATACAGGTTTTACCCGGTCAAGCAATTACTTGTTTTGGGTGAGCTGGCCGTGCCGCTTACTGCTAAAGAGTCAAAGCTGTTGCAGGTGTTTACCACGGCACCCAATGAGATGATCGACCGCAACAGGTTGCTGAAAGAAGTGTGGGAAGATGAAGGGGTTATTGTTGGCCGCAGTCTTGATATGTTTGTGTCGAAGCTGCGCAAGAAATTGCAGCAAGATCCCGGCATCAGTATCATCAATGTGCATGGCAAGGGTTATAAGCTAACCATTACGGCATAAAAAAAGCCCTTCCCGCATAAACGGGAAGGGACGCTGAAAGGATAGGATAAGGCTCAATGGAAACTTATATCAAATATTTTAGCCGGTTACAGTAGGCACATAGTCGTGCCGGTAAATATTCACCGAGGTACCGGGATAATCTTTCACTGTTTTATTCAATACAAACCCTGCTCCCTGCAAAAGCCTGTTGGACCGTTTATCGGAGACAGCTGCTTTGCAGAACACACGCCTGATGCCCGGGAAAGAAAAGAAACTATACAAGCAACTATTTAATGCACTTGCAAAATATTCCATGGGTTCGTCGAAGTGTGGCGAGAACAGGAAGTGGATGCAATAATCGCCTGCCTGAATGTTCTCTTTCAAACTGATCTCATCCTGGTCGGCACGAATAATATCTATTTGCAGGATGGGCATGCCATCGATCTCGGCTACTAACGATTGGCTATAATCGGAAGTCAACAGATCATGGTAGGCTTCCAGTAATTGTTGTACAGGCGCAAAAGGATTTTTGCCTGGTACGCTGCAATATTCCTGCAACCAATTATAAATAATAGGCAGGTCGAGCGGAATACAAAAAGGCCGTAAAGAAAATACCCGGCGGTCACCCGGTAACAATCCATAAAAGAAAGGGGTGTAACGGATACCAGGGTCAAGCGGACTACATAATTGTTTCTCAGTAAATGGACGCATAGCAATAAGGTTCACCGTACGGTGTAAGTATAACTCAACAAGCCGGTGTAAGCCGTCATGTGTAAGCATCAGTAATCTGGTGTTATCCATGGTAGCAAAATTGGACTGTGTATCTACAGTATATCAAGCACCATTACCAGGCATTAGCCAGGTGTGCTATCCAAAGGGTCGGTCAACAGGTTGAGGAGAGTTGCTGCTTGGCTGGTCCAGCGACCATCACCGTTATAATTGGAGAGTCATCAAATCTAACAGTATAATCGTTCTTACAAAAAAGTATTCCTACGGTATTTTATTGTTTTTTACCATTGTAGTCACAAATGATTAAACGGCTATAAGTGTAAGTACTTACAATATATGCAATCAGGGCCTATTGAAGGTGTTTATTTGCGTTAGATCAAAAAAATAACGAGATGCTGTTGTGTATGCCTGATAGTATGATCTGGTTTTGTAATAGTACGATCTCATTGTTTTAAAGGAATGGAGGCTCCTATCTGATCCCAGATCTTCGATTTGTTAATGGCGTAATCTGCGAGGGCCTGGGTAAGGTCGCCGAACCCTGTGATGCTTTCCAGTAAAGCTTTGTTCTCAGTATCTACAGCCAGCCATCGATCAAGTTCCTGCTGTTCTTCCCAGGAAAGCTCGCCTCGTAGGTATTTGAGGATGAGTTCGGCTTTTCTTTCAATCGTTTCGTTCAGCATAACTGCGTTATTGATTAACTTCTTTCCAGGCAATGGCCTCTTCGGGGTTTGCCTGGTTGAATATGGCTATCTGCCCATTGTGTTCGAGCCGCGCCTGCTGGCGGGGTTGCAAAGTCAGGATCTGGTGTCCCCTGTTCAATTTGAGATCGCCTTCCACCAGGGTAATGTACGTGATAGGTTCGTCGGGGTAGGCCTTCGCATTAAAGCGGGCGCCTGACATGACCAGTTGCGTAGAGCTGGTAGCACCAGGCAGGTCAACGATAAAAGGAGTGTTATCGGCAGTAGGCTGGGATGGCATGCTCGTTACTTCAAAATAAGCTTCTCCCTGCAGTTCTACCCGGCGCTCGCGGGTGCTGAATGCAATTGGATACCGGAGGCTTGATCCTGTATTGAGCCATGCGCGGCTCCCATCGGGCAGCAGTACGCGGCGCTGGCCTTTGCGGGGCACCTGTAGCATATTAAAGTATAAGCTGTCGCCGGGAGCGCTGTTGCGATATGAAAGCCAGCCATGCTCTTTAATGACCTGTGCTTTGCTGCTGGCATCGGTGGCCAATACGCCATTGATAGAATCGATGAGTATAATGACTGAGCCATCGGACAGTGTGAGCCTCGACTGATCGCTGCCAAACTGTACATCGTCCCCGTAGGGATCGGGCATATTGCTGGTTGTATACCGGAGGGTGTTTTTATTCATGAGATACCAGGCCACTATGAAGAGCAGCGATACCACTGCGGCCACTGCTATGCAGCGCCCCCATATATGCCACCATGCTGACCGGTGTATCCTGTTGATCGCTATTGAGTCCCTGATCCTGTCCAGCATTAGCTGTCTTTTTTCGCCAAACCGGTTCAGCGCCGCACGCAGGTTGGCGGGGTCTGTCAGGGATTCGAACAACTGGCGGTTGTCTTCCGACTCCCTGATCCATTGTTCCAACTCCCGCTGCTCCGAGGGATCCAATGAACCTCTCAGGTACCCGGTGATGAGGTGGGTCATCCGTTTTACGATATCGTTCATGGGAACAGGTTTAGAGAATCAAGTGTGCTATTACTTATAACGAAAAAGTCAGATACTAATACCGCCCGTGCCGGCTACCCCATAAAAAATCCCGGCCTAAACGGGGGAGGCCGGGAAGCGGGGGTCAGACCTGGAAAGATCTGATAAGGTACTGCCGGCACATTGCTGTACCGGAGCAGTATAACAAATGAATGCTTAAATCACCTTGGACTGATAAACTGCACTTTATACAGTTCTTGGGGGATCGTAGTATATAACGAACGAAAAGAAGGTATGTACCATCAGGCTAATAAAAAAAGCGAAATGGCCCATTAGTGTACAGGCTTTTGGCTGAGGACATTAAGACGAAGGAATTTGAGCGCGATGGTTTTTTGGTTTTGTACCGTTTGTACGCTGATGCTGAGCTGGGCTGCGATGGCAGGGTTTTTCATGCCTTCGAGGTAAGCCAGTTTGAAGATGGTCCTGCGTTGTGGAGGCAGGTTTTCGATCTCCTCGTATATCCGACGCAGTAACTCTCCTTCCACCAGGCCATTCACAAATTTGGTAGCGGCCGCCATGGGTGAATTGTTGCGCGTGACCATGGACTCGTTATCTTCCGTCAGCAGTTGTACCAATTGCTGTAGCTTGCCAGCTTTCCACTTTTGGTGGCGTAATGCATCGATGCAAGCGTTACGGGTAGTGATGTGTAAGAAGGTTTTGATCTTGTGGATGTTGTCGAAGTTGGCGCGCAGCTTCCACAGCTTCACGAAAGTCTCGGCGGTAATGTCCCTTGCTTCCTGGGCATCGGTTACAAAGTGCCGTGCATAGTAGTAAATGCTATTGTAATGCAGGTTATAGATCTCTGCAAAAGCACTTTCCCCGCCTTGTTGAAATGAATGAATTAAGAGCTCTCCCGCCGATTTCATGAACAGGTTATTACGTTACCAGTGAAAAAAAGATGATACAGACAGCCGACTACCACCGGAGGCCTTAACCAGGTGTATCGGAAGCCTTGCCTTCAACTTTTTCCGTTGCTGTGCGAGTAAAACCCGTTTTTTTTTACCTTTCCACTTTACGAAAGAAGTATTGCGTTAAAAGTAAGGAAAAAAAACAAATCGGGCACGACTAATAGCTGTATCGGGTAATTTACGACATGCCCAAAATAACATTAGGATTTTTTTAACTGGATACTTTCAGCCTGCTGGCGTAGCTGCTTGTTATGCATGGGTTGTGTTACGAGAATGTAAGCAACCTCCTGACTGTCATAGGGATACATGGAAATTTAAAGTGATAAAAGACTGATTTGTTGTGATTCATGCATACGTAAAAACGCTTATTTCCTCCGGTTACCCAGCTCCGGGAGGGTATAGCTCTTCAATTTTTCTTTAAAATTTACGTTTAGTTTGCAATAATAAAATCCCCCTGATTAAATAAATGCATTACTGGTTAAAATCACTGGCGTTTGCAGCCATCACCTGCACCGCCCTGACCCCTGTTACTGCGCAATACACTGATTCGACGGGCGTGGCCATTCCGGCTACGGATACGATACGAAGGGCTGTGAACTGGAGTGTCCCGGTACAATCCAATGCATTCCCTTTAAAGTCGTTTATCATTCCCGCGGCGATGATCTCCTATGGGTTCACCTCATTGGGCAGCGATGGGTTAAGGGGTGTCAACAAGAATATCCGTAATGAAGTGGCCATCGAGCATCCGCATCATGCTATCCACATCGATAATTACCTGCAATATGCGCCGGCAATAGCTGTATATGGTTTGAATGCCGCGGGCATTAAGGGTAAGCATAATTTTAAAGACAGGACTATTCTGTATACCATGTCCATGTTGATTTCCAATAGCACCGTATTTACGCTCAAGAATCTGAGTAAAGAAAGACGTCCTGACGGATCGGATGCCATGTCGTTTCCTTCCGGTCATACTGCCAATGCGTTTGTGGCGGCTGAGTTTATGCGGCAGGAGTACAAAGATGTTTCTCCCTGGTATGGTGTGGCGGGTTATGCCGTGGCTGCTACTACCGGCTATCTGCGCATGTACAACAACAAGCATTGGTTTAGTGATGTGGTGACCGGAGCAGGTATCGGTATTGCTTCAACCAGACTGACCTATTGGTTGTATCCCATGATACAACGTGGCATATTCAAGAAAAAGAATCCCAACACCGTGTTTATGCCCACCTACCAGGATGGCGCAGTAGGTATTGGGTTTGTACATAAATTCTAATCGAAGTTTACAGTCCCTATTCGAATACAACTGTCTTATTGTTGTATACAAACACCCGGTCATCGACCACCAGGCGAAGTGCTTTGGCCAGTACTGCCGTTTCTATTTCCTTACCAGCCCGCATCATGTCTGCTGCCGTAAGCGAGTGGCTTACCGGAATGATCTGCTGGGCGATAATAGGCCCTTCATCGAGGTCGTTGGTCACAAAATGCGCGGTGGCGCCTATGAGCTTCACGCCGCGTTCAAAAGCCTGCCTATACGGGTTGGCACCCGCAAAGGCAGGCAGGAAAGAATGGTGTATATTGATGATGCGGCCCGGGAACTTAGCTACGAATGCAGGTGATAAGATGCGCATGAACTTGGCCAGCACTATATAATCGGGTGCGAATTGACCAACCCGTTCACTGATCTGTTGCTCGAATGCTTCTTTGGAAATGCCTTCATGCGAAATGTGAAAGAAAGGAACTTCGAAGCGGTTGCAGATATCCTGCAACGTATTGTAATTACCTATAACAGCCTGTATAGAAGCCTGCAGTGTTTTGAAATAATGCCTGATGAGCATATCGGCCAGGCAATGGTATTCTTTGGTGACCATCACCACTACCCTTTTTTCAGGTAAAGGATTTACCACGATAACAGCATCGGATGGCAGCACAGCGCGGAGCTGACTGGCAACAGGTTCCGGTATAACGTCCTGCTCTACCTGTACACGCAGGAAGAAGCGGTTCTCTGCCTTGTCCACATGTTCCCGCAGCGAAATGATGTTCAACTGCTGCGCTGCCAGCACGCCTGTGATAGCGGCCACCAATCCTACCCGATCGATGCATTGAATAACGATGATCATACTTCCTGAAGGTACTTCAGGAAGTTGATAAGTTGAAAGGTTGATGGGTTGAAAGGGATGCTTTTAATACAGCACTGATTTATTTTTTCAGTTTGCGGACGTGGTGGCGTTTGATGTGTTATGTTTTATACTTTCGATGGCGACACTCCATACATTTTCTTAAAGGCAAACGAGAAGTGTGAGAGGTCTTCGAAGCCCAGTTCGAGGTAGATGTCTGATGCAGCGGCGCCTTTGTTGCGGATAAGGTGATAGGCTTCCTGCAATCTTTTCTGCAGCAGCCAGCGGCTGGGCGACGCGTTGAATATCTTTTCAAAGTCGCGCTTGAAGGTGGCCAGGCTTCGGCCGGTGAGGTAGGCAAACCTTTTCATCTCGACATTGAAATGATAGTTCTTGTTCATAAATGCTTCGAGGTCTATCTTGCCGGGCTCGCTGAAGTCGAACAGGACGTTTTTCAATTCCGGGTTTATCTGCAACAGCAGCAAGATCGCTTCTTTCAATTTCAGGTCAGTGAGCTTGCTATTGCCCGTTATGTCCATTTGCAGGTAAGGAATGAGCGAATCGATATAGCCTTTGTACAGTGGATTGTTCTTTAGCGCTATAATGGCTTTCCCTTCTTCATGTTTTTCGTTTTTATAGCCATATTCCATGCTGAAGTTGCGCAGGGTTTCCTGGTCGAGGTATACCGAGAGTGATTTGAACTCGCCGTGGGCAGGCGGCAGCTTATTGAATTTTACCAGGTGGTTCCTTCTTACGAGTTTGAAATCGCCTTCTTTGAAGGTGTGTTTCTTAGTGCCGTCATCGAGGATGAGTGTGCCCGCTTCCTGGTAGCTGAAGGCATGGTCCAGTACAAACTGCTCTCCTTCCCTGCTGCGGTTGGCATAGCAGGAATAGACTATGGAGGGTTGCTTATCGTCTTTAATGGACATGGTTCAAATTTAGAGTATAAACACCTTCAAACAGGTTACAGCTTTTGGTGAAGCAGTCACCTGTTTGAAGTGAATTGTGTTCTGTGGCGCTGTAGTCTGGCCGCTTTGAGCGGCCTGACTGGTGGCGTTGAGCGGTTTTTTGTTCAGGTAATACGCTGTCTTTATATTAAACACCTTTCAGCTTAGATAGTTGTTTTCCGGCTTCTGTTTCAAAGAAGTTAAGGGCATCATCATGGTCGGTGGATATGCTTACGGGCAACCATTTCTCGAGATCGGCTTTGCGGCTGGCGTCGGCCTTTTGCAGGATGGCAACGGCCTCGCTGCCCAATACGAGGTGAGTGGGCGGCGCAGGGTGCTCCACGAGGTCGATCATTACGTTGGCTGCTTTGGCAGGATCGCCCATTGGTACAAAAGTGCCGGAGCTGAGTACTTTGCTGACCACATCTATCGTATTCTCATACCCTTCTACCCTGGGTGCATAGCTCATGGAGTCGCCAGCCCAATCCGTGCGGAAACCGCCCGGTTCCACTGAAGTGACATAAATACCCAATGGCGTCAATTCGCGGGACAGTGATTCCGCAAAACCGCTCAGGCCAAACTTGGCAGCCTGGTACATGGTAAGCCCCATAGAGCCAACTCTTCCACCGATAGAGCTGATCTGTAAAATGCGGCCGGAGTGTTGCTGGCGCATATGAGGAATGACAGCGCGGGTGATCTCAATGGGGCCATATAAATTGGTGTCGAGCTGGCTGCGTACCTGTTCATCGGTAAACGCTTCAGCAGCGCCCGTAATGCCAAAACCTGCATTGTTTACCAGTACATCGATGCGGCCGAAATGTTCAATGGTCTTTGCTACTGCTGACCTGATCTGTTCGTTGTTGGTAACATCGAGCTGCAAGGGTAATAACTGACCGGGATATTTTGCGGCGAGATCATTTAACTGTTCCGGCCTGCGCGCTGTGGCGGCTACCTGATGGCCTTTGGCCAGTACTGATTCTGTGAGGCTTCTGCCCAATCCGCGGGAGCTGCCTGTTATAAACCAAACTTTTGTCATTGTTATTTGAATTTGTTTAGACAAAGGTCGGTCACTTAACAGCCGGGCTGTTTTGTTGGAAAGCTCAAAATGGTTTGTTGGAAAGCTCAGGTGTTTACCGGATCAGCTTTTTCTGTTCATCATATAAGCCTATCAGCACGCTGTTGCCTTTGGCGTCGACTTTAATACCGCCATATTTTGCGCGGGCATATTTGCCGGCCTGTCCTTCCTGGAAAAAGAAGGATTCGGCGCCAATGTTGAGTTGCCAATAGCGGGGAGCTGTATATTCAATGAGGTATTCGCCGGGGTTCAACGGTGTTCTGTTGGATTGCAGCCTTACCCTTTGGGCAATTAACCCCGAATCAAGCTGCACTACACAATAGCCACGTTTGGGAATATCTTCTGAGCCGTTCTGATTGGCGATTGCGTAACGCAGGTCCATGTAATCGCCTTGCAGGTAAGAGCGTGGATCATACGGTGCCAACTCCAGCAGGATGAGTTTTCCTTCCTTTACTATGGTTTCTTTCCTGTTGATGGAGTAATGAAAGAAGGCCAGCACCAACACCAGGTTCACTGCAATGATGACGACTTTATATTTTTTCATGGGATTCGAGTTTCTTATGGGTTAACAGGTAAAAAAGCAGAAAGAGCACGCCGGAGGCAAACAGCAGGATGGATTTCACCAGTAAGGTAAGCTGCAGGTCGTAATAATACCGGCAGATGAAATACACCAATGCTACAATGCCAATGACAAGCCCCGTTTTATAGTTGACCCAAAAACACAATAGTGTGATCAGTAAAGCGCCTGCAATGGCAGGTGCATATAGTGTAGGCATCAACACCAGCGTAACGGCGAGGTATATGAGCACTTTGGTGTCGGGTCGCTGTATATTGAACATTTGCAACAGGCGTGGCAGCAGGTACAGAATAGCGCCGATGGCTACAATGGAGGATACAAGATTGAAATGAAGAGAAAACTTCAATATTCCCGCGGTGCTTACGAATGCATAAGCTGCCAACACAGAAAATAATAATCCTAACTGGATAGGGTTGTACAACCGGGACAGCTTTTTACCGGCAGTGATGATATTGGCCTCCTGCAGCATGAATGTGGTGAGCCCGATCGTTGCGATGGCAATATAGATGTGCAACAGGTTATAATTATTATTCAACAATATCCAGCAGATCAATGCGCCATTGATAGTAAGCACAGCCAGGAAGGCAAGGATATAGTTTTGGACGATGGCTAAGGTGGCAATGCCAATACCAATAAAAAGAAAGCATACGAGGTCTTCATTGTTGATCCCTCCTTCTATGCCCATCGCCAACAGGAATAATCCGGAAGCAAAAGCCGTGACGGCTATCGAATCAAAGATCAGGATATCAAACTGCTTACTAATAAAAATAGCCCCCGCAATGAAGATGATCCCAATGATGGTCATGCCGGCGTTGGAATTGTACAGGCCCGCAATCATTAAAAAAGCGAGGAATGCCAGCGTGGCCAACAGTCCGCCAAATATAGTAAGCACTTTGATGGCAATGCCACTTCTGCCGGCTTCTATCTTTTGGTATTCAGCCAACACGGCCTCGTTGTCTATAGCAAGCTCAGCGCCTTCCTGGGCCTGCAGTTGTTCCAGTAAAGCGTTTATTTCATGCTCCTTTTTCATGGGCCCATTGCTTTTGAAGGTCAATTAATTTTTTGATGAGGAAGGTGATGCTGGCAATTATAAATAAGGAAGCAAATAGGTACATGCCTGCATCATGTGACAGGTCAATAAACCAGGCGGCTATGATCACGATAGCACTAAAAGAGATCACGGAAATATAGAACAGGCTTTTCTGCCGTAATCCGTAAAAGAAACCTAACGTATACAAAATAGCTACGGTTGGGAACATTACGAGGAATGTTACCCCCTTATGTCCATATATGCCAGCCATCATAGCAATGGTGCCTGTAGTAGCGGCTGCAAGCGCCAGTATGATCCGGAACCAGGACGGAGATGCAGCTGTGTTCTTCTTCGCCATGAATAAAACGCCTAAGAGCAAAGCGGTATTGACCAGGAACTGCAGGAAATAAACCAGTTCATCCGGCCAGTGGTTAGCCACCTGTTCTGCATACAGGTTGAGTGTGGTGTTGATCAGCAGCGCATACACCAGCCACAGGGGCGGGAAATTGGCAACGACTACCCAGATGGTGATGGCCAGCGTCCAGCTCAGGAACAGGTCGTAGGCATTGGCGCCGGTTTGGTATACTTGTCCGAAGACTGCCATTAACACGCCCACCAATACGGCCGCACCGGTGAGTAATATGTTTTTGAGAAGTGTACTCAGCCGCGAGAAAACAATGAGCAGCGTGCTCACGATGACAAGTCCTTCGATCAATCCTATTTTCACAAACTTGTGGAGGTTGTCCCAATTATAGGCAAAGAAGAAAACAATGCCGGCTGTGGTGAAGCCAATGCCGAGGCTGATGAACAATAATTTCAGGAATCGCTGCCAGGCAGACTGGTTGTTGTATACCTGTTCTTTCAGCGCTTTGTGTACGCCGGGCGCAGACCAGTTGCTGTTGCGGCTAATGATGTGAATATCTTCCCGGTCGGGTGATGGCATGGGGTATGTTTTTTAACCTTATTAAAGATATGGTTATCAGCGATTATTTGCAATATATTTGGAATACCATGAGACAACTCCTTTTTGCCGGCCTGCTGCTGGTAGCGTATGCAGGCTTTGCACAAACCGCCAAAAACACCAAGCCCTATTTTCCCGCCAAAGGCGTTTGGGAACACAAGACGCCTGCTTCGCTGGGACTGATCCCTGCAAAGATCGACTCTGCTATTGCTTATGCTCAGCGCTATGAGTCCAGGCAATCCCGTGACATGGTTACTGCACAGCAGCAATCCTTTGGCAGAGAGCCTTACAGCAATCCGGTGGGCACCTTGGTAGACCGTGAAGGCCCCAGCGGTCTTATTATATATAAAGGTTATGTGGTGGCTGAGTGGGGACCCACTACCCGCGTGGATATTACCAACAGTGTAACGAAGAGCTTCCTTTCATCGGTAGTGGGCCTGGCGGTAGATCGTGGCATGATAAAAAGTGTGAACGATACCGTGGCGCAGTATGTGCCACCGGTTGAAGTATATCATGCTGGCGCGGCTACGGAAGTGATCACTCCTTTTGCTTCTGCACATAACCGTACACTGACCTGGGACGTTATGCTGCGGCAAACCAGTGATTGGGAAGGAACCTTGTGGGGTAAGCCTGATTGGGCCGACAGACCAGACAGCAACTTCAGGACCTGGCAAACGCGCAAGCGCCACCAACCCGGTACGGTGTATAAGTATAACGACGTACGTGTAAATGCCCTGGCACTTGCGACCACCAGTGTGTGGCGACAGCCATTGCCACAGGTGCTCAAAAACCTGATCATGGACCCGATAGGCGCTTCGAATACCTGGCGCTGGATGGGTTATGATAATTCCTGGATCATACTGGATGGCGCCATTGTGCAATCTGTAAGCGGTGGCGGCCATTGGGGAGGCGGCATGTATATCAATGCATACGACATGGGGCGTTTTGGGTTGCTGACACTCCACAAGGGCAACTGGAATGGAACACAACTGCTGTCTGAACAATGGGTGAAACAGGCGCTCACCCCCACTACTGCCAATACAACGTATGGTTATATGAACTGGTTCCTGAATACCGATCATAAGATGGCGGCTAAAGCTCCCGTCAGTTCCTTCATACACATCGGTAACGGCACCAACTTCATTTATGTTGATCCCGAGCACGATCTTGTAGCTGTTGTGCGCTGGATAGAGAACAGAAATATGGGCGATATGATCGGTAAGATATTAGAGGCGCTGCCTGCGAAATAACAATGCTATTTCACGATCGCGAGTGCAATGCCATCATGCTCTTTGGCGCCTATCGTTTGAATGATAGTAGCCGTTACAGCTTTGCTGGCAGCCAGTGCTTTGTTGAATCGTTGTACACCGGTTACCATTTCATCTGTATGGTTTTCATCGAGCACCTTACCTGAGCGTATCACGTTATCGGCTATGATGAGCGTGCCGGGGCGGGAAAGCTTGAGCGCCCATTCGAAGTATTCTGCATAAGGCGGTTTATCGGCATCAATGAAGATCATATCGAAAGGGCCAGCTCCTTCCGCTACAAGCTTTGGCAACAGATCGAGCCCTTTGCCAATGCGGATATCCACTACTTTGTCGAGGCCTGCCAACTCTATATTCTTTTGCGCAACAGCGGCGTGTTTGGGATCATACTCCAGCGAGATCAATTTGCCGGTGGCGGGTAAAGCTCTTGCCATCCAGATGGTACTGTAGCCAGCCAGTGTGCCCAGTTCCAGTATCTTCTCTGCTTTGCTCAATTGCGCCAGCAGGTTCAGCAGTTTGCCCTGGTTGGGCGACACGCTGATGGAGGGAATGCCTGAATCGATGATGGATTGTTCTGTAGCAGCAAGCACTTCGTCGTGGCCGTTGAAGAGGAGACTGATATAATCGTCTACAGCCCCAAAAAGCTTTTGTTCCATTTATTTTTCTCTCAATTTACAACTATCTGATCTTAATCAATCGTTCCGTGATCTTCTTGTCGCTGTATTGCATGGTCACATAATAAACCCCGGTGCCGCCGCCAATGAAAATGCTCATGTTGGCAGCAGCATTGCCATTGAAGTTGCGCGTATACACCACTTTGCCCATTTGATTGGTGATGCGGATATTTTGCAGCTTCACCGGCACTTCGAGGTGCCTGATGGTAAAGGTGCCCTCGAAAGGATTGGGCGATAACAAGTAGCCTTTTTCTTTCAGCAAGGCAGGCAGGATCACGGGGTTGATACTGATATTATCCAGTAAGATATTATTGCCTCCTTTGCCCATGTTCCGGAATACTACCTGGAAGGGAGCGCCAGATGATACGAGCTTGCTGAGGTCGATGTATTCAGAACGCCATTGAGGCGGCGCAGTGGGTACGTGTCCCAGCGTATCGAATGCGGCATAGGTAACTGCCTGACCCGGCGTTCCGGTAGACTGCAGCGTTGCTCCCCCTTTTCTGTATACAGATTGGAACGTTTTACCGCAGTCTTTGGTCAGCAGCACTTCCAGCGTATCGGTTGGCGTTACTGAACTGCCAACGGGGCGCGACAGGTTGTACGACACATCGAACCGAACTACTAACGAGTCGAAGGTACTTACCTGTACGGGGGCCGTAAACAGGTCATCCGTTTTGCCATTGCCGGCGAAGCGGAAGTTCCTGATCCAGGCAGCCCTTGTTTTTTCACTGGCGCTGCGGTTGGTAGACTCCCAGGTGTAAGCACTTGCGGAGCTATTCAATGCCCAGTTGGCTGGTGGGAAAGCAGCGGCTTCGAATCCTTCTTTGAGCGGCGCGTCCTGCTGATCGCTCACTGTAAAGGATATGCGGCTGGTGTCATTGCTGGTGGCAGCATCCTCAAGGCCGTTTGGTTGTTTGGTGTACACAGTAAGAACGTGTGTGCCGGTGGTAGTCAGTGCGATGTTCTTAAGCGTCACCGATGCCGACTGCCCTTTGGTAAGTGAGCCTGTCCACTGTACCGAATCGAGTTGATTATTATCCACCCGGAACAGCACTTTTGCACTGGTGATGGTTTCTGTACCACCAGAAGTGATTTGTACTACCGGCAGCGTATTGCGTGTACACAGTACTTTGCCGGGCTCGGCAATGCTGCTTACCATGAGGTCGCGGGTAGAAGCATATACATTGATGTTGACATCGTCTATGTACAAGTTGTTGCCATACCTGTTAACGGTCCTGAAGCCAACGATGGCGCTGGTAGCATTGCCCAGGAATGGTTTCAGGTTGATGCGCGTGGATAACCAATCGGCAGCAACAGGAATATAAGCTGACGTAATTGTGCCGGCAGTCGTGGCCAGGTCCACCCCTCCCCGCTTCCACACCTCTGTAAAAGTTTCGCCGCAATTGAACGAAATGACAACAGCCAGTGAATCGGCATAGGTAGGTGTAATGCCATATACTCTATAGGCGCGTTCGAACGAGAAGATGACGGAATCTGCACCTGCTATATTCAGTACGGGTGATAACAGGAGGTCCTGGTGTCCGTTGCTACCGCTGTAATCAAAAAAGCGTATGCGTGCGGCTGCGTTGCCCGATTTCCGGGCTGTGGTTGTCCGTTCCCAGGTGATGGAGCTTGTATTCAGATTTTGTAAGGTCCAGCCTGTTGGAGGGAAGGCAGTAGATTCAAAGCCTTCGACAATAGGGCCTGTAACCGGAGAAAGAATGGCAAAGCTGGTAGTTAATGTGTCGTTGGTATTTCTGCCATCAGCAGCGCCATTGGGGCTGGACACATAGATCTTCAGATCATGATTACCGCTTGCCGCCGTGATAGCTGTTATATTAACGGTAGCTGTAGCCAGTGGCGCCAGGTTGCCAGTCCAATTATAGGTTACTGCAGCACCATTATCTACCTGTGCTTTGATCTGTAAACTGGTAAGATTGGCTGAACCATAATTTTTGATCATTACGCCGGGCGTTACTACCGGAGAGCAAAAAGAGCTGGAACCGCCACCACAGGTACCTGTGGCCGGCGACAGGATGGCTGCCAATGCTGCATCGTTTGCGACAGCTGCAGGAGGTGTGCAGGCGTTGGAGTTCAGCAGGCTTGCCCTGAAGGTGGTGAGCGCCGCTTCCATGCGTGCTACCTGGTTGAGGGTGAACATGCAATAACAGGCATCTGCTGTATAGTCCATGTAGTTCTGGTACATTTTACCGGGCGGATTGGGAAAACCTGTGCAGCCGGTAGCTTGTGTTCCTGTAGGACAGCCGGATGTAAAGTTGCTTTGTGCTGGGGTATCATCTATAAAATCAGTCAACCCTGCCACTGAAGGAAAATCAGACTGACAACCACCACCGTCACCCCAGATATGGCGCAGGTAAAAATAGTGACCAGCTTCGTGAACAGCCGTTCTGCCGAGGTTGAAAGAAGCGCTTACGTAGGCGGGGTTATTTCCAAACCCACTCAACGCAAGAACGATGCCCTGGTTTTCGGGCAGGTTGGTATTGGGAAAGGTAGCTATACCGAGTGTGCCATCGGTGGCCCTTGCTACCCAGATATTGAAATAACGATTAGGGTCCCAGGAGTCGGCCCCACAGTTTGATTTCTTCTTCAGGAAGTCTGATGTATTTTGATTCCAGGTAACGGCTGTGCTGATGCGTTCGATACCGTTAGTAGGGTTGCCATTTTGATCCTGCTGGGCCAGGCAGAAACGAATTTGCGACTGACCGAACGAAGAGGCAAACACACCGGCATTTACCTTGTCGGCATTGGTGCCCCCGAAATCTTCATTGAGCTTATTGATCTGCCAGTTGACATCCGCATCTGTGATAATGGAAGGATCGGACAACAAGATATGTACTACCACCGGGATGGTTACAATGGCATCGAGCTTTGCGTTGTTGCTGTTGCGTGCCTGTATTCTTCTGACCGTTTCCTGGTTAAGTCTTTCTTCATCGGCCTGCATACGTGCTTTGAGTGATGGGTCGGCTTTTAGCAGTGCTTCCAGTTGTTCGGCGGAGCCACAACGTACAGGTGTAGGAGCCGGTGCAGGTGTTTTTTGAGCAGATAATGACTGGGTAATATATAACGATAAAACGAGGGCTATAACACGGATGGAGCGTCTACGCACAGTTTTGGGGTTTAGGAGGTAGCAAGATACTAAAAAAGCTACCATTCCATAGCTACCTTGTATTTGCTGATCACTTTTTCGTCGGTCAGCTTCAGTTTGCCATAACCTTCATAAGTATAGACAACATCAAAAGGTTGGGATATGATCTGCCAGGTGGCGTTTTTGAGGGCCAGTATCTTTTGATTGTCGTTGTTGTTCAACGTTACTTTTTGCTGGTTTTGACCGTATAGCAACGCCTCCATGGCATTGACAGCATAAAAGTAATTGGGAGAATACAGCAGGTCCTTCAGTACGTCCCATTTTTCGTTTTTGACCAGTTTTTTCAGGACGCTGCCTACCTTGTTAAAGGTATAGCAACAGGAATTTTCATGCCGGAACTGACCTGCATATAAAGAGTCGATCCAGGCTGCATCACCGGGGGTAGCTGTTTTTAATACGTAATCAGGGTGCCGGTCAGCAGTCAGCGTAATATTGTTGTGAGCCCTGACCTCTGCAACAAGGTAATAGTAGTCACTGTAAAAAGGAGCCTGGATAACAGGTGCCCATGCATCCTTCACCCATCGGTAGTCTTGTACGCGTTGAAGGATATTGCTTTGTGCATGTACAGTGGTGGTCAGCAACAGTTTTTTCCGGTAAACGAGGCTGTCTATGCTTTCCAGGAACAACTCTGTGTGAACATTTTTAGTATTGAAAGTAATTTTATCACTCCTTATCAAGCCGTTTTGTTCAAACGCTGTATGTATACGGACTCCCTTTAACTTGCGCAATTCTCCATACAGTTCGGGTAATTGCTTGTTGTTATTGAATACAGTTCCAAAAAAGGTGATTACATCTTTGTCTTTTCTTAACCTTCGCTTATTGTACTCTCCATACCAGGTAAGCCTGCTGCCGGGGGAAGTTTCAACGAGAGCGCGTAATGTATCAAGTGGTACGCCGATGCCCTTAGTTACAGGAATGTTTTGTGCATTGATCAATGAAGATATCAGGCTGGCTGTGATCATGCATATTATGTACGTAATATAGCTTCGCATCGTTCGGTTGCTATTGAGCTGGGGTTAGAAGTTGCACTCAATTTACTAAAAGCTGCCTATAAAAGAAAAAGCCCCCGCTTGAGGCGGGGGCGGACTTGCAGTCGAACAGTCTCACTTATTCGTTTCTCAAACTTTTTATAGGGTTCATGAGGGCAGCTTTCACCGATTGAATGCTGATGGTGAACAACGCGATCAGCACGGCGAGACCACCTGCCACGATAAAGACCCACCATTGTATGGAAATGCGGTAAGAATAGCTTTGCAGCCATTGATCCATGGCCCACCAGGCAAGCGGGAACGAAATGAGGGCAGACAGCAACACCAATTGTAAAAACTCTTTTGATAACAAATTGGTAATGCTCGTTACACTGGCACCCAATACTTTGCGGATGCCGATCTCGCGTGTGCGGCGCTCGGCCGTATAAGCCGCCAGTCCAAACAGGCCCAGGCAGGAAATGAAAATAGCCAGCAAGGCAAATACGCGGGATAGCTTTCCGATCAGCGCTTCGCTGGCGAAGCGGTCGTTGAACTGGTCATCGACAAAATGGTATTCGAACGGATAAGCCGGGTTGCTCTTACGCATTACTGTACCTATTTTGGCCAGTGCTTCTTCTACAGACACCCTATCGCTGAGGCGTATGTACATTGTCCGGGCTATGTCATTATTGAGGAAGAACATAACCGGATCGCTCGGCGCATACATATCACCATAAATGAAGTTCTTCACCACGCCAACTACATGAAACGTGCCATCGCCAGATTCAAATGAAATGGTTTTGCCAACAGCACTACCCTCTCCCAGCATGGCGGCAAATGTTTCCGTGATCAGTACATTGGAGCTATCGGCGATTGCATTCTTTTGAAAATCCCTTCCCTCCATCACCTTCATACCTGCCGTGGCAATGAATTCAGGGCTAACGCCTCTGGCAGAAATGAGTATTGATTTATTAGGGTCTTTGCCGGGCCAGGTAAAATTAGAACTGTTGTTGCCGATGTCGATCACGTTGTAACTATTCAGTGCTACGTTTTCAACAGCTCCTGTTTTTTGCAGGTCGTCTTTGATGACAGCGAAGTTTTTCGCCATGTTACCACGTACATCCATTGCCACGAGATTATTTCGGTCGTAACCGATATCCCTGTTCTTTACATGCTGGATCTGCTGGTAAATGATGATGGTGCTAATGATGAGGATGATCGAAACCGTGAACTGTACCACTACCAATCCTTTCCTGATAAAAGCAGCGCTGCCGCTCTTTAACTTGATGCCTTTGAATACATATACAGGGTTGAAGGAAGACAGGTACAGCGCGGGGTAGCTGCCGGCCACCAATCCGCAAAGTAACGCGATGACCAATAAAGCTGTTATATGAAGCGGATTGTTGAGTCCGGGAGTAAGTTGTTTTTCAACGAGCACATTGAAAGCCGGGAGGGCCAGCGCGATGATAAATAAACCTATGGCCACTGCGATGATAGCCATCAGGATGGATTCACCAATAAACCGGATGATCAATCGCTGCTTGCCGGCACCCAGTACTTTACGTACGCCCACTTCCCGCGCCCGCTTTTCACTGCGTGCCGTGGCGAGGTTCATGAAGTTGATACAGGCGATCAGCAAAATGATCCAGGCAATAACAGTGAACATACGCACATAGGTGATCCGTCCGCCAGCTTGCTTTCCGTCCTCAAATTCGTCGCGGAGGCGCCAATCGTTCATGCTGAACAGGAAAGGCGTGGTAGTTGTTTCCGGATTCCTTTTTTTGATCATGCCGCCCAATTGCTGGTTCACGTTGGGCTTGTTGGCATTGGGGGCTAATTCAATGTAAGTGGCGATGCTGTTGCTGCCCCAGTTATTAAGGCGATCTGGAAACTGTTTACTGTAAACATCAAATGGGGCCAGCCACTCCGTTTGTAATGTGGAATTAGTTGGCAGGTCTTTTATCACACCCGAGACCACATAATCCTGTTTGGTATCCAGCTTAATGGATTTGCCCATCGCATTGGCGGAAGACCCAAAGAACTGTCCCGCCATTTTTTCAGAGATCACGATGGAATATAATTCTTTGAAGGCATTGGCTGGGTTGCCCTGTACAAATTGCCAGGAAAACATATTGAATATGGAAGGATCGGCATAACCGCCCCGCTCATAAATGCCTTTATCGCCCAATGTGAAGAGCACAGGCTTGCTGCCACTTACCCGGCATACATTGGCCACACCCGGTATTTCTGCTTTGACAGCTCCTGCCAGCGGTACGGGTGTTGACCAGAACGTACGTATTTTACCTTCATAGGTCTGGTGTTCCAGTACACGGTATAATTCGTCTTTCTTTACATGCACACTGTCATACTTCACTTCATCTTCCATCCACAAGAAGATGAGGCCCGCGCAGGCAACGCCGATAGCCAGGCCGAAAATATTCAATGAACTGTATGCTTTGTTTCTCCAGAGACTGCGCAGGGTGGTTGTGAAAAAGTTACCGCTCATGATAATAATATAAGATGCACTAACAGACCCAAAAGGATGCCATCTTATAGTGTGCCTGAGAATCAGCTGATTAGCGGCTTTCTGAAAAGGGTATACTGTCCGCTTTTGTTACAGGCGTTGTCCGTTTTTACGTATTAGTCTCCTGATGGCGATGAGGTGCGATAACAGTACTGCCGGTACAACGAAAGCCGGCAGCCACACATAGGGGAAATACAATACTGCCACATTGGGTTGGTCAAAAGCCAGTTGCTGAAAAGGCGTGGGTGCCGCTAAAATGGCGCGGATAACGATATTGAACAACAACGCCAGGCAAATGAAGTTCCAGATGAGTAAAGGCATCCGGCGAATTCGAGGTGTAGCCAAACACAACAGAAATATAACAGGAGCAGTGATGCCGGAAAGTATATCATAATTGACGCCTTCAAAAGTCATCAGTTGCGGTATCTTTTTATAGAGGAATAGCCAGTATAACGTCAGCTCCACTGGCACCCGCACTACATGTAGCCAGGTAAGCCATTTCACGTCCCAGCTATCTATCCATGTCCTGCCTTGTCGTGTAGCAAACAATCCAATGATGGTCAGGACAGGAATACCGATGGCAAGGATAAAACGCGGCGGCGTGGTATGGGTGTTCTTATAAAAATCCAATAAGCTGATCATGGCCTGCAACGCCAACCATATTGCAATGATGATCATAAAGCGTTGGGATAACCGGCTGCTTTTGTACAGGAAGAACCAGGTAAGTAAGGACGTGGCAATGAATACCACCGGGATGTACAGGGGTAATTGTTCCATGGCTATAAAATATTGATAGCACAAAGGAAGAACAGAATGTGGAGATATATCTTGCCAAATGGCAAGAAAGGGTTGACAGGTTAATAAGTTGAGAAGTTGATAGGGGTAAATACAGTAGTCTGGCGTTGATGGCTTCGACAGGCTCAACTTACCTCTTGGCGTATTCTTTCCGGATGCGACTCAGGGAGGTGTCGGTGATGCCGAGGAAGGAGGCGATGTGTTTGAGCGGAACGTTTTGAAAGATATCGGGGTTGGTCTTTAATAAATGCTCGTAGCGTTGTTCGGCTGTTTCCGTGATCATCGATAATGTTCTGTTCTTTAGTGCTGTCAGTATTCTTACCAGTATCGACCTGCCAAACTCGCGAAACTCCGGATAGGCATGGAATAAATGATTGAGTTGTTCATAGGTGATGAACCAGCCTTTGCAATCAGCTAACGCCTGCAGGCTTTCCCGTGAAGGGACGCGGTTGAAGAAAGAGGATACTTCTACTACGACAGTGCCAGGCGGATAAAAACTGGTGGTCACATCCTTGCCATCGAGGTCATACACAAACGCCCGCATAAATCCTTCTTCGAGGAAATAGTAGTCATTGGACACCTGGCCTTCGCGCAACAACAATTCATTCTTCTCGATTTCCTTTTCTTCAAACAGCTGCACGATCTCCTGCACCTGTTGTGCTGAGAAGTAGTTGGTGCTTTGAAAGAAGCGGGAAAGTTTATTGCCGGAAGTGTCCATACTTAACGAGCTTGTTGATGATAAAGCAAAAGTATAGTTCCTTCCTTGCTGTTTGTTCAAAAATGTGACCGTCTTCCCGGAAACCTGCCACGAGTTCCTCAAAAAGCTGTGACGATTAGAGGTAAAACCTGTGATGATTGACTGGTTCTCCCCGATTTCTCCTCTTTGCTTCCTCTTTGCCTCCCCGGAATCCGGGGAAGCAATGAGGCGCCAACGAGGTGATATTAGGGCCGCATCGAGGTTGGACTTATTGGATAAGATTTGCCTTTTTGCGTGTTGATCGTAATTGTTTTCCCTTTGTATTGTAACCGGCAAATGCCGCCGGCTTTGGATAAGATGGTGGCTTGTTGCAAGCTGCCGTCTTTCCATTGCAGGTCGATCTCAAAGCCGCCGCGGGCGCATAAGCCTTTTACGGCACCATTAGGCAAGGCTGCCGGTAAAGCTGGTAAGAGCTCGATATACCCGGCATGGCTTTGCACCAGCATCTCTGCAATGCCTGCTGCGCCACCGAAGTTGCCATCGATCTGGAAGGGAGGGTGTGCATCAAACAGGTTGCGGTATACGCCCCCACCCTCGCCGGTATTGTTGTCGGCCGGCGCCAGCAGGCGCTCGGCCATGCGTAAAGTGTGATCTCCATCTTTGAACCGCGCCCAGAGGTTGACTTTCCAGGCAAGGCTCCAACCTGTACCGCCATCTCCCCGATAGAGCAATGACTGTTGTGCTGCTTTCATCATAATGGCCGAGCTATCCCAGGTAATATCCGTACCGGGATATACACCCCATAAGTGCGATACGTGGCGGTGTTTGTTGGCCGTGTCGTCTTTGTCCTGCAACCATTCCTGCAGCTGTCCATACTTGCCGATCTGATTGGGGGCAATCTGCTGGTATTTCTCTTTCCATACCTGTTGCTGCGGAAGATCGGTTTGCAACAGCTTCGCAGCCTGGATCGTATTCTTAAACAGCTCACGGATGATCTGGTGATCCATCGTGGGGCCTGCTACCAAACCACCTTGTTCGGGCGAGTTGGAAGGTGTGCTGATCAGCCAGCCTGTTTTGGGGTCTTTAACGAGAAACTCAACAAAGAAGCTGGCAGCAGATCTCATCAGGGGATAAGCTTCGCGGAGGAATGTTTTGTCTTGCGTAAACTGGTAATGCTCCCACAAATGGAGGCAGAGCCAGGCAGCTCCTGTGACCCAAATACCGTGATTAGAAGCATTGATCGGTGCTGTGCCGCGCCACAGGTCGGTATTGTGGTGCAGCACCCAGCCCGGAGCATTGTAATGTTCTTTGGCGGTACGCTGGCCTGTTGTGGCGGCTTCTTTTATTAAACGGAATAATGGGTCTGTACAGGTGCTTAGGTTCAGCAACTCGGCCGGCCAGTAATTCATTTGGAGGTTGATGTTGGAAGTATACTTGCTGCCCCAGGGAGGTGTCAGCAGATCATTCCAGATGCCTTGCAGGTTGGCCGCTTGCGTGCCTGGGCGTGAAGAAGAGATCAACAGGTAACGGCCATACTGCATGTACAGCGATAGCAACGCCGGATCTTTCGTGGCGCTGAACTGATCGATACGCTGATCGGTGGGCAATGCAGCAGCGGTACTCGTGCCAAGATCAACAGAGAAAGTATTAAAGTACTTTTTATAATCACCGATGTGTGCTGCTTTAATGGTTGCATACGATTTGCCAGCCAGCTTTTGCAATGACTGTTTACAGACTGCATCTGGGTCTCCACTTACATCCTGATAATTCTTAAAGCTGGTGCCGGCTACGAGATAAAAAGTGACTTCATCGGCATCCTTCAATACAATAGAACTATCTGTTACTTCCACGCGTCCTTTCACGGTGGCAACATGCAGGTAGCTGGCGCCTTTCAATACGCCATTCTTCACTTGCAGGTTAAGTGCCAGCGTGTGGTTGTCAATCTTCTTAGTGGAGGAGATCTTATGAGATGTTTTCAGGAGCGCTTCGAGATTGATACTGCCGGGCTTGCTGGCTGTTAAGCGTACAACAATTGCCTGTTGAGGAGCACTGGCGAAATACTCGCGGGTAAAAATAACGCCCTGCTGTTTATATGATACGGTAGAAATAGCAGTAGTGATGTCAAGCTCACGGCGGTAATCAGCTACTTCCTGTTGCGCGGTTTGATTGATTGCGCGCAACCACAGATCACCGAAAGGCTGATAGTCGGCCTGGTAACGCGGAAAGAGCGGTGGGTTGTCATCCTGCACCCAATACTTCCAGGTGGTAGAGATGGGCTTGCTTTGCTCTTGCGTGCTGCCTTCGGGGTAAATGACAAAAGCTTTCTGATTGCCGCGTGGGCCGGAGAAGCCTCCTTTATCAAAAAAGTTTAGTGCCTGCATGGCCACGATGTTCTGTCCCTTCTTCAATACCGCTGCAGGGATCAGGTAATGCCTGTTGATGGTCATGGTATCGGTGGAACCGATGCGTTGTCCATTTACGTATGTAATGTCTGCATCACGAACACGTCCGAGGTCGATATAAATATTTTTGCCAGCCCACTCTTCGGGTATTTCAAATGCAGTGCGCAGCCACACTGCGCCGTCCAGCCCATCGAGTCCCAGCCCCATGGCTTCCCATCCATTGTTGTTGGGCACCTGCATGGTTTTCCAGCTGGCATCGTTGAAGTCTGCTGCTGCATAGCGTGTATCACTTTTTACTTTGCTGAGCCACGTAGCTTTTCGTGCATCGTAATCTGTTTGCTGGGGATATTTAACGCCCATGAATTCCTTTTCTGCCAGTGCTTCCGCTTCGGCTTGTTTACTTTCCTGCAGTAGTTGACGGATGGGTTGTAAATACTTCCAGGCGCCATTGCGCTGGTAATCGTGTGGTCCGCCCGACCATAAGGTTTCTTCGTTGAACTGAATGTGTTCGTTCAATGCATCGCCAAAGATCATAGCGCCTAAGCGGCCATTGCCGATGGGAAGGGCGTCTGTCCATTTGGAAGCGGGTTGTTGATGCCAGAGTTTGAGCGGCTGTTGCTGTGCACGAGCGGGTAATGACAGGCAAACAATCGTTGCCGGCAAGCATATCCAATAGGCAAATTTCATCATCGCTATATATTAGGTCTTAATGAATGTAAAAGCAGACCATATAGCACCAAGCAAGCTGAAAGACAATATTACTGTTATTTTACTTCACCACAAATTGATAGCTCCCTGCACCTACGCCTGTTATTGCCGCTCCTTTGTGGTAACCTGTTATGGGCACGGGCAGGTTGTTCTCAGTAAGCGTTTTGCCTTCTGCACCGGGAACGTAAATAGTAGCTTTCGTATTAGCAGGAATGGTCACGTTCAGGATGAATGTATTCCCTTCTTTTTTCCATTCGCTCGTGATGGTGCCATACAATGTTTCATAACTTCCCTTCACATAGGTGATATCGCCTACCACTTCGGGCTGTATCACAATATCGCGCCAGGCTATGGAACTATCCGACTGCCTGATGCCGGCCAATCCGCCATAAAACCATTCCATGATATGTCCCAGCATCAGGTGGTTGTTGGACACGACTTCCAATGCCTGCCAGGATTCTGTTAAGGCAGTTGCGCCCTTCTTCAACTGGTAACCATAACCCGGCACATCGTCCCGGAAATTCATATCATACAACAATTGCGAAGCGCCGCCTTCGTGAAGCGCCTGTACCAGGAAGTGGAAACCTACATCGCCAGCCGTTAACTTTTTACCGGTAGCTGTGATTGAGTCTACCATGTTTTGGAATACTGCTGTTTTGTATTGGTCTTCCACCAGTCCAACCACCAATGGCATGGCCATGGAAGTTTGACTGCCGGTGGCGTATATTTTTGTTTGTTTGTTGAAGAAGGTGTCGTTGAATGTTTGCTTGATAGCTTTGGCGTGTGTTGCATAGTTGGAAGCGTCGGTCTTCTTGCCTAAGAGCTGCGCCATCTTATTCAGCAGGGATACGTCGTAATAGTAAATGGCCGTAGCAGTAAGCCCCATGGGTGTAAGCTGTGCAAAGCCGGGGCGGTTGGGGCCAAGGTCATACCAGTCGCCCAATCCGTGGGACAGGATATCGTTCTTCGATTTGCTTTTGAGATAGGTCACATAGCGCTGCATCATGGGATAGGCTTTGCGGATGATGGAAGTGTCGCCATACCATTTGTATTGCAGCCAGGGAAGGATGACAGCTGCACTACCCCATTCCGGCGAATCACGGAAACCGCCATCAAAGAGCACATATTCCGGTGCAATGTCGGGCACCATGCCGTCGGGCAATTGCGCATCCATCATATCCTGGATGAGCTTGTTGTAGAGGTTGTACGTTTCGAAATTGTATTTCATGGAGGCACCCATGAGGTAATCCTGTTCCAGCCAGCTCAACTTCTCGCGGTGCGGACAATCAGTGACCACACTTTGGAAATTGCCCCGTATGCCCCATTGAATCAGGGTGTCGATGCGATTGAATAAGGTGTTGGAGCAAACGAATGACCCATTGGCTGGTGCTGAGTTGCGGGTGTGTAGTAAAGTAAGCCCCGTTATTTTGGGTATGTCTGTTGTGCCCGATGCTGTGTCTGGCACTGCACCTTCTACCTGCACATAGCGGAAACCATAATAGGAAAAGGATGGCCGCCAGGTTTCTTCTCCATCACCTTTCAATGTGTAACTGAAATAGTATGGGCTGCCAGTGGCTTTCTGATTCGATAGTAGCTGTTCGTTGATCAGCTCGGCGGGCGTCAGCTTAACGGTTTGCCCTTTTTTACCACGTACTTTCAACTCTACAATGCCGGAAGCATTTTGCCCGAAGTCGTACATATAACTCCCGGCTACAGGTTGTGTAACTTTTTTTGCAGTGAAGGATTGCATCACTTTAACCGGGTAGTCCAACTCGGCTATCAATTTGCCTTTAGGAGGCGTGGCCAGCAATACATTCTTCCAGGTGGCATCGTTGAAGCCAGGCTTGTTCCAGCCGGCCTGCTCCAGTTGTGCATCATAATCTTCGCCGCCAAAAATACTGTTGTACGTAATGGCTGCAGGAGCCGTTTTCCAGCTTTTATCGGATACAATGGTTTGCACCGTTCCATCAGTATAAGTGATCTTCAACAGGCAGATCATTTTGGGCATGCCAAAGACGGTTACCAGTTTGCGGTACCGCTCGCGGTTGATGTTGTGAAAGCCATTGCCTACTACTACGCCGATGACATTGTTGCCTGATTGTAGTTGCGCAGTTACATCATATGTGTTGTACAGGCAGGTTTTATCATAATAGGTCCAGCCGGGTGCTAAAAAGCTCTCTCCGGTTTTGGAGCCATTGATGCTCATTTCATATTGTCCCAGCCCACTGATGAAGGCTACAGCACTGCGTATTTTCTTACTAACGTTGAATGATTTGCGGAACAAAGGCGTTACAGGACGTTGTTTGGCTTTGTCTCCAAGTTTGCTCCCGCTGCCATGTACGCCGGGAATCACCCGCATGGTGTCGTTCATTTCCTCATACCCTATCCACTGTGCCTGCTGCCAGTGAGCCTGCGCAAACATGCCTGTGGTGAAGCTGCCTGTTTCACTCCATCCAAATGCTTTTTTCTCCTCGTTCCATACCTGTACTTTCCAATAATAAGTGGTGGCAGGCTGTAAAGCTTTGCCCTTGTAAACGACTTGTATAGAATTGCCGGAAAGCTGCTTGCCGCTGTTCCATGTTATGTTCTTATTGCTTGTTAACCCTGCAGCATCTGTAGATACGATTACCTGGTAGGCAGACTGCATACAACCAGGTGTTGCGCTTTTTATTTTCCAGCTGAGGACGGGCAATGCTTTGTCGATGCCCATAGGATTTGCACGATGTTCACAACGGAGATCGTAGGGTTGGGCAGAAGTGATAATTGAACTAAAGATGAATGCTGCTATAAATAGGACTCGAAACATACAGGCGATTTTGTGACAACTCACTTTTGTGCTATCGTTTTAGCGTGTTGAACATTTTTTGGAACTCATCAAAGCTCCTGACCGCATTGGCCGGCAGGTTTTCTCCTTTTGGACCGAATACATACATGGCAGGCTCTGGCTCGATGGTTACTTTGCTTTCATCTACTTTACCGTTAGTGTCCAGGAGTGCTTTTATATCGAGGTTAAAATGCTTTGCAATGAACTGATACAACGGCTGCCGCTTGCTGACACCAAAGTCATGGCCTTCTTCGGGCAGGTGTACATTTTCTACTAAGCTGGTCTTGCCATAATACCCATACATTTTTTGCAGGTAAGGAAATTCTACCTGGGGCACATGATCGGTCCAGTCCTTGCCATCGGAGATCACCAGTTGCGGACGGGGCGCTGCCATGGCAGCGATCTCCGGGTTGGCGGTGCCGCCACCACAGAGGTGAATGGGCATACCGCTTTCGCAAGGGCAACCGCCACTATGATAGGATGAGAGCATGACAACGGGCGCGCTTATTTTAATACGGTTGTCCAACGCAGTGATCAGCATGGTATGGCTGCCGCCGCCCGAGCCGCCTGAAATAGCTACGCGGCTGCTGTCGGCTTCTTTCAGCGTAAGCAGGTAGTCAAGTATACGAATAGTGCCCAGCGCTTGTACCGTCATGGCCAGTGCACGGCGATGGTCTTCTGTTTTAAATTGTAGTAAGGATTCGCCCCAGGCAAAAAGATCATAGCTGATGGCCATGCAGCCCATGCGGGCCAGCGTGGCACAGCGGTACTGACAATCGTCGCGGTAACGGTGTTTGGCCCAGTGGCCATCGGGGCATAGTACCACCGGAATTTTACCTTTTGCTTTTAGTGGACGGTATAGAGAGCTGGCAATGTATACGCCGGGCAATACTTCGAAAGCGATGTTCTCGATGCTGTACCCGTTCATCGTTCTTTTGTTGACGATGATGGGCTTGCTGGCGGGGGCTGGTGGTAAGGGTGATAACTGTAAGGCTTCCCACATACATTTCTTTAGAGAATCCCTGCGCAGCTCCCACTGTTGGGCATTGTTGTAGAGAGAGGCAAGATGATCAAGCCGGGCTTTGCCATCTTCGGGCGTGAGGCGGTGGTATTCGAAATACTTGAGCTTGTAACGTTTGTCGCCGGTTTTATTAACTGCCATGTCCAGCGGCGCCAGTACACTGGCCAGGGTGGCTTCTGCATCGGGGCGGTAGCGCCATTTGGCATAGGTGACCCATTTGTCTTTCACCATGTCTTCGGTGAACTGCATTTTGATGCCGTACTGGTGTTCAATATCGGCCAGCACTTCTTTCAGCGGCATACGGAACTGTTCATCGGAAGTCTGGGCCTTGAGGGAGTAAACAAGGGCAAAGCAAACGATCAGACACCCTATCTTTTTCATGCAAACAATCATCAGCTGATTATTAATTATTGATTAGTCATTATTGGTTTAGTCTGGCCGCTTTGAGCGGCCTGACTGTACGTACTCGTTGTTCTGTATGGCTTCCACAGTAAAAATAACGACGAATCTGCGTACTTACTGGTTGTCAGCCGGTAATCACTTTCAGGAGGTCGTTGACGGTCGTACGTATATCTCCCGGACCGGCTGCCACAAATAGGGGTAAATTTATTGCAACAGGATGTTTAACCGTCCTTTACCATCATGGCCAAACCAACTGAAACGATCCTCAGCGCACCTGCGCAGGGACTGCTGCCGCGCAAACAGGGATTGCCTGTTATTCTTAAAGCTGGATTATTTGCCGGCACGCTCGACATCATTGCTGCTTTCGTGAATTATGCCATTAAGAGTGGCAAAGATCCTCTCCCTATACTGAATTTCATTGCCAGCGGCGTGGTGGGTAAGGAAGAAGCTTACGATCCCACCAATACCCTCATCATGCGGGTGCTGGGTTTACTGCTCCACTTTCTAATTGCTACCATTTTTGCCGCCATCTTTTACTATGCGTGGCCCTTGTTCAGGCGGATCAGCCAGCGCTGGATCGTTACCGGGCTTTTATATGGCGTGCTGGTGTGGCTGGCCATGAACCTGGTAGTGGTGCCCCTGAGCAGTACGCCCGTGATGAAGCACACTACCTCCGGTGTCATCACCAATATGCTGATACTGATGTTTTGTGTGGGGCTGCCCATTGCCTGGGTCACTTACCGGTCGCGTTCGACTACTTAAATAGCCCTAAATGATACAATCCCTGTATCGAAAACGAACGGATTAGGAGTTTGGTAAATTTGCTTACTTGTTGACAATCAATCTATTTGTTTTCCGGCATAGGTTCTGGTAGTATTATTTAACCATAAACTACCAGCCATGTTTAAAAACTACTGCCTTATCGCCTGGCGGAACCTCCGCAATAATAAAGCTGTTTCTTTCATCAATATTGGTGGGCTCGCTTTGGGCATGGCAGTGGCCATGCTGATCGGTTTGTGGATATGGGACGAGTTGTCTTTTAACCGCTCCAATAAAAATTATGATGCCATTGGTCAAATTGCGAGAAGGGAGGTGACCAATGGAGAAGTGTTTATTGCTGATAACAGCAATCATTTTCCCATTCCTTTAGCGGGAGAACTGAGAACGAATTACAACAATCTTTTTAAGCAGGTAGCGCTGGCTACGGAAAGTAGTGAGCATGTTCTGAAAGTTGATAACCGGTTGTTTACCCGGCAGGGTCTTTATGTGGAACCAGATTTTACCAACATTTTTACCCTGCCTATGATAGCGGGCAGCAATGCCGGTTTTGAAGCGCCCCGTTCAATTTTATTATCCCAATCTCTGGCTGTTTCATTGTTTGGCAGCACGGATGTAATTGGGAAAACGGTGAAACTGGACAATCGATATGATATCAAGGTGACTGGTGTTTTTGCCAATCTGCCTTCCAATAGCCGTTTTGCAGATATAGGCTTTTTATGTCCCTGGAGCTTATTGGTGGCTACCAATCCTGCAGTAAAACAAGATTTGAATAACTGGGGTAATAGTTCCTTCCATGTTTTCGTGCAGACGGCGCCAGGTATCTCCATGGCCAATATTACTCAAACCATCAAAGATGTGTACTGGCCTAAGATTGCCACTACCCAGCCGAAGCCGGCAGCAGAGCGCACTACCCTATTCCTGCATCCGATGAAGGACTGGCATTTACGGTCTGTATGGAAGAATGGTGTGCAGGCGGGCGGTCAGCTGCAGATTGTTTGGCTATTTGGATTGATCGGTGGATTTGTATTGCTGCTGGCCTGTATCAACTTCATGAGCCTGAGTACTGCCTCATCAGAAAAAAGAGCGAAAGAAGTAGGTATTCGTAAAACGTTTGGCTCTGCGAGGGGTCAGCTGATACAACAATTCCTGGGTGAATCCTTACTTATTGTGGTCATTGCTTTCGGGGTGAGTATTGCTATGGTGTCGTTGTGCCTGGATAGCTTTAATAAAATAGCCGGCAAGGAGATCGGCTTTCCTTTTTCCCATCCCGGTTTCTGGACTTTATCGTTGCTGTTCATTGGTATTACGGCGCTGCTGGCAGGAAGTTATCCGGCGCTTTATCTTTCTGCTTTCCGGCCGGTAAAAGTGTTGAAAGGCACGTTCAGTGGCAGCTGGAAAGGTGTTGTGCCAAGGCGTATGCTGTCGGGCGTACAGTTTACCGTTTCCATTGTTTTGATCATTGGAACGATTGTAGTGTATCGCCAGATACAGTTTGCACAGGACAGGCCGATTGGGTATGACAGGAATGGGCTGATCCGTATTGCGATGAATACGCCCGACCTGAATGGTAAATACGATGTGCTGCAAAAGGAGCTGCTGGCTTCCGGTGGCGCAACAGGTTTTGCCCAGTCTTCGGCTACCACAACCGAAAACAATTACTTTGATGACCGTTTTAGCTGGGAGGGCAAGGATGCCAACCTGCCGCAACAGTCTTTTGCACTGATGGCTGTTACTTATGACTTTGGTAAAACGGTAGGCTGGCAGTTTACGCAAGGGCGTGACTTTTCGCGCGACTTCCCTACTGATAATACGGCGATTATTCTCAATGAAACGGCGGTGAACTACATGCGCTTAAAAGACCCTGTGGGCAAGAAGATCGTTTGGAATGGTAACACGTTTACTGTTGCGGGTGTCATCAAAGACATGGTTACGGAGTCACCTTATAAGCCAGTGCAACAAAGTATTTTCTTCATGGTGCCCAATATAGGCCCTGTGATCACGATACGTCTTAATCCTGCATTAAGTGTCAGTGATGCTATCAGCAGAATAGCTCCTGTCTTTACCAGGATGAATCCTTCTTCGCCTTTTGAGTATAAGTTTGTGGATGAAGAATATGGGCGCAAGTTTGCCGCAGAAGAACGGATCGGCATTCTGTCGGGTTTCTTTGCTGTTCTGGCTATCTTCATTTCCTGTCTTGGCATATTCGGTCTTGCCTCTTTTGTGGTGCGGCAGCGCATCCGTGAAATTGGTGTGCGCAAAGTATTGGGTGCTTCTGTTATTAACCTGTGGGGGCTGCTTACCCGGGAGTTCGTATTGCTTGTGCTGATTGCATTTGTAATAGCTGTTCCAGTCGCTCATTACTTCACGCGCGCCTGGTTGGATCAATATGAATACCGGACAACGATCTCGTGGTGGGTTTTCGCAGCAGCTGGTTTGGGTGCGCTGATCATTACTTTGATCACCGTAAGCTTCCAGGCGTTTAAAGCTGCTACTGCCAATCCTGTAAAGAGTTTGCGGACGGAGTAATTTATGCTTTAAATTGCCTTTCGGCTATAGTGCATGTAGTCTGTTAGACAATAATACCATGAGTCAGTCCGCCACGCTATATAGAGTTTCTCAAGACAGTTTAATGCAGCTAACGAGTTCAGTTGATAAGCAACCGTTCGATATTAGCGCAATGGCTAAAGGTTATTCAATATTTGCAGGCACGTTTATGGGCCTGGCGTTCATATTGTCCAAAGGGCAAAATGCTGCAACAGCAGCGCTTGTAAGCGAGATCTTTGAACCCAAACGATCTTTGCTACGCGCCTGGTACGATGGTTTGTCTCCGGAAGAGCAAATGAAGTTTTGGGAAAATGACGGGTCTTTAATGCCTTATTTGGATGCCGCATCAGTTGCTGCCATTCATGATATACTCAACAATGTCTCTGAAGCTGATATCAAGCAGAGGTACGATGCGCAGGAATTAAATGATAACGGGATTTATCCTGACGTGTGGCATAATGACAACTCCCCCGACCTGGCATATAATGAACGGCATCTTGTTGAAGACTTCAAAGAGCTCAAGTCTATATTTAATAATGCCTACCACGAAAAAGACTACATCTTGGTTTTTGTCGGTTAAATTACAAGCCAGAGGCTTGTAAATAGCCTCGCTCGCCGGAGGCGAGCGAGTGAAAAACTTCCTTTCTCCAAGTGATCATCGTTTTACAAAAGACCAGGTTTCCCGTTTGGTGTTGCCGGTTATATCTGTAGCTGTAACTGCTAATACATGTTTGCCTTTCTTGCATTTAGTGGGGATGCGTATGGTGAAGTCATTTCCCTTTCTGTCGAATACCAGCCATTCGCCGTCCAGCTCGGCCTGGAAGTTGCCTACGCCAGCAATGGCATCTTTGCATATCAGTTTCAATTCTTCCGGGTCCTCTGAAAAGGCAGACCAGTTCACTGTTTGTATAGCAGGCGGCAGGGTGTCTATCAACAGCTCTACAGTACCGAGTGTGTTGAACGATGCCGAGAGCCAGTTGTCTTTCCATGTCCCTTTGGCCGTGTATTTGTTTTTGCCGTTGTTCAATTGCATCACGACTTTCTTTTTGAGGCGCTCATTGATAAAAGGCAGGGCTTTGAGTGATACGGTATAGCTGTCGTGCACTGGTGTGTAACCATTGTGCAGGCTTACCAATGATGAGGCTTTACCGGGATTGGTATTGGGCTGCTCTTTCAGCGAGAAGAATACGGTATCATAAAATGCCGCTTTGCTGAAGCGTACTATGCTTTGTTTACCGGTTATCGTTTTTTCTTTCCCCGGTGTTATGGCTATGGCGCCGGGCTCTGTTGGTTGCGGGTCTTCTGTGGCGCCACTGTATTGAACTTCGCTTTCAAAGTTGCTTACGTTGTTGTTTACGTCATACATGCGGATGCTTAGGCGGTGGACTTTTTTGTCGGACAGGTCCATGATGCCATCGCCTTTCAGTGCAGCCAGGTGATTGCCGGGCAAGGCCGACAGATGTTGTATAAACATACCTGTCTTTATCCACCGGGGGTAATCTACGCTGGCATTGATATAGCGGCTGTCCTTATAAGAGAAGTTGTCCAGCAGTGCTTCGTGTACCAGTGCGCCATCGAAGTAAAGTTCGGCCCGGTAAATGCCAAACCGGAAGCGATTGTCATTGCTTTTGTCGGTTGCCCTGATGCCCAGGCTGATCAACGGTGATCTTACTTTGACTACAGAGCGGCTTGCTGTATAAGTTCCTTCCTTTCCAGTAATTGAAATGCTGTTGGCGGTGGTGCGGTAGGTACTGTACTGCCGGTTGTACCAATATAGACCTGCCAAAACAGGAGGTGTGTCATCGTCCATGCCAAAGCCATGCAGCAAAGGATTCAGGTTGTTGCCAGTACGGGTATCGCGCACTTCAAAATGCAGGTGGGGTGCTTCGGAACCACCGGTGTTGCCGCTGCGGGCAATCAGTTGTCCTTTGCTGACGGGGAAGCGGGCGGCGGTAAAAGTAAGATCCTGCTCCCGTTTTCGGGAAGTGCGTTGTTGTGCTTCTACCGTTGCTTCCAATTGATCATAGAATTCGTTCAAGTGGGCATATACAGTGGTATAGCCGCTGGGGTGTGTAATAAATATCGCTTTACCCAATCCGGTTTCTTCAATAATGATGCGGCTGATATATCCTTCGGCCACTGCATATACGGGCAGGTTTTCCTCTCCATTGGTGCGCACATCCAGCCCCATGTGGAAATGGTTGCTGCGCAGCTCACCAAAATTGCCCGATAAGCGGAAGGCGCCTGACAGCGGATCGCGAAAGCCGGCACGGGGCATCAGGAGAACATTGTATAGGATAACACCAACCAGGAGTACCAGGAAGGCGGGCCACCATCTTGTCCATTTACGGTGGGAGGCGGAGCGCTGTTTAGTATTGGGTTTGTTAGCCGTAGTGGTTGTCCGCCCTTTGGAGGGGACAGGTATGTCCATAACGGTGCTCACGGGCCGTTGGTCCCCGATGACAGGATTGTTCATACAACATGTTTTTAGGGAATAACCGGAACGCCGGGCACGTTCCACTTCATTTGCTATTGTAACGCACCTTACCGATTAGCGACGTTTAAATCAGTAAAGCGTCCTTTGGGCCTGGTAAATACCCTGCCCACCAGTATGCCCGGCAGCCGGTTAAAATGCAAGCCCTTCGACGACCCTTCGACAACACTTCGACAGGCTCAGTGTGACAGCGGGTGACATTTGGGCGATAGTTTATTTTCAAGTTCAATATTCAATAAAAAGCAGCCGTTCTGCAATCAATATCGACAAACAAGGGCTGCGCCTCTGCAAACGCCGGTGGTCTGAAATGCGCTGTTGATCAATATATAATACCTTTGACCGATGCGAAAAAAGCTGTTTTTGTTTCTCGTGTTCTATGTGGCTTTGTACTTTCTGCTGCACATCGCGTATTCCCTACCCGACCTGGTGAATGGACGTGCCCGTTTTATGTTGTTGCCGGATAGTGTTCCGGCCATTATTATAGATATTGCCATGTACTTCCTGGTGGCTCTTGTTCCTTACCTGCTGCTGCACCGCTTTTATCCGCACCAGGTGGCACTGGCGGTAGTGCTGATCATTGTGTGTTTACCAATCATCTTTTACTGTTGTTATATAATAGAAGAAATAAAGCGCGGCAAGGACCTGCGTCTTAAAAACTACTTCCTCAATAATATTTTCTTTGCGTTCCTCTACACGGTGTATGGTATTGTGTTCTTCTTTATCCGCTATGCGCAGCACAAAGAGCTGGAGCAAAAGGATATGGTGATCCAGAACAGGCAGTCTGAGTTGTCATTCCTGCGCTCGCAGATCAATCCTCACTTCCTGTTCAACAGTCTCCATAATATTTATTCGCTTATGTACCAGAATGCGGCGGGTGCCCAGGATGCGATCCTTGGCTTATCGGACCTGCTGCGGTATATGTTGTATGATGCCAGCGAGAAAGTGCCTTTGCAAAAAGAGATCGACTATATTACGCGCTACATTGCGTTGCAACGTATCCGGTTCGATCATCCTATCCATGCCCCTATGCACATTACAGGTGATACGGCGGCGCTGCAGCTCCCCCCTTTGTTGCTGATCCCTTTCGTGGAGAATGCTTTTAAGCATGGTGATTTTTCCGGGGAGGCTGAAGGGGTGGCTATCACCATTCATGCGGGACCCAGAAATATCTATTTTCATTGTATCAATAAGAAAGGTCATGGATTGAAGGATGCCGCCGGGGGGATTGGTTTACAGAATGTGCAACGCAGGCTGGATCTGTTGTATCCCGGCAAGCATACTTTGAGGATCGACAATACTGACCATCATTTTACTATAAACCTGGAGCTGATCAATGAGTAATACGCCTGCTATACGTTGTGTGATCGTGGACGATGAGCCGCTGGCCGTGACCTTGCTGGTGCAGTACGTGGAGAAGGTGCCTGGCCTTACGGTGGTATTTAAAACCACGCATGTGCTGGAAGCACTGCACGTGATCGAAGAAGGTAATGCCGACCTGTTGTTTCTCGACATTCATATGCCTGAGTTGAGTGGGATGCAGTTCATGAAGATAATCGGCAACCGTTGTAAAGTGATCCTGACAACGGCCTACACGGAATATGCGCTGGAGGGCTATGAGCATGATGTGGTGGATTACCTGCTGAAGCCTTTTTCATTCGACCGCTTTATGATGGCTGTGGTGAAGGCAAAGGAAAGGCTGGAGCAAAAGCAGGCGGCTCCTGCGAAGGATGTTCCGGACCATATTTTCGTGCGGGCTGAATACCGTATTCAGAAGATAGACCTGGATAGTATTTTCTACATCGAGGCGCTGCGTGATTATATTGCCTTCCATACGCCGTCCGGTAAGATCCTATCGCTGGAAAGCATGAAGAAGATGGAGGCGGTGTTGCCGGCAGCCACATTTATCCGCATTCATAAGTCTTACATTATCAACCGTAATAAAATCGAGTTCCTCGACAGGGGGAAGGTGGTAATCAATGGGCAATACCTGCCTGTAGGTGAAACTTACCGTGAACGTTTCATGGCCCAGATCGGGATTATCTGATGTGTGTTAATGGAAGTTAATCATTGAATAATATGGAGTTCTGCGGTCCGAGGATTTATACTACACATTTTTCGGCCGTATTATGGGACATGGTAAACCTGTAGTATAAGCGTAAGGGTTTACCTTTAAATTGGCATAAAACTTTAAGCCCTGCGCTATAACTGCAGCCACACCTTTTATCTTTTCATCAAAGCGGCTATATTTGCGTTACCCCAAACAGTTACAACGAGTATTCAATATCGTTAAGTGTAACCGCTTTGCATGTAGGTGAACACTTCTTGCAAAGACAACCTTTCTGTGTGTTCCTGTATTATGGAATGCTACGGAAGAGGCCATGTTACTGCTTTGGCTTTGATTCCTCAGCAAATCGGACTTAACCGTTATTGAGTCTGTATTCTACAGCAAAATGAGCACCTGCGCATATTCACATCTATTGCGCGAGGGTGCAATGTTTACATGCCTTTAAAAAAATTGATTCTGACCTGTGAAATGCATCGTAACAACGGATTTCCGGCGATACGCTATGGATAGTCTTTGCCTAAAATAACGGACATGACCGCAAAAAAAATCAAGCTGAAGCACGTGGATATTCAACGCATAAAAGCGGTGAAGGATATCCTTAGCCATAAGCAATTGCCTCACACTACGATTCAGCACTTAGCCTATGAAGCAGGAATGAACCGCACTAAGCTCCAGTATGGATTTAAAAAGCTATTTGGCGTAAGCATCTATACCTACCAGGTGCAGATGCGGATGGAAAAAGCCAGGAAACTATTAGAAGATACGGATAAACCGATCAAGCAGATTGCCGCGCTTGCAGGATATAATACGATCAGCAGTTTTAGTGCGGCCTTTAAAAAAGCATTTAATATATCGCCTTCCCAATGGCGTAATAAGCATCAGTAGTACAATGTTTTGGGACCTATGTTTTTCAATTCTTATAATTTATTTTGTTTATACAATCATCCATAAACGCTATAGTTAAATGAGTATAAGATGATTATAACAGTTATGAACGTTTGCAGATATGAAGAAAATTTGTGCAGATAAGAAAACTTTTTGTGCAGATATGACAAATAAGTGAAAGTATCTTGCAAGCAGGTTTGAATGTAAACTGTAGTTTATGGATGTTGTTGATGCTTGACCCTTCTGCTCCGAAGGAGTTTCTTTCGGAATCCGGCAGAAGATAAATAAGTCCGGGTCATCAACTTCGTTGTAACACACCTGGAACCGGTTTGGGGGATTCAATAACCGGTTTCTTTTTTTTAATGCCGTCCGGCGCTCTTCCGGTTACGGCTGCGTTCAGGATGCTGGACGCCCAATCCCTATGAAGTACTGTCCAATAACATCATATCGGTAACCTGCTGAATAGCCGTTGCCTCCTTGTAGCCTATTATCCCTGACCCAACGGAACGGGACGTAACGGCTTCTACAGGTTTGTACATCTACCCTTTGAAATATATAACAGTGTTTAATTACGTCTTTTTACAGGTAAAAGAATAGGATCTCTGGTTAAGCCTGATTGGTTTGTATTCCAAACAATCAATGATTCCATCAGCTACAACTCGCCGGCCCCGTTTTATAATACTCCCTGGAATGCCTTACCAGGCGGGGCTGGCAGTAGCGGTGGATTGCTTCTTTCCTCCTCTACTCTTTCAATTAGCAGATTATATGGCGGATACTTCCCGTACGGGAGTTAGAGCGCCTGTTCTTGCCATGTTGAGGCAGATCAGGGCAGCTTCGGGAAGACGTTTTTCAAAAAGTGCTATACGGAGTAGTTTGATGGAACGGCGGCGATGGTTGCGTACGGCTTGTTCGGGCACAGCCAGTAGCCTGGAGATGTCGATCGTTTTGAGTCCTTGTACATAGGCCATTTTAAATACCCTGCCACATTCTTCGGGCAGTGCTTCTATTGCTTCAGCCACCTCTTTTAACAGCGTATTGCCCCTGGTTTCTTCTTTCAGCAGTTCATTTTCCTGTTCTACGTAGTTCATAGTGCTTTCGGTGTCGTGTGCTGGTTTGCGGTGTGTATACGAAAGATAATCATAGCAGGCATTACGGGCTGTGACGTACAGAAAGGCGCGTATATTGGCTACATTCTCAAAGTTGCCACACAGGTGGTAAAGCTTTACGAAGGTTTCAACGGCAATGCCTTCTGCTTCGCGCTTCTGGCAGGTGAGCCGTTGGGAAAAATAACGCAGGGAAGAATAATAACGGTTGTAAATGGTGTTAAAGGCAAGGGCGTCGCCCTGCTGAAAACGGTTCATCAGTTCCTTTTCTGTAGATGGTTTGCTCATGTGCATGTAGGTTTAGTGCCAGTTGGTTATACTGGTTGAGTCATGAAAACAGGAAAGAAAGGCACATTGGTAATGTGTTAACTGGTTGCGTTTCGTTTAGCCGAATTGATTGGCAGCAATGCGTATCATAGGAGGTCAGGTAGCGCCCGGAGGTTTGGCCGGACAAAAGGTCGTAGCAGGGAGGACACTGGACTTACTGTGTCAGAAAAACCGGGGGTCAGTTTATCTGATATAAAATCAATGATGTCGAAAAATAGTCATTTTTTGTCACACCACACAGGAATGTCTATCCCAGTTGGGGTAATTTTTTTCAGACGATATACACATTACATAAATTCAAGTTTACTATGCAATCAGTGCCATGATGTGCTGTTAGTGTACTGTTAATTGCAAGGTGCGTGTTGGCAGATCGGAAAGTTTGCTTACCTTCGTACTGTAATAGTAAATGTTACAGTATGAATAATGGCCGTTTCGCTGTTTCTCTGCACATCCTAACCTTGTTGGCGCACAAGCAAAGTGAATGGTTGTCTTCGGAATACATTGCGGGCAGCATCAACATTAATCCTGTATTGGTGCGCAAAGAGATCAGTAACCTGCGCGAAGCAGGACTGGTAGAAAGCCGTGAAGGCAAAAATGGTGGCACCACACTGGCTAAATCCCCTTCTAAAATATTGTTGTCGGAAGTATATAATGCCGTGCGGCAGGAAGTTTTATTGGGACGTTCGCGCAACAATCCCAATCCTGATTGTGTAATAGGTGGACAGATCAATGAGCAACTTGAAGAGCTTTATGTGGAAGTAGAGGATGCGTTGCTTCAAAAGCTTGGGAAGAAAACCCTGGCGAGTTTCTATAAGCAGTTTCAGTAATTTTTTTTTACCTATAACTGTAATAATAATTGTTACAATTAAATCTATAATTAATAAAACACAAACCATGAAAATTGCATTGATTGGGGCCTCAGGATTTGTAGGTTCGCATTTGCTGACTGAAGCGCTTCTTCGCGGACATGCTGTAACCGCCATCGTTCGGCATCCTGAAAAGATAACTGTGCAGAACCCGTTACTGACCGTGGTACAGGGCGATGTGATGCAGGATAGTGTAGTTGCTTCGCTGGTGGCTGGTCACGATGCTGTGATCAGTGCTTATAATCCCGGTTGGCACAATCCGCGTATCCATGATGAGTTTCTGGAAGGTGCACAGGCTATTCAGCGTGGTGTGAAGAAGGCAGGCGTAAAGCGTCTCATCGTAGTTGGTGGCGCCGGTAGTCTTGAAATTGCTCCCGGTCTTCAATTGGTAGATGCGCCTGACTTCCCTGCTGAATATAAACCCGGGGCGCTGGCTGCCCGTGAATACCTGAATATCCTGAAGCAGGAGAAAGAACTCGATTGGACCTTCCTGAGCCCAGCCATTGTGATGCACCCGGGTGTAAAGACTGGTCGCACCGGTAAGTATCGTATTGGTACCGATCAACCCGTATTCAATGATAAACATGTAAGTACTATTTCTGTAGAAGACCTTTCTATTGCTCTGCTGGATGAACTGGAGAATAAGCAGTTTATTCAAAAGAGATTTACTGTAGCTTATTAATTCATCTCTCACCTAAAAGTATAATCATGGAAAGCACTGTTACTGCTGTGCGGTACAAAACAATAGTTATCGATGGTCTGGATATCTTTTACCGCGAGGCGGGCAAGCCAGGAAATCCTGTTATTCTTTTGTTGCATGGCTTCCCCTCTTCTTCTCACATGTACCGAGATCTCATCAATGACTTGAGTGATCATTATCATCTGATCGCTCCCGATTATCCTGCTTTTGGCCATAGCTCCATGCCTTCGCAGGATGAGTATAGCTATACATTTGACCAGTTGTCGGTGACCATTGAAAAGTTTATCGATGCGCTGTCGCTGAAAAAGTTCAGTATGTATATCCAGGATTATGGTTCACCTGTAGGGTTTCGTATTGCCGTGCGCAGACCGGAATTGATACAGGCGTTGCTGATCCAAAATGGTAATGCGTATGAAGAAGGGCTAGGGCCTGCTATCGATGGGGGCAAACAATTCTGGGCCAACCGGAATACAGAAACTGAAAATGTGATGCGGGGTGCTTTGACGCCTGCCGGTACAAAGTGGCAATACACAGAAGGTGCCGGCGATCTGTCAAAAATATCACCGGATGGCTGGTCGTATGATCAGTATTTCCTGGACCGTCCGGGTAATGACGCCATACAATTGGCTTTGTTGTATAATTATCGCACCAATCCTCCTCTGTATCCGGCGTGGCAGGAATACCTGCGTGTTCACCAGCCGCCTGCGCTGATCACCTGGGGCAAGAACGATCTCTTTTTTACGGCTGCTGGTGCCGAGGCTTATCTGAAAGATCTGCCGCAAGCGGAGTTGCATTTATTGAATGGTGGTCATTTTGCATTGGAAGAATATCACCGCGAGATTGCGGACTATATACATCGTTTTCTTATAAAGCAAGGTATCAAATCTTAAGGCAGGAAGTAATGGTATATGGATCGAATGATAAAACCCGCTACATAGAGCGGGTTTTATTGATTTATCCTGTTGACGGTCCCGTTGTACTTATTGTTTGATAAACTCTACTCTCCTATTCAGGGCTTTGCCTTCTTTGGTTTTATTATCTCCTACCGGTACTGTTTCTCCTTTGCCATCTGTCTGGAAACGTGCTGCATCGATGCTGAATGTTTCCTGCAGGGCTTTGGCTACTGCTGCGGCTCTTTTTTGTGACAGTTGCATGTTCTTCTGATCGTCTCCATCGCTGTCGGTGTGGCCAATGATCTTTACTTTGATGTCGGCATTTTCTTTCAACACGTTGGCTACATCTTTCAATACTCCGTACGACTCCGGTTTGATGACATCTGAGTTTACATCGAAGAGGATGCCTGTGGTGGAGAATTTGCCTTCTTCTACCAGCTTGTGGCGGGTATCGGGAATTCCTTTGGCCACTTTCAGGTTGGATATGTACATGCCGTACTGGTCTTCTTTGTAGCTGGAGGTATGTATTTCGAACATCAGCTGATTCATCAGGACGCCAGGGGCAATGGCTTTGGGGGCATCGAATATTTTGTCTTGTCCTGCCCATATACGCATGCGTTCTTTCTGTACCTGAATGGCTATGTGTATTGGCTTACCAAAGTAATCGCTCAGAATGCTTACCTCTTGCTGGTCGCCTCTGTAATATTCCCGGCCAGCTTTATAAGTAGCCGTAATCAGTTTAGAGCGGCCACCTTCTGCCGGATAGAAAACTCCTTCTATGCTGGCATTCTTGCGATAGTTGCGCAGGAATTCATTGCTGGTCGTTGGTTCTTCATTCGTGCCGATGATGGCAAACTCGAAGTAGGGAAAGAAGTGTCCGTTGTACTTCAGCTGCATGATCACATCAAACTCTACGGTATAGTTCTCTCCGAATGATTTTTCATTGTTGGTGAGGTACAGGCTGCGTTGGTGTACCTGCAGCCACTTGCCGGGAAAATTGTTCAGGGTAACCACCTCTCCTGTGCCGGTCGTATTCCAGCCTGTAGGTAACTCTCCGATGGGGTCCTGATCGAAACTCTCAGTGTATACAATCTGTTCTCCGGGAACGAAGTCGAACCGGGAGTTGCTTTTTAGTGCCACAGGGGCAGGCGTCCCCGTTGTAGTTGCCGGTGCTGTTGTAACTGGCGCCGGAGTTGCAGTAGCAGTATCCGTCTTTTTATTGCCGGATTTTGCAGTTTGTTCAGCTTTATCAAAACCTTTATCAACACTTTTTTCTACTTTCTGTTCAACTTTTTGTTCTGCTTTGTTGGTCACCTTTTTCTTCAGGCGGTCCATAAAGCCCTGGCAAAAAACAGTGGCCGGGCTTAATAAGAGGATCAATGCTAAGGCGTTTTTCATGTACAGCGTTTTATGTTTTTATGTTGAGCTTTTGGAAGCAAGCCGGAGGCTTGCAAATAGGCTCATCCCTCCATGCGGAGGGAAGGCGAGCGAATTTGGTCTATTGAATTTCCTGCAGCCATTGTTTGGCAAAGGCACGTACTGCTTCTGTGGTTTCTTTGCCGGCGCGATAAGCCATTTTCCATTCTGCGGGTTTGCGTTCGTAGTCTGGTTTGGTGAAACGTTTCAGGCCATCGCGGGGAACGACTTGTGCATTGTAGTCTACATTGCTGGTAGCAGACAGTACTTGTTGCAACCTTGCTTCGATCATTTCTTTTACGGTGGCAGGATATGTTTCTTCCCAGGCTTTCATGTCGTCCTCGTAGGTTTTTACGCGGTGCTCGTATTGCTGTTTCTCGCCCATGATGGCCATGTTGATGGTTTCGCTATTGGGGTCTTCATAATCTTTCAGCATGCCTTTCAGCATTACCAGGTTTTCCTGCATGGCCTTTTTCATGGTGGCATCGTTGGAAGTTTTGATGAACTTCTCGGTGCTCTCTATGCCTTTCTTTGTATCGTCGATGAACCTTTGGCGAACGGCCTCTGGTGTTCTGCCTTTTTCGGGTTGGGTGGGTTTGTTGCGTTGGCGGTGTGTTTCGTATTCTTTGGCAAACTCTTCGGTGTTGACATATTCCTTAGTATACGTCAACAGGTCTTTGGCAACGGCTGCGCGGTCGCCTGAGAGGATGTTGCGGAAGTTCTTTCCCCTGTAATAGAAGCGGGCATTTAAAAAGCTTTCTTTGATGCTCCAGGTGCCGCTTTGTTTGTTGGTACCGATCTGCTCCCAGAAGTCGGCGTAGCGGGTAACTGCTTTAAATGATAATAATCCTACGAAGGCGAATACTGCTATACCGGCGAGGACCAATGCCTGCACGGCCATCCATCCTTTTTTTGTGTGTTGCTTTTTCATGGCTATACTTATGTAGTTAATGTGTGATTGAATTGTTTCGCAAAGATGGTGGGCGGCATGGCGGGTTAAAAGTCTTGTGTGTATGACCTGTTGAATTTTGTGCATCAAATGGAAAAATTGGCGGGTAAGCAAGTTGGCGGGTACACTCCCAGTTTCGACAGTTGATACCAGGTAATAGCGGCTAAAGGGGTATAGTCTGGCCCCGTTCAGGCGAGGAAATCGTCAATTCCTCCCCATTTCACGCAATGGAATCCTCAATTCATCCGGGGTTATGCCCATTCTATAGAAACCCCTTAACTTGCCCTTCTCAAAAGATGGTAATTTGTTGTAATAATGACAGTAGACGCCCATAATCCCCTCAAAAGGTTAACACTGCCACGATACACCCGTAAAGACCTATGGATCTTTGCTGGTGTAGTACCAATTATCGTATTGGTATACAATACGTTAATCTTTGGCAACCGCTTCTTTACGGAGGGTAAAGTATTCTTGTGGGCCAGTATTTCGACCTTCCTCATCCTGGGCTGTTTCTGGTTTATTTTCACCTGGATCGCCGTTACGCTGCGCAACCGGTTTCCCAAAGACAGCGACCTGATGAAGCGGATGCTGATCTCCATTTTCCTGTTTATCATCATTAATGCCCTGATCGTTACCATCCTGTTCTGGGGCTACGACTACTTCCACTTTCTGAATTATGAGCTGAACCAGGTGCGTTATCAATGGACGCTCCTGTCGGCGGCTATTTTCAATGTGTTTGTGACCATCCTGCACGAAGGGGTGGACAGTTTCGATAAATGGAAAAAGACGATGCTGGAAACGCAGCAGCTGAAAAAGGAATATATGCAGAGCCGGTTGCTGGGCCTCAAAAGCCAGATGAACCCGCACTTTCTGTTCAATAGCCTCAACTCTTTATCAAGCCTCATCAGTGAGGATACTGCCACGGCTGAGAAGTTTCTTGATGAGATGAGTAAGGTATACCGCTACCTGCTGCGCAGTGACGACAGGCTGGTAACGTTGGGTACTGAATTGCAGTTCCTGCATAGTTATTATTACCTGCTCAAGGTGCGTTATGGCGATGGTATTAACCTGTCGCTACAGATCAAAGAGGAACAGTTCGACCTGCTGATGCCGCCGCTTACGCTGCAACTGCTGGTCGAAAACACGTTTACGGCCAATACCATGAGTAAGGACAGTCCGCTGAATATCACTATTAGTTCTTTGGGTGAGCAATGGTTGCAGATCCAGCACAACCTGCAGCCCAAGATCAGGATCGGTATGCAGGAATCGGAGCCAGCCGGGCTGGATAACATTATTAACAAGTATCGTTTGCTTTGCCGGCAAACGGTAGCTATTCGTCAAACTGAGAAACAACGCATCATTCATATACCGTTGATCGAACAAGAAGAAACAATTGTCTCATGAAAGCATGGATGAAACCTTCGCGGTTGGAATGGGTCACCTTTTTCACGCTCATGCCGGTCCTGGCAACGTTGCTGAACCACTTGTTGTTTGGCGACCGCCTGTGGCATGAGCGGGATATCTGGTTGTATTCTTTCACATTCGTTTGCTTGCAGGGTTTCTTTTCCTGGTACCTGCATATCGTGAGTATGCATTGGTTGCGTATCCGGCTGCCTGAACTGCAGCAGACGCTGCCCCGCCTGCTGACGCTGGCTGTTACGCATATTTTCCTGACCAGCCTTACTTTTGCCTGCCTGTTCTATGGATATGATTATTTCCATTTCCTGGGTTATCAACTGGATGTAGAGCAGTTTAAAACTTCTGTGTTGCTGGCCATTGCTCTGACGCTGATTGCCACTACTTCCTGGGAAGCTGAATATGTGATCACTAAATGGAAGGCCAGTCTTGCTGAACGGGAAGAGGTAAAGCAGATGGCTATCCAGTATGAGTTTGAGACGCTGAAGAGCCAGGTGAATCCGCATTTCCTGTTCAATTGTTTCAATACGCTTTCTTCGCTGATCTCTGAAGATCCCAAGCAGGCCGAGAGCTTTCTCGATGAGCTGAGTAAGGTGTACCGCTACCTGCTTCGCAATAATGAGGATGGACTTTCTACGCTGCAGAATGAATTGCGGTTCATTCAGTCTTATTATCAGTTGTTGAAGACGCGGCATGGTGATGCCATCCAGATTCAGATGGAGGTGGACAAGCGTTATCATAATTATTTGTTGCCGTCGCTCTCTCTGCAGCTGCTGGTGGAAAACGCCGTGAAGCACAATGTGGTGTCCCGGCAACAGCCGTTGGTGATCGACATTTTTACTATGGCTGGGAATCAACTGGCTGTTAATAACAACCTGCAGTGTAAGACGGTGAAAGATCCTTCCAATAAGATAGGGCTTGCCAATATCCGCCTGAAGTATGAACTACTGGAGCAACCCGGCTTCCAGGTTTTGTCTGATACCCGCAATTTTACCGTGATCCTGCCGCTGATATGGGATAGTGGTTATGAAAAGAAGATCAGTGTTGTACAAAAACAAATCAACCCTCAATAATAACAACTCTTAAAAGGTTTATATATGAAAATTCTAATCGTAGAAGACGAAGAACTGGCAGTGAAGAAGCTGCAGAAAACATTGGCCGGCGTTGACGCCCAGGCCCAGGTGGTTGGTGTGACCGACAGTATCAAAAGTACGGTTGACTGGCTGCAGGACAATCCTTCTCCTGATCTCATCCTGATGGATATCGAGCTAAGTGATGGGCAGAGTTTTGAAATATTCAGCCGTACTACGGTCAAGAGTGCCGTTGTATTTACTACCTCGTATGATGAGTATGCTTTAAAGGCATTCAAAGTAAACAGTATCGACTATTTGCTGAAGCCTATTCAGAAGGAAGACCTGGAAACGGCGCTCAACAAATACCGCCAAATGAAAGACCTGTATGCCGCCGGCAACAGTCATACCGATCTGAACGTGGAGAGCCTCGTAAAAGAGCTGCGTCAGAAGTTGCAGCCGAAGGAATACCGCAAGCGTTTCCTGGTGAAACATGCGCAGAAGCTGGTTTCTATCGAGGTGGAAGAGATTGCCTATTTCTTCAGTGATGGCCGCCTGAACTTCTTCAAGACTTATGACAACCGCAAGTTTGTAGTAGATTATACCATGGATGAACTGGAAGACATGCTCGATCCTGATCGTTATTTCCGTATCAGCCGTGCTTTCTATATTGCCGTGGACAGTGTGGACCAGATCCACGATTACTTTGGCAACCGCTTGTTGCTGCACCTGAAGCCTGCTGTTGACAAGGAGGCTATCGTGAGCCGTGAGAAAGTGAGTGACTTCAAGAAGTGGATGGGTAAATAATGTTAATGTACCGGTACTAATAAGATCACTGAGGCGCCATTCTTGTCGGCCTGGATATCCAGCTCTGCACGGATGGTGCCGGTGCGCTTGCTCAGCATATCGAGTGTTTGTAGTGTGAATATTTCTCCTTCACTGGTATACACGCCATCATCCTGCAGTTTTACTGACAGCTTTGATTTTATCAGGTCGATATTAATCAGTATATGGTTCTCCGAGGACTCCTGCACCAGGCTGCGCAATACTTCTTTAAAGATCAGGAACATTTCATGACGGGACTTCATGTCCAGTTGTAATGAACGAACATGTTCATCTACCAGGATGTCGATATTGGCTCCATGTCTATTGATGAGTGCGTCTACAAACTCCAGCATCCGCAGTAGCGTTTTCTCCATGCTATCGTTTTGCGGGTCGATGCTCCACAACATATCGTCCATCGCAATGATCATGTTGTGGCTTTTTTCACTGATCTGATCTATGTATTCTTTGGAACGGGTAAGGTCTTTGTCGGCCTTGATCTTGGCCATTTCGCTCAACATGTTGATGTTGTTGAGCGTGGTGTTGATATCGCTGTGTAGGTTGCCGGCGATCTGTGTGCGCATGTCCTGCAGTTCCCGGATGCGGCGCATACGCTCTCTGTCGATCCAATAGAGAATACCAAGTACCAGGAGAACCAGGAAGCCGTAGAACCACCAGGATTGCCAGAAAGGAGGCTTTACATTGATGCGTAAAGTGGTGACGGTAGTGCTTTCTACGCCGTCGGCGTTTTTAGTCTTTACCTTGAACACATAACTGCCGGGCCGCAGGTAATTGTAGATGGCCTGCCGGCTGTCTGTGGCATGGACCCAATCTTTGTCTACGTCTGTGAGTTGATAGTAATACTCTGTCTTATCCTGGTGAATGAAGTTAAAGCTGCCGAATTCAATGGTGATAGCGCTTTTATCGTGTTGCAACTGTATGATGGAAGTGTTGAGCAGGGAATCAATGGACTGGGAAACGCCGGAGAGTGCAATGTCTGTGATCGTTGCCGCAGGTGGTGGCTGGTTCTTGATCATTTTCTCCGGGTCGAACACTACGAAATGGTGTGCACTGGTAAATAAAATGCGTCCGTCGGACAGGTTGTGTGCATCGTCGACATCGAAGTAATCTATCGGCATGCCATCGCGCCTGTCATAGTAGGCGAAGGCCATCGTCTCCAGGTTTACGCGGCAAATGCCACTGACCATGCCCAGCCAGACAATGTTGCGCTTGTCTATTGCCATGCAAAACACGTTGTTTGCCGGCAAACCTTCATCTGTGCTGATGAATTTTGTCTTTCCGGTCCGTACATTCAGGAGTGAAAGCCCCTGGTTGGCTATCAACAAAGTGCTGTCGTTGAGTTGTACCATATCGGAAGGGCTATCGTTCCAAAGCCGTCGGTCTTTGCCTGTTTGGGAGCCATAATGTTGTATTACGGTGTCTTTGGCCGGATCTATTTTCAATAATCCTTTTCCTAAGCTTCCCACCCATATGTATCCGTCTTTGTCGACGAACAACTTGCTAACAAGTGCGGTCCGGGTTATCTGCTTAAATCCATCTTTAATGGCTTGTCCGGGTTTATAGGTCCATTTTATAACAAGGCCTCCCTGTGTGCCAAACCAAAGGTTGCCTTGTTTGTCCTGTACCATCTGCCGGATCGTCCGGTGTTCGAATACATCAAACCATTCGAGGGTTGATTTGCCTGTTGCCTGTTCGTAAATGATGAGGGGGCCGTCCTGTACGCCCATCCATATGTCGCGGGTTTGTTGCTGTCGTTGCATGCACCAGATGGCATATGGGGCTTTGTATTTTTGCAAGGAAGCTGGTAAGGGAAGGGGTTTGAAGTTCCTGTCGTAGGCGAAGAGACCAACGCCCCACCCGCCTATCCATATCTGGTTGCTGTCTACTTCAAGAACGGCATTGGATTCCCCGTCTATTGGTCCTTCCCCATCCGGGCGGATGAGTGAGTAGGCGTTAAAGAACTGGGCGTCCGGGTTGAAAAGGTAGAGGCCATTGCTGGTGCACAGCCAAAGGTTTTCGCTCCTGTCTTCATACATGAAGTGGGCTACGTCGAAATGGAGGCTTTGTTCATCTTTGTATTCATTGCGCAAGCCCTGTAATGCATGTGGCCCTCCCACGTATTCTGCTACATAGGGCAGGCCGAATGTCCACAAGCGGCCGTTGCGTTGCTGGAGTACGCCATTGTTCTCATTGTATCCTCCACCGTATAGTTCTTCAGTGACTGCATGTTTTCTCTTTTCGCCGGTATTGTTATTATAGGTGTGCAATCGTGGCCCTACATCAATAGAGTTCCAGGTAGACATGATGGCCAGGCGTTTTTCATCAACATGGATGTTGAGCACTACCGGGGCGGTGCCAAATGCTTCGATGATCTTGTTCTTATCGGGATTGTGGCCGCGGTAATTCAGGTTTTTGGTGACCGGGTCGTACATGGCCAGTCCGGAATCGCAACCTACCCAGGAACGGCGTGTAATGGTATCGTAGTAATGGCAAAACCGTTTCCAGCTGGCCGGTTTGTATTGGACGGTCTGGTCGATCAGGAAACTATTGGAGTCGGGCGAATATTTGTAGGTCTCATGCCAGCCCATCATCATCAACAGGTCTCCTTCATTGTTTTCTACCATGGCTTTGCCTACATAGACGGTGGGCGGTGGTGCTATCCAGCCAATGTTGGCTGCTTTGTATAAAAAGCGTTCTGTATCAAAGATGCCTACTTTATTGTCTGCTGTAAACACCCATAGCCGTTGTTGTTTGTCGAGGTAAATGCGGCCCACGTTATCATCGGGCAGTGTACCTGGGTTACGGTGCTGGTGCTTGAATGTAATGAACTTCTTTCCGTCGTAGCGCTGCAAGCCGTTGGGGGTGGCCAGCCAGATGTATCCTTTGCGGTCCTGTACGAGGTTGTTGACCGTGTTGGAGGCGAGCCCGTTGAAAGTGCTAAAGCGTGTGAATACGTATTCGCGTGCAATGGCATTTGTAGTTTGTGCCGGAACGAGTTGTGCCCACCCTACTTTCCCCGGTCCTTTTTTTTGACGTGCCAGGGAAGTGGTGCTCATCAGGACAAGCACTACCAGGAAATAGCAATATTTAGACAACGACGAGGGGGTTAAAGTATCTGTCAAATATAGCCATGATTGGCGACATGGCGTGGCAGGGATTGTAAAATTATCGACAACTCATCCATGTGTAGGTGCATTTCATGCAAGGCTGTATTGTTGGGCGGGCTATTGTGGGGCAGCTTTGTGGAAATTATTGTATAGCCTAAATATCAATCAATGAAAAAAGTGTTTTTGAGCTGCCTCGCAGTGGCAGCACTGGCTACCGCCTGCAAGAAGGATAAGGATGATGAAAAAGTTCTCAAAGGAAACGTTGTGCAGTTGTACAACGGTAAGGCTTTTGCGTGGTCTGAGTTGAAGCCGGATGGCTCTCCTGCCAAGCTGGCCATCTCTATTACCGATGCGGCGCTGAGCAGTGTTCCCATCGACGGTAATCATAATGGTCATGAAAACCACCTGGTGCTTTCTTTGCATCCCAAGCATGGTACGGCATTCGATCATGCTCAACTGGACTGGAACCCGAGTGGTCATGAGGGTCCGATGTATATGTTGCCTCACTTTGATTTCCATTATTACAATATGACGCCTGCCCAGGTGGATGGGATCGTGGAAGGAACGCAGATGAATAATCATCCTGATGTGGCTTATATTCCGGCGGGGCATATTGCTCCTGCGCCCGGCGTTCCCAAAATGGGTAAGCACTGGCTCGATCCTACTTCTCCTGAGCTGGGCGGTGGTAAGGTGTTTACACAGACTTTTATTTTTGGCAGTTATGATGGTAAGATCAATTTCTGGGAGCCCATGATCACGAAGGCTTTTATCGATACGACTACCAATTTTAGCCGGACCATTCCACAACCGGCCAAGTTCCAGCGTAGCGGTTATTATCCTACCAAGATGAGCATCAAGCGTCATGATGGATTGACGGATATCATCCTGGAGGATTTTGTTCAGCGTCAGGCTTCATAACCATTGAGGTATAGTTTTTCACAGCGTACAACGGGGCTTTTCAAGGCCCCGTTTTTTTTGTGTCTTTTTAATTGGGCTAAAGCCCAAACTGGTGTTGTCGCTGGTGTCCCGGCCCTAAAGGACCGGGCAATTCCTTTTGCTTCGTCATGCCTTTGCTTCGCAGGCAGATTTCTCACTTCGCTATCGCTTCGTTCGAAATGACAAAAGGGTGTACTCGAAATGACAGGGGCTGGACCCTGGCGGGTAATTGTGGCAGATCATGCAAATGTTGCTACAGTTCATACCATTGAGGATAGTTATTATTGTTATAAGATCGGATATTTGGAGGAGTAGCAAAAATTCGTATACTATGGACCGCTATAATATTTTGAATCAGGTGCACAAGGGGTTAAAGGCTTTTTTATATGACACGGCTTTGTTGACGCAGCAAACGGATTTTACCATCGTGGATGAGGCTGAACTGGCGCTGGAAAAGATCGCTGAAGCGATGTACCTGTTCGGTCAACATGCGTTTTATATTGAAAGGTTGTTATTTCCGTTCGTTGTTGAGTACAATCCCGGGCTGATCTCTTCTTTCAAACAGCAGTACCAGGCTAATGCCGTGCTTATTCAACGGTTGCGGGGATTGTTGACTGCTTATGAGCATGCAGTGAGCAGTGATGAGAAGCATACTGCAGGGCATGCTATTCAAAAGGCTTTTACCGGTTTTGTGGTGGCTCACCTGGAAGGGTTGGCGCGAGAAGACAGTTTGCTGAATAGTTTGCTGTGGCGCCATTATAAGGATGCCGAGTTGATGGCGTTGGAAAAAGAGATCGTGGCCAAACTTCCTGCGAAGGATCTCGCGCTGTTGAGTAAATGGATTATCCGGGGTATGAACAACCGGGAGATCATTCAATGGCTTCGGTCTATCGAGAAAACATGTATTGCCACCATTTTTACCTCTTTTTTCAGCAGTGCTGAAAATGAGTTGCCGGAGACACGCTGGCTGAAGATCCAGGAGGCTTTGACTGAAGGGAGTTCAATTCCGGATTTCGAATTTGGGATGTAGGATTGCTGCCGCGCTTTGCAAGTTGTATCTTTGCGGCATGTTATCTCTGAAGCAAGTGCATCATATCGCGATCATCTGTTCGGATTATGAGCGGTCTAAAAAGTTTTATACGGAAGTATTAGGTTTCACTGTTGAGCGGGAAGTGTATCGTGCTGCCCGGCAGTCGTATAAACTCGACCTGTGCCTGAACGGGCAATATATCATCGAGTTGTTTTCTTTTCCCGATCCCCCACCCCGTCCCAGTCGTCCTGAGTCTTGCGGATTACGTCATCTTGCTTTTGCTGTGGCCGATATCGATGCATCGGTTGCATGGCTTGCTGCGCAGCAGGTAGCTGTTGAGCCTATACGTATCGATGAATATACTGGTAAGCGCTTTACTTTTTTTGCCGATCCTGACGGTTTGCCCTTGGAATTGTATGCGGATGCACAATAAATTAAATGGCGGAGCTTAGCTTGTAAAAACGCTGTACGGCTACTATATTGGTCTTCACTAAATCCGTACTCTATGTTACTTACGCTAACCCTTCAGGTATTCGTAGTTGTGTTTGTTATTGCCTTGCTGTGGCATATCTTCGAAAAGGCAGGCCAGCCCGGCTGGGCCTCCATCATCCCCGGTTACAATGTTTATATTCTTCTCAAGATCACTGGTGTAATAAGAAAATAGTAAAATAGAACCCCAGGGTCTCATCATAAAAGGCCCAGTATAAGTCACACGTTAACGCTAACGGTCCCTCCGTAGAATTGCGTAGTGGTTTTATCCAGTCCTGTTGCGGGTTTGACGTTTATCAAAGAAATTCATATATGACCCCGGCTGCAATGATTTGCATCACAATTCATCGGCCTATCTAAGCGCTTCAACCTCTTATTTTAACACATAGATCAATAATACTTTATTGTTTTTTATTATGCAGGGACAATTGAAATTGGCTTAAAATCGTTTTAAGGGGGTACAAAAGTGTAGCTGACCCCTACATAACTGGAAACCCCTAAATCCAAATTTCCCATGCAAAGATCTCTACTTCTGTGGAGGACGAATGCCTTTTATTTGATCATGCTATACTGTTTACTGAGCTCTACGGCACAAGGTCAGATCAGGTATTCCTTCGCAGCAAGCTCCGGAACCTACAGCTACTTATCCGGAAGCGGCCGAACAACGATTGTTAATGGTAATCAGAACAACTCTCTTTCAAATCTCTCGAGCATCGGATTCAACTTTGTGTATGGTTGTAATACTTATACGCAGTTCAAAGCAAGCTCCAACGGCTGGATCAGTTTAGGTGACAATACCACGCAAAACATGTCGGGTAACCAACTTTCCATTACCGGTAATGGTCCTATCATCGCGCCCTTGTGGGATGACCTTGAAACGGGTGATGATGGAGTTGTAATGAAATTATCAGGTAGCTCACCGAACCGGGTACTCACTATCGAATGGCGTGAAGCATACTGGGATGCCGGTGCAGATGATCCGGTGCTATCGTTTCAGATCAAATTGTATGAAACATCCAATATCATTGAGTTTATTTATCAACGGGAAGATGAACCTGCCGATAATGGTTCTGCCTCTATCGGCATCAGTGGCGGTTCTTTAAGTACCGATTTTTATTCAGTAAATGGTGTTACTACGAGTGCAACTGCCAGTTATGGATCTGAAACCAATAACCTCAGTTCAAGGCCTGCCAGTGGTATCACGTTTCGCTGGACGCCGCTGAATATGGGTTATATTTCTTCTACTGCTACGCAGACTAATACTGCTAATATTTCTAAATGTAATAACCTGCAGCAGCAGATCATTGGTGTTCAGGTAGTGGTGCAGGGCTGTAATAATCCTATGAGTGTAACGGAGTTCAAGATCAACATGACCGGAACTACCATTGCAGACGTAAGTGCCATTCATATTTATTATACTGGCCAGGTGGCTGCTTTTTCTCCTATACAGAACTTTGGCCCTACCAATATTACGCCTGCATCAGGTGTGATCAGTGTTACCGGCACACAGCAACTGAGTCATGGTACGCATTATTTCTGGATTTCGTATGATATTAATCCGTCGGCTACCACAAACAATACTGTGGATGCTCAGTGTACACAGGTGACAGTTGGGGGAAATGCACAAAACCTGACAACATCTAACCCGACAGGTACTCGTACCATTGTAGCCTGCCCAACGGCGCCAGGTGGTATCAACGGACATAGTTTCTGGATAAAAGCTGATGTAGGCACGGGTACAACTACTAATGGTACATTGGTGAGTCAGTGGAGTGATCAATCGGGCAGCAGCCGCCATGCTACCAATAATACTGCTGCTAATCAGCCGACGTTTTATGACAATGCTACCAAGAACCTCAACTTCAACCCTATTGTAGAGTTTGATGAAGCTGCTCAGGCTACAGCCAATGCGGACTTCATGGATATCAATAACAATGGTATTCTCTCCAATGGTAATACGCCGTATGATGTATATGCGGTGATCGTTCCCGGCTCTTACAATCTCACGACTCCCGGTAAGTTTCTGTTTGCCGGTGAGGCTGGTCTGAATAACTTCAATGCCTTCGACGTAAGGAGTAATTACTCTGTGAATGATAGCTGGAACATGAATGACCTGATCATTTCCAATACCTGGGCGGTAGATAGTCTCCTGATGCTCACGTTTGATTATAATATCCTGCGTCGGGAAGCTTATAAGGCTGGCACTTCCATCGGTACGCGTACGAGTGCGCCGAGGGTTGCATTAAGTTATAATAATGCACTTGGCTACCAGCGAACGGCTAATCTTGAGTATTATGATGGCGGTATTGCCGAGATCATTACTTATGCCAACGTGTCGCATGACGCTACTGCTCGTTATAAGGTGGAAAGCTATCTTGGTATCAAGTATGGTATTACCTTGCCGCACGATTATATCGCTTCTAATGGTGCTACTGTATGGAGCAGGTCTACCAATGCTTCTTATAATAGCAATATCATTGGTATTGCCCGGGATAATACCGGCGCGCTGCTGCAGCGGCAGTCGCGGAGCACGAATGCCAATCCTGATATTCTTACTATCTATGTTGGCACCAAGCAGGTGAACCAGAAAAGTAATAGTGGTAACTTCACTGCGGGTGACTTGTCATTCTTTATGGTGGGGCATAATAATGCTTATCCGCTTAATCAGTGGCCGGGTACTAATGAAAAGCCTGCCGGTATTTGTTGCCGCATTTTCAGGGAGTGGCTGGTGCAGAAGACTAATTTTACCAATACGGATCTCAAGCTGGAGTTCAACTTCAATAATGTGACGCCGGGTACTATTCCGCTCAACGCGGCCGATCTGCGCCTGTTGGTGGATGCTGATGGTAATTTCACCAATGCTACTATTTATGGCTCTCCTTCTGTAACGATCACTACTTCGGCGGGTGTAGCTACTGTTACTGTGCCTGCTTCGTTATTGGCCAATGGCTCTTATTTTACGTTGGGTTCTGTATCGGCAAACACCGTATTGCCGTTGGAGCTGAAGGCTTTTAGTGGTGCGTGTAGAAATGAGGAGGTTCAGCTGAAATGGGCTACTGCTACTCCTTCTGAATATGACTTTGTTGTGGAGCGCAGCGCCGATAAGGTGAATTTCTCACCTGTGGGTACTGTTGTTGCCAGCACTGCTGATAATTATAGCTGGACCGACCTGTCGCCCCTGCCTGGTACGCTGTATTACCGTTTGAAAATAACGAAAGCCAGTGGTGAGCCGCTGTATTCTGCCATCACTACGGTGAGTGGTTGTAATACGACGGCTATCCAGTTGTCTACCGATCCTGGCAGTGGTGAGTCGACGCTCATGTTGCAGCTGCAGCAGAAAGACCGAACTACCATTAGTGTGTATGATGTAGCGGGCCGCCGGATCGAAGTGCCTGGGCTTACTGGTCAGCGTGCTCTCGATAAGGGTGTTCATTATATGCCTGTACGTATTCCTGGTGCTACTGCCGGTATGTACTTCCTGCATGTAACCATTAATGAAGAACCGCATGTGTTTAGAATAATCAAGAAATAAATTGGGTTAATAATCATAAAGGAGGAGACAACTTTCGTTTGCATTGCACGAGCGTTGTCTCCTCCTTTTAATTGGGCTAAAGCCCAAAGCAGGAGTTGTTCATTAGTGTCCCGGCCCTAAAGGACCGGGCAATTCCGTTTACTTCGTCAGTGAAAGTTGTCGCCTCTTTTTGTTTGATAGTCTGGCCGCTTTGAGCGGCTTGACTGGTAGCAGTTGTCGTCTCTTTTTAATACATTCGTGGCCTAACTTTTAGATTTATGATCGTTGACCTGCGTTCTGATACTGTTACCCGTCCGACACCCGCGATGCTCCATGCTATGATGCAAGCGCCTGTGGGTGATGATGTTTTTGGTGAGGATCCTACTGTAAATAAGCTGGAAGCTATGGCCGCTGCTTTGTTTGGCATGGAAGGGGCGCTGTATTGTCCTACGGGCACCATGTCGAACCAGATCGCTATCAAGGTGCATACGCAGCCTGGCGACGAGGTGATCTGCGACCGGACGGCCCACGTTTATCAATATGAGGGTGGCGGTATTGCTTTCAATGCCGGGGCGCAGGTAAAGCTGCTGGATGGGGCTAATGGCCGTATTACGGCGCAACAGGTGGCCGATGGGATCAATCCCGACGATGTGCATAAGGCGCACACTTCCCTGGTGTGCCTGGAGAATACCGTGAACCGTGGTGGTGGCAGTTGTTATGATCTGGCTGCTATCCAGGCCATCCGGCAGGTATGTGATGAGCGGGACCTGAAGCTGCATCTTGACGGGGCCCGCCTATTCAACGCGCTGGTGGCACGTGGAGAATCGCCCCGCCAGTACGGGGCTTTGTTTCATAGTATTTCTATTTGCCTTAATAAAGGACTTGGCTGTCCTATCGGCAGTATCCTTATCGGGCCGGCTGCTTTTATTAAAAGGGCGCGGCGCATCCGCAAGGTGTTTGGTGGTGGCATGCGGCAGGCTGGCTATATGGCGGCTTCCGGTGTTTATGCGCTGGAGCATCATGTGGAGCGGCTGGCGATCGATCATGTGCATGCCCAGGCTATTGCCCAGGCACTGCAAAAAGCGCCTTTTACTGCGAGTGTTTTACCCGTGGAGACCAATATTATCATCTTTGAAGTGAACAGACCACCTGCCGATATTGTTGCTTTGTTGAAACAGCAGGGTATTCTTGCTATTGCTATTTCTCCGACGCAGATCAGGTTTGTGTTGCATCTGGATGTGAGCAAGGAGATGGTGGAGCATGTGGTTAAAGTAATTGGGTTGATAGGTTAACAGGTTAAAAAGTTGAAAGGGGAAAACAGGCTGCGTGTGGTGGAGTTTGAGGCTGAAAGCCTCTTAATAGGGCTTCGAGGCTACAAGCCTCGAAGAGCCAAAAAAGGGCGGCCGCAGGACCACCCAATGCTACTAAACAAAAAGAGCTTATTATAACAATTACACCTGTAAAAACCGTAGTATAAGCAGGATCACGGTTGAGGGTCAGGCGAGCCGTAATTCTTTGTTCGCTGTTCCGATCCAAGGCGATATGAACCGGTCGCGCAATTAAGACTGATATGAAGTAAATATTATTTTTTATGGTGAACAACAGTTGCACTGCTTATTTTACCGTTGTACAGGTTATCACTTACGATTTTGTAAAGGGGAATATTGAAACGCTTCGTTATTTTTGAAATCAATACTATTGGATATGTTACCAACTATTAAACCGCATCGTACCAAGGCCTGGGGTAAATTAGAAGATCATTATAAGAAGATCAGCAAGACTCACCTGCGTGAGTTGTTTGAAGAAGACCCTGAACGCTTCCGCAAGTTTTCTCTGCAGCTGGAAGATATTTTGTTCGACTATTCCAAGAACAGGATCTCCGAGAAGACTGTTCAATTGTTGCTGGACCTGGCTGAAGAGTGCGAGTTGGATAAAGCCATCTCTGCCATGTTCTCCGGTGATATCATTAATGCTACTGAAAAGCGGGCTGTGTTACATACGGCACTGCGTAATTTCTCCGGCCAACCGGTGCAATCGGAAGGCAAGGATGTGATGCCTGATGTGCAGGCTGTGTGGCAGCAAATGCGCAACTTCTGTAATCGTGTTCACAGTGGTGAATGGACTGGCTATACCGGTAAGAAGATCCGTTATATCGTGAATATCGGTATCGGTGGTAGTGATCTTGGTCCTTATATGGTGACTGAAGCGCTGAAGCCTTACTGGGTGGAAGGTATGCAGGTATATTTTGTATCGAATGTAGATGCTACGCATATTGCGGAGACTTTCAAAAAGATCAATGCCGAAGAGACTTTGTTCCTCATCGCTTCGAAGACTTTCACTACGCAGGAAACGATGACGAATGCTCAAACGGCCCGTTCCTGGTTCCTGAAATTCGCTGGCGATGAAGCGCATGTTGCGAAGCATTTTGCTGCGCTTTCTACCAATGAAAAGGAGGTGACGAAGTTTGGTATCGATAAGGCCAATATGTTTGGTTTCTGGGATTGGGTTGGTGGCCGCTACTCTCTGTGGAGCTCCATCGGCCTGTCTATTGCATTGACCATCGGTTATGATAATTTCGAGCAATTGTTGAAGGGTGGTCATGCTACTGATAATCATTTCCGCTCTACTTCTTTCGATCAGAATATTCCTGTTATCATGGCCCTGGTTGGACTGTGGTATACTGATTTCTTCGGCTCTCAAACGGAGGCTATCCTCCCCTACGATCAATATCTGCATCGTTTTGCGGCTTATTTCCAGCAGGGTAATATGGAAAGTAATGGTAAGAGTGTAGACCGCAAAGGCAAGCCAGTGAGTTATGCTACCGGTCCTGTGATCTGGGGCGAACCTGGCACCAACGGGCAACATGCTTTCTACCAACTGATCCATCAGGGTACGGTCCTCATCCCCTGCGATTTCATCGCTCCTGCTATCAGCCACAATCCTATTGGCGACCATCATGCCAAGTTGTTGTCGAACTTCTTTGCGCAGACTGAGGCTTTGATGAATGGTAAGACTGAGAAGGAAGTGAAAGCCGAGTTGAAAAAGGCGGGCAAAAGTGAAGAAGAGATCGAGGAATTGACTCCCTTCAAAGAGTTTGCCGGCAACCGGCCTACCAACTCGATCCTGGTCAAAAAGATCACTCCTTACACGCTGGGTCAATTGATCGCGCTGTATGAGCACAAGATCTTTGTTCAGGGTATTATCTGGAACATTTTCAGCTTCGACCAATGGGGTGTAGAGCTGGGTAAGCAATTGGCTAATAACATCTTACCTGAGCTGCAGGATGATAAGCCGGTGAAGGGGCATGACTCTTCCACGAATGGCCTGATCAATGCCTGGAAAAAAATGAAGGGGTAGTTTATGTAATCTGCGTAATTCGTGCATCGGTCTCTAAAAGCCCTTTGTATGAAACGTTGTATCCTTTTAGTTTTCCTGCTTTCCGCGGTGTCTTTAGTGATGGCCCAGCAGCCGCTTTCTCTGGATGTTCAGAAAAGGCTGGCCGAGCGGCAACGTCTGTATGCTGAGCCTGGCGCCAACGGGGCTGTGGTCAAAGTGCTGCCTTTACGTGATACCGGTAAAGTGGAGTTATTACAGAAGTTGCTGGAGGCTGAACGTGTGAAACAGGGTGGCCTGGTAAAAGGGACTTATTCTCATACTACAGCGCGTGGTAAGGTGTATACACTCAGTCCAGATAATATGCCTTGCCTGGTGACTGACATGAAGGCAGTGGCGCCGATGCCGACCGGGGGCGGTGTGATCGTCGATGATAAGATGAACAGGTTTCCCAGGCAGCGGATCATTCCTAAAGAAGATAAAGCTAAGGAGAAGGAGTAGTGGGTTCTGAGTCGGGCGTTCAGCGTTGGGCTAAAGCCCTAAGAAAATATTAATCATAGTGTCCCGGCCCTAAAGGGCCGGGCAATTTTTTTTCTTCGATAACCATCTTGTCTTTGCCCCTTTCTTTGTTAGGGCCAAAGGCCCTGGAATAGAGCTGCGAGGCTGCAAGCCTCGCAGAGCAAACATTTTTCTTTGCTTCGTTGCTTTTGGTCTGGCTGCCTGGAGCGGTCCCGCGGAGCGGGATAGACTCTGACCGGTAATGAAAAAAGCTCCCGGGAGGGAGCTTTCAATATTGTAATGTACAGTTGAGTAAGGGTTATTATTACCATTTGTCTACTTCATCACTGGCAGCGGCAGCGGTTGTGGTGCCATTGCTGGAGGGAGTAGCTGTTGCAACAATCACTTCTTCTGCAGCTTCAACGTCAACATCTACAGCAACATCTGCAGTGTCTTCACCTTCTGCCACCTGATCATGGTTGTAGGCGTCGAAATCAAAGTTGGGCATCAGGTCGGTCTTAACGTAGTCTACTGCTTCGGTCAACGCTTTCAGGAACTTGTTGAAGTCTTCTTTGTACAAGAAGATCTTGTGCCTGTCATAACCATTTTCGTTGAATTTTTTGCGACTCTCAGTAATGGTGATGTAGTAATCGTTACCGCGGGTAGCTCTCACATCGAAGAAGTAGGTTCTTCTTTTTCCAGCCCTGATGCGTTTGCTATAAACGCTTTCCATTCTTTTGTCATTGTTTTCGTACGCCACAGTCATTTAAAGTTTTGCAGTTTAATAATTGGCAATTCTACAAAAAAGCAGTCACAAATATAATATTGTTTTGGAACCGACAAAATTTCCGGGCATTTAATTGGGCAATGACATGAAATATTTTGTATGATCATCTCTCCTCGGCCATGTCTTCACGTTCCTGCTGCTGTTGTTCATACAAATAAGTGTAATATCCGTTACGTGATAGTAATTCATTATGTGTGCCCATTTCTTTGATGGTACCATCCTCTATCACGACGATCTTATCGAAGTCAAATAAGGTAAAAATCCGATGCGTAATGATGATCGCGGTCTTGTCTTTAAGGAAGAGTCCGAGGTTGCCGAGTATCTCCTTTTCTGTTTTAGCATCTACTGCGCTGAGGCAATCATCGAATACAACAATCTGTGGGTCTTTGATCAGTGCGCGGGCAATGGAGATGCGTTGTTTTTGTCCTCCACTGAGTGTTACTCCCCGCTCTCCTACCATGGTTGTATAACCCCCATGGAAACCCTGAATTTCTTTTTCTACGCTTGCATAGCGGGCGGCCTGCTGGACCATGGGCTCCGGTGTTTCGCCCAATCCGAAGCTGATGTTGTTGGCAATGGTATCGCTGAAGAGGAACACATCCTGGGGTACATAGCTGATCTGTTTGCGCAGGCTTTGCAGGTCCATGTCGCTCACTTTTACGCCATCGATGGTGATGTTGCCTGCAGTGGGATCGTACATGCGCAGGAGGAGTTGTGCGATGGTGGTTTTGCCGGAGCCTGTGTGACCAATGATGGCCACCTTCTGCCCTTTTTGGATGGTGAGATTAAAATGTTTTAATGCCTGGATGCCGGTGTTGGGATATATGAAGTCTACCTGATCGAAAACAATATGTCCGTGCAACACAGTGTTGGCTGGTTTGGCAGGGTTGACGATTGCCGACTCCGTATCGAGGAACTCATTGAGCCTTTTTTGTGATGCGGAAGCGCGCTGGATCATGCTGGCCGTCCAACCAATGGCGCTCACCGGGAAGGTGAGCATATTAATATACATTACAAACTCTGCAATGGTACCGATGCCTACATCGTGGGTGCCATAGATGGCGTATATGCCGCCAATCATGATGGTGAAGAGTGTGCTGAGGCCAATGATGAGTGTCATGGAAGGAAAATAGATGGCTTCCATTTTGGCCAGCCCGATGGCGTTGTTTTTATAGTCTTCGCTGTTCTTTTCGAAGAAGCCATACATCGCATTTTCCTGCACAAAGGATTTGATGACACGGATGCCTGAATAGGATTGTTGTGCATTGGTGGTGAGATCGGACAGGAGTGATTGTATGTGTTCGCTCCTCTTGTGTATGATGTTGTTGACCACATAGATCGTGATGGCCAGTATCGGTAATGGCGCTAGTACATAGAGGGTGAGCAGCTTGTCTTTGTTGATCATGTAGTAGAGTGCCAGGCCGATCAGTGTTACCAGGTTGATGAGGTACATGATGGCGGGCCCGGTAAACATGCGCACACGGCTCACATCTTCGGATATACGACTCATCAGGTCGCCGGTATTGTGTGTCTTGTAGAAGTTGGTGTCGAGCTTCAGGTAGTGTTTGAATACTTCGTTCTTCTGGTCGAATTCGATGTGGCGGCTCATGACGATGATGGTTTGCCGCATGAGGAACATGAAGATGCCGCGTATGAGTGCCAACACCAGGATCGTAATACCGCAGAGTGCTACTACGGAAATGCCTTTGTATTGCTCTGCAAACCTGATGAACCAGTTGACCAGCCAATCGTATTCCGGATGGGATTTTTCTTTGACGGCTACGCCTAATGATCGCTGCACGACTTCAAACACATAGCCGGTAACTTGTGGGGCCAGTATGGCAAAGTAGTTGGATATAATGATGAAGAGGATGCCTAATCCCAGTCTCCAGCGGTACTTCCAGAAGTATTTATTGATCGCCTTTAGGTGCTTCATGACTTTTTAAGATAGAAATCACTCTATTGAGTGGGTTGCAAAGATATGTAGAAAGGGATCAAGGCAAACAGGCAACAAGGCAGCGAGTGAATACCTTTAACTTTCTTTCAACGTTCCCCTCTTTACCAGGGCCTTCTACTGTTCCCACCAGCGGTTTATATATTCTGTTCCTGTGACGGTGACTGGTTCGCCGGGACGGGGGGCGAATAGCCGGATGCCTTTTTCGGTGGCTGTTTTGAGGAGTGTTTCGATGGGTTCTTTCCAGGCGTGGAGGGCGAGGTTGAAGGTGCCCCAGTGGATGGGCATCATCAGTTTTCCTTTCAAGGCCAGGTGGGCTTCTGCTGCATGGATGGGTCCCATGTGTATGTCGGCCCAATATGTGTTGGATGCTCCTATTTCGAGCATGGTGAGGTCGAATGGGCCATAGGCCTGGCCAATATCGGCAAAGCCGCTGTACCAGCCAGAATCGGCGCCGTAGTAGATGTTGTGTTGGCTGCTGCGGATGGCAAAGGATGACCAGAGGGTCTGGAACCTGTTTAAGAGGCTTCTGCCTGAGAAATGACGGGCGGGAAGGGCCGTGAGGGTTAAATCATTGGCCACGGTGACCTGATTGGTCCAATCCATTTCTGTGATGCGTTCGCGTGCTATTCCAAACTGCTCCAGGTAGCGGCCTACTTTGAGGGAGGTATAGAAGGAGAGTTTAGTGTTGCTGCTAAACCAGCGGATGGTGGCTGCGTCGAGGTGGTCGTAGTGGTCGTGTGATATAATAATAGCGTCGAGTGGCGGGAGGTCTTTGAGGGCAATGGGGGGCGCAAAGAATCGATGGGGGCCTATAAATGTTGAAAAGGAGGCGCGGTTGCTCCATACGGGGTCTGTAAGGATGCGTTTGCCGTCTATTTCGATGAGTAATGTACTGTGGCCTATCCAGGTGATGCGCAGTCCTGTGGCCGGTGGCGTTTGATATATGTTGGTATCGGTTGTAAAGGGGCCTGGTTTGTGGCGGGGGATTACTTCGTTTTTATTGCGCAGGTAGGCCATGAGCACGCGGGCCATGCCTCCTTCCGACATTACTGCTGTGGGTACGGGGTTCTGAAACTTGTTGCCTTCTTTGCGGGCTGTGTGCAGTGTGCTCATGGTGCAATGTACTGTTTTGGAGGGAGAACAATCAAATAAGAGGGAAGGTTTGGGTATTGGGCTAAAGCCCGAAAAGACCAACTTGATGCTGTTCCCGGCCCTGAAGGGCCGGGCAATTCCTTTTGCTTCGAATTCACATTTTTCGAGTCTTTTACTTCGCAAGCAGATTTCTCACTCCGCCGTTACAGTCTACTTTTTTATTGTCCCGAATGGCTCTGTTCGAAATGACAAACTCTTCGATAGCCCCTCGAGAAGCTCAGGGTGACAGCAATTCAGAGGCAGTCTGCGGCGGAATGGCAGGCGGTTTTTAAGTGGTTTTGGGGCTTCCGGAGGGTTATTTTGGAAAAGCTGTCCGTTTTTGGGAATGGCATTTGGCGGGGCGGATCTGCAATGGGCTAATTTCCAGTGTTCTGTGTTTTGGTATGCCGGTTGTCTTATCTGGCACAACGGACAATTCACAAACATTAACCAAGGACAGTTTAAAACGGACATTATGATCACCAAATTCTTCACACAACAGGACACACTGGACACTGCCATCGAATTGAGAACTCAGATCATGGAACTGGGCTCGGCTCTCTTCTTTTCCGAGAACGAATCATTACTGAAATTGCCTGTGCACGTTATCAATAACGTACAGGTTGATGATGACAATCAAATCTGGTTCCTGATCCAACGGCCTACTCAAGCGCTTACGGAGTTTGATGCCGAGTTACCTGCGAAACTGGAGTTCTTCAAGAAGGGTATGTCTTACCACATTAAAGTTCAGGGTGTCGCTTCTATCGTTGACAGTAATACCAAAGTGAAAGAATTGGCTGGTACTGATGGACCGCATATCAAATCTCTTGTTGCGATCAAGGTTGTAATCAAGAACAGTGAAGTATTTAGCACTGCTACTCCTAAACCTGCTTCAGGCTGGCTTCAGCAAACAAAAGCATTGAGCAACTTCTTCTTCTCATAAGCGGAAACAAGGGGAATTCATGTGTAGCGGATTTACATGGATTCCCCGTTTTTATTGCACGATTAACGTGGCATTAAAAATAGTATTACGAATATCTCCTATAAGCTCCTCTTCTTGAAAAAAATCATCATGCATTGTCAGTATTAGTTGGTATGTTGCAGTATCTTCATTCATTAAATACTGGCACATGATCAATCAAGAGGAGAATAGTTGGGATGTAGTTTTGGCAGAAGACGACAAAGATGATGTACTAATCTTTGAACTGGCAATTGAAAAAGCACGCATACTTATCAATCTACGTCATGCAATAGATGGAGATAAATTGTTTCTTTTACTCAAGGAAGCCATTCCCGATATTATTTTCCTCGATATCAATATGCCTTGTAAAGATGGCGTGACCTGTATCTCTGAGATACGCCAGAATCCCGAGTACAACCATGTACCGGTGATCATGTATACTTCCTACAATCACTCTCAAAAGGTTGAAGCTGCCTACAAGAATGGCGCAAATTTTTACCTGCTCAAGACTGAATCGATCGTTGATCTCGCAGAAAACCTGAAAAGGATCTTCACTGTAGAATGGAAGCGGTATATGTATTATCCGCCCATCAATCAATTTATCGTTGGTAATTAATCGGCAATGTCGGCAGTGGCGGCAATCGGCAATGCTTATGCTTCGTTAGCTGATGTCTTGCCTGTCAATCATTGATGGATAATGGCTATTCACTCAAGTGGGGCTCCCTCATTTGAGTGATTGATCTGCTTTTGCTTCTCCGGTAGTTTTGGTGTTTTGTTTTCCACCACTAAAAAATGACTAACCATGAAGCAAACATTCTCCATCCTTACCTTATTGTGCGTATTGGCTATTTCGGCAACTCAATGTAAGAAAGGCGATACAGGACCGCAGGGTCCTCCGGGCACAGCCAATGTGATCTACTCAGAATGGTTTACCCCGAGTCCATACATCAAGGATACGATCTTTGGTATCTGGGGATTCAAGTACAACAAGGCTGCTCCTTTGATCACGCAGCAAATTCTCGACAGTGGCTCTGTGCTTACGTTTGGCAAGTTGTTGGGGTATAATCCTGCTGTGTGGCCCACTAACGTAGTGCAGCAATTGCCGATCCAGATTACTTACAAACAGAGTGGTAATACGAACACCGATACCTGGAGCTCGCGTGTGTCGCCGGGTAATGTGCAGATCCGCTTTGTGAATGATTTCAATGAGTATAATGTTATCGCTACTCAACATCAGTTCAGGTATATCATCATTCCTGGCGGGGCCAAAGGTGTGCGGATGGCCAGGCGCTCGTATGAGGAGATATGTAAAGAATATGGTATTCCGGAATGATGAGCAGGGAAGCGTGAAAGGTTAAAAGTATGCTGGAATTCCTTTCACGTTTCCTTTTTAGCAGGGTTTTGAGTATATTGGGAGGGATGAAGCGATTGCTTATCCTTTTTACAACATTACCTCTTATTCTTTTACTGAACTGTAGACAGCCGGTTGCTCAGATCATACAATCTTCTGGTTCTATACAGGCTGGTAACTTCTCCATATATTATCAACGTACGGGCTATGGCAAACCTCTCGTGTTGCTGCATGCGGGGCTGCAGGATCATAGCATGTGGGATGAACAGGTGAAAGCCTTGTCGGCCACTTATGAAGTGATCACTCCCGATCTCCCCTATCATGGCCAGACCACTGGCGCCGATACTAACTTGCTGGGCTGTGATGTAATTAAAATTCTTCTCGACAGTTTGCGTATGCAACTAGTGTCTATTGGTGGTTCTTCGATTGGCAGTATGGTGGCGCAGGATTTTGTTATTGCTTATCCTGAACGGGTTGATAAGGCGATCTTTGTTTCGCCGAGCATCAACGCTAATGACTTGCCTGTCGACTCGGTGAGCAAGGCCCGGTATAACTTGTTTATGCAGGCGTATGATAAAAAGGATACGGTGAAAGCTGTCCGTGCATTCACCAGGATCTGGGCTACCGGGCTCCGCGAAGAAAAACCCGACAGCGTGCGCGCCAAGATGGAACAACAGGTATTCAACACTACATTGGCCAATCTACGGCATTATAAAATGGGAACCGGGCCACGGTTGCAGTCCTCCCCTCCTGCGTTTGAGCGACTTTCCTCTATTAAAAAGCCGGTATTAATAATAGATGGTGATAAGGATCTTCCTTTGATCTCTTATTGTGCAGGCGTCCTGGAAAAGAAGATACCGGGTGCTGTGCGTAAAACCATACCTGGCACTGCGCATATGCTCAATATGGAAAAGTCTGCGGCGTTCAATGATCTTCTGCTTGATTTTTTAAAGAATGGGAAATAGCAAGTGTATTGTGTATCCAGTATTCGGAAAACATAATCCATGAAAGAGGCTATAGAATGTGGCTGCGCGCCAGCGAAAAAAGCCATAGCTTGCAAGCATATTGTGTCTGTTATGTCAAAGTTGTTTTCTCCACTGGAAATAAAGGGTGTGCGGTTCAAGAACAGGATCGTGGTGTCTCCTATGTGTCAGTATTCTTCGAAGGATGGATTTGCTACTGACTGGCATCTTGTGCATCTGGGCAGCCGTGCTGTTGGCGGGGCTGGACTGATTATCACAGAGGCTACAGCAGTGTCGCCGGAAGGGCGTATCTCTCCTGATGACCTGGGCATCTGGAAGGATGCGCATATTGAACAATTGCAACGGATCACTTCTTTTATCAGTGAGCAGGGTTGTGTGCCTGGTATTCAGCTGGCGCATGCCGGCCGCAAGGCCAGCACGGATGTGCCGTGGAGAGGGCGTGGTAAAGTGGATGTGGCGCATGGTGGCTGGACAGTGGTTGCCCCTTCTGCGTTATCTTTTTCTGACAGTTATCCTATGCCTGAAGCGCTGGATAAAGCTGGCATACAAAAAGTGATCGATGATTTTAAAGCTGCTGCGGAGCGGGCTTTGCGTGCGGGTTTCAAAGTGATTGAGGTGCATGGGGCGCATGGCTATCTTGTTCATCAGTTCTTTTCTCCGCTCAGCAATCAGCGTACGGATGAATATGGTGGTAGTTTTGAGAACCGCACGCGGTTGTTGTTTGAGATCATTGATGGTATTCAAACGGTGTGGCCTGCTGAGCTTCCTTTGTTTGTTCGTATCTCTGCTACTGACTGGGTGGATGGTGGCTGGAACGCTGATGAGGCAGTAGCATTGGTACGTTTGTTGAAAGAAAAGGGTGTTGATCTCATCGATGTTTCATCCGGTGGCTTGTCTCTTCATCAACATATTCCTGTTGGACCTGCGTATCAGGTGCCTTTTTCTTCGCGCATCAGAAAGGAAACGGGGATCATGACTGGTACTGTTGGCCTGATCACCGATGCATTGCAATCGGAGACCATCTTAGTGAATGGTGATGCCGATATGATCATTATGGCGCGGGAGCTGTTGCGTAATCCTTATTTCCCGTTGCAGGCCGCGCATGTGTTGAAGGCGGAGACAAAGTGGCCGGTGCAGTATGAAAGGGCGAAGTTGTAGCAGGCAACGAGGCAATAAGGCATTGAGGCAACGAGGGTGTTGATGTACCGGATACTTTCAGTTTTTTTAATGTCGTCTTTGTGCTTTTTTTTGTACCTTACTGTTGTATGAATTATAGCGGTTTATATTTCAATTCTTCTGTCTTCTCTCCTACTGGTGCTCAACATGCTGAGCATGCATTTCCGCGTCCAGCCTTCATTTGATAGTTGTTCCCTTGCCTCTGTCTTGCTATTATCTTGCTACTGTCTTGTCTCTGGCTTCCTTCTGTAAGTCTTGATCTTTTGAACATCCTGCAAGGATCTCTATCTGAACCACGATTCATTGGATTTAGTGGATTGGATGGAAAATTCTAACGCATATATACAGCGTTTGGGCCCGATGGTATTTTGTCGCGGTTATTTCAGCGCTATCAAATTGAAACCGAATTTTTTTGGCCGGACAAAACGGTAATTTCGGTCAATTCGACCATTTTCGGTCATAACGGACAGTGATGATTTGGAAATTATTAGATAAGCTTCGAGCTTTGCTGTGGTTGATGGGTTGATGGGTTGACAAGTTGATGAGGGGAAACCAATCTTAGCTATATCCAATATCTATTTAATAAACTAACATCTTACGATTATGGCCAGGGTTATTGGCTTATTCAAGCTTCGCGGGTCGATCGATGATCTGACGTTCCGCCAAACACAGGACGGTATTATTGCCGGCATGAAGCCCGGCCCTACGCGGGAGCGGGTAATGTCGCATGAAAATTTCTCGCTTACGCGGCGCAATGCGGAAGAGTTTCAACTGGCTATCAAGGATGCGAAGTTGTTGCGTCATGCAATGGGCATGGTGCTGGATGGGCGAACGGGGTCGAGCATGAATGGTTTGTTTTACAAGGCCGCCCGGCGTGATGATACGAACGATCTTGGTTTCAGGCGTGCCGCGCAGGGAGATATTGGTGTGCTGACTGGTTTTGATTTCAATAAGCAATTGTCGCTGGAGTATGCATTGCCTGTGCCATTGATTCATTCGCTGGATGTGGGGGCCGGAACGTGTAAGGTGGAGGCGCCTTCTTTTGTTGCCCGGAAGCGGAAGGGTTTTCCTGCGGAAGCTACTCATTTCCGGTTGGTGTCGACGATGGTGGTCATTGATTTCGGGCGAAGAAAATATGAACAGGTCATCGAGCGGAGTGAATTGCTGCCGTTGAGGAAGAAGACGCCGGGAGCGATTGGCTTTGAGCACAAGCTGGAAGTGGCCGATGGACAGGTGGCGGTGCAGGTATTGGGGATGGATTTTTATAAGGTGGTGGATGGGCAGGAGGTGTTGGTGAAAGGGAGTGCGATGCGGATGGTAGAGGTGGGGAAGAAAGTCGAGCGTTCTGAGTTCAGAGTCGGGAATAAAGGCCTCGAGGCAGAAAGGCAAGGAGGCAACGAGGTAGTGCTAAAAGACGAAACACAAATTGAAGACAATGTATGTGAGTCGAGCTTGTTGGTGTGTGACGACACGGGCCAAGGCGGAGGCTTGTTGGTTCTTGAGGGTACAGATCAACATGTGGATGTCGGGCGTCCGGAGTTGAGCTCCGTGCGGAAGGAAGATTTAATTCCTGTGGACATGGAGCAAAGCGGCAACCCGGAGTCTGAAGATTCGGAGTGTGCGCTTCGTTGGTGTTACGATATTTTATCGGAAATGCCTGCTATATTTGAAGACAGTTTGTTATGAATATAGATGTAACTATAAATATTGCAGGTATCGATTTCGACAATGTTTTGTCGAGCTGGAAATGGCGCATTCCCAATGTCCAATCTGTGGTGCTGGTTTCTTGTCTGGGAGATGTATTTTATGTGGGGGATGATGGTGGGATTTACTGGCTGCAGACTGATTGTGGGGATTTAACGCGGATAGCTGATGACCTGGCTCAATTTGAACAATTTCTTCATGATGAAGAGAAGGTTGATGACTGGTTTCTGCCCGGATTGGTAGAAAAGCTGGTCAACGCCGGTAAAGTATTGAAGGCGGGACAGGTTTATAGCTATCTGAAGCTTCCTGTGATTGGCGGCACTTACGCTGTGGAAAACATAGCACCTACAGATGTGGATGTTCATTTTACCTTCTCTGGCCAGATCTGTGAACAGATCAAGAACCTGCCTGACGGGACGAAAGTGAAGGTGAATTATAAAAAGTGAGGGTGATCCCACCTACCCTCCTATCTCCGTTAAAATAGTTTGCTGGTTATTTTTTCATCATACGATGGGGTTGAAAATGCCGCGTGTAGCGGTTTCTGCGCTTTTTCCCGGGCTCCGGAGGAGGCTGTTTTTCCGGTATAAATCACTGACTTAAAATAATTTCTGTGATTTTTTTGGCATGAATTAATTCTAATACTACTTTCGCGCCGGAGAGATGGCAGAGCGGTTTAATGCGGCGGTCTTGAAAACCGTTGACTGTAACAGGTCCGGGGGTTCGAATCCCTCTCTCTCCGCTGAAATCAATTAAGTTAGATCAACTAATAGTAATAAAGCCTGCAAAATCAATGATTTGCAGGCTTTTTGCTTTTTTAGCCTTCCTGCACTTTACTCCATTTTATGGCCTATGTCCAGCGCGTCATTCGTGGCGTCTTATCAAACTTTACAAAGACGCGCAAAACTTGACGCAAACGGCAGATTATTAACACTTTGTAAGAACTGAACTCGATTTATTCACTGCGCCACCGGCGTAATTTGAAAACCTTTAAAGTGTTGTAAAATGGAAAAGAGTTTCGGTTTAATTTTCTTCATCAAGAAGCCCAAAACAGCTAATTCGAGCGAGTATTTTATCTATTTGAGAATTACTGTTAATGGCAATTCATGTGATGTAAGTACAAAAAGGAAATGGGCTCCGGAAAAATGGAATATCCAGGCAGGGAGGGCTGAAGGAAAAACAGAAGCTGCCAAATCTCTCAATTCATACCTGGAAGTGCTTCAGCGAAAAGTATACGACTTACGAAAGCGTTTGGAAGATGATAGTCATCCGGTGACGGCTGAAAATATCAAAATGCTTTTGCAAGGCGATAAAATCAAGGTACACAGGTACATGATCATGGAAATCTTTAAGCAGCATAATGAGCAGATGGCTGCTTTAGTGGGTAGTGAATATTCTGCCGGGACGCTTGAACGATACGAGACGTCGATGCGGCATACGCGATCCTTCCTTCAATGGAAATATAAAGTGGATGATATGGATATTACTCAGCTCAATTATGAGTTCATCAGTGAATATGAGTTTTGGCTGAAAAGTGTGCGCAAGTGCAGTCACAACCCGTCTATGAAGTACCTCAGCAATTTCCGCAAGATCGTTAACCGGTGTATACGAAATGGCTGGCTGCAGAAGGATCCGTTCTTGGGCTTTAAAATGACCAAGCGTGAGGTGGAAAGGACTGCTCTAACAGAGTTGGAATTGGAGGCAATTACAGCCCTCTCCTTCCCTACTGAGCGGCTACGATTGGTTAGAGATATTTTCCTATTCAGTTGCTACTCGGGGTTGGCTTATGCCGATGTGAAAAAGCTGAAGCGGTTGGAGATCATAATCGGCATTGATGGAGAAAAATGGCTGGTGAGCAAAAGACAAAAGACGGATATTTCAGCTCGTATTCCCTTGCTACCCCTTGCATTAAAAATTATTGAGCAGTATACCGACCATCCTCAATGCCTTTTCCAAGACAGGGTATTGCCGGTTTTGAGTAATCAAAAAATGAATGCCTACTTGAAAGAAATAGCTGATAAGGCAAGTCTTCATAAAAACCTCACTTTCCATATTGCCCGACATACTTTTGCTACAACCATTACCTTGAGTAATGGTGTTCCGATTGAAACGGTTTCCAAAATGCTCGGCCACCGTAATTTACGTACTACACAACATTATGCGAAAATTCTAGATAAGAAGATAAGTGAAGATATGAAGGCGGTGAGGGAGAAGTACCAATGATGTGTAATGTGGAATGGCTAATGCCATAGAAGTCATCGTCTTGGCTTATTCTTTTTAACGCTATCAGGTCTTAAAAGTTTGTCACGTCGTAATAGTTTAAGCTCTATAGTGGCTTTGTTGACAATTTCCGGAAGGTATTTCTGAAACCATTCTGGAAGTTTTTCCTTTTCGGAAGCTAAGGTTACATTCAAACTACTCATCTCTGCGAGAAGCTTTGGAATGAGTGTTGATGTATCAAAAACCATGAAAGAGTCGAGGAGTGAAAGATGGCGGTTCAGTTGATGTAGATTTCCATAGAAATTATTTTCAATCATGAGTCTCGGTACATTATGGCCACCATCTTTAGCACGTTCCAGTACGCGAAGTTCAGACTGGTCGGTATTACTTAGTCCAAAGAAGATAAGATGAATAGCATATCCTTCTTTTTTGAAAAGGCGGGGAACATCCCAAGAACTATCTTCAGTGAAATGGCCCTCGTAGACAAAATGTTTTTTCTCACGAATTGCTGTATCAACTAGTCGGTCAAACGTTGCAATAACATATTCGTTAGCTATTTCCCGAATTTGTTTGTCAACCCTCATACCAGATTTCCAGAGCTCTAAATGCTTTTGCAAGTACAATTTATCACCATCGAAGATTGGAGAATCTGCGAGAACTCTTGCTGGAATATAATCCTGTCCAATGGTGGATTTGCCGGCACCGTTTGAGCCGGTAATGATATACAAATCAGGCATGGAATGGAGTTAGGCCCAGGGAAATGCGCAATTGCGCCGCTTCATCTTTCGAAAGCTCACGCACCACTTTGAAATCGGTACCTGAATCGTTGATTTGCTCTATTCTTATGGTACCGTCTGAGTATTCCATATAACATTGAAACGAAGGAAGATCAGGAGAATTAATCATAAAAGGCTTCCCACGTTTCAACTTGCTCAGCCGAACTTTTAGAATAGTACTGTGTCCGATACTTGCCAACCTTTGTCCCTGCGTCATCTTATCTTTGTTTGTATCAAATTTAAGCAAATAATATTTCGCATTAGGCCGTATCTCGTGAATTTATTCAATAATTGATTCATCTCTTAATTAGGTGTGCGTTAGACTCAATCAAGTCTTTTATGTCTACTTTAAGAATTAGGGAAATATCATAAAGTACGGTTAATGGAGGCTGTTTTGTGTTAGAAGCCCACCGTGATATCATGCCTTCGGTATAGCCAAGTTTTTCCGCAAGCCATTTGTTAGTCAAGTCCTTTTCTGCCAATACTATTTTAATTCTGTTTATTTTTCGTTCAGCCATTTAGGTATTCTTTTCTGGCTGAAAATTAATTAGTTGTAATTTTAATAACAATTATTGCGCTATAAGCGCAATTAATATCATTATTAATGATTAATATTGCGTTTATAATCAAGCACAAATATGTGTATCTACTATCAGGATGATTAGTTTGACATAGTTACTTTTGCAAGCACATAAGATATTTAAGCGTGTTTGCTTTATTCTCGTCTCGAACTGCGACATTCAAGATCCCGAGAAGTAAGGTAAATCGCTCACGCCATTGCGTGGGCGTTCTTATTCGGGATAGGGTGTCGCAGCCCTCGAGACGGTAAGGACCAACCCACGCAATTTTTATGTCCTTACTCATCCTTCTCTCTCCTCTTCTACTATTTCCAATGGTGTTAATATGAAAAGCTATTCTATCAATGATCAGCTATTGATTGATCTGCTTATCCGGCGAGATACTCAAGCATTCAAGCTTCTTTATGATACCTACTCTCCCAGCCTGCACGGTAGTATAATCGATATTGTAGCTAATAAAGAACTGGCAGCTCAAATCTTGGAAAGGGCATTCTTCACAGCCTGGGAAACCATCAACAGTTATGATCAAAGCAAACAAAACCTGTTTACCTGGATGCTGCACATTGCCCGGCGTATTTCCATTGAAACCCTACGCTCTATTAATGCATGGCCATCCGCATCACAATTAGAAAAAATCGCCGGAGGACTGCGTACTATATTAAAAGATATGGATAGCGGTCAAAGGCGGGTGATCGAGTTAATGTATTATCAAGGGTTCTCTAAAAGTCAGGTTGCGGAAACCCTCCATATTTCGCTCGATACTGTAAACAATTTATTCAATCAGGGCATGGCACAACTTCATCTCAGATTGGATGCTTATACCAATCAGCAATAAATACATCATTCATAATATGCATCCTGTAATTGATCAGAAAAACGAACTTTTACCATATGCTGCGTTGGTCAGACCGATGGATGTTTTAATCTTAATATTTGACAAAGTGTATTTAAAAGATATTAATTCGGCTATGTCATATCTCCTTACCGCAGCTATACCAAAATGTGATTCGAAAAAAGAGCAAACACAGTTCAGAAAATTTAATCGATGGCAGCAAATGTTATTTCGCACACTGCATGTTATTTATTGTGATAAAAAGACACAGCTATTAAGTGGAAGCAAAACATTGAAGGCATCACCAATTTCTTTTATTAAGTCGGAAACTAATAAAAAGATTGTGATATCCTCCATGCATCATCCTACGGAACTTTTAAAGAAGTTATTAAAGGCCTGCCCCGCTAATTATGCAAGAATACGCTTATGGGATTGGATGGATAGAGGCCTTTCAAATCAAGCAATTTATAAATCCCAAGCTGATCGAGATGCAATATTATACTACTATCAACTATGTGCTGCCTTAATTGCCGCTGCACATGGCCTTGACAATCCTTTTATTGATTATTAATTTATATAACAATGGAAATACCATCGTTTGATCCATACCCGAAAGATTATGCTGATGAGGTTGTCGTAAAAAGTATAGGACATATCACTCAAAAATCACGAAAAATTCAGGAAATCCTTGAATATAACCTGGAAGTCAAAAAGATGTTCAGGGATAAAGTAGCTGTCAGGAATCTTGCTATTGCCTCCCATTTTTATGACTTAAAGTATGGTTATGGTCATCGTCCAAGCATACGTTTGAATGGGAGGTGGCTGGAAAATTGGGGATTTACGATTGGTGATAGAGTGAGTGTAATCACCCTGCCCAGACTACTCATCCTGACGCCGCAAGAAGTTTCAAGGACCGTTCCACTCACTACCGGACTGCCACCTAAGCAGTACAGACTGTAAGGCAGCCAAAAAAGCCCGGTTTTAATCCGTACCTGGGTATCACTACGTCCGCAGATTGGGGGATCTGTGGTTTCAGCGGCAGGGGAATAACCAATTTGGTTACTTCCCCTGTTTTTATTCCGGCAGCAACCAACTCTTTTGCCATGCCGAATCCATCTTACGCCGAGCTGTTTTTGATTCACGCTCGTACAGATAATTCCAGGCTTTTCTGTATTGATTTGTTTCCAGTTCTTTTTCCCTTACTGACTGGCTCCGATCAATATATTGCTTACCCAAAGAAAAGAGGTACGTGGCTACTGTGACCAGCACCAGCCAGCCTATTACCCGACTAAACACGATCCGGTAATATTCACCGGCATTGTATTCCGGGAACAATTGCACCCGAAATTGCCTAACCACTGCTTTGGGTTGTTGGCGGATTGTCTCATGGATTGCATCAATTCCACCCTTCAAGGTCACTTTATAAGCACCCCGGTCATCGGCCAGCTTTTGGTCCGTTGCCGTCCATTTTTGTTCCAGCTTGGCTTGCCGATGGATGAGCGTATCAATAGAAGTTTGTTGCTGCTGAATGGCATTGATCAATTCCTGCTGCTGCTCTCCATATTCCTGTAAAACCATCTTAATGGTCTTTTCGTCCAGGTAATCTTCTCCACTATAATTATCCATTGATAGTTTACATTTTATCCGTAATCGTTACAGCTTATGCTTTCTTTTTTTCTTCTTTTTCTTTTTCATTTCTTCCCGTTGCCAATCCGGGGTAACGCCTTCCTGCTGTTGCTGGGCAGGAGCCATCAATTCAAAAATTAGCGTATTAAGCGCTTTTTGATATTGGAAGGATAAAGATTGATGCAGATTACTTAATCCTCCCTGATCATGCTGTACATATTTTCTTTGCAAGATCTCCCCATTATTGGAAGTAGCACCAGTATTGACGGGTTGCTTAATCCGGGCCATTTGCTCGAACGTTTGCTGTTTGAATAACTTTTGTTTCAGTTCGAATATTTGTTCGATTTTTCGCAAAGGGAAGCCAACCTCACTGCCTTTTATTCTGACTTGCTTATCGTCAATAAAAGCGATTCCACGTGCCTTGAGTACCTGGTATCCTAATGCTTTCATCTGATTCTCGAATTCACGATAGCCTGAAACTGCTTGCAAAGTCTGCTGAATGTGCCTTTTCAGGTTCTCCTTACGACTGTCCAGCCTGGGCAATACTCTTTCCTCATTCGACAAAAAAGGCCGGGGACTGAGTACCTGTTTCAGGTCGTGCTTTAGTTCCATTTTCCGGCAGAATTCAGCTGTTCTCTTGAAACTGTTGCTGTCGCTTACCGTTCGTTTATTAAACCCTACCCTGTTGACTACAATATGCAAATGCTGCTGATTGGTATCTTTATGGAGAATGGCTACAAACTGATTATTTGCGAAACTCATCTCACGGGCACAATCTTCACACAACTCCATCAGTTTGTCCTTGCCGAGTATTTCTCCCGGCGCCAGGCTCAACATTATGTGCAAGACTGGTTTGGCAAGTTTGGGATTAAGCTGCCGGACATCGTTGAACTGGCGTAATAATTCCTTTTCTGTTCCTCCGCAATGGTTGTACATAATTACCTCTGAACGGTCTTTCATTAGATGTTCTCCAGGTTTAGCCTTTTGTTTGTCGTGCAGGCAATAAGCAAGACAACCGCGAAAAGATTTTCCAGTAATAAACTTACCAATCATTGCAGATAGTTTTTAATGTTCCAGACGAGTTGCTTTACCTGCCCGGAGAGGGTTTGTAATTGGGCTCTTTCAACGGCATTGAGTGGCTCGACGCCATTTCGTTTTTTGGCGATCTGGTTGAGGTTGGCGGCGGTGTGATTGAGCGTTCCGGTAAGCTGCAAAACTTCTGCGGGAAGGTACTTTTCATATCTGTCAATTTTACCGGCCAGCCCCATTTGTCGCAGGTATTCTGATACCGAAAGATTGGCGAGTCCTGCTTTTTCTTCGATCAGTTTTCGCTCTTCAGTAGAACATTTTACGCCCAATAACTGGTCTTTTTTATCGGTGGCTTTGGGCCTGCCGCCTTTGTTTTTTGTAGTTGCTTTCTTCTCCTCCATATCCTTCTTCACATTAGTTTTTTGAATCCCGCCCCGCAGGCGGAATGAGCAAAACGAACCTTCTGAATCCCGGTCACGGGATGAGGAACCACGTTTCGGTTATACCGAAACATAGCTGGCTCCCGAACGACTACAAACGCCTGCCCTTCCGGGTGACCTGTTGCCGGTGGGAATCCCTTTCAATCAGCCAATCATTCAGATCCTTGTGCCCTTTATAAAAATGACTGTGGTCTATATACTTTTCTTTATCCCATTGCAGGGCTTGTAGGGTATGTTTTCGCCCCGGTGGATCGCTGTCCAGGTACAGCTGAACCTGCCCGTACGGGTCCATAATTGAGCGGGCTTTTTGAAAGAAAGCAAGGGAATTCAGTACCAGATAATTTGTCAGGGGCAGGTCGCGTTCATGCACCAGCGTTTGAAAAGAAAGGAAGCTAAAGAAGCCCTCGAATACGGCAATACTTTCCTGCTTGTTTTCTATAAAAGTGCAGTCTTTGGGCGAGCTGCTGCCTTTGAAGTTTTCGCTACGTAATTCATAACCTCCGGTACTATTTTGAAAACCGATAGCCAGGTACTTTTTTCCGTACAATTCAAAGGCAACTTCATGGCACCAGGCTTGCGCAATTTCAAATGGAATCTGCCGGTTTTCGAGGTATTGAATCAGTCCTGGCGAACTCAGCGGGCCAGCCTCCAGGACAACGATTTTGCCCTGCTCGTTCTCTTTCTTTTCACCCGCCCCCTGACCGGGCTGCGGAGGCTGGCTGGCGGATAATGGCAAATGCTGGTGAAAAGAAAGATCATGGGTGTAACCCATGTCTTTTATTCTTTGAAGTAATTCACTCACGGAACACCGGAAATATTGGATACCGAAATCAACAAGGTTGCCACCTTGTCCTCCACCGAAATCAAACCAGACATTCAGTTTTGTGTTGACTTTAAAGGAGGGTGTCTTTTCCTGCCTGAACGGCGATAAATACCAATAATCGCTGTTCCTGATCTTTTGGGGCTGGTAGCCGAGTTTATCCAGAAACTCCACTAGATCCACTTTTTTTGCCTGTTCACACGAAATCATTCGCTCCATGTACTGAAGTTTAAAAGCGTTGAAAATTGTCAAAAGAGAAAGAATTTGTCTAAGCGCTCTGGATTAGCTGCTGCACGTCCTGCCACAGGAAAAATACCCGTGAGCGAACTTTAAAGGGCTTTAGTTTGCCGTGTTTGATCCAGTCATAAATGGTCGGTTTGGAGACCTGGAATAACTGGCAGACTTCTGCGATCTTCAGGAGTGGTTTGTGCGTCAGGCCGGGAGTTTCCAGTAATGGCGTGGGCGGTGCCGGTGAGGGGATTTCCAGCTTCTGGATTTCTTCGCGGACAATGAGCCGGACCTGCGACCAAAACTGTCCGGGCTCGATGGGAAATAACATGGGGGTAACGTTGTTACCATTCTTCACTGAATCATTCATACACTTTCCGTTTTAGGCTGGCAACCTACCTAAAACGAAAGCTGAAAACAAGCTAAGTATACTTAGAAATGGGAAGATCGCTGCCCAAAAGGAAAAAGGACCGTTAGGTCTTCTGTATTTTGAGTTCCAGCTGGTCTAAAACCTGTAAAGCTGGTGGGCTGTCTAACTCTTCAAAGAAGGTTCTGGCAGCCTCGATGCCTTTTCGGATTTCCGCGCGTTCTTTCACAGAAAGCCTGGAAATATTGTACAACCGGGAAAGGTTGTCTTTGAGGGAACCGTTGGTTGTTCCGAAGATTTTGTTGAGTAAAACGGCTGACTGATCGTTGGCTGCCGGGAGTGGAATGTTACCGGTTTTGCAGAAAACGTAGAAAATAACCGTTAGGGTTGGAATAGAAAATTGGGTGCGTTTGCACCGTTTGGTGTCTTCGGAGTGGCTGGCGAGCTTTTCCTGGTCGGCAATTATGGCATCCAGTTTCGGCAGGAAGTCGCTGTAAAATGCCGGGAAATAGATAAACCCTGTTAGCGTTAGGAAACTGATAAATCCGACTAAAAATGTCGATGGTAAAAATTCTCTCCAAGTCGAATAAAAAGGTAGTGTCAATGATATTCCAGTTATAAATATCATTACGAAATTTGGAAACGCTTCTTGAAACCAGTATCGGGTCACCATTTTACGACGGGTGGCACCGAATGGCCAATTAGAATATTGTCGTTGATATTTCTGGTGCTGGATGGAAAATTCTGCTGCAACGTAGTTTGTACGCAATGGCTGGTCAAAGTAAATGACAGAAATCAATCCCTTCAAATTCATGCGCTGCATAACCGTAGTTTTACTTGAAATTACAATAATTGATCCAAGTCATGATTTGGATGTGAAAGTATTATGAAAAATATATAATTTAATGTCTAATTGCCTTTCCTAGAGTATACAGCACCGCAATCAACTTTTACATATTTTATTGCTTGACACGTAGATAAAACATCTGGAAATATTTTCGTAAATACCCCTAACATGCTTTAATATGAAATCAGCTATTAAATTAATCGCAATCATTTGCGCACTAGTCTGTATATCAAAATTTGGGATTACACAGTATTCAATTGACCCGAGAGTTAGAGCATCGTCCATCTTAATTCAATCTTCGGTTGGAACAGGTTCAGGCTTTTTTCTGCAAGATACAGTTGCAAAAGCTCTTTATATTGTTACCGCCAGCCATGTGCTCGTCCATAACAATAACCCAACATCTCCACCACCAGATTCGATTTTGATTACTGGCTATCGGGAAAACGTTGATACAGATTCTACGTTTAAATTTACTATTAGCATCCGTGATTGTCTTAGTTCGGGAGCCTTACTTGTTGATTTGCATAATGATGTTGCGGTAATGAAATTTGCTCAACTTGAGAAAATGGGGAATTATAACTCAATTATCTATCCTTCCTTTGTAAAGAAACTAACAAAAGACACAAAGATTGAAAGTTGGCCATCATTTCTTTCGCTTGCTATTAATGATATAGAACCAGGCTCTGATTTATTTGTAATTGGTTTCCCTCAGTCTTTAGGCCTTCAAGGGAACTTCGATATGAATCGGCCTTTAATGAGAAAAGGCATAGTCGCTGGGAAAGATTTAAAGAGTAAGCGAATTATTGGTGATGGTGCTGTATATTTTGGTAATAGCGGAGGTATAGCTGTAGCAGTCCATTTTTCAAACGGTTTATTTGGCTTGAAATTAATTGGATTAGTTTCACAATTTATTCCTTTTGATGAGTCCTTATTTGATAAACGTGGTAATCAAAGGAGCATAGACTATCGAAATTCTGGATATTCTGTAATCATTCCAACCAATTTTATTTTTTCAGTTATCTCTCGCCTTAGGTAATGCGAAAGTTTAATTAAGTATAATTAGCTAACCGTATGAAAGTATTTATACGATATAAGATTAAAGCTTGAAAACTAGGTTAAGGTCATTTATTATCTCCGGAGTCAGGTAGTTCGACAATCATATAATAGTTATGTATGCGTATAATAGTTCCTTTTTTGTTGTTCATTACTACTCAAACGAATGCACAGAAGTCAGCCCACGCCGTTGATTCGCTTAAATCATTCTCATATTTTATTTTCGGAACCAACGGTGGGTACTTCAATAGGAGCAGCGGAACAATTGCTCATTTTGTTAACGGAACTTGTTTCTTTGCAAAAGTCGATAATAGGCTATTTTTAATTTCAGCTAAGCATGTGCTTACTCCTTTTAATCCGATAGATAGCACCTTTGATCCATTTTATCCTGACACTTTATATGTCAAGGTCAAGTCTGCGGTTTCAAACCAAGATACATTGTGGAATATATACATTAAACCTCTAGTGATATCAGCAAAGATGGATCTATATTTTAGAAAACCCGATGTCTTTATTGTTGAACTAAAAGATGACAAACACTTTAAAGTAAATTCGCTAGAATTGTATTTAGAACCTAATATTTTTGATTCTACGATTCAGAAAACGGCATATATCTTCGGATATCCTTCAATTTCTTCCCCGACATTTGAAGATTTAATGGCACTTCCTCCATCGTTGGCAAAGATGGAATTGACAACAAAGTTTGAAACGGTATTGGATATTGGACATGGCAACTATGACATGCTCAATTTTCGTGGTAAGATTGTAGATGGAGTTTTCCTTGGCGGCTTTTCTGGCTCTCCTATCTTTATTAAGGAAACAAAAGGAGAGTATTGGTTGTTTGGTGGCTTAGTGTCAGCTTATAATCCTAATAACAACACAGGAATATTTGTTAAACCAAACGAGGTTTTGAGAGAATTGGGAAGCTTTTTTAAACAGCAATAACTAAAATCATCAGAACCCAAGAAAAGTTTGACCGTTCGGTTCTTTGCATATTGAACTGAAAGTCGACCTGAAAAATACTTGCTTATTTTACAGGAGAATAATCAGAACAATTAGCCGGAAATGTTAGAAAGTTGTTTTCTTAGTTATAAGTCTCCTACCGTTATTCATGGAGTAGTCTGGGATTAAGGTAATTTTCCAGTGATTTTCAATATCATTGTCGACAGGTTCACAACTCGCCGTCTCTGTTCTCGAAGTTGCTCAATCAACGTTTCTCTGGCGGAAGTCGTCAGGAGAAATTTGTTAAGTAAACGAAGACTAAAAGCCCTGATTTTTGGAGCTTTTTAGCTTTAATTCAAAGTTTATTCTTTTTACAGTTGCAGGTGTAATACCGATGCGCCATTGTTGGCGGCAGTTGTCTTTACCAGTATATGGTTTACCTGCCAGGCCTGGGCTGCTTTGGGAGGTGAGGGTGGTTATGTTGTAGGCTCCGTTTAGGTAGGCTATCGGATATTCTTAACTGATCATCTGATTTAAAAATCAAAGGTGGCTTCCTTCATAGGTTTAATGATTAATTTTGAGTATCTTAATTTGCAGGCAATTAAAAAAAGCAGCTACTCAACCATGACAGCAGCATTTTTTTCGTATACCGATAGGTTTGTAAATTTCTCACCCGCAGACAAAGACCTGGTGGGTTCCGTATTGACTTTTAAAAAAGTGGCCACCAAAACGGAATTGGTTTCCTATGACAAGCGGACAGATGAATTATTTTTTTTGCTCAAAGGCTGCATCAGAAAATATTATACGAAAGACGGTGAGCAAATCACTATTTATATAATGACTGAAAATAATTTCATCGGGGCGATGGACAGTTTCATTACGGGTGCAAAAAGTAAAGAAACCATTGAATGTCTTGAACCTTGTGAGTTGCTCCTATTGAAAAAGGCAGACCTGGACCAACTGTACAAAAAAATTCCCCTGATGAATGAATTTGTAAGAAAGATCTTAGAACAGACCCTGATTCAGTTTCAACATGCTTTGGCATCATTTATTTTGGATAATCCCGAAGAACGATATACCAGGCTTCTCACTCAACATCCCGAAATCCTGCAACGCGTTCCGCAACATATGTTTGCTACGTATTTGGGTATTACCGCTACTTCTTTGAGCCGCATCAGAAAAAGAATTTTTGAGAAGGCATAGTGTTTCTTGTCTTTTGTAAACGTTTTTTACCTGCTTCCTCATCCAACTTTGCCTTGTAAATATTAAACAATTCAAAGTATGGATCACCTTATTTCAAGGTGTAGCAGCCCCCATGAAGGCAAGCTCACCACACTCCTCACAGGCTTGTTACTGCTGAGCCTGACAAGTTTTGCTCAAACTACTAAAACCGCTATTGTCGGCACCTGGCTCAACCAGGAAAAAGCTGCCAAAATTGAAATTTACCAACAGGGAGAAAAATTTTCCGGCAAAATCATTTGGCTCAAAGAACCTACCGAAAACGGTAAACCCAAAACCGACAATAAAAATCCCGATAAAGCAAGGCATAATGACCCGATTATAGGGTTGGTGATGTTGAAAGATTTTGCCTTTGACGGTAAATCAACCTGGGAAGATGGCACCCTCTATGATGCCCGAAGTGGTAAGACCTATTCCTGTTACCTAAAATTACAGGCAGACAAAACGCTGAAAGTAAGGGGTTATTGGGGCATCTCCTTATTGGGTCAAACGAACATCTGGACAAAAGTCAATTAACCACAACAAATCAAACCAATGAAACAAGTATTTGTAACAGGGGGGTCTGGTTTTGTGGGTCAAAACTTAATCCCGATGCTCATAGGGCAAGGCTACCAGGTAAAAGCATTGGCACGCTCTGCACAAGCTATTCAAAAAGTGGAAAATTTAGGAGCAACTGCCATAAAAGGTGATTTGAATGACGAACGGGCTTTAGCATCAGGTGTTAAAGATTGTGCCACTGTATTTCATTTAGCCGCCTCGGTTGATTTTTTTGCTTCGGAAAAGACATTGAAAGCACTGCACGTTGATGCAACGGAACTACTTTTGACTATTGCAAAAAATGCCAACGTCCAAAAGTTTGTATATCTCGGTGCAGCTTCGGTCATTATGAACGGAAAACCTATTGCGCAGGCAGACGAAACATTTATCTCCGATCATATTATTGACGGCTATTCAAGAACCAAACTTCAGGCTGAGCAATTGGTTTTGCGCGCCAACAGTAAAAGCTTTCAAACCGTTTCGTTAAGACCTCCCTTGATTTGGGGAAAGGGCGATCCCAACACCTTGCCTGCCATCATTGACGCGGTAAAAAAAGGGCGTATGCAATTCATTGAGGGTGGCAAACATCGTTTTGTAACCTGCCACGTTACCAATGTTTGCCACGCTTTAATTTTGGCAGACCAGGCAGCTCAAAACGGAAAAGCTTATTTTTTAACAGATGGCGAAACGCCTGTTTTCAAAGACTTCATCAAAAGATATGTAGCCACACAAGGGGTAACTGTTCCCGACAAAGCAGTATCATTGGCCATGGCCAAAAGGGTGGCATCAGTAATGGAGTTTGTTTGGAAAACGTTCAGATTAAAGGGGCACCCGCCTCTTTATAAAGGTCTGGTAAATACATTGGGGTTGGAGTTCATCACCAACGACACCAGGGCAAGGCAAGAACTGGGTTACAAAACATTCATCACGATTGAGCAAGGATTGAAGCTGATGTAACAGCAGGACAACTTTCTACAGCAATAGCTTTCAATTAGGTTCATTATGCACAAAGGCCCCCAACCGGGGGCCTTCAAAATTTTCGGACGAGCTCTCTTAACCTGGTTTTCGGGGACATTGGATCGGATCTGGATTTTAAGCGGTCAATACCTTGTATTGACAGGATACGGATTATAAAGATCGCTTTTCGCGGATATTGGACGATTTAGGGCTTAAGGTGCAATCATAATTAGCCGCTTGTATCAACTACTCTAAAGCTATGCATTGCAGCTTACAAAAACAATAGGAAAACTACGATCAAAAGTCCTGCTGTGAGGCCTCAGTCCCCGCTTTGGCACCAGTGTACGGGGTAGCAGGACGGGCGACATGGGTATTAGACATCTCCACCCGATTATTTCTTTACATTTGACACTAAAACCGCATTCATTAACCTCTAAGTGACTATGGGTCGTAATTATATTTTATGCCGATGGTGAGACCTGGGAACGATACTGCTACCAGTTTGCATTTCCTCGAAGGGGGTGGTGAGATGGGTGAAATAACGAGGGGGTTCAATTGGTCAACGACGCATTTGGGTGATCCTGCAACATGGCCACAGAGTTTGCGTACTACGATCAGCATTATCTTAAATGCCCGTTTTCCGATGTTTTTGTGGTGGGGACCTGAACTGATTTGTTTCTATAATGATGCTTACAGGCCGAGTCTTGGCATGGATGGAAAGCATCCGCAGATACTGGGTATGAGGGCTGCCGATGCCTGGCCAGAAATCTGGGACTTTATCAAACCGCTCATCGATCAGGTTCTTGCCGGCGAAGAGGCGGTTTGGTTTGAAGATAAGCTTGTACCTATTTTCAGGAATGGGCGGATGGAAAACGTATACTGGACTTTCTGTTACAGCCGGGTAAGTGATGAACATTCACGTGCGGCAGGCGTACTGGTGACCTGTACCGAAACAACCGACAAGGTGATTACGGCAGCTAACCTCAAAAAGAATGAAGAGAGCCTGCGTTTTTCTTTGACTGCCGGTAATCTTGGCTCCTGGACATTACATATACCCACGCTGACACTGACAGCCTCCTCCATTTGTAAACAAAACTTTGGGCAACCTATCAACCAACCTTTTACCTATCAGGATCTTCTCACGTGTGTTTATCCGGATGATCAGGCCCGTATGCAATCGGCCGTACAACAGGTTATAGAAAAGGGTATCGATTATAATATCGAATACCGGGTGATCTGGCCAGATGAGTCTATTCACTGGGTCAATATCCGCGGCAGGCTCCGACGCGATGAGGACGGACAACCACTGGAATTATTGGGTATTTCGCAGGAAATTACAGCGCGCAAGAATATAGAAACCATCTTACAGGAAAGTGAAGAAAGGTTTCGTGCGATGGCAGAAAGCAGTCCCATCTACATAGCTGTGGCAGATGCTTCAGGCGGCGCTGTCTATTTCAACAAAGCCTGGTGTGAACTGAGTGGTAAAACGATGGACGAAATGCTGTCATTCGATTGGGCCAACTTGTTGCATCCTGATGAAAGAGAGCCGTATGTAAAAAGGTATCTGGATGCATTCGGGAAGCGAAAAGCTTTTTCCGGGGAATTCAGGGTGCTTACTGGTAGTGGTGAATACAGATGGCTCCTGGCTCATGTAGGTCCACGGTTCAACAGGGACAGCAGTTTTGCCGGGTATATCAGCGCGTGTGTGGATATTACCGACCGCAAGCGCATCGAAACTGAAACAGAAAGAGCCACCGCCGAACTGGAGCGTGCCCTGGAACAGGTGCGGCTGTCGAAGGAAGCAGCGGATCTTGGTACTTTCGATATGGACCTTGAAGCCGGCACCCTAATCTGGGATAAGCGGTGCAGGATATTATTTGGTATTAGTCATGATAATCCTGTTACTTATGAGCATGACTTCACCATGGGATTGCATCCTGATGACCGGCAAAGAATCCTGCGCATTATAGACGATGTTTTTATCAAATCGAAAACCAATGGTAATTATGATGTAGAGTACCGTACAGTGGGATTTGATGATAAGCGTGTACGTTGGGTGAAGGCGAAGGGTAAAGTGTATTTTGATGCTGCCGATAAACCTATCCGTTTTATCGGATCGGTGTTGGACATTACTGACCAGGTGAATCAACTAAAGCGTATAGAAGAGCTGGTGGCTGAACGTACCCGTGAACTCGATCAACTGAATATCGATCTTCAACGGTCGAACGCGGACCTGGCACAGTTTGCTTATATCGCTTCGCATGATCTACAGGAACCTTTGCGTAAGATTACGACTTTCCTGGAACTACTCACCCGATCTTTAGGGCCTGAGATCAGCGCTACAAGCAAAAATTACCTCGACAGAATTCAAAGCTCGGGCAACCGTATGTTAAAGCTGATCCGTGACGTGCTCGATTTCTCAAAGCTTGCCAATGACGAGGAAGTATTTGAAGGGGTAGACCTCGATGCAACGTTGCACGATGTGCTTACGAACTATGATCTTTTGATTGAACAAACCGGCGGGACCGTACTTGCCGACAAGCTGCCCGTGATCGAAGCCATTCCGCTACAGATGTATCAACTTTTTCTCAATCTCATTGGGAATGCCCTAAAATTCAGAAAGCAACATGAAAATCCTGTTATCCGCATCACCTGTCATGATACATCTCCTGAAGAAATGGTGAAACATGGTCTATCTGCCGACAAGGAATACCTGCGTATCACCATTACCGACAATGGCATCGGCATCGAACCGAGGTTTGCTGAGAGGATCTTTCTAATCTTTCAAAGGCTGCACCAAAGGACGGATTATGAAGGTACCGGCATCGGCCTTGCGATGTGTCGCAAGATCGTAACCATTCATGGTGGCATTATTACTGCCGAGGGCAGTGATACAGGAAAAGCTGTGTTTACGATTATACTTCCTGCCAAGCAATAGCATGCAACTTTTGGGTTTCATCATTTTGAATTGTGTAATTTACCCTGTTTCGTTAACGATTGCACTGTATGGAAATCCATTGTTGCATTTCCAACATGGCTTTTGTTGATAAAGTCTGGCTTATTTTGCTGTACTCATCGGGCATACCTGTTTCACACTCCTGGAAAGCATGATTCATACCGATTAATTCTTTAATGGTTGTTTTGGTATTTCCGCCAGCTTCCAAAGCCTTTTTTATTCCTTCCAGATTTGCTTTGGCTAGCACCTGAACGTCTTTATCTCCATTTAATGCCAAGACGGGACATGTAACTTTTTGTAATACCGGCGCCGGATCGTATGCCAGCAGGTATTTAAACCAGGGAGATGAAAACATTTCAATTTGCCTGGCGATAAACTCATCTTTTGAAACTCCGTGGGGAATTGCATAACCGGGAATATCATTGTAATGCTCTCGACTAAATTTCATTAAATCAGCTTTGGCCGTTTCTGTGTTCCTGGCATTGATAATTATTTTAAAAACTTGCTCTGAATGGTTCCGGGATTTTTTTATTAATGAATCAGGCAATCCCACCTTTTTTTCAATCAGTTCCTGCCGATCCAATAATAACTTAGCTCCAGGAACACCAGGGCCAGCCAATAGGACGATAAAACTTACGTCCCTGGACCGGGCGGCTACCATTGGCGCTATCATGGCTCCATCGCTGTGTCCGATAAGGCCGATTTTTGTTTTATCAACATCTTTGCGTGTCTTGAGGTATTTAATAGCGCTTTGGACATCGTAGGAAAAATCGAGTGAAGTTCCAGATGAAAAGTTGCCAGTTGACTGACCAAATCCCCGGTCATCATATCTCAATACTCCAATGCCTCGTCTTGTTAAATAATCAGCCAATACCAGGAAAAGTTTATGTCCGGCGAATTCTCCATCCCGGGATTGGGGTCCGCTACCGGAAATCAAAATCACTACCGGGAATACGCCTTTTTTAGCTGGCAATGTCAGTGTACCTGCCAATGATAAATGGTCGACCGGGTTGGTAAATGTCACCTTCTCTGAATAATAAGCATCAAACCTATTTATAAAAATAAGGGACAGAAATATCAATATAAAAGATATGAAACTAATAACGACAATCGTTATTAGTTTTTTCTTTTTTCTCTTGATAATTGAGGTATCAATTTTTCTATCCATTGGCATTCATTGTTTGGTATGTAATCAAATACCGGCAATCTTCAGGATGAACAGCAGGTATATCACAACAAACAACAATCCTTCATAGACAGATATTCTTTTATCCTGTGCGAGTAAATAGAATAGTACTGCTGTTCCTGCCATTACGGGCAATGAAAATGTGAGCAGGTCGCCCGGGACGTGGATAGGTCCCAATGCCGATGCAACACCAGGTATGACCAAAGTATTGAAGATGCAAGACCCCAGGACATTTCCGATGGCCATTTCTGCTTTTCCCTGTTTTATTGCGGTGACGTTAACTGCCAGTTCGGGCAACGTGGTGCCGAGTGAAAGTGCGGTGAGTGCAATAATCGATTCTGGAATGCTGATGGCCCGTGCGATATTTTGAATAGACTCCACTGTATAAGCAGCTCCGTAATAGATGCCAACCGCAGCCATCAGCAATATAAGTACCGCTTTAAGCGGGAAGGGCGGTTTTGCCACGGGCTGGCTATCAAGGGCTGGTGTGCCACTTTTGATAAGGTAGATGCTATAAATAATAAACACCATCACTGCCGGGAATGCTTCGCCGGCATGGATGACGCCATCATAAGCAATGATGTAAAACATCAGTACGCTTCCGATGAGGAAATTCAAATCGATAAATATGTAAGTGCTTCCGAGGGCTATGGGTTTTCTGCCCATCGCAACCGCAAAGCCAGTTACCAGTAACAGGTTTGAAATGTTGGCGCCAATGATGTTTCCTGGTACGATCTCCGTGGCTCCCTGTTGAACGGACAAAATGCCCGAAATGAGTTCGGGTAATGAGGTGCCAATGCCTACTATGAAAATGCCAATGACAAATGATGGCAAAGAGAGCCATTTGCCCAGTTGTTCGGCTGCATTGGTGAAAAACCTGGCAGCAAGGATGAGTACAGCGAGCGCAATTATGAATATGGTAAGATCAATGATCATACAAGGGAGCAAGTTTTAAGGGTGAAAGCGCTTTTTACGGCTAAGTTGTTTTGGATGTTTGCTAAAATAGCCCATTTTTGCAACAATCTAAATCGTCATGTAGTAAGTATATTGAATGATGTTGAGAATAAATCCTGCCTTTTTTAAAAGGTTCATCCAATCCGGATCAATTGGTGGTATTTTTTTGCTTCTGAGTGTTATTGTATCTCTGGCGATTGCGAATTCAGCGGCCGGAGCTGGCTTTAATGCCTTCCTTGGAAAAGAGTTGGGGTGGGATTCGCTTCATTTGCGCATGTCTTTGCTTTCCTGGATCAATGACGGACTGATGGCCATATTCTTTCTGCTGGTGGGCCTTGAGATCAAGCGTTCATTGATCGAAGGGGAGCTTTCTTCTCCCAAGCGGGCAACACTGCCCGTTGTTGCTGCAATAGGCGGGGCTGTGATTCCGGCCATCATTTATTCTCTGATCAATGCGGGCACCCTCTCTGCCAACGGATGGGGTATTCCCATGGCCACTGATATTGCTTTTGCTATTGGCATTCTTTCGCTGCTTGGCAACAGGGTGCCTGCATCTCTTCGCATATTCCTGGCTGCGCTGGCCATCGCCGATGATCTAATTGCCATCATCGTGATTGCGATCTTTTATTCTCCGCAACTTCATTTAACCAACTTATTATATGCGGGTGGGATATTTGGTGTTATGGTGTTGATGAACCGCCTTGGTGTCAAGCAACTGTATGCATACCTTTTGCCTGCACTTCCTTTGTGGTATCTGGTTCATCATTCGGGTATTCACGCAACTATAGCTGGTGTATTAACAGCGTTTACTATACCAACCACTCCCGATTCGAGCGTATCTCCGCTGGAGAAGCTGGAGCATTTCCTGTCGCATCCTGTCAATTTTTTAATTATGCCTTTGTTTGCGCTTGCCAATACCAATGTTCATTTTGGGCCGAACATTGAAGCTGGTCTGGTAAAACCGTTGGGCCTTGGCATAGTAGCGGGCCTGATCATTGGCAAACCTATGGGAATATTGTTTTCATCCTGGCTGGTGGTGCAATTAAAACTGGCCAAGCTGCCTTCCAAAGCGAAGTGGGAACATATCGGAGGAATTGGACTTTTGGGCGGTATCGGTTTTACGATGTCAATTTTTATTGCTTTATTGTCCTTTTCAGATGAAAGTATCCGTTCCGATGCAAAGTTTGCCGTATTGGTCGCTTCGGCAGCGTCTGCAATTTCCGGGTGCTGTTGGTTATTGTTCTTAAATCGCCATAATACAACCGAAGCACCACCTCCTACCCTTTAAGTGTATTATTCCTCCATGACAATTCTGGTTTGCTCAGCAGGCAGGATAATTGCTGCTTTTTATCGAAACGTTTATTATGAACAATTATCATGACTATCAAAGCTGCATAGACGCGTGTTTGCGTTGTGCATCGATTTGTAATCATTGTGCTTCTTCCTGTACTCAGGAAAAAGATGTGAAGATGATGGCCCGTTGTATTCAATTGGATATGGAATGTGCTGCAATCTGTTATGCCGCAGCCCAGTTAATGAGCCTGGGCAGTGCGAAGGCTGCTGATATATGTCTCATTTGTGCTGATATTTGCCAGGCCTGTGGAGACGAATGTATGAAGCACGATACCGAGCACTGTCAGAAATGCGCCCGCATTTGTCATCAATGTGCGGAAGAATGCCGTCAGATGGTATCCGCTGCTGCCTGAACTTATTTGTGTCAATACAGAATGGTTAAATAACGTTCTTTAATGCTTTTCTAATCCTGGTTTAAGGGATCGCTAATATGCGTATAGGAAATTCGTTTAATCGATTTGATTGATTTTACAAAAGGAGCATTAGTGTTTACTTTCAATTTTTGTTGATTTTGATGCTAACCGGGGAATTATCGTTCCCCGGTTTTTTTATTGGCTTATCTTTATTACTATTTTCTAATATATGAAAGAACTACTGGCAGCTTTACGGGCATTCTTTAAAGACCGGTTCAACCTTAATGAAGACAAAGCGGAAGAGGAGGCAATTGTAGAGTCGATCCAAAAAGAGGTACACTTCAAGGGCACCAACTTATGGACGCTCATCTTTGCCATCCTGATAGCGTCGATTGGACTCAATGTTAATTCAACTGCTGTGATCATTGGCGCGATGCTCATCTCCCCTATCATGGGCCCCATCATGGGTATCGGACTGGGGATAGCTACCAATGATTTCGACCTGATGAAAAAGGGCCTGAAAAACCTCGCTATTGCCGCTATTATCAGCATTATCACTTCGTCAATCTATTTTTCTGTAACACCATTGCATGACGCCAATTCCGAATTGCTGGCAAGAACTAATCCGTCGTTATGGGATGTTTTCATAGCATTTTTTGGCGGGCTGGCCGGCATTGTGGCTGGCACGAGAAGGCAGAAAAGCAATGTGATCCCGGGCGTAGCTATAGCTACCGCTTTGATGCCACCGCTTTGTACAGCCGGGTTTGGACTGGCTACCGGACAATGGATGTACCTGCTTGGTGCGCTTTACCTGTTCTTCATCAATAGCTCTTTCATTTGCCTGGCTACATTTTTAATTGTAAAACATCTTAAGTTCCGGAAGAAGGAATTCACGACAAAGGAACTGGAAAAGAAAGTGATACGTTACATATGGATAACCGTAGTGCTTACAACCGTTCCCAGCATCTGGCTTGCTTACCGCATTGTGGAACGCAGTATTTTTGAAAGTAATGCCAAACAATTCATTCAACATGAATTTCATTTTACCCGCACGCAAGTGATCAACAGGAACTTTATTTTGGGAAGTCCCAACCGGATTGAAGTGTTATTGCTGGGGGAAGAATTGGAAGCTGACAAGATCGATTCACTGCAACGTAAAATGCCTTATTATGGCTTGAAAGATGTCCGCCTCACCGTTCATCAGGGGCTTGATGACCGGCAAGATATCGATTTCGCACAAATCAGGGCCAGCATCTTACAGGATGTCATCAACAACCAGCAAGCCAGGGGGTATGACAGTCTCGATTCCCGGAATAGCAAACAAGTTTTTCCAGACCTTCGCCCGGAATTGAAAGTATTGTATCCCGATCTTGTCAATTACTCCATTGGACAGTCGATATTTTTGCAAGCAGATTCAGCTAAAGCCGATACGGTTACCTTACTGGTGGCCCGGTTTAAAAACAGGTTATCAACCAGCAACCAACTCAAGCTACAGCAATGGATGAAGGAACGCCTCAAAGCCGATACGATTAAACTTGTCATTGAATAGTGGTATTAGCCGGCAGGTAACTCATTCCTTCCAGCAATGAAATAACCATCTGGGGCGTGTGGAGGTTGTAATGTGCATAGGACGCTTCCATGCCCACTTTGATGGTAAAGCTTCCCTTATGGTTCACTAAAACTTTGAACATATCTTCATCGGTTTTATCATCGCCGATCGTTAAAATAAAATCATATGCGTTTTGATGGAGGATGTTTTTTATAAAGCTGCCTTTGTTGAAACCGCTTTGCCTTACTTCGACGATCTTGTTGCCCATCAACACTTGCAGGTTGCGGTGATGAATATAGTCGTTGAGGTCGTTGGCTAATTCGGATGCTTTCAATTTTCCCTGGTCAATATTGGCATTTCTATAGTGCCAAACCATGGAGAAGTCTTTTTCTTCAATAAATGTGTTGGCGCACCTCCGCTCGTACATTTCCATGATGTGCTGCACGCGCTCCTTCCAATCCTGGTTTGTTTGCACTTCCGTGATCCATTCACCGTTTCGTTTGTAACGGGCGCCATGTTCTGCTACGAGGTTTACGTCAATCATGCCCAAATGTTTTTCGAGCCAGGCGCTGCTTCGCCCACTGATGATGCAAACTGTTGTGCCCGGGGTTTCAGCCAGTGATTGTAACAATCCCAGCAGGCCGGGGTTGGGAATGGCATCATCGGGATTGGCTGTAAAGGGGGCGAGCGTGCCATCATAGTCGAGGAGCAATAACCTGCTACTGGCATGTCTGTAACTATCGTACATGTCGCGCCGGGTATACTCATCCATAAACTTTATCTGGAAGGATTGTTGTTTTTGTCTGATGTGCTCCAGTTCATTCATAAAATCTTCTGCCCAGGCATGGATATCATACGTGGCGATACGCTTTTGCATCGTTTCTATGCGCATGGCCTGTTCCCGGACGGACATTTCAAGTCCTTCCCTGATCTTTACGGCTATTTCTACCACGTCATTGGGATTGATAAGGAGTGCATCCGTCAGCTCACGTGCAGCACCTGCCATTTCGCTGAGTACCAGTATGCCTTTTTTATCTTGCCGGCTGGCCACAAATTCTTTGGCCACCAGGTTCATTCCATCGCGCAGGGGTGTGATCAAAGCGAGGTCACAAGCGCTGTAGAGGGCCATCATTTCTTCAAACTCCAGGTGATTGTATTGATAAATGACAGGAATCCAATTGATGTTTCCTGTTTTGCTGTTGATATTGCTGATGAGCTCATCAATCAATCTTTTGCGTTCTATATATTTGGGTATGTTATCTCTCGATGGAACAATGACCAGTATAAAGACTACTTTATTGTGATACTCCGGATAGCGCTGCAGAAAATACTCGAATGCCCGCAGACGATTGTGCACGCCTTTGGTATAATCGAGCCTGTCTACTGAAAAAATAATTTTACGGTTGTTCATTTGCGCCAGCAACCTATCGCGGTGGGCTGCAATGCCAACATCCAGATATGCTTTATTGTATTTTGTATAATCGATGCCGATGGGGAACACATCTACTTTGACGAGCCGGTTCTCATAGTTAATGATATGCCGCTCGTGGTCGAGGCCCAGTACGGTGAGGATGCTTTGCAGGAAATGGGATGCATAGTCGATCGTATGGAACCCGATCAAGTCTGCACCCAGCATCCCTTTCAACAGGTCTGCCTGCCATTTCCTGGGTAACAAACGGAACAATTCAAAGGAAGGGAAAGGTATATGTAAAAAGAACCCGATTGTCAGTTCCGGTATGGCGCTGCGCAGCATACCGGCTAAGGGCAACAGATGATAATCATGTATCCACACTTTGTCGCCGGGCCTCAAATGCTTTATCAAAGTTTCTGCAAACCGTTGATTGACCTGCTCGTAGGCCGAATAAGACTCTGCATTGTATTCTGCAAAGGACGGGAAATAATGAAACAAGGGCCAGATGACAGCATTTGAAAGGCCACTGTAATAATCTTCGTACTCAACGGGGGGGACAAAAACAGGCAAATAGGTGAAGGAACCTGGTGCAAGTTGTTTACTGTGTGCAAACCAAGTATTCACCTGACAGCCCGGTACACCCGCCCAATACACTTCTGCATAGGTGTTATCTTTTACGTTTTGCACATAATTGCCCAGGGAACTGACCAAACCACCTGACACTGGCCGGATGCCTTTTTCCTCATCAATCATTACGGGCAACCGGTTGGATACAATGAATAATCGTTTCTCCATGTTCACAAACTACACCTGCGATCATAGGAGTGAATTAGAGTTATATTAGAATGAGATTAGAAAGCAGCCTGGACTGTGACAGGGTTTATTACTTTGCTTTGATCACCATTAGCCCTACTACACCATTGTCTTTCTGTTCCATACGCGTAATGTGGTATTTGTACACACCCGTCTTGTTCTTTTGCAATGGTGCTGCAAAGGTTTGTCCGGCTGTGATGGTGACCCAATCCCTTCGTGGTTTTTCGGGCATCAGCACAGTGGGCAGCATCAGGATCAATTCCTGGCGGGTATTGTTGCGAAAACTGATGGAAGATAATTCGTTCAATTTCAGTTCCAGGATTTTAGGAGGTACAAGGTTATTAACTGAAAAGGAATGAATTACGCTTTTGCCTGAGGTGAGGGTTGTATCTTTTATTACAAAAAGGAAGGTGCCTTGCTTTTCAATGCTTTGAGTTGGATGAATGGCATTTTGCCCTGTTTTACCGGGCATCAGCAACGTTGCCCACCAGGCGATGGTAAATAATATTGGCATAGCAACAATTTTTGGTGACAAACCTGCAATTTGCTGCACTCTGTTAAGCTATGTATTAGTATAATATTAGAATCTGGTTAACATATCAGTCCATCCACGTTTTTGTGGATGTAGTAAAAATGTTGGCGAGTTCCAACAGATTACTGCAGGTATAATCCGGCTCGGGCGCTAAAGGATATAGAATTTGTTCGGACTGCAGGAGATATGCTGTTTGCATTCCAGCATTTACTGCACCTGCAATATCCCATCCATGGGCTGAAACGAGGAGTGTTTCTTCGGGACGGACCTTCATTTGTTCAAGCGCCCAAGTATATACACCCATATAGGGTTTGTATTTGCCAACGTGCTCAGCACTCATTACTTTGCTGAAATAGGAGATCAATCCCGTGCGCTCCATGCGATCAACCACGGTTTTTTGGGGTGAATTGGTCAATGCGGCCATCAGAAACCCTTCATCGTTAAGGAGGGAGAGCCCTTCCTGCACTCCCTGATTGAGTGGCAGGTGCTTCAGCAGCTCCAAAATCCTGTTGATATCGACGGTTGTAACTTCTTTGGACAATATTTGTCCGGTCATGCGCATCGTGGCTGCGGCTATGGCCGGAAAGTCATTGAACTGCTCGATGCAGTTATCGACAAAGCAGTATTGCATAAACTGGCCCATCCAGATGGTGTAGGCATGCCTGTTGTTGTAAATGGCATTTATCTTTTTTTGTACTTCGCCCATATCGAGCAATGTTTCGTATACATCCAGCAGGATCAATTTGGGCCGCTCCTTATAGGAATTATTATCTTTCATACGATCGTTTATTATGAAGCTTTCAACATATATCCCATACCTGTTTGTGTGAGGATCAGCTTCTTTTCATACTTTTTATCAATCTTGTTGCGAAGGTAGTTAATGTACACATCAATGACATTGGAATTGGTATCAAAGTCAATATCCCAGACATTGACTGCAATATCGGCGCGGGATACGACCCTATTTCTGTTACGAATGAGATATTCAAGTAACTGAAATTCTTTAACTGTCAGGATAATGATATCCTCTCCCCTTTTTACTTCTTTGGTATCGAGATTCATGGTAAGGTCATCAGCCTGCAAGAGATTGCCTACCGGCAAATGCTGAGACATGGTGCGCTTGAGCAATACCCTGATCTTTACCAACAGTTCCTGAAATTCAAAGGGTTTTACGAGGTAATCATCTGCTCCTGAATCGTAGCCTTCAATTTTATCATTGAGTCTGCCCAGTGCTGTTAGCATAATGATCGGCATTTGGGCATTGTGATTGCGGATAATGCGACAAAGCTCATAACCATTGACACCTGGCAGGTTGATGTCTAAAACAACCAGGTTAAATGAATGCGCAAAATATAATCGCTCACCGAGCTTTCCATCATAAGCTACTTCTACATGGTATCCATGTTCCATGAGACCAGTTTTCAATGTATCCGCGATCTTGTGTTCATCTTCTACAATCAAAACTTTTCGCTCTTCCATAATCTAAAATAATTGTTATCGATATACAACAATCAGAGAAAGCCGTGCCAAAAATATGTTAAAACCCGCTCTAATGTAATTCTAATACAAGGCTAACGGGCTGCTAATAGTACGGATGTAATTTTAAGACATCCAAAAGAAATCAATTTATTAACCGCATATAGCTATGTGTATAATCAACAGTAACAATGAAAAAGATAATAAACATATTAGTGGGTGTGGTGGCCTTTGCCGGACTCTGCGATGGAAAAGGGATTGGCTGTTGCACACTATGAGAAACTGGTGGATGTATTAACAGCAGATACAGCTTCAGCGACTCATAAAAAATGGCTGGTAGAGGCTTATGGTTACCTGGCAGCTTATCAAACGAATGAAAAGCAAAATTATGAGCAAGCGTTGGATCACCTTAATGACATTCTGGAACTGGACCCTGCCAACCAGGACGCCAAACAATATATTGCCATTCTTGAAAAAAAGCTGGATGAGGAATAAATGACATCATTACCGGTTTTATAGGTTACATAGGTGTTTTTCAATGGTTCTTTTATCAATGAGGAGGCCGTCTCTAAATCGAGGCGGCCTCTTAATATTTTGTATGAGCGTTGCCAAGTGGTGGCTGTCCAGACTTAATTAATCGTCACCCGGATAATATCCTTAATAGGGGGCAACGTAGTGAATGGGTTGGGATTGGGCACTGCCTGTATGGGTTTACTTTCTGCTAATGGCGTACCAGCGAGATTGAACTGGGTGATGCCGGCGCCCGGAAACTGGTCGATGGCCGTGCCATTGTCGTAGAGCCCGATACTGGTGGACACATCCCCTTTGACTGCAGGATCTATCCCGCTTGCCGGGGTAGCAAAGAACCAATCATTGGAAAAACCATACATAGTGGCGATGGCCAACCTGTCGCCTTTGGTGTACATAATGGATTGTGACACCTTACCGCCTACCTGTTCACCAATCACTGGTAACAATACTCTGGTACCAAGCGCCGGTAATACATATACTTCTTTCACTCCTTTCATTGTTTTAAGCGCGGCCGCCAGTATGTCTGCATTGCCCTGCTGCGCCAATTCTTTCAATCCCTGCCCCCGGTCGTTCTCACCAATTTTATATACCGGATTGTCGATACCATTGTAAACGACTACCAATACGGGTGACAGCGGTGTGAATATGCCCGTGATGCCCGACACATAAGTGCTCAGTGGACCGTTGTTGCCCGCTTCCGCGATTGACGTCAGCCCATTGGATGTTGGCATCTCTTTAGTATACAATGGCATTGCGTTCAGGAGGGTTCCTCCTGCGATGTAAGAAACTGCCCACACGCCCGGGCTGAAAGGTGTTTCGTTAGCCGTGCCTCCGGAAATGTTTGTGATCGTGAGGGTGAAATAAGAATTGCCTTCATAAGCCAGTGTAGCTTTCATCAATTTAGCGGCTGCGAGGTAGGTATTGCCTTGTGCATCTGTACCGTTTACCTCTGTGATGTTCTTATTGTCCGCAGTACCCGGATGGTTTACCAACATGCCCGGCACCTGGTTAATTCTCGTGCCGTTATCCCACAGCTTTATCTGTGCAGACACATCGCCCTGGATGGGGTTGCCGCCTGCATCATACAACGTGATGCCGGGGTTTTCCGGTGCAAAGAACAGGTCGTTGGACCATCCATACATCGTAGCAAAGGAAAGGGCTTCGCCTTTGGCTCCTGCAAAACGGATCGTGGTCGATTGACCGGGCAGTATCACTGCGGGCGTACCAGCACCCTGAAAAGTACCCGACTGTACGAGTGGTTTGGATTGCAATACGTTTTCAATGGTAATGGCGCCGGATGCAGGCATCTCTTCTTCTTTGTCTTTCTTACAGGCTGTTGCTGCCAGCAGGATGCCGGCGCCCAGTACGGTGTGGATAATTGTTTTATTCATCATTATTTTGTTTCGGACAAAACTATCCGACACAATGAGGGCAGGCAATGACGACTCTTCCCGCCGGGTTGTCTAAACAACCCGAAAATGATGGTTTAACATTTCATTTCAACAAAGCTTTTGAACTGTTCGTGCCTATCTCCTGTAGCCCCGGAATAATACGTGGGATAATAATTTCCTATTTTTATATAAATAAATTGTATGGGGCCTATACGCAATAGTGTATTTATAATTATTGCATTTGCAAGTTGTGCTTATGCGCAGGCCGATACGCCGGGTATTCAAAGGTTACGTCTCGAAAAGCTTAGCCATCTAATCGTATTGAAGGTTACACAAAGTACAGACGTGGAGAAATTGGCGGTGATAACCGGCGCCCGGGACATTCGCCTGAGCCCGAATGCAGCGTCCATTACCGGCCTTTCCTTTAGCTACCGGTATATCTACTTCGGTATCAGCACCGTCCTCAGATTTTTGCCAGGCAACAACGATGATATCAAAAAAGGAAGGACGCGCAACACAGGTCTGGTTTTCAGTTTGGGAGGCAAGCATTGGTACAATGAGTTTACGTATGCCAAAACCCGCGGATATTACCTCACAAACACCAGAGACTTCAACACCAACTGGACATCCGGACAGCCGTATGTCCAAATTCCTGCACTTGTATTGACGCAATTCCAGGGAATAACGGCCTATAATTTCAATATGCAATATTCCCTGAGCGCAGTCACTTTCCAAACCGAAAGACAGCTACGGAGCGCTGGCAGCTTCATTCCCCGAATACGTTACGGCTATTTTATTAATGATGATCAGTCAATCCCCCTGCCTAACGGCTTCACCCAAAAAGCCCGCAACCTGGAAATAATAGCTGGCCCTGGTTATCACTATACATTTGTAGCGCGGGAGCGTTTTTATGCTTCGCTGGCCCTAACACCGGGGGTAGGTTACCTTTATTCGCGTATTGCTACGCGCTATGCCACAGAAACAATGAAAGGCAACCAACACAACTTAGTGTGGCGCCTGGATAGCAGAGCCGGTGCGGGCTATAATGGTGGCCGCTTCTTTGCAGGCCTTTATGCCGATCTCGGTCTATCCGCCTTCAACCAGCAGCATACCAGGGTGAACACAGAAGACGACCGGACTGCGTGGCAGTTATTTGTTGGCTATCGCCTGCGGGCACCGCGCTGGATAGCCAAGCCCGTCCAGAAAGCCGGCAAAATAATCGGCATCGACTAACGCATGGCAGTACTTCCGACTATATCCAATCATCAATGGCCCTTCCGGGTTGAATGGTCATTTGACGCCCTGACAGGCTCAGCGGATCATGGCACACCTGATGCTGCCGATATAAGCCGGCTGATCGAAAGGTTTTTTCCACCTGAACTGGGTGAAAGTGATATCCGTGCCGTGTGTATTCCATTCAGCGATGCCTTATTCAATCACACGCCACGTTTTGTGAGGCTGCTGCAAGAGGCCGGTCCTGCATTTCATTTCACCATTAAAGATCCAGATCCGCATCACAGCTACATTGCCTGCTGCTGCCTTATTCTCAACAAATATTACGGTACCCACATTGACCTTCAAAAGCCATTGCTCTACGAAATACCTGACGCTGATGGCATCAGTAAATATTACCGGGTGCTGTACAATACCCGTTTTATTGAAGTAGCGCCTACTGAGAAAGCTATGGCCATCCACAGCGAGGACATTGAACGACTGATTAATAGCTACGATGACCTGGATCTGTGGAAGTTTTTTTTTCCCGAAGAAAGCTGGCTGCTGAAAGGTTTTGCATTTCTTACATTAATTGACGTAACTGTAGAGAATGCCGTATCAGTGTTCAAAGAAAAACTGCTGGCGCTGCATACCGACAATTTTCGCGACAGCGTAACCTCCATCTTTCGTTCGGTCTTTGGACTGGCAGGCATTGAAGTAGGCTTCACGCTATTTGATCCGATGACCCGGCGATTGCGGCAGGCAATATTTAATGGTCAGCAGCTTAGTTTTCTACTGCCGGATGCGAAGGAATTGCCAGGCAGGCGTGTGCTGGGGCCGGAAGAATACCAACAATTAATCCATGGACGGAAAAAGTGGGTGGTGGCTGATGCACAGCAGGTTGCCGAAAGTGCTATCGGCCGCAGTGCTGCCCGGCTGTTCAGCAGACAGGGATGGCAAAGCTTTATCCTTGCACCCGTGGTGAAAGATGGGCAGGTGGCAGGTCTGTTGGAGGTGGTGGCGCCCGGACGGGGCGACCTGCATTCGATCGGTGCTCAGAAATTGGACGTTGTGATGCCTTTCCTGGCGGATGCCATCCTGCGATTGATCACCCGCTTTCAATTACAGGCGGATGCGATTATACAACAACGCTATACAGCTATACATCCGAGTGTAAAATGGCGATTTGTGCAGGAAGTAGAAAAATGGTTGTACAGCCAGGAACTGGGTAAACCGGTTCCGATGGCCGAAATTGTGCTTGAAGATGTGACGCCATTTTATGGGCAGGTGGATCTGAGGGGATCTTCGCGACAGCGCAATGAATGTGTGCAACTGGATTTGCTGCAACAAATGGACGCGCTGCTGCGGTTACTGCATGATACAGGCTTGCTTCCGGAGCAGCGGAAGGTCATCGAAAAGTCGCGACAGCAGATCGAATCAGTCTACGCAGCCTATACTGAAGAAAGTATTGCAGGATACCTGGCAATCATACAACGGGAACTTGTTACGATGGTCAAGGGTGGGCGAAAGGACTCAGCGATAACGACCTGGTTGACAGATTGCGACCCGCAAAAAGGCGCTTTCCACCGCCGGAGAAGGGACTATCTGCACACGGTGGCCTCGGTAAATAACAACCTGGTGGCAGTGCTGAACGAAGCGCAGATAGCAGCCCAGCAGATCGTGCCACACTATTGTGAATTTTACAAGACTGATGGCCTGGAGCATGTGTTATACGCTGGCCGGGCGATAACCCCGCATTTGCCCTTTAGCCACGATACAATTGAGGCGTTGCGATACTGGCAACTCGAAACGATTTGCAAAATGGAGCGATCACACCATACACTGATGCCCCAATTGCCTTATCCGCTGGATGTCACTTGCCTCGTGCTTGCCTGGCAGCATCCGCTCACGCTCCGTTTTCGCACAGACGAAAAGCATTTCGATGTAGACGGAAGTTATAATGTAAAGTTTGAAGTATTGAAAAAGCGTATTGACAAAGCGACGGTCAAACAAACTGGTGAGCGTATAACTATGCCGGGTAGACTTACGATCGTATATGCCGGTGCACAGGATGAACAGGCTTATGGTCAGTTGCTAAACAGACTGTACCGGGCTGGATGGACAGAGAAGGGCTGGGAAACGTTGGAGCTGGAAGACCTCCCTGACGTTACCGGCCTGAAGGCACTGCGAGCTGTATTTGTATATTAAAATGTAACGAATTGCTTATCTTTAGTTAACTGCTGTTAAACTTTTAAATATTACCTATCATGAGAAAGCTAACTGTGTTTTGTTTACTGCTGATGAGCAGTTTACCCATTTTTGCACAACAAACTACTGTTAAAAATGATGTGGTATTAAAAATGGACGGTGAAGAGCTTACCGGTAAGGTGCTTAAGATCAATGATGGCGACATCGAGTTTGCTTATGCCGGAGAAACGCTAAGTTATACGATCAAAAAGACCGACATTATCAAGATCACTTTTAGCAGCGGCCGCATCCAGGTATTCAACAAGCCCGCATTACCTTCTGAGACAAAAAACGAACCGGCAGCTGGCGTATCTAAAAGTGGACCGGGCCTGGAAGACCATCATAACAAGGTAGCTATTCTTCCCTTTACTTTTATTCGCGATGGTCAATCTGCCGCCGATGCCATCAGCGACCAGGTTCAAAATGAGTGTTATGCTTTCATGAGCAAGCATTCGGGTATTTTTTCCATCCTCGACCCACGCACCAGCAATGCGCTGCTGATCAAAGCGGGCGTGGATAAGGAAACTATCAAAGGATATACGATGGAAGATCTTTGTAATATTCTCGGCGTGGAATATGTAGTAGATGGCGTTGTATCGATGAACAAGACAACCCAAACAAACTATCAATCGAACTCCGGCTCTTCCACTACTAAGGATAACAATAAGAATGATAACAGGGACAGGAAATACAATTCTTATTCTTATGGTACAGCCAGGCAGAATTATCAAACGAACCTGACGTTGAATATGTATAATGATAAGGGTAGCAGTGTGTACAGCCAAAACCGCACATCGTTCTGGAACACACAGGATGCGTATAAGAATACGCTGGAATACCTGCTGAAGCGCTCTCCGCTTTACACGAAATAATGATCCTTGCTCATGACATATCGCTTCTTTTCCTGTAGCGTTTTTTGTTTATGGTTATTTTTTTGCTGCCTGTGCATCACTGTGCCGGCGCAACAGACCGACACTACGCAACGGTTACCTGCGCGTGCAGGTCAATTTTTACAAAAAGCAAGGGCGTTTGGTCAGGCAGAGGCCATTCGAAGTATCGAGAAATACCGTGTAGGGCATCTGGCCATCGAGCAGGAAAAGCTATTGCAGGAGTTGCGGCACACTGTGGAGCGGGCCAAATTATTGTTGCGCAAAGGGATCGATACGGCTTTTTATCAAACCGAATTGAAGATTACACATTCGGAATTGGAACTGGTGCGCGATGGCATATTCGAGCATCCGGGCAGTGCACAGACGACGCGCAACCTTGCCGTGACATCGAGTATACTGAGCGAGTTGTTGTTGAAGATGACGGAGCGCCGGAATGAACTGGGGCGCTATGTAAATACGCTAACTGATATTGTAGATCATATAGACAGTGTATCGGCGGATTCAGTGTTGTATACCTTTGCCGGCGATTCGTTGCAGACGATACAATATGTGCGTAAGCTGGCTGTGCTGGCCCGCGAACTGGGCCCTACCGATACCGCCTTGCGCAAAACTGTCGGTTCGCTACAGGTGTTAGAAACCGGCCTCGACATGATGGTGGTGGAAATCCGCTCGAACCTGGAAGATGTGGAGCGATACCGGGGTGAACAGATCGAGCATAGTTTCGATGCCGAGTTTCCTGCATTATGGGAAGCGCCGTTGCGACACCGGGCTTTCGGGGAGATTGTGGCCGTATCAGCCGCCAAGGAAAGGCTGGCGCTTGTTTATTATCTGCATGATTTCCGGGGGCGGCTGGTGATTGTGTTGCTGCTGATCCTTGCGTCCTGGTATTTTTTACATTCACTGAAAAAGAAATGGGTACAGGAACGAGGGCTTGATCCGCAATTCAAGGGACAATTGGTGGTACGTTATCCGTTATTATCAGCCATCTTACTGGTGCTGAACATATTCCAGTTCCTTTTTCTGCAACCGCCTTTTGTGTTTGGGGCATGCATCTGGCTAATCAGTGCGATTTGTCTTGGCATCCTGTTCTACCGATTCATTGCTGGATTCTGGATGCGCTTTTGGGTAGTGATGGTCTTGTTGTTTGTGCTGGCTGCGCTGACCAATATGCAGCTGCAGGCTTCCCGGCCTGAAAGATGGTGGATGTTATTGTTGTCGCTAACCGGCGTTTCCTATAGCATATATGTGTTGCGCAGTCCGCAGCGTAAGGAGCTAAAGGAAAAAGGCATTGTATATTTCATCGGCTTTGTCGTATTTGCTGAAGGGGTGTCCATTCTGCTGAACTTAACCGGCAGGTATAACCTTGCCAAGACGATGCTGGTAAGCGGCTATGCCGGATTGGTGATTGCGATCCTGTTCTTATGGACGGTGAGGCTGATCAATGAGGGGCTGGTGATGATCTCAAATGTTTATAAACATCCTGACAGAAAGTTGTTTTACATTGACTTTACCCGGATAGGTGAACGTGTGCCCCGTTTCTTTTATGTATTTCTTGTAGTGGGCTGGTTCATCCTCGTGGCGCGGAACTTTTATGCCTTCCAGGAAGCGGCTACGCCCTTTATGGAATTTCTGACGGCAGAAAGAGTGCTGGGCAATTATACTTTCACGATCAATAGCATTTTTATTTTCGTTGTGATTCTTCTGGTTTCCGTCATTCTTTCCCAGGTCATCTCCTTCTTTGCCAGTGATCCGGGCGACCAACGCAATAAGGATAAACTGACACGCCGGGCTGGCGTAGGAAGCTGGCTGCTGCTTATCAGGATCTTCGTGCTGGCGCTTGGGTTGTTCTTTGCTTTTGCCGCCGCCGGTATTCCTATCGACAAACTGACCATTGTATTGGGAGCGTTGGGCGTAGGTATCGGATTGGGATTGCAAGGGCTTGTGAGCAACCTGGTGAGTGGACTTATCATTGCCTTTGAGAAGCCTGTGAACGTGGGTGATATCATCGAAGTGAATGGCCAACTGGGTACGATGAAAACTATTGGCTTCCGGAGCAGTGTGGTAAGCCTAATCGACGGCGCCTGCCTGATCATACCAAACAGTGACTTATTAAGTAATCACCTCGTCAATTGGACGATGGGGCATAACAGACGCAGGCTGAATGTATTGATCAGTGTAGCGTACGGCAGTGACTTGAAAAAGGTGAAGGCCGTACTGGAAAGCGTGCTAAAAAGTCATGAGAAGGTGTTGCAGTTTCCTGAACCCATTGTATCTGTGAAAGCTTTTGAGGATAGCTCTATCGATATCGATCTTTATTTCTGGGTGGGTCATGTGCGGGACTTTTTGGGTCTGCGCAACGACGTGATTACGCTGGTGAATGAAGCGTTTTTGCGGGAAGGCATCACGGTGCCGTTCCCACAACAAGATATTCATATTATCAATGATGGTAAGTAAACGAATATATTATTAAACCAATTAAATTATCCCTGTATGAAAAAAATCAGCCTATTGTCCTTACTTACTGTATTGCTTTTGATTTCCTCAGTTTGTTTTTCCCAGGAAAAAACAGGCCAGGTATATTTTATCCGTGCCACCGGTTATGTGAGCAGTGCGGTCAACTTCCGGGTATATCTTGATGATTCCCTTGTTTGCAAACTAAAGAACAAAACGTATTCTGTGCATACCGTCAAGGCTGGTAAGCATACTGTGCGAGCCGCGAATACTGGTCTTTCCAGTCACAAAAAATCAGCACCTTTTGAAGTTGAAGTGAAAGAAGGCCAGACCACCTACGTTGATGTCGTGTGGGCTAACACTGTATCCTGCCAGGAGATTACTGCCAATTCTGCACAAAGCAAATTGAAGGGTATTAAACAGGCAACGAATTGTTCGTCTAATGATTAGGTAAAGGAAAATGCTTGGCTGAATACCTTCGCCAGTAAAGCAATAAAAAAGTGCCCAACCGAGGGTTAAAAAGGTTTCAGACGAATTTCTCTTATCCTGCTTTACCGGATATTGGATGTAATATCCATTTTTTCAGGTGTTGATAGCATGTTTGTAGTGCTAAAGGTCTGAACCAGATAACGTGCCATTAAGGGACATTTGACTTTTGGATAATTGTTACAACGGAATCAGAAAATATTCCAAGCACGCTACTATTTATTTTTTCGTTTTGAAACAAGATATAATAGGGTAACCTGTTTATAGGCCAGGTTGCGTGTTTGCACCTGTTAAGGAACTTAATTAAAAGACAAACATACATTCAAGCTGTTTTACTTATCTTTATTTAGGTAAATAGTTCTCGTGAAGTAAATATGTTTTGTGCGTCATTCGTGGAGTTACGAGGTTTTGCAGGTAAATAACAATTGATTTTCAGCTACTAAAACATGGGTTTACAACTCTCTCTCCGCCCACAAAGTTGCTATCGCAACGTTCTCTGGCGGAAGTCGTCAACAGAAATTGCTAAGTAAACGAATAGTAAAAGCCCTGATTTTTGAAGTGACCCCAAAAAGTTGGACTTTTTTTTAAGATTTTAAGCGGCCTGATTTCGGTATTGAACTGGACTCAGGCCGTTTAGTTTTTGTTTGATTCGGTCGTTATTATAGTAATGTATGTAGTTTT